>JAESGW010000013.1_pt1 | contig 703515 bp, 597 predicted proteins | sample 9269791 | NCBI WGS metagenome assembly JAESGW01 (sample SAMN16773120, study PRJNA677053) | algae metagenome | isolation source: Aphanocapsa lilacina HA4352-LM1 and co-occurring heterotrophs from near cave... | place: USA: Maniniholo cave, near Haena, Kauai, HI | collected 2009-07-28 | reverse complement strand
GCTTTCTTATTACCTCAAAACGCAACCTACAATCCAGTGAACCGCCGTATACGAGACCCGTACGTACGGTGGTGTGAGAGGCGCACCTCGTCAACTTAACGGTTGGCGAGGCCGTCTACTCGATTGTACACAGTTTTTTATTGAAATTCTTCTGCGAAGGAGTCATCCCATTTAAATGCATTCACAATCCAACCATTGGCGTTTTTATAATAAGTGAATATTACTCTTATCGCTGTATTTTCGTATCTAATTAAATAAGTCTCTCGAATCGCTATATCGGATATTGTTTCATTCTTAACTTTTAAGTTTCCTATTGATTTGCCAAAACGCTGTTCAATTAGGTTTAAATATTTAATTGTCTTCTCTTCTATAGACTCAAGTTCGTTTTGAGGCATTGGCCAGTAAGGTGTTAATTCGTCAAATGACTCGGATATTTTATTCTTCTCAAACAACTCAACAACCTTTTTAGATAGTTCTTTAGTCTCGCTTACACTATTTAAATACCTGTCTTGAGCAAATAAACTAACACTTAATAATGAGAGTGTTATTGCAATAATTGTTTTTTTCATATTTATAATTTATATTGTGTACAACGGTCAAAATATACTCTGTCCACCGGTTTTAAAGCAGTTCCTATCCGCTAAAACGAATGACTGCTAAAAGCTCTAAACTAGATGCTCCCACTGCACCCGGTGGTAGAGTATATGCAATGTTGTACACATTTTTAATTATATATTATTCTTATCGAACTTGAGGCTCCTCTTGGGTCATAATTAGCCCATACTTCTCCCCAATTAAATTTCCGTTCTCTATCTAATTCTTTGTTCAGCCAATTTTCAAATTTCTTTAGTTTTTCTTTTTCTGCTTTTACACTCCACGTGTCCCAACCAGAGTTTAAGTCAAATGGTTTGTCATTTATAACCATTGTTAGTTGAGATAATTTTTCCATTTTAAAGCAAAGAGACATATTGAAATACTGGTTATCAATTTGAATATTTTTAATTTCTAACCATTTATATCCATTTCCCATATCCCTTATCTCTTGAATTTCTCCCAAATTCTGTTTTTCGATCATTTCAAAACTTGAATTTGGCTCTAAATATAGCGAGTCATTCAATCTTATATGTCCTTTGGTCTTATCTATCATTCTAATTGTGTACAACACTTGTGTTTACAGCATTCCCGCTACCTTATTGCGTCTATATCGTCCTTGTCCACAGGCCTTCGGGGTTCTGATGTCACCAAATTAATAATTTCGTCTATCCCATCAAGAGGACTTTGAATAGTTTTGTTGGAAATAGACAGCACATGGGTATAGATTTCAGTTGTCTTACTGCTTTCATGCCCCAGTAAGGCCTGGACGTAGCGTAGATTGGTCCCCTTTTGAAGTAGGTGGGTAGCAAAGCTATGTCGTAGCGTGTGCACAGTCGCCCAGGGATTGGAGTTGCTTTTCTCTACTGCCCGCCTAAAAACTGCCTGAATGCTCGTAGAGGAATATTGTCCACCCTCCTGCCCTTCAAAAAGCCAGTAGCTAGGTTTATATACTTTGTAATATTGCCTGAGAAGTACCAGCAATACTGGCGAAAGTACTGTTTTTCGATCTTTTTTGTTTTTGGCGCCTTTGATGAAAATGTAGCCTTCGTCGGAATGGATGTCTCGGTTCCTCAGTTTAATTGCCTCGCTGATTCTCAGTCCTGCACTGTAAATGAGCATCAGGATCGCCCGATGCTTGAGATTGTCCACACTTTGTAGGATTGCTTTTACCTCTTCCTGACTTAGAATATTGGGCAGGGTCAAGCTTTTCTTTGGGCGCTGGATCTCATAAGTCGTTCGCTCTCTACCCAGCACGTGCTCGTAGTAGGCTTTAATCGCATTTATCAGCGTGTTCTGAGCGCTCTCCGAAATCTTATATTTGGTAATCTGATGATATACGAAGGCTTCTATTTCTTCCTTGGTGATGTCTGTTAGATCCCGGCTTTCAAAGAATCCCAAGAACTGCGACAAGGAAGAAGCGTAATTCTTTACCGTGGAAGGACTGTAGGCTTTTAGCGTGAGCTTCTGCTCCAGATCAGCCAATGCCTGAATAGATTGCCCGTTTAAGGCTTTTACTGGAGTGGATACCTTTTTTTCATCCTGTTTGATTTCAAACTTGCCCCGATAGACCCGTTGAAGCAATTCCCAGTTTTCTTTGGTATTGACTAGACTCCAGAGTTTTTGTTGGGGATGGTAGTAGCTTGTAGCCAATTTCTTTAACAATTCGCGTTCAGCTTTAAGCTGATAAGGTATGAAAACCTTAAACCGGCCAGCTCTGTGATGTGGCATAAACAATAAAATCCGATCCATAGCTTTTTTGAAAGCTTAGGTAGGAAATGAAAAATCATTAGCCGGTAATTAGTCGATTGTAGTCGAATGTAATCGTTTGTTGTCGAATAATTCCCCATCGTGGTTTGTGTTCTCACAGACCCACTTACTCCATTTTTCCCTAGAAAATCTGCTGATACATCTCCTCCAGCTTGCTCAGCGCAACGACTTCGATCTTGTATTTGCTTAAGTCGAGTCCCTTGACCGCATATTTGGAGACGACAATCTTCTTGAAGCCCAGCTTCTCTGCTTCCGCGATGCGGTTTTCTATGCGCGAAACCGCACGGATTTCTCCACCCAAGCCTACTTCTCCCGCGAAGGAAATATGCTCCGAAACAGGCGTATCCTCATAGCTGGAGATCAAAGATGCGCACACCGCCAAGTCTAGCCCCGGATCGTCCACACGAAGACCTCCAGCCACATTCAGAAATACGTCCTGCTGGCCAAGTCGCATTCCACCTCGCTTTTCCAACACGGCCAAAAGCATATTGAGCCGCTTGGCGTCATGGCCGGTGCTGCTGCGCTGGGGCGTGCCGTAGGTCGCCGGACTGACTAGAGACTGGATCTCGATGAGCAGTGGGCGGTTGCCCTCCATCATCGCGCCGATGGCGACTCCATTGAGCACTTCCTCGCGCTGGGTAAGCAGGATCTCGGAGGGGTTGGACACGGCGCGAAGACCCTCGGCTCGCATCTCGTAGATGCCCAGTTCGTGGGTGGAGCCAAATCGGTTCTTTGAGGTGCGGAGTATGCGATAAGTCAGGTGTCGATCTCCCTCAAACTGCAGCACGGTGTCCACCATGTGCTCTAGGACTTTTGGGCCGGCGATGGAGCCGTCCTTGGTGATATGCCCGATCAGGAACACTGGCGTTCCCGTTTCCTTGGCAAATTTCATCAGCTCAGCCGTGCACTCTCTGACTTGGGACACCGATCCCGCTGCCGATTCCACATACTGGCTGTTGAGTGTTTGTATCGAGTCGATGACCAGAAAGTCCGGTTTCAGAACCTCGATCTGCTGGAAAATCTGCTGGGTGTTCGTCTCGGAGAGCACGTAGCAGTCTGGGTTTTGGGCTTGCATGCGGTCTGCCCGCATCTTGATCTGCGCTTCGCTCTCCTCGCCGGAAACGTAAAGGATGGTTTTTCCCTTCAGCACCAATGCGATCTGCAGCATCAGGGTAGACTTGCCGATACCTGGTTCCCCGCCGATCAAAACCAGCGAACCCGGTACGATCCCGCCTCCCAGCACCCGATCCAGCTCGGGGTCTCCTGTGATCCAGCGTGCTTGCTCTTCGTATTTGACCTCCCCGATCTTCTGGGGTGAGCTGGCCTTTTTCAAACCAGATCCGCCGGGCTTCCAACTGCCTTTTCCCGTTTCCTCCTTTTGAATGATCTCTTCGACGTAGGTGTTCCACTCCCCGCAGGCAGGGCATCGACCGATCCACTTGGGGCTTTGCGCACCGCAGTTTTGGCAGAAAAAGGAGGTTTTGGTTTTGGCCATTTTTTGGATGGTGATTTTTGATTTCAATATTTGGCAATCCTAAGTAGAAGACCTTTTGACTCCGCTCAAGGTGACAAAAAAGGCTAGTGGCTAGAATTCAATATTTTAATGCGCCTGTAGCCAATCCGTCCCCACACCGACTTCGACCTCGATGGGTACATGGAGTTTGATGGCACTGGACATCAGGCCGGGGATATGCTGCTTCAGCAAGTCGATTTCGTCCTTGTGTGCGTCAAAGACCAATTCATCGTGCACTTGAAGGATCATCTTGGATCGGAGCTTTTCCTTTTTCATCCACTCGTGCACATGGATCATGGCCACTTTGATCAGATCGGCGGCTGATCCCTGGAGAGGTGCATTGATCGCGTTTCGCTCGGCAAAGCCACGGGTGGTGATATTGCGGCTGTTGATGTCACGCAGGTAGCGGCGGCGACCCAGAATGGTTTCGACAAATTCGGTTTGCTGGGCCTTTTGGATGGCGCCGTCCATGTAGTCTTTCACTGCGGGGAACTCCATGAAATAGGCGTCGATGATTTCCTTGGCTTCGGTCCTTGGAATGGACAATCGCTGGGAAAGCCCAAAGGCCGAAATCCCGTAAATGATCCCAAAATTGGCCGTTTTGGCCTTTCTTCTCATATCGGAAGTGACTTCTTCCAAAGGCACTTTAAAGATCTTGGCAGCGGTGGTGGAGTGGATGTCACGACCGTTTTTGAAAGCGTCCAGCATGGATTCGTCTCCCGAAAACTCAGCCATGAGCCGTAGCTCAATCTGGGAATAATCCGCCGAGAGCAGCAGGTGGTTTTCGTCTCGTGGCACAAAAGCCTTGCGGATCTCGCGACCCCGAGAGGTGCGGATGGGTATATTTTGCAGGTTGGGATTGATGGAGGAAAGACGCCCGGTTGCTGCCACAAACTGGTTGTAAGTCGTGTGGATTCGGCCTGTTTTTGGATTGATCATGGTCGGCAAAGCATCCACGTAGGTGGACTTCAGCTTGACCATCTGTCGGAAATCCAAGATGGCCTCGGCAATGGGATGTTCGTTGGCTAGCCTGCTGAGAATCTCCTCTCCCGTGGCGTATTGGCCGGTTTTGGTCTTTTTGGCCTTGGGATCGAGTTTCATTTTTTCGAAAAGCACATCACCCAATTGCTTGGGTGAGGCGAGGTTGAAGCGCACACCAGCAAGCTCATAGACTCGTTTTTCAATTTCTTTACTTTCTGTGTCCAGAAGCACAGAAAGCTCCGCCAGGCTTTGCGTATCGATACGAACTCCCTCAAACTCCATTGCCGCCAGCACCTCAATCAGCGGGTTTTCCACCTCGTCAAAGAGCTTGGTCAGTCCATTGGTGTTTAGGATTGGGTCGAATTTCTCCTTCAACCTCAGCGTGATATCGGCGTCTTCGGCAGCGTATGCGGTGACTTCGTCCTCGTCTACGTCCCGCATGTTGCTTTGGCCTTTTCCTTTTTTGCCAATCAGTTCGGTGATGGAGACAGGCTTGTAGTGGAGGTATTGCTGGGCCAGCCAGTCCATGCCGTGCTTGCCATCGGGATCGATGAGGTAGTGGGCCAGCATGGTGTCATAGATTTTTCCTTTGACTTCGATGCCGTAGTTCTTTAGCACCAGCATGTCGTACTTGATGTTTTGGCCGATCTTGACGATGGACTCATTCTCGAAGAAAGGGCGAAGAAGTTCAAGTACTCCCTGAACTTCTTTTTGGTCCTCCGTGACAGGAATATAGTAGGCCTCTCCCGACACATAGGAAAAGGAAAGTCCCACCAATTCGGCTTTCATCGGGTCTAGGTCGGTAGTCTCGGTATCAAAGCAAACCTCATCCTGAAGTAACAGGTAGTCGACCAAGTCCTGAACCTGCTCTATTCCTTTGATTTTATGGTAGTTGTGTACATTTCCCCAAATGGTGTCCAAGACGGGAGGCGGGCCGATTTCCACTGTCGTGTCGGGAGCATCGCCTTCGGTTTCAATCGTTACAGTTGCCACGGGAGCGGCGGGTGCGCCGAAAAGGTCCATCTGGGCGGGCGCGTTGATCGACGCTTTTTTGGCACCGGGATCTTTAAAAATCCTCGCGGCCAAGGTTCTGAATTCGAGTTCGGTGAAGATCGCCCTCAGTTTTTCCTCGTCAAATCCCTCGTAGCGCAGGTCCGCCTCGTCAAAATCTACCGGTACGTCGATCTTGATCGTCGCGAGCTCTTTGGACAAAAGGCCTTGCTGCGCAAAATTCTCCACATTTTCCCTTTGCTTGCCCTTGAGCTTGTCCACGTTGGCGATGAGGCCTTCCACGGTGCCATATTCCTTTAGGAGTTTGACGGCGGTCTTTTCGCCGATTCCGGGGATCCCGGGGATATTGTCCACCGCATCTCCCATGAGGCCGAGGATGTCCCTGACCTGATCCACATGGCTGATATCCCACTTGGCGCAGACTTGCTTTGGCCCCATGATGTCTACCCCATTTCCCAAAAAGGAAGGCTTGTAGAGAAAAATGTGCTCGTCTACTATCTGCCCATAATCCTTGTCCGGGGTCATCATGTATACCGTAAACATTTCCCTTTCGGCCTTCTTTGCCAAAGTTCCGATGATATCGTCGGCTTCAAAGCCGTCCAATTCCAAAAGCGGTATCCTAAAAGCCTTGACGATTTCCTTCACCCAGGGGATAGCGGTGGTGATATCCTCGGGCTGTTCTTGGCGATTAGCCTTGTAGGGTTCGTACTGCACATGCCTAAAAGTTGGGGCTTTGGTATCAAATGCCACCCCAATGTGTGTAGGTTTTTCCTTATCCAATACCTCGACCAGTGTGTTGGTAAAACCCAGCATGACTCCGGTGTTCAATCCTTTGGAGTTGATTCTGGGGTTTTTGCTAAAGGCAAAATGAGCCCTGTAGATCAGGGCCATCGCATCGAGTAAAAATAGCTTACAGGCTTGTTTTTGGGACATTTCTGGACTTTCGTTTAAAATTCGGGAAGGGGGGAATAAGGCTTCTAAGTTACAATTTTTCCGGTACGGGCTTTCCCGGATTTGTTTTTCGGACAGGAGATGACGCAGCCTTGGAACCGATTTTGCCTTTTTACGGCAGAACAACAGCCAAGCATTATGAAAAACTTTATCCTATTACTCGCACTTTTCTTTACCGTCAACGCCGCTGACGCGGCTATTGATGCTAAGCCCGGCAAGACACCCAAAACAGAACTGACGGAAGCCCAGCTGATCCGAAAGGCAGAAATGGAAGCCCGCCTCGCAGAAATCAAGGCGATGGATTTCAAATCCATGAGCAAGTCCGAAATCAAGGAAATCAAGGAAGAAATGAAGCGGATGAAAGAGGAAGCTAGAGCAACCGGCAACGGGATCTACCTCTCGGTTGGCGCTATCATTATCATCATCCTGCTGCTGATCTTGCTTGTGTAAAAAGGCATTAGTCCTTTATATCAATCGGGAAGATGGTTTGTTTTCGACACCGTCTTCCCGATTTTCTTTTGGCTTGCTGGCAAAGAGATTTCTATCTCCATCGCTTCGATCTATTTCGGAGCTTCGGATTGGTTTAGGTAGTTTCTTACTTGCAGTGCCCGGAGAAAAGTCAAGATCAGCGGAATCAGCCAAAGGAGTTCATTAAAGACCAATTGGAAAATGCTCCGCTTGTTCCATCCCAAATCAGGCGCAAAGCCCAAGGTAAACCAGCTTGCTGAGATAAGCTTTCCGGTGATGCCGGCCAAGATCAGCCAAACCCAGCTGACCGGGTAAAAAGCGGAGACAAAGATCACCAGGCCAACCACCAGTCCAAAGGAGCCGAAATAGTTGAAAGGCATAGCCTCAAGGTCAGCGCTTCCCATTGCCATCCATTTCAGCAGCTCCGGCCCAAACCACTTGTAAAAAGCCGACCAAGCAATCGTGTAGATGCCTGCCAAAAGCAGTAGGCCTCGAAAATGCATGGGGAAAATGGGGAAGGGCGGTTTTTGGTCCATGGGGTATTTGATTTGTTGGGCGATTTCAACACCTTACGGATAGTTGATTTTTTGGCATCGTTACAAAACTATCCAATGAAACTTAAAAACCGCTCGCAGTCCTGCGCTTTTCTGGCTTTAGGCGCTATGGCATTCCTGGCTTTGGGATTTACCTTGGGAAGGAATGCGGGGGAAATCACCCCTGCTGCCATTGATTCCGCCGGCGAGCTGATCGGCCTGACCTTTTCTCCCCAGGAAAAGGACAGCATGGTCAATACACTCACGAACCAGCGGAATAACTTTGAAATCCTTCGGCAAACCAAGCTGGAAAACTCCGTAGGACCTTCGCTTGTTTTCAATCCCTTGCCGCAGGGCTTTTTCCCCAGCCAAGTGCAACAAGAATACGATTGGGGACTACCGACCTCTGTGGCCTTGCCATCTAAGGAAAGCGACATTGCCTTTTTGCCAGTCCATCAGCTGGCAGTTCTGATCAAAAACAAACAACTCAGTTCTGAGCGTCTCACCCAGATCTACCTTGATAGAATCAAGACCTATTCAGATACGCTCCAGTGCCTAATCACGCTCTTGGAGGAGCCTGCTTTGAAGCAAGCCCGAGCAATGGATGCCGAATTGGCGGCTGGAAAATACCGCGGTCCACTGCATGGCATACCCTATGGGGTCAAAGATCTGCTGGCCGTGAAAGGAACCAAGACCACTTGGGGCGCCAATCCATATAAAGAACAAAGTATAGATGAGACGGCTACGGTGGTCCAAAAACTGGAAGAAGCCGGAGGGGTTTTGGTTGGGAAATTTACGCTTGGCGCGCTGGCCATGGGAGACGTGTGGTATGGAGGCGTGACCAAAAATCCCTGGAATCTGAAGCAAGGATCGAGCGGTTCTTCGGCGGGATCGGCTTCTGCGGTCAGTGCCGGTTTGGTCCCCTTTGCCATTGGTACTGAGACTTTGGGGTCGATTGTTTCGCCTTCGACGCGCAACGGAGTGACGGGCCTTCGGCCGACTTTTGGCCGGGTCAGCCGGCATGGAGCGATGGCGCTGAGCTGGTCTATGGATAAGATCGGCCCGATATCCAGATCGGCAGTTGACAATGCCATCGTACTCTCGATCATACATGGAATCGACGAAAAAGATCCCTCGACCATTCCCTCGGCTTTCAACTATTCGGCAAGAAACGAAGTCAAACAACTCAAGATCGGCTACTTCAAATCCTTTTTTGAAGGGGACCGCCCAAACCTAAAAAATGACCAGGCTGTGTTGGAGGTGCTACGGGCGCAGGGCATCGAGCTTCACCCGCTCGAGCTCAAGCCCAGCGTCAACCCCGCACCGATAGTGAATATGCTGATGGTTGAGGGTGCGGCGGCCTTTGACGAGTTGACCAGGTTGGATCTGGACGATCAGCTGGTGGCGCAGCATCGCAATGCCTGGCCCAATATTTTCCGCTCGTCGAGGTTCATTCCGGCAGTTGAATATATCCAGATGAGCCGGCAGCGTACGGTTTTGATCCAGGAGATGCATGCGCTTATGAAGGATTATGATGTGATCGTTACTCCCTCCTTTGCAGGGCAGCAGCTACAGATCACCAATCTGACGGGCCATCCGGCCCTTTGTCTGCCAAATGGCTTTTCGGAGAATGGAAGTCCTACCTCCATCACGCTTTTGGCCAATCTATTTGACGAGGAGAAACTCATCATGCTGGGCAGGCTGATCCAGGAAAACACTGATTGGCAGGCCAAGCGACCTCCGATGTTTGACCAATAAGAAAACCGGAGACATTGCCCTTTTGCTGATCCGAACGAAAAAGATCCGCCAATTGGCTTGGCGGACTTTTTTCTGAATTCAGATTTTATCGAATCGCCCCGGAAATCTTGATATGGGTAGGGTCGAGGAACCAAACCTTTTGGGTGGTTTCGATAGCGTAATGGTCTATCTTTTCTGTGGCTTGATTCATGTAGAGCTCTCCGACGGTTATACTTGAGAAAAAGAGATTTTTATCGGTGGTGCGGATACTGATAGCTACAGGATATTCTTTGATATACCTGATTTTTATCTCCTTCACTTTTCCCTTTGAGTCTGGCAACAGCCTGTGGATAAGGTATTCCCCCTCGGTCTCTGTGGAATAAGAAAGCGCAAGTGCGGGGGTATTGATATCGGCGCTGTAAAACGCCTCAAACTCCTCTTTCCAATCTTGCAGGGAAAATGTCTTGTCCACCGTAGTTTCCTCGCCGTTGATTTCTGAAATCTTGGTGACCGTCGCACCGTCCAGCTTGGCTAGCTCCAAATCCACAAAGCCGCTCAGGTTGAAGTAAGGCAGCTTCTCCATTTTTTTGTCGGCTTGGCCTGATGTACAGGAAAAGGCTGCCCAGATGAGCAGCCCGAATAGCAGTTGATTTTTCAGATTCATTAGTTTAAGAGGATATCTCCGGTCATTTCTCCCGGGATAGCAATACCCATCAGTTTTAGAATAGTAGGCGCCAGGTCTCCCAATTTACCATCTTTGACTCCGAGCTGCTCCTGATCATCCACCATGATCACGGGGACGAGGTTGGTGGTGTGGGCGGTATTTGGTGTGCCGTCTTCGTTGATCATCATATCTGAGTTGCCGTGGTCGGCAATCACGATAGTCGTGTAGCCATTGGCCAGGGCGTTGGTGATGACGCTCTGGGCACATTCGTCCACGGCCTCGCAGGCTTTGACCGCGGCGTCGAAGTCACCCGTGTGGCCTACCATGTCGGCATTGGCAAAATTGAGGCAGATAAAATCAGCGCTTTTCTTTTTCAGCTCCGTGTTGATCTTGGAGGCGATTTCATAGGCGCTCATTTCCGGCTTGAGGTCATAGGTAGCGACTTTTGGCGATGGGCAGAGGATTCTGCTTTCTCCGTCAAACTCCGTCTCCCTTCCTCCCGAAAAAAAGAAGGTCACGTGGGGATATTTCTCAGTCTCGGCGATGCGGATCTGCTTTTTGCCCGCTTTTTCCAGCACCTCGCCAAGTGTGTTGTTGAGGTTGTCTTTTTCGAAAAGCACCTGCACTCCCTGGAAAGTGTCGTCGTAGTTGGTGAAGGTGATGTAGTCGACGTGGAGCTTTTTCATGTTGTAGTCCTCAAAATCCTTCTGGGTGAGGACTTGGGTAATTTCCCTACCTCTATCAGTCCGGAAGTTGAAGCAGATCACCAAGTCGCCTTCCTCGATGGTAGCGAGTGGTTTGTTGTTTGGCCCTACATGGATGATGGGGCGGATGAATTCGTCGGTGACATTATTGTCGTAGGATTTTTTGATCGCGGCGAGGATGTCTTTCGACTTTTCGCCCTCTCCTTTCACCATGGCATCGTAGGCGAGCTTCACTCTTTCCCAGCGGTTGTCGCGATCCATGGCATAATACCTGCCAACCACGGATGCAATTTGGCCGGCGGAGTTTTGGAGGTGTTGCTGCAGGTCTGCCAAGTACTTGATGCCTCCTTTTGGATCGGTGTCGCGACCGTCGGTAAAAGCGTGGATGAAGACCCGCTCCATGTTGTGGAACTTGGCTGCGTCGCAGAGGCCTTTGAGGTGTTCTATGTGGGCATGGACGCCACCGTCAGAAACCAGTCCGATGAAATGCGCTTTTTTACCGGCGGCTTTGGTTTTGGCAAAAGCCTCGGCCAAGACCGGATGGGTATTGAGTTCACCGTCGGCTACGGCAAGATTGATTTTGACCAAGTCCTGAAAAACGATCCTGCCGGCGCCAATGTTCATATGGCCTACTTCGGAATTTCCCATCTGACCTTCGGGAAGTCCCACTGCAAGTCCGGAAGCTTCTAGCTTGGCATGCGGATATTTGGTGTAAAGGCTGTCCACAAATGGCGTTTTGGCTTTGTCAATTGCAGAAACCGCTGGGTTGGTAGCGATGCCCCAACCATCCAAAATCATCAATAAAACTTTCTTGTCCATGCGGCAAATATATTACTTTTCAGTCCAAACTTCCCCCCGGTATTCAATTGTAAGCGCACGTATCCTGCTTTCTTTTCGCTCGGGGAAATAAGATCCGCCTCGGATTTTTTTGGCTTGGAATTTGCCAACTAAGGCTGATGCAAGTGCTAAGTCTTATTTTATCGGTTTTCCTTTGGATCTCGGTTCCAGAGCTAGAAGGAACTCCGGACGCCAATATAGGGCCTGTCGTATCTGCTCTGGAAAGTGGTTCCAGCAGCGATTTGGCTCGTTTTTTTGACTCCAGCATTTCCATGAACGTCAATGGGCAGCAAGGCGAGTACTCCAAAAACCAAGCGGAGATCGTCCTTCGTGATTTTTTCAAGAAGCATCCCTCCCGCGGTTTTGCCTTGGTATTCCAAAACGAAAACCCAGGCAGTCTCAGTACCTACGTAGGAGAATATTCCAGTAGCCAGGGCAAATTCCAGGTTTTTATCAAGGTTTCCCAAAATGCGAGTGACTTCCGGATTTACAGCCTGGATTTTGTAAAAAGTTAACCTCGAATGCTCAAGCCAGTAGTTTTGGCTATTTTTGCGGCATGAAGCCAAGTTACCTCAGTTCAGACGCCCTCCAGAATTTTATCCAATCGGCACTCTCAGAAGACATCGGCCCCGGAGACTATTCGGCTTTGGCTTCAATTCCCGCCGACAAAACTGGGAAGGCCCAACTCCTGATCAAGGATGATGGAATCTTAGCCGGAATGGAGCTTGCTGGTGAAATCTTCAAAGCCGTTGATCCGAGACTTGAGGTTGAATTTTTGAAAAAAGACGGGGATGAAATCAAGGCTGGTGACATAGGATTGATGGTGACTGGTCCTTCCGCTTCCATTCTTTCTGCAGAGCGATTGGTGCTCAACTGCATGCAGCGCATGAGCGGTATCGCCACCAAGACCCACCGTCTTACCCAACTGATTTCGCATACCAAAGCCAGGCTGATGGACACCCGCAAGACTACGCCAAACTTCCGCCTGATGGAAAAGTGGGCGGTATATATCGGTGGAGGCATCAACCACCGCTTTGCGCTTTATGATATGGTCATGCTTAAGGACAACCACGTGGATTTTGCCGGTGGCATACGAGCTGCAATTGAGCGTACCAAGGCCTATTTGGCCGAAAACAAGCTCGACTTGAAGATCGAAATTGAAACCCGTGATCTGAATGAAGTGCGCCAAGTATTGGAGGTCGGCGGCGTGGACTACATCATGCTCGATAACATGGACTACGCCACGATGCGGGAGGCTGTGCGGATGATAAATGGAAAATATCCTACCGAGGCTTCCGGGGGAATCACCGAAGAGACGCTTGCGCCGGTTGCTGAATGCGGTGTGGACTACATCTCCATGGGCGCCTTGACCTACTCGGTCACCGCGTTGGACATGAGCCTGAAGGCGGTTTGATAACAAAGACGAAGAAAGCATCTAGCTGCTCTTCTCTCGCCAAGACGCTAGAGACGCAGAGAAATTGGAAGCCAAGTCCTTCCTTTCGGTTTCTCTCTTTGCGACTTTTCATCTCTGCGAGAAAACCTATTTTCTTGCCAGAGAATACAAGAGGGGGGCATTCCCTACTACTTAAGAAAATCCACATTTCTTCTCAGTCCCGCATACTTGGCGCGCTTGACAGCCGATTTCGCAAAGACCCGCTTGAAGGTTTCTTCGGTCATTTCCTTCCATTCCCTTTGTGAAAAGTCCAACAGCTCGGGGCTGGGTTGGAATCTAGGCTCTTGATTGGGTTTGGAAAAGCGGTTCCATGGGCATACGTCTTGGCAGATGTCGCAGCCAAAGGCCCAGTTTTCCATTTTCCCAGCAAATTCATCCGGGATCGCCTCCTTCAGTTCGATGGTCAGGTAGGAAATGCAGCGTGAGCCGTCCACTGTTCCGGGATTTACGATGGCATCGGTGGGGCACGCATCGATGCAGGCAGTGCAAGTGCCGCAGTAGTCTTTGGCCAAGGGAGTATCCGGAGTGGCTTCGAGATCGATAATCAGCTCTGCTAGAAAGAAAAAGCTCCCCATTTCCCGGTTAAGGAGAAGGCTGTTTTTCCCCAGCCAACCCAGACCTGCTTTCTGAGCCCACTGCCGCTCCATCACCGGCGCGGAGTCCACAAAAGAGCGCCCGTTGATTTCCCCCACTTCTTCTCTGAGCACTTCTAAAAATTCGCTCAGCTTCTCCCGGATCACGAGGTGATAATCCTCGCCGTAGGCGTATTTGGCCAGCTTGATGTCGGATTTTCCTTCGGAAAGCTTTTGGCTTGGATAATAGTTGTAGATCAGGGAGACGACGGTTTTGGCGCCTTCAACGAGCTGTGTGGGGTCGAGGCGCTTGTCAAAATGGTTGGCGAGGTAGCCCATCTTGCCCTGGTAGTTTTGGCTTAGCCAATGCTCCAGTCGGGGGGCCTCTGACTCCAAGAATTCCGCCTTGGCTATGCCGCAGTAGTCAAAGCCCAGCCGCTTGGCGGTGGACTTGAGAATAGCGGCGTGTTTTTCGGCGGAACTCATGGGGCAAAGATAGGGGACTTGGCTCGTGGGCCAATTCCTGAAAAGCATATGAAAAAATTGATTCCTAGATTTGCTTTTTTATTACGAAATAATTAGACTCAAAAAATTTTTAACCACACTTACCTAATATTTTGTGAAAAACAATTTTGCCCCCCTAATTACAATTTTCGGAAATGGAAAAAAACGGGTAATCTTCTTGGAATATTTTTTTCGCACTATTGTTGATATCCTGTACGGAAGAACAGAACCAACCCTCAGTTAGATCCGATAACTGCATTTAGTTTGTTCCACAATTCAAGCTGCAATTGACATGACTATTTCAAACTACATATTTTTGTTTCTAGCTTTTTCGATTTCTCAAGAGCAGGAATATATTATAAGTAAAGATCCAGATTTTGATAGTCTTTATAAGACCCATAGACGATCCAATATTGAGTTAACGAATTCAAACACTGTTTTCATAGATGAACTATGCGGCAGTGAAATGAACAAGAACTTCAAGTTTGAAGAAAATTTCTCTCACCTTTTTTCGGATCAAGAAATTGCATTGATGACTGAATATCGAGTTAATATAAATATTGTTATCAATAGCTTAGGAGGCGTTGAACAAACTGATTTTACTACAACCCAAAATCCGTGTAAGATACTATCTCTTATAGGAGAAATCGATAGTATATATTCGGAACAAGGAAAGGTGTCTACAAATTTATGTTCGGTTCCAGATGGAAAGTTTGCACGACTCCACTTTATGCTAAGAACCCGACGAGAGTAAGGTAGGATTTTCAGCTTGCTTCTATGAACTATGGAAAGTTATGGATCAATGCTCAGTTTTCTCGGTCAGAAGAAGGATTGAAGCTTAAAAGGTTGAGTTTTATTGAGACTTGAAAGTTACCAAGTAAAACAAAGCAGCCCGAGACACTCGTTCTCGGGCTGCTTTGCTTAAATGACCTCGGTCTGTGGGGACACAGACTGGGCCGGAGACTTACCTCGCGTAGATTTTCATCTGTTTCATCGCCCAAGGCTGATCGCCTTTTTCAGCTGTTTGGATTTTGAGGAATCGGCCTTTTGCCTGTGCTTTAAGTCGGAGGGTGTTGAGGCCTTTTACACCGGTTCCACTGCCGACTTCGGTCCAGCTTTTTCCATCTGAAGATACGGAGACGGTGTACTTTATTGGGAACTGCTCAGCGCCGGAGTCAAATTCCAATTCTGCGAATTGCTGGTCCTTGGGAAGCTCTACTTGGAACCACATGCCCGGCTCTTGGGCTGTCTCAGTCTTCCAGCCCTTGAAGCTAAACGCATAGGAAGGATCTTTGGTCGAACCCACTCCCTGAAGTGCGGTGCTGCTGGCACTTACTTTCCAGTTGTCTTGCGGGAAAAGTGCCTTTGGAATCTCGCCTACCAGCTCGTCGTAATTGTAATTGGATTCACGGCTGGCAGTTTCCTTGCGAATTTGCGCGACATAGTCCGGATCGACGAAACTGCCTTTGTTGCCAAACTCATTGCGGATGTAAGATACCACCGAGGCAACCCACTGGTCGTCATTGCTGCTCATGGAGATCATCACGCCCTCGTACTCCTTGCCCTCGATGGCTCCCGTGAGTCCATGAAGTAGGGTTTTCACGGCATATTCCGGATGGCCCATGATGCGGGGTGAACCAGAGAATGCAGGCGCAATCAGTTCTCCTCCACCGGTTGGAGTACCCAGGCCTTTTGGACCGTGGCAGGTAGCGCAGTAGCTGTCAAAGATGGTTTTGCCTTGGGCGAAAAGCGCCTGTTCTTTAGGACTGTACTTTGTAGCCGCTGCTTTCTTGGCTTCGGCTTCTCTCTCCAAAAGTTGGGATGCAACCACTTGGATGCCTTTTGATTGGTTTGTTTTCAGACTAGTCTGAAGTAGCTTTTCCACGTCGTCGATTTTCAGCAAATAGGCGCTTTGTACTGCCTGGATCGCCACTTCTGGATTGGAATCGGAGGCAAGACCGCGGTAGTCTTCCGCTAGACTTTTCTCCCCGTATTTGTAAAGTGTCTCGCTGGCACGCAAAGCTTGAATGCGAATAGCCGGGCTTGGATCTTTCATCAGCTTTCTCACCAAATCCACATTCAGCACTCCCAGGCCTTCCAGCGTCCAAAGCGCATGGATTCTCGCCAGCTCGTTGGAGAAGGAGTTCACCATTTTTTCCAATTCACCAGCTACCGATTTGTCCTGGCGGAGGATGATATTTTGCTGGGCTTGGTCTCTCCACCAGCCGTTGGGATGCTCGAGGTGCTTCACCAGTTCGGCCGTGGTCTCGTCGTACATTCGCGGCTTCTCTTTGCTTCGAGGCATGCCCTCATAGGTCAGTCTCCAGATCCTTCCGTTGCCGATGACATCGTCCATCTGGTACTGCTGGATCTTGGTGCGCAAGTAGCTGCCGTCTTGAGTCCAGTTGCCCTCTTGGATGATGCCGCGATACATATCGACTATGTACATAGTGCCATCCGGAGCGGTGGCCATGTCCACGGGTCGGAAAAGAGGATCGGTGGACTGGATAAATTCCGATTCGGAGTCCTTGTATTGGTTTTGGAGGTAGGTAAGGCCTTCTTTTTTGTCGGATCTGACCTGTCGAACGATTCGGGCGACCGGCTCTCCATAGAAGTATTGTCCTACCAGTTCCTTGGGCAGCTTATCTCCTCGGAAGACATCATTTCCTGCCGACCCGGTTACATTGTTGAGCGAACCGTCAGGTTTGGTTTCCCGCATTCCCGGCTCGAAGTCGGCTAACTTCACCAAGCTGTATGGCTCGCGGAAGCCTTCTTGAAACTGGCCCTCTACGCGAAAGTTGCCATAAACCAACGGAAACTGGAAGCTTTGTGGTACGCCGCCGGCCCCGTCTTGGAACCACATTTGGCCATAGTTGTCTTGCGTTACGCCCCATTGTCCCCAAGGATTTCCCGTAGGCTCCTGGATGACTCCGTCGGGAGTCCAGCGAATTCTTCGGGAGTTGTAGGTGCTGTACATCCAGTTGTCCAAGGTCCAGGTGAGGAAGGAAGTTTGGTGCTCCACGTTTCCGGATCGGCCTAGGCCTGTGGCAAAAAGCTCCTTTTTGTCGGCTTTACCATCGCCGTCCGTGTCCGTGAATTTGTAGACATGGTCCTCGTTGGACTCCATGGAAAGGATCGTGTTCGGTCCAAAAGGAACCACGAATCTTGGAAACACCAAGCTGTCCAAGAAGACGACACCTGTCTCATACACGCCATCATCGTCCTTGTCTTCCCATCTTGAGATCCTGGAAGTCGCAAAAAGTTCTCCGTTGGCATCGATATCCTGCATATAGCTTCGCAGCTCCAGCACGTACATCCGCCCATTGCCGTCAAACTGGATCGCCGCAGGTTCGCGGATTTGCGGTTCGGAGAGGATGGGCTCCATCTTATAGCCAGGCTTCAGCACAAAGGATTTAGCTTCCTCGTTTGCGGAAACCGGGATTACCGGCGGAGCCGGGGTTAGATCGATGCCTTTCCAGCGGGGAGACTCCATGTCCGCATCTGCGGGAATCTCAATGGCTGGGTAGGGAGCATCTGCCCGTTTGGGATCCATGCTTTCCGCAGGGGAGATATCAAAAGGCGATCTCTCCGGAGTACAGCTGGCGAATGCCACCAGGGAAGCGCAGGAGAGCACAAGGAGTTCTTTGGATAAATGCATCAACAATAGGGTCTGGTCCTGGCCGAAAGATTTGCAACTCTGGCCATTTGGTTTTTTGGAAGGGGCCAAAATAGTCGATTTTGTCCTGATATAGGTACCGCAAAAGTAATTTTTCGGGCTACTGAACTTTCGAGATGATTGAAAAGACATGGCTGGTCACTTTAAGTCCCGTCAAAGAAATCGGGGCAGGAATTCAGCATTTTCCTGGGTTTTACACGTATCTTTATTTTAAACACGTGTATTTATGAAGACGAAACTTACACTGACGATCAAGAAGGAAATCGTAGAACAAGCGAAAAGAAAAGCAGCGAGCCGAGGAATCTCTCTGTCCAGACTGATAGAGGAAATTTTTGAGAAAGATGATGCGGACCTTCAGACCTCGGAATCACAACTTGCCGCCAAACGGCTGTTGAAAAGATTGGAGGAAATGGAGGCCACCCGGGCACCCCAAGAATCCGAAAAAGTCGCTTTGACCCGTTATTTGAAAGAAAAATATGGTTAAGATTTTTTTGGATACCAATGTGGTCTTGGACATTTTGGGAAAAAGGGAGCCTTTTTACGGGGACGCTAAATCGTTTCTAGAGCTACACGCCAATGGCCTTGCAAGGCTCCAGATTGCCGAATGTAGTTTGGGCAATCTTTACGACTTGGCCTTCAATGTTTACAAACTCCCTCATGCCGAGTTTACGATGAGTGAGCTCATTATGGCTTGCGAGATCGTGTCCGGCGGAAAACAGGCGATTTATGGGTCGTTGAACTCAACTTTCAAAGACAAGGAAGATGCCTTGCAATACTACACGGCCCTGGCCAACAAATCCGACTTTCTGATCACTAGGGACAAAAAGGATTTCAAATATGCCAGCGATATTCCGGTGATGACTCCCAATGAGTTTTTCTCTTCCTAGTCCAGCTCAGGTTTTTCGCTTCATATCAGGCCTGTCCTGGTACCACTGTTCTTCAAAAGTCTCCGGAATGTCTACTGGGGCAGCGAGCACCCTCCAGACCATCCAGACAATCAGGATAGGGCTGGCCAGAAAAATCCCCCAGATCAGGAGATGGGCGATATCAATCCTGATCAAGGTGACAAAGACGATCAAAATCCCCGTCACAATTCCCACACAAGTCAAATCGTTTTTCATCTTTTCGGGAATTTTCTCTGTTATATTAAACTCGAATAGCCCACCTCTTGTTATCCCTCGGTATGAAAGGATTTCGGTTTACACAATATGTACCTCCTCAGGATCCTGAGAAAAACACCTTCGAAAACCTCCTGAATATCTTTTTGCAGCTGGTGACGATGACAGGTGGTGATGCGGCCGAGGCACTTAGCTGGCTGAGCAATCTGGATAAGCGCTATGGTCTTACCAATCCAAACTACGGCATCGGTGATTTTATCGAAGACCTGAAAAGCAAGGGATATCTCACAGAGGAAAACCAAAAAGGTGAATTCAAGATCACCGGAAAGTCGGAACAGACGATCCGAAAAAACGCACTGGAGGAAATCTTCGGGAAACTGAAGCGGGGAAAATCCGGGCAGCACAAGACGACCCACTCCGGCATTGGCGACGAACGCGGAACTGATCGTCGGGCCTTCGAGTTTGGGGACAATCTGGACCAGATCGCATTAACCGATTCTTTGAGAAATGCCCAAGCAAACCATGGCTTTTCTGGAGATTATCTACTGACCGAGGACGATCTGGAGGTGATGGAAAATGAGCAAAGGTCTCAGACCTCCACCGTGTTGATGATCGACATTTCACACTCCATGATTCTCTACGGGGAAGACCGGATCACGCCTGCGAAAAAGGTTGCGATGGCGTTGGCTGAGCTGATCAAGACCCGCTACCCAAAAGACACCTTGGACGTGATTGTCTTCGGTAATGACGCTTGGCAGATTGAAATCAAGGATCTGCCTTATCTCCAAGTCGGCCCTTATCATACCAACACGGTTGCTGGACTGGAGCTGGCGATGGACCTGCTGAGAAGGAGAAAGAATCCCAACAAGCAGATTTTCATGATCACCGATGGGAAGCCTACCTGCCTGAAAGTCGGAATCAAATACTACAAGAATGCTTTCGGCATTGATAGCAAAATTTTGGGCGAAACCCTGAAATTGGCTGCCCAATGTAGAAAGCTAAAAATACCGGTGACTACCTTCATGATCGCGTCGGACCCCTATCTGAAGGAATTTGTGAAGGAATTTACCAAAGTGAATAATGGGAACGCTTACTACAGTAGCCTCAAGGGGCTCGGCGACCTGATTTTTGAAGATTATAGACGAAACCGAACCAAACGTTTTTAACCCACATGGACTACCAAAAACTGAGCGGAAAAGAACTTACCCAAATCAAAACCTTAGGCCAGCTCAAGGCATCTGGTTACCAGCCCAAATCCATCAAAGAAGAACTTCGAGACAATTTGATCCTAAAAATAAAGAGAAAGGAAAATGTCTTTGAAGGAATCTGGGGCTATGAGGATACGGTCATTCCCGACATAGAGCGGGCCATTCTTTCCCGGCACAACATCAATCTCCTCGGGCTTCGCGGCCAAGCCAAAACAAGGATTGCCCGGTTGATGACGCAACTCTTAGACGAATATGTCCCGGTTGTCTATGGATCGGAATTGAACGATGATCCCATGAATCCGCTTTCCTCCTTCGGGAAACGAATGGTGGAGGAGCGGGGCGATGATATGCCGATTTTCTGGATGCATCGAGACGAGCGCTATACCGAGAAACTGGCCACGCCTGATGTATCCGTAGCCGATCTGATCGGGGATGTGGATCCTATCAAAGCCGCTACCATGAGACTGAGCTACAATGACGAGCGGGTGATCCACTACGGTCTCGTGCCCAGATCGAATCGCTGCATTTTTGTGATCAACGAACTTCCAGACTTGCAAGCAAGAATTCAAGTCGCCTTGTTCAATATCCTGCAGGAAGGGGACATTCAGATTCGCGGCTTCAAGCTCCGACTTCCTTTGGATATCCAATTTGTGTTCACTGCAAACCCGGAGGATTACACCAACAGGGGAAGTATTGTGACACCGCTCAAGGACCGAATCGAAAGCCAAATCATCACCCATTATCCTAAATCCATCGCTATAGGCCGTCGCATCACTGCCCAGGAAGCCAACCTTGGCGGAAAGCCCGTGGAGAATATCCACGTGCCAGAACTGATGAAAGACCTCATCGAGCAGATCGCAATCGAAGCCAGAGGCTCCGAGTATGTGGATGAGAAAAGCGGCGTGTCAGCGCGTCTGACCATTTCTGCCTACGAAAACCTCATCTCCGCAGCGGAAAGAAGACTCTATCTCAATGGTGAAAGTAATACCGTGGTGCGGATCGCAGATTTGATCGGGGTGATTCCCGCTATTACCGGAAAAGTCGAACTGGTATACGAAGGCGAACAGGAAGGCGCGGGACTAGTTGCCTACAATTTGATTGGGAAGGCGATTCGCACACAATTTGTCAATTATTTCCCCTCGCCGGAGCAAAAGAAAAAGGACAAAAGCGGCAATCCCTACGTAATCCCGCTGGCTTGGTTTGGAGAGGGACATGAGCTTGACATCCTCGCCTCTCAGCCGGACAAGGTATACAAAAGCCTCCTTCATTCTGTGCCTGGTCTCGAGGAGGTCGTTACACAGATGGTCAAAAATCTACCCGAAAAGGAGAAAGAGTTCTTTATGGAGTTTGCGCTTCACGGGTTGGCAGAATATTCTCAGCTGAGCAAGAAAATGCTGGATACGGGCTTACAGTTTAAGGACCTGTTCAGCTCGATGTTTGACATGGGAGGAGATGAGGATCTCGAGGAAGACGATTTGTGAGTTTATTCACCGCGAAGACGTTGAGAAGGCGGAATAGGCGTTCTCTGCGACAATAAAAACTACCTCACATGGAGCAGGATCAAGGCGATCAATGCGGGAAGTCCCTGCACTAAGAAGATCTTCTTGGCGGCTGTCAGTGCTCCGTAAATTCCGGCGATGAGTACGCAAGTCAGGAAAAATATTGCGACGTAGAAGGACCAATGGCGATCCTCGATCAGCAGGGACCAAACCAGACCCGCCGCCAAAAAGCCGTTGTACAGCCCCTGATTGGCGGCGAGGACCTTCGTTTTGGGGAAAACCTCTGGCGGGATCTGCTTGAAAGTCTTTCGCCCGATGGTGTCCCAGGCGAACATTTCGAAGTACAAAAAATACAGATGGAGAGCGGCTATGGCTGCAATCAGGATGTCGGCGAGGAGTTGCATGTTTTTATTTGGAAGATAGCGAAAAAGGCCATTAGTCCACAGACGACAGACCACCGCTGAAACCGCCGACCGGGGTGCTGTGGACTGTTGGCAGTCGTCCATCGACCGAAAAAGCTATCTTTGCGCCATGCCAGACATCCAGCTTCCTCCGGCCTTTGAGTCCCAGATGCTCAAGCTACTCGGCGATGCCGAATTTGAGCAGTTCAAAAACGCGATCGATCAGCCCTCCCGTACTTCCACCCGACTCAATCCCGCCAAGCCTTTCTCGCCATCCTGGTCCAAAACGCCCATTCCTTGGTCAAAGGAAGGGTATTTTTTAGAGGAAAGACCCAGCTTCACGCTTGATCCAGCCATCCATGCCGGAGCCTACTATGTCCAGGAGGCTTCTTCCATGTTTATCGAGCACATTCTCAATTCACTCGAGGTTCCCAAAGGACTTTTCTTGGATCTTTCTGCAGCTCCGGGAGGAAAAAGTACGCTTCTTTCCAGCTATTTAGGTACAGACGGACTTTTGGTTGCCAATGAAGTGATCCAAGCCAGAGCCCAGATTCTGAAGGAAAACCTCATCAAATGGGGGCTTGGAAATGCCGTGGTCACGAACAACGATCCGGATCATTTTGAACCCTTGGAAGGATTTTTTGACTTGGTGCTGGTGGATGCGCCCTGCTCGGGTGAGGGGATGTTTCGTAAGGATCCTCAGGCCCGGGAAGAATGGTCGCCAGACAATGTCCAACTTTGCTCCGCCCGCCAAAAGCGCATCATGGACAAAGCCGGCGCCCTAGTCAAGGGTGGTGGTTATCTGATCTACTCTACCTGTACTTTTAATGAAGCTGAAAACGAGGACATGATCGGTTTCCTCACCGAGGAATTTGCCTTTGAGCCCGTGAGGATTCAGTTAGAAGGGGATTGGAATATCGTCGAAAGCTCTGTGGAGACCGACGACGGTATGTTCTACGGTTACCGTTTTTTCCCGCATCGAGTGCAGGGAGAGGGATTTTTCATCACTGTATTGAAAAGACCCGACTCGGCATCCAGCCAAGAGCCGGGGAAGATCAAAGAGTTTAAGCATCCGGTGCTCAAGGGAGTTTCGGAAAAGGAGTCAGAGCAGCTTGATCGAGAACTCGTCTTTGACGGAACAGGGAAGTACTATACGCTTAATGACTCTTATTTCCGAATCCAGCGGGCGTTTTTTCGACACTTCGAGAAGCTCAGTCAGGTGCTCAATCTGCGTTATTTTGGCGTAGAGCTTGGGAAAAAGCAAAAGCAGGACTGGATTCCCTCCCATGAATGGGCACTTTCACTTTTGCCCAAAAACCAATTCCCCAGCCATGAACTCAGCCTCGAACAGGCCTTGGAGTTCCTTCGGAAAAATGATTTCGAACTGGAAAATCTACCCACTGGCTGGGTGTTGATCACCTATCAAAACTTGCCTTTAGGTTGGGTGAAAAATCTGGGCAATCGGGTCAACAACTACTATCCCAAAGAGTGGCGGATTAGGATGTAATCCATTATCAATTTCTGCAAACTTGCCAGTAATCGAATTTACCTCTTCACAGGGGCTGGAAGACCGATGACGGAAGACCGAAGTTTCGGCAATCCCAGCATTAATCGTTTTTTGTGTTAGGTACGGTCATGTAACGGCGTGAAAGCTAATATTCTTATCAATTAAAAATCTGAATGAGGATACTTCCGTCTTCGGTCTCCCCTCTTCCAGCTTTTACTCCTTCACAAACTCAAACCTCGCCCACTGCTTTCGATGCCTCAATTCATTTCCTACGGTCAAGAATGGAGGCAGGTAAACCAGTTTTTCCAGCCGGATTTCATGGATGCCTGAAGAGAGGTGGCCAATGGGAATCTGTCCAAACAGGGCCTTTTGTCCGGTGTGGCCGGCGGTTACCTTTACCCATTTCTCTGCTTCCACCAGGGAGTCATTGAGATAGATTTGGTATTGGTCGATGAGCGATTCCACCTTTTTCCATTGGATCGTGTCAGACTGTAGGAGCTCGTTCATGTTTGGGATGGAGTTCTCCTCCCGCTCATACCGCGCCAGATACAAATCCATCACCTTGCCGCTTATTTTCTTGTTCGGAGTCCACATCCGCGCAAAACGTTTTTTCCCGGAATTGAATTCCTCAAAGTAGCCCCTATCGTCTGGCCATGCATAGTGAGAATCAGAAGTATTGACGCTGGCTTGGTAAGAGGAGAATCCCTCGATATCCTGTGCAATAAATGGTGATGCCAGCACGATCAAGCCAACAGAAAACACGACAAAAAACCATCTTCCCAAGTTGCTTTGGTAGATGGCCCCGACCGTGCCACTCATGCTTTTGCCCACCATGTTTTTGATTTTGAACCTCTCCCCGGAAAAAGAGCCAACAGCAAATACAAGCATCGACAAAATGAAGACGATATAGACCACCTGAAAGTCAAGGTTGAAAACCAGGTAAATGCCAATCAGAACAAGGAGGTACAGCGTGATCGAAAAAATGGGGATGACGACGCCAATCGGTGCACCATAGAGCATGCTGCACCATTGTTCCAGCTTCAGGAGATAGTATTGTGGGGGACGGTAATCTACCGATTGGGAGTATTTGAATAGCTTTTCTTTCACAATACCATTGGGAAAAGCATAGGTGATGCCCAGCATTCCCGCCCAGACAAAGCGCATCACCAAGTGGCTGACCAGAAAGATCTTGAAAACCGAAATGATCACGGAAAAATAAACCAGGATCAGCTGTGCCGGAATCTGCTCCAAGCCATAGTCCTGAATCAGGATGATGGAAATGTCAAACAATCGGGAGGGAATCACAAAAAGTACCGCTAGGGATATACCCGATATGATCACCTCGGGCTCCCAGCTGTTTTTCTGCAAGTTTTCCAGCCAGGTCATGTCCTGCTGTTTTTTGATTGGGGATTCTTCCATGGAAAATTTGAATAAGCTATTTACTGCCTTTGATCCACTCGAACACCTGCTGCTTGGGAAGTGCTTCGATGCGGTGGCCGTCTTTGCCGGTCATGGTTTCCGCTGCAAAGAGCGAATTGACGATGGCCTCTTCGGTTGCCTCGATTACCGCGAGGAAAAGTGCCGTCATGTCGTCGTTGGCCAAAAATTCAGCGTTAAGGAGTTTTTGGGATGGATTGGAGTAAGGGATTCGAAGCTTTTCGTTTGTGGAAAAAGCAATTACATAGTCCCCCGATCCATTGGAGGCGATGCCTCCCGTCTTGGCTAAGCCCATCATTGCACGTTGTGCCATGCGCTCTAGGTTTCGCTCCAACACAGGCGCGTCCGTGGCGATGACGATCATGCAGCTGCCATCGGATTTTTCCAGAGCATCTTTAAATGGATATCGGCCTAGTTTCTCTCCGACGGGAACACCTGAAATCTGGAGATTGCCTCCAAAATTGGTCTGTACCAACACGCCCACGGTGTAGCCGCCAAGCGGTTCGGGCAGTTTGCGGGATGCGGTTCCGATGCCTCCTTTCCAGCCAAAACAAACCGTGCCCGTGCCCGCGCCCACATTTCCTTCCAAAACAGGACCGGATTTGGCCGAGGAGATGGCTTGTATGACTTCATCCGAAGAAATGTGCATCCCCCGGATGTCATTCAGATAGCCGTCGTTGGTCTCGCCGACCAGGGCATTGACTGATTGGACGTTTTCATTTCCTGGCTGTGCCAAAGAATAACGGACCGCACCCTCGATTCCGGCTGCGACGCTAAGCGTGTTGGTGAGGATGATTGGGGATTCGATTGTTCCCAATTCCTGCACTTGGGTCACCCCAGCCAACTTGCCAAAACCGTTGCCAACGAAGATAGCGCCGGGTACTTTCTCTTGGAAAAGGTTGCCTTCATGAGGAAGGATGGCCGTAACACCGGTGCGGATGTTGTCTCCTTCGACTTTGGTAAGATGACCGACTTTCAGTCCTGCCACATCGGTGATAGCGTTGAGGGGACCCGTGGGCAGCACGCCAAACGGTAGGCCTAGCTCTCTTGGCCGGGTTTGGGCGAATGAAAGACTGATGGGAAAAAGGAGTAAAAGCAGGAGATAAGGCCGCCCCATTTTATTTTTTGGAGAACATTGAAAAAACATCGTGCAAAACTTAGGATCATCTAGCTTGTCAATAGCTGAGCCAGCCAGTTTTTAAAGCTAGCAATTTTGTCAAAAATATCGGGCGTATGGCTCATGGCGAATTTCTTGGGGGACTTTTCCCCAAGAAATCAATCTGGAAGACCCCTCTCAAACCTTGGCTTATTTTGGGAATTTTGAGTAAAATCACCAGAGAAAAATGGTCGTAATGGAAGAGCTTCTGAATGATGAGGATTTGGAAAAATCCCAAAAGAAAAAAGCAAGGAAACTGATCCAACTGGAGAGAACGCGGACTGCCTTTGAGCGACTTCAGCTTGCTTGGGTACGTACCGCGATGACTTTTCTGGGAATCGGCATCGCGATCTATGAATTTTTCTATCGACGTATGGAGTCGGGTCAAAAGCCTCTTTTTGAATCCTTTACTGGGCAGGAGCTCGCCTTGACGCTGTATTGCATTGCGATGCTCGTCTTAGTTCTTTCTCTTCGCCAGCACCGCGTCAGTATGGCCAAACTGAAAGAGAGCTTCCCTCAAAGCCGTTATTCTGTCGCCGCGCTTTTGTCAATGATTCTCCTTTCCCTTTGCATCTTCATGGCGGCATTGCTGGTCTCTCGATCCTTTGTTTTCTGACTATTTGGCGACAATCCAATAGTTCAAATATCCGCTGGGTGTCTCCAAGACGATTTTGTAAAAGTCTGATGTCATCCCCTTGCTGGGAATCGTTGCGTTCCCTTGGTCTAGTTGTACTTCACCCATCAGCCAATAGTTGTCCAAGCCACCTGTTTGGAAGTGGTTGGTCGTGCTGACCCAGACTCTAGCGGTTTTTCCTGATGAATATGGCTTCCACGCAAACTTGAAGTTCCCGTCAACCAATTCGGCCTTCAGATCTGTGGCTTCGATAGACCCGACAAACGGGCTACCGTCCAATTCCATGGCTATCCTTTTGGGCAGTTCCAGTCCTAAATGGCGGGCGATGCTCGGAAAGATATCCACCATCTCCGCGGACGCGCCGAAGTGGGAATTCAGATGTTGTGCGTTGGTGGCGATCCAGATTGTGCGTTCCCGTTCGCTGTGACCGCCGTGCCCGAATCCATCGGCCGTGCGGCCATGATCTGTCGTGATGACGATCAGCCAGTCTTCGTCAAAATTCTTTTCCCGATATTGGATGGCCTCCCAAACTCGCCCGATTTGGGTGTCAGCCTTTTGCACCCCGTCCACCATCTGGGGACTATTGCCAAAGGTGTGGCCCATGTCGTCGGAGTATTCGAGATACATCCACGATAGGTCTGGGGCTTTCTCGCGAATATAGCGGGCAGCCTCTTTGGATACCGTTTCGTCGATTTGATGAATGTGGGACCGGTCTTTTTGATGGGGAAAACTCAAGGTATCCAGTTCAAAACCATCAAAATAGTAGTCAAAGGCAAAATTGCCGGTCTGGGGTATGTTGTCGCCCACAAGTTTGGTTCGGTTGTCCAGCCAAGTGGAAAATATTGCAGTCTGCCGTGATGGGTTAGCTTGCTTGAAAGCGCGGAAGATCGTCCAATAGTGATAGTTTGGATCTTCGATACCGTTTCCCCAGACGTTGTGTTTGTTAGCCCAAACACCCGTCAGCAGGGAGTTGTAGCCCACTGCGGAGATCGTGGGGGTCTGGCTGTAGGTGCCGACGTCCCCACCCATCAGGGCCTTGGTAAATCCTCCGATTTTGCTGATCTGATCAATGTTGGGAGTGGGGACAGTGTCGACCACATCAGCAGGAATGCCGTCTACGATGATGAAGAGCGCTTTTTTGGTTTTTTGTTGAGCGATTGCGGGGATCATGAGGAACCCTAATACAAAGGCGAGTACTATTTTTTTCATCTTGAATAAAAAAAACAAACGCCGATAGAATGGCGATTGGGTCTCGGTATGTTTTATTGGTCAATCTAGTAAATGAAAGCCAGCGATCTGATGTAATCCCGAGATCGCTGGCTCGAATTTAGGTCACTTGTTTATTCCCACCCGTAGATCTGGACCAAATTTGGATTCAGCACCATCTGCTGCATGGGTACGGGTCGATAGTAATATTTGGGTTCTTCGAAGTTTCTTGCCTTTGTCTCGGTTACCATATTGCCGCCGACTTCGCCATTTTCAAGGAAGACATCCACATTTTCAGAGATAAGGCCGGCCTTATAGTAGATCAGCGCCACGCCCAGGCTGTTCTTTTCCTTGGCATCGCCCACAGGAATCGTTGTGTCTTTGTCCACCAGAATGATATCCTCCACTCCGTCTCCGGTCATGTCATATTTTCCGAGTCCGGGGAAGTACATTCCTTGGGGAATCTGCTCCAGCAGTTTGCCTGCATGCCAGCGCATCAGGTCGTCATAGCGAAAGCCTTCCATCGCAAGCTCGACTCTTCTTTCTCTCCGTATCTCAAGCAGTACACCCAGGTTTGATCCGCTTAGATTGGGATATTTTGCGGCCTGAAATTGGTCGGGATTGGCATTGGCAGCGGACATGACCAGGGCGGGCATACCGACTCGTGACCTGAGGAGATTGACAGTATTGTCCAGATCTGCTTGCGACAACTGCTCCAGTTCGGCTTTGGCCTCTGCTAGAGTCAGCAAGATCTCGGCATAGCGATAGACTGGAAAATCCACACTTGCACGATCTACGTTGTTGGTGGTATTCTTGAACCCCTTCAATTGATGATAGCCAGTGAAGTTTTTATTCAAAGTCTGGATGTATGGAGTCGTATTCGGCTCTCTGATCCAACCAGGATAGGCCATGGTCTGCATCAATCGTGGATCCCGATTCTGAAACTCTTCCACAAAACCTTTAGCCTTGAAATTTGCTTGTTCTGTATACGGCGTTCCGTCGCTCATGAGGTAGGACATGACCATATCCCGGGAAGGTGACTGCTCATAGTCCCCAAAAATGCCGGTATTGTTGTCGCTGCTTCTATCCTTGTTCACGTCGTAGGCATTCACCAAAATAACTTCTGGATTGCCGACGAGGTTGGTACTGTTGAAAAGTGTAGCGTAGTCTTGGTTTGGTTTTCCGGTAGAGTAAAGTGAAAACTTCCCCGAGTTTACCACATCGGTAGCCTGGTCTACGGCTATCTGCAAAAACTGACCTGAGGTTCCCCCAAGACCAAGTTCTGAATGGTATTTCCGATAGGTGCCTTCATAGAGCGCCAATCTGGCGTAGAAGGCCTTTACAGCCCATACATTGGGAGTACCTTCGGGGCTAGTCTCGCGGACATGTTCCGCAGCATACTCTAGGTCTTCCAGTACATTGGCCATCACTTGCTCCCTAGAATCCTGCGTTTTGTAGAGGTCCTCGTCTCCAGGATTCAGGGTCTTGTCATACCAAGGTACATTGGAATACCTCTTGATCATGCCGAAGTAGAATTGTGCCCGATAGTATCTTGCCAAGCCCACATAGTGTGCTACGGCTTCATCGGGGGCAGTGGCTTTTTGGTAATTGTCCAGGAAATAGTTGATGTTCCTCAGCCTAGCCCAGTCCCAGCCAGAAGTGATCGTTTGAGAGGAAGGCGAGCCGGTCATGATGTTTTTGATCTCTATGGCGCCGGTGGTCGCCATGTTGTCGCTACTTTGGTCGGCGAGGTAGTTGCCCATGCCCGGCATGGAAAGCAGTCCGTTGACATACAGCTCCAAGTCCTCTTCGGATTTGAAAAACGCTTCCGGGGAAATGGAGGTCTGAGGGTATCTGTCCATGAAAGCGTCTTGGCAGGAGGACATTGCGATACAAATTCCGATGATTGCGATATATTTTTTCATGATGCTATTCTCTTTGATTATAGATCGATGTTTACCCCAAAAGAGTACTTTCGCTGAAATGGATAGGCCCAGCCGTAGCCATCATTGATGGCTTCCGGATCGACAAACTTCTTGATGGAAGAAAACTCAAACAGATTCTCCCCAGAGATGAAGACCCGTATTCTTTGCACATTGATCCGGCTGGTCATTGTCTCCGGGAAAGTATATCCAAAGGTTAGGTTTTTGATCCGCAGGTAAGCGGCATTCAACAAATAGCGGGTTTGTGGGATATCTAGCCCCGCTCCGTAGTTGGCATCGGCAAGCCAAGACTGTAGAACGGGAAAGTTGGAATCCAAATTTGCGTCTGCGAGTCCCGCGTCGATGTAGGATTTCGAGTGCTGCGCCATCAACGCAGGATCGTCGGCTTCCGCTCTATAGAAGTCCAGATTCCAGGGATACACGTTGGCATAGGGCTGCTGGTAGGGTCCCCAGAAAAGATAGTGTCTCGGATAGTAGTCTCTTTTACCAACGCCTTGAAGAAACAGGGATAGGTCGAATCCATTCCAAGAGACATCGAAATTGGCCCCGTATCGGTAGCGAGCGGTACTGTTGCCGATCAGCTGAAGGTCTTTGGGATCATCAGAGGAAAGACCCTTTTCGATTTTTCCGTCTCCGTTCAAGTCCACATATTTTGGCCAGCCAGGGACTATGTCCAGCGCGCCCCAGGGAACAATGGCAGACTGGTCCAGCTCGGCGATTTCATCTTCGTTTTGGAAAAGGCCGTCGCTGACCAAGCCCCACATCTCGCCGGTGTATTGGCCCACTCGGTAGTTGGAGAACAGATTTTGGTCGTTTTGAAATCTGGTGATCTGTGATCTGGAGTCAGATAGTATCAGCCTTGTGCCGAAATTGATAGGTTTGGAAGTACTTCCAAAATTGTCCCGGTATTCCAGGGAAACCTCAAAGCCTTTGGTCCGCAAGTCGGCAGCATTTTGCTTGGGAGGACTGGTGCCCAGCACACCCGGCAGCTCGACGGGGTCGGTCAGCATGCCCTTGGTGTCCCTGATAAAATAGTCGAATGAACCGATGATCTTGTCGTTGGCCAGGCCAAAGTCCAGTCCGAAGTTGCTGGTCACGACTTCTTCCCAGGTGTAAAAGTCAGGGTCAACCGCCAGAGGAGGAGACGAAGTGATGACTGTCTGACGATTGCCGTTGATCAGGTAGCTGGACAGACCAGTAGGCAGGGACTGGATGTATCCAAAGTCACTCACGTTTTGATTGCCCAGAGCACCATAGGACGCACGCAGTTTAAATGTCGAAATGGTGTTGGTGAGTCCCGAGAAAAACTCTTCATCCATCATCAGCCAAGAGCCCGACACGGAAGGGAAAAATCCCCAACGGGATGATTTGGGAAAGCGTGATGAGCCATCATATCTCCCGTTCAATTCAAAAATGTAACGGTTTTTGAAGGTGTAATTTGCCCGGCCGAACACGCTTTGGGTTGCAAAGGTGCTGTAGCTGGGCGTGATAAAGGCATCGCCTGTCGTTAGTCCAATATATGGCAAGGAGGAGGAAATCAGGATACGCTTTTCTGCCTGGATGGAGCTATACACATAGCTTTGCTGATTGTATCCACCGAGAATTCCAAAACTATGGTCACCGATTGTTTTGGAGTATCGTCCATAAATATCCAAGATGATATCCGAGAGATCTCCGTTTCGCTCAACCACGGAGCCGTCTCCGCCTTCGGATCGAATGTCCTCAGGACCGTACCCGATCTGGAATTTTGTCCTGTCCCAATGATACTTCCACTGCTCCCTCTTGAAGCTGGCATTGGCATTGAAAGTCAGATCGCCGTTCAGGAAGGTCGCGGTATTTCGCAGGATGTTGTGAAAGCCAAACATAGTTTCCTGGTTTTGGCCACCGTCGGTCAGTCTTCCTGCCAGCCTTCCCGCGTCGGTGTTGGCCCAAGTCCCGTCGGGATTGACCGCTACATCCGTTGGCTTCAGGTAGTAGATGTCTGTGAGACTGGTGGTAGGATCGGCTCTCTCCGTTTGATAGATGTTGAGGTTGTTGTCCACATTGAGCCATTTGAGCGGATTCACCGTTACTCTGGCTCGCATGGAATACCGATCCCAGTAGTCTTCGGCCAGTTTGTTCATCCCGTTTTCATTGGTATAGTCACCGGAGATGTAATATCCAACTGGAGCTTTGCCCCCGCTGCTACCACTGATGGACAGGCTATGGTTCATCGAGAATGATGAATTGTTGAAAAAGTATCCGTACCAATCGTTGTTTCCCATGTATGCCCAGCGGTCGGGATTTACAGGATCCAGTCTTGTGTCAGGTATCGATGGATCTTCAGATCTTTCCTTTGCCCATTGGTAATGTGCATCAGAGTAGTTGACATAGTCCCAAGGGGTATTGTTGGTGGAGGTTTCCAATACCCTGGAGAAAATATAAGGGTCTGTCACCGGCTCTGGGAGTACGGTGGGTTTGCCCCAAGCGAAGTAGTTGTTGTAGCTGATCTGCTGCTTGCCCTCCTGACCTTTTTTTGTGGTGATCAAGATCACGCCAAATGCCGCTCTCGCGCCGTAGATTGCGGCAGAGGCGGCATCCCTCAGCACGGAATACGACTCGATATCGGAAGGGTTGAGACGTAGTAGGTCGCTGTTGTTTCCCGCCACACCGTCTATGACGATCAGTGGCCCACCCCCATTTATGGAAGTGAATCCCCGTATGTTGATGTTTGGCACTGTGCCCGGCTTGCCCCCGAGATAGGTAATGTTCAATCCTGGACTGGCACCTTGGAGACCCTGTACCAAGTTGGCGATCGGCCGATCTATCAGTTGATCCCCGGAGATTTGGTCTACGGCTCCGGTCACATTGATTTTTTTCTGCGTTCCGTAGCCGACGACGACGACTTGCTCAAGGAGCGTGTCCTCCTCTTCCAGTTGGACGTTGACCGTCGTCCTGCCATCCAACAGCACTTCGACTGTTTGGTATCCGATAAATGAGAACACCAAAGCTGCATCAGCCGTCGAGGTCTGGATCGTGAATTCCCCGTTGAGATCTGTGATTACACCGTTTTGGCTATTCTTCTCCAAAACCGATACTCCTGGCATTGCCGCTCCTGCTGGATCGGTCACCGCTCCTTTGACTACCGTCTGCGCTAGCGAGTGAAATACCATGGCCAAAGACAACATCAGAAGTAGTCCCAGCCTTTTGAGCTCAGATGCCAGCGCTGGCCGCTCTTGTAGATTTTGTTTCATAGCATTTAAAGTTGATACCTCTCCCTTCCCTGAATGCTCACAATTCGGAAGGATAGAAATATATTTAGATTGAACATTCATTCAATACTAAATACTGTAAATGAATAAAAAAAGACTTTTGATGAATAAATACTGATTTAACTGCCAGATAATATTCTCATAAAGTTGGGGCTTCCAAATTATCTGAAAAGTAACGGAGGGGTAATCCGCGGATCTTTTTCCTAAAAATGACCAATGACAGCTTGAAATTTCGAAAAGCTTGGAATACAGGTATTTTCGAAGTCGTCTTCCCGTCGGTCTATGGCTGAAGTTTTACGATTTTTTTCAAAAACCTCTTTGCAATCTTGGATCAGGCCAAAGGGTAGTAGGTGTTTTCAACTTCGCCATTTTCGAAAAGCTCGAGTATCGCATAGCCGGGGGGAGTTTCGAGATAATATTGCTTGCCTGCTGAAAACTCGTCGCCCTCGCCCCACCAGAACCCGCTCAGGGAGCCATTGCAGTAGTAGTGCACGCCGTTGTACCAAGCACGGTCCAACATATGTTGGTGTCCGCTGAGGCAGACCTTTACCTTGTCCCGGTGCTTGTAAAATAGGGTTTTTAATTCTCGGTGATCTTTGTGCTGTCCTCCCACGAGCGCCTCTGTGACGGAAGTGATGGGAAAGTGCGACATCACCAGAGTCGGCGTATTGGGAGCAAGGGAATCGAGGTCTTTTTTAAGCCAAGCCATTTGTTCCTCGCCGATACTGATTCCTTGATGATTGCCATCCAAGATGATGAAGTGCCAGTTGCCTTTGTCAAAACTATAGTAGGCGGCGGAAATCCCCAGTCGTTTGACGACATAGGGCTTACCATACATTGCATCGGTTTTGTCTGTAACATCCCACCAAGGGTCGTGATTTCCAATGCAGCTGTAAACCTCAAAGTCCGAGATCTCATTTCTGAAGAGATCCCACGCGTCCCATTGTTCCAGCGTCCGTTGTTTGCTCACTCCATCGTAGGATGCGTCATGTATACTGTCTCCACCATTGAGAAAGAAATCCGGCTGATGGGACTTTACCTTTTTGAGCCAGGCAATCGCCCGCTCCGGGATATTTTCCTCCGGACGGATATGGACGTCTGTGATATGGGCGACTTTTAGCGATCGTCCTTTTGGTTGCTTCTTGGCAAGTACTTCGCCCGAGGTTAAAAGTGATCCTGCGGCAATTCCCGCCATTCCGAAAAAGTCTCGTCTTTTCATAGCTAGTTATGGTATTCGCTTGTTTGAAATTATGGCTCCCAATTTTCTTGGGTGGATTCTGTTTTTGTGGAAATTATTTTTTTCAGATGCTGCCAAAAACATTGGGAAATCTGATTTCGGTCTATAAATTGAACAATTGTTCAATATTATATTTCGAAATATAAAATCCAAGTTCTCAGAAAAACAAAAAATCAAGGTTATTCTTGTATTAAGAAATCAAAAGATATGAAGGAGAAAATCTCGACCGCTAGAAAACAGGAGATCATCGAGGGATTTTACAGGCTCTCTGTCATCCATGGCCTGGAGAACACTTCGATTGCCAAAATCGGTAAATATCTGGATATGCCGCCGAGCCTGATCATGCACTATTTTCCCACCAAAGACATTCTGATTTCGAATTTGATTGATTTTATCCTGGAAAAATACCTGCTGATCTATCAGCCCATCATCAAGGAACTCGAGGTGAGCAAAAATGCGGACTCCACCTTGATCGTCGAGACCCTGTTTTCCAGAAATTGGAACCTGCTTTTTGACGACGGCGTGTTTTACAGTTGTTTTGCGCTGATTTTCAGGAATGAAAAAATCAAAAAAGAATACCGAATACTCCACAAGAAACTGAGGGAATCGCTAAAGGAAATCCTGGACAGCAACCCGGACATGGAGGGAAGGGATACCGCCGTTCTTGCAGAGCAGATTTTTGTAGTCGTGGAGGGTGCCTATTATTACCTCTCGATGTTTGATGACGAGGCTGACTATAACCTCAAAGTCGGGTATTTCAAAAATCAGGTCTACGATTTACTGCGAAAAACTGCCGTCCAGCAGTTGTAGATCGCCATGAGGGCTATTCCCGCCCAAACGACGTTGACCAAAATATTCGCTGTGTCCCGGAAGTGGATGGCATTCACTACTAAGCAGATTGCTCCGAGCAGGTTCAAAACGTGGTATTTTGCCTGATTTTGCTTCCAAATTCCTTTGGATAGCAGATAGTAAGAAAGGATAAAAAGGATGGCGCCAACCCAACCGATCAGTTCAAACAGCATAACTAGTTTAGTTTTTGGAAATTTTTGCCGACGCCATCATGCTCAGATCTTTCCCGGAGAATTGCGTAAATATAATCGGCTAAAGAAATTTGAGCTGCAAATTCTCCCAATATCCAAGTCCTTAGTTATATTCGGAGGCAAATCCCAACTTCGCTTATGCTGAAAAAACAGCGCTTCGAGGCTTTTATTTCCCATTTTTCCGAAAACATGCCCGCCGCCGAGACGGAGCTGCACTACGAAAACCCCTTCCAGTTATTGGTCGCCGTGGTCCTATCCGCCCAGTGTACCGACAAGAGGATCAATATGGTCACTCCCGCGTTGTTCCGGGATTTTCCGACTCCCGAGCATTTGGCGGCTTCCCATTTTGACGAGCTCTATCCCTATATCAAATCCGTATCCTACCCGAGCAACAAGACCAAGCACTTGCTGGGATTGGGGAAAATGCTGGCGGAGGATTTCGGAAGCGAGATTCCCTCGACGGTGCCAGAACTGATCAAGCTGCCTGGCGTGGGGCGCAAGACTGCCAACGTCATCACCTCGGTCGTTTGGAATCAGCCCAATATGGCGGTGGATACGCATGTGTTTCGGGTGTCGCGAAGACTAGGCCTCGTGCCAATGACTGCAAAAACTCCCCTTGAAGTCGAAAAGCAACTCGTGAAGCATATTCCAAGGCAATATATCCACCTTGCACACCATTGGTTGATCTTGCATGGTCGCTACGTCTGTCTTGCCCGGCGGCCTAAATGTGAAGAATGCGCGATCACACATTTTTGCAGATTTTTCGAGAAAAACCAGGGCAAAACCGTACTTGACCAGCAGGATTTCTGATGTGTGGCATTCATCTGATATGGGGAAAGGGTGCAAATCGGCACGCGATCCAAAAGCTCGTTGATGCTGCCAATCACCGGGGTCCGGATCAATCCGCAATATATTCTCCTTGGGCGGGACTGTGGATCGGCGTCAATCGGCTGAAAATCCTCCATCCTGGTCCTGACGCGGATCAGCCCTTTTGGGCTCCTGATGGGAAAAGCCTGCTGGTCTTCAACGGCGAGATCTACAATTTTCAAAAGTTGCGAAGCCTGCTCACCAAGATGGGGGTGGAGTTTGCAACACAATCCGACACCGAGGTTTTGCTCCACTATCTCAGACATTTCGGCCAAAATGGCCTGAAGAATCTTGAGGGAATGTTTACCCTAATGTATGTCAACCTAGTGAGCCGTTCAGTCTTGGTGGCGGCGGACAGGAACGGGGAAAAGCCACTCTACTACTTTCAAAGCCAAGAGACTCTGGTTATTTCTTCAGAAGTTCGGGGGATTGTGAGCCTGCAGGAATTTAGACCAGACTGGGAGCAGATAGAGCACTACTTCTATTTTCGGACTCCCCTTCCCGGCAAAACTTTTTTCCGCGGCATTAGAGCTTGGAAGCCGGGAAGACACAGCCTGATCCACAGACACGACACGTTTAGATGGGATACGATTTCGCTACCGAAGGAGCCAAACAGCCTCCCTAGTCAAGCGCTTTTTGCAAAGGTTCTGGAAGAATCCGTGCTGCGCCAGTTTCAAGCGGATGTGCCGGTGGGTATTTTGCTGAGCGGTGGAACAGATAGCACATTGCTATATAGTCTTTGGTATCAAAATACAGGAACCAAGCTACCCGCCTACACCGTGCAGTTTGAAAAGAAATATCGCGCAAAATACGCAGATGGAGATGCCTCCCTTCGGGTCGCCAAGGAAGTGCCCATGGATCATCGTCTCGTCGCGGTTGACCAGAGATTTTTTTTTGAATATTGGGAGGAATACCTTCGGAGTGTCGATCTACCGATTGGGGATTCGGCCGGGTTTCTGACCTGGATGATAGGTAAAAATGCCAAGCCTGAGACCAAAGTCCTGATTTCCGGAGCTGGCGCTGACGAACTTTGGGGTGGATACCAGCGCCATGCCGCGTTTTCCAGATATTTGGCGCAGAACGCTTTTTGGAACCGATGGGCAGGCATTCTAAAAAAATTGCCCTTGGGCAGAGGCTGGGGGAAGTACATGGCCGCGATAGACCCGGATCCCAACCAGACTTTTTTGAATTTCACCGCTTTGCAAAATCCTCCTGCAGATATGGCGGCCGATTACGCCCGAATTTTCAATGGAAATCTTCCGGAATTCAAACGGATGCTGGATTTTGACCGACAGGTCTATTTGGTCCAGGATATCTTGAAAATCCACGACAATGCGCTCATGGCGCATGGCATCGAAGGACGATCCCCCTACTTAGATGCTTCGATTTTGGGCCTTTGGAGAAAAGTAGATGATCCGACTTTGCTTACAGGAAAACCCTGGATCAGGAATATCCTAAGGGAAAGAGGACTCGCCTGGGTGGCGGATCGGAGAAAATTTGGCTTTGGTTTACCTCTTGAAGAGTGGCTAAACACAAAAAACGAATTCTCGCTCCGGGTATTCGATTCCTTGAAGACTTTTGAAAAAAGCCATGGAGAACACCTGTCACCCACCATCCGGCAGGTTTTGCAAAAGCCCGAGCAGTCAGCCAAAAACCAATTTTTGACGCTCTATAATCTGTTTCTGTTGGCAGAATGGGCGAAATTGCATGATCTATGAGAGTCGTGTATGTCCACCAGTATTTTCGCACTCCCGACCAAGGAGGCGCCGTGCGTTCCTATCACTTGGCCAAAGGCCTGGTGGAGGCCGGAATCCGCGTGGATATGATCACCGCCCATAATCGCCCTGGATACGACCAGTGCTGGATTGACGGGATACGAGTCCACTACCTTCCCGTGCCCTACAATCAAAACTTTGGGTTTGTGAAGCGAATTCTGGCTTTTTGGAGTTTTGTGAAGAAGGCCAAAAAGCTGCTCAGAAAGCTTTCCCGACCGGATTTGCTCTACATCACTTCGACCCCCTTGACCACCGGGCTGGTTGGTCTTTGGGCAAAAAAGAAGATGGCCCTGCCCTACATCTTTGAGGTGAGGGATCTATGGCCGGAAGCTCCGATCCAAGTTGGTGCCATCCGAAATTCGATTTTGAAAAGATTGCTTTATTCCCTCGAGAAGAGGATTTATGACCAATCGTTGAGCTTGGTAGCCCTTTCTCCTGGAATAGCTTCACACATTCGAAGGTCAAGCCCTGGAAAAGTGGTCGCACTGCTGCCCAATTTTTCCGACTTGACAACTTTTTTCCCTAAAGAGCGAAATGAAAAACTTGCCAAGGAACTCGGCCTCAGTGGGAGGCTGACGATCGCGTACACGGGTGCGCTGGGATTGGTGAATGCGGTCGAGGAATTGTTGGATTTGGCTGAATTGGCCCAAAAGCGTGGAAAAGACTGGGATTTTCTGATCATGGGAGCGGGCAGCCACGCCCAGAAATTAATAAACCTCAGCTCTTTGAAGAGTCTGTATAACGTCCACTTTATCCCTTTTGGGTCGAAATATGAAGTGAATGAGATCCTAAATCTAAGTGACATGGCCTGGATTTCCTTCGCACATTTGCCGGTTTTGAAAACGAATAGCCCAAACAAGTTTTTTGACGCGCTTGCAGCAGGCAAGGCCATTCTCGTCAACCACAAGGGCTGGGTTTATGACTTGGTAAAAACACACGACCTTGGCATTCCCTGTTTGCCGGGAAAGATAGAAGTTGCTTTTTCCAAACTGGAGACTTTGGCGGAGGATAGGGCCGAATTGGACAAAATGGGAGAAAACTCCCGAAAGCTGGCAGAAACTTTTTTTTCCAAGGAAATCGCAATCAGCCGAATGCTGGAGATAGTCAATCCCAAGCCAAAACCTACTCTGGGCGGCGAGGCCGATATCCGGATTGCCTAAATATGGTCTCGGCATTAGACTCCCGCATCAGCTCTGGTAGCGGCACATCCCGATTTGCCTGATAGTCGTCCACTATATTCCATCCCAGCCATCTTCCCAGTCGGCCAGGAGCTTTCGTGGAGATGGCATCGGTGAAGGGGGCTTCCCCGATGTACTTGCGGATTTCGAAGGGATTAGTCTCATAGAGCAGCTCGTTTTCCACGAAGTGCGACCAGATAAATTCCTCGTTGTCGTAGGTTTCGGCTAGCTCTTCAGGAGTATAGCCGATAATGTATTGCTCGGGCGTGCAAGGCATGATGGCTTTCACAAAATGATAGGCTTTGCCATAATAGATCATTTCCGAAAGCAAGGTGTTATCCTGGGGATTGATGGCATTGTACTGCGAGGAAATCGCCAAAACGATCATGGGCACTAGGAAAGGCTTTTCGTAGCGCTCAGCCATATACCTCGCGATGTCCGGTTGAAAACTGTGGTCAGCCGGCAAAAAGTAATCGAGACCGATCACGATCATGTCTTGAGTCACGACCAAGTCAGAGTTTAGACCCGACACGAAGGTGTACACCTTGGGTGTCTTGAAGTCCGGGAAATAATGCTTGATGTATTTGAATGCGTTGGTCAGGTCACGTTGGATATCTGAAATATCGGGGAATTCCGCCTTCACCGAGTCATATAAAACACGCATAGCTGAGTCCTGGTGGATCGCCAAAAGGCTCGATGCAAGCGAGTCTGGCGAGGGATAGTTTTTTTGCTCGAGATAGACTTCTGCAAATTCAGGATACTTTTCCAGGAGAAAAACAAAGTCCTTTGTGGTATTAGCTTTGAAAAATTCATCTTCCAGCCTCGTAATATTCAGCTCAAGTTCTTGGTCCAAGATCTCTGGGTCGAGTTCGCAGCTTTGGTTTTTTTCGCCGCAGGCAAATGCAAAAAGCAGCACTGCGATCGGATATATACAACGGATTAGCCTCATGGGTAAAGGGTTTCAATTCCAAAAGTAAGGAATCAAATCTAATCCCTCGAAACGACGGCGTAGGTGGATTGGGATCTACCCGGTTGTATCTTCTCGTTGGATTGCCGTATTTTCCCGGGTGAAAAACAAATGGATCACCGGGCTGGCGTTTTTTCGGTACCTGACTTTCCAAAAAGTCGTCAACTTCCTTCTTTTGCGAAGCTCTTTTTACATAAGCCAGTTGATGCAGAAACCGTTGATGTGGGGAAAACCCACGACACTTAGCATCGAACCCACCACCAGCTGCAACCTTCGTTGTCCGGAGTGTCCTTCAGGGCTTCGGTCTTTTACGCGTCCTACAGGCATGCTTCATGAAAAGCTCTTCGAGCGAGTGATAGAGCAGGCGAAAAGCCATCTCGCCTGGCTTCACTTGTACTTTCAGGGAGAGCCTTTCCTCAATCCCCGCTTTTTGGAGATGGTTAGGTATGCTGACGAAAGGGGAATTTTCACTTCCACTTCCACCAATGCGCATTTCCTTGGTGAAAAGCAGGTTGCGGGTATTTTGGGGAGTGGTCTGAAACAGCTGATCGTCTCGATGGACGGGATCACGCAAGAAGTGTATGAAAGCTATCGGATCGGAGGAACGCTGGAAAAAGTGCAGGACGGTCTGAGACTTTTGCTTTCAGAGCGGGAAAAGGCCGGTCTTCGTTTCCCCAGGATTATACTCCAGTTTTTGGTCACGGGGCAAAATGAACGACAGATTCCAGCGCTGCGGACGTGGGCCAAGGAAGTAGGCGTGGACGAGCTTCAGCTCAAGACTGCCCAAATCTATGACTATGAAAGCGGTTCGGACTTGATTCCCTCTGACTTGGGCTTTTCCCGCTACATTCCAGCCGGGGAGGGGAAATGGAAGCTGAAAAACAAGCCCGAAAACAGATGCTGGAAAATGTGGCAGGGTGCCGTCGTGACCTGGGATGGCAAAGTTGTACCCTGTTGTTTTGACAAGGACGCGGAGCATGTGATGGGAGAGCTTAGGACGGGTTCATTGGGGTCGATCTGGAATTCAGAGGCCTATGCAGCTTTCCGGAGACAACTGTTGGGCGACCGAAGCCAGATTGAGATTTGCAGGAATTGCACTGAGTAGATCGGCGCTATTGGCCCCGATGCCTACAATTTGGAGCTATATTTGGTAGAATTAAGAAATTCACGGATTTTTAGATCCCAATTTGCCCGATATTCACCCGGAACAGTCTTTCTACACATGATTTTATTTACGAGAATCTGGTATTTTTTTGCCTTAGTCATCTTACTGATCGTTTCAGCACCACAGACAATTGCCCAGCAAAACACCGATCTGACGACCATCAGAGTGGACGAACTCTCGGATCAACAGGTTTCGGAGTTAGTCAATCGCGCAAATGAAGCGGGACTGGGCGTGGATGAATTTCTCCAAATGGCTCAACTTCGCGGCATGCCTTCAGCAGAGGTTGAGAAATTGCGAAGCCGGATTCAGGGTTTGGATACAAGTGGCTCCGCCAAGCGTAATACGAACGCCTCCAGAAGGGAACCTCGGCAGCAGCTCGATATGAACGAAATCACCCGGGGTCTCTACCAACCCCAAGCCGAGCTTCTGTCAGATAAGCCAAGCAGCGATATTTTTGGCACCGCTCTTTTTTACCAAAAAAATCGACGTCTGAGCTTTGAGCCAAGTCTGAACCAAGCCACACCAAAAGGGTACATCCTAGGGCCAGGCGACGTGGTCTTTGTGGATATCTATGGGCAATCGGAGCAATATTACGAAGCAACGGTCAATCCGGACGGATTTATTCTCTTGGACAATATCGGGCCGGTACCGGTATCCGGCAAAAGCATAGAAGCGGCCACCGAAATCATCAAAAATCGGGTGGGCAGATTCTACCCGGGACTATCGGGCAGTAATCCCAATACCTTTCTCCAGGTGACGCTGGGCAATGTGCGCACGATCAAAGTGCATATCCTTGGAGAGGTCAGACTGCCGGGGACTTTTACTTTGAGTGCATTCTCCACGGCATTCAATGCGCTCTACGCTGCGGGAGGGCCAAACGAAAACGGAACCATGCGGGCCATCAAGCTCGTGCGGAACGGCCAGACGGTTGCCGAGATCGACATCTACGACCTGCTGATTAAGGGCACGGCTAACTTGGACGTGCAGCTCCAGGATCAGGATGTGATCTTGGTTTCTCCTTTTCTGTCTAGGGTAAAAGTCAACGGGGAGGTAAAACGACCCATGACCTTTGAGATAGGCGAAGAGGACACCTTTGAAGATCTTCTCGACTACGCAGGTGGCTTTACCGATGTCGCTTTCAAGGACCGTGTGGCCATTTCCCGAATCACCGGAAACCAGCGCTCCGTGTCTGATGTCTACCAAAGCCAATTCGGTATGTTTATCCTCAAAGGCGGAGATGAAATCACCGTTAGCAGAATTCTCGACCGCTATAGCAACCGAGTTCAGATCAAAGGAGCGGTGTATCGGGAAGGAATATTTGCCCTTTCCGAAGGCTTGACTCTATCTCGATTGATCAAAAATGCCGAGGGTCTTAGAGGCGATGCCTACACCGAGCGGGCAAGTATCCTGCGGACCAAAGCGGATCTCAGCTCCGAGATGATCGAAGTCAACTTGAAAAATGTTTTGGCAGGCACAGCTCCAGATATCGTGTTGCAGCGCGAAGACGTCGTCCGCATTTCCAGTATCTACGATATTCAAAACGAGCGCTACGTGCAGATCTTGGGTGAGGTGAAGAAGCCTGGAACCTATCCCTTTTCCGAGTCCATGAAGATCGAGGAACTGATCATTCTCGCTGGGGGCTTACAAGAATCCGCGAATCCCCAGGATATCGAGATAGCCAGAAGACTGGAAGATTCGGATTTGGGCACGCTATCGGACATCATCCCCAGCAGGGTCAATGCAGATCTCTCGATCAGCACTGACTCACCTTCGCTTCAGCCATTTGACCAGGTGATCGTGAGAAAAAGAGCAAACTTCACGATGCAAAGGCTCGTGGCAGTGGAAGGGCAAGTGAACGCGCCGGGGATCTTTGCCATCCAGAATAGCGTAGAGCGGATCTCTGACTTGGTGAAAAGAGCCGGAGGGCTCAATCAGTTTGCCTACGCAAAAGGGGCGACCCTAATCCGTAGAACGGAGTTTTTCAATACAGAGTCCGAACAGATCCGACGACAGCGCAATCTGGAAGCGCTCAAAATGCGACTGATCGAGGACCCGAACAATTCGGAAGCCCAGGAGGAACTGCTACAGCGACTGTTCAGAGATCTTCCCAAGGAGAAAGTAAATCCGGTCGATACCTTGTTGGCCAATGCCAAAAAGGAATCGCTGGACCAGATTGCCGCGGGCACGCCGGGATTTGCGGTGAAGCTCAAGGAGTCCGAAGCCGTGGCCATTGACTTGGCCAAAATCATCCAAAATCCAGGCTCGGACGATGACTTGATTTTGGAAGAAGGAGATATTCTATCCGTTCCCAAGTTGCTGCAGACCGTGAGGATGCGGGGAGACGTGGTGTACCCGACGACCCTTCGCTACGAAAGCGGACGCAGCTTGAAGCATTATATCAACAGTGCGGGTGGTTTCGAACGCCGCGCAAACAAAAAACAAACCTATGTCGTCTACGCCAATGGAGCCGTGAAGAGGACTAAAGGCTTGTTCGGAATCAAGAATTTCCCGCCGGTAGAGCCGGGAGCTGAAGTCATCGTCCCTACCAAAGGGCCGAAGGTTCCGCTCCGCCTCGGAGAGATCGTAGGAATTACTACAGGCTTGGCAACCTTGGCTTTGGTCGTTTCTCAAATCAACTGGTAATGGCAGGATCAAAGCATTTTTCGGATAGTCAGTTTACACTTAAAGAGGTGATCCAAAACCTGGGAGAGTGGGTTGCTTTTTTTCTTTCCCAATGGAAAGTTCTCCTACTCGCCGCCATACTTGGCTTGGGCCTCGGCGTCTTGGCTTCTATCATCAAAAAACCCGTGTTTCATGCCGAAACGTCTTTCGTATTAGAGGAAGGCGATGCTGGAGGTATAAGCCAAATGTCTGGTTTGGCCTCACTGGTTGGCGTGAATCTCGGCTCGCTTGGCAGTACGAGCGGGCTTTTTCAAGGTGACAACATCATGGAGCTGTACCGGTCAGACCGAATGCTCGGTGAGACATTGCTTAGTCCATTTCAGGATGATCAAATGCTGATTGACCGATATGTGAGTTTTCAGGAGCTGGACGAAAAATGGGCATCCAAGGTAGATTTTGCATCCCTTGATTTCTCCATTCCCAGGGAAGAATTCAGCGTCACCCAAGACTCTGTGGTCAAAGAAGTCGCAAAGCTGATTCGCGAAAACCAGCTTAACGTCGCCAAGCCTGACCGCAAGCTAAGCATCATTCAGGTGAGCATCTCATCGAAGGACGAGCTTTTCGCCAAGGCATTTAATGAAAAACTGGTGGAGAAGGTCAACTCCTTCTACTTCGAAACCAAAACAAAAAAGACAGGAGAGAACCTGTCCATCTTGCAGTCACAGGCGGACTCCGTGAGAAGTATCCTGGACGAAAGCGTGAACGCCTACGCTGTCGCAACTGACCGCGTCCCCAACGCCAACCCGCTGATGAGTTCGGCAACGGTGGAGAGCAAAAAGCGCCAGATCGATGTGCAGGCGACCGGTGCCGTGTATCAGGAGATCGTCAAAAACTTGGAAATCGCCAAGGTCAACCACCGCAATAACTCCCCGCTGATCCAAATCATCGACTCTCCCAGACTGCCCTTGGAGCGCTCCGAGATCCGGCTGGTGAAAGGAATGGTGCTGGGAGCGGTGATAGGGGGGCTGTTGGCATTTTTTGGATTGTATTTTCGCAGGCTTTATGAAAAGCATGTGCGGGAAAGCTGAGCCTAAGCTGACATGTTTGAAAAACTAAACCAGCTCCTCCCTCTCGGAAATTTTATCCGGAACAAGTCGATCCAAAACTTCCTGTTCCTCGCCTTCATCCAGTCTTCCAATGTGCTGATTTCCATCATTTCGATGCCCCTGCTGATCCAAAGTATAGGAGTGGACCAGTTTGGCCTAGTCAATCTTTCGCTATCGGTGATTGTTATACTGAATATCCTGGTGGGTTTTGGTTATAATCTTAACGCTCCTAGGGAAGTGGCGATCAATCAGCAAAACAAAGAGGCGCTATCGCACATCGTTTCCAATATTTTTTCCGCAAAGTTTTTGTTGGCTGGATTTGCATCATTGGTCATTATGGTTGGCGTTTTTGGCTTGGGGCTCTTCAGCGAGTATCGTATCATCTTGATCTATTCCTTACTTCTTCTTTTTTCAGAGGCTACCCTCCCCCTTTGGTTTTTTCAGGGTATGGAAAAAATGAAGCTCGTTTCCATTGCCAACGTCTTTTCCAAGCTGCTTTTCCTGTTGGGCATTGTTTTGTTTATCCACGCTCCCGGGCAAAGTAAATGGGTCAACTTCATGCTGGGCTTTTTGGGTCTGGGGATCAATCTTTTGCTCCTTATTTATATTCACATTTTTCTGGAGATAAAGCTTTATAAACCGGAGTTTTCGGCCATCTGGAAAAGCCTCAGGTCTAATGTTCTCTTGTTCTTTTCCAATCTCGGCAGTCACATCGCGGTGAATGGAGGATTGATTGTTCTGAGTTTTTTCTCTACGGCGGAGACCTTGGGTATGTATAGTCTTGCCGAGCGAGTGATCATGGTCATGAGGATAGTGCCCGCACTCATCGTGCAGGCGATATTCCCAAATGCTGCCAAACTGTACGCCACAGACCTTCCGGGATTTCTGGCTTTTTCCACCAAAGTATTGATGATATCAATTACTGTTTGCGCGGTGTTGTCTATCGGGACCTATTTGGGAGCGGAGATTATCATAGAGATCCTTTCCAGAAGATCCCTTCCGCAGTCAGTAAGGGTACTAAAAATACTGGCATTTGTCCCTTTATTGGCCTCCGCCAACATATTCAACATTATCTTATTTCTCATAAATGATCAAAAACAGCTCCTTTTCACCACTTCTTGGCTGATGTGTGGATACATGCTGATGGTCTCGGTATTCGCGGCTAACTATTATGGGGAAATAGGCCTTGCTATTGCGCTACTTTCCACTGAAATGGTCGTTTTTTTCATCTCTTGTTTTTTCAATTGGAAGTACAATCGGGTTCTGATGAATGAGCTTTTTTCGACTTATCGTTAGAGAAAAGCAGCCGTTCTTTCAGTTTGGACTGTATATTTGAGCGCAAATAGAATGTTTAACAGGCTCCTGATTTTGGATTTTTGTCCTCCATGACTTCCTCTTCTTTTCCCTCCGTCGCCGTAATCTTGATCAATTGGAATAATTACGAGGATTCGAAGAAATGCTTGATTTCGCTCCAAAAATGCACCTACGATAATTTTCTTCCGATTGTAGTCGACAATTTTTCCCAAGACGGTTCGACCCAAAAGCTGGCAAGTGAGTTTCAGGATTTTGCCCATTTCATTTTTAACCAAGAGAACCTCGGATTTAGCGGTGGAAACAATGTCGGGTTTCGATATGCGCTGGAACATGGGTTCGACTATGCCATGGAGCTTAACAACGACACGGAGGTGGAGCCTGATTTTCTTGAGAAGCTTGTCTTTTCCATCCACGACAAGAACGATTTCGCGGCAGCCCAACCCTTGATTTACTATAATCAGCAAAGAAGGCATATCATTTGGAATGCCGGAGGGAAACTCATCCCCCAGTTGGGACTCTCACTTACCAAAATGGAAGGAAAGACCAAGCCGGAATCCCTGCATGGGCAAGAAACAGACTGGATCACAGGCTGCGCATTCTTCATCAAAACAAGTGTCTTAAAAGAAACCGGTCTGCTTAAGGAATTTTTCTTTTTTGGTTCATTCGAGGATGTGGATCTGTCGACAAGGATCAGAAATGCCGGCTACAAACTATGGTTTGAGCCCTCCTCGGTCATCTACCATTCCGTGGGAAACTCGTCCAGCTCGAAGGTTAAAGGAAAAGAGGGATTTCTAAACCCCCGCGTTCACTATCTTGCGCAGCGAAACCAAATGATCTATATCAAACAGCATACAAGTCCAATATTCATCCCATTGGCGGTTTTGGTTCAACTTGGAAAAATGGGAGCCTACACCGGATACTTTCTGGCCCGATGGAGGCCAAACAAGTTGAAACTTGCTTGGCGGGGATTTTGGGACGGCTTACTAAAAACCTACCATGATTAATTTAGATTTTCTTGAAAAAGAGGCGGTCACTTTTCAATCCGCCAAACCGTTTCCCCACCTGATCATCGATGACTTTGTTGACGAGTCGATTGCTGTAACGCTGTCTTCAGAGTTTCCCAATATTGACGACGCAGGTCTCTTCAGCTATTCCAACCCCCTTGAGAAAAAATCCGCGCTGAACGACTGGAACCGGTTTCCCTCCACTACCTACAAATTTTTGGAGTATCTATGCTCTGAATCGGTGGTAGCTAGGCTGAGCCAAATCCTGGGAATCAAGCTTTACCCCGATTTTGGCCTGCACGGAGGGGGATGGCACATGCATCCGGATGGGGGAAAGCTCAATCCACACCTAGACTACAGCATCCACCCCAAGCTGGGGCTTCAGCGTAGGATCAATTTGATCATCTATCTTTCCCAAGATTGGCAACCTGACTTTGGAGGGCATTTTGGCTTGTGGAGCAACGATCCGAAAACCAGTTTGCCTTTGCGTCTGGAAAGCGAGGTCGAGATTAAATTTAATCGGGCGGTGATCTTCGACACGACCTTTATGTCCTGGCATGGCTTGAGCAGACAGGTGAGTACTGATGGGAAGAATATCCGAAAGTCACTTGCCGTGTACTACCTATGTGATCCTCCTTCAGACGTAGCCAGCCGTGAGCGTGCCCTCTACGCGCCGACTGAAGATCAGAAAAACAACCCTGAAATCGAGGATTTTATCCGAAAACGCGCGGATAGCCAACTCTACAAGGATCACTATGTAAGCAAAAAGTAAGCTCCCAATTGAGGGAAAAATAAGCTAGTCCAATGTTCCAAGCCTCTCTCTGTCGTATCACATCGCCTAAAGGCATTTGCCGCTCGACAGCGACAGCGCTGCTTGACTCCCCAAGGCTCATAACCCCTTGGAAAGTCGAAATGTCATCTGCGCTAAACCCCCAAACGCTGCCCGGATGGCCCTAATAATCTTCCTCATACTGGCGGTGATCGTAGGGATGGGTTTTCTCTGGATACTGAAGGAGATGATCTTCAAGGGGAAATGGGCATGGTTTGTGTTTTTTCTGGCAGCTTATCTTCCTTTCTATATCACCAGCTTAAGCATTACCTACCTGGCAACCCGCTCGCCTGAAGTAGTCGCTTTATTTCAAGCGCTCAAGGAAGTCGTCGTACTCGTCGCGCTCTTGGTTTTTATCTTCTACCAAAAGAACATTTTTCAGTATCCTTTTCGTCTCCAGTCTACAGACTGGATTATGCTCAGCTTATTGGGCTTGGCTTTTCTATATCTACTGATACCACTTGGCGAGGCCTCTTTTATCAACAAGGCGCTGTACTACAAAAGTATGCTGATCCCCGGATTCGTCTATTTTTTGGGAAGAAACACACGCTTTGCAGACTTTGAGATCGGATGGCTCTTTCGCATCATCTTCGTGGTTGCGATCGGGGCATTTGCGCTCAATTGCATTGAGCACTTCGTTTTGGATGCCCACCTGCAGCAGTTCAGCGGCTATGCACTGTACAACCAGGCGATCAACGACATTGAGCCCACAGGAAATTTTGGGCTGACTTGGACTTTTGAGACCCAGGCTGTGACGAAGCGACTCGCCAGCTTCTTTTCTGATCCTTTGGAATTGGCGAGCTCGGTTTTGATGGGCTTCACAGCTGCACTGATCTGGTTTTTGACCTCAAAGAAAGAATACAGCTGGCCCTATCTGCTGGTAATGCTGTGTTCATTGGGCAGCTTGGTGTTTTCCTCCTCCCGGGCTGCTTTCGGAGCCTTTTTTATTATGCTTTTCTTTGTGGCCTTGGTTTTCAAACTTTACAAGCTGATCGGCTTGGGCTTTTTAGCGCTCTTCGTTTTCGTGGCGTACATACTCTTTTTCGCCTCTGAGGATTTCTACTATTTCGTCTTGGACACATTGACCTTTGAGAGCGACTCCAGTGTGGGACATGTGGTCGAGTGGCTGTTGGCACTGGACTCTATGTTTGCCAGTCCTTTGGGTATAGGCTTGGCGATGAGCGGAAATTTTGGAAGTGTGACCGATGAGCTGCGGGTCGGGGGCGAAAACCAATTCCTGATCTACGGGGTACAGCTCGGCTGGTTGGGGATGATGCTGTATATTTTCCTGCTCGCTTCCGGGGTAAGAAACTCCATAGCTGTGTTCCGAAACACAGACAATCTGGAAATAGCCCGAATCGCATTTACGGGAGCAGTGGTCAAAGTGGGATTGCTTTTACCTCTTTTCACGGCAAACGTGGAGATTTATACCTACGTCTCCTGGATATCCTGGTGGATGATCGGAACCAGTATCAACGAATATTCCCATCTAAAAAAATCCAAAACAGCCTTACATGATCCTTCATAAAATTTGCCCGATCTGCCAGTCCGACAGCCTAAGAGGCTACGCCATCGATACCTACAGAAAGGGTCCCCATATCTCGAGGGTACAATGCAACGCGTGCAAACTGGTCTTTGCCAATCCCATGGCAGATGAGGAAGAGCTCGTGCAATATTACACACAGTACTATGAAAAAGACCGCTATGAGGCGATGGACTACAAGACCTTGATCGAGGCACATTTTGCCAGAATCAAAAACCTCACACCGGAAGTCATCAAAGGTGAAGTGAGATATCTTCGTGGGCTACAGTCTGGATCCAGATTTTTGGATGTGGGTTGCGGCTTGGGATTAGGTTTGGCCTATGCCAATCAGCTTGGATGTGATTTGTATGCTACCGAATTCGACCAAGGAGCACTAGATTTTGTCTCGGATCATTTTAGTGTCAAGACCTTCAGGGGAGATCTTTGGTCAGCTTCCTTTCCAGATGATTCCTTTGACTTTATCCACATTTCCCATGTAATTGAGCATGTGCTGGACCCACGGGCCTATGTGCGGGAAATGAAGCGAATCCTGAAACCGGGGGGAAAGGTTGCCATCGGGACACCGGATATTTCGAGTAGTCTCTACAGACTCCATCGCTGGACGAAGCTGTTGAGATTAGAAGTGCCTGATGTAATCGATGGGCTGGAACACACCTTCATCTTTCCCAAATCGGTGTTGAGAGCACTTTGTGAATCTGAAGGTTTGAAGCCCATCGACCACTTCACCCATTCCCTGGGAGAAAAAATCGGCAATTTGATCCGCTATAAGATGCCACTTAGTAAAAAAGTCAATCGCCTGATTCAGAATTTCTTTCAGGTTAATCAGTGGATAATTTGCCAAAAATAGGCCTTGAGTGGGTTATGGTCACAAACCGAGAGTTTTGAATACCAAGCTCAAGACTTGATTTGATTTATTGGAGATTCGGATCTCTTACCTAAAAAATTTAACGATGGATAATATTGAACTTTTGGAGTTGGAGATTGCCAACACAGTGGGTACAGTTGCCAATGAGCAGGTGTACTTTGATTTTCACCGGAAACGGTACAGAAGGTTTGATCAATTTTTGGAAAAAACCATCCCTGATTCCAAGGCCGAATTGAAGGTCTTAAATATAGGCAGCCATTACCTGCACACTTCAATCCTGCTTGCCCAAAGAGGCTACCAAGTGGATGCCATGGATGTGGCTGAGTTTTGGGATATGGATTTTGTTCAGGCCCGAGGCAGGAAGTTTGGACTGAATCCTATTGTGAACAACGATATCTCCAGGATGGAGGCTTTTGTTAATGTCGTAGACCACTATGACTTGGTCGTGTTTACCGAGATCATGGAGCATATCACCTTCAATCCGATTCTGTTCTGGAAAAGAATCTATCAGATCTTGAAGCCTAGCGGAATGATCTACATCTCCACACCCAACGCTTTTGCACTACCCAACTATATCCGCAATCTCAAGAACACCCTGCTGATGAAGTCAATCGGCATCACGGTGGATGATATCCTGTCCAAAGTGACCTATGGACACCACTGGAAGGAATACTCCCCAAGGGAGATCAAGACCTATTTTCAAAGACTCTCACCCGACTTTGAGGTACAGATTCATCCCTATCATTACGTGACCCACGAGCTGAAGCCACCTTACTTTGTGTTCAAGCTTCTTTCGAGGATAGGCAACACGACCAAGATTTTTGCCGACGATTTGGAAGTTATTGTTTCTCTCAAGCAGAAAGCCTATTGGAGTATCAAGGAGCCGGAATATTGAGAGAAATAATGTTAGGGCAAATTTGGAACATAATAGAAACTTAAAGTTAAAAAATTGGGGTTAAACCGACTGGAGTATTCATTTATTCGATCTCCGCTATTTCGTGCTATATCCTCTTGTAAGAAAGGTCTGGTTGATATATGTCGCTATATTGAAAGCCAGGGATGAAAAACTCATTGCCATCATTTCGCAATTCGTAGTGAATCTCATAGGATGAGCGTACAGCATTGTTCTTTTGCAGTTCTTCTTTATTAGTGATGGGTTCGGCGGTGATGGAATAGGGCGCATGGTAGAATTCATTGCTTTCTACGATTATCGTGGATTTTGTTGCGCGGAATTTGGCTTTCTCGAATGATTCCCACCGGATAAAATTCCCTGATTCAGAGTTTCTGATAAATCGCTCTATCTCCAAATCCCCACTTTTTGAAAAACTGTAGACTGTTACATATTCTTCATTTGCAACTTGACGTTCAGCTGAAGAACTTTCAAATTGTCCGATCAGTGGCTGATAGATTGGATCCTGCTCCTTTTCGCAAGATGAAAATGATAACAGAAGAAATAAAAACAATGAGACCACGTTTGGATTTTTCATGATTTTGAGATCAATATTGGTTGGAAAAGAAACAGTCAGTTTTATGACGTAAATTTAGATTGGTTTGCTACAACTGCCAAAAAAAAACTCTGGCGCTAACATGGTGAATTTTGTTGGAAGTCATAGTTCGCCTGAAACAGAAATCTCAGTGGAGCAGCGCTAGAGTATTGATGATGCTGTACGGTTATTCAGAAGTACACAGCCAATATCTTGTACTACGAAACCTATAATTTGACGATGGAGAAGACTGGCAAAGTCTTTGGGTGAATCTGATTATCTTTGCCCAAAATTCATCGGTTTGAAAGTTCTTCTCGATCTCCAATACCTCAACGTCGCATCTACCGGAATCAAAACCTACATGCTGGAGCTAGCCCATGCAGCCAGAGCCTATCCGCATCCGGAGATTGAATGGATTTTTACCCACGAGACTGAAGAAAGACTTGCAGACCAGACCTATAGAGGTACACAAAGCAAGATTCAAAAGCTGAACTTCCACTTGGATTATTTCCGGTGGAAGGAATTTCAACTTCCCGATTTGGTCAAGAAATACCAGGCTGATGTGCTCCTCTGTCCGGACTTCGTCTCCCCGGCGGCATCCTTGCCGTGCAGGAGACTGACGGTCATCCATGACGCTTTTTTTTGGCAGATGCCCCATAACTACCCAAGGTGGTGGAGGAAGTATTTTCTCAGTCTAATCAGAAAAGGACTCAAAGAAAATACCGAGATCATCACGACGACTGAATATTCGAAAAACTCCCTTCTCGAACACCTTGGATCTTCGCTGCCGATTTCGGTAGTCTATCAGGCCCCGAAGTTTTTGAATGGCGTTACTCCATCCTCCTCCTTGCTGGCTGCCCATAATCTTGTCAAAGGGGGTTATTTTCTCCATATCGGCACCTTTGACAAACGGAAAAACCTACCCTTGTTGGTTCGAGCCTACGCCAACTTTTTATCCAAGAGCCAATCCGGTAAAAAGCTCGTCCTAGCGGGCGGACCAGGACAGAGCAAGGTGATGAATGACCTGCCACATGTCGAAAAATTAGTCGAGAGCTTGGAACTCCAGGAAAAGGTAATCCTGCCAGGATATCTGGATGATGGGGAAATACGAGCACTGTACGAGGAAGCCTTTGCTTATGTATTTCCTTCTGAAAATGAGGGGTTTGGGATTCCCGTACTCGAAGCAATGGGCTTTGGGGTGCCAGTGATTCATTCCGATCAGCCTGCCTTGATGGAGGTGGCGGGCGCAGCAGGCTTGCCCTTCTCTGCCCGATCGGAGTCAGACTTGACAGAAAAAATGATACTTTTGGAACGTGAAACAGACCTGAGATCCAGCTTGGTTCATGCCGGGATGGCCAGGTCCAAAGATTTTTCCGCACAAAAATTCATAACAGCTTTTCAAGAGATTATTCTTCGTTCGCCACTAGCCAGATGAGGCAAATTACCTGTCCTGTATGCAATACCCCGCCCGAAAATAGACCGGAATCCCAATCCGTCTGTAAGTGTGTATGCTGTGGGTTGTATTGGACCTATTTGCCGGAAGAAGTGGACGCAGAGGCCCTTTACTCGGACGAAATCTATGCGGTGGTGGACAATAGAAAGAGTCTTTTTGAACGGATAATTTTTTCTGAGGCAAGAAAAGTTCTCAGAAGGGCGAGAGAAATATTTCCGACTGCGGAAAATGTGTTGGATTTTGGTTCGGGCAAGGGACAATTCTTGGCTGTAGCCAAAGAAAATGCTTGGAACGGGTTGGGAATTGAAACTGCTGTTGAGAGAAGTAGTTTTGCCCGGTCAAAATATCAGGTTGAAGTGTTGACTGAATTCTACCGGGGTGGGGTCATCCAAAACGGGAACTTCGACTTGATTACACTCAATCATGTCCTGGAGCACTTGCCGCATCCCATGGTATTAATGTTCGAGCTGCTTGGGAACAATTTGGCTTCCAATGGAGTGGCTTACATAGAAGTGCCGAGAGCTGACTCCTGGCAAGCTCGAATCTCTGGAAAAAATTGGATGCATTGGGATATTCCAAAACATTTGACCCATTGGACAGAGTCAGGCTTAGAGAGGGAGTTTTCCAAGATTGGCTTTCATAAAGTAGCCGCGCGCGGGCTGTCGGTCCATTTGGGGATTTTGGGAATGGTACAGGCCTTGCTTTCCATATTGGGGTACCAAAAGAACATCATCCTACAACTGAAGCGGGGAAAATCTATTGGCCTTTTGTTGTTGATTGGGCTTGTCTTGCCCTTTGCCTCAACTATTGAGCTGCTTTCTATCGTATTTGACAAGTCCGGAATAGTGGGAGTTTATCTGAAGAAAAATGGCTAAACCGCGGAATATACTGGTACTCCAAAGCTCCTCAGACCTCTATGGTACTGGGAAAATCATCCTGCAAGTGCTCCGCCTATACCAGCGCGAGGGCATCAATGCCGTGGTGTTGCTTACCGGGCCAGGGCCGCTAGAGCCCATTTTGAGAGCCGAAGGTTTTACGGTATACATTCAGAATTTGGGGATTCTAAGAAGAAAATATGTGAGCCCTGCCGGACTGGTCAACCGCTTTGGTAAAAACTTCCAAGCTTTCCGATTTCTGACCGAGCTGCATAGTAAATATGAGTTTGAGCTGGTGTACTCGAACACGCTGGCGGTAATAGTAGGAGCCTATTGGGCCAAAAAAAACAAGGTGCCCCATCAGTGGCATATCCATGAGATTTTTCCGGGTCCGAGACCGCTGGTGAAGTTCGTGTGTAGTTTGATGGACAAGACCACGCCGAGTCCGATAGCGGTCTCACGTGCCGTTGCAAATCATTGGCAGCCCCTGCTCAAGAAATCCCGAATCGAAGTCATCCACAACGGCATCCCCTACGATGAGTTTTTGGAGGCACTTCCCAATGCGAAAGCTAAGGTAGGCCTACCGCAAGAGCAGCTGATCGTAGGAATGGTCGGCCGGGTGAACCCGCATAAGGGACAATCTTTTTTTCTCGAGATGGCGGAGCAGATTGCAAGAAAATATTCAAACGTCCACTTTATTCTGGTTGGCGATCCATTTTCGGGCTACGAGCCAATTCTGGAAGAACTGAAGCAAAAGATAGCGGACAAAAAACTGGGAGACCGGGTATCTTATCTGGGCTATCGGACGGATGTGCCTGATTTGATGAGGGCTATGGATATCTTCGTACTCCCTTCCACATTCCAAGATCCTTTTCCCACCGTGGTATTGGAAGCCATGGCCTCTGCGCTGCCCGTGGTAGCGACAGATTCGGGAGGATCGGTGGAAATGGTCGTCGATGGAGAAACAGGATTTTTGATACCCGTCGGAAATGTGGACATTGCGGCCGAAGCGCTGGAGAAATTGATAAAAAACCCTGAATTACGTTCGGAATTCGGAAAGGCTGGAAGGAAACGGGTGCTTTCGGAATACAGTCTCGAAGCATTCGAAGAAAAAATGAAATCCATTTATGGCAAAATCTAAAAAGAAGCTGAAAGTAGCCATTATGGGCGCTAAAGGCTACCCCTATGTGTATGGTGGTTATGATACGATGGTACGGGAACTCGGAGAAAGGCTGGTACACAAGGGGGTGCACGTAAGAGTCTATAACCATCGCGCGCTTTTCCCACAAAAACCCCGCTATGTCAACGGAATCGAATGCATCTATACTCCGGCTATCGAGTCCAAGTATTTCACACAGCTTTCCCACTCCTTTTTTTCGATGATCCACGCCTGCCTTTCGGATGTGGATGTGATTTTTGTAGTCAACAGTGCTAACGGACCGTTTGGAATGATATCCAGGTTTTTCCGCAAGCCTACACTGATCAATGTCGATGGCCTGGAGTGGCTAAGGCCTAAATGGAGAGGTTTTGGCTCCAAGTACTTCTTTTGGGCTTCCCGAATGGCCACCAAATATTACGACCGAATCATCAATGACTCTTTCGAGATGGAGCGGGTGTATAAGGAGCTGTTTAACGCCAAGTCTCGAGTTATTGCCTATGGGGCTAACCCACTGGAGATTACCGATCCCTCTTACATCGAAAAATGGGGAATTAGTTCGCAGGAGTATTTCCTTATTGTCGGCAGACTAATTCCGGACAACAATGCAGACATTATCATCCGGGGATTTCTCCAATCCGATACCAAAAGGAAGCTGGTCATCGTGGGCGATGTTCCCTTCATGGACGACTATGCGTCGCTTCTCAAAAACATTGAAGACGAACGACTTCTTTTCTTGGGCTATGTAACCGACAGCAATGAGTTGGCGGCTTGGTACTCCCATTGTTACGCCTATTTCCACGGCCATGAATACGGAGGTACCAATCCCGCAATGCTCAAAGCCCTGGGCTATGGATGCGCGATCTTGGCGCTGGATACACCTTTCAACCAGGAAATGCTTCAGGAAGGTAAGCATGGCTGGTACTTCAATAAGGACGAAAAATCGATCAAGGATATCGTCGAGGCAGCGGAAAGTAGCCCCAAGAGAATGGAATATTTCCGCTCAATTGCTCGAACAGGCCTGATAAAACGATACAACTGGGACTATGTTACCGAGCAATATCTGGAAGTATTCCAAGACTTGGCTGGGTTCAAAATAGAAATTCCCTCACCAGAGCCCGTCAAGGTTGAAAAAATGATTCCTTGAGATTCCTTTGTTTAGAATTTGTATTTTGAGTCAAAATTAGACTGATATCTTTTCATCTTTAAACTCTTTAACCACATGATCAGAAAAGCAACCGCCGTATGGAATGGAAGCGGCAAAGAAGGCAAGGGCCATCTCACCACGGCCAGTACGGTTCTCAACAAAACCCAATATTCCTTCAATACCAGATTTGAAGACGGAGTTGGCACAAATCCAGAGGAATTGGTGGCGGCGGCTCACGCGGGCTGCTTTGCGATGAAGCTCAGCTTCAACCTTTCCGGAGCGAATTTTCCTCCAAAGGAACTTGAAGTGACTTCCAACATTACCTTCGAGGAAGGAACATTGAAGAAGTCCCATCTGGTGCTGAAGGCCTCTGTGGATGGCATTTCCGAAGAAAAGTTTGCCGAACTGGTGAAGGATGCCGAAGAAAACTGTCCCATCTCCAAAGCGCTGAATATGGAGATCAGCACAGAATACACGCTCAACGGTTGATTCCTACAATCGGTCGACAGGATAAAAGAGCAGGCACTATGCCTGCTTTTTTCATTTCCACCGGAAGTTTCTCCAGCCTTCCTGCTGTTTGGGATTGAGAAAAGTCCAAGCCACAAAGCGGCTCTGTTTATTGCCCTGGGCCATCGGTATGGTTTTTTGCTCGCTTGCTCCGATTTTCTTGAGCAGGTTTTCTATAGACTTGAGATTAGCTGATTTTGACACCAGTGTGGTAAACCAAAATACCTGATTTTTGAACCTGCCGCTTTCCAAGATCATCTTTCGGATGAATTCCAGCTCACCACCGGCTGTCCAAAGCTCTGCCGCTTGACCTCCAAAGTTCAGCTTGGCTTCGTGGACCTCTTTTCCAGTGAGGTTTTGCACTTTTCTTCTGCTGCCGGCTTGGGCTGCCTCTTGTGACTCATGAAAGGGCGGATTGCAAAGTGTCAGGTCAAAAAACTCCTCTTGTCGAATGATTCCTTCATAGATTTTGTCCGGGCTGGCTTGGCTTCTCAAGTCGATTTTTTTCAACCGGGGATTTTTCCCCAAAATCAATCTGCCTGAATCCACGGCCTTTGGATTGAGCTCAGAACCGACAAAAGTCCATCCGTAGATCAGATGGCCCAAAATCGGATAGATCAAATTGGCTCCCGTGCCGATATCCAAAATTTGGATTTTGTGTCCCTCGGGATTCTTCCCATGATTTGAGGCGGCTAGCAGATCCGCCAAATGATGAATATAGTCCGCCCGGCCGGGGATAGGTGGGCAAAGGAAGCCATCCGGAATATCCCAAAAGTCAATCCCATAGTGGTGTTTTAACAGCGCTTGGTTTAGGGCTTTTACGGCATTGGGATTGGAAAAATCCAGACTGAGATTTCCAAATTCGTTCTGGATTACAAATGGCCCGAGTGTTGGAAAACTCGCGGAAAGTGCCTCCAAATCATATCTGCCTTGGTGGAGATTGCGGGGATGGAGTCGGGGTTTTTCCTCTTTTTTCATCCTCAAATCTATAAATCAATCCACCTCAAACACCAGCTTCATCGTGATGGAGGCAGTTTTGTTCTTCGCTGAGGTATTGAAGGTGCCTCCCCAAGAGTAGTCTTCACCTGAGTTTTGACCCGTGATTTGGAAAATACCCATGTTGGCAGTGATCAGGTCACCAAGTTTGGCCTTCGAGTTTTCGGCGATACGTTCTGCTCTCACTCGCCCATCTTCAGTTGCCTTGGCGACCATCTCGAGTTTGAGGGATTCCAGCTGTGTATAGTAGTAGCGGGGCGGCTGTGAGTAGAAGGTGATCCCCTGATTGAGTAGCTCGGTTATTTCCCGGCTGATTTTCTCGACTTTTTCCACTTCCTTGGATTCGATGACCAGGGTCTGGCTGAGTTGATAGCCTGTGAAGGTTTGCCCCGCGTAGGTGCCGTTAGCCGCGTAATTTTGCTGATAGAGCGGACTCGTTGTCACAGCGTTGAAGACAAGCTGCTCTTCAGGTATCCCTTTCGACTTTAAATATTGGGTCACCGCGGATTTGTCTCTTTCCAGACTGGCGTAGGCTTCTTTCAAATCACCGCTTTCCCTCGAAAAATTGCCCTCCCATACGATGAGGTCCGATGTGAAATTTTGCTCGCCCAAGCCAGTCACGTTGACCGTGCCCTGAGGGCGGTTGCGGTTGATCACCGAATTGCCCAGAACAAAGGCCGCAATGACAATCGCGATAGAGAAGAGGATGGAGGAAAGATTGGCTTTCATTGCACTAAAAGTTGGGTTTATGGAAGATAGGACTTTTACATTTCGTGATCAAACGCAAAAAACCCACCGTTTTGGCGGGTTCAAAATTGCGTTGGGGAATTTTAACGTCTAGAGTACGCGGTTTTTATATTCTTGGGTTTTCGGGTTTTGCAGATCGATCAGATAGCCATTGACGACAGCATATTTGAGTTGCCCGTCTTTGGAGAGAAAGAAATTTGGAGCTGAGCCCGTCATCCAGCCCCCGGAGACTTTTTCGGTGATTTTCAGTACTTGGATGGGTAAGTTGTGAAGTTGCCGCGCGGTACCGTTTTTCACTTTGGCAGCCAAATAACCGCCACGAAGCAATTCCAGGGCTTTTTCTTGGGAAATATTCTCTACGCTTTCAAAAGCCTCGGGATAAAGCTTTCCTAGGGTGAACTCCATGCCCGTGGCATCCAGTGTCTCAAATCCAAAATAAACCTGCATGTCGCCCAAATCGTCGATGGAGCCGGATACATAGTAGGATCCGTTAGCCTCGGATTCTCTCCTTCTGATCACCAGATCGATAGGGTATGGCTTTCCATTGACCTTCACCTGCATCTCGTTGATCATCAGATCCACCAGCTGCATGCCATTGTCAGGGATAGCAAAGTACTGCTCGGTGCTGTAGTTTTCGTAGCCCTTGGTGGCGATTTGGTGTAGGGCGTTGAGGATAATCATAAAGTTGATCTTTCTGATCTCCTGCTTTTCCGGATCATTGGGATAGCCACCCGACTCGATGAGGATGGTGCTGGTGCCCCATTTTTGGATATTGTCCCCAAAGGCCCGTGGCTCAAAGGCATCGTCGTACTTCCCAACACCGCCTGGGATCAGCTCTTGCAGCAACTCGTTCATCCCTGCGATAGTCTTCATTGCCCGACCGCGTACTTCGTTGATTTCGGTCTCGTAGTTATATGCGGGGGCCAAAAGCGAGATGGTTGCCTGCTTTGGCGTGTTGACCACGTTATAATAGGTCTGCTGGTCGTGGAGGTTAAAGCCAAACTCCGGCTCGAAGTCATCGCGGGCTTTTTTTAAAATCACCGCCTCCGGAGAAATCTGGGAGATGGCATCCCGATTCAGGTCGATGTCCAGGGAATTTCTACGCTTAAAAGCCTCTGCTCCATCGGGGTTGATCATAGGGATGAATTTGAGGTTCAGTTCCGAATTCAAGAGATTCCTCAACTCGTCGTTTCCATCATTTTTCCCCTCGAGGAAATTGAAAAGGTCGAAAAGCGCCATGGTGGCCGTGCTTTCGTTTCCATGCATTTGCGACCATAGCATTACCTTGGTACTTCCATTGCCCCAGTCTAGGGAGGATATACTTCTTGCGTCGACCGACTCCCCGAGTTTTTCGACCTTAAAAGCTGAGGCATGTTTTTGGATCAGCGGCTGCAGGTCGGCGTGTTTGAATCTGCGGTGGGTAATTGCGGGCTCCTTGTATTTTTCATAGACAGACTGCAATTGACTGACCGGAAGTTTAGAGTAGGTTTTTTGGGCAAAACCCAGATTGGCCGTAAGGGCCAACAGAAAGAGAGTTTGGGTCAAAAATTTAAGGGACTTGGCAATGTTCATAGGATAATTCATTCAAACTGTGTTAAAACTAGCCATTCGAGTGAAACTATAGTGTGTATTTTTGTCAATCGCTGAAAAATCGTGCCATGAAATTAAGCTACCAAGTATACGACCTGCCGCTGAAGCATACCTTCACCATCGCCCACCAAAGCCGAGACGTACAGGATACGCTCATTGTCAAGCTGGAGGCTGACGGGTTTTTGGGTTTGGGTGAATCCACGACCAATCCTTTCTACGGCATGACTGTAGAAAATATGAGTGCCTGCCTAGAGGACTTTCGGCCTGTTGTCGAGAAGGGAGCCTGGAAAAGCCCGGAAGAACTTTGGGAGCTGGGCAGGGAGGTTTTCCACAACAATCCCTTTGCGCAGTGTGCATTGGATATGGCAGCATGGGATTGGTTTTCAAAGAAGCAGGGAAAGAAACTATACGAATACCTAAATCTTGATCCGAAGAAAATTCCTACGACCAATTTTACCATCGGCATAGATACAGTCGAGAAGATGGTCTCAAAAATGAAGGAAGTTGACTGGCCGATCTACAAAATCAAACTTGGAACCGAAAATGACCTGGAGATCGTGAGGGCGCTGCGCAAACATACCGATTCCATCTTCCGGATCGACGCCAATTGTGCATGGACCGCTGAGCAGGCTATCAGAAATTCCGAGGAACTGGCCAAACTTGGTGTAGAATTTATGGAGCAGCCTCTGGGCAAAGACGACCTTGAGGGCATGAAAGAAGTCTACGGGCATTCCAAGCTCCCGGTCATGGCAGATGAAAGCTGCATAGTGGAGAGCGACGTGAAGAAGTGCCACGGGCTTTTCCACGCCATCAACGTCAAGCTGGTCAAGGCAGGGGGAATCACACCCGGGCTCAGAATGATCAAAGAAGCCAAGTCTTTGGGGATGAAGACCATGGTCGGTTGCATGACTGAATCGTCAGTTGGCATCACGGCCATCGCACACATTGCGCCCCTGCTTGACTACGTGGATATGGATGGGGCCATGCTCTTGGCCCGGGATCCTGCCAAAGGGGTGACTATTACTCCCGAGAAAGTAACCTTTCCTGACGGTTCGGGGATCGGAGCGGAATTGGTGGGGTAGATAGCAAAATCCCGAAGCATTTGCCTCGGGACTGTCAAGTTTTTTGTCTGGCGTTTGGATGTTTACATCTACTTGCTCAATCACCCTTCTCCCACGATCAGTTTAAAACCCTCCCCGTGTACGGTGATGATCTGCACTTTGGGATCGTCCTTGAGGATTTTGCGGATTTTACTGAGATAGACGTCCATGGAGCGGGCGTTGAAGTAGCTGTCATCACCCCAGATCTGCTTGAGGGCATGGCTGCGGTTGACTAGCTTATTGATTTCAGAAGCGAGCAGGCGAATCAACTCGTTTTCCTTCGAGGTCAGTTTGTGCTTTCCTTCAGGACCTTCGATGAACTGCTCATCGTAGTGAAGTACAAAGTCCCCAAAAGTATAGGTTTTCAGGGCGTTGACTTCATTGGATTTCTGGGTTCTGCGAAGTATGGCCGTGATCCGTAGGAGCAATTCTTCCATGCTGAAAGGCTTGGTGAGATAGTCGTCAGCACCAATCTTCAGACCCTCGATGATGTCATCCTTTTGGTTTTTCGCTGTCAGGAAAAGAACCGGAAGATCCTCCTGTACTTTTTTGATCTCCCTGGCAAGGGTGAAGCCGTCCTTTTTAGGCATCATAATATCCAACAGGCAGAGATCATACTTGTCCTTTTTGAATTTGTTCCAGCCCTCTTCTCCGTCCCGGCAAAGGGTGGGTTCGTAGCCCTTCATTTCCAAGTATTCTTTCAGGATGTCGCCCAGGTTTGGGTCGTCTTCTACGACTAGTAGTCTTGCCTTGCTCATTGTTTTTTGGGTAGGTTAATGGTAAAGGTACTTCCTTTTCCCAATTCTGATTGTACGTGAATTTCGCCTTTGTGGGCTTCCAGCATGGTTTTCACATAGGATAACCCCAGTCCGAAGCCTTTTACGTCGTGGACATTGCCGGTGGGCACGCGGTAAAATTTGTCGAATATTTTTTTGACTGCATCCTTACTCATCCCTATGCCCTGATCCTTGATAGTCACCACTACCTGATCTGCATCATCCCAGGCCTCCACCCGTATCACCGGATTTTCCCTGGAGTATTTGTTGGCATTGTCCATCAGGTTGTTGAAGATATGGGTGAGGTGGAAAGCGTCGCCTTGGATTTCCGGATTTCTCAATTTGTTGACAAAATCGATTTTGCCGCCGCGTTTTTCGATCTGAAGGCTGATATGGTCCACCGTGCTCTCCAGAAGCTCGGAAAGATTGACGGATTCCAGCTTGAGGTTAAAATCCTTTTTGTCCAAGGCTGCAGCTTGCAAGACCTTTTCTACTTGGGTAACCAGCCTTTTGTTCTCGTCTTTGATGATGCCCAGGTAGCGGGATCGAAACTTGTCTTGCGCGGATAGTTCCGGATCCTGAAGTGCCTCCACCGCCAAGCTGACCGTAGCGAGGGGAGTCTTGAATTCATGGGTCATGTTGTTGATAAAGTCGTTTTTGGTGTCGGACAACGCTTTTTGGCGAATGATGACCTTGATGGCGTAGATGAAGCAAAATACGATCACCAGGATGAACACGATCGAGCTTGATATGGGCAGCCAGACTTGGCGGATCACGTGGCTGTTTTTCTCGGGGAAAAAAACGAAAAGGAAATTATCCTTGCCAAGTATGTCATTTGGAAACAGCTTGGCTTGAACGCCCTGACTTTTAAGCCGAACGGGGTCGGCAACTTTCCCTATCGGCATAATCTCCGATTTGTCGTTGAGTAGCCCAAGCTCAAAATCTTGGGAAATGCCTTTTTCGATCAATTGCTTTTTCAACAACTTCCTCACAAAGCTGGTATCCAGCCTATCCAAAATAGCCTGCTGTCCCTCCGCCAGCTCAGCAAAAGCTTGATTCATCAGTTCGATTTTCAAGTTGGTTTTGCGGATCTTGTCTAGGGCGTCGTCAGTGATGTTGATTTCCCCCCTTATTCCGGACGGGCTGGATTGGGCCCTTCTTGGATAGCCTTGGTTTTTGCTCATGTAGTCAAGTTGCCGTTCTTTTTCCTCCAGCAGGATCTGCATTTCGTCGGGGGTAAACATGGTCGAGGCGATCTCCGGAGTCATGTAGGCAAAGAAAGTCTCCAGCTCGGAAAGGACTGAGATATCCACACCCCTAGAAAGCAACATCCTGCGGAATGTAGCGCTGACTTGTGGCACGGAATAAGAAAGCATCGTGTCGACCAAGGATGGACGATTATAGGATGTTACCGCCTCAATACTGAGTTCGATGGGGTCGATTTTTTTAAATACAGTCTCTTGGAGTGCGGAGTCAAGGATAAGCTTGTTCAGTACGATGTCGCTTGCTTCCCCCTTTTCCAGCTCGGCTATCGTACCAGACAGCGCTTGCAGGACGTTTTGGTCAAAGCGCTCTTGGTTGATCCGGATGGCATTGCTGATCCAGTAGGATTGGAAGGCCATCAATCCAAAACTCGCCAGAGACATCAGGACTACGATCAGGGTGATACTTCCTTTGGTCATGTTACAAATTTAGAGTGATTCGGAGGGTGGGCACATTGCTTAACATGTTTTAACTCAGGCCTTCTTAGATCCCGAATGTATTATTCAAACAATCAGCGTATTCTTGTCGTAGAGTTACTAGTTTTCTTAATTACACTAAATCCAAAAAAAGGGGAGCTTCTTGCTTCCCTTTTTTATTGAATAGGTAACTTGCGCCCTCAAATTCAAAAACCTAGTTGCCGTGCCAAATCCTACGCACATTCAGGGCGTGTCGATCGCCTCTCTTGCCGATCAGTTCGGCACTCCGCTTTACATCTACGATGGCGAAAAAATAGCCGCCCAAGTCAAGACGTTACAGGAGGCTTTTTCCGCGGTGCCCTTGAAAATCAAATATGCCACTAAGGCGCTTTCCAATGTCAATATCCTCAAGCTGATCCGAAACGCCGGGGCAGGCGTAGATGCCGTGTCCATCGAAGAGGTAAAACTTGGCATGATGGCTGGCTACACCGCTCCAGAGATTATGTACACACCAAGCGGAGTAGCTTTTGCTGAAATTCAAGAGGCGGTCGAGCTGGGGATTATGATCAACTTGGACAGCCTTCCTCTGATGGAGCAGTTTGGGCAAACGTATGGCGGCAAAATCCCCGCCTGCATTCGCATCAATCCACATATCATGGCCGGCGGTAACCTAAAAATCTCCACGGGCCACAAGGAGAGCAAGTTTGGCATTTCGATAGAACTATTGCCAAAGATCCTAGAAACGGTGGAAAAGTATCAGCTACAAATCGTGGGGCTCCATATCCATACAGGTTCGGATATCTTGGATGCTGAAGTATTTTTGAGAGGAGGGAATGTACTATTCGAAGCTGCATTCCGGTTTCCTGACCTGAAGTTTCTCGATTTTGGAGGAGGGTTTAAGGTAGCCTATAAGCCCAATGACGTTTCCACTGACGTGATGGAAGTGGGCAAAAAGGTTGGCGAAGCTTTTCAGGCTTTTTGCAAGCAATACGGAAGACAGTTGGAACTCTGGTTGGAGCCGGGCAAATTTCTAGTCAGCGAAGCAGGATATTTGTTGGTTAGGACAAATGTCGTCAAGGAGTCGCCCAGTGTCACATTCGTGGGCGTGGACTCTGGATTGAATCACCTGATCCGACCAATGATGTATGATGCCTACCATAGCCTCTACAATCTGAGTAATCCTGATGGGGAAAAGTCCAAGTACAACGTCGTCGGATATATCTGCGAGACAGACACAATCGCATCCCACAGGGAGCTGAATGAGGTCAAGGCGGGTGATTTGCTGGTGATCAAAAATGCGGGTGCGTATGGCTACAGCATGGCTTCCAACTACAATTCGCGACTGAGGCCAGCAGAGGTGTTGATATGGAACGGAAAAGCTCAGCTGATCCGCAGGCGCGAAGAATTTGAGGATTTGATTCGAAATCAGGAAATAATTGAATTTTAAACCAAAGGCGCCGACATCGGCGCCTTTGGTATAATTATTGAGTTTCATGCTGTTTAAAGTAGCGGAAAGTCGAGCTTTCTCGCTAGACGTGAGGTTGAGACCGAATGATTGCTAGCCCCAATCCTAAGCCCTGGTAGTTTCATCTTCTTATTTATTAAAAATCAACCCGTATATAAAGTATTGATTATAACTTTGTTGCGGGCTTGAGGATTGGTTTATGCCAAATAGAATAGTTGGGATATGGGTATTGTTTTTGGGGCTCTTGAGTAGTGTGCACTTGAGCGCCCAAGACGTGCAATATTCCCAATTTTATGCGGCGCCGCTCTATCTCAACCCTGCGCTCACCGGCGCTACAGAACTCACCCGTATCGGTGTCAACTACCGAAACCAATGGCCAGGTTTGGACCACAGTTTCAATTCTTACTCAGCCTATATCGATCACTATATTTTTGACTACAATAGTGGTATTGGCTTGATATTCAACGGAAATCAGGAGAGTATGGCCAATCTGTCTACCAATGAAATTGGGCTAAGTTATTCCTACCGGCTACGACTGGGCGAAAGTTTTTTTTTCCGAGTGGGCGGGCAAGTCAGCTATATGCAGCGGGATGCCTTCTTTTCTGATTTGGTATTCGGCTCCATGATAGATATTGTTAATGGCAGCGTAGGGAGCATTACCGATGAACTCAACGGGGTACCGCTGGATAGCCGCTATTCCTTTGTGGACTATGCGGTGGGCGGGATGTTTTACAACGACAAGTTCTGGCTAGGGGCATCTGCGCATCACCTGACTGAGCCCAATATTTCTTTTGTGGATGACCAGACAAGTGTATTGCCAATGAAGGTATCCCTGCAAGGCGGCTACAAGATTGATCTTGTTCCCGGTAGGAGGGATTATTTCACCCACAATTACCAAGAAAGATCTGTTTCCTTTGCCTTTAACTTCAAGCAACAGGATCCATTTAGCCAGCTGGATGTGGGTGCACAGCTATTTTTGCAGCCTTTGGTTCTTGGTCTTTGGTACCGCGGACTTCCGACCAAAAACAACCTGCCAAACAATGAAGCGGTGATCGCCTTGGTGGGGATGGCGCTAGACAGCGGTCTGGATATTGGCTATTCCTATGATGTCACCACGTCGAAGCTTGGCCAAAAAAACAGTGGAGGAGCCCATGAGATCTCCATTCGCTACACCTTCCTCTGGGGAGATCCCAACTCTAGAAACCAGCGATCCAGAATTGTTCCCTGCTTTAGGTATTGATAGTAGCGAATTAAACGGAAAAGTCGACATTGATACTCTTTTTAAGGCTTTTTTCAGAACACTTCTTCCTATTCTGCGGGGAAACGGGGAAATAGGAATTCTCTATTCACTAGCGCCTGAAGCCATTTCATCGTCTTTAGTCGAAGCTTGTTCGAATGATATTCTCATTTTTGGCAGTGTTTGGGGATAGTTTTTCTGAAGGAACTCAACCATCTTTTCCCTTACATGTACCCGGAGGTCCCATGCAGTTGGGGAATTTCGGGCAGATACCAAAATCCGGCTTTCAACAGTCCGCTCTTTAGCATCCGTCACTTGGAGAACTTTCACTTTCTTGTCCCAAAGTGGGGTGTTTTCCAAGATGCGGTCCAGCTCGGCACGCATCGCGTCAAAAGGAACGGTATAGTCTGTATAGATAAATACTGACCCGATGATTTCAGCAGAAGTTCGCGTCCAGTTTTGAAAAGGTTTTTCCAAAAAATAGGTAGAAGGCAAGACTAGCCTCCGTTGGTCCCAGATTCTCACTACCACGTAATTCAGGTTGATTTCCTCGATCCATCCCCATTCCCCTTCTACGACCACCGCGTCGTCTAGCCGGAAAGGTTGGGTAAACGCAATTTGGATTCCTGCGATGAGCGTTCCGATTGCTTTTTGTGCCGAAAAGCCGATGATAATTCCCGCAACTCCAGCTGAGGCAAAGAGACCAACACCGACCTGGCGAACGGCTTCAAAAGAAACCAAAATCAAACCCAAGCCGATGAGGATGATCAGGAAGTTGGCAATTTTTGCAAGGATGTTGATCTGCGTATATACTTTCCTTGCTCGGAGATTATTCTCCTCAGTGAGGTCAAAATGCTTCAGAAAGATACGCCTGAGAATTTTGACCGCCTCCAAAAAGCACCATGTAAAACCACAGATAATCAGGATGGTGTTCAGATGAGGCAAATACGAAAAGGGAAATTCCCAATTCTTGGAGCTTTCGCCAAAGTAGATTTTGGAGAATCCCAAAATCAGAGTTACCAGAAACGGGAGGATCAGGCGTCTATATTTTCTTAGTTTCATCGGATTTGGCAGATTCAAATATCAAAAGCGAGCAAGAGCTGCAAATCAGGTGATTTTGGGCACGGAAAGTAGAAAGTAGGCAATAGAAGCCACTTATTCAAGTTTGGATACAAATTGATCGCAGGGGATCGGGACGAGGTTCACTTCATGTCCATAGTCCAGCGAGTCGATATTTTTGAACGTGACTACTCCGTCTAACTCCTGGATATCGCCATAGCCCTCTTTCCACCCTTCTTCGAAGCGTTTGAAAACCACCTGCCTTGTGCTGGTGTCACCCTCCGACAAGAAGGTGTATTCTGAGATGAGTAGAGAGTCTTTTAGAGTACCTTCTATCGTTCCCCAGCTCTTGTCCTTCTCGAAAAACAAATAGGCGAGCTCACCGCTGACGTTCACCTCTTCCGGCTGAATTCTCAGGCGAATCGTATCATTTCCGTTTACATATTGGAAACAGTCCTCTCTGATCTCCGCGGTGGCGACACTGTCTGGGGAAAAATGGGCATCAATTGGGGAATCTTCCTTGGGGCCTTTACAGGCTATAGTAGCCAAAATAGCGCCTATGAGCAAGATTTGTGTTTTCATGGCTAATGATCAGTTGATTAGGTAGGTACGGGTGCAAAAAAACCGCCAAAGGGGCGGTCTTTACTTTCTTGAATTCGATTGTCCTAGGTCTAGTCCCCAATCCACTCTGCGACAAAGAGATTGGTATCGCGGGTTCCGCCGTTGTTTCTATTGGAGGCAAAGACGAGATGTTTTCCATCATTGGAAAAGACCGGAAAGGCATCGAAAGTCCCGTCATGTGTGATTCGGGTTAGGCCCGTTCCGTCCAGATTGATCATGAACAGATTGAAGGGAAATCCACGCTCGGTCTGGTGATTGGAAGCGAAGATCAGTTTTTCACCAGATGGATGGAAAAACGGCGCCCAATTGGCTTTACCAAGGCTGGTGATTTTTCGGATATCCGTTCCATCCGCATTGGCTACATAGAGCTCCATATCCGTGGGCTTGACTAGTCCCTCCTTGAGCAAGTCTTTGTATTCCTTGATTTCTTCGTCCGTTTGGGGTCTAGAGGCTCTCCAGACCAACTTCGTGCCGTCAGGAGAGAAAAAAGCACCTCCGTCATATCCCAAATCTGAGGTAATTTGCTTCACGTCACTTCCATCGATGTTCATAGTATACAGCTCCAAATCGCCCGTGCGCATGGAAGTGAAAACGATTTTGTCGCCCTTTGCAGAAACGGTGGCTTCAGCATCGTAGCCTGGTTCGCTGGTCAATTGATTCAGGATATTTCCGTCCAAATCAGCCGTGAAGATGTCAAATGAGTCATAGATCGGCCAAACGTATTTGCCATCCGATCTTCTTTCAGGCACCGGAGGACAAGTCTCGCCTCCTAGGTGAGTGGAAGCGTAGACAAAGGTTTTATCTCCGGGGAGAAAATAAGAGCATGTTGTACGTCCTAGACCTGTGGAGATTTTTTTCGGGACATTCGCCTTTAGGTCATCGTTTTCCCAATTCACGTAAAACATCTGATCGCATTCGTTGCCCCATCTTGCAAAATCGGACTGAAAGACGAGCATGGAGTCGTCAAATGACCAATACGCCTCCGCATTATTCCCGCCGAATGTAATCTGCTTGATGTTTTTGAGGTATTTCATCTCGTCTGGATGAAGGAGTAGGGAGTCGGAAGCGGAGTGTGGCTCGGGCGCCGAAGCTTCGGTGGTTTCACTCTTTGGGTTACAGGCAAAAGCTGCAAGCAGGGCGACAGCAAGCAAAGATCTCATTTGGCTAATTAGAATGGTTATAAATTGCTGAGCGAAGATACCAATTATTATCTTTGAGCCGAATCCAAACTAATAATGAAGACTAACTTAAAATATTATGTAATTCTGGCTGTTGCCGGTGGGCTTTTCTTCAGCTGCGATCCTGCTCCGACGGACGAAACTTTGCTTGCAGGCTTAAAATCTGACGTGACTTATTTGGCGGCTGATGATTTGGGCGGAAGAGCCATCGGCACGGAAGGAGAGCAAAAAGCCTCCGAATATCTGGCGAAAGAATTTGAAAAAATCGGGCTGGAGCCTAAAGGCACGGAAGGCTTTTTCCAACCTTTTACCGTTTCCAAGCCCTCCAATCCGCACGAGGAGGCTGTCATTGGTACCGACGGTGATGGAGTGACAGGCAGAAATGTCGTCGCATTTTTGGACAAAAAGGCTGACAAGACCATCGTGATTGGGGCCCATTTTGACCACCTGGGCATGGGAGGTCAGGGATCGCTTCACCGCGGAGACTCCGCCATCCACAACGGGGCTGATGACAATGCTTCCGGTACCGCAGCTTTATTGGCTTTGGCGAAAATCCTAAAGCACGAAGAGCTCCAGAGCAATGTGTTGTTTATCGCTTTTTCCGGCGAAGAAAACGGCCTTTGGGGCTCTAATTATTTTGTGAAAAACCCAACAGTCGACCTCACCACCGTCAATTTCATGATCAACATGGACATGGTCGGGAGATTGAAAGAGGATAATTCTTTGGCAATTAACGGTGTGGGAACCAGCCCGAGCTTTTCTCCGGTTTTCGACACCATCAATTCCGACAGCCTGAAGCTAATGACTTCGGAATCTGGCGTGGGACCATCTGACCACACGTCTTTTTACCTTCAGGATCTTCCTGTGTTGCATTTTTTCACTGGGCAGCATGAGGACTATCATAAGCCAAGCGACGATTCTGATCTAATCAATTATGAAGGTTTGGTAAAAGTGGTGAGATACATTTCCAGAGTTGTACTGGCGCTGAATCCAGAGGAAAAATTGGCCTTTACCAAAACCAAAGATTCAAGTGACAATCCACGATTTACTGTTTCCATGGGTGTAGTTCCAGACTATATGTATGATGGCAAAGGGATGCGAATCGATGGCGTCTCCGAAGACAAGCCCGCACAAACTGCTGGTTTGCTAAAAGGCGATGTGGTTGTCCAGTTGGGTGATTCCACAGTTACTGATATGATGAGCTACATGCGTGCTTTGAGTGTTTTCCAAAAAGGTGATTCCACCAAGGTCACCGTGGAAAGAGCTGGACAAAAAATCGACGCAACGATTAAGTTTTAAACTTTGAATTCGAAAGGCTAAGCCAAAATGCCTCGAAGAAATTCGGGGCATTTTTGTTTGTAGCGGAAAGTTGACTTTCCCCGTTTCGATACTATCTATTGACCAAAATGCCTTTCGCATGAAAAGAAACTTTTACTTCTTAGTTTTCGCAGTTTTTTTAATTACTTCCTGCAAGGATGACGATGCTCCTCGGAGCTTTCTGAACGGAACCTATGAGAATGTTGGAACCAATACAGAGACGGAAATCTCCTACGTGGGGCGGTACATCTTCAAAGCTGACGGGACTTATGAGCGAATTAGCCTAGTTAAAAAAGATGGGCAGTTGCTTGGTTATCAATATTACTCAAAAGGTGTCTATACACTTAGAGGAATTGATTTTTCCAGAAGGGAGACCGAAAGTTTCGGTGTTAATGTTGATAAATACCCCGATGGATACGCGGGGTCGTTGGAAGAACTTGAGGACAACGGGTTCAATCCCAATGAACTCAAAGGAACCCTACGGCAGATCGATCGCGGAGAAAAGATCGCTATCCTGATGGAATGCAACGACGTGATCGGCTATTCTTCCATGTGCATTGGAGAGCAGGTCTACGAAAGAGTCGAGTGAATAAAAAAATGCGACGAAGATCTCCGAAGTATTTTTGCTTGTAACGAACTGTCCAATCTCCACGTCATAGAAATAGTCGCAAACCAAAACCCCTTTTCGCATGAAGAAATCCTTGTATTTCCTGATGTTCGCAGCCCTTTTATTCACTTCCTGCAATGATGACGAAGTTCCCCAAATTTTTCTCAGTGGGACTTATGAGAAAGTATTGGAAAACCCAGATACCGGCGTTTGGTACTCCAACCAACTTCGATTCAAGTCTGACGGAACTCTTGAACGTTATAGTATTGCAAGGGAAAGCGAAAACGGCACCGACTTGGGGTTTTCATACTATTCAAAAGAAACCTATATCCTGAAGGGGGAAGAATTTGTCACCAAGCAGATCGAAAGCTCACATTTAAAAGATGAAAACTATCCAACTGGGTACACCGAAAACCTGGAAGATCTGGAGATGCAGGAACTGGCAGCTGATGCTCGAGAGTTTACTGTAACACTGAGAAGGCTGGATAGTGGAGAAAGAATCTCAATTAGTTCGAAATGTGGTCCGCTCGAGAATTGTATTGGAGAGCAGATCTACGATAAGGTTGACTAGTAAAAAGGCCTCTGAGATATCTCAGAGGCCTTTTTACTATTTGATCGGATTAGCAGCGACCCCTTCAAAAGTCATCTTGATCGGCTTGATTGTTCCGTCTTCGTTGAATTCCATCATGTCGATGCAGGTCACCCTATGGTCTCTTCCCTCATTGGGGATTGGACGACGGTGATAGACCATGTACCATTCGTCGGAACCGGGCTTTTGGATGACAGAGTTGTGTCCTGCGCCGGTGGCGATGGTGGTGTCAGCTTCGAGAATGGTGCCGATTCTGCGGTAAGGGCCAGTTGCTTTGTCCGCCATGGCATAAGCCACCTTATAGCTGTCGTTAGTCCAGCCACCCTCAGACCACATGAGGTAGTAGACGCCATTTCTTAAAAACATAAAAGGGCCCTCTACATAGCCCTCAGGCGTGATTTCGTGGAAAAGCTCCCCGTCTTCCCAAGGTTCAAAGCCGGTGAAATCTGTATTTAACTTGCCGATGTTGCAATGGCTCCAGCCTCCGTAGAAAAAGTAGTGCGTGCCATCGGTGTCTTTAAAGACAAACTGGTCGATAGGTTGGGCGCCGTTGTGGAAATCTGAAAGCAGCGGCTTGCCAAGGTAGTCTCGAAACGGACCCCCTGGACTGTCCGCCACCGCCACTCCGATGCCACCAAAATGGTTGATATCATTGTTGGGGTCATAGCCTGGACGCTCGGGCGTGAGCGGATCGTTGGCCGCGAAAAAGAGATAATACTTGCCGTCTTTTTCGATGGCGGCCGGAGCCCACATGGCTTGTTTAGCCCACTTGACCGCTGAAGAGTCCAGGATGCGTTCGTGCTTTTCCCAAGTCACGAGGTCTTTGGAGGAAAAAGCATCGAAATGCATCTGCTCCTCAAAGGCTGCCGAAAAAGTAGGGTAGACCCAATATTCTTCTCCAAAGACTACCCCCTCAGGGTCGGCATACCAGCCATCGAAGATGGGATTGCCGGAGGGCTTTTTCTCAACGATTTCAGTATTTTCTTCTTTTTGCGGAGAGGAGCAGGCAAAGCTGACAAGGGTGACGGCAAGTAAAAGTTGGTTGATCTTCATGTTGAAATATTCGATGAGAGGTAAAAATGGCAATTTTTGCCCCAAAATTCCCAACTACTCTACCACTTCAGTCGAATTTCGCTGCAATTCAGTCCCACTTTTTGACACTTCAGTCACCTTTGGTTTTTTGCCTCGGCTGGACTGCGCAGTTTTGGTTCAAATACGAATCGAAATGAAGATCCGCCTGATACTTTTCTTCTACTTTTTCCTCAGCCAAACCCTGGTCTTCGCTCAGACGATTGTTTCCGGTACAGTCTTAGACGAAAAGTCCAAACCTCTCCCCGGCGTGAACATCTTCATCAAAGGGAGTTTTGACGGAGCCAGTAGCGATGCAGAAGGAGAATTCACCTTCGAAACCGGCGAATCTGGCGAGCAAATTCTCGTCTGCACCATGATGGGTTTTGAATCGCAGGAGATTTCAGTTCAACTGTCAGGAGCCCAACTGAGGCTGCAAAGCCTAATACTTCGAGAAGAATTCAACGAGCTCAACGCCGTGACCATCTCCGCGGGGGCCATGGAAGCTTCCGATGAAAAAAAGTCGGTCATCCTTCGACCTTTGGACATCGTGACCACTCCATCCGCCAACGGGGACATCATCGGTGCGTTCCAGACTCTGCCTGGTACCAGTACCGTGGGAAATGACGGACGACTCTTCGTACGTGGAGGCGATGCCAGCGAAGTGGGGATCTACATCGACGGGCTGAAAGTCGCCAATTCATACGGCACTACCGCCGCCAATGTCCCAACCCGCAACCGATTCAACCCCAACCTCTTCAAAGGAACTTTCTTTTCCACCGGCGGCTATTCGGCTGAATATGGTCAAGCGCTTTCTTCTGCACTTGCAATGAATACCAAAGATGTCGCAGCTCGCAGTCAAGGAGATCTTTCGGTGCTTTCCGTAGGCGCAGGCTACTCTCATACCCTGGCAAACGACAAACAGAGTATATCGCTAAGCGGAAACATCCTCGATTTGACACCTTATCAAGCCTTGGTCAAACAAAACTTCGAGTGGGAGCGAGCACCTCACGGTTGGGATCTTGAGCTTGCGGCGCAAAGCAAACTGAGCAAAGGGGGAATGCTGAAGGTGCTTGCCCGTACCGAAGCGGGAGGGATGGAAGTTTGGCAGGCGCTACCGGGAATCGATGGAAAGGGAGTACTGGTCAACCTGAAGAATCGCTACTCCTATGCTCAGACCAACTGGAGAAAGGCTTATGACAAGGGCTGGACGCTGTTTGCGGGAGCTTCCTTTTCCCACAACAAGGATCAGATCCGCTACGACTCGGTAGAGATCGATCGGAGCAATGACCTCAGCCACTTGAAATTCACCGCGGTCAAGGACTTTTCCGGGCGGGTTTCGGCCAAGAACGGGGCGGAGCTTTTTGTCCATTCCTATGCGGAAAAACTGGTGAGATCTCAACTCAGTCGGAGTTTTGAGGACCAGGAAACGTATCTCTTCACCGAGTGGGATTGGTACCTGAGCCGAAAGTTTGTCCTGCGTGGAGGCTTGCGAACCGGCTATTCTTCCTTGGCGGAAAAAGGCTGGCTTGACCCACGGGCATCGCTGGCCTATCAAGTTTCGGAAAACGGCACCTTGTCATTGGCCGCCGGACGATTCCATCAGTTGCCTGTGGATAACTTTCGGGTTTTAAATCCTAACCTACAGAATTCCCAGGCAAAGCATCTGATTTTAAACTATCTACTTCAGAAGGAAGGGCTTACTTTTCGTGCCGAAACCTTCTACAAGTCCTATGACAAACTGGTCGTTTTCCAAGGAAATCCACAAAGCCCAAGCCTACTGCAAAACGGAGGAGAAGGCTATGCACAGGGATTTGACGTCTTCTTCCGAGACCGAAAGAGCCTTAAAAATACCGACTATTGGATCACCTACAGTTTTGTGGACAGCAAGCGTAGCTACAATCAATACCAGACCCAAGTGCGGCCGGATTTTGCTCCAAAGCATAATTTTTCGGTCGTGGTGAAGCATTTTGTATCCTCGCTGAAGTCGCAGATCGGAGCCTCCTTTTCCTTAAATGACGGCTATGCCTATACCAATCCAAATCTCCCCGGGGAGATGAACTCCAAGACCGACGCCTACCAAAACCTCAGCCTGAGCTGGAGTTATCTTCCAAAGCCCAACCTGATTGTCCACGCGGCTGTCACCAATGTGATGGGTGCTGACAATATCTTCGGCTACACCTATTCCGCACGACCTGACGAGACTGGCCAATACGATTCTCTGCCCATTGAGCAGTCCGCTCCACGCTTCATCGTGGTCGGCGTATTTCTGACACTTTCCAAAGACAAAAACGCAAACATGCTAAACAACCTCTAATTCTTCTACTATGAAAAAGTTATCCACAACCCTCGCCTTGGCAATAGCCTTTGTTTTCTCCGCTTTTTGCGTCGATCCGGCTTATGAAAATGCCATGAAAAAACAGGTAGCTGCCATGAAAACCATCCGCACGCTGGAGGAATCCCAGGCGGTGACCAATGCCTTTCTTAGAATCGCTGAGGCAAAGCCCGAAGAGTGGCTCCCTCTCTACTATGCCGCCTATCTTCAGACGACGGCGGTTTTCCGCTTCGATGTCAACAAAGACCAATACCTAGACCAAGCGATGGAACTGGTAGAAAAGGCCGAGAAAGTCGCTGTGGATAACTCAGAAGTCACCGCTATGAAAGGCTATGTCTTGATGGGTAAAATCTCCATCGATCCTGCTTCCCGGGGCCAAAGCCTGAGCCCCCAGGTGATGCAGTTGTATGGAAAGGCGATCGATCTGGACCGGGAAAATCCCCGAGCCCTGATGCTTATGGCTCAGATGGAACAGGGAATGGCTCAGTTTTTTGGTCAGGGACCGGAGAAGGCTTGTGGATTGGCTAGAAATGCCCTCGATCTCTATGCCAAGGAAGAGGCCAAAGTGAGCGGAGACTATATTCTCCCTACTTGGGGCAAAGGGCAGGCGGAACAGGTGGCAGACGCATGCAAATAATAGATTTATGTTGATTGCTAAACCAACTCCAGTCTCCGGCATGGGTCGGAGACTGGCTTTTGCCTTCTGATTGACTTGGAAAATCCTTTTTGACTATCTTCCGAAATGACACCAACCGCTGACGGGGCAGGCTGCAGAAGCCAGAGCAATTTCTGGTACGATACCAGAAAGTTCATCTTAATCAACTTGGGAATTGCTCTTTCCATTCAAGTGGTATTCTGTGCCACTTGTTTCTTTTCGTTGGAGGGAATCAAGAATATGATTCCTGACTTTATTTTTTCCTTCTTCGTCTCGGTTGTGCTTAGTTGGGGAGGCAGTCGTGTTGAGCATTTTCTTGATCCTCGAGTATCTTGGATCCATACTCCTGTAAAGCGGCTTTTGTTGACCACCATCCTCTATCTCGCCTATGCCTTTATCGGGTGTTTTCTCATCGTTTTTTCCTATTCATGGATAGTAAACAAATTTCCCCTAACGCAGATTCCTTGGATGCACATTCTGCGCTTCAGTTTGATACCGATGTATATCGCTTTGGCATTCATGGCAATTTTCACCACCCGTTCTTGGCTGCTGGAATGGAGAAAATCTGCAATAGAAGCCGAACAGCTTCGCTCCGAGATGCTTGCCAGCCAAAACCAAAGCCTCAAAGACCAGCTCAATCCGCACTTTCTCTTCAACTCACTCAATACGCTTTCCAATCTGGTCTATGAGGATGCTGACCGCTCAGCGGCCTTTATCCAAAAGCTTTCCCGGATCTACCGCTATGTACTGGAGGTGCAGCAAGAGGAGCTCGTGCCCCTAGCTAGCGAACTCGACTTTGCCCGCAATTTTCTGGAGCTTCACAAAATACGTTTTGGGGAAAACCTGAACTTCAGCATCAAGGTCCCGGATGGCCAAGGTCTTTTCTTGCCTCCGCTTTCTCTGCAGTTATTGCTCGAAAATGCCATTAAACATAACATCGCCTCAAACGAAAATCCGCTCTTCATCCAAATAATCCAAAAGGGACAAGAGCTGTGGATAAGTAACACGCTCCAACCCAAAACCAGCCAAAGTGAGCCCTCGACGGGAATCGGACTGAACAATATCCAATCCCGCTACCTGCTTCTGAGCAAGGTGCAGCCTGAGGTGATTCGAGCCGAGCATGAGTATCTGGTCAAACTGCCCCTACTGACTATACAGCAATGAAGATACTGATCATCGAAGACGAAAAGCCTGCAGCTGCCCGTTTGGAAAGGCTACTGGCAGGCCTTTTTCCGGAGGCGGAATTCGGGGAAAATATCGATACCGTTACCATGGCCGTGCGTTGGTTTGGGGAAAACACAGCACCAGATCTTATTTTTTGCGATATACAGCTTGCTGATGGGATTAGTTTTGAGATTTTCGATAAGGTAAAAGTAGCTGCGCCCGTGATCTTCACCACAGCCTTCGACCAATACGCAATCCGGGCTTTTCAGGTGAATGCCATCGACTATCTGCTGAAGCCCATCGATCCCGTCGAGCTCTCGAGAGCTGTGGATAAGTTCAAGTCCCGACAAGTAAAACCCGTGCTGGATTTGGAACTATTGAAAGGGCTGCTCCATCCGAAGAAGAAAGTGTTCAAAACCCGGTTTTTAGTCCGTTATGGTGAGAAGATCCAAAGCGTCGCAGTTGAGGATGTCGCTTTCTTTTTTAGCGAAGAGCGAGTGAGCTTTTTACAAACCGTTGCTGGGAAAAAGTATGTTTTGGACGCCACACTGGAGCAGGTGGAAAGCCAGGTAGACCCTACACACTTTTTCCGTCTCAACCGAAAATACCTGGCCAAGGTCGATGCAGTCGAAGAAGTCTTGACCTACTCCAATAGCCGTCTGAAGGTCAAGCTCAGCAATTGCGCAGACCAAGAAATCCTAATCAGCCGCGAGAAGGTAGGTGATCTGAAGGAGTGGCTGGATCAGTGACCTGTTAAATTTTGTGTCCACCTCGTCCGAAATCCCCGTTTTTAGCGTTTTATTTTTTCTAGATTCCGGCTATGAAACTCCTTTTGCTTAAGCTACCCATTCTTTTCGGATTTATTGTAGCTGCGTGCAGTACGCAAAGCAGCCCTGATTTAGCTGTGGAAACGGCTGCTTCTTTTGAAGAGGTGGCAGATGCGCCCCCGTCAGGCCAGTCTGGTGAAGATGTGCCGCTTGCGGAGCGGAAGGTAATCAGGGAAGGGGAGATTTATTTTGAGTGCAGCGATATCCAGGAGACGAGTACTTTTCTCCGAAATGAGGTGTCCGCGTCCAAAGGCTATATCTCAAACGAGTCATCCAACAGCTACGGGGAGCGAACCGAGAGGCGCATGAGTCTGCGTATTCCCTCCGATCAGCTAGATGGACTGGTGCAAAAGATCCAGTCTCACGCAGTCCAAATCGAGAATATGAACATCCGGAGCGAGGATGTGACGGAGCAGTACATAGATGTGGAAGCCCGGCTGAAGACCAAAAAAGAGCTGGAAACCCGGTACATGGAGCTTTTGAAGCAGGCTCGCAACGTGGAGGAGATTCTCGGCCTGGAGCGTGAGCTTGCCAATGTGCGAGGGGAAATCGAATCCATGCAGGAACGGCTCAACTACCTGGGAGATCGGGTGGCGCTCAGTACGCTCACCGTTTCGTTTTATGTGGAGGGAGCCAAGGAGTTTGGCTTTTTGAAAAAGGCAACCGAGGGAATCGGAGCCGGCTGGGAAAACCTCCAGTGGTTTGTGGTGTTTCTGATCAATCTCTGGCCCTTTGTGCTCTTTTTTGGGGTCTTGCTTTTTTGGCTTTTGAGGAGGAAAAAGACCCCGCCTCCTCCAATGAGATAGATTTTACCGCTGATATTTTGACCAGCCGGAAAAATGTCAAACCCTCCAAGTGTTTAAAACTCTTGGAGGTTTATGAGCGTCCTATGCAAACAAGTCGATCAGGTTCTTTTTGAAATATTCGGCGCTGTCCTTCACACTTTGCAGGGGATTTTGGGCAAAGTTCCCTCCTTGCTCGATGTAGTAATATTCCATGCCTGAGAGAGAAGCATCCGGCAAGATCTTGGTGTAGTCGATTGAGCCGTTTCCCATCTCCGTGTAGTCCCTGCTGACCTTGTGCATGTCTTTGATATGCCACATCACGAAGCGGCCAGGAGCTTTCAGAAAAAGGTCATGAGCCGAGAGGGATGAGCTGTGCGCCACCCAATAGAGATCGATCTGGAGTTTGACCAAATCAGGATCTGTATTCTGCATGATGATGTCATAGCCATTTTCGCCGTTGTGGTCGATAAATTCAAAGTCGTGATTGTGGTAGGCGAAGCCCAAATTGGCTTGGGATACCCGTTCGCCAATTGCGTTCAGCTTGTCAGTCAGCAGTTTGAACTTTTCGATAGATCGCGATTCTGGATCCAGCCACGGCCAAGTGATGTACTTTTGGCCCAAAGCATGCGCTCCTAAGATGCACTGGTCGGTATAGCGCATGAGCTCATCGTTAGAGCCATTGAAATATTTGATAAAATCATAGTGACCGCTGGTACTCGTGAGGGAGTTGTCCTCCAGTACTTTTTTGAAATCAGCTGCTGGCATTCCGTAAAACCTGTTTGCAGGGCCATCATAACCATAGATTTCCGTATCCTGGTAGCCAAATCCGGCGACGGCTTGGAGTGTCTTTTTCGGATCTTCCGCCATCGGCTGCCTGATGGTAAAAAGCTGAAGGCCCATTTTGTAGGTATTTGCTTTTGAAAAATCAAAGCCGGAAAGTCCAAGGCTGGCAAGGGAAAAGGCAAAGCCGGTTTGCTTAATGAAATCGCGTCGGGAAGACATAAGGAGGAGGTTAGGTTTGGGTCAAATTTGATGGTTGGTAGGAAGTGTTCTAAATATACGATTGCAAAGGAAATTAGTCGTAATGGAAGAGGGGCGGATGATTCTTCACTTTTCAAAAAGCCTTTATCTTTAGTAAAATGTCACATGACCACCACCATCACCATCACCATCACCACGAATCCGGGAAAAACCTGAAGACAGCTTTTTTCCTGAATCTTGCTTTTACGCTCATCGAGCTGGTCGGAGGATGGTATGTCAATAGCGTCTCGATCGTATCGGATGCGGTGCATGATCTTGGGGACTCGCTTTCGCTGGGGACTTCCTGGTATCTGGATAATCTTTCGAAAAAGAAGGCGACTGATTCCTACTCGTTTGGCTATCGTCGGTTTTCCCTACTTGGAGCAGTGATCAATGCGATTGTGTTAATCTTGGGTTCGGTCTTTGTGATACGAGAAGCTATCCTGCGACTCATGAGCCCAGAAGAGTCCGACGCGCAGGGTATGCTCTATTTTGCGCTCTTGGGAGTATCGGTCAACGGGTATGCTGCCTGGAAACTCAGTAAGGGGAAAACCCTCAATGAGCGCGTGATCTCCTGGCACTTAATCGAAGACGTACTGGGTTGGGTGGCTGTTTTGATTGTGTCGGTCGTGCTGCTTTACTACCCCAATCCCTACCTTGATCCGGGCCTATCGCTGCTGATATCGGTGTACATCCTCTGGAATGTGGCCAAAAGACTCCAGGAGACCATCTTTCTTTTTCTTCAGGGCCAGCCAGCAGACGTGGATAAGTCAGGCATTGAAGCCGAAATCCGCCAAATCCCATATGTAGAATCCACCCATCACACGCACATTTGGTCTCTCGATGGGGAGCACCACGTCTTCACCACCCATGTGAAGCTCAAGCCCATTTCTTCTTTGGATGATTTGCTTGCGGTGAAAAACCAACTCAAGCGCATCATGAAGAAGCACCCTTTTGAACATTACACCATCGAAACAGAAATCGATCGGGAAGACTGCGTTCTGCTCAAGGGAGGGCAACACTCACCGCACTGACATGAAAATATTTCACTTGATAAAGCCGGTGTAGGACATCGGATCCTTGCTGTTGCTGGTAATCCTGAGAGAGGCATTTCCGGAAGTTTGGATCGTGAGAAATATCGACCGGACGTCGTTGGACTCCCCGGGTTCGATCGTAATATCCCAGCCCCCTTTTTTTCGGGGTTTTACAGTGTAGTCATATTCAGAAAAGTCGAATTTTAGCCCAATGTCGGTACTACCCGGAGTACCTTGATATGACCTGCCAAAGAAGGGTAGGTTTCCAGATACCTTTTCTCGACTTACTTCCAGTGTGTAGCCGGGGTCTAGCTGGATCATCCTTCCCCGCATACCCGAAGCTTGCCGCCCTTCAAACACGAAGGTTTTGGTGTCTACGGCTTCCTGCAATTTTTCAGGATCGTTTTGCTGGGCTATGGCTGCTGTGCTCAGCATGAGACAAAAAAGGAGGAGATACGCAAGCTTATTCATATGTCTACGGAGTTTGATAGAAGCTTTAATTTAGCGAGATTTTATCAAAATTGGATTTCTCGAAAATCATGGACGGCGGATTCCAAAAAGCGCCGAGTGGTCCTAAGTTTTCATCGATTTCCCCGAATTCAAAACTGATTTTCGTCATGATTTTTGGCGGATGCTCAGTATACATTTGGTTTGGACAACATTGTTTATAGCCAACAAAAACTACACAGCGCTTATGAGACACGCACTTCTATTGGGATTTGGTCTTACATTTTTCTTGGGAGCTGCTCATGCTCAGGTCTTTTCCAACCGGGAAGTGGGCGAAAAAAATGAACGGATCATAGACAGTGTCAAAATGGCGGAATATCCCTACGCTTTGCCCATTTTGGGTGATAAGGCGGTGGGCTTGGGATTTGAGCTACCGTATTCGGCGGGTCTGAGCGTGCAATATTTTTGGCAGGAATCCGATCTGATAATCGAGAACATGTCCATAGGCTTCAATGGGAGCCAGATGGTAAATGTAGACGAGATTGTTCGCTTTGATGTTGCCCGGGCCAAGGCTAGCTCCCTGACCGTTAGGCCTGACGTGTGGTTGTTTCCCTTTCTCAACGTGTATGGGATTTTGGGAAAATCCCAAGCTTCTACGGAGGTTGGATTTGGAGTCTATCTGCCAGATGGAGAAAATGATTTCAGCGAGGTACTATCGGCCAGCACCTTGGTGGAGTTCAACGCGACCAGTTTCGGGCTTGGTATGACGCCCACGGTTGGTGTTGCGGGCGGGTTTATCGCCTTGGATATGAATGTGGCCTGGACAGATGTGCCCCAATTGAACAAACCCGCAAAGACCTTTGTCTTTGGACCCAGGTTTGGGAAGCGGTTTGATCTGAAGAAACCTGAGCAGAATATCGCGGTTTGGGTGGGAGGCTTTCGCGTGAAGCTCAATTCTGAGACGGTTGGTTCCATTGCACTCGACGAAGTCTTTGATACTTCAGCTTGGGGATCTCGGGTGGACGAGGGGATCGAAAAGGTGGAAAACGCCCAAACTAGCGTAGACGACTGGTGGAACGGTCTGAGCCAAGCGCAACAAAACAACCCGATAAACAAAGCCAAGTACAACAAGGCAAACCAGGTATTGGGCACGGCGAGTGAGTTTTTGGTTGCGGCCGACGGAGCCCTAAGCAATGTCGCCAATTCCACGGTCCAATATTCTATGGACAAACGTCCAGCTGACATGTGGAACTTTATCGTGGGAAGCCAGTTTCAGATCAACAAGCACCTAATGCTCCGGGCTGAATATGGGTTTTTGAGTTCTAGGGTTCAATTTATCGGTGGCTTGCAGTATAGGTTTGGCCTATAGTCTTCCCTTGGGGGAAAGAAGGTACACGCAGCATAAAAAGAGAGGCTGTCCGATATGGGCAGCCTCTATAAATTTAAGTAGGGAATGACTAGTCCACTACGGCAGTGTTCACTGTCGGTGCCTCTTTAGTCCAAGAGCTCACGTCGAGTTTTCGCGGAGTGGGCAAGACCTCATCCAAGGTATTTCCGTCATATACTCGGCCATTTTTCACCACATGGGTGATGGTGTTTGTGTTTCGGATGTTTTCCAGAGGGTTTTTGTCCATGATTACGAGATCGGCTAGCTTTCCTACTTCGATGCTGCCTAGATCCTGATCCAAGCCCAAAGCTTCGGCACCGAGGATGGTCGCTGTCTTCATAGCATCGAGGTTACTCATTCCTCCGCTCGCGACAGACCAAAGTTCCCAATGGTAGCCCAAGCCCTGCAACTGACCGTGGGAACCAATGCCGGCAAGGCCACCCTGAGATACTACCGAGTTGACGCCTTTTGCATGTTTCTGGAAGACGTGGTCTTCCGGGGCAAACCAGCCGCCTAGGCTTCCTACACGCCGTCTGGCTTTAGAGTTCATCTCGTTGTAGGGAGTGAAGCGATTCAGTTTAGGATCGTGGAGCGGGCTTTCGGTAGTATAGTAGAAATTCTCCGCCCACGGACCTCCATAGGCCACCAAGAGAGTCGGCGTATAGGCCATCTTGCTCTCTGCGAGGGTCTGCGTCACATCGCTATAAAGAGGATAAATTGGAATGGCATGCTCATGACCAGGATAGCCATCAAACAGCTGGGTCATATTTAACTTAAAATCCAAACCGCCCTCAGTCGTAGGCATCAGCTTTTGTTCATTGGCAGCCATGATCACCCATTGACGGTGTTGGCGATTGCCTACCAGGTACATTTTGATGTATTGGGTGTTGTAATACTTGCTGTACTGCTTGAGGACATTCTTGGTCTGGTCCAGGGACTTCATGTTGTACATCCAGTATCCGACACCTGGCCCAGTCGAGTAGACGCGCGGACCAGGCACCACGCCCGCTTCTACCATATCTCCGTAGGTGAGGACATCAGTGGTTGCGGTTTGGGGATCTCGGGTTGTAGTCACGCCATAGGCGAGATTTGCAGCGTAGATCCACACGGTGTTCTTGTGCAGCCCCCAGGTCGGCCACATGTGAGCATGGGTATCGACAAAGCCCGGCGTGATCGTTTTTCCGGAAGCATCGATGACTTTTGCGTTTCCAGCGTTCAGGGACCCGGTGGGACCGACAGCCTTGATACGGTTGTTTTCAATGAGTATATCTCCGTTTTCGATAACCTCGGCTCCCTTCATGGTGACGATTCTAGCATTTTTCAGGAGTATGCTGCCGTTCGGGATGTCCTTGGCAAAATACACCTTGACCTGTTTTTCGTCGGGCTTGTAGGTTTCCTTTTCTTTGAGCTGAGCCTTGTAAACGCTATCCGCCCTGAATTTTTCTTTGTCGGCTTTGAAGAGTGAGTCGATTCGCTTCTTGTCTGCTTTGGCCAAGGAGTCCGCAAGTTTTACCGCATCCTCACCCTTGGCTTTCAGGCTGGCCACACTGTCCGCATCGGCGAGGGTCTTAGCTTTTTTGACTGCCTTCACAGAATCTTCTACAAACTGCGCTCGGTCAATGTCGTAAACCCAATGGCCATTTCCCAGTGACCAGTGTACCTTTTTACCATCAGCCTCCCATGCGGGCCATTCCCCACCGATCTCGGTCAGTTGACGTGAAGGGAAATTGCTGCTTGAGGGATCTGCAACATTGATGGTTGGAACCTTGCCGGCCGTGGGGATAGTCACCACGTAAACGTTGTTGTTGACTTGTGCCAACGCCTTATTCCCGACCGGTGCCATATAAATGGTGCTGGCGCTGGCAGGCATCATTTGCGGCTCGCGGGAGTTGGAGCCATCCGGAAGCATGCAATAGTTGACTGCGTCAGCATTTGAAATAGGCTTGCCCATCACGTAGCGTACGGTGGAGGCCTCTTCCAAGCTGGCATGCTCGTGGTCCGAATGGGGATCGGCAGCAGAGCCAAAGGGCGTAATGCCCGTGATTTTGGCGTAGACTTTTTCATCAGTTCCATCCCACTTCACGCTGAGAAGTGCTCCGCCTGGACCGTTTAGGAATATTCTGGAAGTGTCTTGGGTGAAGTGCGGATTTCCATAGTTCCCCGCGTCCATGATTTTTCTAAATGATCCGCCCGATGCTGGTATCCAGGCCAATATCGCCTCTGCCCCACTTATTCCAGGCCCTTCTGACTCCTGTAGCAAACGATTAGATCCCTTATAAACCACGATTTTATTGTTGGGACCCCAGATTGGAGAATAGTATAGGGAGGATTCTGAGGTCAATTGGGTGACTGACCCCCGACCTGCAAGAGATGCTTTGTAGAGATGTCCCCCGTTTTTTTCCTCCCAACTCGTAAATACCAGCTGGGTACCATCTGGACTCCAGGATGGCATGGCTTCTGTAAATTCATTCGTTGTGACACGTTTCGGAGTTCCGTCTGGATAGTCCATCACATAGAGCCTATTAAGAGCCGTAAATGCAAGTTTTTTTCCGTCTGGCGAAGGGACGGCATCCCGAATTTGCGTTGCAAGCTTTGCAGTGGTGTCTTTGATTTCGTAGTTGAAATAAAGCCGCGGGCCCATGACCAGCTTGACGTCAGCTTCAAACGGTATCTCCACGGCGCCGGTGCCATCAACTGAAAGCTTCCAGATTTTTCCACCGTAGGAAGCGATGATGTTTTTGCTGTCTGGAGTGAAGGCCATGGCCGGAAGTACGCCCTGCGGTGCGATTGATTCCTGTTCGTCACGCTGGACAGGGTAGGCTAGCCATTTTTCGTCACCTGTCTTGAGATTTCTGAGGACCAGGCCAGTCTTGTCTTCCCAGCGGGTGCCGTACACCAGCCATTGTCCGTCCTTGCTCAGCGTCGGCGTGAAGGCAGAACCATATCTGGAGGTAATGGTGCTCAACTCTCCTTTTTCAAAGTCATAAGTGCCAATTTGGTACTGAGGTAAAAGCGCATTGTAGTTCCAAGACCCGAACCTTTGGGAGAAATAGATTTTTTTGCCGTCGGGACTTACGAATGGGTCGATGGTCTTCATCGAGGTTGGATTTTCGTTCAGCTGGATTCCCCCACCTCCATCTTTGTGATACATCCATAGTTTTGAGATTCTGCGGCCCTTCGAGACGATGATGTATTCTCCGTCCGGGGTCCAGTGAGCTCCAGGAACATCACCGTTTTTGTCCTTGGTGATTTGGACCGTGTCCTTTTTGACCTGGTCGATATACCATAAGTTATCGCTGCCTGCTCTGTCGGAGGTAAACAGGATTTTGTCTCCGTCGGGAGAAAATCTTGGATGGGTTTCGTAGGCGATTCCGGTTGTGATTGGTGTCGCTTTACCTCCTTCGATGGGAAGGGTGTAGATGTCACCCATGAGGTCAAAGGCTATCGTTTTGCCATCGGGACTCACATCAACACTCATCCAAGTGCCTTCTTTTGCGGTGAATTTTACTTCGCGCTCCGGTTTCAGGGGAAGATCCTTGAATTTGGGGTAGTTCAGGCTGTCTTTTTTCGAGCTATCGGCCTTTGCGTTTGACTCGCGATTGAGGGGGAAAAGCTCTCCTCCTGGTCTGGGAACCAAAGCTGCGAAACTGACCGAAATACCGAGAGCGACTAAAAGCGCGGGTTGGGTAAGTTTTCTCATATGATTTGAATTTGGACGATTAATCTACTGGGAATCTTTGGTTTTTTGCAATACCTCCCAGTCACTGGGTGAAAATCGATCGAATTCGGACGTTTCCCGAAATTATATTCGTTTCAGCGACATTGGGACATGGCTGTTGTAAACGGCCCGTCCTGATCGTTTTCGGGATCAATGAAAAAGCAGTTAATGCGATTCACAGTTAGTTGCCAGAACTGTGATTTTGCCAACGCCCGAAAGGTGGTTTTCACGGTGGGTTTGGCGCAATTGCAACGCTGAAATGACCCGATCACTGTGGGGCGAAAAACATGGGTTTAACCCAATACTTCAAAAACGGTCACTGGGTTGGCCTTGTTTTTCAGCTTCATTTCCCCGACGACTTGGACATCAAACGTCTCCTTGATCGTTTCGGCACAACGGTCTAGAATAAGAATTTGGTTTGGACCCGCTGCATTCTGTAGCCGGGAGGCGATATTCACCGCATCGCCGATGACCGTATAGTCGAGTCGCTTGAGGGACTTTGACCCAATATTACCGGATACCATTTCACCGGAATTGATGCCAATAGATACTTGGGGGCGGAAATGGGTCTCCGCAGAATATTCGGGTATCGCCTCCATCTTTTTTCTGATAGCGAGGCAGGCGTTGACCGCTCGGATAAGATGATCGGAGCCTTGGAATACCGCCATGACTGCGTCTCCGATAAACTTATCCACACTGCCTTTTTGGTCGATGATCTCCCGCACCATCAGATCAAAATATTCGTTGAGCAGGCCTACGACGGTATTGGGTTCTTCATTTTCGGATATTCTCGTAAAACCTACCAGGTCGATGAATGCAACGGACGCGTCAATCGTTTCATTTTCCATTAGGGCGGACTCGATCTCTTTTCCTCCCATAAAATTCAAGACCGTCTCATCCACATACATTCTCAGGATATTGTTTTCCCTCATGGCTTGCAGTGTTCCTTTGATCTGGTTGATGTAGCCAAGGGTTTTTTCGATGGTTATTTCGAGATCCTGAAAATCCACCGGCTTGGTCACAAAGTCGAAAGCGCCCAAATTCATGGCCTTTCTGATATTTTCCATATCTCCATAGGCAGAGATGATGATAGTCTTTACCAGCGGATTTTTTTCCTTGGTGTTGGACAGCAGCGTGAGACCATCCATCACAGGCATGTTGATGTCGCTCAGGATCATGTCCACGTCCGGATTATCGCGGAGTGTGTCCATCGCCAGTTGGCCATTAAGCGCAAATAGCATTTCGTACTCTCCGGCTCGGATTTTTTGTCGATACTTCTGTCGAAAAAGCATCTCCAAATCCTCCTCGTCATCGACTACCAGAATTTTCGCCATCTTATCGGTTAGTTAGCAATTCAGCGATTTCGTTTTTCAGGGAGTCAAAGTCAACTGGCTTGGTAAAAAATCCTTTTGCTCCAGAATTGATCGCTTTGTTGTAGTTTTCTCTGTCTCCGTATGCCGAAATCATGCTTACTAATATATGGGGAAATTTGCTTTTGATCTTTGACAAAAGTTCTAGGCCATTCATTCCTGGCATGTTGATGTCCGAAAATACGTAGACAATCTCGGGGTTGCCAGAATTTCCCAATACATCCAAGGCTTGTTCGCCAGAAAAGGCAAATTCCACCTCAAGCAGATTGGATTTGATCTCTCGCCTGAATTTTTGAAGGAACATGATTTCTACATCCTGTTCATCATCCACAATCAAAATCTTCATTGTAAAAAAAGTTAAGTTGATACGCTGGGTAGTAAAGTTCTGAGCCTTTCGAAATTCAGGCCAATGTCCCTCTGAGGCTACGCCCGATAGCGTTGCCAAAAAGCAAACGACCAAGGTGCAACGTGCTAGACCTATCCAGTCCCAAATAGCGCTATGTGCAGTCCGTCATTTCAATATTTGATGATAGACCTGGATATTTCATGCTCCGAATCAGATACCGACAGTTGTCCTCCGAAAACAGGGACAGGGCACTAATTTAACTTTATATCCGGATCCTTCCGCATATTAATTTGCTGTATGAAAGCGAAAAACTGTTTTTTGCAAAATACTTCCTTTGATTTGTAGAGCGAGAGTTATTTGCCACTGGTGAGCGCCGCAATCTCCAACTTCAATTTTTCGAAATCGACAGGTTTCGTAAAAAAGCCTTTGGCACCGGAGCTCATTGCTTTGTCGTAGTTCTCTTGGTCTCCATAGGCTGAAATCATGCTCACTTGAATTGCTGGAAACCGGGATTTGATTTCTTCCAACAATTCCAGTCCACTCATTCCTGGCATATTGATGTCGGAGAATACGTACACAAACTTTGGAGGGTCTTCGCTATTGAGGAGGTCAAGCGCTTCTTGTCCTGAAAAGGCGAAGGCGAGTTCCAGGTGGCCACTCTTGATTTCTTTCCTGAACTTCTGGCGGAAAAGATCTTCCACGTCTCGCTCATCGTCTACAAATAGAATTTTCATGGGGTTGGTTGGTTTTCTTTTGCTCGGCCAAGGGCTTCGGTCAGTTGTGTACCAAAATATGCTAGGCTGAGCCGGACAGCCTAATCTGCTTCGGGTTTATTCGGTTGATTTTGGCAGTAGAATGCTAAAGCAGGTGAATTTTCCTTCCTCGGATTTTATTTCCAAGGTTCCCTCATGGGACTTGATGATGTCGTGGGTAATGCTGAGTCCCAATCCGGTTCCTTCTGTACCCTTTTTCGTGGTAAAAAAAGGCATGAGTAGCTTATCCCGAATCTGATCGGGAACCCCAGGTCCATTGTCCTCGACTTCGATCAGGACCTTGTCTCCAAGATCACGGGTGCGTATTTCCACTTTGGCTTTGTATTCCGGATTCTTGGCGGATAGTTTTTCCCTCATCGCATCAAAGGCATTTTTGACCAAATTGAGGATCACTCGGCTGAAATCTTCCGAATTGAGTTTGATCTTTGGCAGGTTTTCATCCAGGGATAGCTGTATATCCACATTGATAGGATTGGGATTGGCACGCATGCCGTGAAAGGCAAGATTGGAATACTCCCGGATGAGTGCGTTCAGATCGGTGGGATCCATGGTGCCGGTACCGCCACGGGAGTGCATCAGCATAGATCTGACGATGCTGTCGGCACGGGAGCCGTGGTGTCGGATTTTGGCGAGGTTGGATTTGATGTTTTCCAGCAAGTCGAGGATATTTTCCTTTTCGGGGCTGTCCGGGATTTTTGGCATTTCCTCGCTGATTTCGTGGAGGAAGTCGGCGCTGAGCTCTGAGAAGTTGTTGACAAAGTTGAGCGGGTTTTTGATCTCGTGAGCAATGCCCGCAGTGAGCTGGCCAAGCGACGCAAGTTTTTCTTGCTGGATGAGTTGCTCTTGGGTAGCCCTAAGATGATCCAAGGCGTGTTGGAGTTCTTCTTTTTGGCTGAGGATTTCGGAAGTTCTTTCCGCCACCAGGAGTTCTAGCTGGCTTTTCTGCTCTTCAGTCTGGCGAAGTTGCCTTTCCTGTTCTTTGGTGATGATGCGTTCGATTTCGATCTCTTTCATCTGTTTCCGGTGATTGAGCCACATGGTCACTGCCCAGATAAACGCAAATACACCAGCTGCATCGAGGTAGTTTTCGACGATTTCAAAAATCGCGGGACTGATGGTTCTGACCAGGTACTCCAGCAATTTGACGCCGACGATGGGCAGCGGAGTGATGGCAAGGGTCTTCAGGTAGACCAGTTCGGGGGTATTCAGCATCAGATAGATGACAGCCCCCACTAGCACAAAGGACAGCAGTTCAAAGAGAATCTCGGGAGGAGCATTGGAGATGCCCAAAGCGATGAGCACTCCTGCGGCGATCATGCCATACTTGAAGTACCGATGGAGGCGCTCCGGAAATTCCTGAGCACCAGAGCTTTTCTTCAGGTAGTAGAGTAGGGAGAGTGAGATCAGGTTGATCAGGATCATAGTACTCGACGGCGTTTCTTAAGGTTGGGTGGAAAAGTGTTCGACAAAAAGAGTTCTAGCTTCGTAGGATTTCGCCGATTTCCCTCCTCAGGGATTCGAAATCAACGGGCTTTGTATAAAATCCCCTTGCGCCAGACCTCATCGCTTTCCGGTAATTGTCGGCATCGCCATAGGCTGAAATCATGTTGACGCGTAGCTGCGGGAAGCGGTCTTTGATGATGTCAAGCATCTCCAGTCCACTCATCCCCGGCATGTTGATGTCGGAGAAAACGCTGGCTACTTGGGGCGGATTGTTTTTTTCCAAAATTTCAAGGGCCTCCTTTCCGGAAAAAGCAAACAGCAACTCCAAGCCTTCGTTTCGGATTTCTTTGCGGAATTTCTGGCGAAAAAGAGCTTCCACATCGCGCTCATCGTCTACTACAAGGATCTTCATTGGGTAAAAGTTAGGTTTTTTAAACCGGTAAAAAAACGGTGAACGTGGTAAACTCACCGAGCACCGACTTGACATCCAGTTCGCCGCCGTGCGCTTTCGCTATATCGTAGCTCAGAGACAGGCCCAATCCCGTGCCATGACCGGCGGGTTTAGTAGTAAAAAATGGCTGAAAGATTTTGCCGATGATTGACTGGGGAATGCCGGGACCATTGTCAGTCACCGAGATCTTCAGCCATTCCTTCGACTTGCCATCCTTCTCGATTTTGGCGGTGACCTTTACTTTTGGCTTTACTTCCGGGTTTTCTCTCCTGAAGTCCGGATTGGCGCAGGCATAAAAGGCATTGTTGCACAAATTGAGCAACAATCTGGAAATGTCCTGCGCTACGAGATTGACTTGGGGAAGGTCGGTCTGAAGTTCTGTTTCAAAGTCTGCACTAAAGGTCTTGTCCCGAGCCCTCATCCCGTGGAAGGATAGGCGGAGGCATTCATTAATTAGGTTTTTGACGTCTGTTTGGACTTTCTCGCCGGTGCTGGCCCTGCTGTGTTCCAGCATGCCTTTGACGATAGAGTCCGCCCTTTTACCATGCTGGGCGATCTTGCCCATATTGACCTGGATGTCTGAGAGGATTTCATCCAAGAGCTGCGGGTCTTGTTCTTCGGGTTTTTTGGCACGTTCCTGCTGGATCTCTTGGATCAGCTCGGTGCTGAGCTCGGAGAAGTTGGTCACGAAGTTCAACGGGTTCTGGATCTCGTGGGCAATGCCGGCGGTAAGTTCGCCGAGAGATGCCATTTTTTCGGCTTGGATGAGTTGTGCTTGTGCCGCCTTCAGCTGACTTAGCGCTTTCTCAAGCGCCTCGTTTTTGGAGGCAATTTCGTTGGTTTTCTCTTGAAGTGCGTGATAGGCCTTGTCTAGGTTCTTTTTGTTTCGGAACTCCACAAATAGAACTATCAGGAAAGCGACCAATCCAGCGCAGGCGGAGAAAATGACCCATCGCTGCCGAAGGCTCGCTCTCTCATATTCCATCGCCCTTTTTGAAAACTCATACTCCGCTTCCAGGGAGGCGGTAAGGCGCTGGGAATGGGAGGTGTTGATGCTGTCGTTGTATGACTTGAAAAGCTGAAAGCTTTTGAGTGCTTCTTCAAAATTCCCCTGATCTTCGTAGATCCTCGAAAGCAATTCATTTGCGTTTCGCATGAGCATGGGCTGGGCCATCCTTTCGGCCTGCGCCAAGCCTTGTTTTCCAAGGTCCAAAGCCTCCTCAGCCTTGCCATTTTTATAGTAAAGGCCAGCCAAGCCAATTAATGAATGCGCGTAGGGCACCCCGTAGCCATTGGCCTGGGACATCGAGATGGACTGGAGGTAAAGCTGCTCTGCTTTTTCCGTGCTGTCGAGTTCAGAATAGATGTCGGCAAGTGTTCGTGAGGTCATTTCGATGAACTCGGGGCTTTCCAATTCCATGGCAGACTGGTAGGCGATTTTGAGGTTTTTCAGCGCTTCCATCGGCCTCTTTTGCTTGAGCTCCACATCACCGATATTGTTGTAGGCAAGAATTACCCTGCCTTGGTTTCCAACGACTTGGTAGATTGCGAGCATTTCCCGGTATTTTTCTTTGGCATCGTCCAGCTTGTCCAGCTCGAAATAGATGAGGGCTATGTTGTTGAGTGCTGCCGCTTTGACATTGGAGTTTTTGGTTTGATCGGCTCCTTTTATGGCTTCATAAAAGGTATTCAATGCTTCGGCATAGTTGCCGAGATTATAGTTTACCAGCCCGATATTGTTCAGGATGCCCGGAACGAGAACTTCACCTTCCAAGCCTTTGGCAATTGCCAATGCACTAGTATAGTACTCGATAGAGCCAATGAAATCACCTTTGTTTTGAAGAGCATTTCCGTAGATTTTCAGCGCCTCGGCCTCCCCCGTTTTATAGTTTGCCTCGCGGCAAAGCTGGAGCTGAATATCAAGAAAGCGAATCGCGCTGTCTGGACTGCTCTCTGCCAAAATAAACCCAAGCTCATTGCCCTTGTTGAGATAGGCTGTGTCCGAGGCATAGCCTGGTACTCTTTCCAATCTGTCCATGTCCGCTTTCAAGCTCTCTGCCGTTTGGGAATGACCAGGAAGATAAGGCAGCAGATAGGCGCAAATTGCAAAAACAGCGATAGCCTGCTTCATATACCTCAGATCTCCAATGGAATGTTTCATGGCTTGATAGAAATTGGTTTTAGGTCCGAAGGGCTCTGTTTGACCATATTAATAAGCAATATAATTTGGATTTATATTCAAAAAAATTATATTTAGCATATAAAATTTGCATTTTATGTATCTACATACCCCGATTTCCCACGTAAGAGCTGATTTCGCGAAGCTTTTTTTTCTAGCGGCGATAGTTATTGCCACGGATTCAGAGGATGAGGAAGAAAACCAAGACGATTCGCCAGCTGAGGAGGAGCCAAACGTGGAGGAGACTTCTGAAGGCGAGACCCGAGGTGGCGGAGATTCTTCATCATTTTCGGTTGATCCAGCGAGAACGGACTTGGTCGATCCCGCAAGGACAAGACGTGTTGATCCAGCACGTACCAGGTAGGATCTATATTTAGAAGACGTCTCTATTACCGTCCCTTCGAGGAGGGTTGGGTTTGAGTTTTTTGCCAACTAATCTTAGAAAAGCGACTTTTTTTTGCCGCTTCTCCAATTTTTTTAAGTTCCGAGTGAGCGTGGCCAAGTCCAAGACTCGGTTTGCAGGCCAGATCGTACATGGCAAATATTTTTCCCTAGTCCCCAACTAGTTTCAATGGGAAATTTTTCCCACAATATCTGCCTGATATCGTTATTGCAGAATTAATGTTTATATTAAATAAACTATGCCTGTATTTAATTCTGAGTTTTTAAGATTATAGTAACCCAAGATAACTATGAAACCGACTGATGTCCGGAATCCGGAATATTACCACAAGGTGGTAGATTGCCAGTACGCCTGTCCGGCACATACTCCCGTGCCGGAATATATCCGACTGATAGCAGCGGAGAAATATACGGAGGCCTATATGATCAATTGGGAGTCCAATGTTTTTCCCGGCATCTTGGGGCGTACCTGTGACCGGCCCTGTGAGCCCGCCTGTAGACGGGTCAGAGTAGAAGAAGAGCCGGTCGCCATCTGTAGGCTGAAGAGAGTTGCCGCAGATCAGAAAGGTGAGGTCAGGCAATTGATGCCTCAGGCCCCGTTTCCGAAAAATGGCAAAAAGGTGGCGTTGATTGGGGGTGGGCCCGCCTCCCTTACCGTTGCCAGGGACTTGGCGCCCCTGGGTTATGAGATTCACTTGTTTGACGAGCAGATTGCTGGAGGAGGGATGATGCGAAGCCAGATTCCTTCTTTTCGCCTTCCTGAGAAGGTATTGAACGAAGAAGTGGACTATATCCTGGACATGGGAATTCATACCCAGTTTTTAACCTATGTGAGCAGCCTACGGGAAGTGCTCGCGAAAGAGTACGATGCAGTTTTCGTAGGTACCGGAGCTCCTAGAGGCAAGGATCTGCCAAAGCTCCCCGGTCGTCAAGAAGGAGCCGCATCCATCCATATAGGGATCGAATGGCTTGCGAGTGTGGCCTTTGAGCATACCAAATCCATTTCCAAAAAAGTCATCGTACTAGGAGGGGGTAATACAGCCATGGATTGCTGCAGGACCGCCCGGAGATTGGGGGGTAAAAGTGTCAAAGTGGTTGTAAGGAGCCCTTTTGCCGAGATGAAGGCCTCTCCCTGGGAAAAGGAGGATGCCATGCACGAAGACATCGAGATTTTTGACAACCATGTGCCGGTCAGTTTCGAACTGAAAGACGGAGTGCTAGTAGGAATGAAATTCCAGAAAGTGCGTGCAGTATATGACGAAAAGGGAAAAAGACAGCTACTTCCTACCGGCGAGCCGGATGTGTTTATAGAAGCGGACGAAGTCCTGATAGCGATAGGCCAGCAAAACAGTTTTCCCTGGATCGAGCGTGACTTGGGTTTGGATTTTGATGAATGGGATATGCCTGTAGTCGACAGGAAGACTTTTCAATCGACTCACCCCCAAGTTTTTTTTGGAGGAGACGCGGCTTTTGGCCCCGAGAATGTCATCACTGCAGTTGCCCATGGCCATCAGGCAGCAGTTTCCATCCATCTGTTTTGCCAAGGAAAGGATCTAATGGATCGGCCCGATCCTTTCACCAATTTGGTGAGCCAGAAAATGGGAATCCATGAATGGAGCTATGACAGCCAGATCGCGGCAGACCATCGCTATCTCGTGCCCCAGGCCAAAAAATCCGTCACCTTGAAGGATCGCAAGCAGGAAGTTGAGTTGGGATTTGAAGTCCAAACAGCTCAAAAGGAAACTCAACGATGCCTCAACTGCGATGTCCAGACAGTGTTCACGGAGGATAGGTGCATAGAGTGTGATGCCTGTATGGACGTTTGTCCCACTTCCTGCATCACGTTTACAGTAAACGAGGACGAAAGCCAACTCAGGAAGAACTTGTTGGTTCCCGCGGAGAATCTTACCCAAGGCCTTTTGGTCTCCGAAACGCTAAAAACCGGGCGTGTTATGGTAAAAGACGAAGACGTTTGTCTCCACTGTGGACTTTGCGCGGAGCGCTGTCCGACCTCCGCTTGGGACATGCAGCGTTATTTCTATAGCGTGACCAAAGCCTACCAGATGCCCGCACCATTCCCAGCCCTCAAAAAATGAACAATCGTATCAATGATTTTATCATCCGTTTTGCCAATGTAAACGGGACAGGATCAGCTAGCGCCAACTTTCTGTTTGCCAAGACTGTCTTTAGAATGGGTATTCCTGTCACCCCAAAAAACATTTTTCCTTCCAATATTCAGGGCCTACCGACCTGGTATGAGGTGAGAGTCAGCGAAAAGGGCTATCTGGGGCGGAGAGAGGGGATAGATTTGCTGGTCTGTGTCAATCCCCAAAGCATGGCCAAGGATGTATTGAGCGTAAAGGAAGGCGGATATTTCATTTTTGACAGCACCAAAAAACTCAACCCCGAGTATCGCCGGGAAGGGATCCACTACCTCGGTATCCCGATGATGGAGATGGCCAACGCCGCTTTTGACGATCCACGCAAAAGACAGCTTTTGAAAAATATCATCTACGTGGGAGCGCTAGCAAAACTGCTGGCCATGGATGAATCGATTATCCGCCAGCTGATCGAAGAGCAGTTTGAGGGTAAAAAATCCCTTATCGAGGCCAATTTCAAAGCCCTCAGCTTGGGAATCGATTATGTGGAAAAGCACTACGAATACCCTCTTTCCTTCAAACTCGAAAAAAGAGAGCTGTTGGGAGAAAAGATTCTGGTTGATGGAAATACCGCATGCGGTCTGGGTGCAGTCTACGGAGGTGCCACGGTAATGGCATGGTATCCGATCACTCCTTCCACCTCGGTGGCTGAGGCTTACGAGAATTTTTGCAAGCAGTTTAGAAAGACCGAGGGAGGGGAAAACAACTTTGCGATCGTCCAAGCGGAAGATGAGCTGGCAGCGATGGGGATGGTCATCGGCGCAAACTGGAATGGAGCGCGTGCGTTCACCGCCACTTCGGGTCCTGGTGTTTCGTTAATGAGTGAATTCTTGGGGCTGGCCTATTTCGCAGAAGTTCCTGCTGTGCTGATCGACGTGCAGCGGGCAGGACCGAGCACCGGCATGCCGACACGCACCCAGCAATCCGATCTGCTCGCGGCAGCATTTGCATCCCATGGTGACACTAAGCACATCTTGCTTTTGCCTGCCACGCCCAAGGAGTGCTTTGAGATGACCGCCGAAAGTTTTGACCTCGCTGAGCAATTGCAGACTCCCGTAATCCTGCTGACAGATCTCGATCTTGGGATGAACGACCATGTGAGTGAGCCATTTGAATGGGACGTTAAAAGAAAATATAAACGGGGGAAGGTTCTGACTGCGGAGGAACTGGAAGGCATCGGCAAATTTGGTCGATATCTGGACTCCGACGGCGACGGGATTCCGTACCGTACCTATCCAGGAACACACCCAACGAAGGGAGCATTTTTTACCCGTGGAACCTCCAAGGATGAATATGCAGCCTACACGGAAGATGGGGCAGCCTACAAAAGGAACATGGATCGGCTGACGCGAAAGTGGGAGACAGTCAAGAAGTTGGTTCCAAAGGCCGAAATCAGTATTTCCTCCAAACCAGAGGCCATAGGATTGTTGTTTTTTGGCACCTCCACTTTTTCATCAGAGGAGGCCAAAGACCTTCTCAACGAAGAGGGTATTGCCGTGGATTCTATTCGGATCAGGGCTTTCCCCTTTGGAAAGGAAGTGGTTGATTTCGTTGAAAGCCATGCTACCATATTCGTGGTCGAGCAAAATAGAGATGCCCAGATGCGCAAAATGCTGATCATGGAGATGGATTGCCTCCCCAATAAGTTGGTGCCAGTTCTTAACTACGACGGAATGCCAATCACTGCTGACGCGATCTGCCAGCAAATAGTCCAATACCTAAACCCAAAAAGACTTTCCAATCATGAGCTATCTAAAACCGCTGTTTAGCCATCCCAAGCTTCCCAAAAATAAACTCGGATACACGCTGAAGGAATACGAAGGGTCCTTGTCAACCCTTTGTGCGGGCTGCGGCCATGACAGTATCAGTGCGGCCATCGTCAGAGCCTGTTTCGAACTCTCCATCGAGCCGCATTTGGTGGCGAAGATCTCTGGGATTGGCTGCTCCTCAAAGACGCCCACCTACTTTTTGGGCAATTCCCATGGGTTTAACTCCGTGCATGGCCGGATGCCTTCCGTCGCTACCGGCGCAAATATGGCAAATCGGGATTTGGTCTATTTTGGGGTGTCTGGAGACGGAGATTCTGCATCCATCGGCATGGGACAATTTGTCCACGTCATACGCAGGAATCTGAATATGGTCTACGTGGTGATGAACAATGGCTGCTATGGATTGACAAAAGGACAAGACTCCGCTACGGCCGATCAGGGATCCAAAAACAAATCCGGATCAATTAATCCTTTTCAGGCTATAGATTTGGCCAGCATGGCAATTGAACTGGGAGCGTCTTTTGTGGCACAGAGCTTCAGCGGAGACAAGCAGCAGCTTATTCCCTTACTCAAAGCGGCGATCAAGCATCCGGGCTTTGCGTTCTTAAATGTAATTTCTCCCTGCGTCACGTTCAACAACAACCCAGGATCGACAAAGTCATACGATTACGTGCGGGAGCACATTGATGCGACTTCGGCAAAAGATTTGGTTCCGGGCAAAAACGAAATCAAAATAAAGTATGAGGCTGGAATGTCGACACAGGTCGAAATGCACGATGGTTCTGAGATACAGCTGAATAAGTTGGCTTTGGATTGGGATCCGGAAGACCGGAATTCCGCGGTGAATGCACTCCAAAAAGCCAGGGCCAAGGATGAAATCTTGACCGGGCTACTCTACGCCAATACAGACTGGAACGATCTCCATCGGACTCTGAAGACGACTAAAACGCCACTCAATCAATTGAAGGAAAATGAACTATGTCCGGGGATTAAAGTTTTAAACCAGGTCAATGCGAGTTTCAGGTAAGTGATCTTCTATATTGGCTTCAGCTATACGGTGTTTGCGCTGGGCTTGGTCGAAGGAGGTTGCAAATTGCGTGAGCTCAATTTATAATCTGGCTTATTTTAAAAGATCTAACCGCCATTCCTCTTCGCAGATTTGGTAAGTAAATAAAAAGCCGGCCACATTCCAGGGGCCGGCTTTGACAGTTGTAAGGATATGGTTTTTACTGTCCCACCATGAAAATCGCGTTGCTGAGCACCAGTTTTCCACTTTCCCAGAATCCCCTGAAAATGGGATTGTCCACAAAGTAGACAATCTGGCCTCGTCCCTGCGGCTCGACACCGATCGCAAGGGATTGCCCCATTTTGGATTTGATCTTGTAGCCGATGTACCCAGTTCGATAGGAGTCGTTGGATGCGATGATACCCGCATTTACCCCGCCAGAGAGGTAGACAAAGTGGTTGGAGTTGTTTTTTAGCGAATAGATCTTTCCTCCAGTACCATAGCCAAGAGGGTGGGTTTGATCCATCTTGACTTCATAGATCGCACCCGCCGTGCCGGAGGAAATCTCCAACCGCTCGCCCTCCATATAGGGTTCTAGCCTCTCCTTTTTGGTAAGCTCGGTTTCTTCCTTTTCGGCTGCCTTTTTCTCTTCTTCTGAATCATAGGTCTTCAAGGCAAAGCCTTCCTTATTGGCGAAGAGATTCAGCGCAGCATCCAGTGCAATCAGCTTTCCGCCAGCCTTCACCCAGTCGGTGATTTTTTGTTGCGAGTTTGCGTTGAGAGCAGATCCGAAGGTGGAGGGAATGATAAGGACATCGTACTTGCTCAGGTCGTAGCCTCCCATGGTGCCGGCATCGAGGGTGACCAATGGGTAGTTTAGTTCTTTTTCGAAAAAATGCCAAATCTCCCCAAAGCTCAGGGACGAGGTTCCGCTTCCTCCGACTAGCGCCACGTTGGGAGACTTGATGGCCTTGATGTTAGGAGAGCCAAAGTCTTTTCCTTTGTCCATATAGCCGGTCTGGGTGGTAGCGAGCTTTACTCCAAATTTGTTGGCTGCGTCGCTCACTTTTTTGTCAAACTCTGCGATATATTCATTGCCTCCTTTGGTGATGATCAGGGAGCCTGCCGGAAAGCTTTTTCCCTCAACTTCAAAAGGATATTCGGCGTATTTCACCCTGATTTTCGCATTGAGCAGCGCGGCTAAAAAAGCCGCATCCCTGGTTCCTTGCCACTGGGCTAAATAGGCTACCGGAGTTTTACCGACGGGATTTGAGACTGCGGAGGGCTTTACGTAGGCTGCGGCGGCATCTAGCTTGGTCTCCAGCGCATAGGCACTGACACCATAGGCGTACGGCAGAGCCCAGCTGGTGATGTCGTAGGTGATGGAGTCATTGAGCGAGGGACTTGGTTCAAAAAGCACTTGGGTCAGGACTGATCTAGGCTGGTATGCATTGATGACGATGTCGTTTTCGGCTGTAGAGAAGGTGACTCCGGTTTTTCCGCTTTGATACTCAAAACCTTTCAGTCCGGATTTGGCGCCGGCCTTGCCATAGCGGATCCCGTTTTTGTCCAAGAGCTCGAGCAGCTTGGCGACTTGCGCTGGATTGCTTTCCCCCTTGATCACAAAACTCTTGTACTTGCCTTTGGGGCTGGTGGAGTTTGTCTTAAAATAGGCGGCAAACTCGGCCACCAGTTTTTTTGCGTTTTGGCTGGTCACCTCTGCTGCAGACATGGCAGCGGTGTAGTGGCCCGCGATGCGGCTACTAAGCGTCACGGTATCACCTAGGGAATTGTAACCGCCGATGCCGGCTCTTCCGCCACCGCCTTGTTCGATGGTCATGCCGATGGCTCCGTTGTACATGGGATAGGTGTCGCCATAAGAAGGGTAGAGGAGATCAAAGCGCTCCTTGGTGAAGTAAAACCTTCCCATTTCGTCGAAGTACCTTGCGGTATTTCTGCCGAAAATATCCTGGAACTCATGCTGGAAGGGAGTCAGCTGCTCATGTAAGGGCTCCGCGGCAGGAGCCATATAGAAGGGCTGATCAATTCCCTGCTCGTGGAAATCCAAGTGCAGCTGTGGCATCCACTGCTGGTAGATCTTCAATCGATGCTGGGACTCTACCTGTACCTGCCAGGCCCAGTCTCTATTCAAATCAAAAAGGTAGTGGTTGGCGCGTCCTCCCGGCCAAGGTTCATTGTGCTCCTGTGACTGGAGATCTGGCTGAAGAGTCGTATTCATTTTCTGGTTATACCAATTGGAGTATCGGTCACGCCCGTCTGGATTGATGCAGGGATCGAGGATGATGACCTGATTTTTCAGCCATTCTTGGGACTTCTCGTTATTGGGGTTAGCGAGCGTGTAAAAGGAAGAAATCGCCGCTTCCATTCCCACGGACTCATTCCCGTGAACGTTGAAGGACATCCAGTTGATGGGGATCTCGCTGTTGGGCGTACCTTCCATTACGCCCGCCCGCTTGAGGTTGTCGGTGCGGATTTCCTCCAGCTTGGCCATGTTTTCCGGACTGGAAAGGATGGCGATGATCAGTGGTCGTTTCTCGTTGGTCTCACCATATTGGATGAGTTTGATGTTGGGATTTTGCGAGGCTACATGCTCGAAGTAGTCCACCATGCGATGGTGTGGGGTAAAGCGATCGCCAGGCTTATAACCCAAAAACTGCTCTGGAGTCTGGATCTGGGCAAAAGCTGCCCAGATAATTGACATGGTTAAGGCAAATGAGAGGAAAATTTTCTTCATAAGGGTAGGTTGGATTCCAATTGGGAAGATAAAAGCTTTTTACCCTTGATGGTCAGCCGCCGGCAAAATTGCTTTTGAAAAACTCGGCGCTTGTCCAATCTTTAGGATTCGCCGAGTCTAAGCTGCACTCTTATTTCAACGTCCTCAGTTTTTCCAAAAGATCTTCTGAGGACACCAAAAGCTTTTCCATCGCTGGAGGGAGTTCTGACGATAGTTCGCTTTCCATCTGGTTTAAGGCCTCCATGACCTTGGTCTTCAGGGATTTTCCAGGATAGGTCAGATGAATGGACACGGTGCGCTCATCCTCTTCACCTCGTTTTCGCTTGAGAAGGTTTTGGCTTTCCAGCTTTTTCAAAAGTGGTGTGAGCGTTCCGGAGTCCAGATTCATTTTTGCACCCAATTCATTAACTCTGAGGCCATCCTCGTCCCAAAGAATGGAAAGCGCAAAGAATTGTGGATAAGTGAGGCCAAAATTGTTTAGTTGCTTTTGAATCCGCTGAATTAACAAACGAGAGCAAGAGTAGAGGTTGCGCGATAGGTCGAGTATGGGAAATTCTGAATCCGCCATTCCAAAAATAATGATTGGATACAAACTACTTGTTTTCAATTCATAAAACAAGAAGCTCGCTGATTTTCAGTAGTATCTCCCTATCATAGGATGATCCACAATCGCCTTTTTCAAAGCCAGAGCGTCGATTGTTCCGGGGACTTTATAGGCGATTTTGCCACCGGGCTCTATGAGCAAAGTTATGGGGAGGCTGCCATCCCAATCCTCGCCCACTACCTTGATCACCTCATATTTGTCCTCGGTGTCCATCAGGTAGTTCGGAACAGCCGAGGCCTTGCCCTTCAAGAATTTCAGGGCTTTGTCAAATTGGTCTGGTGTATCCATGCTGACCGAGACAAACTGAAAATCCCGCTCTCCATACATGCGCTGCAAAGTAATGAACTCGGGATACTCGATGATACAGGGTCCGCACCATGTCGCCCAGAAGTTGACTAAGAGGAGCTCGTCGGTGTTGTTTTTGAGCAAATCAGCCAAACCATTTGGACTCAGCTTTTCCAGATTGACTGGTTTTTCCTGCCAAGCCTTGTTTGTCTTGATGGTGTAGTCGTTTTTCCAGGCCCATTTCATGGAGCAGCCAAAAGCAGGAGTCTGGGCCATTTCGGCTGGTAAAGCCTCTCCCTCAAGCGTCGTCTCGATCGCGTTTCTAAGGTCTTCCGCGTTGCCAGTGCCCGGTTTTTCCTTCGCATCTATACGACCTGAGTAAGATAGTTTTCGGTTTTTGTCAAAAACAAAAACATGCGGCGTGGCTGTGGGTCCATAGGCCAGGGAAAATTGGTGGGTGTCTCCGTCGTATAGGTAAGGAAAATTGTAGGACTTATCCACAGCTCGGATTTTCATCTCCTCATAGTAGTCGCCCAGATCCGTATATCCCAATTCCTCCGGCAGCACAGCGATTGGACTATTGGTAGAGATGGCGACAAAGGCCACGGATTTGCCCTTATATTCATCAACTAGGCTGATAAAACGATCCTCATAGGCTTGGGCTGTTGGGCAGTGGTTGCAGGTAAAATTCACCACCAACACATCGGCATCCTCAAAATCTTCTAGACTATAGAATTTTCCATCGACATCAGGTAAGCGGAAGTGTGGGGCCGGATCGCCGATTGCCAACTTGGCAATCGGCTGCTCTGCGACGATCTGTGGATCTGGGACAAATTGCTCCGTGGTTTCAGCTGTCTCCTTCGTCGATGTCTCTGAGCTCTTCCCACATCCGAAAAACAGAAGGACTGTGGATAAGTATAGAATGGCTAGCTTGGATTTTTTTCGGGTGTAATTCATCGGTAGTGTGGATAAGTGCGGATTTCTATATTAGCGAAAACCCGTTTTGATAGGGGTAATGCAGTCTGGTATTGGCGTCCAGATCGGCGAATTCCTGGTCAATTGGATCCCATTTAAGGGGTCTGTTCATCTCATGGGCGATGTTTCCGATCGTACAAACACTACAGGTGCTATGCCCGATTTCAACTGGCACGATTGGATCTTTCCTCTTTCGAATACAATCAATGAAGTCGACATGATGTGCTCCAAAAGTGAAGTTTTCCGGCTCCTTTCCGATTTCAAGTTCTTTTAGTGAAGTATCGTAATTGCCTCTGGAGACCTTGATCCAGCCTTTTTCTCCCATGAACTTCACGCCCTGACGGCCTTCGTCAAACTTAGTGATCAACATTTCTGCTCCATTGGCATATTTATAGGTCAGCGGCGCACCTTCAGTCATCGGTAAGACTTCTACAGGACCATTTCTATCCATGCTTAGTCCCCATTGGGCCACATCGATCATATGGGCGCCCCAATCCGTCATCAGTCCTCCGCCTGTCTCTTTGTACCAGCGCCAAGCTCCCCAAGCTGCTTCATTTTTCTCGGGGTCTAAAGAGATTCCCGGATTGAGTAAATCGTTGAAGTGGAGCGAGGGGATTGGTCCGAGCCACCTTTTCCAATCCAAACCCAGCGGAATGGATTCCTCGGCAAGGTCATAAGGCTTAGGATGCGGATTTTCTCCCACGTAGACGAGAACTTGGAATATCTCTCCAAGGCGCCCTTTCTGCACATGCATGGCAGCCGTTTGAAAATTAACGGCGGCACGTTGCATGCTGCCCACTGCAAGGACGACTCCATTAGAGCGAACAGCCTTGATCAGTTCCTGACCTTCCTTGATAGTGAAAGTCAGAGGTTTTTCTAAATAGATATCTTTTTTTGCTTTGCAAGCATCGATCGCCATGAGGGCATGCCAATGGTCTGGAGATGCAATCACGACGGCGTCTACTTCGGGATTTTCTAGAAGCTCCTTATAGTCAGCATACAGTTTTGGAGCTGAGATGGGCTTCCCAGCTTCTGTTTGGTTTTTCTTGACACGAAGCGCAAATCTTTCCAATTTGACAGCATAGACATCTGCGCCAGCGACAACTTCAACTCCGGGGATTTTCATGAAATTGTTTAACAAGCCCATGGCCTGCCTCCCCACTCCAATAAAGCCCAGTCTTACTCTTTCGTGGGCTACGCGAAATAGTGGTTGGGGAGTGGAAGCAAGTCCAAGTTGGGGGATAAGACCGATGCCGGCGGTAGTGAGGAGGCTTGCGCCTATAAATTTCCTTCTGGAAAAAGTTGATTTACTCATGCTGTAGGATTTTGGGTTTTTGTTTTTCTATGGAATAGTCGGAATAAATTAAGCCTTTTAGCGAGGGAAGTAAAATTTCAGCCATGCTATTTGTTCAAATAACCAGCAGGTTAGCTGGGTTCTTGTAAAAACGACCGCTAGCGGGAACTCATTTTTTATTTCATTGCTTAGCTTCATAGATTATTTCTATTGCAATGACCATCCAACAACTCGAATATTTAATAGCCGTCGACAAGCAAAGACATTTTGGAAACGCGGCCGAATCCTGCTTCGTCACCCAGCCTACCCTAAGTGCGCAGCTTGGAAAGCTGGAAAAAGAGCTGGGTGTGATCCTGTTTGACCGTAGCAAAATGCCCGTAATCCCAACGGAAATCGGGGTGCAGATCATCGCACAGGCAAAAAAGGTGGTATCCGAAAGCAAGGGTATCATGGAACTAGTGGCCCAGCTCAAAGGTGATATTTCGGGGACGATTAAGCTTGCCATCATACCCACATTGGCTCCCTATCTCTTGCATCTCTTTGTAAGGAAATTTTTGGAAAAATATCCCAACGTCAAACTCGAAGTGCAGGAGATGGTCACCGAGGAGATCGTCCGGAGGCTAAAAAACGACGAGCTCGACTTGGGAATCATCGTCACGCCGCTGGGGGAGTCCGGCGTGGTGGAGAAGCCCATGTTTTACGAAAAATTCTACGCCTACCTTTCTCAAGACCATCCGCTCTTGAAGGCGACGGAAGTGACAGTAAGCGACGTGAAGGCTGAAGATCTTTGGATCTTGCAGCAGGGACACTGTTTCCGGGATCAGGTGCTGAATTTCTGTGATCAGACCAGCTCTGGGCACAAAAATTTCCACTACGAGAGTGGATCACTAGAAGGCCTGAAAAACATGGTGAACCGCTACCAAGGAATGACCTTGCTACCGGAATTGGCCACGCATGAGCTGTCGGCGGAGGAAAAGACCAGACTCAGGCCTTTCGCGGATCCTGTCCCGACTCGAGAGGTAAGCATTATCCTAAACCGAAGTTTTCTGAAGCAAAAACTCGTGGAGCTACTCTACCAAGAAATCACGGAAGCTATTCCAGCTGAGATGACTTCCAAAGCGCATGGTAAAATCGTGAGGTTTAAGTAAAGCTATTGTTTTTTGAGAACGTAGCGATCGGCCAAATCCCCCTCGATTTTGTTTCCACTTCTGTCCAAGTGCCAGATTTGGTTTTCGCCCACTTTGTATTTGCCGGGAGCGTTGCCTATGAGACCTTGAAGCGTCACGACTGAGCCACTCTCGTCCCAAGTGAACTTGCCAGTGAAAATCTCTTCCAAATCATCATTGAGGCCCATGTGGTGGGTTTTTAGGACAAAAGTACCGTCTTGCTTGAGCGTGACCCAAGTCTCGATGCCCTCACAGCTGGCACAAGGAAGCGTCGCAAAGTAGGTGCCTGGCCAATCCAAAGCATTTTGGGAATTGTCTCCGATCGGCAGATCCGCTGTGATTTCCTCATTCGGTCTGCTCTCAGTGGCGACAACTTCCTCTTTTTTTTCGGATTTTGAGCACGAAAAAGTCAGCGACAAAAACAGGGAAAGAAGTAAAATATTCCGATTCATTGACTGGGGGTTTGATCTCCAAAGTTAAGGGATGTCGTCTTTTAGACCAACCGCCTGCTATCGTAGGACAGTCTCTGTTCGCCGTGTGACCTGTCCATAAACAACCACGTCAAACTCGGAAAGCACCTTCTTTTTGGTGAGGCGGGAATTCATGTAATCTTTTTGGGCTTGTTCTGTGTTTCCCAGTTGGCGATGGGCCTCTGATCGTAGTTGATAGTTTTTGTAATCGTAAGGCTGTTTTTCGATTAGCTGATCCAGGACTTTCAATGCTTTTTCGGGCTTTCCCTTTTCGATGTAGCCCTCTGCCACTTTTTTATAGTCGGCAGGTGGTCCGTTGGTTCCTCCAAATTCAAAATCGAAGCAAATCAGGTATCGCGCATTCACTGGACGATTTTCAAGGATCGCCGGACTCCACAGTGCAGAGCCAAGTGAGAACACCTCCAGAACATGGTTTTGGAAATAATCGGGCGCCTCTTCCACCAAAAACAAGCTATCCAGGTTTCCCTCTGGGCCAATTTTTACAGACAGCACGATTCTGGCACTTTCCTGAGCCCTAAGTCCTTCTGCGGGATACTTCAGGTTTTTTGAGAAAAACTCTTCCCAGATCTTTCGTTCGGTAAGGGTTGAGTCCTCTTGCATTTGTCTGGCAGCTAAGTGTGAGGAAAGGAACGTGAAAAAGACAAGTAATGTAATAGACAGCAAACGCATAATATCCGATGAGGGTATTTGCTAAACTAAAGTCTTCCTCTCAATTTTCAAAATACGCGCAGAGGGAAGCGTCTATAGGTTCCCAGGTTTTGGAGTTTAGATTCCTTGCAATTGCTCGGGGAATCAGGTTTTGGGAAATCTGATCTTCCAAGTTCTAGAAGAAACTGACTTGGTTTTCGTATGGCGCTTAGGCTTGATTGTCAGATCTAAAAGTCCCGATATGCCAAAGAACTCCTGCGGGGTCGATGATGAAAAACTCGGCCCCCCAGACCTGCTGCTTGATCGGCATCACTTTCACGCCATGGAATTTTCCGGGGAGATCCAGTGCGGTGACTTTATCAAAATAGGCTTCCAAGTCGTCCACCTCAAGGAAGACCATGGAGTTTTCGCACCATTCCTTCTCATAGTATTCCTGCAGGTAAAAGCCGATACCCGGTGAGATGGAGACATAGGCAAAACCCTTGCCGTGGTGGCGGAGCTCAAATTCCAAGATTTCATAGAAGCGACAGCTTTCTCCAAAATCCTTCGCACCAACAAAAGTCCGTATGGATTTTCCAGGCTGGATCATACGCCAAATTGCGTTAAGTGGTGGTCGAGATGCTTGTAAAACTGGTTGTTCCATTCCTGAGCGGTCATCTTGCCGAAAGAGAGCGATTCCTTACCCTCGAAGTGATCCCGCCCCAAAGCCAATGTATGCTCTAAATACTTGATGAGTCGGTCTTTTTCTTCTTGAAAATCACGGCGGTCGGCAATGATAAAAGCGGGGGCTGTCCGTATATTCTTGGAATAGGGTACTTCGTTGACCACGCCTTTTTTCACAAACGATTTCAGCAAAAAACGCATCAGCGCATTGGGCTTGGGATGCTTGTTGGTAAAAGCCATCTCATAGGCGACGTTGCAGTGAGCGAGCATTTGGTCTACGCTCATTTTTCCCCAAAGAGCCGGGGATTCTGGTTTTAGTTGGTTGATTCTTTCCACCAGTTCGGAGGTGACGAGCGGGTCAAAAATGTTTTTCATGAGCGTGAATTTGAGAGAGTTCTAAGGTAAGCATGATTTTTCATCAGTGTAAAAATTTTGAAATTAAAGTAGTTTATAAAGTAAACCAATTTATATTTGTTCCGTTCAAATGGAAAAACGAGCAACACTATGGAAAAAGAACTGAGTAGCAAAGAGTCCCTAACCTTGATCACGGAAATGATCAACAGGGCAAAAAGGGAGACGGCAGGAGATGGTGGATTTCAGATGCGCTTGTGGGGCTGGGTGATCGCGATCTGCAATTTCGGTCACTTCACCTTGGACGAGTTGGGGTACGAGCATCCGTATTACATTTGGTTTTTGGTAGTTCCGGCGGCGGCGGTGAGTTTTTGGAAGGGATTTGAAATCGCGAGAAAGGCCCGTGTCAAGTCCCATGTGAGCCATGTGATCAACCAAGTGTGGATCATGGTATTCGTTGGGATCATGATCACCTTGGCTTTTATGCCGGTCATTGGCTATAACCAAAACCCCATCATCCTGATCCTGGCAGGAATAGGTATGTGGACAACTGGTTCCCTGATCCGGGTGAATTTGGTTCGTGGTGGAGGAGTGTTACTTTTGCTCGCTGCCGTGATCGGATTTATGCTGCCTGTCAAGGCACAATACCTCTTGTCCGGTGTTGCTATGGTTTTGGGCTATCTTTTGCCCGGATATTATTTGACTACCAACAGCCGTGAGCGTGTTTAAGCCACTTGATCCCCTATTGCACTCCCAACTCCGCCTAGCGGTAATGTCATTGCTCATCAGTGTTGAGGAGGCGGAATTTACCTTTCTCAAGGAAAAAACCGAAGCCACTGCGGGCAATCTCAGCGTTCAACTCGACAAGCTGGAGAAAGCGGGATATATCGGGATCGAAAAATCCTTTAAGGGAAAGCGTCCACTCACTACCTGTAGGATCACACAGGCTGGAGTCAAAGCTTTCGAGGAGTATGTGGAAAACCTCCGGAACTACATTGAGTAAAAAAATTTACATTTTAAGTTTATAATATAAACCAATTTACATCATGAAAAATCTACTGAAAATCACCTTGATTGTCTGTTTTTGGCTATCCTTTCAACTGCCGGCTTGGTCTCAGGCTGAATATGAGCTAAACGAAGCGATCCAAAAGAAGATGACCGCACTTAGTTTTCTGGGGGGAAAGTGGAAAGGCTCTGGCTGGATGATGGGGCAGGATAGACAGAAAAAGACCTTTGTGCAGGAGGAGACAGTTGAGTTCAAGCTTAGTGGCACCTTACTCCAAGTGGAAGGAATGGGGAAATCCGGGGAGGCAGTAGTCCACAATGCCATCGCTTGGATTCATCCCGGCGAAAATGATGGGGAATTTCAGTTTACCTCCTTTCTGCAAAGCGGCTTGCATGGTACCTATCCGGCTAAGTTTGAAAACGGAAAGCTTATCTGGAATCCTGTGGAGCAGGTGCGCTATACGATCTGGATCAATGAGCAAGGCCAATGGCAGGAAATTGGGGAGTACAATGCCGGAAGTGCTTGGTACCAGTTTTTTGAGATGACTTTGGAAAGAATTCCGTAAAAGGGGAACAGCGGCCGAATCGGGCCGCTGTTTCGCATCTTAGTCTAGAATAACCCGTTCGTTTTTTGGATACTTTACCTCGTAGTGAAGTGAAAGTTTTTTCTGTTCTCCTGGACCAAGGGTGATTTCCCAAGCTACTTTTCCGGTTTGCGAATCATATGATCCCGCTGAAATATCGATGGGACTGACGGTAATCGCTGAATTCACTGAGACGGGAACCTGATCTTCCACTTTCAGCGTGACGGCTTGGGATTTGTTGTTTCGGAGCGTGATTTCGTAACCTCGTGTTTCAGTCACATTGGAACCAATGGTTCGCTTCTTAGAGTACTGGTCGATCTTTTCTCGCTGGACAACAATAGAATGATCACGACCCATAGAGACCAAAAGGGTGTCCTCCAAGGCCGATCCATTCAAGATAGATCTACCGACGAATCCGTCTTCAAAATACAAGTTGCTCTCACCCTCCAGCAAGCTGTACTGGCTCCAATCGGCGATCTCGGCGATGAGGAAGGCATCGTTGTCCAGTTTGGGGATGACCGAATAGCGGTAATTCGCAGGAACTTCGTAAGCTTTCAAGTCCACCAAGGTCTTTTCCCCATTGGATTTTATGCTATAGGGCTCGGAGACTTCAATCTCGACGGTAGTTTGGTTTTCGATGACTTCGGTCAGTAAAGGCGCAGCCATCGTAGAATTGGAACCTCTGATTCTTACTCCAGCTACTGAACCACTTATTGACTTTTTTTCACTTGTCCCATAGCCCGTCACCACAACTTCTTCCATGGACTGCGTAGCTGCTACCAAACCTACATTGATGGTGTTTTGGTTTTCGATTTTCACCTTTTCGGAAAGATAGCCGATATAGGAGATGGAAATCTCCTGAGCGTTGTTTGGCAAGGTAAGAGTGTAGTTACCATCTGTATCGGTAACTGTCCCAATAGTACTTCCTTTGACCAAGACGGTTGCTCCCGGCAGAGGTTCTCTGCTTTCTAAATCGAAGATTTTTCCACTAATACTTCCCACGGTTGGGCGACTTGAGTAAGGATTGAAAGTCGTCAATCGCGCAAAATTCAGTTCCCACTTTACGAGTTTTGGAGCTTGCCCGCTCTGGTCGGGATTGGCATTGGAGAAGCGGAGCTTGATGTTTTTCCAATCCACTCCGGTATTTTGGTAGACTTCGGCCTTGTAGTTGAGCGAAAGCGGGGAGCTGACGTTTTTCACCCGCACGTCGTATTTTGGATACCAGCCCGCATTGGCCACAAGGTAATTGATCTCGAAGCTGGCCGTACCGGCGGCCGGGGCCTTGACCCGAATCCGGATCTCAGCCGTTGATTTGTTTTCGCTTTCCAGCATGGCTCGGATCTGGTTTTGCAGGCGAGCGACCTCCTCGTTTTCTTTTTGCAGGCTGGAGTGGATCTCGACTCGTTCGTTGGAGATTTTGGTCAGTTCGGTTTCGTAAAAATCCATGGCCGCGCGCAGTTCGGCGACGTTGGTGCCTGCTTGCGTCCCGCCGAGATTTTTGTTGGCGTCGAGCAGGCTGGCTTTTTCCGCCAGGATCTCCAGACGAGTGTTTTCCCGGCTTTGGTTCGCTTGTATTTCCTTGATCTTGTCCTCTAGCACCTTGACCTTTTCGTTGACTTGTTTCTCGCTCAGGTAGTCCAGTCGCTTGTTGACCGCCTGAATGGTGAAGTTTCCACTTCCCTTGGCTTGGATGCTTTTCTCGTCTAGGTAGGGAGATAGTCCCTTGATGAGGATAATCGACTCACCGGCGGTGATGTTTCCCTGGGCTTTTTCGAAAACTTGGGCATCAGAAAGGAAGAGCGTCACTTCCTGGATATTACTGGTGAAGGTGGTTTCCTTGAGCTCCTGGGCGAGGACGAGGCCTGAAAAAAACAGACAGACGAGGGCAATGATAGCGGTTTTCATTTCATAAGGATTTAGGTGAATAAAGGCAAAATGGGCAGAAAGTCAAAACGGCATGTTAAAATCTCTTTCTCATTGACGGACGGGGGCTTGCCTTCCGCTACGGAATGTTAGTTTTGCAGCGGTTAAAAAATATTATACATGAGCCTTTTTCAGAGTATCATTATTGCGATTATAGAAGGATTGACTGAGTTTTTGCCTATTTCGTCCACCGGCCACATGATTTTGGCTTCCGCTGCGATGGGAATCCATGAGGACGAGTTTGTCAAGACCTTCGAGGTTTTTATTCAATTGGGAGCTATTTTGGCGATTGCGTTGATGTATATCAAGCGATTTTTTCGCGGGCTCAACATCTATTTCAAGCTTTTTGCGGCATTTCTCCCGACTGCGGTGGTGGGTCTTTTGGCTTATGATTACATCAAGGCCTATCTCTTCAATCCAGTCGTAGTTTCCGTTTCGCTGATATTGGGTGGGATCATATTGATTTTCATCGACAAAAAAGTCATCAATCAGGAGACTACGCTCGCCGACGTGGAGGATATCTCCTACAGGAATGCCTTCTTCATCGGACTTTGCCAGTGTCTCTCCATGGTGCCAGGCACTTCCCGCGCCGCGGCCACGATCATCGGCGGCGTGTTCAATGGCTTGGACAAGAAGCAGGCCACAGAGTTTTCCTTTTTGTTGGCTGTTCCGACCATGATGGCTGCTGGAGGGTATGATCTGATCAAGTCGGATTTGGCTTTTGATCAGGCTCAATTAATCATGTTGGGAGTCGGATTTGTGGTGGCTTTTATTTCCGCGTGGATCGCGGTGAAGCTTTTCCTGAAGTATGTCTCCAACAATGGATTCACAGCTTTTGGCTGGTATAGAATCGTGCTGGGAATCCTGTTTTTGATCTTTATGTGGGGAGCCGATTTGGCTTGATGTCATTCAGGCTCTCAAAGCTTGAAAAAAAATGCCTTCCATGGTTGTGGAAGGCATTTTTTCATTTCAAACTCGCGATTTACTTTCGATTCTTCACATACTTTTCCAGCCAAGTATCCATTTCCCAAAGGGTGTGGAGTACGGATTCTTTTGCTGCATAGCCATGGCTTTCGCTAGGAAGGAAAACAAGTCGCGTCGTCGCACCATGGCCTTTCAGCGCATTGTAGTAGCGCTCGGATTGGATTGGAAATGTTCCGGAATTGTTGTCCGCCTCGCCATGGATCAGCAGGATAGGTGTTTTCACCTGGTCTGCAAAAGAAAAAGGAGACATATTGAAATAGACTTCGGGGGCTTCCCAGTAGGTTCTCTGTTCGTACTGGAACCCAAATGGAGTCAGCGTACGGTTATAAGCCCCGCTTCTCGCTATTCCCGCAGCAAAGAGATTGGTGTGGGAGAGGAGATTCGCCGTCATAAAAGCGCCGTAGGAGTGTCCTCCGACTCCTATCCGGTTGCGGTCACCAATTCCCATCTCCACGATGTGGTCAATGGCGGCTTCTGCATTGGCGACGAGCTGTTCGATAAAGAAGTCATTGGGCTCTTTGTCGCCTTCGCCTACGATAGGCATTTCGGTTTGGTCCATGATTGCATAGCCCCTCGTCACCCAATAAATCGGCGATCCCCAGCTGATGCGGGTAAAGGTATATTTTGAGCCTCTTACTTGCGCTGCATCCGCTGCCGACTTGTATTCTCGTGGATAGGCCCACATCAGAACAGGAAGCCTGCCGTCTTTTGCGGGATCGTAGCCCTCTGGGGTGTAGACCACGGCGGAGAGGTTGAGTCCGTCCTTTCTCTTATAGGTCACCAGCTGCTTATTGATTCCCTCGATGGATTCGTACGGGTGGGCAAAATTGGTCAGCTGCATGGGTGCTATCCGCTTTTTGGTATTGACCAGCCAGTAATTTGGCTGGATGTCAGTACTTTCCTTAAGCGTGACAAATTCCGTGGCATCTGAGTTGAGAACTTTGGCAACACGCTCATAAAAGGGAGCCTGTGACCTCCAAAGAATTTTCTGCTCTTTGGTTTTGGTATTGAAAGTAGAGAGAAAGGGCATGCTTCCTTCGGCACTTCCTCCTTCAGATCGCATGAAGATCAAATCCCCCTTGCGAAGCAGCACATTTCTTCCAAACTGATTTTCCGTCATGACCGGATCTCCCGGGTCATTGTATAGGTCATCAGAGGATCTTTCTATGATCGTTATTGGAGCTTGAGCAGGGCTTGAGGGATCGATTACCGAGCGCTTTTCGATACGACTTGCAAACCATCTTTCATTGAGAATCGCAAATAAATCATCTGACCAGTCTATTCCGGCGAAGCGCAAGGAAGTAGAAGCGAGCTTGGTCTTTTCTCCCGTAAAAGGCGCTGCCAGCGTAAAAACAACGTCGCGTTCTTCCACTTCGGTACGAGGGTTTCCTCCATCCATGGCTTCCACCCAATAGAGGGTAGCCGGCTGATCCGCTCTCCAATTGACGTTTCTTGGGCCTGTCACCGTAGCGTCAAATCCTGTAGGTCTCACTTCATCCAATGGGATTTCGGCGAGCGTTTTTATCTTTTCGCCAGCGGTAGTCCAGATTTCGACATGGTAGGGGAAGCGGCTGCCTGGTACTAGATAGGAAAAAGGCTTCTGTATAGTCTCGATTAGTAGATAGCCGCCATCTGGGCTCAAGTCCATGGATTTGATCATTCCTGGCTTTCCCACGGGAGTCGTGTTCCCGTCCAGAGAAAATCTCATCAGTTGGGAATCCATAAAGAACGCAAACAAGGCCTCGTCGTAAGGATTACTCAAAAGATCCTGATAAGTACGGCTTGGTGCGGCATTTCCGGAGGTCTCCTGAATGACTGGACCGGTCGGTGCGACTGGAGATTTGGGCATGGTGCCCCGATCTGGGTTGGCTGTTTTTACCAAAAGGCTATTGTCTGGCATCCACAGAACCGAGTTTCCAAACACTTGGTTTACGACTGCCTCACTCAGTTTCTTGGCTTCGAAAGTCGTCAGGTCGGCAACCCAAAGACTGATGCCCTTGTCTTCAGTGTGGGTGAAGGCTAGGTATTTTTCATCCGGAGAAAAAGAGAATCCGTTCAGCTTCGGCTGAGGGGGTAGACCTGTGATTTGGATTTCCTCCCCAGAGCGAGTCTTCTTGATTTTAACGTTGTGATAGCTTCCAGCCCGGCTTTGTCCAGAGATGGCTGGGTTGATTCTAATCCCGGCGATGCGTAATTCGGGTTGGGAAAGGTCTTCGATGGATGGTGCTCCTGCTCTTTCCAACACGAGCATAAGGCTACCATCCTTGCTGAAGGTGACGCTTGGTGTGGGCTCGGCATTAAAAAGATCTGCAATGGATTGAGGTGGGCTTTGGTAGCCGGTTTGTGCCATTGACACTTTTCCAACGCAAAGAAGCAGGCCTAGGAAGGCAATTCTAAACTTGGTTTTCAGGTTCATATTCTTGGAATTGATATGAGGCAATTTAGCCATTGGACACACAATTCCCCCCAAATTCTCAATGAGCGGTCTAAGCGATAGATCAACAAAAAAGCCCGGCAGTGTTGCCGGGCTTGATTATAGGGAGGCGTTTCGCCTTATTTTCCTTTTTCTCCTATCGAGATCATCGCGCATCTAAAGCCGATGTTGTTCGTAGCAGAGTCTTGGTGCATAAATCTTCTGGTACCTGGAGCAAGCCAATAGGCTACGTCTTTCCAAGATCCGCCTTTGTAGACGCGTATCTCGTCGGTAAACATAGAAGTTTCATAGTTTTCCTCTTCGTCATAAACACCATCTTTTCTCAATGGGTTGAGATCGTCGGCATCCTGGAAGGTAAGCGGACGATAAATGTCATATACCCACTCGTTCATATTTCCAGCCATGTGATAAAGGCCGAAGTCATTTGGAGCCATGTCATAGACGTTGGTTGGCAGAATATCGCCATCATTTCTCTGATTGCCAGAGATACCGGCGTAGTCACCACGACCTCTTTTGAAGTTGGCCAAGAAATCTCCCTGCTTTCCTTTGCGCTTCACGTTGTAAGGATTTCTAACGCCGCGTCCATCCCATGGATAAATCCGTCCATACTCCTGGTTTTCATCCAAATATTGGGTACCGATCATAGCCTTCGCCGCGTATTCCCATTCGGCTTCGTTTGGCAGTCTGAAATCGGCCATTGCCACACCACGCTCAATCAGTTGATTTTTGGTAAACGAAGAGTCGATACCTCGCTCTTCTCTGACCAATTCCTGGACAAACTCAGTTCTCCACTTCGCGTAGACATTAGCTTGGGTCCATGATACCCCGGCTACAGGGTAGAAATTGAAGCCAGGAAATCTGAAATAGTAAGACTGGTAAAGGTCATTGAACGACATGGCGCCAGACCAGACATTTTCGGAAGGCTCAAGTTTCAAGAGTGAGTCAGCGCTCACCTTCTTCTTCATGTCAAAAAGGAATTCCCGGTAGTCATTGTTGGTGATCTCCGTTTCATCCATGTAGAAATTTGCAATAGAAACTGTTCTCTCCAAGTTGTCGCGGAAGGCCATTACGTCTTCCTCTTGAGATCCCAAAACCGTTCTGCCGCCTTGGATAAACTTGAGGTTTGGCCCAGGAATCTGCTCTGCTTTCTTGGAAACAAAGAACTTGGTCGAGTCATTCTCCTCAAAGGAAAACTCCGCACCGGTGGTGGCGCTTTTTTTCCCAGGATCGTTAGCTGTTCGGCGACCGTAGCCAGGCGTTTTGTTACAGGAGGACAAAACAGAGGCGGAGGCCAGCAAAATTGCCATCGCCCACATTCCCCAAGATTTGTTATTCAGACTCATATTGTAATGTTTTGGTCTATTTCAGAATGCTAATATAGAAGCATTGGAATCGACTTCCAATGAAATTCAATTTTCCGGAATTTACAAAACACCCCAAATCGGGCGTATCGCGTAAATTCAGCAAAACCGCATATCGAAAACGCAATTTTAATGCCAGTTAAATTTCCTTGAATTTTCTACAAATTCATTTCCGACAGCACCTTTTGCGCCTTATATACGGTCGGTACACCCTCAATTGTAAGAATCAAACGATTCTTGTGTTCTTTTATTTTACATTCTTTGGGATGTACTTGTGCATATTTCATGATTTGCCCAAAGACCGCCGAGGAATAGAAGTCGTCGCGGGTGGAGGGCAAAAGATAGCACTTCATTTGTCTTCCCTTCAAGACAAGCTTCTCTATTCCAAGCTTTTCTGCAAGCCAACGTAAACGAACGGTCTCCATCAAGTCATTGACAGCCTTTGGCAATGGACCAAATCTATCCAAGAGCATCTTGGAAAATTTCTCCAATTCCTCCTCGTTTTTGATCCCGTCTAGCTTGGAATAAAGCCCTAGACGTTCACTGATATTGCTGACATATTCTTCCGGAATCAGCAGCTCCAAGTCGGTTTCGATCGTACAGTCTTGCACCAGTACCTTTACCTTTTCGGCTAGGTCTGTCTCAAAGAGCGCCGCGAATTCGTTTTCCTTCAATTCCTGCACCGCTTCGTCCAGGATCTTGTGGTACATCTCAAAACCCAGATCCGTGATAAATCCGCTCTGTTCGGCTCCGAGCAAATTGCCCGCACCGCGAATGTCCAAATCTTTCATGGCCACCTTAAAGCCATCCCCCAAGTCGGAAAATTCTTCGAGGGTTTGAAGCCGTTTTCTCGCTTCGGCCGTCAAGCCCGACATGGGGCTGGTCAGGAGATAGCAAAATGCCTTCTTATTGCTCCTGCCGACCCTTCCCCGCATCTGATGTAGGTCGCTCAAGCCGAACATGTGCGCTCGATTGATCAGGATGGTGTTGGCGTTTGGAATGTCCAGACCCGACTCGATGATGTTTGTTGAGACCAGCACGTCATATTCGTGGTTGATGAAATCCACCATGATTTTTTCGAGCTTTTTCCCATCCATCTGGCCATGAGCCCCGATGACTCGCGCATCAGGCACGAGTTTCATGATCAGATTGGCGATACTGTCGATTTCTCCCACTCTGTTGTGGACAAAAAATGCCTGTCCTCCACGACGAAGTTCGTAGGATATCGCGTCTCGAATCACTTCTTCCTGAAAAGTTTGGACCTCAGTGGTAACGGGCTGTCTGTTAGGTGGTGGGGTAGCGATGACGGAAAGGTCTCGTGCACCCATCAAGGAAAAATGGAGGGTTCTTGGAATCGGTGTGGCGGTGAGCGTCAACACATCTACGTTGACCCGGAGGTTCTTGAGCTGGTCTTTCACCTTGACTCCAAACTTCTGTTCCTCGTCGATGATCAGAAGTCCCAAGTCCTTGAAAACAATATCCTTGTTGACAATTTTATGCGTCCCGACCAAAATGTCGATCTCCCCAGTTTTGACCTGGGCTACGATCTCCCTGATTTCTTTGGCCGAACGGAAACGGTTGATATACTCGACCTTTACCGGAAAGTTTTCAAGCCGCTCGCTGAAAGTCTGATAGTGCTGCATGGCCAAGATGGTAGTCGGAACCAACACAGCGACTTGTTTTCGGTCATTGACCGCCTTGAACGCAGCCCGGATCGCAACTTCAGTTTTCCCAAATCCCACATCTCCGCACACCAGCCGGTCCATAGGATAGGATTTTTCCATATCGCTTTTGACATCGCCGGTAGCCAAAGCCTGATCGGGCGTATCCTCATAAATGAAGGAGGACTCCAACTCGACTTGAAGTACCGAGTCTCTCGTAAATGCGAATCCGGGAGCAGTTCTCCGCTTTGCGTAGAGGTTGATCAGATCCTTCGCGATGTCCTTGACCTGCTTTTTGACTCTGGACTTTTTGTTATCCCATTCCGGAGAGCCGAGCTTGGACATGGAGGGAAGCTGCCCCTCCTGTCCGGAATATTTGGAGATTTTGTGTAGGGAGTGGATGTTGACATAGAGGAGGTCGTCGTCCCGGAATACCAGCCGGATGGCTTCCTGCATTTTGCCGTTGATGTCCACTTTTTCCAAACCGGCGAAGCGCCCGACGCCGTAGTCCACATGTACGATATAGTCACCCGGGTGGAGAGCTTTGAGCTCCTTGATGGTCAGGGCTTTCGATTTACTGGCCTTTGTCCGGCTTTTGTATCGGTGATACCGCTCAAAAAGCTGATGATCGGTATAGCATACCAATTTTGCCTGCCTGTCTACAAAACCTTCCCGTAATCCCAAATGCATGCTCTGTACGTGCAAAGTGGGATCCAGTTCTTGGAAAATCCCCAAAAGCCGGTAGATCTGCTTTTCGTTTTCGGCGGTGATTAGGTTGGTGAACCCCTGCTTTTCGTTGTCGGAGAGATTGGTGACCAGGAGGTCAAAGTTCTTGTTGAACGAAGGCTGGGGTTGGCTCTCCCAAGCTATTTTGTTATCCGTCTTCAGGTAAAACTGCCTTCCAAACTCGATGGTGGAGAAACCCGCGACTACATCCGAAAAGTCCTTTCCACTGTCGAAGAGATCCGCCGGTTTTAGGAGGAGTTTTTCGGTGTGGCTTTGGGAGACGATTTGGAAAAATGCCTGCTCTGCCTTGTGGAAGGACTCAGTCATCACGTCCAGAGTCAGCTGGTAGTCTTTGAGCCAAATCATGGCCCCCTCGGGCAGAAAGCCCAAAAAAGACTGGCGCACCTCTTGGAGCAGCTTGGTTTGGACGTTTGGTATCAGAGAAATGAGCTCCACATTGGCGATAGAGAGCTGGGTCTCGGGGTCAAATGTTCGGATGCTTTCAATCTCTTTTCCGAAAAGCTCCAGTCGGTAAGGATGCTCATTGCTGAAGGAAAAAACGTCTAAGATACCGCCCCGGATCGCAAATTGCCCAGGCTCGTAGACAAAGTCGGTTCTCTCGAAATCGTAGCTCGTGAGCACTTCGGTGACAAACTCCATATCGACCGACTCACCGACTCGCGCGGTGAAGGTGTTGTCGACCAGGGAACGTTTGTTGATCACTTTTTCATAAAGTGCCTCGGGATAGGTGATGACTATCCTAGATGTCCCTTTCGTTTCCAAAATCTGGTTGAGGATTTCGGCTCGGGTCAAGACGTTGGCGTTGTCCACCTCGTCATATTGGTAAGCACGCTTGAAGCTGCCCGGAAAGACTAGGTAGTCTTCGATTCCAAGGAGATTTTGCAGGTCAGAGTTCAGGTAGGCTGCCTCTTCCTTGTCTTGGGCGATGATCAGATGAAACCCGCCTTTTTTTTCAAAATAGGAAGCGAAAAGCACCATGTCCAAACTCCCGGAAAGACCCCGGAGTTGTAGTCGGAATTTTTCCTTGGAAGCTAGCTTTAGGGCGAGCGTCTGAAAAATCGGGTCGGACTGATAAATGGTAAGAAGGGACTGACGATCCAAAAGCGGAATGGTTATTAGTAAAGAAGAAGCGCCAAATTTAGTTTTTTTTGACCTTTGTCAGGATCAATTTTGAGTAATTGGTGTTTTTCTGAACCATGCCTCGGCCAAAGTGTTTTTGAAATATGCATCAAACGAAGGAACCCAAAACTTGGCTTCAGCGCCTAGAGAGCCTGCATCCCTATGAAATGTTGCTTTTTTTGGGGATGCTGAGCAGCGGCCTGATTTTTCTGTTTTTGGTGGTGGCGTTTCTCTATACTGGCATTGGTCAGCTGGCTGGCATGGGTCAACGAATGCCAGTGGCATTTCTGATTTCCACGTTTATGCTGATCATTTCTGGCTATACTGCTTCCCAGATGCGGCTCCACTTTCGAAATGAAAATATTTCCAGACTAGAGGGAGCGCTTCGGAACACCTTTATGCTCGGGGTGATATTTGCGGTGTTGCAATTTGCGGGCTGGAAGGAGCTAAACGATATGGGAATCAGTCTTACAGGGCTTCCCAGTGGCAGCTTTCTGTTTGTTCTTTCGGGAATCCATTTGTTCCATTTGATGGGGGCGCTGGTTTTTGCGCTGATTATGTTGCTCCAGCTCCGCAAAGCACAGGACGACGGGGTGCAGAAGCTAATTCTGATCACCAATCCTTTTGAGAAAATGCGCATCCGCCTTTTTACCGTCTATTGGCACTTTATGGATGTAGTCTGGCTTGTGTTGTTTCTGCTTTTCGTCCTCAGCTTCTGATGAAACTAGTGATTGAGACTCCCGTTGAGTTGGGATACTTGGACGTGAAGGCAGGTTTTGACCAGACGCTTTTCAAGAAACTCAGCCCTCCCTTCCCTCCGGTGAAGGTGCTGCGCTTCGACGGGTCGGAAAAAGGCGATTTGGTTACATTGGAACTGGATTTTTTCTTTTTTAAGCAAAAGTGGACCAGCGAGATCGTCGAGTCTAGTACTACGGATCTTGAATTTCGCTTTGTTGATCTGGGGAAAGAGTTGCCTTTTTTTCTGAAAAAATGGAAACACAGGCATCGGGTGATTTCCACCGGAATCGGCTCTGTTATCCGCGACGAAATCGACTTTGAGGGCCCTTTTGGCTTGATGAGTTTTATGCTCTACCCGATCTTGTGGATGCAGTTTACCTATAGAAAGCCTGTTTATCGTAGGATTTTCAAAAAATCTGCTGACCTATGAGGCTTTCGCAGTTTTCGATCTGACAATCTCCGTAGAGCACCAGGGAATGGCTGGTAATCGCTGACTGGAAATTTTTCCCCATGGCTTCCTTGATCTCATTGATCTTTGGATCCGAGAATTCGCGGATTTTGCGGCACTGGTTGCAGACGTGGTGATCGTGGTGCTTGTAGGTGAGTGCTTGTTCATAGAGCGCCACTTTGTCCTTAAACTGGTGCTTTACTGCCAATCCACTCTCCACTAGCAGGTCAAGTGTGTTGTAGATAGTGGCCCGACTGATGGTGTAGCCCTTGTTCCGCATTTTCAGAAACAGCCCCTCGACGTCGATGTGCTCATCTTCCGGCAAGATATAAAGCTCGTCGATGACGGAAAACCGCTCAGGGGTCTTCCTGCTTCCTTGCTTGACAAGGAAATTCTCAAAAATCTTTTTCGCTTTTTCTATCAGGGCCGAGTCTGCCATGTGATTCACATGATTAAGAAATAAAGATGATGTATTCCGCTTTTTTTGGCAAACGGCGAACGATCCTCGGGGTTAATTTGGGTTTAATCTAAATTATATCTCAGTTTACCGACCTTGTGTCATAACCATTTGATACAGATTTTGGGTTAAAGGAAGGAAATGCTTAAATAAATCTGTTTAACTTTTAAAAAAGAGATCGACCCAGTTCAGATGTTTGGTAAAAAGGTTCTGCTCCTTTTATTTCTGTGTTTTCTCGCAGTTGCCTGTTGTTGGGCACAAGTGCCTGGCTTTTTTATGGAAGAGGATGTGAGGAAAGTAAGGCTGCCTTTCTACTCCTCCAACAGCCTTATTATTTTGCCAGTCTCGATCAATGGTTCGGAAGCGATCAATTTCCTCGTGGATACCGGAGTCCGGTCCAACATTCTGTTTAGCAAAACACTTGGAGACGCACTGGGCTTGGAGTATACCCGCAGGCTAAGTATCGCCGGCGCAGACGGGTCCACGGTGATCATGGCCCAGGTTTCGCCCGTCAATACCCTGGATATGGGGCCGATCACGGGAAAATTGCAGAGTTTGCTGGTGCTGGAAGAGGACTTTTTCGAACTGGAATCGGTGATCGGAGTGCCAGTCTATGGCATTATTGGCTACGAATTTTTCAAGTTCAATCCGGTGAAGATCAATTATGATGGGGGCTATCTGGAGTTCTACCGGGAAGGAGCTTTGAAGTGGAAGCCGCCTTTGTACCGGAAGTTTGACCTCATGATCGATGACAACAAGGCCTATATCAACGCCAAAATCGACCAGAAAAACGGACCTAAGCTCGATGCCAAACTGTTGATTGACACTGGGGCAAACCACGGCCTCCTCCTCAACCAAGAGACGACAGACGAAATCAAGATGCCGATGGTGTTCATAGAATCCCAGTTGGGCCAGTCCTTAGGTGGGGTTTTGTACGGATTTATTGGGAGGGTCAATTCGCTGAATCTTAACGGGATGATCATGAAGGAGGTGCTTACTTCTTATCCCGACAAGAATACTTTTAGTGATCTGATCGTCGCTACTGGTAGGCATGGCAGCTTGGGGTCGGAAGTTTTGGGAAGGACTCGGCTCATTTTGGACTACCCCCGGAAACGGGCGATGATCCGGAAGGGGGACAATTTCTATGCACCCTTTGAATTTGACATGAGCGGATTGATTCTCAAGAAAGTCCCAATAGACGAAAATAGGTTTTACGTCAGTGAAGTCCGGGAAGGGTCGCCAGCCTATCGAACAGGTATTCTACCCTTTGACGAGATTCTTTCGATCAATAGGGTTCCTACGTTTCTATGGGAGCTCTCCGAGATTTTTAAGCTACTCCGCTCCGAAGAGGGAAGGGAAATCGAATTGGAAATGAGGCGCTATATCGGTGACGACCTTACCAAATTCTCGGACTATAAAGTGAGCATCTATTTGAAAAAGCAGATTTGATTGTTGCTAGAAATCGGCCAGCCATCCTTCGCTGCATTCGAGGGCTGTACAATCAGGAGGTAGTTTGGGTTGACGATTCCTTTTTCATAATTGGGCCAGCAAGTGAATATTTGGATAACTTTGATCTGGGATTCGAACAGAACCTGTGGAAATCCGTGTAACAACTCGTTTTTAAACACAACCAACACACTATGAAAAAATTTCTCATTCCTGTTGCCATCGTGGCTGTATTGGGTATCTACCTTTATACCAAAGCCGTGGGCAGCTACAACCAGTTTGTCCAAATGGAAGAACAGGTAAACGGACAATGGGCAGAAGTGGAGACCCAATATCAACGTCGCGCGGATTTGATTCCAAACCTAGTCAATACCGTCAAAGGTTATGCGGAATTTGAGCAGGAAACACTTACCGGCGTGGTAGAGGCTCGTGCCAAAGCTACCTCCATGACCATCGACCCGACCAATCTGACTCCCGAAAACCTCCAGCAGTTTCAGCAGGCGCAGGACCAGCTCTCCGGAGCTTTGAGCCGATTGCTCGTGACCGTAGAAAAATATCCCGACTTGAAGGCCAACCAGAATTTTCTCGAACTTCAGGCCCAGCTCGAAGGCACTGAAAACCGAATCGCGGTGGCCCGAAGAAACTTCAATGAGTCAGTGGTATCCTACAACTCCAATATTCGAACCTTTCCCAACAATATCTTTGCGGGATGGTACGGCTTCGAAGCCAAAGGCACCTTCCAGGCTTCCGAAGGAGCTGAGAATGCCCCAACCGTACAGTTTTAACCATGGCTGAGAAATTATTTTCTCCGGAACAAAAGGCCCAAATCACCGCTGCCATCCAGACGGCTGAGACTCGAACTTCAGGAGAGATTCAGGTCCATATCGAAAACCACTGCAGAGGCGACGTACTCGATCGAGCTGCGGAGGTTTTCGAAACCCTGAAGATGTACCAAACCAAGGACCGCAACGGTGTCTTGGTCTATCTGGCGGTCTTGGACCACAAGTTTGCCATCCTCGGCGATAAGGGAATCAATTCTGTTGTCCCCAAGGATTTTTGGGAAAGCACCAAAGAGCTGATGCTCTCCCACTTCCGCAATGGACAATTCACCCAAGGCCTCATCGAAGGCATTCACCTTGCCGGCGAGCAGCTGTCGGCACATTTTCCCTATGACAATACTGGGGATACAAACGAACTTTCGGATGAGATATCTTTCGGCTAAAAAGCCCCTTTTCCTGCTTTGGTTTGTTCTTTTGATCGGGCAAGTCCACGCGCAGGATTTTCCCCCGGTTCCCAACCCTCCCCGCTTGGTGACTGACTTCACCGGGACGCTTTCGGCGGACGAAGTGGCCAAGCTGGAGCAGAAGTTGGTGGCTTATAATGACAGTACTTCGACCCAAATCGCCATCGTGATGATGCGGTCCACAGGTGAATATGAGATTGCAGACTATTCCCAACGCCTAGCCCAGGCCTGGGGAATAGGAGGTGCTGCGAATGACAACGGCATCTTGATCCTTGCCGCAATGGAAGATCGGAATGTGTTCATCGCGACAGGATACGGGATGGAGGGCGCGGTGCCTGACGCACTCGCCAAGCGTATCGTCACCAATTTAATTATCCCAAACTTCAAGATGGAGGCCTATTATCAAGGCTTGGATCAGGCTACGGACATGATCTTTAAGCTGGCCTCGGGAGAGTACAAGGCAGAGGATGTGGAATCAGACGGTAACCACGGAGGAGCCATCTTCTTTATCCTGCTCTTTATCGTCTTGTTTGTGATCATTCCTTTGATCAAAAACAGGAAGGACAACGACAACCACATGGGTGGCCGGGGTGGAGGAATCGACCTCTGGACGACCATCATGCTCGCCAATATGCTAAAAGGTGGCGGTGGAAAATTCGGGGACTTCTCCTCTGGACGCGGCTCCTTTGGCGGGGGAGGCTTCGGTGGAGGCGGGGGATTTGGCGGTTTCGGCGGCGGTGGTTTCGGCGGCGGTGGAGCTGGCGGAAGCTGGTAAAATCCTTCAAAACAGGACTTTCTGTCATCCTATAGGTTTGACAAAAGGCAAAAAATCAGAACATTATCCCAAAAAAAATGCGCCTGTTGCGGGCGCATTTTCTGTTTTTGGGAAGGAAGAAACTTGTTCAATTTCCCCGCGATTCTATCGTCAGTCGACCGTTGACTAAAATCAGATCACACGCTCAAACTGGGAGAAATAGAAATTGCCTTCGATGGCGGCGTTTTCGTCAGAGTCAGAGCCGTGTACCGCATTGGCCTCGATGGACTTTGCGAAAATCTTTCTGATCGTGCCTTCCGCTGCATTGGCAGGGTTGGTAGCTCCGATCAAGGCGCGGAAATCTTCCACTGCGTTGTTTTTTTCCAGAATGGCGGCAATGATTGGCCCTGAAGACATGTATTTGCAAAGGTCAGCGTAGAAAGGTCTTTCCTTGTGCACTTCATAGAACTTGCCGGCCATCTCCTGAGTGAGTTGGGTAGCTTTCATGGCCACAATCTTGAAGCCTGCTTCTTCGATCATTTTAAGGATAGCTCCTGAGTTTCCGGCTTCGAAAGCGTCAGGCTTGATCATGGTGAATGTTCTGTTACTTGCCATGGGATGTTGTTTTGTCTTGGTTTATTTCGGCGGCAAAAATAGCGTTTTTACCTTCAAATAATCGCGAACCATCACGATTTCTAGTCTACGTCGCTTAGAATCAGCGTAATGGGTGCTTTGGGATTTCTCAAAAAATTCGTGACCTTTGCAGGCTACTAGAGCCAAAAGAGCCGCTGAATTGATATTAATGGAAGCTTTAGCCTCGTTTAAAAAAGAACTGTCCTCACCCAAGAAAATATTCATCACTACCCATGTGAAGCCTGACGCAGATGCTTTGGGTTCCTCTTTGGGTCTGGCCAACTATCTCCTCAAGAAAGGACATGAAGTGACCGTGGTGACTCCTTCGGACTATCCCTCGTTTCTCGCCTGGATGAAGGGCAATGACTCCGTCCTGGATTTTAGCAAGTCCGAGGATAGAGCCTTGGCTACCCTGCGTTTGGAGGAGGCCGACGTGATCTTTTGTTTGGATTTCTCGGTCCTCGGCAGAGTCAATGAGTTGGGAGAGCTGATCCGAAAATCCAATGCCTATGTGGTGAACATAGACCACCATCAGGATCCTGAGGATTTTGCGGATTTTCGGTACTGGAGTACTAAAGCCGCCGCCACCTGTGAGTTGGTATATGAATTGATCGTAAACGAACTTCGGGACAAGGATGCCATAGACAAGGACATCGCCGAATGCCTCTATGCGGGCATCATGACCGACACGGGGGGATTTCGCCATCCGAATACCACCAAAAACGTCCACCTCGTCGTGGCCGAGCTGATCGACAAGGGTGCTGACAGCTCCCAGATTTCCAACTGGATTTATGATTCCAACTCTGTCAACAGGCTGAAATTTATCGGATTTGCCATTACCAGGAGACTGGTCGTGCGCGAAGACCTCCACATGGCCTACTTTGTCATCAGCAAAAAAGATCTTAAAAAATATCAAAGCCAAACAGGCGACACCGAAGGTTTGGTCAATTATGCTTTATCTTTGGATGGGATCAAACTTGCCGCCTTGTTTTCGGAGCGGGAAGATGGCATCAAGATATCCTTCCGATCCAGCAGCGATGTGGCGGTCAACAAATTTGCCGCGGCCTACTTCAACGGGGGAGGCCACAAGAACGCCGCAGGAGGGAAATCTACCCTAGGCCTGAAAGACACCGTTGATCTCTTCGAATCTCTAGTAGAAAAATGTCAGGATGAGCTGTTTCATTCCGAGTCCATGACCGCCAACTAGGCGTTTTCCAAACAAGCCCACTCAAAAAAAATCACTTAATACTTTATGAAAAACAACAAAAGCCTGTTGGCAATCCTCGTTCTGATGTTTGGAGCGAGCACCATTTCTTCCTGTCAGAAAACCAAGACCACTGAAAAGGATGCCATCGAGTACACGTATATCGAGGAAGGTTCGGAAAAAGCCCCCAATGGACAGTTTGTGCTTTACAACCTGGAGATTTCCACTGCTGCGGACTCAGTCATTTATACTACAGTCGACCAGCCTTTCCCTGGGTACCTCATGGCCAATGATTCCATCACGCCTCAGAATGGCATGGACGAAATCTTCCTCTCTCTGAAAAAAGGAGATTCCATCAACTTCCAATCCACCGCCAAGATCATCTTCAACGGCAACCACCCTCCATTTCTGAAGGAGGACGATATCGTGAAGGTAAAACTCGGGGCCTTCGACGTGAAGTCCGACTCTGCAATGCAGGCCTATTATCAGGAAGTGATGATGGCGGAGCAGGCCAAGAGTGCCGAAAGAGCCAAAACACTTTTGGTAGAAGAAGCAAAAACTATCGAGTCCTATGTAGCGGAAAAAGGCTTGACAGCGTCTAAGACTGAAAACGGTCTTTACTACGTCATCGAGAAAGAAGGAACCGGCGAAGCCACCACTCCTGGTACTACCATGTATGTCAACTATGCAGGTTACCTTCTGGACGGAACGCTGTTTGATACTTCTTGGCCTGAAATCGCCAAAGCAAACAACATCTTCAGCGAAGACAGACCGTATGAGCCACTTCCTGTCAATGTTGGAATGGGTCAAGTAATCCCAGGCTGGGACGAAGGATTGATGCTGTTGAAGAAGGGTTCGAAGGCGAAGTTTATCATTCCTTCTCCTTTGGCTTACGGAGAGAGTGGTGCGGGAGCGCTGATCCCCGGCAACTCCATCCTCGTCTTCGACGTGGAAGTGACAGACGTGCAGAAGTAAGAATACCAGCGTAGCTTAAACTAAACCAAAACATATGAAAAACCGACTGATCGCATTTGCAGCCCTGATTTTTGGTGCAGCTTCTGTCATCTCCTGTATCGATCCAGACCAATCCCAGGAAATCATCCTAAATGAAGACAAAGAAGAGATCCTGAGCTACATCGAAGAAAACCCATTGCCATCGGCAAAGGAATATAGTGAGCCGGTCGAAGGGTTTTATATGTTTTGGGAAGTGGTCAATGATGGCGGAAATACAGTCGTACTGGGTGATACCGTGACTGTGGACTATGTTGGAAAACTGTTGAACAATGACGTGTTTGATACCTCTATCGAACAGGTTGCCAAAGATGCTGGCATCTACAGCAGTTCCAGATCTTACATTCCATTGGAGTTCCGTCCTGGGTACAACTTTGCCATTGTCGGCTTTGAATTTGCCATTTCGCTAATGAAGGAAGGTGAAAAAGCAACGGTGATTTTCCCATCCCGTCTGGGCTACGGTTCGCAATCAAATGGAACTATCCCACCTAATTCACCATTGATTTTTGAAATTGATCTAAAAAAAGTGGACAAGGCGCCGCAGAATTAAGATGATTAAAAAACTATTTCCGGTTCTGGTTTTGCTGGGTGCGTTGTCGATGATGGCCTGCGAACCAAGCAATCCTTTCAACACGGGCCCTGTCTACGACGAGGCTGGCAATCTAAAAGCCGATAGCCTCAAGATCGTGGCTTACCTGGACACCGCTCAGATCGACAGCATCGCGCGTATCTATGACCCAAGCGGCGTCGTGATTATTTTGCAGGAAGAAGGTGTTGGATCACGGCCTACCACGGGTACGATGGTCTACACCGACTACACCGGATCACTGATCACCGATGGCAGCGTGTTTGACACATCCATAGAGAGCATCGCCAGGGAAAATGACCTGTATGTGGAAGGGCGATCCTATCTGCCTCTCAGATTCGGATTGAATGTAGGCAATGTCATTACAGGATGGCATATTGCTTTCAAGAGACTAAGGCCGGGATCGAAGGCGGTGTTGCTCATCCCTTCGCCCTGGGCCTATCGAGATCAGGTGAACAATGCTAGGATACCAGCCAACTCCGTCCTTCGGTTTGACGTGGACTTTCTCGGAATAGATTGATACAAAAAGGGGCTTCGGCCCCTTTTTTAGTGGCCATTCGCATGGAACAGGCCGCTCCTGCCAAAATATTTTTATCTTGGAATCAACAAGGCATCCTTTGATCAGCCTGACGGCTTTGGTCAGGATGCCACCGCTGAATGAGCCAAACCTCCGTCCAAAAAGATCACTATGAAGATCGGAATCATCCGTGAAGGCAAAATCCCGACTGATAGAAGGGTTCCTTTTTCCCCAAAACAATTGAAGGCTTTGCACGAAAGCCACCCAGGGAATTTGGGCTTTGTGATAGAATCCAGTAAACACCGATGTTTTTCAGACCAGGAATATCGGGACGCGGACATTGAGGTTACCGACGATATTTCCGAGGCCGATATTTTGTTTGGCATCAAGGAAGTGCCCATTTCAGAGCTGATACCGGAAAAAACCTATTTCTTTTTTTCCCATACCCTGAAGCAACAGGCCCGAAACAGAAAGCTCTTGCGGGCAATCTTGGACAAGAACATCCGCCTCATTGACTATGAAGCGCTGAAGGATTCTCAGGGTAAGCGGGTTGTAGCCTTTGGGCGTTGGGCTGGGATTGTCGGGGCATACAATGCCTTCTGGACTTACGGCAATAAGACAGGGCTCTATGAGATCAAGCGAGCATGGGAATGCAGCGGATTGGCGGAGCTGAAGGTTGAGCTGGGTAAAGTACAGCTTCCGCCCATCAAGATCGTGGTGACAGGCTCGGGGCGTGTAGGCAGGGGAGTAAAGGAAATCTTGGATGTTTTGGGGCTGCTTGAGGTCGAGGCCCATGAGTTTCTGCACCTCTATTTTGAGGAGCCGGTCTATACCGTTTTGGGATCATCGGACTACAACAGGCGAAAGGCAGACGGAGGCTTTGACAAAGAAGAGTTTTATACCAATCCAGAGAAATACGAAAGCCATTTTTTGAAGTTTGCCGAGGCTGGCGAGATGCTGATAGCGGCTGCTTTTTGGAGTCCCGGAGCTCCCCGACTTTTTCAAATTGAAGACATCAAATCACCGGAGTTTGGACTGACCGTAATCGCTGACATCACTTGTGACATAGGCGGCTCCATTCCTACCACTTTGAGGCCTTCGACTATTACAGACCCCGTGTACGACGTGGATCGTGAGAGCGGCAGCGAGATCCCCGCTTTTGGCAGCCAAACAAGTATTTCAGTCATGGCGATAGACAACCTACCCTGCGAACTGGCCAGAGAGGCGTCGGAGGAGTTTGGAAAGCAGCTCATACAATGGGTAGTCCCTGCCTTGTCGGAAGACAATTCCCAAATCTTGGAAGGGGCGACCATTGCCCGTGATGGGGACTTGACCTTGGAGTACATGTACCTGACGGACTTCGTCAATGCAAGAGACCAAACTGACGCATGAATAACTTAAACCGTTATTTGGAATCCACCCTTCTCAAGCCGACCATGACCGACAAAGACGTGGATCTTTTGGTCGCTGATGCCATAGAGGAGCAGTTTGTGGGGGTTTGTGTTCCCTCTTTTTGGGTGAAAAAGGTTAAGCGGGAACTGAAGGATCAGGACATCCAAGTAGTGACTGTCATAGGCTTTCCCTTCGGGTTTGAAGATACGGCGGCCAAGGTGTCGGAAACCCGAGAGGCAATAAAGCAAGGAGCGGACGAGTTGGACTTGGTTTGGTCGCAAACGGCTTTTCATTCGGGCATGGGCTGGCCCAAGATTGAGGTTGCCCAGATCGCAAAGATCTGCCATGCCGAGGAGCGATCGCTCAAGGTGATCATCGAAACTGCCTATCTAAACCCGCAACAGATCCGAGAAGCCTGCCTGATCTGTCAGGATGCCGGTGCTGATTTTGTAAAGACCTCCACGGGCTACGCGCCAACTGGAGCAAAAGTGGAAGACATACTCCTCATGCGCGAAATTTTGCCCTCCACTGTAGGGATCAAGGCCAGCGGTGGAATTAAGACCTTGGACTTTGCCAAGGAACTCATAGCTGCGGGAGCGGACCGGATCGGGACCAGCTCTGCCAAGGCGATCATGGATGCTGTCCGAGCTCAGTCCCGGCTAAAATAAATAAGAAGGAAAGGGATGATGAAGAAAGTGAGCAGAATGTAGGCAAAGCCGAAGATTCTGTGTTTCACAGAAGTCCGCCCCATAAAATCCGCCAATTTCACCGGAATCTGACGGATCTCCGGAAACGGCAAGAAAATCAAGGCTCCCAAGGAATTGAAGAGGACATGCACGAAAGCCAGTGCGATGGCAGCTTCTGTCTTGTACATAGCGGCAATGACCGCGGTGATTGTCGTTCCGATATTGGCTCCTACGATGAAGGGAAAAGACTTCGCTAGACTGACTTTCCGGTTGGCTACCAGGGGTACCACGAGGCAGGTGGTTACGGTGCTGGATTGGATGGCGGCGGTAAAGAATACCCCATAGAGGAAGGATAGTCCGGTATTTTTGAAGATTGCTTTGCTGATGTCCTGAAAGGCGTCCAATACGAAAGTTTTGTAGACGGATGTAGTCAGGATCTTAATGGAGAAAAATACGAGGAAGACCGCAAGAATTGTTGAAAGGAACGGGATGTTGATATGTGTCACGATCCATTCTGTGAGGTTCCTAGTGAAGATTCGGTTGTATTCAAACGCATCTAGTGTATTGTCATCGGAGGCGAAAAGCTGGGCTATTTTTTCAGATCCTTTGGATAGAAAGTGGAAGTGAAGCTCCAAGGGAAATAGAATGATGACATTCAATATATTGAACACGTCGTGTGAGATTCCCGAGGAAAGCGCTCTTCGAAACTCTTTTCTTTTGGTGATAAAAGTGAAAGAAACCAGCGTGGAGGTGAGAGTGGTCCCAATATTGGCTCCCAGTACCATGGGAACGGCTTGTTGCAGGGTCATATTGCCCGAGGCGACGATCGCGACAATGCTCGCCGTGACTGTTGAGCTACTTTGGATGAGTGCGGTGACCAAAAGTCCTACAAAAAGGCTGATGAAGGGATTTCGGGTAGCCTGTATGATCTCCCTTGCCACATCGTTGTTGAGCCGGCCCATGGCTACCGTCAGCAAGTCAATGGCAAAAATGAAGAGCAGCAGGGAAAGAAGCACGATCAGGTAGCTTCTGACTTTGCTTGCTGAGGTCTTTTCTTTCGCGATCTCTTCCATTCAGTGACTTACTGGCCAATCCGGGATCTATGCCCGACCTTTTCCCAAATTCGAATTTCCGGCCTGATTTTTACGCAGGGTGAAACTCAGAATTTTAATTAGAATATCTGCTAAAAGTTGGAATTTTTTCAGGATTTCCAAGCCGGAAAAAGCTTTTGGGAAAAGGTTTTCTGCTTAGTTAACAATTTGTTAACATTGGTTGCTATAATCTTATTTATTTTTGCAGCCGATCTCCCACAAGCCTAGATATGGCCAAGAAAAAACCGATTGACCAAAACATCAACCAGGAAAAGCTTTCAAAGAAAACCTATTCCATATTTGATTTTACCAAGAGTGAGCGGCCTTTCCTGATTACAGTTTGCGTCTTGATCTCGATTGCTGGCCTGATTACCCCCTACACCTACGCGGCGATGTGGTTTGGTTTTGCCCTTGCGGCCTACTCTGCCATTGCCAACGACAGTATCCAGACCATCGGTACCTTTATCGCTTCAAACAACAAACGCCCTTGGTATCTGCTTTGGCTTTTTATGGGCCTGATCTGGCTAGGTACAGTTGCTTATAGCTGGTTTGCCTATTCAGGAGATGTGACCTATCAGCGTCTCAGTGTGCCAGGTTTGGAGAAAGCCCCAGATAGCTTTGTGTTTCTTCAACTGGCTGCCCCTATCGTTCTCTTGGTCATGACCCGTCTCCGCATGCCGGTGTCCACGACTTTCCTCTTGCTCAATGTTTTTACCTACAAAGCGGGAACCATCGTGGATGTTATGTTCAAGAGTTTTGTGGGATACATCTTGGCATTTGTCTTGGCAATCATCGTTTGGTTTTTGCTGGAACGTTTTGTTAGAAACTACCTCAAGGGCCAGGCGAAATCCTATTGGATTTACCTCCAATGGATAACCTCCGGTGTGCTTTGGTCTGTCTGGATCATGCAGGATGCTGCCAATATCGCCGTCTTCCTACCTAGAGAGCTGAATCCAATTGAATTCTCGATTTACGCCGGCTTTGTGTTCGTAGGTCTTGGTTTCCTTTTCTACATGAAGGGCGACAAGATTCAGGAAATTGTCAACGAGAAATCCAATGTGACTGACGTCCGGGCAGCCACCATTGTAGACTTGGTCTATGCGGTGATCCTCTTCTACTTTAAGATGTACAACAACGTGCCAATGAGCACCACTTGGGTGTTTATCGGTTTGTTGGCCGGACGTGAACTTGCAATAGCACTTGGAAAACACGGTAAGGCCAAAAAGAGAAACGCTTGGCTGGTCAGGGCATTCCGATTGGCGAGAAAAGACGTGCTCAAAGCTTTGGCCGGTCTGGTGGTTTCCCTTATCCTTGCGGTGATTATCAACAAGGGAGTGAGGGATGAGATCATTGCCTTTTTCCAGTAACACGAACTAGCGTTGGAATTATACACCCACGAGTATTTCATGAATGAGGCTTTGAAGCAGGCCAAATTCGCCTTTGAAGAAGGAGAGATACCCGTGGGTGCCGTCGTAGTATCCAAGAATCGTATCATCGCCCGGGCCTACAATCAAACGGAAAGACTCAATGACGTCACTGCCCACGCTGAAATGCTGGCCATCACGGCTGCGGCAAATTACCTAGGCGCCAAATATTTGATTGATTGCCGCCTCTATGTAACCTTGGAACCCTGTGCAATGTGCGCGGGAGCACTTTTTTGGTCCCAGATTGGGGAAGTCCATTTTGCGGCTTCCGACCCAAAAAGAGGCTTTCGCCAAAACAATCCTAACATGCTCCACCCCAAGACGCAGGTATTCGTCGGATCGATGGCTGAGGAGGCCGAGACTTTGGTTCGCGATTTTTTCAAAAAACTGAGAGATTAAGGCATTTTTTGATCTAACAGAACCTTTTTTTTTAAAGACTGGTTGACAAATTGTAGTTTACGGACTCATTTGAAACTAATGTTTAACTCAAAATTTCTATAAAATGGCTTTTACACTTCCTGCTTTGCCTTATGCTTTTGACGCGCTGGAGCCGCACATTGATGCGCGCACCATGGAGATCCACCACGGAAAACACCACAATGCGTACGTTACCAATCTGAACAACGCCATTGCCGGCACCGACCTAGAAGGCAAATCCCTTGAAGAACTGCTGAAAGTAGCCGGATCGAATGCTGCGGTGAGAAATAACGGTGGAGGCCATTGGAACCATAGCTTTTTCTGGAACATCCTGTCTCCAAGCGGTGGAGGGGCTCCTACCGGTGACTTGGCTGCGGCGATAGATGCAAAATTCGGTTCATTTGATGCTTTCAAGGAAGCATTCAACAAAGCCGGTGCAACCAGATTTGGATCAGGTTGGGCTTGGTTGGTCGTGACTGCGGACGGCTTGAGCGTCACTTCATCCCCAAATCAGGACAATCCCCTCATGGATGTAGCTGAAGTGAAGGGTACCCCCATCCTTGGCCTTGACGTGTGGGAGCACGCTTACTACCTGCATTACCAAAACAGAAGACCTGACTACATCTCCGCATTCTGGAATCTGGTCAACTGGGATGAGGTGAGCAAGCTCTATACCGCTGCCAAGTAAGATTACATCTAATCAGAAATTTGATCCCCGGAGGAGCATCTTTCGGGGATTTTTTTGTCCTAAACCGTATAAAATACTGTACGGTATTGAGACAGTAGATTTTTGTGTGAGGTACCAAAAGTAGTTTTTTGGGGAATTTAGGCCGTTTTTGGCCCTTGGCATTTCATTTTCTTAGCGTATGGCATAATGAACGAAAACAAGCCAACTCTATTTACCCAATGAAAACTGCCAACTTTCCCTTTTTAGCTTTACTTGTCTACTTTTTGGGGATAAGTAATCTTGCCGCCAATCCAAAGGAAGTATCCAAGCTTAGCGGAAAGATCTCCGACCAATCGGGAGAAGCGGTTCCCTATGCCAACGTCGCGCTAGTCCAAATGGACGGCTCTCTGGTGGATGGTGCCGTCTCCGACGAAAACGGAAACTTCCTCATCGAATCCACTAAAACTGCCAAGGTAAAACTTGTAGTATCCTCGATAGGATACCAGTCTTTTTCCTCGGAGCCTTTTGATCTCGCTCCTGGTTTGATCAAGGACTTTGGAACACTCGCCATCGTCGATGAAGCGACCGGCCTTGACGAGGTCACTGTCAAAGCTTCGCGGCCGGAGATCATCATCGAGCCTGACAAGACCATCGTCAATGTGGAAGGTACTGTGATGGCCGAGGGCTCCAACGCGCTGGATGTGGTGGGTAGATCCCCGGGCATCTACGTGGATCAGGACGGAAACATCAACCTTAACGGTCGTACAGGTGCGACGGTGATGATCAACGACCGCCCTACCTATATGAGTGCGACTGATTTGGCAAACTTCCTCCGCTCCATGCCAGCTGAAAACATCAAGAGCATTGAGGTGATCAATAACCCCTCGTCTCGTTTTGACGCGGAGGGCTCAGCCGGCGTGATCAACATACAGCTGAAGAAAAACACGGTAGACGGTGTCTTTGGCAACGTGCAGGTAGGAGGACAGTACAACGGACAGTTTGCTCCAAATGCCGGGGTGACACTCAATGTGAAGAACAAAAAGCTCTCCACCAATGGGACATTCAACTATAATGAATATGCTGTCTACAACGATCTGGAAATCAATCGGAACTTTACGGTGGAAGAGGGGATCTCCAATTTTAACCAAGACTCCCGAATCGCCTCGCGATACAAGACTCCCTCGTTTAACGGTTCTGCAAACTATGAATTGACACCGACCCAAAATTTGGGGTTGAACGTGCAGGCATCTTCCTCCACCGATACCAACAACAACACTTCTGGTACAGTGGTGACCAATCCAGGACAGGACTACAATAATTTCATCGAGTCCACCAACGAATCCGAAGGCAAACGCAATCGCCTATTTACAAACTTACATTACGACGCCAAGCTGGATACGGTCGGAAGCAAAATCTCGGCGGATGTGGACTTCACGATCATGGACAACTCCAGCTCTTCCCTGCTTGATAATAGCTATTGGTCAGGGAACGATGACCCAAATCTTGCCTACACAGACAAGATCTTGACACTGAACGACATGTACTACACAATTTTCACTGCCAAAGTAGACTATACCAAAGCATTGAAAGGTGGCAATACGCTGGAGGCTGGATTGAAAGGAAGCTGGGTAGAGTCGGACAATAACCTCGACATGAGCCGTGCAGAGAATGAAGGGCCTTTTGAGCCGGATCCGAATTCCAACCGCTTCATCTACAATGAAAATGTCTTGGCTGCTTACGGTGCGTTCAAAGGGTCCTTCAGTCCCAAAGTGAGCTATCAGGCAGGTTTGAGAGGGGAGTTTTCGGATATCGTGGGCAATTCCGTGACGCTCAATCAAGTGAACAAACAGCGCTACTTCAACCTTTTCCCGAGCTTCTTTGTCCAGCACAAGGTAAGTGATAAATACCAGATCGTGTACAATGCCAACCGACGTATAACCCGACCTAATTACCGATTGCTCAATCCCTTTGTGTACTACATCGACCCGCTGACTTCTGAGCAGGGCAACCCCAACCTAAGGCCACAGTATTCGACCAATTTCGAGATGAATCACGTGGTCAACGGCTCTTATCAGTTTACCTTGGGCTACAGTGTGACTGAGGATACCTTCATGCAGGTCTTTGTACAGGATCAGGAAGAACGTACTACAACCACTTATACCGACAATTTTGATCAGACCCGCAATGCCAACTTCCGTGCAATGGTGCCCGTGGAGATCAAAAAATGGTGGAACACTTCCAACATGCTCCAAGTTAATTACAACCAGTTTCAAACCCAAATCGGCGAAGACTTGCTGGATGTGGAGCAGGTATCCTACATGGTGAGATCCCAGCAAAACTTCACTTTGCCAAAAGGGTTCAAAGTGGAAGTGATGGGTATTTATCTTGGGCCACAGATTTGGGGTCAAGGCCTGATCAGAGGCTTCGGATGGGTGGATGCAGGTGTGACCAAATCGGTGATGAAAGACAAGCTTTCCATCTCGGTCAACGGCACCGATATCTTCCGTACCCAGCTCATTCGCGCCAGCATAGACTTCGCAGACATTGACACCAGCTTCCGCCAGTATAGAAGCAACCAGGGGATCAGGTTTACCTTGAAATATAATTTTGCGAAAGGTGAGAGTTTCCGAGTCAAATCGAGTACCGGCAGCTCCGAAGAACGTAATAGATTGGACTAACTGGAAAGCCTCTCCGGGATTCGGAGGGGTTTTTTCCTAAATCGGCCCTGCTGGGCGGATATCAAAAGACCTGTCAGGTTTTGAATACCTGACAGGTCTTTTATTTTTTCTGAGTTGCTAGGACTGCAGGAGCCTTGATGGACTTTCGTTCAATGGAAATGATACAAAAACACCAATATGCCGGTGAAGGCTGGCTTTTTCTGGTCTTTGATCTCCAGCTTGACTTCCACTTCCGCTTTGACAGTCCCGCGGAGATTGGCTACATTTTTCAGTTTGGCTACCAAGCGAACCTCACTGTCCACAGTCACAGCCTGAGCAAATCGAAGATTTTCTATCCCATAATTGATCATCATCTTGAGATTTTGCACCTGAACGATCTGGTCCCAAAGGTGGGGGACGATGCTGAGCGTCAGGTAGCCGTGGGCGATGGTATTGCCAAAAGCTCCCTCTGACTTGGCCCGATCCGGGTCGGTGTGGATCCACTGATGGTCATAGGTAGCATCAGCAAATAAGTTGATTTGGGATTGGTTGATTTTAAAATAATCTGAGGTGCCAAGCTCTTGGCCATTATATTTTTCAAAGTCCTCAAAGCTCTGGATTACCGTTGGGTTCATGATAGAAGGAATGAAACAAAAAGCCAAAGTAGCAGAGATTATCTTGTAAATCCAAAAAAGGAAACTAGCCATGAAATGCGTCTATGACTTCATGAGATCCTCATAAATGCCAGTGAAAAATACCCTTAAAAATTAAAGCAACAGAAATTAGTTTTATTAGGTCTAACATTTAAATTGCTCGAAATTTACCACCCATTCTTTATGTTTAAATTGCTTTTAGGGATCTTTTTGATCTCTAATTTGGCGCTTGCGCAGGAAAGTGACACAGTGCTGAAGGCAGAAGAGGTGCCTATCCATTCTATTCTATCAGAAGCCCAAATACTGACTTTGCATGAGGATTTTACTTATTCCCATCATGTAGATCGCAAAATTGTCGTGGTTTCCCCGGAGGGACTTGACCACGCCTTTACCAGACTTTTCTATGACAAGCTCAACTCTGTGGAAGAGTTTGAGCTGGAGGTGAGGGACCTGACTTCCGGCAAAACCATAAAGAAGGCTCGGCTGAAGGATATGGGAGACGCCGCTTATTATTCTACCTCGACGATATTTGACGACAACCGTTACAAATATTTTGAGGTTGCTGCCGCCAAGTTTCCGATCGAGGTATCGATCAAATCCCATGTTTCTTCAAAGTCCAATTTTTTTCTGCCGAGGTGGACTCCCGTCCCGAATTTCAACCAAAAAGTAACCGAAGCTTCCCTGACTGTTAAGTATCCGACCCGGCTTGGATTAAAATACAAAGAGCTTAACCTGAAAGGAAACAAAAAAGAGGAAGAGCTGGCTGGGGTGACCTCCATCACCTGGACTGAACGCGATCTTGCTGCGCAACCTAGGGACTTTGATTCGGACGAAGACCCGCGTTTATTGCTTGCTCCTGTCAAATTCGCTCTCGACCAATATTCTGGAGAAATGGGGAGCTGGTCTGGCTTGGCGGCGTGGCAGTTTGAATTGAACCAAGGAAGGGATGTCCTCCCGGAAGATTTCAAGGAAAAAGTGCTTCAGCTGGTAGTGGGCGTAGACGATTCCTATGAAAAAGTGAAGATCCTCTACGAGTACCTGCAAAAAAACTTTAGGTATGTAAGTATACAGCTCGGTATAGGAGGATGGCAGACGATGACCGCGGCCGATGTGGTGAAATATTCCTATGGTGACTGCAAGGGACTTACCAACTTGATGAAGGCAATGCTGGATGCGGCGGATATCCCATCTAATTACACTCTTGTTTTTGCCGGATCAGATGCGGAAGACATAGAGGTCGATTTGCCCTCCAATCAGTTTAACCATGTGATTTTGCAGGTTCCGACATCCTCTCACCCGATCTGGTTAGAGTGTACCTCTAACTTGCTGCCTGCCGGATATTTAGGGGATTTTACCAAAAACCGACACGTGCTTGTGACGAGCAAGGGCGGCGGCTACCTAACCAAAACCCCTTCCTATGACACGGAGGAATGGAATGAGATCAGATCCCAATCCAAGGTAATCTTAGATGATCGGGGAAATGCCAAGATCAACACCGAACAGCAGTTTTTCGGGAATTTCGCCGCCGACATTCTCTATGTTAAGGGTAATCTCGACGAGCGGCAGCAGCGGGACTTCCTTAACAGGAATTCTTCTGTCTCCGGGCTGATCGTTCAAGACTATAGGATCGAAGTGGCAAATCAGGACTCACTTCCCGTCACGGAGCTTGCATTTGATGGGCTTCTGCAAAAGTTTTCCCAGATGACTGCAAAACGGGCAATACTTCGTCCATTTCTCGGAAAGTTGGGTCCTTCGCATTTGACGAACAAATCCCTAAAAAAAGTGGATGAGTATGAGATTGAACTGCCAGCCGCGTGGAAAGTGGATGGAGACCTTCCCCGAGTCTCGTTAGAAGAAGAGAACTTAAAAGGCCTTCTGGAAATGGCTATCGAAGGGAAAACGCTTCGCGTCAGACGCGAGCTCAGCTTGAAAATTCCCACCGAATTGGATAAAGAGGAGGAAGCCGAACTACTCCGGAAAATCAATACGGCCTTTGACCGAACTGTCTTTTTTGTAAATACCACCACCACCCAATCAACAAGTCCAGCAAATGAATAAGAAACTTCTCATTGCCATTGCAGTATTATTACCGCTTTTTTCTCCTGGCCAGTCGCTCAAGATGGGCGAGATAAGCCAAGAGGAATTTGATCTGAAAGAAGTCTCATACGAACCGGGAGCCAGCGCAGCCTGTTTGGTCGCATTCGGGGATTCCCGAATTTTCAATGGCACGCTGGAGACCCAATATTTTTATCGAGTCAAGATTTTAACGGAGGCAGGCAAAGAACATGCAGATATTCGAATCAGATACTACTCCGGAACCGGCAACGTGGAGAATCTCTCCGGGATAAAAGCTCAGATCACGAATCTTGAGGGAGGGAAGCCTGTCGTGACAAAGTTGGATAAAGATGATTTCTTCGACGTTGACCTCGGGGATGGGTTGAAGGAGCTTAGGATTTCTTTTCCAAATGCCCAGGTGGGCTCCATACTGGAATACTCCTATAAGAAAGGAGACAAGAACATAGAATTTCTAGATGGCTGGACCTTCCAGCGATCCGCGCCGGTATTGTTTTCGAAATATCAAATCAAGATACCTGAACATTTGGAATACAAGACGATCGGTCAGGGAGCAAATTTATTTTCGAAGTCAGAACGAACTAGCGAGTATGGCACTTTCAGCTGGACACTCCGTGATCTCTATTCTCTCAAAGAGGAACCCTATATGAAAAACTATAGAGATTATATGGATCGGGTGGAATTTCAACTTTCCAGGTATATGTCCGGATCTGGCTCCGGATATTCGGGAGGGCCAGAGTGGACCGATTTTCTCAACAGCTGGGAAAAACTGGGAGATGAATTGATCGCATATTATACCACGAAGGGATTCTATCGCGGCAATCCTATCGAGCGTGAGATTCTGTCGGTGGATATGAGCGGCGGAACGGAGCAGGAGAAAGCCAAGGCGGCATACTATTATGTACGAGACAATTTTGTCAACGAGGGTTCGGATTGGATCTACACAGATCAGACGCTACCGCAATTGCTTAAGTCAAAGAAGGGAGCCCCGGGTGAGTTGATCCTCGCCTATATGGGCATCCTCAAGTCTTTGGGGATAGAGTGTAATCCCGTGTTGATTGGGAGCAAGGGATATGGAAGAAGTGAAATTGTCCCTTTTCCGTTTTTGAACCAGTTTGACGAGATTTTGCTTCTCGCCACCTTGGATGGGCAACAGCAGTTCTTGGATCTCAGTGACCCGCTGGCACCTTTTGGATATGTTGATCTGGACAAGCACGTCAGCGCTGGGCTCTTGTTGCAAAAAAACGCCAGTAAGCTGATCGAAATCGACATCAAGCACGCCTCAAACAAGCTGGTTTTTTCCTCTATTGCACTTGATCCGGAGACTGGGGAACTGGTGATGGACAATGCAATTAGAAATACACATTACGAGGGGCTGGCCTATGCTCACCGAATAAAGAGCCTGAAAGACGAAAACAAGCCCATGGAAGATCTTTTTAAGCAAACTTACGAAGCATTTGAAATTCGGAATGTCAGCGTCAACGATCAGCTCGAGGATAAAAACACGGTCAGCATTCAATTTCAATCCGTGATGAAAGACGCTGCCGCTCAGGACATGTTGGTATTTAACCCACTACAAATATCCGAATTCGCCAAGAACCCCTTCACCCAAGATTTCCGAGTCTTTCCAGTCGATTTTGAATACACGTTCAGAGAGACCTATACCGCCAATGTGGCCATTCCGGCGGGATATGTGTTAGATGACTACCCGACCAATGAAATGATTACGATTCCGGGCTCGCCTATTGGATTTACCTACCAGACAGAGAATCTCGGGGAGTTAGTCAAGATTACGGCAAAGTTTGAAGTGAGAAGTCCCCTGATTCAACCGGAAAGCTATGGAGATCTGAAGTTTTTCATGGAAAGCGTAGCATCCAAGCTCGCCTCCCCAGTGATATTGAAGAAGACTGGGACTCTGTGATGAAATACCTCTTTCTGATCGCCTCTATCCTTTTCCTTTTTTCCTCAGAGACTATTGTTTTCGCTCAGAAAAAATTGGATTGGAGCTTATTTCCAATGGATGTCAAATGGGGAGTGTTTTCAGAGAGAGATTTGGCTATTAAGTCTGTTTCTTTTGAGCCAGAAGCCAAGGTTGTGTGCCTATTTGAGGAAGGCAAAGCGGGTGTCGTTTGGGACAACGATACCTTTCAAGTGCTGGGGATGTACGCGGCCCAATACTATCGATACAAAGTCCTCGATGACAATGTCGCAGGCTTTGGGGACATTGTCATTCCCTACTATCAAGCTGGTGAATTGCATATAGAGGAAATCAAAGGAATTGAGGCGCAAGTTAGTTATTTGGAAGGGGGAGAGAGGAAGACCTATCGACTGGGGCAAGAGGATATCAAGCAGATAGATTTCGGGAATGGTTTCGGGGAATACAGGCTCATATTTCCCAAAGTGTTTAGGGGGTCGATTTTGGAATACAGATACCTTAAGACTGACCGAGTTTATTATAGCCTTGAAGGTTGGGTTTTTCAGGGAGAGCATCCAAAGCTTAGATCAAAATTTACATTTGACGTCCCCAATTTTCTCCAATATCAGTTGATTATGCCTTCGGGTCGTGTAAAATCGTCGATGAATCAGTCTGAAGAAAGGGATCGGTTCAGCTGGACTTTGACGGATGTGAAAGCCTTCCATGTCGAGCCCTACATTTCTTCCCCCATGGATTACTTGGAGCGGGTGGAGGGCTTTCTCGCAGTGGACGCTACCCAAGAGCCTTCGACATTGTATTCCACATGGGAAAAGTTGGGCGATCAAGTCATGGAGTTGAAGGAGTATCGCAGCTTTCTGAAATCCGTTTCCTACAAGAGTTTCGGATTCAAGGAGGATGTGTTTTTTGGCGAGAGCAAGGATGTCATAGCAAGGAAACTCTATGACCATATTTCGACAAATTTCACCTTGGAACCGAGCTTGTACCCTCTTCCCTCGAAGACTCTGCCGGAGCTGCTTCGTACCAAAAAAGGGAACCATCTGGATATTCATCTGCTACTAATAGCCGCATTGCGCGAATATGAAATTGAGGCAGAGCCGGTTTTGGTCAATGAGCTACATCCCCTTAAAAGATCATTTTTGATTCCCAGTCCTAATATTGATCAGTTTTCCTCTTCTCTGGTTAGGCTCGAGTTGGACGGAGGGGCTATCTACCTAGACGCTACCGATGCGACACTGCCGTTTGGGTTGATCCCGCTCCAAAAGCTTGTTGAAAAAGGCTTTTTGTTAACAAAGTCCAATTCTGCGCTTATCGATTTAAAGCATCACTTTGATTCAAAAACAGATCTTGAAATTACGCTGGGCTTAGATTCGGTCGGCAATTTGGAGTATCGCGAAAAACTTTCCCTCACTCAACTACAAGTGCTGGCGGTATTGAATAGCCTAAACTCAGACCAGGAAGAAGAAGCCAGTGATGACATTCGCCCGTATAATATCACCCACGAGGACCATTTTCGAGAGGAGGGTTTTGTCAGATCGTCATTCCATCTTCCTATCAATGGATCGGATGGGGAACTTATCTTGCTCGATCCTTTCACATTTTCGGGATTTGCAACGAATCCCTTTATTGAGGAATCCAGGACTTATCCCTTGGAATTTGGTTTCCCGATAACGGAGAAAATGAGATTTGAAGTAAAGTTGCCAGAGGGATACTTGCTTGATGAATTCCCTGAGTCAGTCAGCTTACAGTCAGAAACTGGGGATTTGATGTTCAATTTTCAGGTGAAAAAGGAAAACGAGGTATTGCATCTCGTCTCGGAATTGAGGATCGATGTGGGAGGCTCAGTATCACAAGGTAGATATAAAGAGGTTAGAAATTTTTTCCAAATTGTATCCGAAAAGCTCTCCGAGCCGATCGTGGTAGTCCGGAAGCCTTTTATTTGAATTTCCAATTTTGAAAACTCCATGGTTCAATACCTTCACGGTTACAATACTCAAGAACAGCAACGATTGATTGATCAGGCGGGATTTTTGGGGCCTTTGATTTATCCATCCGTCGATTTCTCTGGCTGTAAAAAGCTTCTGGAAGTTGGAAGTGGAGTCGGTGCGCAGACCGCCGTGCTCTTGGGACTCTTTCCTGAGCTTCGGATCACCTCCGTCGATTTTTCCGAAGCTCAACTGGCAAAAGCCAGGGAAAATTTGTTCGGCTTTTCTGACCGGGTAACTTTCGTAAACCAGGATGTGCAGTATTTGGATTTAAGGGAAAAATTCGATGCCGCATTTTTTTGTTGGGCTTTGGAGCATATTTCGGATCCCCAAGCGGTCATGCATCGGGTAAAATCCCATCTTTTGCCGGGGGCAAAAATCCATATTACCGAGGTTTTTAACTCCACGTTTTATTACGAACCAGCTTCGCCAGCGCTAGCCCACTACTATCGCGTGTACAACCAGCAGCAACGAAATTTTGGAGGAAATCCTGACGTGGGAGCTCAGCTTGGCAATCTGCTTGCACATGCTGGGTTCAAACAAATTCAGCTTTCGCGTAGCGGGTTCCATCTCGATCAAAGCCAGCCAGACGAGCTTCGGAGATTTATTGAATTCTGGAAGATGCTTATGAAAAGCGGGGCACCAGGCCTATTGGACACAGGCGCAATTAGTCAAAATGAAATTGATGCTATGGAAAGTGATCTGGATGGCATCCTAGCTGATGAAAATGCAGTTTTTTTCTACCAATTTGTGCAGGCAAAAGCAATGGCATAAGAGAGCATGAAGATAATTCGCTGGATTTGGAGGGTACTGTGGAAGACAACTCTTTGGTTTTTGGGACTTTCAATTGGGCTGGTGATTGTTTACAGGTTTATTCCTGTCCCAATCACTCCGCTGATGGTCATCCGGGTTTTTGAGCAGGCTTTTGATTCCGAAAAAGATGTGAGGCTGACCAAGGATTGGGTTCCGATCTCAGAAATATCAAAAAATGCTCCCCAAGCAGTGATTGCAGCCGAAGACCAAAAATTTCTGGACCATAAGGGCTTTGATTTCGAGGCAATGGAAAAAGCCTGGGAAAACAACAAAAAGGGGAAGCGAATCAAGGGTGCCAGTACCATTACCCAACAGACCGTGAAAAATGTTTTTCTCTGGCCAAGTCGAAGTTATATCAGAAAGGGGCTTGAGGCTTATTTCACGGTATTGGTTGAACTCATCTGGTCTAAAGAGCGGATCATTGAGGTATACCTCAACGTGATCGAGATGGGAGACGGGATCTATGGTATCGAAGCCGCCGCCCAGTCTTACTACAAAAAGCCAGCCGCCAAACTCAACCGAAGCCAAGCCGCGATGATTGCCGCCGTCCTTCCCAATCCAAGGCGCTGGACGCCCACCAAGCCTACGGGGTATATACAGGGCCGGCAGGCTTGGATTTTGCGACAGATGAACAACCTTGCCCCGGTTGGCTTTGGTGTTTGAGATTGTACTATAATTGTTAAAATGTAAAAAATTCAATTTTTAGGGCATTTATCTTCAATCTTTTTATTATGAAAAAATTAGTAATATTTGTAACCATCCGAATATCCCGAACAATATTCTAAAACTGGTGATGGTCTCGGGTTAAATGTAGTTGATATCCTGTAGAGACAACGAATAAAAAATGTTCCTGAATAGTTTGATTTCAGCTCCAAACAATACAGTAATAATTTATCCACAAATTCAATTATTTATCCACACTTATCAACAAGACTATTGTAAAAGACTGAAAATCAGCAATATGGATAGATGGTGGAAAAGGTATTTTTGTGGATAAATTAGGCTAACCCTAAGAAAATCAGCGCTTAAAGCTTCCTGAATGGTGGATAAATCTCAATTCCAAATTTTATTCTTTTTGGGCATCAATCCTGCTTTTGGCCGATGAGTCTTTTTCGGTAGGTATTGAATATCCTCGACTTGGATACGAAGCCCAGATACCGCTCATTTTCCACTACGGGCAGGTTCCATGCTCCTGATTTTTCAAATTTTTCCATCGCAGATTGCATATTATCGGTAGCCAATAGGATTTCTGGTGGGCTGTGCATCAGCTGACGGATTAATACCTTGTCCTGTTTCTCGGTATCGAACATGATGCCCCGGAAGTCATCCAATGTGATGATGCCCCGGAGTGTCTGATTCTCGTCTACAACGGGGAAAATGTTTCTTTTCGAGATTTTTACCAACTCGATCAGATTTTTTAGCTGGGCATCTGGGTGGATTGGCAGTAGGTCCCGCTCGATCACTTGTGAGATATCAATTGTGTCCAGCAATTCCTGGTCTTTGGTTTCAGGGAGATGTTTTCCTTGGTCTTTGAGCTGAAGCTTGTAGAGGCTGTCTTTTTGAAAGTGCGTTGTTGTAGTGTAGGCGATTGCAGATACGAACATCAGGGGCACGAAAAGCTCGTATCCCCCAGTGATCTCCGCAATGAGGAAGATCGCAGAAAGAGGGGAGTGTTGTACGCCGGCCATGAGACCACACATGGCGACAAGTGTAAAATGCGCGACAGGCAGGGAGTTGTTCAGTCCCAGTAAATTATTGGAGTAGGCGAAAAGAAACCCCACAATTCCCCCTACATAAAGGGACGGCGCGAATACTCCTCCACTGCCACCCGACCCAATCGTGACGGCGGACGCCACAGGCTTCACCAGTATAATCAAAGCCAGAAAGACGATGATCGTTGCCGGATTTTCGATTGTGGAAAAGAAAATACTATTGTCGAGGATTTGGGAGTGGTTGCCTTCAATGAGAATGTTTAGAGTACTGTAGCCTTCACCGTATATCGGAGGAAAAAAGAAAACCATCACCCCAAGCAGTGCACCTCCGTACATGGTCCTCATCCATTGGTCGCCGATATCGTCCATGACTTTTTCCGTGGCCCGTACCATCTTGCTGAAGTAAAGCGACACGACCCCGCAGATCATCCCCAAGAGGAGGTAATACGGCATGTGGGCTGCAATAAAGGACTCTTTCAGTTGGAAATTGAAGAGAGACTCTTCTCCGATCAGAATCATCGACGTGACCGAACCCATCGCAGAGGCTATCAGCAAAGGAATGAAGCTCGCGGTACTGATTTCCAACAAAATGACTTCGATAGCAAAGATCACCGCACCGATGGGGGATCCAAATATGGCTGAGATTGCACCAGCCGCGCCGCAGCCAATCAATAAGGTCCGCTTTTTGGGATTCAAATGGACCAGATAGCCGACGTTTGAGCCAATAGCGGATCCTGTGACGACCATGGGAGCTTCCAAGCCCACCGAACCTCCGAACCCAACAGTGAGGGCAGAGGTAATCACTCGGCTGTAGATCTTGACCCGTGGGATTAAACTGGATTTTTTGGAAATATTAAACAGAACATCCGGAATGCCATGCCCTCCGACATCCTTTAGGATAAATCTGCCAATGAGATATGCAGCTGAGATACCGATCAGCGGATAGATGATGTACATGAAGTTTGCGTATTCCTTGTAGAATCCCTCCGTGAGGAATTCCTGGATCGCATGGACGGACGACTTCAGAATGACGGCTGCTAATCCCGAAAAAATCCCGATAAGTCCACTAAGGATCAGAATGAAGCCCTTGTTGCTGAGGTGCCGAAGCCTCCAGATCAAAAATTTCGTTATCAGGTCGGTTTTAGCCAAAACAATTTTCTGTTTTCATTGGGATAAATACATGACGCTTCACTTTTCGGACAGCTCGCTGTCCAAAGCCAAAATGCATTTGAGAATCAGGTTAACCGCACCTTTGTAAAATTCGGGCTGGATATTCTCGAATTCATCGGAGGGCTTGTGGTAGTCTTTGTGGTCTTCCACACCAAAATAGAGGTGCGGAACTTTCTTGGCGTAAAACGCTCCATGGTCGGATGAATTAGTCCAGTCGTCGCTGCCCGTTCCGGGAAGATCATGCCCAAATAGCAGCGTAGGACTGTACCCTTGAGCTGCTTTTTCCAGAATGGGTTTAAACTGAGGATTGTGGTAGGTGCCCGAGGCATAGAGCTCGTTTTTGTCACTTCTGGAGATCATATCCATGTTGACATTGAGCAAAATCTGTTCGAGGGGATAAGGGAAGTCTTCCACAAGCGCTTTTGCACCTCTGAGGCCCATTTCCTCTGCGTCCAAAGCCACGAACATCATGCTATGAAAGGGTCTGTTTTTAGAGAAATATTCAGCGAGGGTCAATAATGCCGCGGTTCCGGAGGCGTTATCGTCTGCGCCGTTGTAGATGGAGTCGCCTTCAGCGTTGGGTTTTCCTACACCGACATGATCATAGTGTGCAGTCAATACAATTACTTTCCTTGATCCACTTCCTGCGATAAATGCCACGAGGTTAGCTGCGTCCTCATACTTCTGTCTATTGCGGCCAGTGAATGAAAACCTCTGAATATAGTCGGGGTAAAGAGCTTCTACATTGTCGTAGTTGGTGAGCTGGTCGAGGATATATTTACGGGCTTCCATACTGCCCGCGCTGAGTGGTTTGCGTCCCGCCAGTTCATCCGAGGAAAGGAATTCGATATGTTTCAAAAGCGCATCTGAGTTGATGCTTTGAGAGAAAGAAAAAGTCGAGATAAGTAAACCGATGAATAAAAAGAGGACTTTGTTGAAATTGAAATGCATCTGGTGATCCGTTATCCGTTATGTATATTCGTAAAAATACTAGGCTTACCGTCACCACATCTTAATTTGATGAAATATATCAGTTGCATACTCCTTTTTTTTCTTCTTTCATTCAATCTTGTGCGGGCTCAGGGAGGACTCCCAGAGAGTTTTTTCGACGGAAAATCAATCGTGTTGATATCTGCGGACCCTGGTTCTAGACCGGTGCTTACTTGGCAACAACTGGCAGACAGTGTTCACACATACTTGGTGGAGGCTGGAGGAGATCCGATCGCCTATTTCGAACTGGAGCAGGTTGCACTTTCTGAAGCTAGACAAGCGGATTTTGCCAAGGCTTTTGCTAATCGACAGGTGAAAAACGTGGTCCTGGTCACGAGAAAGAAGGAAAGTCTAAGTATTCATGTGGGAACTTTCAGCGGTGATGGAAAGGTAATTACATCGACTACGTTGTTTGGAGTCTCGGGAAGCGATTGGAAGAATGCCGGCTCACAGCTGGTAGATATCGGACAGGCTAGAAAATCGAACAATCTCCTCGTCATAGACGTGCCCGAATTCCCGCAGATCAGCAGCCAGGAGGTAGCCCAATCGGAACAAAAATTTCTCCCAAGAAACCCATTGAACTTGGAAGTGTTCAAGCTGGGGATTCCTTTGGAGGGTTCTTCGGCTGAGACCGGTGCCTTGAGTTACTTTAGGTACGACCTGCTGGGCAAGTCCCAAGAGGCGATTTTGGCGGAGCAAGCATCCCAAAAATCCCAGATTCAGGGAATCTTGGAAAATCATTATCCCCACCCAATCGAATGGCTGACAGAGGCCAAATCCAACGAGGAACTGGTTAGGGATAGGGTTCAGTTTTTATTGGTAAAAGTGGAAGGACGCCAGGCAGACTTGATGAAAAGCATGGGACTCGAGCCAATTGCTGGAGAGGATGGCCTCAAAACAGTCGTGAAATATTATATCAAACTGATCGTCCGGGATGAACTTTATATCGGATCAGAGTGGGATGCCGATTCTGACTGGAGGGTCGCGTTAACAAATTTCTTGGACAATCTTAAAAAAGTAAACCTCCCGGAGGAGGTTTAAACTTGACTTAGGGTTGGGGTGATATAAGCAACTTTTACTTTAAGAAATTCGATGTTTAGACTTATAATTCCTAAAAAAGGCAAGAATATTCAGTAAATACAATAAATAGCAATTTTTTTTTAATGCTTGCCTGCTTCCTGTAATTTTTCAAAGATTGTATTTTCTTTAAAATAGATTTTCGTTCACGAAAGGTATTAAAGCCAGAATTATTGCTTGGCGATAATATTCGCTTCGATCTATCACTCCATGGGTAAGGATGCCGACTGATCCACCATGCTGTTTGGAGTTTTCCTTTTCAAAAACCAAATCATCCGCTTTTCCCAGTTCCATTCCACCCTTTACCATATCGGCTACTGCTTTTGGCAGATAAAATGTGCCGGTTTTTGATTGGCTTGACTTCCCATTAGTGGCCAGGATGTAAATCCATGCAAAAGCAAACATCCCGTATTCGTCCTCGTCGATTCCCCCTTCAATTCCTACCCAAAAGTTAGCCTCTGGGAAAACTTTAAGGGAATTGTGCGCGCGGTTTTTCGCTCCCAGGAGGGTCTCTTTATCGCCTTTTGGCTGCTCGGATACGTCCGAAGGGGCGTTGATCCCGTCAACGAGAAAGCTTTTGTTGAATGCGCGGGTGAACGCATCCTCTGTGCAGGAGATTTTTACCGGGTTTTTGCTTCCGACCAGAACGAGAGGTTTGTCAGATGGCTGAAAGTTTTGTCTTTTTTTGAAACTCATGCTTGGAGCCTTCCAGATCAGGCCATATTGGTAAATACCTGGTTCACATCGTCGTCTTCTTCCAGCCGGTCGATGAGCTTGTGGATGATTTCCTCTTGCTCTTCAGTCAGTTCGGTCAAGGTTGTTGGGAATCGTTGGAAATCTGCGGAAATCACTTCAATACCTCGATCTTCGAGTGCTTTTTGCATGGATCCAAAGTCTTCGAATTCCGTGTAGGCAAAGATTTCACCCTCGTTTTCGGCAATTTCGGTCAAGCCATGGTCAATCAGTTCAAGTTCCAGTTCGTCGAGATCATGCTCGGCCTGGGCAAACCGAAATACTGCCTTGCGGTCAAACATAAAGCTCACCGAACCCGAGGTGCCGAGGGCCCCTCCTGCCTTTGAGAAATAGGATCTCACGTTGGCGACGGTTCGGTTGGTGTTGTCAGTGGATGTTTCGACGATGATGGCAATACCGAAGGGTCCGTAGCCCTCGTACACGATTTCTTCGTAGTCTTTTTCATCCTTGTTGGAAGCCCGTTTGATCGCCGCCTCAATCCGGTCTTTTGGCATTTGGGCTCCTTTCGCGTTTTGAATGACCGTTCTCAGTTTTGCGTTGGAAGTAGGATCAGGTCCGCCGGCTTTTACAGCCATCACGATTTCTTTGCCCAAGCGGGTAAAAACCTTGGACATTTTGTCCCAGCGCTTAAACTTTCTTTCTTTTCGGAATTCAAATGCTCTTCCCATAGTTATACTGAATATTAGAGGTGGGCAAAAATAACAAATCTTTTCACTAAGCAGAACCTCCTTTCTTTTAATGAAACGAAGCGATAAAAAGCGGAAACCAATGCCTTTCACACCCGCCAAATGCGTATAAGATAAAACCTCGATGAAATGAACTACTCAAACCATCAACCTATTCCTAATCTTCCCAAGCTGGAGTTACCCAAAGTGGTAATCGTGGGGGGAGGTTTTGGGGGACTGAAACTCGCAATGAGCCTCCGAAACAGTCTTTTTCAGGTTATTCTTTTGGATAAAAACAACTATCACCAGTTTCAGCCTCTCTTCTACCAGGTGGCCACTGCGGGTTTGGAGCCGAGCGCGATTTCTTTTCCGCTGAGAAAAATCTTCCATGGCGCATCCAATATGAGCTTCCGAATGGCGGAAGCTGAAGGCGTAGACACGAAAGCAAAAAGACTGTACACCGATATCGGATATATTGACTACGATTTTTTGGTCTTGGCAATGGGCGCGGACACCAATTACTTTGGAGCCAAAAACATCGAGTACTACTCTTCCCCGATGAAGACCGTCTCTGAGGCACTTTACATCCGAAACAAGATCATCTCCAACTATGAGCGGGCGATCACGCTCCCTACCATGGAAGAGAGAAAATCGCTCATGAATATGGTAATCGTGGGTGGAGGTCCGACAGGGGTGGAACTGGCCGGGGCGATGGCAGAGCTTAGAAACAACGTGTTTCCAAAAGACTACCCCGAGCTGAGCTTCAAAAACATGAAAGTCGTCCTGATCGAAGCTGGGCCAAAATTACTCGGAGCGATGTCGGAGCAAGCCCAAAATCATGCGCTACGCTATCTTCAAGAACTAGGTGTGGAGGTTTTCCTTTCGACAAAAGTGTTGGACTACGATGGCAAAGAGGTCTCTATCGAGGGAAAAGAACCGATCCAAACCCAAACGCTACTGTGGGCTGCCGGTATCAAGCCCAACCGAATAGAGGGTTTTGACTCGAGCCAATATGCAGGGAATGGTAGAATGCTTGTCGACGAGTATAACAGGTTGATAGGATCAGAAGGCGTTTTTGTGTTGGGTGACCAATGCCTTTTGCCGGAGGGTTCATTTCCCAAAGGTCATCCCCAAGTCGCGCAAGTAGCCATCCAACAGGCTAAAAACCTGTCCAAGAATCTTTTCAAAATCCGGGATGGCGAGAATATGACTGCTTTCCGGTACAAGGATCTTGGCTCGATGGCAACGGTTGGGAGGAAGTTGGCTGTGGTGGATCTGCCTTTCGTTAAGTTTCAGGGTTTGTTGGCTTGGCTGACTTGGCTCTTTGTCCACCTGATGGCAATCCTTGGTGTGAAAAACAAACTCTTCATATTTTTGGACTGGTCATGGAACTACCTCAGCTTTGACCCCAGTCTGAGACTCTTGATCAAACCCAAATATGTAAGGGCTTCTGAGAGGAAAGAGCTGATCGAAGAGAAAAGCTCCTGATATAGGTTCCTTAACATTCCATTTTAAGTGTGGTGTTAAACCCGGTTTGTTTCGCAAGGTCTAAACTCTGAAACAAAACCAATAACAACATGAAAAAATGGATCATCGGAGCAGCCCTGTTGGTGTTTACCAGCCTTCAGCTAGCAGCTCAGCAAGAAAGGAAGCCTCAGCCAAATCCCGAGGAACGTGCCAAGAAGATTACCGAAAGGATGGCGATGGAATTAGGCCTGTCTGAAGATCAAAAGAGCCAGATTCTCGCGCTGAATCTGGATCAAGCCAAAAAACGCCAAGCTGAAATGGAGCAAGAAGCTGCGGAGCGAACGGCGAGAATGGAAGAGATGAAGACCCATCGGGAGCAGATTGATGCTATCCTAACAGAGGAACAGCGTAGCAAATGGGAGGAAATAAAGATGGAACAGCGTGAAAAGCGCCGACCTGGAGGCGAAGTACATCGCCGGGGTGATCTTCCTCGACAGAAAAGAGAAAACTAAACCAAATGAAGAAAGCCACCCAAAAGGTGGCTTTCTGTATCGCAGGTGGGTCAACTAAACAGGGTACTATTGGACGTCAGGGCAAACCCAAAGGGGATAGCCTTGACATTATCCCGCGATATGCTCTTCAACCTGGAAGAAGGATTCGTCTTTCTGAGGCAGTGAAGATGAACCCATGAGGTATTCATCCACTTTGACAGCTGTCTCTCTGCCTTCGGAAATGGCCCAAACTACCAGCGATTGGCCTCTTCGCATATCCCCAGCCAAAAATACCTTAGGATTAGTGCTTTGATAATTTTTTGATTTTGGAAGACTGTTTTCCATGGTTTCTGCACCGAAAGCCTGCAACAGTCCATTTTGGGCAGGCCCCATATAACCGATCGCGATAAAAGCGAGGTCGCAAGGCACTGTACGCTCTGTACCGGCAATCTCTTCAAAGGTCATGCGGCCTCCTTTTTCTTTCCATTCGATATCCACAAGCGTCAGCCCGGTTACTTCCCCAGCTTCATTTCCGGTGAATTCCTTGGTCAGGATAGAAAACATACGCTCCGCGCCTTCCTCATGGGAACTAGAGGTTTTGAGCGTCATCGGCCATTCAGGCCATGGATTCAGGACATTTCTCTGCTTGGGGGGCTTTGGCAAAAGCTCCAACTGAGTGATCGATGCCGCTCCGTGACGGTTAGAGGTGCCAATACAGTCACTTCCGGTGTCTCCACCTCCAATGACGATCACATGCTTTCCTTTGGCGGAGATCGGGTTTTCAGAGATTTCGCTGCCGATCACCTGGTTTTGTTTGCCTAGGAATTCCATGGCAAAATGTACACCCTTGAGCTTGTCTCCTTTGATGTTCAAGGCTCTGGGTTGCTGAGCTCCAGTGGAAAGAACGACGGCGTCAAATGACTTCAGAACTTCTTCTGCAGTAGTAGTTTTACCGATTTCAGTATTGGTGGCAAAGATTACTCCCTCATCCTCCATCAGTTTTACCCTACGGTCGATGACCCATTTTTCCAGTTTGAAATCTGGGATTCCGTAGCGCAGCAATCCGCCCACTTTGGCGTCTTTTTCAAATAAGGTCACCTCGTGACCTGCTTGGTTTAGCTGGTCTGCTGCTGCAAGTCCAGCGGGACCGGAACCGACTACCGCGACTTTCTTGCCAGTCCGCTTAGCCGGAGGGTTGGCGTGGATAAGACCAAGCTCATAAGCCTTTTCTGCGATATTCTTCTCGATCAGTTCGATAGCCACGGGATCCTTGTTGATTCCCAGTACGCAGCTTGCCTCGCAGGGTGCGGGGCATATACGGCCCGTAAACTCGGGGAAGTTGTTGGTGCTGCGCAAAATGCTGATCGCCTGACCCCACTCCTGGTTGTATACTGCCTCGTTAAACTCGGGGATCACGTTGCCCAGTGGGCAGCCATTGTGGCAAAACGGTACCCCGCAGTCCATACAGCGCGCGGCTTGATTGTTTAGTTTTTCGCCGGAAAACGGCTCATATATCTCTCTGTAGTCGCTGATCCGTTCTTTGGGATCTCGGCTTACAGGGGTTTCTCTTTTAAATTGGATAAATCCTTCTTTCGCTCCCATCTTACACCAGTGATTTAGCTTGTTCTTGTGCTCTTTTTTGCAATACGGCTTTGTAGTCTCGAGGCATTACCTTGATAAACTGCTCTTTGGCTTTGTCCCATTCATCAAGGAATCGCTGTCCCAGCTGGCTGTTGGTCAGCTTGACGTGACGCTTGAGGAAAGCCTTCACCGTCGCAAAGTCCTCTTCTTCCAAAAGGTCGATGTCCACCATTTCGGTGTTGATCTCGGTAATGTAGTCCTTGAGGATGTAAGCAAAGCCGCCGCTCATCCCAGCAGCGAAGTTTCTACCGATTTCGCCAAGGTTGATCACCATGCCGCCAGTCATATACTCGCAGCCATGATCGCCGATACCCTCGACGACAGTTTTCACGCCGGAGTTTCTCACGCAGAATCGCTCACCGCCTTTTCCGTTGATATAGGCCTCGCCTGAAGTTGCGCCATAAAAGGCCACGTTGCCGATGATGATGTTTTCCTCGTGGACAAAGCGGGCATTTCTGCTTGGATAGATTACTAATTTGCCCCCTGATAGTCCTTTTCCGAAGTAGTCATTGGCTTCGCCCTCCAACTCGAAGTTGATGCCTCTTGCAAGGAATCCGCCAAAAGTCTGACCTGCCGAACCGTTGAACTTAAAGTGTATGGTGTCTTCCGGAAGCCCCACGCCTCCGTAGATCTTGGAGATCTCGTTGGAAAGCATAGCGCCGACGGATCGGTCGATACTTTTGATCTGGAAGCTGCCAGTTACAGGGATGGCCTGCTCAAGCGCTGGAGTGGCGGCTTTAATCAGCTGGCGATCCAGCACTTTTTTCAGTTCAAACTCTTGGTCGATTTGCTTGTGAACACCAACATGATCTGGTACTTCGACTTTGTGGAAGATTGGAGAAAGATCGATTTTGTCCCACTTCCAATGGTTGAGGTGTCCGGTAGACTGCAAGACTTGGCTTTGTCCTACCATCTCGTCTATGGTTCGGAAGCCCAAGGAAGCCATGATTTCACGCAGATCCTGCACGAGGAACTTGAAATAGTTTACCACGTGGTCTGGATCGCCGGTGAAGAGCTTTCTCAGTTCTGGATCCTGGGTAGCGATACCTACCGGACAGGTATTGAGGTGGCACTTACGCATCATGATGCAACCTTCCACGACTAGCGCTCCGGTGGCGATTCCCCATTCTTCTGCTCCCAAAAGTGTCGCAATAGCTAGATCCCGGCCAGTTCTCAGCTGCCCGTCCGTCTGTAGGACCACACGACTACGGAGATTGTTTTTCACCAAGGTCTGGTGGGCTTCGGATAGACCAAGTTCCCAAGGCAGTCCGGCATGGCGGACTGAGCTTAGAGGGGACGCTCCTGTGCCACCATCTGCTCCGGCGATCAGGATGACGTCAGCGGAGGCTTTGGCCACACCTGCTGCCACTGTTCCTACACCTGCTTGGGATACCAGTTTCACGTTGATTCTAGCCTTTCGGTTGGCATTTTTCAGATCGTAGATCAGCTGTGCCAAATCTTCGATAGAGTAGATGTCATGGTGAGGTGGAGGAGAGATGAGGCCTACTCCTGGAGTGGAGTGTCTCACTCGTCCGATCCATTCGTCCACTTTATGGCCAGGTAGCTGTCCGCCTTCTCCAGGCTTGGCACCTTGGGCCATTTTGATCTGTAACTCGGATGCGTTGGTCAGATAGTGGCTGGTTACGCCAAATCGTCCCGATGCCACCTGCTTGATAGCTGAGCGTTCCCAGTCCCCATTTGATTTTTTCTCGTAGCGGATCTCGTCTTCCCCGCCCTCTCCGGAATTGCTTTTTGCTCCGATGCGGTTCATTGCAATCGCCAAGGTACTGTGGGCTTCGTGGGAGATGGAGCCAAATGACATCGCCCCAGTGGCAAAGCGCTTCAGGATATTTTCTGCGGGCTCGACTTGGTCGATCGGAACGCTGATTCTTTTCTTGAATTCAAAAAGGCCACGTAGCGTCAAAGCGTCTTTGGTCTGCTCGTTGATCTTAGCCGCAAACTTTTTGTAAAGTCCGTAGTCATCCAGTTTCGTAGACTTCTGGAGCAAATGGATGGTTTCGGGATTGAACATGTGTTTTTCACCCCTTCTCTTCCACTGATAGACACCACCAGTCTCCAAAACAGAGGAATTGGCCTCATAAGCTGCGTGGTTTCGGGCAAGCACTTCCTCTGCAAGCTCGTCAAAAGACACCCCGCTGATACGGGAAATAGTGCCTTTGAAACAGCGGTCTATCACGTCTGGTCCCAGTCCGAGAGCCTCGAATATTTGTGCTCCCTGATAAGACTGGAGGGTGGAGATCCCCATCTTGGAGAGGACCTTTAGCAGACCCTTGCCGATGGCATCCTGGTAATTTGAAAAAAGCGTCTTTTGATCTTTTACCTTATGCAATTGGCCTTTTTCGAACATATCTACCAGAGATTCCAGCGCCAAATATGGGTTGATCGCAGAGACTCCATACCCAATGGCAGTAGCGAAATGATGTACTTCGCGGATATCCGCAGATTCCAATACCAAGCCAGCACGTGTTCTGATTTTCTTTTTCACCAGGTGCTGATGAACAGCGCCGATGGCAAGAAGGGAAGGAATTGGAGCCAATTCTTCCGTACTGTTTCGGTCGGAGAGAATCAGGACATTCTTGCCCTCGTGAATCGCGTCCTCCGCCTCTTGGCATAATTTGTCCAAAGCCTCCAGCAGTCTGCCCGGCTTATGGTCGGCCACGAATAGCCCATATAGCTTGGTAGCTCTGTAGCCAAGATGCTCCATTCGGGTCACCTTTTCCAGGTCTTCGTTGAGCAGAACAGGTTGGGAAATATGAATCTGTTTGGTATGCTGCGGGCTTTCGTCCAGAATGTTGTGGCCTTCGCCGATTCGGGTAAATAGCGACATTACCAAGCGCTCCCGGATCGGGTCGATCGGCGGATTACTTACTTGGGCAAATAGCTGCTTGAAGTAGTTGGAGATGTGTTGGCTCTGCTTGGAGAGCACCGCCAAAGGTGTATCTGCGCCCATAGATCCTACGGCTTCATAGCCCGTATCTCCCATTGGGGCAAGGATGACTTTCAGTTCTTCGGAAGTGTAGCCGAAGACCGTCTGGCATTTCTTGATATTTTCTATGGAATAAGGATGAGTCAGTTCCTCAGGATCTGGCACAAAGCGAAGTTTAGTACGCTGCTCGTTTACCCACTTTTCGTAAGGTTGACGTCTGCAGATCTCGCCCTTTACTTCCTCGTCAAACAGAACCCGACCTTTCTCAAGATCTGCCCAAATCATCCTTCCTGGGCTGATTCTGCCTTTTTCGGTGATAGTCGCTTCGCGGATTGGCAGAGCGCCTGCCTCCGAGGAGAGGACAAGCCGGTTGTCCCTTGTGATAAAATAACGAAGGGGTCGGAGTCCATTTCTGTCGAGGGTCGCGCCTACTGATTTTCCGTCGGTAAAGAGCAATGCTGCCGGGCCGTCCCAAGGTTCAACCAGGGATGCATGGAATTTATAGAAAGCCTTTCTTTCCCGATCCATGACTTGGTTGTCCTGCCAAGCTTCCGGTACCAGCATCATCATGGCATGCGGAAGGGATCTGCCGCTTAGTGTCAAGAGCTCCACCATTGCGTCGAGATTGGCGGAGTCGGAGTTTAGCTTATTGGTAATAGGCATCAGCTTAGCCAATTCTTCCTCGCTGAAGAACTTGGACTTCATCAATGCCTCCTTCGACTTCATCTTATTCAAGTTTCCTCTGATCGTATTGATCTCACCATTATGGGAAAGGAAGCGGAAAGGCTGTGCAAGTCTCCAGTTGGGGAAAGTATTGGTGGAGAATCGGGAATGCACGATTGCAAAAGCCGACTCAATCCTCGGGTTTTGGAGATCCTTGTAAAAGGCCAACACCTGGTCCGTCCGCAGCTGTCCTTTATATATAAGTGTCAAGCTGCTCAGACTGGCGAAATAAAAGGAATGGTTTACCCCTGGTATCTTCGAGTTGATCTCCGAGGTGGCAAAGTTTCTCAAGACATATAGCTTTCGCTCCAGTTCGATCCCTGTGAGGCCATCTTTGTGGCTGACGAACAGTTGCTCGATATTCGGCATCACCTCCAAGGCTCCCGAGCCTGGAACGGTCTCATCCACCGGCACCTGACGATAGCCAATGAGATCGAAGCCCATTTCTTCAATCAACTGGTTGAGTAATTCTTTAGACCGCTGGTAGAGCTGTTTGTTTTTCGGGAAAAAGGTCATGCCCACGCCATAATAGCCAGGCTCGGGCAGATTGATTTCCGTACGTGCAGTGACGTCCCTGAGAAACTGGTGCGGAACTTGGATAGAAATACCGGCACCGTCCCCGGTCTTGGGATCAGATCCCCGTCCGCCGCGATGCTCCATATTGCTAAGCATGTATAAGGCATCGCTGATAGTCTCGTGAGTAGGTATGTTGCTCAGATCCACCACAGCACCTATACCGCAGGAGTCATGCTCAAACTCCGATCGATACAAACCTTCTTGCATTCTAATTTGATTTAATAGGTTCAAAATTTCCAAAAATTACAAAAAAAAAATCCTTTGTTAAAATTTAGGCAATAAAGTACCTGTAAAAATGAAGTATTAACGATAAAGTAGGGCTTTATTGGGTTTTTGGCAAAACTGAAATTCGGTCTATTTCACTTGGGTTTTTTATCCCAATTCCACAGAAAACTGATTTTTCAGCCCAAAAAAAACCCTACAGAGCTAAAAATTACATAAAAAAAGTGGAAATCGGATTTTTGAAAAAAAATGAAATTTTTTTTTCTCTTTTTTATTTCAGAAAAAAATGACCTATGACCCTCTTGGTGCCTTTATTTGAAAAAGACGAAATAATATTTTAACTATCTCGACAAATACAGAATATTAAGAATTCAGTATTTAGTCTGAAAAATGGCTGGCTCCGTCCTTTTCCCGGTCGAAAAACTGGACCTTCACCTTCTTAATCTTACGGGTATCGACAGCCAATACCGTAAACTCAAAATCGCCAAACTGGATTTTTGTTCCGTTTTTAGGCAGTTTCGAGTTTAGCTCTAGCAAAAGGCCACCTAGGGACTCACTCTCGCCTTTGACTTCCTCGAAGATTTGGGGATCCAGTTCCAGCTTTTTGCAAAAGTCATTGAGGGACACCTTTCCTTCAAAGATATAGGTGTCATTGTCCAATTCTTGGAAGAAGATATTGTCGGTGTCGTCAAATTCGTCATTGATCTCACCTATGATCTCCTCGATGAGGTCTTCCAGTGTGACTAGGCCCGATGTGCCGCCGTATTCGTCTACGACTATGGCAATGTGGACCCGCATTCTCTGAAAATCCTTTAATAGGGCGTCGGCCTTCTTGGTCTCTGGGACGTAGAAGCTCTTTCTGATCAGCTCTTTCCACTGGAAATCCTCGTCCTTGTCGATGTGTGGCAGCAGGTCTTTGATATATAGTACACCGAGGATGTTGTCGATAGTCTCTTCAAAAACCGGAATTCGGGAATATCCGCTTTTGTTGATCCTGTCCATTAGTTCGTGGAAGTCCATCTCCACGTCCACAGCTGTGATATCCATACGGCTACGCATCACCTGTTTCACAGAAAGGGTACCAAAATTCACAATACCCCGAAGGATTTCTTTTTCTTCCTCGGGCGTATCTTCCGTGGTCAGTTCGAGTGCTTGGTTCAGCTCGCCTACGGATGGAGAATAGCCTTTTTGTTCGACACGCTTCTCAATCAAGTTGCTGAAGGACATCAAAAACCAGGAGATAGGCTTGAGGAGGGAGGAAAAAACGACGAGAATAGGTGCCAAGGTGAGCGCAAAAGGGATTTTTGCTTGGTTGGCATAGACTTTTGGCACGATCTCTCCAAAAAATACCAAAACCACAGTAACTCCGACCGACTGAACCAAGATCACCACAATAGCTGTGGCATTCATCCCAAAAATCGTCCAAGAAACAAAGGTAGTCAGCGTGACGATCCCGATGTTGATTAGATTGTTTAGGATCAAGATGGTGCTGAGAAGCTTCTTCGGGTCGGATAGGAGATTTGCGACCTGCCGGCCCCGCTTGGGATCGGATTCCTGTATGGATGCGATTTCTTCGTTGTTGAGCGAAAAAAAGGCTACTTCGGACCCAGAGGCGAGGGCAGACCCTATCAGTAGGAGGACCAAAACTAGTCCGTTGAAAAAGAAATAACTAAATGAAGGCTCGTTTATCTGTGCGATCAGGTAGTAACTCGGGTAGGGGTCGTCCATGTAGGCGAGAAGCTGGTTAGGGCAAAAATAATTAATTCCCCTGAAAATCAATTTCAGGGGAATCCGATATCACTCAAAATGGCAAATCATCGTCTGAGTCATCCAGTACCAAATCCTGGCTGGAGCCTGAGGTATTTGATGTTGCGGCTGGTTTTGGGCTGTAGGCTTGCTGCGAGTTGCTAGGTTGATTGCTGCCGGCACCATCAGGCTTACCTCCAAGCATGGTAAAGCTCAGCACCCGGATTTTGGTGCGGTATCGGTTTTGGCCTTGTTCGTCTTGCCAAGAGTCTGTCTTGATCTTGCCCTCTACGTATATCTGCGAGCCTTTTTTGAGGTATTGCTCCGCGATTTTGGCCTGCCCATCCCACATTTCCAAATCGTGCCACTCAGTTTGGTCGATCCGGTTGCCGTTTCTGTCTTTGTAGGATTCAGTGGTCGCCAGTCTTAGTTTGGCCACAGCTTTGTCTCCCTCGAGGTATTTTACCTCTGGGTCAGACCCGAGGTTTCCAACTAATATCACTTTGTTAACTCCTGCCATAATTGTGTTTGTTTGAGATGAAAAACGAAATTGAATTTACCTAAATCCCCTGATCGTTCAAAAAGTTCACGATTAATTTAGGTTTGGCTAGGTATTCGATTTCACTCTCGGCAACCAACATATACCCTTCATTTTCACACCACTGGCTGAGTTCGGCATGTTTTTCCAACGGGAGCTCTATTTCCGAAAAACTGGCAGTCAGTTTTTGGTGCGACAAAACATGTCGGTATTTTTTCGGAAAGGGGCTAGGTGCGACTGCCGAAACACCAGCAAAAGACGCTACCCCATGTTCAGAGACCGGGAAATCATGGAGCCCTTCCCATATATCACCGGCAGATCGCCTTTTCCATACCCAATCGTCACCGCACCGGATCACAAAATAGTGGAGGCTTCTTTCCTTTACTTTTACCTTGTTGATCTTCACGGGCAGCTGCTTGACCAAGCCATTTTTTAAGGCAAAACAGGAATTCGCCAGTGGGCAGGACTCGCAGTCGGGGTTTTTGGGGACACACTGTCTGGCGCCAAAGTCCATCATCGCCTGGTTGAATTCCCCAGGATTGTCTTGCGGAATGAGTCGATTCGCGAGCGCCTCAAACTCTTTTTTTGCCTTACTCGTGGCAATGTCCGACTCAATGCCGAAGTATCTCGCCAAAACCCGAAACACATTCCCGTCCACCACTGCTTTGGCCTCTCCAAAAGCGAAGCTGGAAATTGCCGCAGCGGTATAGCTTCCGACACCTTTCAGCTTTAGAAGACTTTCATAGGTATTTGGAAAATGACCGTCCAGCTCCTGCCAAATGAATTGGGCGCAGGCGTGGAGATTGCGCACACGGCTGTAATATCCTAGGCCCTGCCAAAGGCGCAACACTTCAGATTCTGGCGCCAGAGCCAAATCTTTCACCGTAGGATAAGCTTCCACAAAAGCATAATAATACGGCAACCCTTGGGCAACACGCGTCTGCTGGAGGATGATTTCGGAGAGCCAGATTTTATAGGGGTCTGATGTCCCTCTCCAAGGCAATTCTCTCGGATTGGCCCGATACCAAGAAATTACATGAGTGGAAAAAGCTTGATATTCAGGGGCTTTAAGATTCATTTGTTCAAAATATTTCGGGTGCAAACATTGGTAATTTTTTTGATAATGTTTTTTAATTGAGTTGCTTATCGTACATTTGCAGTCCCAAAAACACTTGGTTAATAGGTTGTTAAGCTTATTTCGTAATTTCTAAATTAAAAACACTGTGACAAAAGCAGAAGTAATCACCAAGATTTCAGACAAAACCGGAATCCAGAAGGACGATGTTACACAAGCCATTGAGGCCTTCTTCAAAGTCGTAAAGGACTCTATGTCTGATGGAGAAAACATCTATGTGAGAGGGTTCGGTAGCTTCATCAACAAGAAAAGAGCGAAGAAAATTGCACGTAATATCTCCAAGAATACGGCAATCGTGATTGACGAACACTACATTCCGGCATTTAAGCCATCAAAGGTGTTTGTGGAGAAAATCAAAAACAGCAAGAAGATCAAGGAACTTGCTCCCCAGGACTAATCCTGTGGTAAATTGACATGAAAAAATCACAGCTCATTCTCATCATTGTAGGGATTTGCGCCGTCGCTGGGCTCTATGCCTTGCCAAAGGTCGTAGTGGACAATGAGGCAGGTACGACAATTGTCGGGGATTCCCAGGCATCGGAAGCGACTGACGTAGCCGGAATGCATGAGAATGAGCTTTCTTCCGAAAATCGCTCGGAGGCGGATGGGTTTAAGGCGACTTTGGCCTCTACCCAGGATCCTTCCCAAATAAGCGAGGCTGCCAAGTCTCTTGCGGCCATCTACCAAAAGGAGGGGATGTTTGACAGTGCTGCGTATACACTTGAAAAAGCGGTGGCAGTGAACTCTGCGGACTTGGGGTTGATTGAGGAAGCTGGTAAGGCCTTTTACGAAGCCTACTCTTTTGCTTTGGACAAAGCCAAAGTCGAGAGTCTGGCGGAGAAAACCAGGAACTACCTAAATCAGGTTTTGGAGAAAGATCCAAGCCGATTGGATTTGAAGACCAAAGTGGCGATGACTTACGTATCTTCGGCCAATCCCATGCAGGGAATCACGATGATGCGGGAGATTCTCGCGGAAGATCCCCAAAATGAGGACGGGCTTTTCAACATGGGAGTCCTTTCGATGCAGTCTGGTCAGTACAAGCGTGCAGCTGAGCGATTTGAGGAGCTGGTGAAATACCATCCGGATAATCTTCAGGGGCAGTTTTACCTGGCCGTGAGCTATTTCGAGTCCAATGAAAAGAATAAAGCGAAAGCACAGTTTGAGGAAGTGAAAAAGTTGACCCAAGATCCCATGGTCTTGGAAAGCGTACAGACCTACCTCGACAAGCTATAAATTATCATTACACACCTTAAATTCTAAAAACTATGCCTTGCGGTAAGAAAAGAAAAAGACATAAGATCGCTACGCACAAGCGTAAGAAGAGACTTAGAAAGAACAGACATAAGAAGAAGTAATCCACTTCTTCTTTTCCTGTTTCTATAACAAAAACGTTCATTTACATATTATCAAGACGAACTTTTGAGTACGGAATTGTTAATCGATTCTGCTCAAAACGGAAGTCGGATCGCCCTGCTGCAAGATAAGCAACTGCTCGAACTCCATTCCGAAGGGATGGACAACCAGTTTAAGGTAGGCGACATATATCTGGGCACGGTCCGCAAGATCGTCAATGGGCTCAACGCTGCGTTCATTGACGTCGGGTATGAGAAAGATGCCTTTCTCCACTACCAGGACCTTGGCCCGAATGTCAACTCCATGTTGAAGTTTACCAAGATGGTGCGCAACAACAACTACCAAAGCTATCTGATGAAAGGCTTCGAAAACGAACCTGAGATAGACAAGATCGGCAAAATCGAGAAAGTCCTATCCAAGACCAACCAAGTGCTGGTCCAGGTCGTCAAAGAACCCATTTCCACCAAAGGCCCCCGACTCTCCTGCGAGCTCTCTCTGCCCGGACGCTACCTGGTGCTCGTACCCTTTTCCGATACGGTCAACGTATCCAAGAAGATACGCAGCAGCGACGAGCGCAAAAGGCTCCTCAGACTCATCAATTCGATCAAACCAGCCAATTTCGGAGTAATCATCCGAACAGTGGCCGAAGGACAGTCCGTGACGGAACTTGACAAAGACCTTCGAAACCTTCTCGATTCCTGGGAAGGAGGGATGAAAAAATTGCTGAAAGCCAAAAGCCGGGACAAAATCATCGGAGAGATGAGCATGGCCTCCTCACTAATCAGGGACCTGCTCAACGAATCATTCGACGCAATCACCGTAGAAGAAGAATCCACCTACGATCAGATCAGGTCCTACATCAGGTCAATAGCCCCTGAAAAAGAAAAAATTGTCAAGCTTTACAACGGTAAAGCCAAGCTCTTTGAAAGCTTTGGAATCGAAAAGCAAATCAAAAGCCTGTTTGGACAGACGGTGAGCCTCCCGCAGGGCGGCTATGTCATCATCGAACACACCGAAGCCCTGCACGTCATCGACGTAAACAGCGGTAACAAGTCCAACCAAGAAAGCGACCAAGAATCTACGGCTCTAAAAACCAACATGGTCGCTGCCAAGGAGATAGCCAGACAGCTCCGCCTCCGGGATATGGGAGGAATCATCGTCGTAGACTTCATCGATATGAAGAAGGCTGAAAACAAAAAAGCCATATACGAAGTGATGATGCAGGAGATGAAGTCTGACCGATCCAAGCACACGGTATTGCCGCTGAGCAAATTTGGGCTCATGCAAATCACCCGTCAGCGGGTACGGCCGGAGGTCAACATTGTGACCAAAGAAACCTGCCCCGCCTGCAACGGTACCGGCAAGATACAGGCCTCGATTCTGGTTGCCGATAAGCTGGAGCACGATCTCCATCACCTTGCCACCATACAGAATGTGGCAAAAATACAAATAGGGCTGCATCCCTACCTGCATGCTTACTTCACCCAAGGCCTGATTAGCCAGCGGGTCAAGTGGTTTTTCAAATATTACAAATGGATAAAACTGATCAGAGATTCTTCCCTGCCCGTGACGGAATACAGATTCCTCGATGAATCTGGTGAAGAAATCGAACTACAAGTAAAAAGCGAGACTGAGTAAGTCTCGCTTTTTTTATGGCTTGATTTTGGCATGTCTGAATATCAAGCCAGTATGATGGTCTTTTTGTAAGGCGGTGTATTCTCCGCTTTCATCATTCGGATGAAAAACCGTCCATTCCCCTTTCTGCGATGTGGATCCTCGCAAAAATTCGAGGTTTTCTTTGGGATCAGCCGGTATCCAGCTGGATTGACCTTCCCGCACTTTTAAAATTGAGTCCGAAGCCGAAAAGGAGATCCAGTGTGATTTGTCCGAGGCATCATACAAGTGAAAGTATTGCCCCAATTCAGGATCATCCAGGAAATTTCCGGCAGAGGAAGGAAATGAAAAACTTACATGACGGAAACTGCTGTCCTGAAGAGAAAAATCCACAACCCAGTCGGTGTACTCCAGTAATGACTGCTTGAGTACAAGGGGAACATCGGATATAAAAAGACCCCTTTCGGATTTGAAAATCGGATTAAACTCCCTGGTAGAATAATTGCTTGCCAACCTGTTAGGCGGTGGCTCAGGGAGCGCAACTCGTCTTTTTACAAACCCGTCGAAATCAGCTTCAATCAGTTTTTGATCTTGAGAAAGGAAATAGATAAAGTTCTGATCTATATAAAATCCTGCAATAAAACCTCCGATTCCATCCGGACCTTCCTTTTCAAATTTTATCGATTCAAGGATTTTTCCTTCTGGGTAGCTATAGGTCAAAAGCCGATGCCGATTGAATGTCATCAACACTTCTCCCGAGTCAGTTTGAAAATGGGTGAAATTGACCCCCAAATACTTGGTGAGTGTATCCTTTTGCAGAAAAAGTGTATCTGCAATCAAATCTGTAAGCTGGATTTCAATCGGCTTCTGGCTTTTGGTGCAAGCGGTCGCAATCAGGAGAAATACCAGATAGAATAATCGATTCATAGGGAGATTTTTAACTAAGAACCGAAAAAAATCAACTTAGTCAATCTCCGAAATCAAACAAATAGTCCCCAACCGTCATCTTGGCGATTGTTGGGATCGAAGCCTTTCACCCAGTCTACAAATAGGTTTTTAAATTCGCCTATTGCCTCCCTGAGGAGGGCGAGATGCTCTTCCGCGTGGGTTTCTTCCATGGCGAGCTGGTAGGTCATGGAGTTGAGATGCCGGGCGTGCACCTTCATGATGGTCGCATTTTCCATCTTGAGGATATAGTCATCGACGGCCTCCGCACCGGCGAATTTGGAACACATGACCGTCGCATCCTCCATCATCATCCCCCCATAGAGTTCCTTTCGGGCCTCGTCCAAGCTTCCGACCAGCGCATGGGTGAGGGAGATTATTTCGGTAGCCTTTTTCATGAGTGGGTGGGAGTAAATTTGATCCCGTTGTGCCTTTGGATCAAATTCACTCTCCTCGTCCCAGTCTTCGTTTTCATCGAAATCATCCCACATTGAAAAGTGAAGTTTAAAAAGCTTGAGAATACCTCTGATTGTTAGAACGGCAGTTTGTCCTCCTCGCTTTCGGAGTAAAAAGTATCTACCTCAGGCATGGAAGCGGCTCCACCACCATTGCTGGCTCGGTCTACCTTAAAGGCTTTAACTTCGGTATACCATCTTCCATTGTATTCGCGGCTCTCCACATCTACTCCCAGGGTGACCTGTTCACCCACTTTGAGGCCAAACTGGTCAATTTTGTCACCCCAAATCGAAACGCATACTTTTTTCGGGTATTGACCACCGGTCTCGATGATATATTCCTGCTTTCTCCAAGCGTTGCCGCTTTTGGAATTTCCGCCTACTTCAGGGAGTTGGTTGATTACTTTTCCGCTTAAATCCATGGTAATTGTTTTTACTTGATAAGATTACGAAGGTAACGATTGAAGGGAATTTTTTGGGTTCGAATGAGGGGGAAATGAAGCTTCTTTTTCCTAGGGTTTAACATTTTTTGGCATAACATTGGCCGCATTGGATCTATAACAAGCTTTAATGTCGATAGAAAAGGCTGAAAAACAACAGGTTTCCAAATTTCCTTTTGAATTTTCGCCAATGCTTGACAAGTATTCATAAAACACCTTAGATTGGATTCCATTGGCTGAATGCGGCAGCCGCTCTTAATGATTTTATTTCTTTCACTTTTAACAGATACTATGGTCTAGACTTCTACGTTGTTCATAAACCAACTGAAAATGAGTAAGCGAATAGGTCCGCAGGACAGCGAGTTGATAGCTCAGTATCGAAATGGCAGTGAAGCTGCATTTGATGTTTTGGTAGACCGTTACCAAAGTAAAGTATTTACCACAATTTACTTGATCGTTAAGGATCAGGACATAGCGGAGGATTTGCTTCAGGATGTCTTTGTAAAAGTCGTGCAGACGATCCACTCTGACCGGTACAGTGAGGAGGGGAAGTTTCAACCTTGGTTGATGCGGATTGCACACAATTTGGCAATCGACTATTTCCGAAAAGCAAAACGGTATCCGACGATTTTGATGGAGGACGGATCCAACCTTTTCAATTCTCTGCAATTCGCCGAGTCGTCCGTCGAGGACAACCGGGTAAAGGAGGAGACCTTGGAAATGGTGAAGCGACTGATAGAAGAGCTTCCTGAGGCGCAGAAGGAAGTGCTGGTGATGCGGCATTACCTTGACCTGAGCTTTCAAGAAATTGCGGATCAGACCGGCGTCAGCATCAATACCGCTTTGGGGAGAATGCGCTATGCGCTAATTCATCTAAGAAAGAAAATGAAGAAAATAAATTTTGCCTATGACAAAACCATTTACCCCAAATGACCTGGTACGATATATCTACCGGGAAATGCCGGAAGCAGAACAAGAACTCTTGATGCAAGCCTTGCAAAGCAACGACGCGCTGATGCAAGAATATGTGGAGATGCTGAGCACGATAGAGCAACTGGATCAGGTTCGCCTGCAGCCTTCCGACAAAGTAGTGAAAGCCATCAAAGAGATGGCCCATTCTACGGGACTACAGAGAGTCTAAAAGCTTTGGTAACCCTGACGAAAGTCGGGGTTTTTTATTTTCTATAAGTATTCCTATGGATTGTCTTTGATGAACTGGGCTGCCATAGTCAACAGAGCAGGGTAAGTGTCTGCGGTGAATCCGTGGCCTTGGCCAGGAACTACCTGGAACTGATAGGTGACGCCATTGTCTTGTAGTGCCTCTTCCAGCAGACTGGATTGTGAGAGTGGTACAACGTTGTCAAGATCCCCATGAAAAAATATAGTAGGGACGGAACTGGGCGTAATATGGCTAATGGGACTTGATTCATTGTAAAGGTCAGGATTGCTCTGAGGTGTACCTTCTAATAACTCAGACAGTAGATAGGCGGTCGGATCGCTATAGGTAAAAAGTTCGGATAGCTCCGTCGGCGGGAAAAAGGCCACGACGGATTTGACATTGCCAATGTCCGCGTGCTTATAGGCATGGAGTAAAGCCAAATGTCCTCCCGCACTTGCTCCAACCAAGACGAGGCCGCCTTCGAGATCCCATTCCGAGCTCATGCTTTCCACAAATTCAATTGCGGAAATGACATCGTTTTCCTGAGTTGGAAAAGGGTTATCGCCTGTGGCAAGGTTAAAAAGACTGTAATTCATGGAGGCATACGCGTATCCGGGGAACAGAATGCCCATGCCTGATTTGAAGGGCAAAAACTCATCCTTGCTGCCTTCTATCCATCCACCACCATGGATATAAAGGATAAGTGGGGTTTCGGCAAGATTTCTCCCCGCGGGTAGATAGATGTCCAACTGCTGTTTGTCTCCAGTTCCGTAGGAGACGTTGGTTAGTTCGAGCTCGGGTAAGGGAGTTTCGACTGGAGGCTCATCTGAACTACAGGAAAAAATAAATCCCAGAAGGATGAAGAGCAGTAATTTTTTTGCCATGATCAAAAATTTCAATTGTCTAATTTAGAACCATTTAATTAAAGATTCGATGATTTTTTTAGCCTTGAGTCCATAGGGAGGGCGGAGAAGGGTTACATTGTTGAATCCCACCCTTTGTCTGAGAACACCTTTCTCGTTGCTGAACGCCAAGAAGCCGTGGTACCCATGCGATTTTCCGATTCCGCTGTTTCCCACACCTCCAAAAGGAAGATTGTTGTGGAGAAAATGTAGCACGCAGTCGTTGATAACCGCATTGCCCGAACTCGTGTTTTTGAGAATCAAGTCTGTTTCATCACTCGAATCAAACACATAAAGCGCCAAGGGTTTCGGTTTTTGGTTTATATAGTCTATTGCTTCCTGAATGGATTCATAGGTCAGAATGGGCAGCAAGGGGCCGAATATCTCTTCATGTGAGATGTCCATTTCTTCGGTGATTCCACTCAGAATGGTCGGTTCGATAAACAATTCCCGTCTATCGTTTTCTCCACCAAAATCCGTTTTAGCTCCTTTTTCTGTTGCGTCCTGCAGGCAATTTAAGATTCTGTCGAAATGCCTCACATCAATGATTCGAGCCAAGTCCTTTGATTTTGCAATTCCCAGAAAACTCGGGTCATACATATCCTTGATTGCCAAAATCAATTCAGCCACCAGTTGGTCTTTTTTGCTTTGGTGCACCAGGATGTAGTCTGGGGCTATGCAGGTTTGGCCTAGATTTACGAATTTCCCGAAAGCTATTTTTTTTGCTGCATCTGCTATGTCCGCGGACTTGGTCACGATGGTGGGTGACTTTCCCCCAAGTTCCAGCGTGACTGGTGTGAGGTTTTTGGATGCTTTCTCCATCACAATCTTCCCTATTTTGGTGCTGCCAGTGAAGAAAATATGGTCAAAAGGAAGTGAAAGCAGCTCTTGGGAGACTTCCACTCCGCCAAGGCAGACAGTGACCTCCTCAGGCTTGAAGAGTTCTTTTACCATTTGGGCAACCAAAGCGGACGTTTTTGGAGTCAATTCTGAGGGCTTCAATACTGCGGGGCAGCCGGCTGAAATTGCCGAAACCAATGGCCCAACGGCAAGATTGAATGGATAGTTCCAGGGTGAAATAATCAACGCGCATCCCTTTGGCTCATATTGAACGTAGCTGCTAGTCCCAAACATAGGCATCGGCATCGACGCTTTGCTTGGCTTCATCCAAGACTTTAGGTACTTCTTTGCGTGGTTTATCTCGGAGGTGACTGGGAAAATCTCCGATAAGTCCGTCTCTGCTATGGGTTTTTTAAAGTCATCCCAAAGAGCTTGGCGGATAGCTGACTGATTCCTTGATATCCAGTCGTTTAGAATTTTCAAACGCTCCACTCGCTCAGCGACTGAGGAAGATCTCCATGCCAAGGCTGTCTTTTTTTGCAGCTGAACAATGTCTGTAATGTCAATCGGTGGCAAAGCTTGGGTGTCCATTTGTGTAGGTTTCAAAGCTGAATATCACTTCAATATAACAAAGCACAATAGGCCAATGCATTTTTTGACTCAAATCAAAGGCTTGGAGGTGTTCGGAAGAAGTGGCCGATGATAGGCATGGGACTGTACCCGAATCCGTTGGATAATACCAAATCTGAACAATCGCTGATTGAAGATGGGCAAGGAAAGAGATATTGCCCGACCGACCGCAGCAAAACCTATGAAGAAGGGATGCTGATCCGCTGCTGTTTTACCGCTGCTTTTTCGTATGTTTTGGCGTATGAAATACCTCTTTTTACTCTATTTGACTTTTTTTGGAACGGTTGCGTTCGCCCAAGAGCAGTTTGATCCCAAGGGGTCCGGACATGTTTTAATCTGGCAGGATGAATTCGACCAAAATGGGAAAGTCGATCCCGCCAAGTGGAGCTTTGAAAAGGGCTTTGTCCGAAATCAGGAACTGCAGTGGTATCAGGAAGATAATGCCAGCGTGGATGGCGGCCATCTGATCATCACGGGAAGAAGAGAGAACGTTCCCAATTCGGGATATGAGGCAGGTAAACAGGACTGGCGAAAGGCGCGCAGAGCTGCAGACTACACTTCCTCAAGCATCCACACCCGAGGAAAATTCGAGTTCAAGTATGGCGTAGTAGAAGTAAGGGCGAAAATTGACACGGCTTCCGGAATGTGGCCAGCAATCTGGACATTGGGGGTAAAAAATCCCTGGCCCGCCAACGGAGAGATCGATATCATGGAGTTTTATCGGGTGAAAAACCAACCTACCATTCTCGCCAATGCCGCCTGGGCAGACCGAGGACAATATCGGGCTATATGGGACGAGGAGAAAATCCCTTTCTGGGAGCTTTTGAGATCGGATACCGACTGGCCTTCAAAATTCCACCTTTGGAGAATGGAATGGGATGAACATTTCATCCGGCTATTTCTGGACGGCCGATTACTCAATGAAATCGATCTTTCGAAGACACTCAACCCGGATGGCTTCAATCCCTTTCACCAACCCCATTATCTCTTGCTCAATCTGGCAATCGGCAGCAACGGAGGCGACCCGAGCGAAAGTACTTTTCCTAAGGAATATCGGGTGGACTACATTAGGGTCTATCAAAAGAGGTAAGAGGTCTGGGTGTTTCAGTCAAAGGTCTTGGAACTGTCGGCAATCATTTCGTTCAATTCCCTCATTTCTTTTTCTGTCAGATCCCTCCACGTGCCCACCGGGATGTCAAGATGGATGTTCATGATCCGGATACGCTTCAGCTGCTTGACGGTGTAGCCTAGAAATTCGCACATGCGCCGAATCTGGCGATTGAGTCCCTGAGTGAGGATGATGCGAAACTTAAACTTTGTAATCAGTTCGACTTTGCAGGGATCGGTCACTGTGCCTAGGATAGGGATGCCAGTTGACATCTTTCGGATAAAATTTGCATCAATGGGCCGATCCACCGTCACGATGTATTCCTTTTCGTGGTTGTTTTTGGATCGTAGGATTTTGTTGACGATGTCCCCCTCGCTGGTCAACAAGATCAGCCCCTCGCTGTCCTTATCCAGTCGGCCAATCGGAAATATACGCTCCGGATGTCCGATGAAGTCGATGATGTTGTTTTTTTCTCCCTTGACATCAGTCGTAGAGACAATACCAACAGGCTTGTTGAAGGCGATGTAGGTGTGGACTTTTTTTGGCTTTCCTATCAGCTTGCCGTCCACCCGCACTTCATCTTGGGGAAAAACCTTGGTGCCGAGCTCCGGAAGTTTGCCGTTGATGGTGATCCTATTTTGCTCCAGTAGCTGGTCAGCTGCTCGTCTAGAGCAAAAGCCAACCTCGCTGAGGTATTTGTTGATCCGTATCGAAGAATCCTCGCTCATAGAAAAAGAAAATGGATTTGATCCCAAAGTTACCGGATCAAATCCATTCTTGAAATTTCGGTATGGTTTACTTAAAACCCCTGGATGGCCAGCGAATCGGACACGGCCGCCAGCAATCGCTTTTCTCCCTCGAGAGGAATGGAGGCCAAGAGAGTGAAGGACTCGGCTTTTTTGGAATTAAAGGCAGCCAGATTTGCTCGGGAGATTGGTTCTGAAGGTGGGATTTCCTCAGCCAGCCAGTCTTCCTGCTTTCCATTTTTCCAGAATCTAAAACAGAGATGGGGCCCAGTGGCAAGCCCAGTACTTCCGACGTAGCCGATCACCTGTCCTTGCGATACGCGAGTGCCCTTTCTGATGCCTTTACCAATTTTGGACATGTGCAGGTATTGAGTCGTATAGGTTCCGTTGTGTTTGATTTTTACGTAGTTGCCATTGGCTGAGGTGTATCTGGCTTCTACTACGGTTCCCTCACCTACGCTTCGGATTTCTGTACCCGTCCTTGCGGCATAGTCAGTGCCCAAATGCGGCTTGTATCGTTTTTGGACCGGATGAAATCTCTTCAGGTTATATCTTGAACTGATCCGGGTGTATTCCAGTGGATCTCTCAGAAACGCTTTTTTCAATGAATTCCCGTCTTGGTCGAAGAAATTCAGCTCCCCATTTTGCTCAAAGGGAATGGCGTGGTAGGGCTTACCGTTGTGTAGGAAGTATGCGAGCTGAATGCCCGAGACATCTACCACCTTTCCGTCTACGATTTTCTCCTCATATACCACCTTGAATTCATCGCCTCTTTGCAAAGCTTGAAAATCGACAGACCAGCCGAAGAGGTCGGCAAATTTGTTGATCACAGCTACGGACACGTCCTTTTTGTCCATATCGACGTAGAGTGAGCTTTGGATAGTGCCACCTATTTCCCGAGTGCGATACTCCGCTGGCTTTTCGGCCTTGTAGATATCCATGGAGTCCAGGTTGAACACCACATACTCGGCAGGATTGGGCTCGTAGATGAAAAACTGGGCCATTTCCGAAGCGGATTGGGAAATGACCGTAAACTTTTTGTTGGCGGCGATACCCCTTACGTCAAAAACGCTCTTGGACTTTTTGGCAATCTCGTCGATGATCTGGTAGGGAACATTGAAGGGAGAAAGTATGGAGGCTAGGGTTTGGTTTTTGCTGACCGTACCTTCCACGATATTGAGGCCGGTGACGTTGATGCCGTAGAGGAAGACTTCTTTTTCCTTCTTGACAGCTGTACTGTCGATCGAGGCTACCATTTGATCCTCAGAGGGGGCCGCATCTATGGTAGTGAGTTGGAAAATGACACCGGCTCCCAGGGTGAGAGCAAGAGCTGCGATGCCTATCCATTTATTGTTCATTAATCGCTGATTTTTAGAGAATAAGGAAGAATTTGATTTCTAATCAAGAGAAATTGTAGGGCAATTCCAAACGAATCGCTCCAGAATACGTTAGCAGCGCCAATTTTCGTGCCGCAATGTTGCAGAAACCGGCTGGGATTCCAAATCTACTGATTTTTAACTTTTTAAAATTTGTTAAAGAAATTGGGTGATCAGGAAGTAGAATCTTGCTTTTGTTGCGAATCTTACAAGTGGAAACGCTGATCTCTGGATCAATTATTTATCTTTGACCTCCCAAAAAAATCAAGGATTCAAAATGTTGAGAACTCATACTTGTGGCGAACTTCGCCTCGACCATGTAAATCTGGAAGTGACTCTTGCGGGCTGGGTTCAGCGAGTCCGTAACAAAGGCGGATTGATCTGGGTGGATCTTCGCGACAGATATGGCGTGACTCAGCTGATCTTTGAAGAAGGATCCACGGACAAAACCTTGCTGCAAAAAGCGGCCGATCTCGGTCGGGAGTTTGTCGTATCCGCTAGTGGAACAGTCATCGAGCGAACTGCCAAGAACGACAAAATGCCAACCGGATCCATCGAAATCAAAGTCTCCCGGCTGGAAGTACTCAATGCGGCCAAGATCCCTCCATTCATCATTGAGGATGAGACGGACGGTGGTGACGAGCTTCGTATGAAATATCGATACCTCGACTTGAGGAGGAATGTGGTGAGGGAGAAGCTCCAACTACGCCACCGCATGATGCAGGAAACCCGCAAGTACATGGATGGTCAAGACTTCATAGAGGTGGAGACGCCTGTGCTGATCAAATCGACACCGGAAGGAGCAAGGGACTTTGTGGTGCCGAGCAGGACGAACCCTGGAGAGTTTTATGCTTTGCCCCAATCTCCCCAGACCTTCAAGCAGCTGTTGATGGTGAGTGGTTTTGATAGATATTTTCAGATTGTCAAATGTTTCCGTGACGAAGACTTGCGAGCAGACCGTCAGCCGGAGTTTACGCAGATTGACTGTGAAATGGCCTTCGTCACGCAGGAAGATATCCTGAACACTTTCGAGGGCTTGGTGAAGCACCTGTTTTCATCGGTGAAAGGAGTCGATCTCGGCTACGTTGAGCATATGACTTTTGCGGATGCGATGAAATACTATGGCAACGACAAGCCGGACCTGCGCTTCGACATGAAATTCGTCGAGCTGAATGAGGTGGCAAAAGGCAAAGGCTTTGGTATTTTTGACAATGCGGAACTGGTCGTCGGCATCTGTGCCAAAGGCGCCGCCGAATACACCAGAAAACAAATCGACGAACTGACCGAATGGGTGAAGCGTCCTCAGATCGGCGCAAAGGGGCTGATATATGCCCGATATAACGCCGATGGAACGCTGAAATCCAGTGTGGACAAATTTTATACAGCTGAGGATCTCAAGACCTGGGCCGATGCTTTCGGGGCGGAGCCCGGTGATCTGATGCTGGTGCTCAGTGGAGATGCCAAGTCCGTCAGAAAGCAACTTTCGGAGCTGAGACTGAAGATGGGCGAGGATCTTGGCCTGCGTGACCGCAGCAAGTTTAAGCCGCTATGGGTCGTCGATTTCCCTCTTTTGGAATGGGACGAGGAGACCAAGCGCTACCACGCGATGCACCATCCGTTTACGTCTCCTAAGCGTGAGGACATTCCTTTGCTGGAGACTGACCCTGGAGCTGTTCGCGCCAACGCATACGATCTGGTTATCAACGGCGTGGAAATAGGTGGCGGTTCTATTCGAATCCATGACCGCAGTACCCAGCAACTGATGTTCACGCATTTGGGCTTTAGCGATGAGGAAGCCCAAAAGCAATTTGGCTTTCTCATGGAAGCCTTCGAGTACGGTGCGCCGCCACATGGAGGGATAGCATTCGGATTTGATCGGCTTTGCGCGATTTTTGGCGGCTCTGACTCGATCCGTGATTACATTGCTTTCCCGAAAAACAATTCAGGAAGAGACGTGATGATCGACTCGCCAAGTACTATAGCAGATGAACAATTAAAGGAACTTTCGATCCGGGTGAGCCTGGAGCAAAAATAGGGAAAGGGGCTTCGGCCCTTTTTTATTTGAATTGAATTTTAGCCACCAAGAGCGCCAAGGAATTACGCTAACCTTTCTTTTGAAACGTCGGCTTCTGCCTTTGTGCTCTTGAACTCCCTTTGGGATTTTGCGTTTGTTTGGAGTTTTTCAAGCTATCTGACTAGCCGCCAAATCTCTGCTTTCCTTTGTCGGTGTGGTTTTTCTCAACGGGGATTGATCAGATAGGAGCGAATTCCCATCACGATCAGCAGCTGGGCGATGGCGTAGGTACCCATGATGACTATGCCCGATTCAGCGAAATCCTGAAAAAACCTGCTGATTGCAATCGCACCGTCTGAGATGAAAAAAAGCACCGCACCGATAAAGACCTGCCAAAACGAGGTGGCATTGCACTTTTTGTATCGCTCCCGAGCCGTTGCAACCATCGCCACGATTACGATGATGTAGGCAATCACGGGGACTTTTAGAGCGCCAAGGTTGGCATGGATTAAGTAATAAACGAATGCCGCTGAAAGATAAATGGGTAGATTGAGAAGAAAGGACTTTACGAAATTTACGTGCTCCAATCTGTTGGGACTTTGCTGCGCTATCCTGAATCCGATAATATAGCAGACGTGAGCCATCAAAAATGCCCCAAGCCCATAGACAAAAAATTGGGACCACAACAATAGGATGTCTCCGATCCAAGAAAAGACCAGTGCCCCAAGGATCGATTTGGTGAGGAGAGTGGAAGCTATCGGCCTGGTGATTTGGTAGAAATAGGCAATCAAGCCCAGCAGAATCAACGGTTTCGAGTAAAACCTCATCGAGGAATTGCCTTCTACCAAGAAGGCCAAGTCAGCCAAGGTAGCTGCCAAAAACAAATAGAGCCAAACAATGTTTTTATCTTTCAATGGAATAATATTCTGTTTTTTCGGCCAAATATAGAGGAAATTACTGCTTGTAACTGCGCCGGACGTCTCTGTGTTTGGAATTTGAAAACGGAAGTTTTTCCGAATTCTGGTCTAAGAAGATTTGCATTTTTGGGATTTTTTGTCGGATTTTTTTAAAACGCCTTCAATAATCTCAAGTTTTTGCTCAAAACAACACAAAAAATGTTGGGTATGGGGTGTTAAGCTTTCGTTAAAAAATGTGAAATTTGGATAGCAAAACTTAATGTTAACTACCCAACTTTGCTGGGGGGCAAACTTACCTTTACAGGGATTTTCTATCAAAACCAACTTTCAACAATCAAAATCTTATGAGGCAAAATTTACTGAAAAACTTGATGGCAGTGGTGATTTTGGTGCTCAGCACCGGAATTGCCTTGTCTCAGGGTGTGACTACGTCTGGTATCTCCGGTGTAGTGACCGAGTCAAACGGAGAGCCGCTTCCCGGAGCGAATGTCGTCGCTACCCACTTGCCGTCCGGTACACGGTATGGGGCCGTTTCCAACCTGGATGGTAAGTATTCGATTCCGGGAATGCGAGTAGGGGGGCCATACAGGCTTTCGGTTTCATTTATTGGATTTGCCACGCAGGATGTGGAAGGTATCGTCCTTTCTCTCGGCGTGTTTTCCAACGTGAACGTGATCCTGCTCGAAGATGGGCAGGAGCTGAATGAAGTGTTGGTGACCGCCAGTGCCAACAACATCTTCTCCAATGAGAGAACCGGCGCGAGCACGTCTATTGATAACCGCGCGCTGACCAAGCTACCTACCATTTCGAGAAACATCAACGACTTCACCCGTCTGACCCCCCAGTCCAACGGGCAGTCTTTCGCCGGTCAGGATTCCCGACTGAACAACATTACCGTTGACGGTTCCTATTTCAACAACTCCTTTGGATTGGGAAGCGGAAGCAATCCAGGCGGAAGAACGGGTGTATCCCCGATCTCCCTGGATGCGATCGAGCAGATCTCCGTCAATGTGGCCCCTTATGACGTGAGACAAGGCAACTTCACTGGCGCGGGTGTGAATACAGTTACCCGTTCCGGTACAAATGAGTTTTCGGGTTCTGCTTACTATTTCTGGAGAAACAACAACAACGTGGGTACAGAAGCAGGTGAGAACACTTTCAACCCCGGCGACTTTACATACAACCAGATTGGTTTCAGACTGGGCGGTCCTATCATCAAGGACAAACTGTTCTTCTTTGCCTCCTTTGAGGACGAAAAAGAAGCCAGACCAGGCACGACCTGGAGAGCAAGGGTCGGAGATGAGCCGATTGAGGGGAACGTAACCCGCGTCCTAGCTTCCGACTTGGATCAGCTGAGCAGCTTCCTGAGAGATAATTTCGACTACGAGACAGGCCCTTACCAAGGATACGACAACGAAACGCTCGGTACCAAATTTCTTGTAAAGCTCGATTACAACATCAACGACAAAAACAAGTTGAGCTTGAGATACAACCATCTAAACTCCTCCACAGATGTGTTAATGTCCAACTCTTCCTCTTTAGGCTTCGGAAACAGAAACCTGAGACCTCAGGCGCTTAACTTTCAAAACTCCAATTATAGCATCTTGGAAAACATCCGTTCGGTAGTTGCCGAATTGAACACCCGAATCAAGGACAACATGACCAACAACCTGATCGTGGGCTATACCTATCAGGACGAGAGTCGGGGCTACAAAGGGGAGTTTTTCCCAATGGTGGATATCTTGGAAGATGATGCTACCTACACTTCCTTCGGTTTTGAACCCTTTACGCCAAACAATGAATTGAGGTACAAGACCTTTCAGATCCAGGATAATGTGCAGATCTTCAAAGGAAACCACACAATCACCGCTGGTTTCAGCTATGAATACTATGAGTCTGAAAACGTCTTCTTCCCAGGCTCCCAGTCTGCCTACGTATACAATTCACTGGAGGACTTCTATACCGACGCGAACAACTTTCTGGAAAATGGAAACACAGTTCCCTCAGGAGTGGACTTAAGAAGGTTCCAAGTAAGATGGAACAACATTCCAGGCTCAGACAAGCCAGTTCAGATGCTGAAAGTGAACTATGCGGGTATCTATGGACAGGATGAAATTCAGCTAAGGTCCAATTTCAAAGCAACAGTAGGTTTGAGAGTGGATGTTCCGTTCTTTGGACAGACCGCCTTGAGAAATGAGGATGTAGAAGCAATGGATTTCAGAAATCCCGCAGGGGAAACGGTTGGATTCAGAACAGACCAACTGCCCGAAGCAAATATTCTTTGGTCTCCGAGAATTGGTTTTAACTGGGATGTGTTTAATGATCAAAAAACTCAGGTAAGAGGTGGTTCTGGTATTTTCACGGGCCGTCCGGCTTACGTCTGGATTTCTAACCAAGTTGGGAACAATGGTATTTTGACAGGATTTGAACAGAAAGATTCAAGACCCGCAAGCTCTACATCTCCAGCAGTTCCTCTTTTTGACAGACCTTTTAATCCAGACCCCAATGCCTATAAGCCAAGTCAGGTTTCAGGCAATCCTGCATCATCTTATGAGTTGGCATTGATCGAGTCTACCTTCAAATTCCCCCAGGTCTGGAGGTCCAACATCGGGATTGACCAACTGTTACCGGGTGGACTCGTGGCTACCGGTGAGTTTATCTACAGCTCGGATGTCAATGGCATTGCCTATTACAATGCCAATCTTCCGGAAAACCAAGGTACTTATTCTGGGATTGATCCGAGGCCAAGGTGGACAGGAAACCGAATCAATTCCAACATCCCGAATGCCGTTACCCTTTCGAATCAGGCCGTGGGTAAGTCCTGGGTCGCTTCCGTTTCCTTGGAAAAGCCTTTTGCAAATGGGCTTTATGTAAAGGCGGCCTATAGCTATGGTCAATCCAAAAACACCGTTGACCCAGGATCTATTGCGGCAGGGACTTGGTTCAACAACCCAATTGCTGGAGATCCAAATAACCCCATTCTTGGCTATTCAAGCAACAATCTTGGAAACCGAGTTTTTGCGGTAGCTTCTTATAGCAAAGACCTATTCAAATTCGGGAATACCTCGGTGTCGTTGTTTTGGGAAGGGATGAACCAGGGCGTGGGCAGCTATAGATTTTCCAGTGATGCAAACGGCGACGGCGGTGCGAGCAACGACCTCATTTACATTCCCGCCGATACCGACGAGATGAATTTTCAGACTTACACCGTTTCCAATGGCGGGCCTACGTTTACTGCTGCCGAACAAGCAGCAGCTTGGGAAGCTTACATACAGCAAGACAAATACCTGAGAGACAACCGAGGTAAATATGCGGAAAGAGGAGGGGCAATGCTTCCAATGGTATATCGGGCGGACTTTTCCTTTGCCCAACAACTGTTTACCGACATTAACGGCAAGAAGAACACGCTCGAATTTAGAGTCGATATCCTGAATGTTGGAAACCTTCTCAACAAAGACTGGGGCGTCGGAGAGACTTTCAACGCCATCCAGCCTCTGACTAATCCAGGTGTAGACGCCAACGGAGCCTTGACCTACAGAATGGCTCAAGTCGGGGGGAACTTGGTTTCGAAAAGCTACAGGGCCACTGCCGGTGTGTCCGACGTTTGGAGAATGCAGTTTGGCCTAAGATATATCTTCAATTGATCTAGAATTTGAGTTGACAAAAGAGCGCTCCATGAGTTGGAGCGCTCTTTTTTTTTGTATTTTTCAACAGGTGATAAAACAAACTATGAATTTTTGATCGCCGGCAGTTTTGTTTTAAGCGTGAGGAGTAAGCCAATCGCTTCAATGGTGTCTAATCAATCCTCTATTTTATATGAAGAAGCTACAGTTTTTTTTGGTCCTTCTATTTATCGGTTTTGCCGTCCAGGCGCAGACTGACTCCCTTGTATTGAGCAACAACGACCTCATCGTAGGGGAAATCAAAAACATGGACAAGAATATTATCGGGATAGAAACAGACTATTCTGACGTGGATTTCAAGATCAAGTGGGACAATGTCAAGCGGGTCTATTCCAAAACCAACTACCTGATCACCCTTTCAGACGGCAGACGGTATAATGGTAGAATCCGCAGCCTCAATGACAGTATCGTGGAAATCGACACCCAAATGCCGGAAACTATCCTGAGTTTTTCAAAAAAGAACAACAAGGTCGAAGAGACATTTGGACAAAAAGTAGACGTACAGCGTCACCAAATCGTGTATCTCAATGCGCTCGATGATACGTTTTGGAGTAGGCTTTCCTTTAATTTCGATGTGGGGACAAACCTTACTAAGGCCAACGATTTCCGGCAGTTTACATTTAACACGGCGGCAGGGTATTTGGCGGATCGGTGGAAAGCCAATCTCAACTTCAACAGCCTGAGGTCGACCCAGGCCGAAGTAGAGCCTATTAAGCGTACAGAACTTGGAGCATCCTACAACTACTTCCTTCCTCATGATTGGTATCTGATGTATTCCCTGAATATCCTGTCCAATACCGAGCAGTTGTTGGATCTGAGAACTTCCAATATGATCGGTGCTGGCAATTATGTAGTACACACCAATAAGGCTTATTTGGGGTTTTCTGCTGGTGTCAACTTCAATAATGAAAAGTTTCAAGGAGACGAGTCGTCGACACAATCAGGGGAAGCATTTTTTGGCGCGCAGTACAATATTTTTGACATCGGTGATCTGGATCTCATGACTACCGTGGTAGGGTATCCAAGTTTGACGGAAAAGGGAAGATTCAGAACAGACTTCAAATTCGATATCCGCTACGAATTTAAGTTTGACCTCTATTTCAAAGTCGGAACGACAATGAACTATGATAATCAGCCTACCGAGGGTGCCTCTGACTTGGATTACATTTTCCAGACCACAGTAGGCTGGAGTTTATAGCCTCTAATTGAGACAATAGGAAAGTCATAAATCATTTTGGCAAATCGACATCCTCTTTTTTCCCCTTTGATAGCGGAGATTTGCCATCAGTATCTTTTATTCCCGTGTACCCATAATATGCTGTATTTTAGCTATCCAGTAAACTTTTGTCCAGTTCGGATAGTCTAAACAATTATGTTGTATCATCGGGAATACATACATCCTCAAAGCCAGGAATGGGTGGTTTTCATCCATGGTGCGGGAGGGTCGTCTGCGGTGTGGTATAAGCAGTTGAAAGATTTTAAAAAGGAATTCAATCTTTTGCTGATTGATCTTCGGGGACATGGCAAGTCCATGGATCTGCCCCAAGCTATCTGGACTGACAAATATACCTTTGAATCGGTCACTCGGGATATAATAGAGGTTTTGGATCATCTGGGTACACCACCAGCGCATTTTATGGGAGTTTCTTTGGGGACTATCATCGCCCGACAGCTGGCAGAGATACAGCCCCAGCGAGTCAAGTCGCTTACTATGGCCGGTGCTGTGACCAGACTCAACACGCAGAGTCGGATTCTGGTGTTTTTGGGAAATACCTTTAAGCACATAATCCCCTATATGTGGCTATACAGGCTGTTTGCATTTGTGATCATGCCGCGAAAACAGCATGCCGAATCCCGAAATCTCTTTATCCTGGAGGCGCAGAAGCTTTGCCAAAGGGAGTTTATCCGCTGGTTCAAGCTCACCCGGGACATCAATCCCCTCCTCAAATATTTCAAGGAAAAAGACCTTAAGATTCCTACCCTCTATATCATGGGAGACCAAGATGTGATGTTTTTGGAGCCCGTTAAAAACTTGGTGATAACCCATAAAAACTCTATCCTAAAAATACTCGAAAAATGCGGCCACGTGGTAAACGTGGAGCAACCTGAGCAATTCAACCATCTATCTCTGGCTTTTATCAAAAACCAAAAGCAACTTGACTTGTACCCTTAAATGAAAAAACAAACCAAAATTGCCCTTATTGTAGGAATTGTACTGATTATCGCGATTGCATTTTTCTATCCAAGACTCAACCTGAAAAGCGAGGGCGGTTCCGCCCCTGTGTCCAATGGGGGAGGGGGATCCGAGCAGCCTTTGCCAGTCAATGTGGTGAAATTGCAAAGAGAGACCCTTCGAAACCAACTTCAGGTGACCGGGACGATTCTGCCAAATGAATCTGTGTCGCTCCGGCCGGAGATTTCGGGATTGGTTACCCAAATAGCCTTCAAGGAAGGCCAATATGTCACCAAGGGCACACCACTGGTTTACCTCAATGACGACGAACTTCAGGCCCAATTTCAACGCTTGCAATACACGCAGAAGTTGTTTGAAACTCAGGAAAATAGACAAAAACAATTGCTTGCCAGAGAAGCGATTTCGCAGGAAGAATACGACATTGCATTGAATCAATTCAACACGGCGCTGTCTGACATCAAGCTGGTGGAAGCCCAACTTGCCAAAACTGTGATCCGAGCTCCTTTCAATGGGATGCTCGGTTTGAGGTTGGTCAGTGAGGGAAGCGTAATCGGCCCAAATGACGTGATCACTTCGGTGGTGAACATTGATCCGATCAAGATCGAGTTTTCGATACCTGAGCGATATGCCAACCAGGTGACGGTGGGCTCTCCGGTATTCTTCTCCAACGAATCTTCGGAGGAAGAAGTACAAGGCCAAGTCTACGCTTTTGAACCGCAGATTGACTTGGCGACAAGGACTCTGAAACTCAGAGCACAAAGTGCCAACAAAGGCGGCAAATTCCTTCCGGGGATGTTTGTGAAGATCCGCTTTATTTTGGAAGTGACCGAAGATGCGTTGATGGTTCCGGCAGAATCGGTTATCCCCGAGCTTTCAGGCTACAAGGTTTTCGTAGTCGGCGAAGGGGGCAAGGCTGAACAGCGGCTGATTGAGATTGGAACTCGGACAGAATCCCACGTGCAAGTCCTCTCAGGACTCGACGAAGGCGAGCTGGTACTCACCACAGGTGTGATGCAAGTAAGGCAAGGTATGCCGATCCAACCCAATTTACCACAATAAGTTATGGCTAGCTTATCCCACATCAGTATCAACCGGCCTGTATTGGCCATTGTCATGTCCCTCGTGATCCTGCTGTTTGGCGGGATAGGGATTTCTCTTTTAGGTATTCGCGAGTATCCGAGTGTGGATCCCCCGGTGATCAACGTCAGCACTTCCTATGTCGGCGCCAATGCAGACGTGATTGAAGCACAGATTACTGAGCCGCTTGAGGAGCAGATCAACGGGATTCAGGGGATCAAATCCCTAACCTCCACCAGTGCGGATGGACGAAGCAATATCACCGTCGAGTTTGAGGTTGGGGCGGATCTAGAAGCCGCTGCCAATGACGTCCGGGACAAGGTGTCCGGCGCTCAGCGAAACCTCCCTCCAGATGCTGATCCTCCAGTGGTGTCCAAAGCAGATGCCGACTCCCAGCCCATTGTCGGCGTCAACGTGAAAAGCGATTCCAGAAGCCTTTTGGAGCTTTCGGACTTGGCAGACAATGTGTTCAAAGAAAGGCTTCAGACTATTCCAGGCGTGAGCCGGGTGCAGATCTGGGGAGACAAGGAATATGCAATCCGACTCCGGATGGATCCGCTCAAAATGGCTTCCTACGGCATCACTCCTTTGGATGTCTTGAGTAAGGTGCAGAGTGAAAACGTGGAGCTTCCCTCGGGGAGAATCGAGGGCGAAAGCATCGAACTTTCAGTCAGGACAAAAAGCCGTCTCAGCTCTCCTCAGGAATTCAACAACCTCATCATCAAGGAAGACCAAAACAACATTGTCAAGTTTCAGGACATCGGCAACGCCGAGCTGTCCGCGCTTAACGAAAAGACCGTGTTGAAGCGTGGTGGAGTGCCAATGGTCGCAGTAGTCTTGGTGCCGCTTCCCGGCTCCAACAATATCGAAATCGCGGATGAATTTCACCGCAGGCTGAAGTTTATAGAAAAGGATCTTCCAGAGGATGTGGGTATAGAGATAGCCTTTGACTCCACCTCTTATATCCGCAGCTCAATCGAGGAGGTGCAGGAAACGATCATTACCGCCTTTGTACTCGTAGTGGCGATCATCTTCCTTTTCTTGAGGGATTGGCGCACGACTTTTATTCCGGTATTGACCATCCCGATCTCTCTGGTAGGGGTTTTCTTTATCATGTACTTGATGGATTTCTCCATCAATGTCCTGACTCTGTTGGGGATTGTACTGTCCATTGGACTGGTGGTCGATGATGCGATTGTCGTTTTGGAGAACATCTATACCCGTATAGAAAAAGGAGAGAGCCCCAAAAAAGCCGCGGAAGCTGGAGCCGAAGAGATCTTTTTTGCGGTAATCGCGACCACCGTAGCCTTGGCGGCGGTGTTCCTGCCGGTGATCTTCCTCACGGGTACTACGGGACGTCTTTTCAGGGAATTTGGTATTGTAGTGGCTGGGTCTGTAATTATTTCCTCTTTTGTAGCCTTGACAATGACTCCCATGCTCAGCGGCAAGATGCTGAAGTTGAGAAAAAAGCAAAATGCCTTCTACAATTTCACGGAGCCCTTTTTCGTGTGGCTCAATGACGGATACGATCGCATGCTTTCCGGCTTTATGAAGGTCAGGTGGATTTCATTTCCTTTGATTTTGTTTATGGCCTTGGGTATTTATTGGCTGTTTTCCCAGATCCCCTCTGAGCTCGTTCCTATCGAGGACAGATCCGAACTGAGGATCAACATGTCGGGACCCGAAGGGGCTACGTTTGGCTTCATGGGCACCGAAGTGGATCGGATCACGAGTATACTTCAAGAAGAGATCCCTTCCGAAGAACTCGTCGGATTGACCAGTGTGACCTCCCCGGGCTTTGGGACGGCCAACACCAACTCGGCATTTATTCGTTTGTACCTCACGGATGCGGACAAGCGGAGCCGCTCGCAGCAACAGATCTTCAATTCCGTAAACAATATCCTCAAGCAACAAACTGCCGTTCGGGCCTTTGCCCAGCAGCCTGTTTCCATCGGTGATAGGCGTGGTGGATTGCCAGTTCAATATGTGATCCAAGCGCCTACTTTGGAAAAGCTGAAAGAGGTCATCCCTCCGTTTTTGGAAAAAGCTTCCCAAAATCCAGCCTTTATCTTTACTGATATAAACCTGAAGTTTACCAAGCCTGAACTGGAAATTGAGATTGACAGAGAAAGGGCAAGAAACATCGGCGTTTCGGTGCAGGAGATTGCCAGAACGCTCCAACTTTCCTATTCAGGTCAGCGATTCGCTTACTTCATCATGAACGGCAAGCAGTACCAAGTACTGGGCGAAATGCGTCTTCAGGATAGAAATGAGCCGATCAACCTCAGAATGCTATACGTGAGGGGAGGAGATGGTCAGCTGGTTCAGCTGGATAATCTTGTGCGTGTAGTAGAAAAGAGCACGCCACCCCAACTGTACCGCTTTAACCGATTTGTGAGCGCGACGGTGACAGCCAACCTTGCTGAGGGCTACACCATCGGTGCTGGATTGGACGAGATGGATAAGATCGCCGCCGAAGTGCTGGACGATTCCTTCTCCACGGATGTTTCAGGCCCATCCAAGGAATTCCGCGAAAGCTCCAACAGTTTGTTGTTTGCCTTTGTCTTTGCACTCATCTTGATCTATCTGGTGCTTGCGGCTCAGTTTGAAAGTTTCCTGGATCCGCTTACCATTATGTTCACTGTTCCTTTGGCCATATTTGGCGCGCTGGCGACGCTTTGGCTCTTTGATTTTACCCTAAACATCTTTAGCCAGATCGGCATCATCATGCTGATAGGCTTGGTGACCAAAAACGGTATCTTGATCGTGGAATTTGCCAATCAGCGCAAAGCTCAAGGGATGGACGTGGAGGAGGCCATATTCGGAGCTGCCGTTGCGCGATTCAGGCCAATTTTGATGACTAGTATGTCTACCATTTTGGGGATTTTGCCGATTGCTTTGGCACTGGGTGCCGGAGCGGAGAGTAGAGTACCCATGGGCGCTGCCGTCATCGGAGGTTTGACCTTTGCCACGATCCTTACCCTATTTATCATCCCGGCCATTTACACCTATCTCACTTCTAAGCAAGGAAGATTAGCAAGAATTTAATGAAAAAATTAGCCTTTTTATTCGCTTGGGGAAGTCTACTGACCTCACTGTCGGCTATTGCCCAAGAAAATTTAGACCTAGAAAAAGCTATCCAGATCGGTCTGGAGAAAAACCTCCAGATAAAAATCGCTGTCGAAAACGTCAACCTACGGGAAGGAGATGAAAAGATAGGAGTCGGGGAGCTCTTCATGCCGACCGTAGACGCTACCTATCTGCGGTCATTCAGCAATGAGGATGTTGTCCAGCGATTTGTCAATGACCCGGCACCAAGAGAGATCGACGACGCAAAGTCCAGAAGTGAAAACTTCAATGTGGTGGGACTTTACGGTTTCAGACCAGAGGCCATCGTGACCATGAAGCGTCTCGGTGAACTCACAGAAGTCAGCGAGCTGGAGGCCAAAATTTCCGTTGAAAATACTGTCGCTGGGATCTCCACCGCCTACTACCGCCTCATCCTGGAATTGCAGCGTTTTCAGGTCTTGAGGGAGACCTTGGATCTCAGCCGTGCGAGATTGGACATCGCCAAGGCCCAATACGAACTCGGAGGCGCTGGCAAGCGCGACTTCCTCACAGCTGAGGTGGATTACAACTCCGACTCGAGCCTTTTGCTTACGCAGGAGCAGATCATACAAAATGCGCGAGTCAACCTAAACGAGCTCATGGCCATTGATCCCCATGAAGAGTTTTTTGTGAAGGACACCATATTGGTGGGTGAGATCCAAACCTTGGCAGATTTGGAAGAAAATGCGTTTTTGGAAAACAAGCAGTTGCTTATCAACCAGCGCATGAATAATGTGGCTTTTCTCCAGACCCGGGAGTTGCAGGCGTCCCGACTGCCCATGCTCAATCTAAATGCTACCTATGCCAACAACACGTCCAATTCGGACGCCGGAATCGTCGCCCAAAACCAGCGGGCGGGATTCAACTATGGGGGGAACATCACTGTGAACCTGTTTAGCGGACTGACGCTCAACCGCAGAATTCAAAATGCCAAAGTCCAGCAGCGAATCCAGCAGAGTACTCTGGAGCAATATGAAATCCAGCTGAAATCCGATATCGCAAGAGCTTATAATACCTACTCCAACAACCTTCGGCTTCTGGAGATCGAGCGGAAAAATTTCCAAGTTGCAACGGAAAATACTGACATCGCCTTGGAGCGTTTTCGATTGGGGATTGCTTCCTATTTGGAGTTTCGAGATGCCCAGGTCAATCTATTGACTGCCAAAAATAGATTGATCACTTCCATTTACCAGATCAAAGAGCAGGAGATCGAGCTACTGCGGCTCTCCGGAAAAATCTTCTTTGACAACAGCATGGAAGACCTGCAGCTACCTGGAGATTGATATAAAGCGGAAGCCCGAAAGCTTCCGTTTTTTCTTCGCTATTTTTAACAAATGCCTAATTTTATTTTGGCATAGCCTTTGCCAATCAGCGTGTTGGATCATCTGGGGTTGCCCCTGATAATGAAAAAAACGCTAATCGCACTAATTTCCTTCATCATTCTCCTCTTTTCCGGGGTGCAGTGCACTTTCTTCGAAGAGCGGCTTGAGAAGGCTTTTAAGCCTCCATATATTCTAGACCTTCCTGGTATCCAAACCCGTGGTACCATTCGAGTTGCCGTGGACAATAATTCCACTTCCTATTACATCTACCGAGGAAGGAGGATGGGCTATGAATTTGAGCTTATCCGGGATTTGGGAAAAAATCTCGGTGTTCAAGTAGAGTACTTGGTGATTTCGGACATCGAACAAGCCTTTCAAGCTTTGGAAGAAGGCCGAGCTGACCTGATTGCCATGAATCTTGAAAGTAGCCCCGAACGAAACAGTCGGGTTTCATTTACCCATTACCTGGGTACCATGAGCACCGTAGTGGTGGGGAAAACCGGCTCCCAACAACCGACCACTTGGGAGAAGATCGGTAAGGACACCGTATATGTGAGAAAAGGCGCAGTCTATGAAAAACAGCTCTTGGCCATCAAGGATTCGCTTCAGATGGGCTTTGTGGTAAGTGTTTCGGACGAGCATGAGGAGACGCTGATCGACCAGATAGCCGATGGAAAGATCAAGTGGACGGTGGCCGACCGAAATATCGCAAAAGCAAACCAAACCTATTATCCAGGTCTAGATGCTTCACTGAAAGTCTCAGAAGACGGTGCGATCTCCTGGGCCCTGCGGAAAAACTCACCGAAATTGCTCAACGCCGTAAATGCATGGCTTGCAGAAAAGAAAAAGAAGTTTGTCCCAGAGCTCTATGCCAAATATTTCCTCAGTCCCAGAAACAGCTTTTTCAGGGCCAACAGTCCCTTTTCTTCTCTAGGAGGCAAAAAGATCTCCGTTTTTGATGACATGATCAGAAATGCGGCGGAGGAGTTGGGCTGGGATTGGCGTCTTTTGGCGGCTTTGGTGTATAAAGAATCGGGATTTGACACCACCGCCGTTTCCTACGCTGGAGCGGAAGGCTTGCTTCAGCTGATGCCGGTGACCTTGCAGAGATTTGGCGTTACCGATCCCAATGATCCCGTACAGTCTCTCAGTGGAGGGGTCAGATATCTACAATACCTGGACAAGTTTTGGAGGGAACGGGTGCCTGACTCCAAAGAACGCATCCGCTTTATACTTGCCTCTTACAATATCGGTCAGGGTCATGTAGAGGATGCCTGGAGATTGACCATGAAATATGGGAAAAACACTCGTAGCTGGAAGGATGTTTCCCTTTTCCTCAACCTAAAAAGTGATCCTGAGTACTATCGGGATCCTATTGTGAGGAGTGGCTTTGCCAAAGGCCACATCGCGGTCAATTATGTCCGCGACGTGCTTAGCCTTTTTGAATCTTACAAAACGTTAGTTGAGCCCTGAATCTCAGTGAAGCTCAAACAGTGCTTCGACCTCGACGGGAATGTTGTCTGGAAGTGAGCCCATCCCCACTGCCGAGCGAACTCCGATTCCGTTTTCCTCTCCCCACACACTTGCGAAAAGCTCGCTGCATCCGTTGATGATAAAGGGGTGTCTTTCGAAATCCGGTGTACAGTTGACCATGCCCAGCACCTTGATCACGCGCTTGACCTTGTCCAGGCTGCCGATATTTGCCTTGATGGTGGACAGCATGGCTAGTCCGACCTGTCGAGCAGCCAGCTTTCCGGCATCCATATCCATGTCTACGCCGATTCTGCCGATGATCAGGCTGCCATCATCCTGCACCGTCCCATGACCGGAGAGATATAGGTATTTGCCATCGATAAGGCATGGCTTGTAGACGCCGAGTGGCTTTGGAGCGGGAGGAAGGCTCAGACCGAGCTTCGCAAAGTTGTTTTCAGGTGTTTCCATCAGGGTTGATTTTGGACTGAAATTAGACAAAAAGATCCAGAATGAGGACTCCAAACAAGCCTACAACGGCCACAATGGTCTCCATCAGCGACCAGGATTTGATGGTATCCTTGATGCTCACGTTGAAAAATTCCTTGTACATCCAAAATCCCCCGTCATTGAAATGGGAGAACATCAGGCTCCCCGCGCCAATGGAAAGCACAAGCAAATTCGGGTCTACATTCATAGTGGTGACCAATGGCGCGATAATCCCCGCTGTGGTCAAGCCCGCTACAGTTGCCGAACCAACGCAAACGCGGATGACTGCCGTGATCATCCACGCAAGGATGAGCGGGTGGATGTCCCAGGTTTTTAGGCTTTCGGCAATGGTTAAGCTGACACCCGTATCTGTGAAAATCTGCTTGAGGGCACCCGCACCGGCGACAATAAGCAGGATCATGGCCACATCTTTCGTAGCAATGGTGTAGATGTCCATCAGCTTCACCATGTTGGAATTTCTGAATATACCCAGCGAAAACGTAGCGTAAAGTACGGAGACTAACATCACCACGCCGGGGTCTGCAATGAAGTTAACCAGCGGACGAATCGGATCGTCCGGAGAAATGTTCAAGTTCAAGGCGGTAGTTCCAATCAATAAAATCACGGGAAGCAGTGCGGTGAAGATGCTGTTTCCGATTCCCGGCAATTCACTTTCAGGCTTAGGTTCTGATTGGAAAGTCTTGAGGGGTTCCGATTTAATGTTTTTCAGGAAAGGGGAAAATAGCGGTCCTGCGATGATGATAGTCGGAATGGCTATCAGAAAACCGTAGAAAAGTGTCAGTCCCATATTTGCCCCAAACTGTGCGACCAAGGCAGCAGGTGAAGGATGGGGAGGCAAAAAGCCGTGTGTTACCGAAAGGGCCGCAAGCAATGGAATGCCAACGTATACGGCCGGCAGCTTGTATTGATAGGAAACAGTGAAGGCCAAGGGTACGAGAAGCACGAAACCTACATTGTAAAAAAGCGGAATTCCCACGATCAAACCGGTGACGGCCATCGCCCAGGTCATGTGCTTTTCTCCGAAGATCCTCATCAGAAACCCTGCGATCCGCTGTGCAGCACCGCTTTCGGAGACTAGCTTCCCAAGCATCGCACCCGTCACGATCACGATGACCAGGTCTCCCAGCATGGCACCCATGCCTTTTTGCACGGATTTGGCGACTTGGTCTGCCGGAAGTCCCAGCATCAGGCCAGCGGAGATGGAGGCGATCAAAAAAGCGAGAAAGGGATTGAGCTTGGCCCATACGATCAGAAGTACCAGGATCGCTATGCTGAGCAAAACAAAAACAAAGGTCATAGGTTGGTTTGGGGTTTAAAGGGTAAGATAGGCAAATCAGGGAAAAGTGCCTTTCCACCCGGAAAATATTGAACCTATTTCCTGATCAACTTGACCACCAGCTGATGTTGCTCCGATATGATCCAGACGAAGTAAATCCCGGGAGGCAGGGTTTGAATCAGCGGCTGAATATCGGCCCCAAGATACTTGGATTGAGCTACCAGCTGTCCCTGGGAGTTTTGGATGAGTAGCTGTGATCTTCTCAAGTCTAGATTTGGAGGAAGTACCAGATGCAGGGGGCCATTGGAATAGGGGTTTGGATAGATGCTCAGGCTATTGGCTTCGGCTTCGATTTGCCTTCCTACCCTCAGGACATTGCTCCAAGTGAAATTTGCTGTTTTGTCCAGCTGCTTGATTCGGTAGAAATTATCCCGACGCAAATCGGCACTTTCATCAAGAAACTGAAAATGCTCCAAAACATGGCTATTTGCCTGCGAGGCGATTTCACCAAGCTTTTCCCATCCGGATTCAATTGGATCGTGGCTCTTGTAGATTTCGAAAAACAAATCCGACCCGTCTCCGACTACTTTCCATTTCAACAAGATGCCTTGTTTGGTTAGGCTGGCGTCCGTTTCTAGCCAATGGACAGGTAGTACGGTTGCGGTTCTGAAGCTTCCGACGGTGAAATTCTTGCCCGGCAAATCCGAGAAGCTCAGGCTCCGCCGAGCCCAAAGCTCGGTTGGGTCAGTTCCAGGCAAGTGGCTGCCCGGAGCTGCGTAGCCGGTGCCAACTATCCGCAAGTCATCCACATCATCCACGATCAGTTTGTCTGCAGAGATCCGCAGTTCGAGCGGATTGGGAGTGGGCGTTATCCCCGAGAATTGAAAGTAGCTGAAAAGTCGATACAGTATCTCGGTGCCGTCAACGTCGTCAAACCCAGAATTGTATTCCGCTCCGCTGTATTCGGTGAAGGAAATCTGTAGATTCCCTCCGGCCGAGTTTCCCAGGAGCTGGACTTTACGGATGCCACCATTTCTCGTGTCTTGGAAGGGGAAGGTAGAATTTGCACCGTTCAGCGTCGCAGGGATGCCATAGTAGTGGAACTGGCCTACGTTTTTCCAAGACCCATCGAAATAGACGAATGTACCGGCTAAGCCCGTGTTGATCGAAAGATTGTTGCCCTCCAAATCCATACTTCCCTGGGTGAGTGTCAAGTCTCGCTGCACAGTAAGATCGGAATTGGGAAAGAAGTTGCCGCCGGTTTTGGTCAGAGTCAAATCCCGGACCACAAGCGGAAAGCCCAGAATTTCCTGGTCGCCGGAACCTGCCAATGTCAGGCTTGTGTTGGATGCCGTGAAATTGCCCGAGCCGCTTTTTTCCAAGTTTCCATGCAGGATCAATTGATTGGGGAGGGCGAGGTTTTGGCTTCCCTGAAGTTCGATGTCCCGGACTGAGATTGGGGTTGCCGCGTCGGCATAGGAGCTGGCTAGATAAGTCTTTCCGGTTGATCCGCCACGAAAGACGATTTTCCCATCAAGCTGGAAATTGGCCGCTTCTATTCTGGGCGCATTGCCTTCTAGAATCAGGGTGCCGCCATTTTGAAGAGTAAAGTCCTGCGCGCTGGTAGTCCCACTGGTAGATCTATTGAGTATTCCGGCATTGCATTCGGAAATAAAAGTCGCACCGGATTCAACGACCATACTACCATAGGGTCCTACTCCAAATACGGAAGTTTCTGTGTTGAACGACAGCGAAAAGCATGCGTTTGGCAATACTGAAGTATCTATTTTTTGGAATAAGGTACCTGATCGGACGGTGAAGGCAAGGGCTTTGAGGGGAGCCTCCAGCGTCAGGGTTTCTCCTGGGTCCGCATCGAATATGACGGCAAAGCGACTTTGGGTGGTCTGGGCGCTCCAGCTATTTTTCTGAACAATCACCCGGGAGCTGCCTTTGAAAACAAGCGTGCTTGAAACGGAATTTCCGATCCAGTTTTGGCTGTTCCAGGCATTGTCGGGTGTTCCGGGGGCTGCCCCTGAAAAAGCGTTCAAGGACCCATACACATGTAGCTGAAATCCGGACAGGTTCAATTTTTGGCCTGCCCCGGTTTCAGCATTGATAAACACGCTTTTCACAGCCTCGTTGCTGGTCAATGTCAAGGTATGGGTCTGGTTGATGTAGATGTCATTGCCCTGACCGGGTTTGCTCGTGGCAGGGTTCCAAGTAATTCCATCCCAAAAAACCCAAATGGAAATGTCCGAGAAATTACCGCTGGCGGTAGTTTTGTAGGCGTTTAGTTCTTGGGAAAAAGCCTTGCCAAGAAGCAGCCAGACCGCTGCAACTGCCAGGAATAACCAGTATATTCGGCGGGTAAAAAAATTCCTTCTGGAATCTAAAAAAGTATTAGTATCCATTAAAAAGAGGATTTAAAAAGTACTATTAATTTAAGAAAATGATCAAAAATATTAAAATAGTTTTTCTGATTTTTTTTCTGATAATCCTAGTTCCAACTAATTCCAAAGCTCAATCCCACCGTGTTAGTCTTCTGACTTGTGATGCAGGGGAGGAAATCTATACCTCTTTTGGGCACAGTGCGGTGCGGGTTCAGGATCTGAGTACCGGTCAGGATTTGGTGTATAATTATGGAACCTTTGACTTTGGAGCACCCAATTTTGTATTGAATTTTGCTGGCGGCAGGCTGGACTATTTTCTCTCTGTGTCGACTTTTGACCGGTTTATTGCCGAGTACGACTACTTCGAGCGGAGTGTTCGGGAGCAGGTACTGGATCTGAATGAGACTCAAACCAAAGATCTTGTGCAGTTTTTGCAGACCAATTACCTCCCAGAGAACAGAAACTATCGGTACGACTTTTTCTTTGATAATTGTGCGACCCGGATTCGTGACGCAATGAGGGTAATTCTCGGCGATCAACTTGTTTGGAACGAGCAAAAGCAGCTTCCCGTCGAAAAGACTTTCCGAGAATTGATAGATGAGAAGGTGCTTTACATGCCTTGGTCGGACTTGGGAATTGACATTGCGCTCGGATCGAGACTAGACCGTGACGCTACCCCGTTTGAGGAGCAATTTTTGCCATCTTACATGGAGATGGCTTTTGGCAGTGCAGAGATCATCGGAGATGGACCCTCCCGCCCTTTGGTTAGTCAAAGTCGGGTAATATTGGATTTCCCGGATTCAGAGGAAAAAATGGCAACGTTGAATCCTTATTGGATTTTTTGGGTGATAGCTTTTGCCTTTACAGCAATGACATTTATCGGCCACAAGAAGAATAGGCTTTTCATTGGCATTGATATCTTTGTTTTTGGGATTTTGGGAACTATTGGTCTTGTACTTGCGGCACTTTGGATTGGATCTGAGATTCCTTCAACTAAATGGAACTGGAATATTCTCTGGGCATTTCCCGGACATCTGGCGCTCGTGTATGGACTCACCAAAAAACAAATCCAACCTTGGGTAAAAAAGTATCTCCTTTTCGCGTTGATTCTAGCGGATGCGGCGGTGGTTTTTTGGATATTGGGCTGGCAGTCTTTTCACCCGAGCCTGATCCCGCTGCTGCTGGTGATCATCCTGCGTACGAACTACCTGTACTATAATCTAGGTGGCAGATCCCTGAAAGTCGCCTGATTTCCGAGTTTCGAAAACCTTTTGATCAGTCTTTGTTGTTGGGAGAAAAGCTATGGAATTTAAACTAACCTCTGATTACCAACCTACCGGCGATCAACCCAAGGCGATCGAGGAGCTTACCTCAGGAGTCAAAGCAGGCGAACCCGCTCAAGTACTGCTTGGGGTGACAGGCTCCGGCAAAACCTTTACGGTCGCCAATCTGATTCAGCAGACCCAAAAGCCGACTTTGGTTCTCAGCCACAACAAGACCTTGGCAGCGCAGCTTTATGGGGAATTCAAGCAGTTTTTCCCGGATAACGCGGTCGAATATTTCATCTCCTACTACGACTACTATCAGCCGGAGGCTTTTATCCCCAGCTCGGGCACTTATATCGAAAAAGATCTAAGCATCAACCAAGAGATTGAGAAGCTTAGGCTCAGCGCGACCTCTTCCCTGCTGACCGGAAGGAGGGACGTGATTGTGGTCGCTTCGGTGTCCTGTATCTACGGTATCGGCAATCCCGATGAATTTGGGAAAAATGTCGTCCGTCTCCAGGAGGGTGACCGAATTCCTAGAAATCAGCTGTTGTTCAAGCTGGTAGACATTCTTTACAGCAGAACACAAACGGACCTGACCCATGGTACTTTCCGGGTCAAGGGCGATACTGTCGACATTTTTGTCGCCTACGCGGATTTTGCCTACCGGATTTTCTTCTGGGGAGACGAGATCGAGGCGATCCAGCGCATAGAGCCTGCGACGGGCAAAAAGCTTTCTGACGAAAAAATCATCTCGATCTTTCCGGCTAACCTATTCGTTACCGGACGCGATACCATCCAGACTGCCATCCATGAGATCCAGGATGATATGGTCGCCCAAGTGAATTTCTTCGAGAAAGAAGGGAAATTCATGGAGGCCAAGCGCCTGCAGGAACGGACGGAATTTGATCTGGAGATGATCCGCGAGCTCGGATATTGCTCTGGGGTGGAAAACTATTCCCGGTATTTCGACCGCAGGCTGCCGGGTGCAAGGCCTTTCTGCCTGCTGGATTACTTTCCCGATGACTATCTGTTGGTGATCGACGAGAGCCATGTGACCGTCCCTCAGATTCGGGCTATGTGGGGAGGAGACCGGTCGCGCAAGGTGAATTTGGTCGATTACGGTTTCCGCTTGCCCTCAGCTTTGGATAATAGGCCATTGAAGTTTGAGGAATTTGAGCAGTTGACCAATCAGGTGATTTATGTTTCAGCTACGCCAGCCGACTACGAACTGGCGCTGACAGAAGGGGTGGTCGTTGAGCAGATCATTCGACCTACCGGTCTCTTAGACCCCACCATAGATATACGGCCCAGCCAAAACCAAATCGATGATCTTCTGGAAGAAATTGACCAAACGATCAAAACCGAAGCGCGCGTGCTGGTGACCACGCTGACCAAGCGCATGGCCGAGGAGCTTCAAAAGTTCCTGGAGCGGGCTGGTGTGAAATCCCGCTACATCCACTCAGAAGTAAAGACGCTCGATCGAGTGGAGATTTTGCGTGAGCTCAGACTCGGGATTTTTGATGTATTAGTCGGCGTCAACCTGCTCCGGGAAGGCTTGGATCTTCCGGAAGTTTCTCTTGTCGCGATCTTGGATGCCGATAAAGAGGGCTTTTTGAGAAATGAACGCTCCCTGGTACAGACTATCGGTCGTGCTGCAAGAAACTCGGAAGGCCGCGTGATCATGTACGCCGATAAGATAACAGAGTCCATGCAGGCAGCCATCGATGAGACTCGGAGAAGGCGTGCATTGCAGACAGCCTACAATGAAGAGAATGGTATCACGCCTACCACGGTGATCAAGTCTAGGGACAAGATCATGGGCCAGACCAAAGTCGCCGACTCCAAAAAAGGGACAAAATACTATGCAGAGCCCATGCCGTCTGAAGCACAGGTCGCGGCTGACCCGGTGGTCGAATATCTCAGCAAGGACAAGTTGGAAAAGCTTATTCAGCAAACTCAAAAGCTCATGGAAAAAGCCGCCAAGGAGCTCAACTTCATGGAAGCCGCCCGGCTACGGGATGAGTGGCAAGCCCAAAAATCCCGGCTTGCAGAGCTCAACCGAGGCCTCGGCAACTAGTCTGTAATAAAAGCAATCGAAGCCATGACCCTTCAGGAAGTAAAAGTCTTGGCCAACAAAGGCGAGGGGCTCAAGATCGAATTCAAGAAAAAGGCTGCATTTCCCGAGAAGATCGTGCGGGAGGTGATCGCATTGGCCAATACCGCAGGAGGGGATTTGTTGATCGGGGTCGACGATGATGGCACAGTCAGCGGTCAGCGCTACATCGAAGAGGAGATTTTTATACTGGAAAAATCTATTAGAGAGCTCATCTTTCCGGACTTGAGAGTGGAGATTTTTACCGTTAAGTTGAACGAGAAAAAGGGCGTAGCCGTATTTCGTATCCCCTTGAGCCCAGATCGCCCGCATTACCTGAATGTGGGCAACAGAAAACAATCCTACATCCGCGTGGGAGACCGCAGCGTCCAGGCCAGCCGTGAAGTTTGGGAAGTGTTGAGGAGGAACCGTGTCCCCAGGGATACGATTTTTACCTATGGTTGGAAGGAGGAGATTCTCATGAAAGCCTTGGAGGAAAAGGGACAGATCACCTTGAAAGAGTTTTCGAAATTGGCCAAGATTCCACCCTTTTTGGCCTCCAAAACACTAGTCAGGTTAGTATCTGCCAATGTCCTTGTCCTTCATCCCCAAGAAATGGAGGACTATTTTACCATCAAGTCGCAGGAAGGATGATCCCCGTTTTTTCTGAAAATCCTGCGTTTCCCTGAAGCCCTCCAGTATGGATCATCAGAATCCGGGATTGCTTTACAAAATGGTCTTTTCCGATCAGGTCCCAAAGCGCAAAAGCCAGTTTGCCCGTATAGATGGGATCGAGAGGAATACCAAACTCGGAATGAAACCACTGTAGAAATCCGATCAGTTCAGGCTTGGTTTTTCCATAGCCTCCGAAGTGATACTCGGCATGGATGGCGTGGCTCCCTTTTGGCTTGATCTCGTATTTCACCAGCATTTCCGAGATTTGTCGGTAAATGAAATCTCCCTTTAAGGACGGAAAGCCCAGCAGATTTTGGTGGTTTTTGATTGTCGCCGCAAGTCCTGCAAAAGTCCCCCCCGTACCGATGGAAACGCAGATATGGGAGAATCCGGCAGTTTCTTTTCCCAGGATTTCTTTTGTGCCAGCGATGGCAAGTTCGTTTGTGCCACCCTCGGGGATTAGATAAAAATCCCCAAATTCCTCTTTGAGTTTATCCAGGAATTCGGGGGAATCTTTGTTTCGATAGCTTTCCCTATCCACAAGGCGAAGGACCATTCCCATTTCTTTGGCATGGCGTAGCGTAGGATTGCCCAAGTCCGCGTCTTGTCCGCGGATCACTCCGATGCTCGGAAGTCCCGCCGCATGGGCCGCCGATGCCGTGGCGAAGATGTGGTTTGAAAATGCGCCTCCAAAGGTCAGTATGGTTTTTTTGCCAGATTCTTTTGCGGCTTTGAGGTTGTATTTGAGTTTGAAAAACTTGTTGCCCGAGACCTCATCATCGATCTGGTCTAGTCGCAAAACGGCAAAATCCACAGCCTTTTTTCTTAAAAGCGGATGGGTGATGTATTGAATGGTGCCAATTGGTGGGACAAGCATTGGAGGACTTTTGCCAAAGTTAAGCCTCATCCCCCTATTTTTGCAGCCATGAGCCAACAGCCCGAAGAGGAATTCGAAGAGGATGAGTTAGAATTATATGAGCGCCACCGTATCCTCGTGGACAAGGGACAGTCATTGGTCCGCATAGACAAGTTTTTGACGGAAAAGATAGCCCATGTCACCAGAAATAAGGTGCAGCAGGCTATTGATAACGAAACAGTCCTGGTCAACGGAAAAGCGGTCAAGTCCAATTACCGCATCAAGCCGCTTGACGACATCCAGGTTTTCATGGATAAGCCCAGACGGGATACGGAGGTGATCCCCGAGGATATCCCCTTGGACATCGTGTATGAGGACAAAAGCCTGCTGATAGTCAACAAGCCTCCGGGAATGGTCGTACATCCGGCCCACGGCAACTGGAATGGTACCCTGGCCAATGCGCTAGTTTTCCACTTCCAGCATTTGCCGGAAATGAAGGGCAACGAGGGCCGGCCGGGCCTGGTCCATCGAATTGACAAGGATACTTCGGGACTTTTGGTGATCGCAAAATCGGAAGAAGCGATGACGCCATTGGCGGCACAGTTTTTCCACCATACGATCCAGCGGACATACCTTGCACTTGTATGGGGCGAGCTGGAGGCTGATTCAGGTACGATTCGAGGCAACGTCGGCAGAAGTGCCAAAGACAGGAAAGTGATGGATGTGTTTCCTGACGGAAGCCAAGGTAAACACGCGGTGACCCATTGGAAAGTCGTAAAGCGATTGCGCTATGTGACGCTGGTACAATGTAACCTGGAGACGGGCCGCACCCATCAGATCCGTGCGCACATGAAGTTTATTGGACACCCTTTGTTCAACGATGCGATGTATGGGGGGGACAAGATCCGCAAGGGTACCCAGTTTGCAAAATATAAGGCATTTGTGCAGAACTGCTTCGATCTAATGCCTCGCCAGGCGCTGCATGCGATGAGTTTGGGATTTGTGCATCCGCTTACCAAAGAGCAACTCTACTTCGAGGCACAGCTGCCGGAGGATTTCTCAGCAGTACTTGAGAAATGGGAATCCTATGTCAATTTTGACTAGTTTGTTCTCAATTTTGGAAAAAAAGTCTGCCATTTATGTGAAAAACGTAAATATTGTTAGGATTAGGTATGAAAAATGTAAAAAAGCATCTTGCTGTTAACGGATCGTCAAAACCATGGAGCATAAAGTATACGATATTGATAAAATGACATAATTCAATCGTTACCATTAAAAATAATGTAAATATTCATCGAAATGTTTGAAAAGTTTGCAATGAATAGAAAAATGCATGCTATATTTGAATCATCAACGGGGATAAAAGATCCCCAATACAATGTAGGATGTTGAAACTGGCAGACAAGCCCTCCTGTCTCGAGGGTGGAGAATCTGGGATAAAGCATTTAGCGAGCTCGTAAATTTGCCTAACTACTCCGTGGAGGTTCGAATCCTTCTCCTACAGCAGGTTATTTTGGGTTTATTGTTAATTGACTAAAACCATGAAATTTTATTTCATGGTTTTTTTATTGCCCAAATTTTCCGATTTGACCCTTTGGAATCATTGAAAATCTTCTAAAAAGCTTCTTCCCGCAAAGGATTACTTTGCTGAATGTTTAATTAAAACTATTTATATTTAAAAAATATGTAAATTATTGAAAATATATTTGAATTATTTTCAATAAATAAATCAAACTGTTAACTTTGAGATATCAAAAGGGATGAACGGTCCCTCACACACAATGTAGGATGTTGAAATTGGCAGACAAGCCCTCCTGTCTCGGGGGTGGGGAATCTGGGATAAAGCATTTAGCGAGCTCGTAAATTTGCCTAACTACTCCGTGGAGGTTCGAATCCTTCTCCTACAGCAGGTTATTTTGGGTTTATTGTTAATTGACTAAAACCATGGAATTTTATTTCATGGTTTTTTTATTTCCCAATATTTCAATCGGCAAATAAGATTCTGCAACACTACAGTATGTCAGAATTAACATGAGGTAAATTCTGATTTGGTAGTCAATTGTCAAATTGATAACGAAATAGGTTTTTCTCAGGCCGTTGTTTTATGTATTTTCAATTAATTGATAAATAATTAATGATAATGTAAAAAATGAAAATAAAACTTGACGAAATTTTAATAAACCAATCGTATTTCTAATTTTGAGGCATCAAGTTCTCAAACCTATTCAAACTATTGCAAGGAGCTCGTTAGAGCTTTTTGATTATCAGGGGGTCGGGACGATTTCTGCCATAGGGCGGAAAGGTTCCTTTCTCCCATCTTATTTCTTGACATATTGTAGGATGTTGAAACTGGCAGACAAGCCCTCCTGTCTCGGGGGTGGGGAGCTCAGCACAAAGCGTAATTCAAACCGGACTATTGCCTAACTGCCTCGTGGAGGTTCGAATCCTTCTCCTACAGCACTTTTGAAAAGCAATGCCATGGCATTGCTTTTTCTTTTTTTGCCCATTTTAGTGTTATCTTTTGATTAGCCAATTCATATTTCGCTTTTATGGAATCTGGGAAAAGGAGTAAGCATTTTGCCCATCCCACTCGTAGGAAAATCCTCCGGATTGCAATGATCGTCGTGCTTTCCTTCCTTTTTCTGGAATTTTTGGTCTATTTCGGATCCAACATTTTTCTGAGAAAATATGCGCAGCAAAAGATCAACGAGGCGACCGAGGATGTCTATCTCGTAGATTTCAACCGCTTCAGTTTTTCTCTGATCCGAAGAGGCTTTTTTCTGGATGGCATCGTCATGAAGCCCGTCAATCCCAAGAACAGAAAGGAGGATCAGGCGCTGTTTGAGGTGACGCTGGATCAGATTGCCTTTCGAAACCTGTGGTATAACTTCTTTGACAAGAAGTTTACTATTGGCAAGATCTACATAGACAATCCGACGGTTGTCCTGGATTTGCCTCCCAAGGTTCACCAAGCCGACAAGCATCCTTCGCAGGATGGAGAAGAGAAAATCTCTCCCATCAAAGCACTTGAAGAGGAGATCAAAAAGACTGTGCGAAAGGCCAATCTTGTGGGTTTGTTGATCAAAGAGGTGGAAATAGACCACGCCAACCTCTTTTTCTCCAACTTTTTGAGTCGGTCAGATCTGAAAGCCGACAATACTTCCTTATTGATCAGGAATATTGATTTTTCCACTGGTGAAGAATGGAAGACTCCCTTCAATGCGGAGGGCTTCGAGTTTGAGCTGGAAAAAGTCACCTATCCTTTAGCCGATGGAGTTCACCTGATCAGCGCAGATCGGGTGTTCATTTCCTCCCTGGACAATGTCATCGATATCGAGAGGGTTGATCTCACTCCGGACCGGTCCAAAGAGAGCAGGGCCTACTACAGCGTCGGGCTCAAGGAGCTGCGAGTGGGAAATGTTGACCTAAATAAGGCCTTCATGACCTCGATTGTGGAGATCGACGAACTGATCCTGGACGATCCGGAACTGGATGTCGTGAGCAATCCCCAAGTAAGGTCAGACAGCGCAGCATCGGGTGACCTCAATGACTTCATCAAAGGAAGTTTGGAATCGGTGAGGATCAAGGAGCTGTCGATCAACAAAGGGAAGTTTGTAAGATCCGATTTGGAGGACACACTTAGGAATAGGATAGAGCTCGACGAATTGAACTTCAAGATGGTCGGATTTTACCTCGGAGAGGATTCGGTCAAACGACAAAACCAGTTTTTCTACGGGGAAGATGCGGCAATGGAAATCAAGGGAAGCCGGATCTATCTGGGAGACCAGATCCATTTGGTCACCGGAGAGGAGGTGAGCGTTTCTTCATTCAAAGATGAATTGATCGTCAGAAACCTCAGCATCCAGCCCCGTCCCGAGTCATTGGATTCACAGGATCCAGAACGACTGCTCAAGCTCGACCTTGCCGAATTCTCGGTAGAGGAGGTAGGGCTGAGGCAAATGTACAACGACGGGATTCTTCAGGCAGAGCAAATCAGGATCCTAAGGCCGCGCGTGGAATATACGGAACTGGAAAAGAAAATCTCCGACAGAAGCCGACAGGTACCCTTGGGCGAGATCGTTTCGGGTTTTTTGAAGGAAGTGTCGGTCGGTTCTTTCGCAGTTGAGGAAGGGACGATCCAATTTATAGGTTCGGGGGGACAAAGACGAAACGACATTGGATTCGAGCAGTTCAGTTTTCGCTTGGACAACATCCTTTTTAAGCCGGAAGTCTCCGATGAAATCCGCGAGCAGGTCCAATTGGACGAGATTTATGTGAAGCTGGATAAATATCGATTGAAGCTGAAAGACAATCTGCATATCATCATGGCTGATCAATTGACGATAGATTCGAAAAACGAGCTGCTTGAAGTACAAAATCTGACCATCCGACCGGAAGACCAAACGAGCATCCAATCTCTGCTTGGGACGTACGGAAAGACTTCGGTGGTCGACTTTGCCGTCCCGATGTTTCGTGCCGAAGGAGTAGACATCAAATCTATTTTTTATGAGGAGGAGCTATTGGTGCATCGGATTCTGATGCCAAATCCTGTTTTCGTAATAGAGACCTATCGTGAAAAACCCAGGTCTTCAGGAGAGTCTCCGGGGTCCAATGATGAGCTCAGGGATGTGTTGCTGGGATATTTCAATGCCATAGCCGTCGACACAGTCAGCATGGACAAGGCACAGGTCCGCTATGTGAGTTATGTGGAAGGCAAGAGTTTTAATTTCGAAGAGGACAACCTTTCCCTGAGCTTGAAAAATTTTGCTTTGGATCAGGAGATGTCCGAGACAGATGACAAAACGCTGTTTTCGGATGAGATCGATTTGGTGTTCAACAATTATTCCTTTAGTCTGGCTGGTGGAAAATATGAAGTGGCGACCGATCAGCTGCAATACAATTCCCTGAGAAAATCCATAGACGTAAGGGGATTGGTAATGAGACCAAATTCCGATTTTCAGGGAAGAATCCAGCTGGGCCTACAGTTTCCCAACGTGAACTTTAAGGGTGTGGACATCGAGCAATTCTTGTTTGAAAACAGGCTGGACCTGAACAAGCTGGAGATCGACAAGGGGCAAATTGAGATCGGAATTGACAAAGAAGTGGCTGCAAGGTCTGCTTCCGCTGATTCAAGACAGCCTGCCGGACTTGGAAAGAGGTCCCTCAAAGAGGTGTTGATCGACACGATAGAGACGAGCAACTCGACGCTTGCGATCAATTATCAGTTGGATGAATCTTCGATAAACTCAATCGAAACGGATTTTGGGCTGCTTGTTCGTGGATTTAGGCTTGACTCGGCGATCACAGCGAACAAGGATGTGGGAAACTTGTACGACGAAGTCAACCTGAGTTTGAAGGAATTTAAGTTTGCGCTGCCGGACAGTGTCCATACGCTGGGCTTCTCCACTGTTGACATCGGCACCACGAAGGAAGAGGTCGTGTTTTCCGATTTTTACCTCAGCTCAAAGGATCAGTTCGGAAAGCCGGGATCCCCGACCTTGGATGCAAAGATTGACCAGTTGATTCTGAAGAACAACAAGCTGGCGGAGATACAGGATACTGGAATATTGGATTTGAGGGAATTGCGACTGGTCAACCCAAAGCTGAACCTCTATTTGGATACAGCCGAAGTCCAGCATGGGCCCGAAAAGACAAAGCCAAAATCTTCCTCTTCGTTGGTTCACACCATTTTGTTGGGAGACGTTTTGCTGAAAAACGGCGAATTGGCACTCCACCGAAAAGGGCAGGGACCGATTCCTAGACTGGACTTTCGGGGGATATCAGTCGATGCACGAGCTTTGAATCTGAATCTGCTTAAAGGCGAGCAGGCCCTTGACTTAAAGGCTTTGGCAGAAAAAAATATCCAATTTGGCTTTGAAAACTATTCCACTATCACTCCGGATAGCCTCTACAAAGTGGACTTGGGTAGGGTGGACTTTAGCCAAGGGAATTTGAGACTGGAGGACGTATATTATCGACCAGTTGACGGAAACTATGGCTTGCTGAGAAAGTTGCCTTTCCAGTCTGACGCAGTCACGGCACGTATCGGATCGATCCAACTCAATGGGATTGATGCAGAAAGCTACATTGGGAATAAGTGGATAAAGGCAACGGAGATCGTGGTGGAAAGCCCAAAGGTGGATCTTTTCAGGGACAAGCGATATCCCTTTGACAGTTCTGCGCAAAAGCCCATGCCGCAATATTTGATGGAGAATGCCAGGATCAACGCCGATCTAGTTTCCCTGCGAGTCCGAAATGGACAAGTGCGCTATTTTGAATTTGCGCCAAAAGGCATGGTGCCTGGAATGATCTCCTTCGATAGGATCGACTTGGACATGGCGCCTTTTTATCTAAGAGAGGCGAATCAGGATTATCCCCTGGACAAACTGAGGCTAGGTATCCAGGCCTATGTCATGGATACGTCCAAGGTGAATTTGGAAGCCTTGATGTACTTCAAGTCCAAGTATCCTATGGACGTAAACGTGAGTATGGACAGCTTTGCCTTTGCAGAAACGAATGATTTTTTGTCAAAAACCCTTTTTGTCAAGGCGGTTGACGGAACGGTGACCAATGGAAGCTGGAATTTTGTACTGAATGAGGATGAAGCGAGAGGGGAGATGGAGTTTGGCTATACGGATTTGAAGATCCAGTTTTTGGATTCGCTGACCTTGGAAAGGGGGCTTGGAAAGTTGAAGATCTATACCTTTGGAGCGAATCTATTTGCAAAAAACTCCAATCCTCGGGCTCTGTCTTCCAAGATTGCCAAGCGCAGAATATATCAAGAGCGGGATAAGCGAAAGTTTGTATTTAGCGCTTGGTGGAGAGCGACTTTTAGTGGCCTCCGGGGAACCTTGGGATTTGGAAGAGCAAAAATGCCCAAGAGGAGAGAAGAGGAGTAAGGATTCGAAGAGAAGAATTCGCTGAGGCGGGTAATATCATTTTCCAATCCGATAACCACCTAGGAGCTCACTCTTCTTTGGGAAAAGGGTACGAACCGTCGAGAACCATTTCTGCGAATTCGTTTAGGGTCGGGCTGGTCTGAAGGGGAGCTTATAACTTGGCTCGGTGGACAGGCTGCTGTAAGCCATCTAATGGAGTCAAATGCAACAACTAGTGATAAAATATTTCATTCGACTTATTTATAAACAAACAAAATTAAGCTCTTGCCAAGGGACGCGGACGGATTTAACAAAGAAGCTATTGAGCACGTGTGGTACATGCGCCCTGTTTTTTTCATCTCAAGCATCCAGGATTCAATCGGATTCTATGTCGACAAGCTGGGTTTCATAAAGAAATGGCATGAAGCAGACGGTGAAGGCACGGTTTGTCAAGTCGACCGTGGAGGCTGTGAGATTATTTTATGTCAGGACACTACTCGCAGTAGTCGATCTCGTGTTTTCCTAGAATTGTCTCGCGATGGAGTTGACCAACTGCTTAAAGAAATTGCCGATCGTTCCGTTCCAACAGCCTTCCTGAGTACCCACTTTTCCACCCCAAAATTCCAACTAACTCAAGGGGGTCAATTTCCAGCGGCGACAGGGGGTCAATTTGATCGGCTTATGCAAGAAAACCTTCTATGAGGCCCGTCACGCAGACGGTATTAATGGGCAATAGATAAGATTAATTTACTCCGACAATTTCATGTAAAAATGTGGAGTAGAGTTTTGTTGACAATGGACAACATGTGGGCTAAATGCTAATTGACAGGAGAAAACTAAAAAAAACGACTGCTGATTAATGACGAAACCCAACAGTCGTCAACAATGGGTTGTTCAATTGCGGGGTATAGGGAAAAAATATAGATTGTGTTTCAAATAGGGTTTGGTAACGTGGACAATGACGCATCAGGACGGTTTTATCATTCCGCTGCGCTTCATTTTTAAAACCTCCTATACCCGCAACTGCAAATAGCCAAGCGTTATGCACAACGCCGCGGGAAAGATTAGGTACTTCGAACAGTGGCACTTTTCCTTGATGCACATTCCCCCCGCGACACCAAATCAATCAAAAAAGCCAATCGTTTCATGTTCGACGCTAACAGCAAAATACTGCGTTTGTGGATATTTATGAACGTTTGGTTGTTCATAACTGAACAATGAAAAAGCTGTTAATTCAATTACGTATCCGAAATCAACAATTATTCAATGGCATATCATTTGACCATCATGAGACGACCAAATAGAATTGGACAACTATGCTGAAAAACAGTTTTTCATGGACAAAATTGCCTTTACTGTTTTTACTGTTTATACTTCCTCGTTTAGGGATAGCTCAGACGGGTAAAGCTCTATTAACAGATAACGCCCTCAAAACTCATCTTGACTCTTCTGTGAATATTTGTGCAAAGGCCTACATGTCGGATCCAAATTCGGTAGGTCTTTCAATTGGCATTTTTCTTAATGGTAAATCTTATAAATTTAATTATGGCGAGGTAAAAAAGGGAAGTGGTAAACTCCCGACTGCCAATACTTTTTATGGTATTGGATCAATTGATAAGACATTTGCTGCAACTTTATTAGGTCAGGCTGTTAAAGAAAAAAAGATAAAGCTGAATGACGATATTAGGAAATACTTACCCACAGGATACTCAAATCTGGAATACGAAGGAACTCCGATCAGATTTGTAAATCTTGCAAATCATACGTCTGGTTTGCCCAATGCAATCAAGAAATATTCAGCACAAATACAGGATAGCCTGCGCCAGTTGACGCTCGCAGACCAAGTAAACTTTTATTCGTTGTACTCCGCCGATAGTTTGCTCGCCGATCTTTATAAAGTAAGGCTTGATACTATTCCGGGTACAAGATATCAATACAATAATAATGATATAAAACTTTTAATACTGCTACTAGAAAGAATATACGGTCAATCTTATGGGCAGCTTTTGAGGGATTTTGTGAATAACAAACTGAATATGAGTGATACCAAGACCGAACTTTCTGGTTCCGACACGTCAAGGGTCTCAACTGGTTATTTCAGAAACAAACCTGAGAATTTCGTAAACTTAAAAGGTTTCTTTGTGGGCCCAACGGTAGTTTCAACCACAAATGATATGCTGAAATATATTGAAGCTAATCTTTCTGAAAAAAATCAGGCTATTAAACTCACTCATCAGAGAACATGGACAGAAAGTGATAGTTTCTCTTTGGGATTGGGCTGGATGATTGGAGGTGAAAGCAATGGTGACCACTATATTTATCACGATGGAAATACACGAGTTGGCTATAACTCCATCTGTATATTTTATCCTAAAGACAATTTGGGAATTGTTATAATGGTCAATGAGACAAATAGCTTAAGTAAAATTGGAGATCTGGCAAACGAAATAAAAGTGAAATTGAGCTACAAATAACTTCACAAGACCACAACAATGGCAGTTCCACACATGCCGACACACAGACCAAAGCAAATCCTCAAATCATTCCGTCCTACTGTCACTTCGAGCCTCGATCGTCTTTGAGAGGCACAAATCCCATTTCGGATAGGCGCGTTCGGGGGACAAACCGTTAGGAAACAGCCCGCCGCGGCGGGGCTGTTTTAGGTTTGGGCCAGACTGTAGGGTTGGCGAAGTTACTCCGGCGTTCGGCCGAGTGCGGTTAGGACCGAGCGTTAAAGATTAATCCGTCGCGGCGGGCTAATCTAGCGAGAGCCTGTCCCGATCGCGCAGCGAATCGGGAGGCCAGCTTGCAGGGCTGGGAATGTCTTGACCTTTTGGTTCCACCCCTGCGTCCCGGCTCCTCGCTAAAAATACCCACCGGGTATTTTTTAACGCTCGGCCCTCCCCACGGTCAGTGCCTGCCTCGCCGCTAGGCGGGTCCCCGCGGACCACTGAACCATTTGGCGTCACAGCTCCGTCCTCCGGCATTGAGTTCGCTGCCGCTGCCATGTTTCCTGCGCCGGAGGCAATGGATTAGGTTTGTCTGATGCCAGGGGTTAAAACCCCCGCTTGCCCGCCGTGGCGGGGCTACAAAGATTCCGCTCCTACGGAGCTGTTTCCAGTTGTCCTGCTTCTCCCCCGATTTTTACCAGTACTGGACTTTGTACCAATCTCAACCCCGGCCTTTGGCGGACACACATCCTCCCCACCAGTCAGTGCCTGCCTCGCCGCTAGGCGGGTCCCCGCGGACCACTGACCATTTGGCGTCACCGCTCCGTCCTCCGGCATTGAGTTCGCTGCCGCTGCCATGTTTCCTGCGCCGGAGGCAATGGATTAGGTTTGTCTGATGCCAGGGGTTCCGCTGCGCTGCACCCCTGCCCGCCCGCCGTGGCGGGGCTACAAAGATTCCGCTCCTACGGAGCTGTTTCCAGTTGTCCTGCTTCTCCCCCGATTTTTACCGGGACTGGACTTTGTACCAATCTCAACCCCGGCCTTTGGCGGACACAAATCCCAATTCGGATAGGCGCGCGGGCCGACGTGGCAGCGGGCCAGCGTCCGGCCAAGTGCGGTTGGAGCTTTGCCACGTCTTGACCTTTTGGTTCCACCCCTGCGTCCCGGCTCCTCGCTAAAAATACCCACCGGGTATTTTTTTAACGCTCGGCCCTAGGTCAAGCCAAAAGGACGTGAAAGAAAACAACCGTCGAGGTTTCTGAGGCTTCACCAAAGCTCTGTTGCTTGAATGCTGGATTGTTTACCAAATCAACCGCCTTTTCCAATCCATATCCCTGTGCTGAGGTTGAAACTTCTGATCCATTTTACCTAGTGTTAAACCCCCAGGCTACGGTATCGGCCGTACCTACGGCACGCATTCACCTATTCTGGGTCCTGACTTCGGATCCTGGCCTTTGGCGGACACAAATCCTCCTCGCACGGCCTGTGCCTACCTCGCCGCTAGGCTGGTCCCCACGGACTACTGAACCATTTGGCGTCACCGCTCCGTCCTCCGGCATTTTTTCTTCTGCTGTCACAATGTTTCCTGCGCCGGAGGCAAAGGATTAGGTTTGTCTGATGCCAGGGGTTCCGCTGCGCTGCACCCCTGGTTACAAAGATTCCGCTCCTACGGAGCTTTTGCCGTACATCCCCTTGTTAGCTCCCTCCCTTGGAGAGCCTGTCCCGATGAGCGCAGCGATATCGGGAAGAGGGGGGTGAGGTTATCGACCGAGAATAGGCGAAAGGAAATTTTTTAATTCGATGCCAACAGGCCCAATCAGATAGGATGTAATGTGCAGGTTACATGTTGAATCAGCTTAAAAAAAAACTAAAATATATTCTAAATCACTGTTGCTTCGTATGGTTTGCAACTATATTTTAGTCAGAGAAACAATCAAAACGTGACTGCGGAAAGTCAGGCCTGGAATTCTTCAGAAGCGACCAAAAGCTGACACATCTAGAAGCTGATTTTGGCGGAAGGGGATAGGTACTTTTGCCGTTAACGCCTACTGATTTTTTGTTTCAGATTTACCATCCTCTCCACCCAACCATCCCCACCCTGCACTTTCCAATGGAAAAAGTGAATGTCCAACTGAGTCCTGAATTCAGAACCCAAACCGTCAAGGCCGTCACAGCTATCGGCCTTTTTGTTTTTACCTATTTTGTCCTTTTCCTATTGGCACTTGGACTGACCGCAGTGTGCATCATGGGGGGCATACTCCTCATTTCGATCAAAGTTGCCATCATCACCATTGGTTTGGGTCTGGGGCTGGCCAGTTTGGGCGTGTTGATCCTGATATTCTTGGTCAAGTTTCTCTTCAAATCACACAAAACAGACAGGTCTCACCTACTTGAAATCACCCAATCCGATGAACCGTTACTTTTTGCAATGATTGAGGATATCGTCGCTAAGGCAGGAACCTCTTTCCCCAAAAAAGTCTACCTGTCCTACGACGTCAATGCGGCGGTGTTTTACGATTCCAACTTTTGGAGCATGTTTTTTCCGATAAAGAAAAACCTGCAAATCGGAATCGGTCTGGTCAATTCGGTCACTCAGGCTGAGCTAAAGGCGATTCTTGCGCACGAGTTTGGACACTTCTCCCAGCGTTCCATGAAGGTGGGTAGCTACGTCTATCAGGTCAATCAGGTGCTCATCAATATGCTCTACGAAAATGATTCCTTTGATCAGCTCGCTGCCAAATGGGCCAATATCACCGGCTATTTCCACATTTTTGTGGTGGTAGCCGTCAAAATCATCAAAGGGATCCAATGGATCCTGCGGAAAATGTATGAATTGGTCAATCGGGAATACCTGGGACTGTCCCGGGAAATGGAATTCCATGCCGATGAGGTCGCTGCTCATATTACCGGATTTCAACCGCTGAAAACTTCCCTTTTGCGACTTTCATTTGCCAATTATGCCTTGAATTCGGTCTTTGACTTTTACAATGGTAAAGTTTCTGAAAACCTCGGGACGCAGAATCTATTCGCAGACTACCAAATGGCAATGAACATACTGGCGAAGGGAAATGGCCTGGACCTGGAAAATAGCCTCCCCAAAGTCACCGAGGTAGAACTCAGCCGCTACAACAAATCAAAGCTGGTCATCAAGGACCAATGGGCCTCCCACCCGAGTATTGAAGATCGGGTAGCACGTTTGGAAAAATCCGGAATCACAGTGGAAGGACTGTCATCAGAGCCCGCCGGTGCACTTTTTCTGAAAATAGCGGACTATCACAAAACCTTTACCGAGCAGCTTTTCAGTACAGTGAATTATCAAGGGGAACCAACCCAACTTCTGGCAGATCAATTTTCTGAGGCTTTCGAAAAGGACTTGGTAAGAAATTCGTTCCCAATAATCTTCAATGGGTACTATGATAACAAAAATCCGGTTTTCTTCGCCCCGGAGGAGACCAGTTCCGGTTTTGAGGAAATGTCAGACCTATTTTCCGATGAAAAAGTGGATTGGATCTATACCGCTCAAGCACTGGAAAATGATATCAGAACCCTGAATCAAATTCATAGCGGGATGCTCAAGGTAAAATCCTTCGATTACGACGGAATCAAATACAAACCCAAGCAAAGTATCGAGCTGGCAAAGAAACTCCGTCAGGAGGCTGATGCCCTGAATGCTGAAATCCGGGAAAATGACCGCGCGATACTGGGGTATTTTTATGGTGTGGAGCGCATGAAAGAATCCAAGCTGGCAGACTACCTGCAGACCTATTTCAGCTACGACAGCTTTTATGCCGAGCAGATCAAGGTATATGATGAAATCAGTCAAGGCTTGGTTTTCGTCAATCAGTCCACTCCCTTTGACGTAATCAGGTTAAATTTCCTCAACCTCAAACCACTGGAGTTCAAACTGAAAACGGGGATAAGAGCGATCCTCGAAGATCCAGCTTTTGCGAATGAACTGGATACCGACATGAAGGCAAATTTCGAACTGTACATCAATCATGATTGGGTTTATTTTGGCAATGAGAAGTACTTCGATGAGAAACTGGCATACTTGTTCCAAGCAAAAGAGGATTTTGGCCGCTTGCTGTCAAGAGGGTATTTCCTTAGGAAAAAGGAGCTCTTGGAATACTGGGCAGGTTTAGTAAAGCTAGACTTGGAATCACTTCCAAATGGCAGTCCGGGTTCGTATGAAGTCGATAGTCAGAATTGAGATACGAAGCCGGGGGGACGCCGCGTGAAGGATGTGCCCGCCGCTGCTGGCTAATCTAGCTAGAGCCTGTCCCGATCGCGCAGCGTATCGGGAGGCCAGCTAGCAGGGCTGGAGTTCTCTGCTGATATCATTTCTTATTCCTCCCGATGGCTTCAGAGGTGGGAGAGAGGGCGTCGAATCGGACCTGCATCTCCAATTCTACCACTGCTCAAGCTCCCTTTCCTGGAGAGCCTGTCCCGATGAGCGCAGCGATATCGGAAAGAGGGCGGGGGGTGAGGTAGAGAAGGAAGGGATGAGTTGAAGATGGGAAAATCCCAATGGAGATCCGGGAGATGATTAGCCCATATGCCCCAGCTTTCGGAACAGTTGAATAGCGAGCAAGACAAAAACAAAGCTGAATGGAAGGGCAAAAAGGATTAATAAATTGCTCACGGCTTCCAGCAGTCGATCTTTTCCCAATAGGACCAGCAAAGCGGTAAAGACCAAAATACTGACTCCCCAAAAAATCCGAATGCCGGGCCTTGGTTCTGTTTTCCCCTCGTCAGTGAACATGCTCAGGACGAAAATCGCCGAATCGATCGAGGTGATCAAAAAAGCAGCCACCAAAAAGGTCGCCACGAAATTGCTCAAATAAGGAAATGGAAATACCGAGAAGTAGTTTAAAAGCGAACTGTAGATCGAGGAAAAAGCCTCTTTGTCAACGATGCCAGTTTGGAGGAGCTGGAAAGAATTGCCCCCAAAGACGGCAAACCAAAAGAATGTACCCAGCGACGGCACCAATAGCGTGCCGAGGATCAACTCCCGGATGGATCTTCCTTTGGAAATACGCGCAATAAAAACTCCCGTAAAGGGTGCCCAAGCCAACCAAAAAGCCCAATAGAAGTAGGTCCAATCCCTGAGAAATTCATCCCCGACTTTGGATTTTCCTAGGTTGAGACTCATCGGGATGAAGTCAATCAGGTAAGCTTCCAATCCCAATAAAAAGTCCTTTAGGCTGAGGAGTGGTGCTCCCGATAGCCATGCAAAAATCAATAGCAAACTTGCCCCTCCTATTGTCAGATTGGATAGCAAACTGATCCCCCGGCGTACGCCAAAATAGGCTGAGATCATCGAGACTACCGATAGCAAGATAATGGGAATCAGGACTGTTTCGGACGAAAATGATCTTCCCGTCCAATGCATGATTGCCTCCAAAAGTTGCCTGCTTCCCAATCCCACACCAGCCACGACACCAAAAAGCGTACACAGTACCAACAGGAAATCCATCAGTATTGACCAAACCGGATGAGTTTTGTTTCCCAACAAAGAAGAAGATCCCAAAGCTGGCCCCCCTTTTTGGTAGAGGTTGTAGGCCACGATTAAGGCCATCAGCCCGTAAAATGCCCAGGGAGTAAAGCCCCAATGGAAAAATGTGTATTCAAGTGCAAAGACCTTGGTATCCAAATGGGTTTCTCTCGGAGGGTTAAGAAAATAGAATACGGGTTCTTGCACTGCTCGAAGCATCAACCCACCTCCCATGCCTGTACTGTACAGCATGGCAATCCAGGTAAACCAACCAAATTCAGGAGGACCTTCACCCAAACGGATTTTTCCCAAGGGAAGAGCAGCAAGGATACCTAAAGTCAGCACAGCCCCTAGACCCAAAATCAGATAATAATCACCAAAATAGGCCAGCACCCAAGTGGTCCAATCGGCCAGTTGAACAGCCAATCGCTCCATGGAAAAAACCGCATACCCCAAAAAGAGCAAGAGGGCCACACCGCTGAGTTGGAGCAATCGAAGAGGGGGTGAAGAGGGGGTTTTAGAGGTCAAGTGAGTTGCGATTGAATCAAAAAGCCAAGGATTCTGTCTTCGGAAAATACCCAATCCATTGGGAAATCAGTCGAATGGTTTGGCATTTTTGGGGTTTAACTGTTCAATTTTTTGGGTCAAGTATAGTATCGGTATTTTTTCCTGCCTGAAAATCCCTCTACTGAAGAGCCTGTCCCGAGCAGCTCAGCGTATCGGTAGACTGGCATGCAAAGTGAGACGCCCGACCTGCCTCAGCGTCCACAAACCACCCAGATGCCCATTTTGATTCCGCGCTCTACCCTAGACAACTATAAATCTGGCCTTCAGTCTTCTTTGCCGGTCATCTCGACGATAGGAGAGATCTCACAGGTTGGACAACCCGACAACAGCTCCGCTCACTTTAGGCTCTTCATTCTCGTCTTCCCGACTTCCTAGGCAAGATTGTTAAACAAACGCCTGCCTACCACAAAACACCAAAGGGAGGGACGGCCCTACAGGATTTGCGGTTTTTGGAGTGGTGGAAAAACCGTGAATAAAGCAGGTTAGCTCCCGAGTGCGGACAAACCGTTAATAAACAGCCCTGTGGGCTGTTTTAGGTTTGGGCCAGGTTGTAGGGAGGGGAGATCCACCTGTTTTTAGGTTTGGTACCACTCCAAAAATCAAATCGATACGGAATAAAGGATGGATCAGAAAACACCACCGATTGGAAGTAAAGACTGGGGCCAAGGGGTTTTGGTTACTTTTTGCCCCACAAAAAGTGACAAATAAGAAAACAGCCTTTTAGGTTCCTTGATCTCAGTAGGCTGGACTGCACCGATGGTTGGTATTACCGCTTTTCTCCTTTTCAGCCTTCACATTTGAGCTTTCAGACTTCTCAGAGCCCCTCCAAAAACCCTCCCAATCTCCCTCCAATCCGTAGCCGTGTCATCCGTATTCTCAAACTCCTCAAACTCATGCCATTCATGGCTTAAGGGACCGACTCCCCCTTTACAAAGGCCGGGAGAGGTGAGCGTGAAGAAACAGCCCGGTGGGCTGTTTTAGCGAGCAGCCAGCCTGCAGGGTGGGACTGAAATGGAACCTATCTCCAATTTTTCACAACTAAACGGATTTCCAGAGATCAACTTTCCCCGGAGTAGGGCAGTGGCCTCTCCGCCGTGGTTTGTGTATTCACAAACCACCGAATCGTATGGCAGATGCTTCCGCGGATATTCCCCTAGGATTGGTAAAGACCACACTACGGGTGGGCGTGATCGCTCCAACAGTGTGGATGGGAGACAATCAGGAAAAAAACATGGAAGTTCTGCTTGCAATGAAAGAGAGAGACCCCTCGACCAAACTTCCCAACAGTTCATTTATCAGGACATGGGTCACACTGGTGAAAGCCCTATTGATATCGTGATTTTACTCCTGATACGATAGTCGTGAATTAGTTACTAGAATAGCTAGTAGATGCTCATGAAGGCTATTTATCCAACTACGTGACTATTTGGAATTCCTGACATACTCAGTTGGGCTCGTGTCAAATTGCTTTTTAAAAGCAATTCGAAAGTTCCGAACACTACCAAAACCTAGTTCGTAAGCTACCTCCGAAACATTGAGTCCACTTCTAGTCAATAGCTTTGCGGCTTTATTCAACTTAGAGGTCTGGAGAAACTGGTGCGGGGACTGCCCCGTGATTCCTTTGATTTTCCTGAAAACTTGGCTGCGGCTCATGCCCAACTCTTTTACCAAAGAGTTAACGTCAAATTCTGGATTGGACAGATTGTTTTCAATAATCTGGTTGGCAGTGTCCAAAAAGGAAGAATCCAGCTCAGTCAGTCCAAAAACTGGTTGGGCTTCATCGCGTGGTTCGGAAAATAAACGCTTGAGACGCTCCCTATCTGAGATGATAGTTCTTATCCGTGTTCTTAGCACTTTTGGACTGAACGGTTTCAAGATATAATCATCCGCTCCCAGTTCATAGCCATCCTGCAAGGTGCTCTCGTTGGTTTTGGCACTCAACAATATGATGGGAATGTGGGAGGTGGAGAAGTTCTGCTTCAACAAACGGCACAGACTTAGCCCATCCATTTCGGGCATCATAATGTCAGTAACTATCAAATTGGGCTGCCAGGTATCTGCGATCAGTTTGCCTTCTACCCCATTGTTGGCTGTTTTCACCTGGAAGTATTTTTCCAAGGATTGCTCCAAAAAGGTTTGCATCTGTGGATCGTCTTCGACAATCAAAACCTTGTCTTTGGAGCTCGAAAATTGGACTTCCCCCCTGTCATAGTATTTCAGAACCTTTTTAGGCTGAGCCATCCGCAAGGCCTGATTAGACACCAATTCTTCCGAGCTAGCCATAGGAATCGTCACATAAAAAATGCTACCCAATCCTGGCTTGCTCTTTAGGGAAACCTCGCCTCCATGCAATCTCACGTATGTTCTGGCGATAGACAAGCCTATTCCAGTTCCAGGCTTATTGTGGTTCGATTGGTAGTAGGCATCAAATATCCTTTTCTGATCTTCCTCAGTTATCCCGATTCCATTGTCTTTGACTTGAATTTCGATCGAGTTGGAATCGGTCAACACTTTTAGACCGATAGAGACTTTACCTCCGGGTTTGGTAAACTTAAATGCGTTGGAAAGCAGATTGTAGATGACAATATCCATCTTATCTTCATCAAAGCACATCTCCTGATAACTTGTCTCAAACAGACTACAGATCTCTATATCATTGTCCTTTGCTAAGTACTCAAACTGTTCGATCCTTTTGGATAAAAATGATACGATGTCCACCTTACTTGGAATCAGAGAAATGGTTCCATCTTCCGATTTTCGGAAATCCAAGAGCTGGTCAGCTAGTTTCTTAAGTCTTGCCGCACTTTGATGGACTATTCGGAGATAGTGGTTACCGTCCTTATCCAATCTATAATTCTCAATAAGATTCTCGATCGGGCCAATGATCAAGCTAAGCGGCGTCCTGAATTCATGGGAAATGGTGGTGAAGAGGTCGAGCTTCAACCGGTACAAGTTCTCCTGGTTTTGCTTCTCCATGCGTTCCAATTTCAGATCATTGAGCAGTTTTAGCCTGTTCAAAGAAGCGCGGCTGACGCCAAAAATGGACAACACGATGGCGAGGAAGTAAAGTGCATAAGCCCACCAAGTTTTCCACCAAGGGGACAAGATCCGCATCGAAATCTTTGCGGGTACGTCATTCCATAGGCCATCATTGTTTGATGCCTTGACGTAAAAGGTATAGTCACCGGGAGCCAAATTGGTATACCTGGCGGATCTGACATTGCCTACATAGTTCCAGTCATCGTCATAGCCCTCCAAGTAGTACGCATAGCTGTTTTTTTCCGCGGAGGTATAGTTTAGAGCGATAAAGTCGAAAGAGATATCCGATTGAAAGTGCTTTAATTCGAGTTCTTCGGTTTCAATTGCCGGCCTAGAGAGTAGGCCGTCTTTTTGGTAAGACTTAAGCGGTCTATTGTGTAGGTAGATGTCCGTAATATAGACCGGAGGCGAATAGGAGTTGGTCTTCAGACTGTCCGGGTGAAATGCCGTTACTCCGTACACCCCGCCGAAGTACAGCTTGCCGTTCCTGTCGATGGCCAAACTGTTTTCATTGAATTCTATCCCATTGATCCCATCCTCGTAGCTGTAGTTGACAATCTCCATACTTGCCGTTGATAGCCTGGAGATCCCGCGGTTTGACGAGATCCAAAGATCTTGGTTACCGTCAAAAATCACCCCCTTGATTGTGTTGCTGGGCAGCCCATGGGACACGTTGTAGTGCGTAAAACGCTCGGTCTCTACATCAAAATAATCCAGCCCCTTGTCAGTAGCAATCCACAGGTTTTCTTGGCGATCCTTGCACAGGGAATATACTCGGGATCCCACGAGTGAATTTCTATCTGTCGGAGAGTGGGTATAGTTGGTCATTTGACCAGTTTTTTTGTCCAGAAGGCTGAACCCGTTAAAGGTGGCGATCCAAAGGTGACTGGAATCTTTGGGAATGATCTGGGTGACGTGATTGTGTGGCAATGAAGCTGGCTCGCTAGGATCGTGTTTGTATTTGCCCCGAGCGCCGGTTTTGAAGTTTTGGTAGATTAACCCCTGATTTCTGGTGGCTACCCATATGGTGCCCTCTTGATCTTCAAAAAATGCCTTTACGTAGCCATCTTGGTACAACCATTCGCTGTTCGAGTAGTTTTTGAAAACATCGTTTTTTGTGTTGTATTCACCTAGACCTTGCTGGTAATAGCCTAGCCACAGATTACCGTTTTGCGCTTCGAAAATCCCGTTGACCACATTGTCGGCTGGCTTGTTGCCATGTTTGTCGAAGTATTCGAATTTGTCGCCCCGGGGATCATAGTAGTTTAAGCCACCATGGTCAAGCCCAATCCAAACCCCTCCCTTGCTACTCGCCGCCAAACTTAAAACAGACTTGCCGCTGAGTCCGTTTTTTGGGTCTTGGGTAAATTTCCAATTTTCGAAAAGACTTTTCCGGGGATCCAAAACGCTAAGGCCTCCATTCACAGTCCCCGCCCACGTGAGGCCTGACTTGTCTTCCATCACGAAAGTAATCGCCTGGCTGCTCAAGTCCTTGTTTTCGGGGATAGGAACGAGCCGGTCAGCATTTGCCTCAAGGGAGTAGATACCCTTTCCGTCCGTGCCCACAATTATCTCACCATTTGTCCTCTTGGCCATATGGTAGATCAATTCAGGCCTTTCGCCATTTCCGGCTTCGACTTCCTCCAACTCCCTTGAGTCCAAATCATACCTGTAGATCCCTCTATGGTAAGTACTGAGGTAGACGGACCGTTCACGCAATATCAGCTTGGTGACAGAGAGACCAGAGGTCTTTGCCTCTCCGAAAAAGGCCACGTACTCCCGGGACTGCTTGTCAAAACTCTTGATTCCTCCCTGTTTGTTTCTCAAGACCCAAGCTCCATATGCGACCAAAAGCCTCCCGTCAGAGGTCTCTGCAATATCCCTTACTTCAGCCATTCCCGCCGTGGGGAATTTCAAAAAACCCTGTGACTCCGGATCAAACAGAAATAGGTTTCCCGAACCATTCCCCACCCACAACGATCCGGATTTGTCCACTAAAATCCTGGAAACCAAGTTTCCTTTGGGATCGTCTCCCGATCCCAATTGGAAGTGGCGAAATTGGTCCTGATCACGGTTGAGCAGGTTCAAGCCCTCATTGGTTCCAACCCAGATATTCCCGGATCTGTCCTCGGCTATGTCCCAAACCTCACTACCGATCAATGAAGTAGGATCCTCGGGGTTATGGGTGAAATTCCTGAAAACTACTCCGTCAAATTTGCCGACTCCCTCTTTGGTACCTATCCAGATGAAGCCCTTCGAATCCTGAAAAACACAGGTAACATAGTTGTTTAGCAAACCCTGCTCAATTGCGATTTTTTCTACGGCTGTTTGGCCAGAGGCTCTGAAAGCGACCGAGACAACCAATAGAATAATATACAGGGGGATAGTTACAAACCGGCGTTGGAAGCGCCGAATATTTTGGGTTTTCAAGTCTTAGGGAAGTTAGCGTTTGAATATACGAAAGCTATCCAAAACAGAAGCCCCAAGCTTTCATTGATAGAGGACTGAGTCTGGCTTTATCCTTCCGGAAATCAAAAAAAGGTGGCTAAAACAGCTGTTTTAGCAATGGCTGACACATTTCAGCCCCCATTTTGGCCAGAAATTTCCCCCGGAAGCCTCCCTTCCCGATTGAAATTGGCTTCACAATTCAGGTCTCTTTTCCCCATGATGAACAAAAAGTCCAAGAGGAAATATATCCAATGGCTTTCTCTTGAAATCATTTGTGCACTGGTCATTTTGGCGGTCACACTCTTCCTTATTGCTATCAATTAAAATGAACATCTCTTAATGCCCAGAAAAACAATTCCACTTCTAACCCAATAAATCCAAAAAAATGAACCACCCGCACAGCTTGATCAATCAGCATTTCTGGAGGAATATGCTGGGATTAATTTTACTAGTGTTATTAACACCTATCGTGATGGCTCAGTCGCCGATACGGGGAAAGGTAACGGCCGATGATGGACAGGGCTTGCCAGGAGTCAACGTGCTAGTCAAGGGAACGGGCCAAGGAACCGTGACCGACTTGGGCGGCAATTACCAAGTAAGCGCCAAGGAAAGCGATATTTTGGTATTCAGCTTCATCGGCTTTCAGACTCTTGAGATAGCGGTAAAAAACCAGACCGAAATCAATATACTCCTCAAATCAGACGAGCAAAGCCTCAACGAGGTAGTCGTCACCGCGCTGGGAATCGAGCGGGAAAAAGAGGCTCTTGGCTATTCCGTTTCCGAACTGAAAGGCGATGGATTTACCCAAGCGAGGGAAATCAACGTCGCCAACGGCCTGGCGGGGAAAGTTGCCGGAGTAAACGTAAGCAACATCTCTTCCGGACCAGCCGGTTCTTCACGCGTGGTGATCAGGGGAGCGACCTCGCTTACGCAAAACAACCAGCCGCTCTATGTAATCGACGGGATCCCCATGGACAACAGCAACCTGGGCTCGGCAGGAATGTGGGGAGGCCGGGACCAAGGGGATGGAATCAGTAACATCAACCCAGACGACATCGAAACCATGACCGTACTCAAAGGCAACACTGCCGCCGCGCTATACGGCTCCCGGGCTTCCAATGGCGTCATCTTGATTACTACCAAAAGCGGCTCAAGCAAGGAAGGGCTGCGACTGGAGGTCAATTCCAACTTCGTCGTTGACAAAGCAATCAACCGGCTTGATACCCAAACTGAGTACGGTCACGGTTTGAACGGGAAGAAACCGACCACTTTAGCCGAAGCATTGGCCGGAGGGGATACCGCCTGGGGAGCAAAACTCGACGGAACTCCCGTTATCCAATTTGATGGGGTGGAAAGACCCTACTCCTACACTGGCGACAATTTTGCCAGATTTTACGAGGTGGGGCATACATTTACCAACACCATAGCCCTCACCGGAGGCACTGAGAAAATGGGCTTTCGATTTTCAGCCTCCGACCTCAGCAACAAGAGCATTGTGCCCAACTCTGGGATGGATCGAAACAACTTCACGCTGAATGCTCAAGGAAAAGTGAACGAAAAACTCACCTTTCAAGCGAGTGGAAGCTATATCTATCAGAACGTCCTCAATCCACCCGCACAAGGAGATTTGGTAAGCAATGTCAACTATACGGTATGGAGCTTGGCCCCTTCGATCAATGTCTTGGACCTGAAGGGCGACCCAAATCGCCTGGGAGCACGACCCGACAACGGGGCTGAATTCATGCCCGCGCAGACAGTCTATTTCGAAAATCCCTACTTCAGCGCCTATCAAAAAAGAAACGCAAGCGAGCGCACCCGGGTGCTGGGTAACATCAGTCTGACCTATGATTTCACCGATTGGCTGTTTCTGAGCGCGCGTACCGGCATCGACCAGTGGAATAGGAGCTATGAAAACATGCACCCCTATGGAAGTGCCCAAGCACCCCTGGGTTATATCGAGCAATCCCAGACCAAACACCATGAGATCAATAGTGACATCATGCTGGGTTCCAACTATTCCTTCAAAAATGGCTTGGCGTACAACCTGATGGTCGGTGCGTCCAAAATGGTGCAGGAGCGTTACAGCAATAGCACCAACGGGTACGACTTTGCAATCCCTTTCTTCAACAGCTTCTCCAACACCATCCGGAGAACCGGCTCGGTAGATCAATATTCCAAGGGAATCAACTCGGTATACGGATTGGCGGAAGTCTCCTACAACGCGGTCTTGTTTTTGACCCTGACCGGCCGACAAGATTGGTTTAGCACACTCAATGGCAGGGGGATTTTCTACCCTTCGGTCAGCACCAGCGCAGTGTTGTCTGAGCTGGTGGACATGCCTGACTTCCTAAACTACCTAAAGCTGCGCGCTGCCTGGGCTCAGGTCGGTGGTGACACGTCCCCTTATGTCCTTAACCAAACCTATTCGCTGGGCCAGCCCCACAACGGGGTTCCTCAAGGGGGCATAACGCAAAACTTCGTGGCGAATTCCGAATTGAAACCCCTACTGGCCACAGAAGTAGAGCTGGGCTTTGAGGCCCAATTCTTCAACAACAGAATGGGAATAGATTTCACGGTCTACCAAAGAATCACCGAAGACGACATCCTACCTGCCACAATCTCAAGGACATCGGGATATCTCTCGGCGCAAGTCAACGTGGGCGAAGTGAGCAACAAAGGAATAGAGCTCCTGATCAACGGTACACCTATAGCCAAACCGAACTTCACTTGGAATGCCTCCTTCAATTTGGGCTACAACAAAAGCGAAGTGCTTAGCCTGATCAATCCTGAAGTCCATGACGAATGGCTGCAGTTGGACCAAAACAGAGCCCAAACCGCCTATATCCATAATATCGAAGGGCTCCCATACGGCCAGGTAACAGGCTACCAATACCTCAGGGATGCCTCAGGCAATATCACGCACAATGCCTCGGGACTGCCGTTGCGTGACGACGAGGCAGGATTGGTCGCATTTGGGTCGGGTGTCCACCCCCTGACTGGAGGTATTACCAACAGCTTCACCATCAAAAAATTCGACATCGGATTTTTGGTTGACTACAAAATGGGAGCGGTGATATTCAGCGGAACCAATTCCTGGCTTTACAGAAGAGGGATGCACAAAAACACGTTGGTAGGAAGGGAAAATGGCATCGGTGACATCCCTGCAAGCAACATCTCCGCTTACTACAACGAGATAAGAAACAAAATCGCAGAGGAGTTCATCTACGACGCCGACTTTGTGAAGCTCAGGGAAGTGACCATCGGCTACCAGCTGCCAAGCCACCTGCTCAACAAACTGAAAATCAGAAGCGGAAAGGTATCACTGGTGGGAAGAAACTTGCTTTTGCTCCACTCCAAAGTCGAAAACATCGATCCCGAGTCCACTTACAACGAAGGAAATGCCCAAGGGATGGACTTCTTCCAGCTTCCGCAAACCCGAAGCTATGGTGTAAACCTCAACCTGTCCTTTTAAGCTTTAGAACCCGAAATCACAAAAAAATGAAACTAAGCAATAAATACATCAGTAAACTGGCAGCCCCAGCTTTTGCGTTGTTTTTCAGCATAGGATGCGTAGAGGATCTCAAAGAACTGAACAACAATCCAAACGCAATCAACGACCTGGCCTATGGCATTCAGCTCACCAATATGCAGCTCAGCTTTACCGGGGGAGCCCATGAGATCTTTAGAACATCACTGGGGTATTGTTTTTCATCCATCCAGCAAATGGCAGACCTGGAAAGCCCCGTTTCCGGAGTATTCCTTCCAGGTGACAAGTACCTAAACGACCCGCTGTTTGCAGCTGCATTTTTTGAAGAGGCCTACATCAATGAATACCGAAACATCGCCGACTATGTCAATCGGACTGCTTCCGACCCAGCCGCGGTAAACTTTCACGCCATTGGTAGGATCTGGAAGGTCATGTCAGCCCATAGGCTGACTGACATCTATGGAGATGTGCCTTACTTTGAAGCAGGCATGGGATACATCAGCAATCAATGGTTTCCTAACTATGATTCCCAGCAGGAAATCTATATGGATATGTTCAAAGAACTGGATGCAGCGGTCAACTCCTTTGATTCCGCTCTCGGCGGTCCTGGCAACAATGATATCCTATATGCTGGAAACCTCGAACAATGGAAAAAATTCGGCTACTCCCTGATGCTTAGACTGGCACTGAGAATCTCCAAAGCAAATCCAAGCGAGGCCGAAAGTTGGGCGAAAAAGGCCATCAACGGTGGAGTGATGACCAGCAATGAAGACTTGGCAAGAGTCACCCATCAAGTTGGAGGCCACCGAAACCCGTTCAATGCAGGCTTCAATACCCGGGACAGGATCCGATTGTCCGCCACTTTTGTCAACTGGCTCAAAGACCATGGAGACCCTCGGCTGGACATCATCAGCTGGGTACAAAACGGGGGACCTCATCAGGGGCTACCCAATGGCTACGACAACACCACGATCCAAGGCTATCCGGGCGGTAGCGACATCAGTGCCTATTCCAACATCAACCCGGCACTGCGACAGTGGGATTCACCTTCACTCCATCTGACCTACGCGGAGGTGGAACTGATGCTCGCAGAGGCCGCGCTAAAAGGATGGCATAGCGGCAGTCCAAAAGAGCATTACGAAAAAGGAGTTACCGCCGCTATGAGACAATGGGCTATTTTCGGGGTCGAAGTCCCATCGTTTGGGGAAATCGAAACCTATCTGAAGGAAAACCCCTTTAGTGCTGAGAAAGGTATGGAACTAATAGGTGAGCAATATTGGGCGGCAACCTTTCTCGTCAATTGGGAAGGTTACGCCAAATGGAGACAGACCGGCTTCCCAAAACTGACTCCAGTAAACTATCCAGGAAATGCCACCAACGGACAAATCCCCAGAAGAATGACCTATTCCCGAGAAGAATACAGCACCAACCTCCAGAATGTCAGCCAAGCGGTATCCCGTCAGGGCTCAGACGACTTCACCACCCGAGTCTGGTGGGACAAGGAGTAGATTCCCGATGGCCTTCCAATTGGAGGGCCTTTTTTTTTATTCAAATCAAGTTTTATCTATCCCAGCGCAGCCGGACACCGCCGGAATTCCTCCCATTTTAAACGCTCCACTTTAAACTCCCACGCCACTACCTATTTTGTGTATCGCTGCGAGTCGTCTCAGGGTTTAAAACTACCCACCGCCGGAGGAAGCGTGCCGGTGTCCGGCCTTGCGGGGAGAAGCAACCTCCCCACAACTTGGCTCAAAAACTCTCGTTTTTGCCCTGTCTTGATTTTTTACCTGCCCGCCGTGGAGGGGTTCTTTTTCATCAAAGCCTGTCCCGATTATTTCGGGAGAAAAAGAACATAAAGAAATCAACGGTGGAGGTTCCAGAGCTCCTGCCCCAACGGTTTTTACTTCTACCTGCATTCAAATTCTCCGCGGCATTTTCCGTCTGCTTCCCAATTCCTCATTCCACTCCACCGGTCTGTGCCTGCCTCGCCGCTAGGCGGGTTCCCACTGACCACTGAACCATTTGGCGTCACCGCTCTGCCCTCCGGCATTGAGTTCGTTGCGGCTGCCATGTTTCCTGCGCCGGAGGTCAATGGTATTTTTGTCTTTTTTACCGTGGGTTACAGCCTTCGTACCTCAGGCCTCACCCACGGCTATTCATGGTTGGACCCCTTTGGGGTCAGACTCCAAGCCCCAGGCCTTTGGCGGACACAAATCCCAATTCGGATAGGCGCGGTGGACCGACGTGGACTTGTCCGCCGCAGGAGGAAGCGGGCCGGCGTCCGACTTTGTGCGGAGGGAGCTTTTTTGCGTCTTGACCCTTTGGTTCCACCCCTGCGTCCCGGCTCCTCGCTAAAAATACCCACCGGGTATTTTTTTAACGCTCGGCCCTCCCCCAAGGCCTGTGCCTGCCTCGCCGCTAGGCGGGTCCCCACAGACCATCGGACCATTTGGCGTCACCGCTCCGTCCTCCGGCATTTTTTGTTCTGCTATCACAATGCTTCCTGCGCCGGAGGTCAATGGTATTTTTGTCTTTTTTACCGTGGGTTACAGCCTTCGTACCTCAGGCCTCACCCACGGCTATTCATGGTTGGACCCCTTTGGGGTCAGACTCCAAGCCCCAGGTCTTTGGCGGACACAAATCCCACTTCGGATAGGCGCGCGGGCCGACGTGGACCTGTCCGCCGCAGGAGGAAGCGGGCCAGCGTCCGACTTTGTGCGGAGGGAGCTTTTTTGCGTCTTGACCCTTTGGTTCCACCCCTGCGTCCCGGCTCCTCGCTAAAATACCCACCGGGTATTTTTTTAACGCTCGGCCCTAGGTCAAGCCAAAAGGACGTCTAAGAAAACAACCGTCGAGGTTCCTGAGGCTTCACCAAAGCCCTGTTGCTTGAATGCTGGATTGTTTACCAAATCAACCGCCTTTTCCAATCCATATCCCTGTGCTGAGGTTGAAACTTCTGATCCATTTTACCTAGTGTTAAAACCCCAAGCTACGGTATCGGCCGTACCTACGGCACGCATTCACCTATTCTGGGTCCTGACTTCGGATCCCGGCCTTTGGCGGACACAAATCCTCCTCGCACGGCCTGTGCCTGCCTCGCCGCTAGGCGGGTCCCCACGGACCACTGAACCATTTGGCGTCACCGCTCCGCCCTCCGGCATTTTTCTTCTGCTGTCACAATGTTTCCTGCGCCGGAGGCAATGGATTAGGTTTGTCTGTTGCCAGGGGTTCCGCTGCGCTGCACCCCTGCCCGCCCGCCGTGGCGGGGCTACAAAGATTCCGCTCCTACGGAGCTGTTTCCAGTTGTCCCGCTTCACCAGACCCCGAAGGGGTCAAACTTCTCAATAACCACGGGTGAAACCCGTGGCAATTCCCAAGGAAACTAAATCCCGACCCCGTAGGGAGTCGAACTGCTTCCCCCTTGTCCTGCTTCTCCAACGATACCTATCGGTGCCGGACTCGATCAAATAGAACATTCGGTGGCGTCTGGTTGGGAAAATGACTCACGATACACGGTCTCTCTTGATCTTGAGAAACTGTCTGATCAACGGGATGGAGGTGACCACGATCAGCGAAACGACGATCCATTCCAGATAGTGGATCAGGTCAGGAAAGATGATCTTTAGGAAATACCCCGCCAAGACCAGGCTGGATGTCCAAACCAAGGCGCCAATGAGGTTGTACACCATAAAAACCCGAAAATCGGACCTGATCAAACCCAGACAAAGCGGCAAGAAAGTCCGGATGACGGGGATAAACCGACCGATGACAATCGCTCCATGTTGCCGCTTTTCAAAATAGGACGAAGCCATATTGAGATAGCTAGCTTTGAAAAAAAAGGAATCCTGCCGGGAAAGCAGCCATTTGCCCAGCTTAAACCCCACATAGTACGATACAGCGTATCCTAGGAATGCCGCTATTGCAAGAGCGAGTACCAGCAGGTGAATGCTTACATCCAAGATCGGCAATCCACAAAGCATTCCTGCCAAAAACAACAGCGAATCCCCAGGCAGAAAGAATCCAAAGAACACCCCATTTTCGGTAAATATTACCGCCAATAGAAGGATAAGTCCACCCCGACGGATAATCAGCTCTGGACTCAACAACTCTAAGATGGACTGGATAAATTCAATCATAAGTTTGTGATTAGGATCTCTCAACCCGCTGCGGAATCCGACTGGAGGGTCGGGACAGCCTTCATAGTTCTCTGATTAATTCAGGTTGAGGGGTAGGCTGGGCTGCGGCCTCGCCGGTCTCCAGACCAAATTCCCCTTCCCATTTTGCAATAACCACTGTTGCCAGGCAGTTCCCGATGACATTGACCGAGGTTCTTGCCATATCCATCAGTTCATCGATCGCCAGGATCAAAAATATTGGAGCCATGGGCAGGTTAAAGCTCGCTGCAGTACCCATTAGGATAATCAGGGAAGCTCTGGGAATGCCAGCCACACCTTTGCTGGTCAGCATCAGTGTCAATACCATCAGGATTTGATCCTCTATCCCCATCTGGATTCCAGCGGCCTGGGCTACAAAGATCGACGCCAAGGCCAGGTAGAGCGTGGTGCCGTCCAGATTGAAACTATAGCCGGTAGGCATCACAAATGCCACGATCTTCCGGGGAACTCCAAACTTTTCCATGGCTTCCATAGCCTTGGGAAGCGCTGCCTCCGAACTGGTCGTCGCGAATGCAATGGACACAGGCTCAGAGATGGCCTTCAGAAATTTGATTACAGGGATCTTGAGCAGGTAGGCAATGGGGAGCAGCACCAGCACCAAAAAGCCCAACAAAGCCACATACAGCGTTGCCAACAAATGAAACAGGTTGACCAATATCCCAAGCCCCATCTCACCCACCGTGTAGGCAATGGCTGCCCCGACACCAAAGGGGGCAAAGTACATGATCAACCGGGTAAAGTTAAACATGACCTCTGACAGGCTCTCGGTAAACGAAAGCATCAGCTGCTTCTTCTTTCCGTCCTTCACCAGTGCCAGCCCGATTCCAAAAAGGATACTGAAAAGAACAATCTGCAAGATCTCCCCTTCGTAGATGGACTTGGCAATGTTTTCCGGGAAAATATGGAGGATGACTTCTTGCCAACCCCGCGCAGTCCCCTGAAGGGGTACCTCACCTTCAGGCAGTTCGATCCCGACTCCGGCTTGGGAGATGTTGATGGCCACAAGTCCGATGATCAAAGCCAGTGTGGTCACCAGCTCAAAATACAGCAGCGACTTCCAGCCCATCCTGCCAACCTGCTTGAGGTTGGAATGGCCCGCAATCCCCACCACCAGGGTGCCAAAGAGTAAGGGGGCAATCACGGTTTTGATCAGTTTGAGAAATACTTGGCTGACCACTTTCAGGTTCATTGCCAGTTCGGGAAAGTCGACCCCTATGGCGATTCCGATAAGCATGCTCCCGAATATCCAAGTAGTGAGGGATGCCTTTTTCAGACAGTACCCCACCACGGCCACCAAGCCCAGCCACCTGCTGGCCATTAGGAGTGCGTCGGAGAGGAGCTCCGGCCATAGCAGGTGCAATACACCGGTCAGCGCCGCTTGGGTGGCCAATGCCACCAATAGATATAGGATCGTGTTTGATTTTTTAAGAGACATAAGGAGAATGCAATACAGATGGATTTCAGGACCAGAGATCGGCGGTATTTTGGGATTTTGGCAGATTGCAATACACTGGACGTATCCGTGTTTTCAGGTTTGATTTTTAGTGACTGCCCAGGAACGAATCCGGGAGCGGAGCGAGAGTTGCCGCATCAAGACCAGGAGATGGATAGGTGATTTTCCCCTTTTTTAGCAAACACCCCGGATTAATGAAGTCTGACTTATCCAAGATGAGTCACAATCGGGAAAGTCCGTAGTTTTTCCAACTGAAGCATTGTGCCCGGTTGGGCCGCTTGCGACCGGCCGGTATTGCTCAGGCCATCCTGTCTAGTTGGCGTTTGGTTGGACAGACATTCTTATCCCAGACCTCCTTGGCAGGATGGCCCGACTGCCATATCCGTTGGTTAGCAGCTGCCGTAGCCCATTCTTTTTATCCGGGAGTAAGCGTGCAAACTCAAGCAACTGGTTTTACTCCAATTGATTTGGGCGATTCACCCAGAAGAGCGGCTGGGCTTTCCGGTGACTAAGTGAAACAGTGGTGGGGATATACTGTCAAAAAATCAGGCAGGCTTATAGAGATCGCCATCGGCAAGCCTTGCTTGTTGTTTCCTTTCAGAATACAGCAAGCCGACAATCCAGAATAGGGATTGGGGATGGATTGAGGCTCAAAAAAATACTGGACTGTCCGGACTACCGGCCGTTGGGGTACATACCCAAATGGAAGTCCATCGCCTACTTCCAGGCTTATACTTTGCTGAAGGAAATTGGTGGGATAGGATATTTCACCCGGTGCAGGCGAGTCAGCGTAGGAGGCCACGGGAATATTACCGGACCAAATGCTCACCGCAATTGCCAGATTGAGGAATAAGAATAGGATCCCAAAAACCCTCATAGGAAATATTTGCAGGTAAAGCTAGCTGAAAAAAAAGACTTGATTTAAAAACAGGGTGTCAAATAGTTTTGTGTGGAATTAAAATTTCAAACCCTAGTCCGGCTTGACTCTTTCCAATGGCTAAAGCCATTCCACAGGGGGAGAATCGGCTCCATCGTCCACGGTTTAAACCGTGGACGATGGCAGAGGGATTTGTTTTAGAAACCATTTCAATGGTTTTTCCTGAGTGTCAAACCCCGTTTTTACTACCGCTCCAAAGGCTGGACGGATTTGGGATATTGAGGTGAAGTGGGAATTGGGGGTGTGTCTGAAAATGGTGTTAGACCATTTTCAGGCCAGCTGATGCTTTTTTCAAAGCAGTGCAGCTGTGTTTGGGCTGGCTTGGAGAAGAATGATTTTTGAATAAAATTTATTAGTTTTCATCAATAGCTCATTCGTTTCAAAGCGGAGGTCAAGTAGGACAGTTTTTGCCAATTGATTCGGGTTCCGGGCAGATGGAAAGAAAAAAGGCCCGCATAGGAATACAGGCCAGTTCTTTTACCTGATTACGTTTCGTTTCTGAAAGAGGCTTGATCAGATCTAACACTTCAAATATACGGATTTTCCTTTCCCCCTGATTCGAAAGGAATCGGAATCCTGATAGATTCAGCCAGTATGACGGGAAGTACGTCTTATGAACTCACCAAACTATATTCGGACCCGAAACAATTCCTGTATGGTTTTGCGACCCCAAGTGGAAATTTCAAAATCGTGGAGCATTCGCTCATCGAAACAAGGGATGATAGAAAAGTCTATAACTTGGGTTTCGGAGACTATAATGCCGAAACAGGGCAGGTGATTGACGACGAGGTGTTTAATATGGGTGACGGGAGAATTGTTCTCAATACGGTCTTATCCACGATACCGCTTTTCTTCGATCAAAACCCAAGCGATGCGCTTATCGTGCAAGGAAGTGACAGCAGGGACGACTTTCCGGAAAAATGCCGACTTACCTGTATCAAAAGATGTACTGATAATTGTAGAAAGCAGCATCAAAGAATTAGAATTTACTGTAATTTCTTGGATAAAAATTTCGGCAGCTTGGTGAAGAATTACATTTTCTTCGGCCTTTCGGAGTCAAGAGAACTTGATTTTGAACAGTATATACCAGGGAACTCTTACAAAGGGGTTTTGATTTATAGAAAAAAGTGATGAGTTTTGAATCACTTTTCAGACGAATAAGGGCATGAAAAAAGATACTGAAAATCAGATTATTGTAGTTAAAAGCAGTGTTAATGCTAAAAAAGAGCTGCAGAAGATCGGAGCATCCCTGAAAGGGAAGGAGCTGTTCAAGCAAAAAGTGGACAGTGCCAAAGAAATATTGGCAAACATAAAATCATTGCCTTTTTGACTGGATTCAACGGACATAAACTGTAGCCAAAAGGAGCCTCGTGCTCTTTTTTTGTTTTAGGATAGGTCCGTATTCTGCCAAGTGGCACCTGTTTAAGCTAAGTGTTGCCTCACTTCGATCAATACAACCCATCTGGCGGATGACCTGTCTCAGCGTTCACAAACCACCCGGTTCATAACGCACCTCGCAGCCAAAACCACAGCAAAAAGAAAAGCGACTGAATTAGCATAAGCCCTGTTGTGTCCGGCGCGGTGGCCCGACGTGGACTTGTCCGCCGCAGGAGGAAGCGGGCCGGCGTCCGGCCTTGTGCGGCAGGAGCTTTGCCACGTCTTGATTTTTTACCTGCCCGCCGTGGAGGGGTTCTTTTTCATCAAAGCCTGTCCCGATTATTTCGGGAGAAAAAGAACATAAAGAAATCAACGATGGAGGTTCCAGAGCGCCTGCCCCAACGTTTTTTACTTCTACGCCACGGCCTGTGCCTGCCTCGCCGCTAGGCGGGTCCCTACAGGCCATAGGACCATTTGGCGTCACCGCTCCGTCCTCCGGCATTTTTTCTTCTGCTGTCACAATGTTTCCTGCGCCGGAGGCAATGGTATTTTTGTCTTTTTTACCGTGGGTTACAGCCTTCGTACCTCAGGCCTCACCCACGGCTATTCATGGTTGGACCCCTTTGGGGTCAGACTCCAAGCCCCCGGCCTTTGGCGGACACAAATCCTAATTCTGATAAGCGCGTGGACCGACGTGGACTCGTCCGCCGCAGAAGGAAGCGGGCCAGCGTCCGGCCTCGTGCGGTGAGGACTGAGCGTCAAGGATTAACCCGCCCCGGCGGGCTAATCTAGCGAGAGCCTGTCCCGATCGCGCAGCGTATCGGGAGGCCAGGCTGCAGGGTAGGTAAATCCGCTAGCGTCCGGCCTTGTGTCAGGATCGAGCCTTGAAAATTACCACACCACAAAATGGCTCCAATAAACAAGTTACCTGCTATATTTCGACAAACCGATTTTAGTAAATCAGATACCTTTTGAGAGTTAATGGATAATCAAAAAATAGGGATACAGGCAGAATGGCAAAAATTTAACCGCTTATTTCAGCGAGAGGAAATTCCTGCAAAGTCGATTTTACTTAAAGAAGGAGAAATCGCCAAAAAAATTTACTTCATTGAAAAAGGCTGCTTTAGACTTTCTTTCAACAATGATGGCAAAGACATTACCTTTCAATTTTTCTTTGAGGGTGAAGGTATTTCATCTGCCGAAAGTTTCCGATACAATCAATCTAGCCTCTATTCAATCGAAAGCCTAGAACCTTCCGTAGTGCATTCACTGACTAAAACAGACTATTTTAAAATCGTTGAAAGCTCACGCTTAATTAAGGAAGACATCGAAGAACAAACCTTTCAACGGCTTCTGTACATCGAAAAACTCTTTTTATCCAGAATAAAAAACAGCCCAGAACAACGGTACAAAGAATTAGTAATGCAGTACCCCCAAATCCTTCAAAGAGTGCCTCAGCATTATATTGCTTCTTACTTGGGCATAACCTCGGTTTCTTTAAGCAGAATCAGAAACAGAAGATAGCATTTATTAACAATTGTTATCCTTTCTAAATCCTGTGATGAAGAAATTTGGATCAACAAAAGTTAAATCAGACTTCTAAAGATCATGAGGAAATTCACAATTCAAATTCCTGACAGTGAGATTGAATATCTAAATCACAGGCTGTCAAATGCCCGTTGGCCTAATTCGGGTATGGACAACCATTGGGGGAAAGGCGTGCCGGTGGATTATCTGAAAAAAGTAGCAGCCTATTGGCGGGGCCAGTTTGACTGGAGAAAGCAAGAGGCTATGCTCAATCAGTTTCCGCAGTTTATATCGGAGATCGATGGGCAAAACATTCATTATTTGCACATCAAATCGCCTAAGCCAAACGCCACACCGTTGATGCTTATTCACGGCTGGCCCGGATCATTTGGGGATTTTATCAAGATCATCGAACCCCTTACCAATCCACAAATCAATGACCAAATCGCTTTTGATTTGGTTATCCCTTCCATTCCCGGATTCGGTTTTTCCATGCCGGTAAAAGACAAAGGGTGGAATATGTTCAGGATTGCAACTGCATTCACAACGTTGATGAAGGGGCTGGGATATGAGAAATTCGCCGTTCATGGTGGCGATATGGGTGCTGGTATTGTAGGTATCATGTCAGGCGTTGCGGCCCACAGCTTGATTGGCACACATATCAATTCAGATTTCTTTGCAGTTGCGGGGCTGGGAATGTTTCCATCTGACAATTGGTCTTTTACAAATGAGGAAAAGATGGGTTTAGAGCGGATGAGAAGATACAAGCAAGATGGAACGGCGTATTTGGAAATCCAGGCTACAAGACCTCGTACCATTGGCATTGCTTTGTCGGATAGCCCAACCGGGCAATTGGCTTGGATCGCCGAAAAATACAAGGAATGGACGGATGAGGATAAGAATTTACCGGAAGATGCAATTGACATTGACCAGTTTTTGACCAACGTTTCACTGTACTGGTTCAACCAATCTGGGGCATCAAGTGCGGAGATTCTTGCTGAAAATTTGAGTATGGCTTTCGATTGGGTTGGTAATAATACCCAGGAAGCCAATCAATGGACACCCCCAAAAGTCCAATCGGCAATGGCTTGTTTCGGAAAAAAGACAGATGAGTCTTTATTGAAGAAATTGGCTTCACTTATGGGCGAACCGGATAGATGGACTTTTTATGACAAAGGATGCCATTTCCCTGCGATGGAAGTGCCCGACTTGCTGGTAAGTGATATCAGAGAATTCTACTCAGGCATTATAAAATAGATGAACAGAGAAGAAATTATACAGCTGCGCCTGTTTAATCAAGGGTTATCAACTAATTGTTTTGAGAAGCCTGACCAGGTTGTGGCTCATTTTGGGGCAATGCAGGCACAGGATTATTCCATGGCGCTTTGGGCAGTTGGCTTACGTATGAAAAGCCCCAACCGAAGTGCCGTTGAAGACCAAATCAATTCGGGAGAGATTATCCGGACACATATTTTGCGGCCTACCTGGCATTTGGTGCATCAAAGGGATATCCGGTGGATGATGGAACTTTCTTCTCCCAATGTAAAAAAGGCAACGCAATATATTGATAAACAAGAAGGACTGACGGATGAACTGTTCATAAAAGCCTGGAAAATAATAGAGCATCAATTCAATGAGGTTGATAATCTAACGAAAGAGGATATCGTGTCATCCCTATCGAAGCAACATATCACTGTCAGTAATTTGTTGGCAACTCAATTTATTATCCGAGCCGAATTAGAAATGCTTCTATGCAACGGAGAAAAAAAGGGGACCTACGCTCTTTTTGAAAAGAGAGTTCCCAAAGCGGACAGAATCTCAAAATCCGAGGCAATAACCAGACTTGCCCAGTTGTATTTTAAATCACGGGGACCTGCCACTTTAAGGGACTTTGCTTGGTGGAGTGGTTTGAGTATGTCTGATGCAAAAATAGGCATTGCTGAATTAGGCAAAAGACTTGAATATATTACATATCAAGATTTAAAATACTATTATTTTCAGACCGATAACAACCTTCCGGAGAAAACCACCTTCGCATTATTGCCATGCTACGACGAATACACAGTAGGTTATTCAGAAGGGCGTACTATAGTCTTACCAACTTTCCTGGATAATTCAAAAACAGGAAACGGTATTTTCAAGCCAATAATTTTATCAGAAAATGAAATTGCAGGTATTTGGAGAAAAAGCAAAAAAAGCCCCCTTATTGAAGTTCAGCCATTTATAGACAATAAAGAAATTCCAAAGAAGACCATCGAAGAACATAGTGAGATGATCAACCTGTTCAGCAGCTAGCCTGAAATGGTAAAACAATCCAGCCATTAGGTATGAGTAGGGGGATTTGTCTGAAATGCAACCGATCTCCTTTTCATTAACCCAAACAGGACTCCTCCGAGATCAGCTTATCCCGGACTAGGGCAGAAACCTCTATGCCGTGGTTTGTGTCTCCGCAAGCCACTGAATCGTATTCCAGCTGGTTCAGTGGATTTCGGAAAGATTGTCAAACACCATACTCCCAAATTCCTTGTAATTATGCGCATCACGGTAGCGGTTTTGAGGCGGAGGTTATTCATGACACACCAATTGATCCCGACAACTGTACGGGATGTTTTTGATATTAGGGTAGGTCATGTCGTTGAGAAATTTTTCTGTAAGGGATTTTAGCCTTGGGCCGGGATGTAGGGCTGACAAATTCCACCCAGTCACCGCAATAATTTGACTACTCCCAGAATGTGGTCGATTATGCCCATTCCTCTTGATTTGACTTAAAGAAAACAGTACTAGACCTGAAACATGAATTCAAAGAAGACCGCAGACCGTATAATGCCCTTTATTCCTTTTGTCCCCTTGCCGGCCACAGGGGTGGGGGTTTATACGATGATGTATTTTGATGTTCCTGCTGCGGTTTGGCTATTGAATCTGGCTGTTGTGTGCCTTGGAACTTTCATTTCACTGCTGCTTTTAAAGAAGCCAGTTCCACAGCCGGACATCAATCCTATTCTTGTTTTAGCTGTTTTATCGCTTTTGCTGGTAGGGACTTTTTTTAGTAGCGGAGTGATGGACGTGCATCGTTGGATAAATATCAATTCCCTGCAACTTAATGTTGGGTTGATGGTTACGCCTCTGATATTGATACAGATTTCCAGGATTGCCACCCGTACTTTTGCCCTTACATTTAGCGTCCTGGTAACGATTGTTTTTTTATTGCAGCCAGATGCGTCGTTGGTGTCCGCATTTGCCGTTTCAGTCTATGCTCTACTCGTTAAGAAACCCAGGGGAAGACAGATTGGCCTATCGTTTTTGTTTTTCGCCTTGTTTGTGATAGGCTACTCTTGGCATAATTTGGACGGTCTAGAGCCAGTAAGGTATGTAGAGACTATCACTGCTATGGCAAGAGAGATTTCCATGACTTTGTATTTTGTGTCAATTATTTCATTGCTTTTGTTGGTCGTCCCATTTGTATATCCCTATCCCAAGAACGATCAGTTGTCTATTTCTTTGGGTATTTATTTTTTGATCAGTTTACTCGCGCCATTCTTTGGGCATTTCCCGGTTATGTTTATGGGTTATGGAATCTCGCCTATACTGGGCTATTTTATTGCTTTAGTTTGGAAAATCAACACGCATAGTAGCGAGACAAGAAAGGAGCTTGTTTTGCTGAAAAAGACAGGATAGCCAGCAAACAACCAGAAAGGGGGGAAGACTTAGGATGGTCGGTTTCATCTGATCCTGTTAAACTGTCTGATCAAAGGGCGGGGGAGGCATAGAAGCCAATTAAAAATCGGTAATGATATTAGGGTAGGACAAAGTGTCAAGAAATCTTCCTGTGATTCCGATATTGATCGGAATTAGCCTTGGGCCAGGGTGCAGGGCTGGCAAATCCCACCTAGTCCAAACGATAATTTGACTACTCCTAGAGGGGGTAAGCTCGTTTCCAATCGGTGTGAAAAATGTCCCCATCTCTATTCCAGACAGGATTAGTATCGAATGGAATTCCTATTGATAATTACCCGGATTCAAGTGGCGGACATGATTTCGATAGTTTGAATATCCTTTGGAAAGCTCATGGAAAACATTCGCACAGGTCACCGCATCTTCACACACGTTGTCTCCAAGATTCACTTTAAACCCGCTTTCCCGGCCTAACTGAGCATATTTTTCATAATTCCCGGATAATTCAAGCAGGCCTAGGACATCAGTATACCAAATGCTGAAACTTTCTATCCCGTAATTTAGAAATAAGGTCTTAAGAATACCCAGTTCTACTACCGAATCATAGATTACCAGTAGATTGTTATTGCAGATTTCTGATAGCGTAGAATCCCAAAGTCTTCTAAAGTTTTGAACAGTTACTATTTCATGAAGTCTCACCTCACGGCCTTTTGGCAAAAGCAACGCATCTTCCTCATCGGGGGGAAGAATGTAGTAGTTAATCCAATGGACAAGCTCTCCCTTTTTCACAAAAGCCAATCCCACATTGCAGACGATTTCCTGGGGTGAATTGACAAATTGAAAAGCCATACTGATGAAATCAAACTCACCGTCAAAGTAATCCGGAAATTTGTGGGGGTTTTCAAAATCCCCCTTTCTTATTTGGCGCTCGATAGCCTTCAAATACTGAGGTTTAAACGTGATACCCTTTTCCCTGTAATAGGATAAATAAGATTTGAGGTAAGCAGGCCGGGCGCCCTCAATAGTTTTGAAAAACCAATACTCATTTTCCATGCCTGGGGATGTTCCCAAAGGCGAAAAAGTAGGTGTCTTTTCTTTGTCAAATAAATCATTAAACCAAATCATGCCGATACCTTTCTGGTTTCCAAAAATCTAATCCTGTCGTTTAGAAATGATGTATTAAGTTAATAAAAGGTAACGGGAGATTCAACTAGGGAAATATCAAAAGGAATATCCAGGTTCAGGAATCCAATCATCCGGTTCAATTTCTCAATCGTGCTTGATCAATGAGGATTCTGAGCTCGGCCGATTCCCGAGATTCCATCTCAGAATAAAGTTTCCGCCACACCAAAAAAAACTCCCTTCCCCCTCACCTTTTTCTCTTTTACCCCAAAAATACCCAGTACAGGAGGGCCGAGCGTTAAGAAATGATCCCTTTGGATCATTTTAGTGAGGAGCCAGCCTGCAGGGTTGGATTTCTACTAACTGATTCTTTTCTTGGGATACCAACTGACTGCCACCGTATTGCTATTCTTTAACCAATCTAAATGATTTCAGCATTTCGGGATCTTTTTCTCTTTCTATTCCTCTTAGGTACTAGTTCTGTATTTACCCAAACAGAGTCCAAAGTATTCGTGACCAAGACCGGTGCCAAATACCACCGATCAACTCTAGCTGCTATGATCAGACAGGCGACCAGAACTTCTGAGACTACCACTGCTTGATCGCCTTCTCCTTAAGGAGAGAGGACAAGCCGTAAAAATCTTCTGGTAGAAGATTTTAGGCTTGGGCGAGCTTGCAGGGTGGGATTGTGAAGGGACGAGGTAGACCAAGGTCCCCGGTGCTCCCGAAAAGTATCGACAGGAAGTATCTATTGCTGGCAGCATGCGGGTTAGGAAGACAGGCCAATTCAAAATTGGTTTGGATATTCGAGTAGGACAAGGCGTTAAGAAATCTTTCTGTGAAAGATTTTAGCCTTGGGCCAGGAAGTAGGGTTGACAAACTTCACTCAGTCCAAACGATAATTTGACTACTCCCAGAGGGGGCTAATCTAGCGAGCGCCTGTCCCGATCGCACAGCGTATCGGGAGGCCAGCTTGGATTGGCCTTGTATTACCTTGCAAGTTTAGGGCTGTCTTTCGCAGGGGTTGAGTTGCCTTTCATTCATGAAAACAACGCGACCGGAATAGTTTTTAGTTTGTTTGCGGTTGTGCTTGCTTCACTGAATCTAGTTGTTGACTTTGACTTTATAGAACAGGGAGTTGAAGGCAGAGCACCGAAATACATGGAGTGGTATGGTGCTTTTGGACTTATGGTTACCATCATTTGGTTGTATGTGGAGATACTGCGCCTACTTGCAAAATCAAGAAAGAAATAATGAATTCTTTGACTGACATAGCACCTTCTGCCATGGCTACGACTGGGAAAACCGTAAAAACGCCATCCACTCCAACCGGGAATTTTGGATCGCCACGATCGAGCGCAACATGCAGCGCGACCGAGAAGTAAATGCCTATTATCAATCCAAGGGCTGGAACGTGTTAAGGTTCTGGGATTTTGAGGTGAAGGGGGAGTTGGGAGCCTGCTTAAAATCAGTGCTGGATCATTTACCTCGGATTTTTTAACTATCCAGTTTGCTCTTATTGGAAAAATTCACTTTAACCTATTAGGTTTATAAACAGTATTTATTTACCTTTGAACTATCAATCCCCTGCACGCCTCTGTTTGACATGCGCATCTTGCAGGGCTTTTTTTTTGCCCAGTAATTTACTTTTTAAATGAAATACCAAAAGCCACCGATCTCAACACACGAGCATATCCAACTCCTGAAAGAGAGGGGACTTAAAATCAATGATGAGGATAGAGCGGGCAGATTCATCGAATACATTGGATATTATCGATTGTCGGGTTACATGTATCATCTGCAATCTTCTAATGGTGATCACAGATTTCACGCTGGAGTTACCTTTGACCATATCATGGATACCTACTATTTCGATAAAAAGCTTCGGATATTACTCTTGGACTATCTCGAAAGGATTGAGATCTCGCTCCGTGCTTTAATGACCAACAGATTTAGTTTAGAGTTTGGTTTCTTTTGGTACACCGATGTCGCACTGTTTGACAAGAGAGATGTTTTTGACCTAATTCAGGCTGACATTCACGCATCCGTCGGAGATGAAAAAGAGCAATTTATCAAAGCGTTTAAATCAAAATATACATCTGAAAGGCTTCCTCCTTCCAATATGGGATTGGAGTTGCTTTCCTTTGGAAAACTAGCCAGGCTCTATGATGGATTGAAGTCTGCCGGATGTAAAAATTCTATTGCTTCTACATTCGGTCTCCCAAGCAGTATTTTGTCTTCTTGGTTGATATATCTTAATAATGTCCGAAATGTATGTGCACATCATTGCCGGCTTTGGAACAGACAGATCACTGCGGATCGGCCTGCGATACCCACGCGTAAAAAATATGCATTTACAGGCTACTGGGATGCCCATTCCAACACAACGGTGTACGGCATCATCACACTGGTGACAAAACTTTTGGATCCTGTTTCGCCTGATCACAGATTCCGTCAAAAGTTGATCGATTTGTTGGACGATTTCCCCGGAATCAACAAAAGATATATGGGCTTTCCGGAAGATTGGAAAGACTCATCGGCATTTCTTTCCCCTTTTAATCAAGAGTAGGCTTCTTTTCGGTTATCCAGGTATCTTTTCAATGCCCGTTCTGGCAACTCACTGAAAACCTGCCTACTTTAGACCTCCATACCTCCAAACTTCCCACATCCCGACTTTTTCACCCCCTCCAAAAACTCCCCAATCTCCCGTCCATCCGTAGCTGGATCATCCGTATTTTCAAACTCCTCAAACTCATGCCACTCATGATCGACCTCCGGATCATAGGGCCTTACATGGAGCCGGGGCAACCCCCAGTCCTGTGGGACAAAAAACTCCTCAGATATCAACTTTTCCCGGAGTAGGGCAGTGGCCACTTCGACGGACATTCCGGCTGGATTGCCAAACACCACACTTCCAAACTCCTTGTAATTATGCGCATCCCGGTAGCGGTAGTTAAGGCGAAGATTATTCATGACTCTAATAAAACTCAGCCCGCAGAATTCAAAAAATCTGCCGTCACGGGTTGTCGGAGAACAATTTCACATTGAAATAATTGGAAAAATATTTTAGTTTGGCTAAATCAATGAACCTAACCACCTCCGGCAAGCGAAACCCCAAATGGCACAGAGATGAGATCATCCTGGCCTTGGATCTATACTTTAGGCTGGAGCCTGGTCAAATCCACGGGAGAAATCCCGCAGTGATTGAGCTGTCAGAGGTGATCAACCGACTTCCTATCTTCGACATTCGGCCCGATGCTAAGAAATTCCGAAACCCAAATGGGGTAGGACTGAAGCTGAGCAACTTCCTGGCTATCGATCCCAACTATCATGGCAAAGGAATGGAGTCTTTCAGCAAGCTCGACCAGGCTGTATTCTATGAATTCAACCATAAGCGGGAAGAACTTGCCAGAATAGCCGATACCATCCGCCTGACAGTCGCCAATCCTCAGCTTCGAATGAAGCTCTATGAAATCCAGGAAGAACCGGAAGAGGAACTTCTCGAATTTCGGGAGGGCAGAGTCCTTTACAAGCTCCACAAGTACAAGGAGCGGGATTCCAAACTAGTACTGCTTAAGAAAAACCAGCATCTCAAGAAGTACGGAGCGCTGGACTGCGAGTCCTGCGACTTCAACTTTCAGGTCAAGTATGGCGATCTGGGCAAGGGCTACATCGAGTGCCACCACCAAGTCCCTTTATACCAATATGAGGGCATCCAGCAGACCAGACTCGAAGACCTGGCTCTGGTCTGCTCCAACTGCCACCGGATGCTGCACAGGGGAATGGATTCCCTGAGTGTTGGAGAGTTAAGAAAAATAATTCATTTATGATTGTCTTAGATTTATACCTTTTTTGAACCTTTAATTATGATAACTCCGGAACAACAGAAGCAACTTATTGATATAAAAAATCAAATAGTGGATAACTTTTCAAAATCCGATTGGATTGAATTAGGGTATATACTTGGTAGTTTCGATGTTATTGACTCCCATCCTCGTTTACTTAGAAGTCTAGATTGGCAGGATGATGACTATTCAGGTAATGTGCTACAAGTTTTAAATCAATTGATTAGTAGAGATCCTAAAAATCTAGAAGAAATAAAACGATATTTGGGAGACAAAACTTCGGTCCCCGTAGTTTCAGAATTGATTTCCACAGCACATCAGGAGGCTCCAAAAAAAATCATAACTTTTTCCCCACAGGTATTCCAGATTCCTACGAGTCCACAAAATGATAAGCTTGTAGCTGTAATGTTGCCTTTCAAGCTTCAAAAGACATTTGATGCAATAAAAAATACTTGCGACACCCTTTCTTTGGATTGTTTGAAAGCGGATGATATATGGGTAAGTACTACCTTTATTCAAGATATTTTTGAATTAATTTTTACCTCTAGGGTGGTTGTTGCAGATTTTACCGGGAAAAATCCCAACGTATTCTATGAAGTCGGCATAGCCCATACCCTAGGTAAGACGGTGATTCCAATAACTCAGTCTATGGGTGATATCCCATCAGACCTTGGGCATCATAGAGCGCTATTATATCATCCTAATGCTCAGGGGTATCTTGATCTCTCTAATGAACTGGAGAAAAGACTCAAAACCCTATTTCCTAATCCATTAGACTTATTCTGAATACAACAAAATGAGGGATAAAATCAAATTAAAATATAGAAATTATCGGCGTGAATTTTGGATTCTTGTTCTAGGACTTATAGCTATGAATTTAATCTTCCTATCTCCAGCATTTCACAGGGGAAGTATTGCTCGAGATTCAGCTGGCCATTTGGGAGATTTTATTGGTGGATATGTTGGTACATTATTCGCTCTTATCAGTGTTTTGATCCTTGCAAGAACTCTCAAGTCTCAGAAAGATTCAAATGATCTTCAAAAATTTGAGACTCGTTTTTTTGAACTTCTTAGATTCCAAAGAGAGAATGTGGATGAAATGGAATTGGCTAAACGAAAAGGGAGACGAATATTCGTTTTGATGATTCGGGAGTTTCGTGAAGTTCTGAAAATTGTAAAATCGACGGCTCAGGAAACGAATCAAATATTTGAACCTAAGGATTTGATTTCAATTAGCTACTACGGTTTTTATTTTGGAGGTGGACCCCACTCTAAGAGAATGTTAAGATCGTCTTTAAGTAACTATGAGCAAATATTTGTTGATCATTTGATAGAAAAGTTAAGTTCCAAAACTTATCAAGATTTGGCAAAAAAAGAACGTAATTTAAAATACCGTCCTTTTGGAGGACATCTGTCTAGATTGGGTCATTATTACAGACATTTGTACCAGACAGTAAAATACGTACATAATTTAAAAATCGACATCGATAAGAAAGAGTATGTACGAACCCTTCGTGCCCAACTTACTGTGCATGAACAGGCTATGTTTTTTCTAAATAGTCTGAATCCAATGGGAAAGGTTTGGTGGGATGAAAATCTCATCAAAGAATATAGTTTAGTGAAAAATATTCCAAAAGGTTTCTTTGATGAAATTGAAGAAATCAATATCACCAGTTTATTTCCATCGGACTATTTCGAATGGCAAGAAATTGAGAATGCTAACCCAGACAAATCATATATGGATTTTACAAATGCTGATCTCGAAAAAATCATCACTTCCCTTACTTATTCCAAAAAAGCCATCGAAGAGTCGACAACGCATCCTGACTATGAATCCAAGAAGAAAAGTCTGAATGAGATTGATGAAGTCCTTACCAAGGTTAGGGCGATGAAAAAAGAGCAAGGGAGTTGATTCATGCTGGAGAACTTTTTACTTTCTCTAAACGACAGCTCATCGCCAAAAAATGTCTCTGTTTTTTGTGGGGCCGGAATCTCATACAATTCCGGTTTGCCTTTGGCGCATGACTTACTTCGAAAGATTTGTCAAGTTCTCGATCTTACTTCGAAAGAGACAGACAGCCTTTTGAGTTCTAATTTCCCTTTCGAATCGTTTATTGAAACACTTCATGAAGAAGTAAGTATTGAGGGGATATTGGATGTTTTTGATGTCGGACACCCAAATACCAACCATATTCTTTTTGCAAAGATGATGGGCAGGGGGATTCTTAATTCAGTCTGTACGACCAACTTTGACCTATTGCTTGAAAATGCCTTGATCAATGAGGGGTATTCGGAAGGAGTTGATTTTGAAAAGTACTACGCTGAAGGGCATTTTAAGAATTTTAATTGGGATAGTCAGGAGACAAAACTCATAAAGCTTCATGGATGTGTGTCCGATCGCAAGCAAATTGGAATTACGCTAAATATTGTGGCGAGTACTGAATGTTCGTTTTACAGAAATCAATTGGTTAGAGATTTTTTCTCAAAAGGGTGTAATGATGTTGTCATCGTAATCGGATATAGCTGCTCTGATATTTTTGATATTTCTCCGCAAATAGAGTCACTGGTGGACGAGAGATGCGATGTTATTTTTGTCGATCATCAGAGAGATTTGATCGAATATTTCACTGAGCCGTTAAATTCTTCGACTGAGAAAAACCCATTTAAAAACTTTTCTGGATTTCGTATAAAAATAGACGCCGACTATTTTGCAAAGGTTTTGTGGGACTCGGTTTTGGATGAAGGCCATCAGACTGTAAAGAGCAAAGTAAATTGGCAACAAATTGTAGACGGCTGGCTGGCAAGTTCCATAAAGGAAAATTCCGTGGGAATAAAATCCCATTTGCCAGCAAGGCTATTTTATAATATATGTGATTATTCCAGATCACTTCGATATTGCGAACAGGGAAAGGAGATAGCGCAGCAACTTGGAGACTTTTGGTCTTTTTACAGCGAGATGGGAAATGCAGGGATGGCATTAAATGCTATGGGACGATTCGAGGAGGCCAAAGAATATTTGATGAATTCTATAATTGGATGCCGAATGGTTTCAAATACCCATGGCATAATCGCCCAGAGTGAGGTATTAGGCCATATTCATCGGAATCTTCACGATTATGATTCCGCGCTGCGGTGGTTTGGCGAAGCTTTACAGGCTGCTGAGCAGCTGGGGGAATCTTTTAGTATATGCACCTCAATTGGCAACTTGTGCTCCGTTTATAACTATATCGGACATACAGAGGAATCAATCCGGTTAGTGAATAGAGGGATTGGCATCGCAAGACAAATCGGTAACAAGCAATCGGAAGGAGCAATGCTTAACCATCTTGGGATTGCCTATTTCCAGCTTAGACAGCCTGAAAAGTCCAGAGGCTTGCTCTTATCCAGTCTGGAATTGACCAGGTCAATTGGAGATGTAAGAAGCGAGGCATTGGTATTAATTAACCTTGGCAACATTGAGATGAATGAACGGAATTCCCTAAAGGCTAAAGAATACTTGAACCAAGCCCTCCTTCTCGCTAATCAATGGGATCTTCAGGAAGGAAAGTATAAGGCTAAAATCCTCTTGGAGATGTTGATAAGAAGTAACGGTGGTCTATCGCTTTAAATCGTTAAATTGCTTGGAGGGAACATTCCATTGAATCTGAATCGTTGGATAGGTATATTGGGTTGGGGTAAGAATATCAGTTGGGTCCTGGATAAACATCACTTCTGGATTATCATCTAGATTTCGAATCAGTACTAGGAAATAGGTTCCTCTGGCTTGTTTTGCAAACAACCACTCCTTATTTGTGAATGCTACACCGCCTTCAATATCAGCTAGGCCTTTCACTTCAACAAACGTTTTTGTGCCCAGAAGGTCGATTTCAAAATCATATCCGCATCCTTGATCCCGCATATCAATGAGATTTCCTGAGACAGGCTTTTGGTGGACTTTGTGATATTCTATAAAGTACTTTTCCGCTTTGAGGCCAGTTGGACCTCTTAGAATGAATACTTTGGATTTTTGGTCAGCGTCTTTTATTTCCGTGGAAAGAACTTTCCTAATCTCCCGGGCATTTTCGGACTGGAGATAATCAGAGTCAAACAGGATGCCTTTAATTATGGGAAAGATATCCTCCATCTCAAGATGCTGAAAGACCTCAATCGTCCGGGTTACCTGTTTATCCAGTTTACGCTGCCATCCTCTCCTCCATGGAAATACTGCGTCAAATTCGTCTCTTCTTAATTTCACATAGTTTGCCTTTACATCCAGCTTACTGGATGTGTAATTAAAGGCTTCATTAAAAGCCTTGAACCCTAGACTTTCTAAAGCCTTTTTGTCAAATCTTGCGAGATAATATGACACCACTAATGCTAACTTGTTGTTGTTCAAAGTTTTGAGATTTTAGATTTTTGTTTTGTGGAGAACTGATATCACAAAATATTTTTTTAAAAGCTAGAGGTTTTTCAGTGAAAATACCCAGTGCAGGGTATTTTTTTGCCATATAAAGAACACATCTTTGTATTTGTCAAATTTTATTGCAATTTGAGTTTAGTTGAGGCCTGCTTTGTCCGGAATATGGATTGCCCGATAAGGGCTCGTTTTTGAAGACTGACACAGACTGTCAATAGAAATTCATTGTTCTGAATTCTCTTCAGAGGAATTTGGGTTAATACTATATGGAGAAAAAACCTACTTACATTGACCTTTTTGCCGGATGTGGCGGCCTTTCTCTGGGCTTGCACAACGCCGGTTGGAAAGGCCTTTTTGCGATTGAAAAAAGTCCAGATGCTTTTGAGACTCTAGAGCATAACCTAATCAAAAAGAAAAAGCACTTTGACTGGCCAGAATGGCTTGCTCCAAAAAACCACGATATCAACGAAGTACTTGAAAACCATGCTGAAAACTTAATTGGTTTGAGAGGTAAGATAGACTTGGTAGCAGGTGGGCCTCCCTGTCAGGGATTTTCTATGGCGGGGAGAAGGGTAGAAAATGACTCCCGAAATGACCTCATCAATTCGTATGTTAAGTTCATAGATTACGTGAGGCCTAAGCTGATATTTTTTGAAAACGTTCGGGGCTTTACTCTGGGGTTCAAAAATAATGACACAAAGGGAAGAGCGTATTCAATTCACGTAGTGCAAAAGCTTGAGAGTCTGGGTTATACAGTGAAGGGACGTCTTATAGATTTTTCTAATTATGGAATCCCGCAGAAAAGAACTCGGTTTATCCTTGTTGGGATTCAAAATGAATTTCTTGCTGAAAATCCGACGATAAATAAGAATACGTTCTTTGAGCAAATTGATCAGAACAAAGAAGAATTTCTGAAAAGGAATGGACTTAGTATCAATCCGACACTTGAGCATGCAATCTCTGATCTGTTACAGAAGAATGGTGAAGTTGATTCGGAAACGAATAATTTCAAGCAAGGAATATATGGAGAAGTTACTTCTGAATACCAAAAGTATGCCCGAAAATATAAACGTAAAACAAGTGCGGTTGATAGTCACAGATTTGCTCGGCATACAGCTGGGATAGAGACTAGATTTAAAATAGCTTTAAAGGAAAATCTGACCAGCGCGGCTTACAGAGCAAGATTTCAATTGAAAAAAAGTAGTACAAAGATTTTACAAGCCAACAAGCCCACTCCGACAATCACTACCCTCCCGGATGACTACATTCATTATTGTGAGCCTCGAATTATGACCGTTCGGGAATATGCGCGAATTCAGTCCTTTCCTGATTTTTTTGAGTTTAAAGGAAAATATACTACTGGAGGAAAAAGAAGAACGCAGGAAGTTCCCCGATATTCCCAGATTGGAAATGCCATTCCTCCGATATTTGGCCATCAGGCAGGCCTTGTTTTAAAAAAGATGATGTAAATGTCGAATTCCAACAACCTGCATTTTAGAATAAGTTCTGCTCTCAAAGACATTATTGGAAAAGATCTAATAACAGATGATTACATAGCTGTTTTTGAGTTAGTTAAGAACTCCTTCGACGCATATGCAAGTCGTGTAGATATTCATTTTAACAATATATATTCATCTAATTCTTCTATTACTATCAGGGATGATGGAAAAGGAATGAGCTATGATGATTTAGTTGATAAATGGCTTTTTGTTGCTTATTCCGCTAAAAAAGAAGGTACAGAAGATTCGACCTACGACTATAGAGATAGAATAGAAATTAAGAGAGCTTTTGCTGGCGCCAAAGGTATCGGAAGATTTTCCTGCGATAGGCTGGGAAAGATTCTATTTTTGTCCACTAAAAAAGATTCCAATAACTCTAAAGAAGAGACTCTTTTAACCGATTGGGGGTTGTTTGAAACAGACGGTAGAAAAGAATTTATTGATATATCAATTATTCATGAAACTGTTGAAACAGAAAATTCTAACTTTCAACATGGGACTGTGCTTGAAATTAGTGAATTGAGAAGTAAGTGGAGTAGGGAAAAATTATTAAAGCTTAAGGATTCGTTATCTAAATTGATTACCCCGGAAAAGGATTTTAATGAAGTAGGAGGCGGTAAACAGTCTTTTGTTATTAATATTATATGTGAGGAGGAGCTTGAAAATGACTCGAAAGCTAGTCAGGAGTATGATGTGGTAAATGGAGAAGTTAAAAATTTCATTTTTGATACTCTTGGTTTGAAGACAACAAAGATCTCATCCAAAATTTCAAAAAACGGGGAGTTTATTTTTACTGAGCTATTTGATGGCGGCACTACAATATATAGAATAAAAGAAGCGAATAAATTTCCATTTCTAAAAAGTATAAATTACACCTTGTATTATTTGAACCATTCGGCAAAGGTTACTTTTGCAAAAAGAATGGGTGTTAATTCCGTGAATTATGGCCATGTTTTTATCTATAAAAATGGGTTTCGAGTATATCCTTATGGGGAGCCTGGAGAAGATAGTCTTGGTGTCGATCAGAGAAAGAGCCAAGGTTACAATAGGTTTTTAGGCACTCGTGAGCTTATAGGTCAGATTGAAATTGACAGTAATGAAATCGATTTAACTGAGACTACGAGTCGAGGCGACGGATTAATAAAATCTCCTACCTATTATCAATTGATAGAAGGTTTTTGGGAAGTTCTCAGAAGACTAGAGAAGTATGTGGTTGAAGTGCAACAATGGGGATTGAGTATTGAATTATCCGAAGATACGTTTGGAGTAAGGGAAAGAATTACCGAATTACTTGCAAGACTCTCGGGGAGCGATTCAATAGTGGATTTTGAGGTGCCTGATAATATTCTTGAAATATTAGAAGCAAGTCAGGTTAATAGCGCCGATACACTTTCAAAAAACATTAATAGGTTGGCCATCGAATTCGGCGATGAAAAGTTAATAAGCGAAGCCAAGAAGATTTCAGAAAAATTAGGGGAAATTCAACAAGCTCGGAGGGAAGCAGAAACTCTTGCCATTATCGAACAGGCTAAGGCGGAGGAGGCAAATAAGAAGTTAAAGGAACAACTTAGTGAGAACCTTTTTTTGAAGTCAATTAATACTGGCGAATTTAAGGAGGTTATCAGCCTTCTTCACCATATTGGTATCTATGCTGGAACGATTGACAATAATTTGAAAGGGATTTCCTTAAGATTACAGAATAATAGGCCTTTATCTAACGACGAAATTTATAATATAATTAGAAACGTAAGCTTTGAGGCGAAAAAAATATTGAACATAGTAGCGTTTGCTACAAAAGCTAATTTTAGACTGTCAGCTGAGCAAATCAATACTGATATTTCAGACTACATTCGGGAGTATATTCAGAATATAATTCCTTCAATATTTGACAGAGAGATGAAAGTTCGTGTTATAGATAATACTGAATACTCATTTTTAATGGACATCAAGCCTATTGAAATAAATATTGTCATAGATAATTTGTTGAATAATTCGAAGAAAGCTAAATCGAAAAATGTAGAAGTTCTTCTTTATGAAGAAAATGAAAACCTTTTGGTTTCTTTCAAAGACGATGGGAGAGGAGTTCCGGAGGAAATTATAGAGAGGATATTTGACTTTGGTTTTACAACTACGGATGGATCTGGCTTAGGATTGTTTCATGTCAAACAAATAATAGACTCCTTAAAGGGGGAAGTATTGGTTTCAAATAATGAAAATAAGGGGGTTACATTTACTTTAAAATTTAAGAAAAAATGAGAGTTGTGAAAATTTTATGGATTGATGATTCACAGAGCTGGGCAAAATCTGTACAGGATAATCTTGATATTATTTGCTCCAAATACAACGTGGAATTCAAATTCATTAATGTTTTAAATGGAGAAGATATCGTTTTTCAATGTAGTAGCTACGATCTTGATCTAATAGTTATGGATTATGATATGGAGCCGTATACCGGGGATAAGTATATTTTGGATGTACGAAATGAAGAACATCTAGAATATATTCCGATAATTTTTTATTCTCAAAACAATTCAGTTGACTTAGAATCATTGATAATTGGGGTTAAAGGAGTTAAGTGTTTGTATAGACCTTTTTTAGAAGATAAGATAAAGGAATTATATTTTAAAATGGATTAATAATTTGTTCTATCGACTTTAGAATATTTCTATAAGAATATCTAGAATATTATACTTAGTTGAATTGATTTAGGTGCTGAAACGCTCTTGTTAATCTTGAAATTCGGATTCTAAAGATGCTTTGAGGACTTGTAATTTACTATGTCATTACAATTATATGTAAAACAGCTTTATCTGAATTTATTGCTCAGTATTATTGTAAGTTCCAATAAATCCACTATTGCTGTTGCTCTTTTCTCCAATATTATTATGGTTTACCAACGCACTTTCGGTAAAGAAAAATTCTGCTGGAATTTCGAAAAATTTACCAAGCTTAATTGCATTTTCAATTGTAATTCTCTTTTTACCTTCAATTGTAGCAATGAGCTCTTCTTTTAGTATCTCTGAACCAATTGCAACTTCTGTTACATTTAGATTTTTGTCAAGGATAAGTGTATTCAGTATTAATCCAATGCTTGTCATAATTTTGTGTTTAGTATTTCTATTTTACTCTTTAAAATCTCAATCATTTCTTTAAGGATTGTTATTTGTGAATCTTTTTCTTTTATCAGGTTATCCTTTTCGGAAAGTAGCCTCTCATAAAAAGAGTCTGCATTTTTATCATTAATATAAGTGTGAATATAGCCGCTGTTGCTATTGCTTTTAGGTCCAGTATTATTGAAGTTAATTACTGGTAATTCTTCAGAAAGAAAATAGTCTGCTTTCACATGGTAAAGTTCAGCAAGTTGCTGGATACGTTCCACAGTTAATTTGGACTTTCCGGTCTCCAAACTGGAATAGGTTTTCTGATTGATGTTTAATACATCAGCAACATATTCCTGAGAGTAATCCTTTGATTCCCTTAGGATTCGCATGATTTTTTGTGGTCGTTCCATATTAGGCGTTTTTCGAGTGAATTAGGTCTTTTGCCACTAGTTTAGGCCCTTTTTTGGTTCTTGTAAGTCAGCTGATATCACAAAATTTGCTTGTAGTTGAATCTTAGTTCAATATAGCTAGGATTCTCAATAATCGAAATATTTGATTCAAAAATCCTTAGGGACATTCGACAGAAAATGTCAATAAACCTTCAAGTATTAATACTTACGCAGCTTCCATCGCGGTTTAGGCGAACTCCGTTCAGGGCTGGTTTTGAATCAGATACTTGTTGTTTTCAGCCTATTAGAATCGAGTTTACAGAATTGGGGATGACGGCGGTAGACCGCCTCTTTCCCCTAAAACCCAAGAATCCGATTTAAAACTTAACACTTTTTCTCCCGGATTGCCCAACCAGGACCTTGTACCCTCCGGTTGGCATACCACCTCTGATCCGGGAGTGACGTTTCTCACGATGGAAGATTTCTTATTCGCGATACGCGTGCCCGCCGGACTTACTGCAGAAGGAAGGTAGGAGAGGAAGTCTGTAGCGCCATCGATTTATCCATTTCTTAATCCAAGGCCGACTGTCCCGATAGCCATCGGGAGGGCGGGTGGGAGGGGATTGTCTCGTACGAAGTACAAAGTACCATGTACCAAGTAGTGCGATGCTCTTGACACCTACCACTATACGGCTGTTGACTGTCGACCGTGGACAGTGGTCCTAACGATGAGACTGCCGCGTCGCCCTCACGGGCTCCTCGCACCTGTCCCGAAGGATTTCGGGAGTGACGTCTCCGGACTGCGGTCTTCCGTCTCCGGTCTCCAGTCCCTGAGCCTGTCGAAGGGCCAGCTTCCAACCTCTAAAAGCATATGGAAAAATTCCTACAAACATGCTTCCTGGCACTGCTATGCCTTATCGGAAGCACCTTCTCAGCCCAGAGCAAAGTTGCTGAGTCACCCGGGGCCGATCTTCTTCATAGGTTCGCCGGCCCCACCGTCTCCCCACATTCAGGAGACACCCATCGGGGAGGGGATTCCCTCTCCGATACTTTCCTCAACAGTACACCACATGAAATCGACGGTGGACCGTGGTCGGTGAGCCAGTCGAATCCTTGGACTGCGGTCCGTGATCTGGAAACTGCAAACTGCAAACTGGGATCTGCCAACTGGAAAACGGGATTTAGTTTAGTTGATGACTCTACTTCCCCAGGGCAGGAGGATAGCATCCCTTCTGCCCGATTGGAAGCTGGCAGGTTTCACCTGGAGCTGCCAGCAGGATCCGCACCGGATACCATCTGGGTGAGCTATTGGGAGCATTTTCTCAAGGAGCATTCGGACGTCACCCCCGGAACCAGGATTCCATTGGTGGCCGAGACGGGTTCCTTTTTCGAAGGCAGTGCGGGCTACAAGTCCTTCCGCTGGGAGCTTGGGGACATCAATGCCCCGCTTACCTTCAGCATCCGCGTCGGCAAGAAGCAGTTGGTCCGCTATTGGACACTAGTACCGGGCGACCAAGTGCGCATGCGGGTGGATCTGGATGCCGGGAGATCCTATTTCTCCGGGCCCTCGGCAGCCTTCTTTGCCGCACAGTACGAGGTGGACCGCCTCTCCGCAGAGCAGCGCATGGGCTTTGTCCCGCTCATGGTCACCGGTGATCTCGAGCGGATGCTCTCGGACTCCCTGACCGCACTGATGTACGACAGGTCCCGAAAACTTCCCGAGTCCCTGTACCAGACCATGGACTTTCTGGTGCCGGGCAAAAACGAGTCCGAAGTATTGGAGCGCTACCTCGCCACGCCTTTGGAGGACTATCCCTTGATCCATAAGCTGGAGGCATTGCTGACCGGACTGGATGGACTTCACCGGGAGGTGATCATCCAGCAGGCCTATGGGGAGACCCTTTTCAATATCATCAGCAAGCTCAAGCTCGGAAAGCCCATGCTGCTGGAGGAGCCCCATGCCTCCCGCTTCGGGGAACTGGTGGCCTCCCTGCCGGTGGCTTCGGAGGAATATCTTTCCCCAGCCTATTTGGCTGCCCTCTACGAGCTGACCCTGCTTCGGGGTAGGCTATCCGGCTTGCCGCTTAGCCAGCTGCTGCAGGACTATCCCTCCGCGGTGTCCGACCGCATCATCGGCCTCTACGTGCTGGACCGCTTCAAGCGATTGGACGGGGAGCAAGCCGACTTTGTGGAAAAGGCCATGGCCGAGGTGGAGACCCCATGGGTGGCGCAGCTGCTCTCGGAACTCCAACAAAACTCCCTGCGGGGAGCCCTGCTGGATACCGATCCCTTGCTGGACAGGGAAGGGAATCCCTTTGACTTGGAAGCGCTGAAGGGGAAATCCCTGGTGATCTCCTTTTGGGTGTCGGGGTGCAAGTTTTGCATCCGCTACTACCAGGAGTCGCTCCGGCCGGTATTTGAGGAGTTTAAGGGCCGGGAGGACCTCGTCTTTGTCTCGGTCAATGCGGACATGGATACTTCGATATGGGAAAGGGAAACGAATACTTGGAGGTATTCCCATCCCGAAATGGTCCAGCTGCACCAGGACGCCAGCACCGGCATCCTGGCCGACTACCGGGTCGGCACCTTCCCCCAAAAGATGCTCGTCGACTCCGGACACCGCCTTTTCCTGCTCACCACCAACCAGTACAGTCCGGAGGCCCTGGCCGACAAGATCCGGACGATGCTGGATACCCCACAAACCTATACCCATCGCCAATCCCTGAAACCATGAAAAAGAATCTTATCCTGCTTACCGCCTTGCTCTGCTGGGCCCAGCTGCTGTTGGGCCAAGACATTGTCCCCCTGCGGGGAAAAGTGCTCTCCAAGGAAGATGGCAGCCCCCTACCGGGAGCGCTGGTTGTTTTGGGCGACTCCAAGAAAATGGCCATTGCCGATGAGGAAGGCATCTTTGAGCTGGCTGCCCCAGAGGGCCTGTACAGCTTGAAAGTATCCTACCTGGGCATGTTGGCTCTGGAACTCGAAGTGGTGGTACCCCACGCCGAAGAGCTGGTGCTGCTGATGGAGCCCGATGTCCAGTCCCTGCACGGGGTTACGGTCATGTCCACGGGCTATCAGGACCTTCCCGCAGAGCGGGTGACCGGTTCCTTCGTGGCCCTAGACCGGGATCTGGTCGGCCGGCGCGTGAGCACCAGCCTCGTTGACCGCCTGGAGGACGTGACACCAGGACTGATCCTGAACCGCGGACCGAATACCGGTAGGGACCAGATCTCCATCCGGGGACGGTCCACGCTCTTTGCCAACACGGCGCCGCTGATCATCGTGGACAATTTCCCCTACGATGGGCCGCTGGAAAGCATCAATCCCAACGACATCGAGCAGATCACAGTGCTCAAGGATGCCGCCGCGGCTTCCATCTGGGGAGCGCGTGCGGGAAACGGAGTGATCGTGGTCACCACCCGATCCGGAACCAGGGGCAGCGCACCCCGTGTCAGCTTCAATTCCAACGTCAACCTGTTTGAGGAAACCGACCCCTTCTACCTTCCCCAGATGAACATGGGCGACTTCGTGGACATCCAGAAGCGGCTCTTCGAAAGCAATTTTTACCGCTCCCAGGAGATCAGCCCCAGCAAACCCGCACTTCCGCAGGTGGTGGAGACGCTGATCGCCGAGCGGGATGGCCGGATCACGGCGGAGGAAAGCGAAAGACGGCTGAAGGGGTTTAAGGGCAATGACCTGCGGTCGGAGCTGCTGCGCTACTACTACCGCCCCCGGATCAACCAGCAGTATGCGCTGCAGGTGTCGGGAGGGGGAGCGGCCAACACCTACCTCTTCAGCTTGGGCTATGACGACAACCTCCATGAGATCGAAGGCAACGGGGACAGCCGCTGGACCCTGCAGGGCAAAAACTCCTGGAATTTTCTGGACGACAGGCTGACCTGGACAGCCGGGATCTACCTGAGCAAGGCCAAGGGCATCACGGGGACGCAGGTGCCGCAGGACGATCCCTACACCCGGCTGGCGGATGACTCGGGCAATGCGCTGCCCATCTACTTCACCGTCTCCCAGCGGTACGTCGAGTCCATGGCCTCCAGCGGACTGCTGGACTGGAACAGGTATCCCCTGGAGGAAATCGGAACCTTGGACATGATGGATGAAGGTTTGGATGCGCGCTTTCAGACCGGTTTGTCGTTTCGTGTTCTGGAAGGGCTCCAGGCGGAGGCTTCCTATCAATACTGGACAAACAGGGGTAGGGACAGGGCACTTAACCCCCAGTCAAGCTTCTACGTGCGGGATATGATCAACCGCTTTTCCCAGATCGAGGACGGGGTGGTCACCCGACCGCTTCCACTGGGTGATATCCTGGATTTGGCCGAGAGCGATGCCTATTCCCATACCCTCCGGGGGATGCTGACCTACCGGAAGAACTGGGAAGGAAAGCACCAGCTGAGCCTCATTGCCGGCACGGAGATCCGTGACCTCCAGTCCGAGTCCAATTCCATGCGGTACTATGGGTACAACGACCAGCTGGGAACCAGCAAGGCGGTGGATTTTCTGACCCGGTTTCCTTATGTCTATAATCCCTCCCTGTCCGCTACCCTGGAGTCCAACCAGTCCCACTCGGGCTTTGCCGACAGATTTGTCTCTTTCTATGGAAATGGGGGCTATACCTTTCGGAACAAACTGGACCTGACGGCCAGCATACGTAAGGACCAGTCGAACTTCTTTGGTCTGGATGCCAATAGGAGAGGGGTGCCGCTCTGGTCTGTGGGAGCGGGGTGGACGCTGAGCGAGGAGAGGTTTGCGGGTTTTCTCAAAGGGGCCTATCTGAAATGGAAGGCCAGCTATGGCTACAGCGGAAACCTGGACAAGAGCCTCTCGGCAGAGATGACCGCCAGCTATTTCAACATGTCTTCCTTTGCCCTTTTGCCCAACATACCGGCTGCCCATATCTCCAACCCGCCCAATCCGAACCTGAGCTGGGAGAAGGTGGCGATCTGGAATACAGGGATAGACTTCGAGTCAGCAACCGGCAAGTACCGTGTCTCCCTGGAGGCCTACCGCAAAAAGGGGGTGGATTTGGTCGGGCGTTATGACGCGATGTTCTCCTCGGGCTTTTTGAGCATCACCTCCAATTATGCATCTACCCAGACCAGCGGGTTGGACCTGGTACTGGGGGCGGACTGGCTGCCCGGAAAGCTGAAGTGGAGAACGGACTTCTTCTACTCCCGCGTGAGTGATGAGGTCACCCAGGTCGATATAGACTACAGCGCTTCGGCGCTGGCCGCATCCGTGTACAACGCCAACGCCATCCCGGTGGTGGGTAACCCCATCTTTTCGGTGTATTCCTATCCCTGGGCCGGGCTCAACCCGGATACGGGCAGCCCGCGCGGACTGCTGGACGGGGAACCTTCGGAAAACTACTCGGCAATCCTGTCCACGGCAAGCCTGGAAAACATGGTGTACCATGGCCCTGCCAGACCCACGGATTTTGGGGCGATGCGAAATACACTGCAATGGAGGGGATTCAGCCTCTCGGCAAACGTTTCCTACCGCTTTGGCTACTACTACCGACGCAGGTCTGTCAACTACTTTGCCCTGCTACGGGGGCAGATCGGGCATGGGGACTACGAACGACGATGGATGGAGCCGGGGGACGAGGAGTTTACCCAGATTCCCACGCTTCCCGCATCGGCAAACTCCCAGCAGAACACCTTCTACTCCAACTCGGCGGTACTGGTGGAAAAGGGAGACCACATCCGACTCCAAGACATCCGCTTGGGCTACGGCATGGAAAAGGACCGCATGCCTTGGCTGCCGTTTGCCCGAATTGAGCTCTATGGCTATGCCAACAACCTGGGTATTCTCTGGAAAGCCTCGGACGATGTGTTGGATCCGGATTTTCAGACCTCCAAACCCCTGCGAAGCTTTGCCTTCGGGTTGCGGATGGATTTCTGATCCTTGGCTTTACTGAACTGGTAACAATCGGCTATTAAACGAACAAAAAGATGAGAAAATTGATAAAAAACCTGAAGGCAGTAGGCTTTGCGGCTGTTGCCGCATTGACGATCTCCTGCGAGGGCTTTCTGGATGAAAAGCCCAGCAAGTCCATCCTGGTGCCGGAATCGGTGGCCGAGTTTGAGGCCATCCTGGACAACTACGACCGGCTAAGCAATACGGCTCCCTTGCCCTTCCTCTATTCGGATGACTACTGGACGACAGAGCCCAACTGGCTTCGGTTTTCCCCCTGGCAACAGCGGGCCTATGCCTGGTCCATGGAGCCTTACCTGTTGGAGGAAACTCCCCAGGATTATTTCAACCTCTACAGAAGGATATTCATGGCCAACGTGGTGCTCGAGAAGCTGGACGAAGGCCCTGACTGGAAACAGGAGGACATTGACAGATTGAGGGGCAGAGCCCTGTTCTTCCGGGCCAGCGGGTATTTTGAGCTTGCCGTGTTGTTTTTGGCCCACCCGGCCGAGGGGACGGCTTCGGCGCCAAAGATACCGCTCAAGTCCAGTAGTCGCTTTGACCGGGTGGACGGCTGGCTGGATGCGTCCCAGGCTTTTGCCATGATCCTTGCTGACCTGACTACCGCGCTTCCCCTGCTCCCTGAGAAAACGGCTCTGCCCACCCAGCCGAGCCGCTTCGGTGGCTATGCCCTGATGGCGAGGATCTACCTGTATCTGGGGGACTATGGGAAGGCAGCGGAGTCTGCGGAGCAGGTTTTGGAAGGTGGATTTGAACTGATCGACTATGCCAAGCTCAACATGGACCTGGCCTTTCCCGTGTCCGGCTTCAATTCCGAGGTCGTCCTCTTTTCCTTTATGGGGAGCCAGTCCATGGTGACATCCAACAATGCGGCCTTTGTGGATTCGCTTCTGGTCAGGGACTACGATGCCACGGACTACCGAAGCAAATTTCTGTTTCGCAACACCGCCGGATTCCATTCCTTCAAGGGAAACTACACCGGTACTCCGGATATTTTCTCGGGCATCGCCTTGGATGAGGTACTGCTGGTTTTAGCCGAAGCCAACGTGCGTTTGGGACAGGTGGATGAAGGGTTGGTCTATCTCGACCGGCTGCTCGGAAAGAGGATTGCGGACTATCAGCCCATGGAGTCGATGGAAGGGGAGGAGGCATTGGAAACGGTGCTGGATCACCGAAGGAAAAGCCTGTTGTTTCGCGGACAGCGCTGGATGGATTTGAAAAGGTTCAGCGTCTTGGATTCCAAGCGTCCCCTGCTCCAAAGAAAGATCAACGGGGAAACGGTGGGGTTTGAAGCACAGCCGGGGAACTTTCGGGTGATGGTTCCTTCCAGCGAGATCCAGTAGGCGGGTGAAGGGAAAAAGGCCGGGAGATTATCCCGGCCCTACCTTGCCCTATGGGGCGACTACCAGATTGTCCTCGTTTTGGACAATGAACTTCTTGCCCCGACTGGAGTCCTCGATGGGGCTGCCCATACCGTGGGGAGCGTCATAGAGACAGCCATCTTCGTCCACCTGGTCACAGACGTAGGTGTCGTTGTTGGGCGTCGTCGATGTGACGTCGTACCAGGTGCCGTTTTCCTCCCCGTAGAGGTTGTTGGCCTCGGGGGAAGTGAAGGCAAGGGCGGCAAAGGCCGCCAGCGCCATTGCCAGGGCTGGCAGGTATTTAAGTGGTTTGTTCATGATTACGCCCTGTTTTTTAACCAATCAAAAACAGGGAAACCGTTTGTGGTTGTTTGCCTACTCTTTCTAGGGTTTTCGGCATCGCCCTGGAGGATTCCATCAGTATTGGTTGGTCTCTCACTCCAGCCATCGAGAGAAATGGATTCCTTTTTCTTAAATATTGAAGTGCCCACAAAGCTTCATCACCGAGAGGTGAAGCGATTGTGGTTACTGAGCCAGTAGAAGTGCAGCCTGAGCCTTAACACCTAAACGGGCTGCGGAGCGGGAGCCGGGCAGCAGTCAGCACTGGCCCGCCCCGCTCCATTTTTTTGACATTTTCACTAAGAATCTATTGATGTTCTGTCGGCTATTAGTTATATTTCTATATGAGAAGTTGAGAATCTCCCTTAAAGCCCTATCACCTCAAGCCCAAGAGTCCCTCTTGGGCTTTTTTTACATCGCGTGGTCAGTGCCTTCCTCGCCGCTAGGCGGGTCCCTACAGACCATCGAACCATTTGGCGTCACCACTCCGTCCTCCGGCATTTTTTCTTCTGCTGTTACCATGTTTCCTGCGCCGGAGGCAATGGATTATTTCTTTATGCCAGGGGTTCCGCTGCGCTGCACCCCTGCCTGCCCGCCGTGGCGGGTCTACAAAGATTCCGCTCCTACGGAGCTGTTTCCATTTGTCCTGCTTCTCCCCCGATTTTTACCGGGACTGGACTTTTGTACCAGTTACCATCTCCGTACCTCGGCATCAACCTTTCGATTCCAACCATATTTCTGCGCCGAGGTCAACGGCTTTTATTCTTTTATACCGGGCATTCCATCCTTCGTGCCTCAGGATTCCATACCCGGCTACAAAGCTGTCGCTCCTACGGAGCTGTTTCCCGCTGTCCTGTTTCCATTCCACCGGCCTGTGCCTGCCTCGCCGCTAGGCGGGTCCCCACAGACCATTTGGCGTCACCGCTCCGTCCTCCGGCAGAAAGCTCGTTGCGGCTGCCATGTTTCCTGCGCCGGAGGTCAATGGCATTTTTGTCTTTTTTACCGTGGGTTACAGCCTTCGTACCTCAGGCCTCACCCACGGCTATTCATGGTTGGACCCCTTTGGGGTCAGACTCCAAGCCCCCGACCTTTGGCGGACACAAATCCTCCTCGCACGGCCTGTGTCTTCCTCGCCGCTAGGCGGGTCCCCACGGACCATCGGACCATTTGGCGTCACCACTCCGTCCTCCGGCATTGAGTTCGCTGCCGCTGCCATGTTTCCTGCGCCGGAGGCAATGGATTAGGTTTGTTTGATGCCAGGGGTTCCGCCGCGCTGCACCCCTGCCCGCCAGCCGTGGCGGGGCTACAAAGATTCCGCTCCTACGGAGCTTTTTCCAATTGTCCTGATTCTCCACCGATACGTATCGGTGCTGAACTTTCCAACTATATCTCCAATACCTCCTCGGCAAGGAATCTCTTGTCCTCACAATAATCCTTGGCCGAGGTGGATTAAGGGTATCCACATTTACCGAGGGTTAAAACCCCCGGCTATGATATCGGCCGTGCCTACGGCACTTCCTCGCACCTTACCACTCTTGTGCTGAGGGGTCCTGATGAGCCCGTCGAAGTATGGTCACTGAGCCTGTCGAGGTATGGTCACTGAGCCTGTCGAAGTGCCAGTCTCCCAATACCTGTTCTCTATTCCCCATTTTCCAACCCTTTAACTTTACCACGTTCCAACCTTTCAGCTTTCATACTTCATCTTTCTGCCTTCCATCCATATCTCCAATACCTCCTCGGCAAGGAATCTCTTGTCCTCACAATAGTCCTTGGCCGAGGTGGATTACGGGTATCCACATTTACCGAGGGTTAAAACCCCCGGCTATGATATCGGCCGTGCCTATGGCACTTTTCTTTCAAACTAGCAGCCTTTCATCTTGACAACCCGACAACCTCAATTTTCCAATTTTTCAGTCTTTCAATTCTCCAACTCGACAACCGGACAACTCTTAACGATTAACCCTTAACGAATTAACCCTTAACCCTTAATCCCCTTCCTCTCCATCCGTATCCCAACTACCGCCATCCCAATCAAGCCCAGATTCATCCAGAAATGCTCCGCCCATCCCAGACTCTCCAACACCCCGGCACAGTTGCAGGGCACCCTCGGAAAAGCTCCCACCCAGATCAGCCCGACATAAGTGGTGAACACTGACAGCAAAAGAATGCTGGCTAGATATCCCCACCATCTGGTAGCTGAAAAGAGTAGGAGCAGGGCAATCAGCAACTCAACTCCTGGCACTAGGTAGCTCAAGGCATCCGCCAATTCCGGCGGAAACGTCTGGTTGTGAAATGCCTTCCTGCTGGATTGAAAATTGACGAGCTTTTCCAGTCCCGTATAGGTCCACAAAAGGATCAGAAAGGAGGAGAGTGTCTTTTCCATTTCATGTTCTTTGAAATCCAAAACTCGGACGCTCTACCCAACGGACTCCCTCTCCTTGTGGAAGCCTGTCCCGATGAGCGCGGCGATATCGGGAAGGGCTGGGGTGAGGTAGGCGACTTCCGATTTTCCCCAAACCGGATCAGTTTGTCCAGTCCGGCGTAGGCCCAGAGGAGAATAAGTAAGGAGGGGCTTGTTCTTTTCATCGGAGGTTCCAGATAGAAGTATCTGAAATTAAACCCCACTTTGAATTTTGACTAAGTCAATTGTCGGGAATGCCCTGTTGACTTAAATAATCCGACAATTGACGGTTTTTTGACTTAAGCCATTAAAAATCGTGACCTAAATTTTGAGAAGTTAATATCTTAACATTAGATTAACATTGCGTTTTTAGTTTGAATGTCAGTAAAGCCAGTTTTCTCACCCTGAACATTGGATCTTTTTTCAAATAAGTATAATGCCATGGAACAAAAATTCATTTCCCAGTTGATCTCGGATTACGATCAGCTCTTGAAACTACCCCGAGAAGCGTATGAGATGGTCATTCCAAACCTGAAACAGGTTACCCTGAAAAGAGGAACGGTAATCAAGGAGTATGGAAAGGCGGATGTCGTCAGCAGGTACCTCTGCGAAGGATTTATCGGTTCTTTCAATTCAAACGGAGAAAAAATCGAGCTTTTTTCAATCTTCAAACCTTCGGACACAGTTTTTGACGAAGTTTCCTTTCGAACGGGTATCGCCAGCTCCACGGTTTTAAGAACTATTTCAGACGTTACTTTTCTGGAATTCCCTTCAGATGCGGAGTCCAAACTCTTGGCACAACATTCCCGATTTTCACTCCTTGCACACCAAGTGGCACATAGAATTACCGAAAGAAACGGTAGAGTGCATGCCATTGCCAAACTGGGACTTGAAAATGGGTATGCGATCCTGATGAAGGAATTTTTTGGTCTGGAACGTGAAATAACCAATTCGGATTTAGGCTCCTTTTTTGGAGTTTCAACCAGAACGGTGGAGCGGTGGAAGCATGACCTCAAAAGTAAGAGCCATGACTAACCTGATTTTCCCTTCCGCACTGAATAGCCATACCCCAATCCTGAATGTCAAAATCCTTCGGTGGGGATGGAAGGTAGGTTTGTTTGAAAGTCCTTCTGAATTGGAACGATGCCGAATCCAAAAGGTCAATTGGTTTGCAGGGTATCTATTCCCAGAGGAAAACTCCGATAAATTGGAGCTGATCATGCGATTTTTCCTATGCCTGTTTCTTTTGGATGATTTACTTGACACCTTTCCGGAATCCGATTCTTCGCCATTTTTGAAAGGACTGAAAAACAGCATTGCAATAGCCAAGCATCCTAGATTAAGTCCTTTAGGAAAAGCCCTACTACAGTCCCATGAATCGTTGGGAAACGGAGTTTCAAGTCAGATTTGGCGTTCGGAGTGGATGGAGGCTTGGGGGCAATATCTTTCAGGACTTCAATGGGAAGTGGATAATAAATCCAATGACCAAATGCCTCGACTGGAGGACTACCGAATGCACAGACCCTCGAGTTCGGGAGTTTATCTGGCGATCCACCTACTCAGATCCGAAGACCACCCTGATTGCTGTGAGGCTGATTTGCTGGAAAATAATGTCGCCCGATTTATTTGCCTGTCCAACGATGTAATCTCCTACGAAAAGGAATTCTCCATTGGAGATTTTCACAATGAACTTATCATTCTGGGTAATGCTCTGGGTGAGAATGTAAAACCCTGGGCAATCCAGGAGATCAAATCAATCCAAAAACGGATAATGGTACTTGCAAAGCAAGTCGGTTCTAAGTCCGAAGCCTGCCAACTATGGGTGGAGCGTCTTTTTTTACTCTTGGGTGGCTGTCTGGCTTGGACAGAGGAGACTTCCAGGTATATGGCCTATGTCAACGGAAATCTGAAATCCAGCTAAATGAAAGGAGGACATCATGCTCAGAAAACGTTGCGTCATTTATCCCAAGGATATCCAGATCATTACCGGGCGGAGTGAGCGATACTGTCACGCCCTGATCAAAAAGATCAAAATATTCTATGGTAAGGATGATCACCAGTTCATCACTCAGGAAGAATTCTCCGATTTTTCGGGAATCCCCATCGAACAGGTGGCACAGTACATCATCTGAACCACCCCAAGGTCACCGCTAAGATTTACCCCTGATTTTCCCGGCGACCGGCTTTTTGAAAAAGATCATGAAAAACAAGTCCAAACCAATATCGGGCATTCCTTCTATGACTCATCTTCGTCTCATCTTCGACTCAACTTCGACTCAACTTTGGGTTTTGCCAAGAGTTGATACGGTTCAAAGGCTTAGAAGAGTCCCTGTTGGCCCATGATTTACAACCTAACCCTATCCCTATGGCGATTTCAGACGAGTATTTTATGGGCAAAGTATCAGGAAAGCTGGGCAACCTGATCATTTACCGGCGCAACGGGAAGCTATGCTACCGTTCCAAACCTGAGAAAATCTCTGTTCCTCCCTCTTCCAGGCAGATCTATCAGCGCAAAGCCTTTGCCCGGGTTTCCTCTTTTTTGGCACCGATACGGAGTGAGCTGGAAATTGGGTTCTCCGGAATCCCAGGAGAAAACTCCAAGCGCTTTGGCAAGGCCCTTTCCCTGGCAGTGAAAAAGGCCGTTATCCCTGAAAACGGGGAACCGGTCCTATATCCTGAAAAAATCCAGACCTCAATGGGAGATTTATTGCCTCCTTCCGACTGTCAGCTTTTTTGGGAAAATGAAAACAGGATTTTGCTAAACTGGAGACCAAATTCCTTTGAAGGAAATGGGAAGGAGGGGGACAGGATTTTTTATCTGGCCTATGATCCCCAGCAAAAACAAAAGTGGAGCGTCACAGAAGGGGAGTATCGCAAAAATGGGGGTATGGTGATTCAATTTCCCTGGTCCGGCCCTTTGTCAGGGAGGTTCTATCATTTTGTTTCCTTTTTCAGCAAGCGCAAAAGCGGTGTTGAATTTTCGGACTCCGTCTGTTTGGGGCTGATCTAAACCCTTATTTGCTTCCAATGACGCGGGCCATTCTGCCTGTATCGCCATCCGACAGGCTTTGCTTACTGGAATGCAATGAAGAAGATAAAATTATTTTCTTGTTTAAATTTTAAATGTTATAATTGGCAGCTTAGTTTTAAGGAATGACATTTAGATTTTAACGTTAAATCTTTCTATTTTCAACTATACCATTAATGAAAAACAATCCTCTTTTCTTCTTTTCGATTGCTGTATTTGGACTTGCCTCCTGTAATGATGAACCACCCTTGGTACTAGATGGATCGATTCCGGTGATTTCAAAATTAGAAAACACTTCTCAAATCGAGCCCTATAATGGGCAGGCAATTCCTTCGGATTGGAACAGTGTTCGGTTTTCTTTTAACACGGGTGATCCTGAAGGAATTCAAGAGGTTGAAATAAACATTAAGCCTGTATTTGAAAACCAGCTTCAAAGTCAATATGCAGATCAATTTGAGCTGTTAAATACAAACCAGATATTTAATGATGATCGTGTCGACCCAAAAATAAATTTAACCTTTGGGAGAGAAGAATTGAATTTTGACGCCTATTCAATTGAATGGACGGGTATTTACTCAGTTGCAGAATTGCCGGTTTTAGCTGGACCGTATGAAGTACAGGTCAATGCCATGGATGTAAATGGGAATAAAACAAGCACATTGGATAGTACCGGCTATCAAACGACCGTATTTATTGAAAGATGGTATGCACCGTTGATTTACCAGCCACATGGTCTTCCTTCCGTTGTTTCCGGTACGTCTGGAGAGATGCTTGCTTTAGAAGGAGGAATCTTAAAAACTGAAGACGCGGCTTCTTCACCTTTAAAATTTGTGTGGATCAAGCTTGTAGATAAAGATGTAATTGATGACTACAAGGAAAATGCGGATCAGACTGTATTTGAAGAAAGGGTTTGGGGTGAATCCACAACGTTCGAAAAGTCAGGTGAACAATTGACTTCGGAGGTAGAGCTGTCATTTAATGAGCTGTTTGAAACTGATCCAATTCTACTTCCTGATAGCCAAAACAATCTGATATTGGTAGTTTGGGCTGAGGATGAAGCCGGAAACATTTCCCGAAAGACATTTCCAATTGAGGTAAACTGATTGAATACCACATTTAAGGATCGCCTGGAAATAGGCGTTCTTTTTTTTTACAATAATCCATACCCGAGACCTGTTTTCCTGTTTTTCCGGAAGGGGTATGGACCCTGGATACAAATTTCCAATTCGCAGCGGAGCAACTCCTCTTCAGTAGTCTATGTCCCCGCAGACCACTGGGAATTCTCAACGCTTGGTCACTTTGTGTTTGTCCTTTGCCATGTCTTGTCCCGAAAGCCTTCGGGATCGTTCTTTTTCATCAAAGCCTGTCCCGATTATTTCGGGAGAAAAAGAACATAAAGAAATCAACGATGGAGGTTCCAGAGCGCCTGCCCCAACGGTTTTTACTTCTCCCCCACGGCCTGTGCCTGCCTCGCCGCTAGACGGGTCCCCACGGACCACTGAACCATTTGGCGTCACCGCTCCGTCCTCCGGCATTATTTCTTCTGCTGTCACAATGTTTCCTGCGCCGGAGGTCAATGGCATTTTTGTCTTTTTTACCGTGGGTTACAGCCTTCGTACCTCAGGCCTCACCCACGGCTATTCATGGTTGGACCCCTTTGGGGTCAGACTCCAAGCCCCAGGCCTTTGGCGGGCACAAATCCCAATTCGGATAGGCGCGTTCGGGGGACAAACCGTTAGGAAACAGCCCGGTGGGCTGTTTTAGGTTTGGGCCAGACTGTAGGGTTGGCAAAGTTACTCCAGCGTTCGGCCGAGTGCGGCTGGAGCTTTTTGGCGTCTTGGCCTTTTGGTTCCACCCCTGCGTCCCGGCTCCTCGCTAAAAATACCCACCGGGTATTTTTTTAACGCTCGGCCCTCCCCCACGGCCTGTGTCCCCACAGGCCCCTCTTCTCCGTCCACTCCACCGGTCAGTGCCTGCCTCGCCGCTAGGCGGGTCCCACGGACCATCGAACCAGCGTCACCGCTCCGTCCTACGGCACTCATTCACCTATTCTGGGTCCTGACTTCGAACCCCGGCCTTTGGCGGACACAAATCCCACTTCGGATAGGCGGGTGGGCCGACGCAAAAGCGGGCCGGCGTTTGGCCCGGTGCGGTAGGAGCTTTTTTGCGTCTTGACCTTTTGGTCCTTTTGGGTCAAGCCAAAAGGACGTGAAAGAAAACAACCGTCGAGGTTCCTGAGGCTTCACCAAAGCCCTGTTGCTTGAATGCTGGATTATTTACCAAATCAATCGCCTTTTCCAATCCATATCCCTGTGCTGAGGTTGAAACTTCTAATCCATTTTACCTAGTGTTAAAACCCCAGGCTATGGCATCGGCCGTGCCTATGTGACCGTGGTCTGTGGACCGTTGACCCAAGTTCCTCCAAAGTCATCCTAAACAGAACCTCGACTTCGCTCGATCTGACACGAGACATGCGGCATCCGACTGCCTGCCCGCTGCTTACTGAGACTGATCACTGGCCGCTTACCGCAAACTGCACACTGCCATTTCCTTCCCAATCCGCGAAATCCGCATAGACCGCACATTCGATTGATAGCCAAGGCACTAGGTCTGACCTTGGGGGCATGTTTCACTTAAACCCATAGGATTATGGCAAAACAGACAGGAGTGATCACACTCAAGGGGCCGGTCGGGAGACTGTCCTTTTACAAGACCAGAAACGGCTATCTGGCCCGCGAAAAGGGCGGGGTGGAGAAATCCCGGATCATGAACGATCCCCGATACGCCCGTACCCGGGAAAATATCCGGGAGTTTACCGACAACGCCACCTCCTCCAAGCTGCTGCGGGACGCGCTGCGGCCGGTGATCTCGCAAATCGGGGACAAGCGGCTCAACCTGCGCATCACCCAGATGCTGATGCAGGTGCTCAAGTCCGACGAGGTCAATGTCCGGGGTGACCGCCGGGTGAAGGAAGGCAACTGGGAGCTGCTCCGTGACTTGGAGCTCAACGCGGGTTCCTCCCTGGGGAGTACGCTTTATTTCGAACTGCAGACCAGCAATGGGGCGGCTTCATTTGACGTACAGCTTCCCGCCTTTGTACCCCGGGACATGATAGCCATCCCGGGGGGAGCCACCCATTTCAGGCTTTCCGCTACCGGAGTGGGACTGGATTTTGACCAGAGTACGCGCACGGTGGTACAGGCCTCAGCACCAGTACACTCGGTGCTGGATGCCTTCACCGTCCAGACGCTCTCCGTGGCCAAGTCCCAGTTGGCCGGTACCCACTTTGCCTTTCTGCTAAGTGTGGAGTTCATCCAGCTGGTCAATGGGATGGAGTATGCCATCAACAACGGAGCGCATAACGCGGCCAAGATCATCTTGGTAGAAAAAGCCGCCTAATGCGCCTGCTGCTTAAGCGAAGATATACTCCCCGGGGAACCCTGGGGAGGCTCTTCTTGGGAAGCCGCCAGTTGTGCTTTGTCCGGGAGGCTCCGAAGTCCTGCTACAGTCCCAGCCGACATTGTCTGGAAGAGGGGGTGTACGAGCTGGAGCCGGTCCACACCGAGGCGGAGGGCTGGAGGATCAGGCTGGGGGACGGAGGCTGGATACTTTCCAAAGCTCCTGACCGTGTTCCCGAAACGGGTGAGCTCTGTCCGGTGACGGCTTATAGAGCAGATGTCACTCCCTTGTTTACCCGTCTGGCTTTTCTCAAACTCCTCGATGAGTTGGAGGAGGCATGGGGAGGGGGAGAGGTAGTGGAGTTGGAAGTGGTGTCACGGGGAGTTCCCTATCGCCTGGAGTCATGCCGGATACCGTCCTACTCCTAGGCCTGACAGGGGCCATCATCTCGGCGTTGCTGTCGGTGATTGCCTACTTTCTGAAGTTCCTGGTACAGGATTTCCGAAAGCTGCAGCAGGATTTTCTGGAGATCAAAGGCCGTCAGGAGAGCCTGAGGGCGGAGATCGACCGGATATCCGTGGTGTTGCTTTTCTTGAAAAAGCAGCTGATCAGAAAAGTTTAGCGGGAACAATGTTCAATTGATAATTGACAATGACCAACAACAGGTGGTCAACGAACAGTGCCTGTGCGCCTGAGGTATATCAGGACCACTGGCCACTGCGACTGACCACTGGCAACTGAACACTGACCTCCCACTTAACTCTTAACTATTAACACTTAACTAATAAATATGACAACAATCGATGAAATTAAACACCGGGCTTTGGCCCCTACACCGCCCTTCTTCCAGTTTCTGAAAAAGGCGGGATTGCTCATCGCCGCCATCGGCACAGCCATGCTGACCGCACCGGGCGAGGTACCTGAAATCCTCCTGGCCTATGCGGGCCATGCGGTGACCGCAGGCACCATCCTGGTGAGCATCTGCCAGCTAACCGTCGATGAAGGCAAGCTGGAGGAAAAGCTGCTACAGGCGGTGAAGTAAAACGGTAAAATCTTACAAATTGAAACCCGGGCAGGATTCCTGTTCGGGTTTTTCTAACCTTCCGAAAATCCGAATTGTGGGTACCCATTCAGCCTCTCCTAGGCAGAATTAAGAATGACCATCCTTTTCGAAGCGGTTTTTATTGAGGCATGTCAAGCCATCTTTATCGTCTGAGGATTATTTTATGGTATTCCCGATTTGCACCCCAGGCGATTTCGAGGGTGTATACGCCTGCAGCCTTTGTTTTTAGTCGTTCTGACACCAGGATTCCGAGCGCTTCATTTCCTTCAGATTCGATGAGCTCAAATTGCCCAGTAGAAGATATGATCCTGAGGGTGACGGGCTCGTCGTGGTAGACTTCCTTGCTCAGTAGTTCAAGGTTAACCACTTCCCCATTTGTGGGGTTTGGATATACCCTCCAATACGTCGTGCCAGCTACAGGCGCTACTTGGATGGACTTGGTGACACTATAAGATGATTCACCATCAAAGTCTACCTGTCTCAGTCGGTAGAACACGTTCCCTCCGGCCAAAGGCAAGTTCAAATCTTGGAAGGCGTATTCCATTGGCTGTTCCGAGTAGCCAGCTCCCGATACTTGTCCAACTACCGTCCAGTTTTTGATGCCGTCCACTGAGCGTTCGATTTCGAAATGGGAATTTTCCCACTCTTTGGCAGTAGCCCAAGTCAGTTCACCGGTACGGGACGTTGGATTGTATTGGGCGTCAAAGTGCAGGTATTCTACGGAGAGGATGCGGTAATTTAAGTAGGTGATATAGACTACTCCGCTTCCCCCTTTTCCACCTCCCAAGGTGCCAGCCCCGCCTCCAGAGCCGGTGTAAATCGTTCCATCATTTCCCGTACCGTTGTCGGACGCTGTCCCTCCTAGGATCACTCCGTTTACCGAGCCTCCAAGTCCAGGAGAGTTGGTGTTACCATTGAAATTATATCCTATTCCACCACCTCCAGCTCCATAGCCGTAGGTGGTGCCACTCAAAGCAAAGGAAGCCCCACTACCACCATTACCTGGTTTTGATAAGCCAACTCCAGCGCCATCCCCGACTTCTCCAACTCCACCGGCGCCGCCTCCGCCGCCTCCAGCGCGCGCATGATTTGCTCCGTTTCCTTTGCCTCCGTTGCCGCCACTATTTCCTTGACCGGCAATTCCAGTGCCTCCAAGGCCCATGGTATTTGTTACCTGATCACTAAATGCGCCGCCACCTCCAGATGCTCCGTTGTTGCCATTGAGGTTGTTATAAGAACCCCCTCCTCCTCCGCCTTGGGCATTTAGGTTTAAGTTTATGTTTCCACTTGGGTCAGGAATAGTAGACGATACAGTAGTATTCCCTCCGTTGCCGCCTTTTACATTGACTGTTGATGCCCCAACTCCTCCTTGGCCGATTTTTATGTTTAATGAATTTCCAGCCGGAATTCCGTATGGATTTGTGCTATTCACTGTTGTTGAGGTGAAACCACCGCCGCCGCCGCCGCCACCAGTAGAACCCATACCGGCACCGCCGCCGCCGCCGACAGCGAAAACTGAAAAATCAACAAGCCCTTCTGGAATATCCCATTGGTCATCGCAATTAAATCTGATGACGGTAGTCCCGGATTTCGCACCATCATCGATTACCTCAATGCAATCATCTTTGTTGGGGTCTGGGCAGGTGTAGGAGATGATAACCTCGCCGTTTGAACCAGAACCTCCTCCACCGTTTACATAGATCAAACTTGTCGTTTGGGGGCTGGGTGACGATGAATCCCGCGTCACGTAAGTATTCCTTGCAGTACCCGCACCTGCACTTAGTCCGATAAAAACACCCAATGGCTCTCCTGGGGTGACGGGAATGGTGATTAAATCTGTTTGACCCGCCGCACCTGCACCACTTGCCTGTATGGTAATTTCATAAATCCCCGCCGGTACGGTGAATGTTCCGTTTTGGTTAAAGGTAGCCCCACATACGCTGAAATAGCCGATATTATCTGGGTCATTTACGTTTTGAGCGACTTCGCAAACATCAGTGATCTTTTTGATGGACTTGATTGTAATCTTATAGACCTCCACATCCAGATCCGTCAAAGGGATCGTAGGGAATACGCCTGTACCATTGGATACAATAAATGAGTTTGAGGTGTACTCTCCAGGAGGAGGAGTTCCATCATCCAAAATATAGGTGACTTCATATTCTCCGTTAGGTAGCGTTGCTGCATTTCCGTTTATTCTAATTCTTGCTGATCCGCCCGAAACTGTTGCCGATACAGCTGATATTGAAGTTAGTTCGTAATTGGGCGTAAAGTCAATCGTGCCGGTAGCCTGCAAACCATAGATGCAATTTCCAATTAATGGGATCGAGTAGGTGTAAAGTCCAGTTGATGTACCTGTTATGGTTCCCGAAAATTCAATGTTTCCGGTAGCTGAATTGAAAGAAGCAGTGATGCCAGGGGGCAGGCCTACTGGAGTTCCAATCCCAGTTACTCCTGTTGTTGGCTGGGTAAAAGGAGCCAACGATGGACTGCTGATACAAACACTGGGGAATGGATTGGAAGTTGCGCCCACCGTGGCATAAGGTTCTACTTCAGTGGTTGATGACGCGGAGGTTGTCGCGACACAGCCCGTGCTTGGTTCCGTGTAGCTTACGGTGACTGTTTTTGAGCCTGTTGTTAACCAATCAATGGTTACGGTTCCACTTGTTGTCCCTGTTCCTCCGGACGAAATAGTGTAGTCGGTTCCAAGCGTTCCATCCACAGTCCAGATATAATTTGATTTGCCTGCCTGGGTGGTATAGGTGATGCTTTCCTGTACACAGACTTCTGTATCTGGAGATGTAACGAAACTAGGGACTGGAAGTGAATTTACTGTAAGTGAATTTGTGACAGGAATAGTTGGGGTACAGCCATTAGAATTGGTGTAGGAAACGGAAACATCCTTGGTGCCTGAAGTAAGCCAGGTGATGGTGACTGTTGGATCTGAGGTACTGGTTCCTCCCGAAGTAATGGCGTAGTCCGTTCCCAGAACTCCGGGTATCGTCCACAGATAATTGGATTCACCAGAGCCGGACTGAGTAGTATAAGTGACTGTAGTTCCAACACAAATAGGAGCAGAAGGCGCCGCCGTAAATGTTGGGACAGGCAGAGCATTTACTGTAAGGGAATTGGTGGCAGGCACGATAGCCGTACAGGTATTGGGATCAGTGTAAAGCACAGAGACGTTTTTAGTCCCCGATGTCAACCAAGTCACGGTGACAGAATTGTCCGAAGACTCTAAACCTCCTGAAGTAATTGTATAGTCTGTACCCTGAATTCCAAATCCCGACCAAACATAGTTTGATTGTCCAGGTTGGGTAACGTAGGTGGCAGATTGGCCGACGCAAATCGGCAATGTTGGCTCTGATGCAAACGTAGGTGCTGGGAGTGGGTTGACCGCGAAGGCACCAGAAACGCTGGAAAGAACATTTGGGCCACAGTCGCTAGAAACCTTTACAAAATAATAAAGTGTTGGGCCTAGGGTGGTAGGAGGGGTAAATGAATCAGAGGTTTCGCCCGTTAATTCAATTACTCCAACCCCTAATGTGTCAGCGACCGGAGAAGTGTTGCTATACCATTGGTATTCAATCGTGCCTGTGCCATCTGCTACAATTGAGATCGGGTCAAAGCTTTGATCTTCACAAATTTCTTGAGCTCCTAAATTTTCAATATTTACAACGGAAGGTTGGGTTACAGTGATGGCCCCAGAGACGTTTGTCGGCACCGTACCACAATCACTTCTTCCGGTCGCGTAATAATAATGGGTTCCGACAGCATTGGAAGGAGGAGTAAAATCGGGGCTAGTCGCGCCATTTATTTTAGTCCCCCCGGTATTTGAAGGCGAAGTATTGCTATACCATTGGTATTCAAAGCTCCCAATTATGTCTACTTCACCATCCACTTCTACGGTCAACGTCGTAAGAGGATCTCCTAGGCAAACAGTTTGATCTAATGTTGAGGGGTGTTGGACTATCGTTGTTTGGGGTGGGGTGACTTCGTATTCACCCGATACCAAGGAAGTATCAGAGCTACAATAGCCAGACACAACCACATAGTAATAGGCAATTCCCAAAGTGGTAGAAGGAGGGGTAAAGCTACTGGAGGTAGCTCCTGGGATAGCAGTTCCTCCGGCATTTACTTGTGTGGATACCGAGTACCATTGGTAAGTCAGGTCTGCACCTTCAGCTACTACTGTTAAAGGATCAAAACCATCGCCATAGCATTCTATATCATCGGAGGTGTCCGGTTCTGTTGTGATGATAGTGATAGGTTCAACCGTAGCTTTTGAAAAACTCGACGTGGCGATGGGGCTACAGCCGCTAGTCACTTCTACGTAGTAATATTTGGTTCCAATAGTACCTGAGGGGGGAGTATAGGTGTTGGAATTAGTTCCTACCGGAGATGCTCCGGTTTTACTAGGTGTATCATTGCTAAACCATTGGTAAGATAAAGTGCCAACTCCTGTGGCCGTTACAGAAAGTGCGTTGAATGTGTCTCCTTCGCAGATTCTTTGGTCAGCCATATTTTGGGCTGTAATCGCAGTGGCAGGGTCTACTGTAATGGTGCCCTCAGCATAAAGATCATTACAACCTCCCAGTAATGGGATTGAATAATTGAAAGTACCAGCGACAGTTGGGGTTCCGGAGATGGTAATGATATTTCCAGCCCAGCTTGCACTCACACCGGCTGGAAGTCCATTTGCCCCGGATATCCCATTGTTGGAAATTCCAGTTGCACCGCTTGTATTGAACGTAATATTTCCCAATGCAACATTGATACACCTCGTTTGATCAGTTAGGGTGGTGGGTGTTACAGTGTTGTCCGGTCTCACGGTAATAGTACCGGTCGCGAAAATAGTCCCGCAGCCGCCGGTCAAGGGAATAGAGTAGTTATAGGGGCTCCCGGCAGTAGAGGTCGGTGTACCAGAAATAGTAATTACTCCAGCGTTCCATGTAGCCGAAACTCCTGGAGGTAGACCATTTGCTCCTGAAATCCCCGCATTGCTGATTCCGGTTGCTCCGGTGGTATTGAATGTGATATCGACAATGTCTTCATTGATACATTGGCTTTGGCTGGCGCTTCCTGATGGGATTGCGGTATTGTTTGCTGTGACCGTAATGGTTCCGACGGCATTTACCGAGCCACATCCGCCGGTCAAAGGAATGGAATAGTTGAAGACGCCCGACACCGTTGGGGTGCCTGAAATGGTAATTTTATTTGCAGCCCAAGTGGCGCTCACTCCGGCAGGCAATCCATTAGCTCCAGCAACGCCATTGTTTGAAATTCCTGTCGCTCCAGTGGTATTGAAAGTGATATCCGTTAATCCCGTATTGATACACTGAGTTTGGTCGGTAGGAGTGGTTGGAGTGACCGTATTGTCAGGAGTAACGGTTATTGTCCCAGTTGCATAGATTGTCCCGCATCCTCCTGTAAGTAAGATGGAGTAATTATAGGGGCTTCCTGCAGAAGATGTTGGAGTTCCTGAAATTGTAATTACGCCAGCATTCCAGGATGCGGAAACACCTGGAGGCAAGCCATTTGCGCCAGCAATACCATTATTGCTTATGCCGGTCGCACCGGTAGTTGTATGCGTTATAGAAGTCAAGGCCGTATTGATACACCGCGTTTGATCGGGAATGGTAGAAGAAACTGTGTTGTTGGGTATGACAGTTACTGTGCCGGTTCTAGTCAGGGTTATAGGGACTGAAGAAAAATAGCTTGGCGTAGCAGTAATCGTGTAAGTGCCACTCGCGGTAGGTGTACCGGAAATCGTAATTGTATTTGTTGAGATGCTTTGTGATAATCCTGCAGGAAGATTTGTAACTGTGTATGTGGAACCAGAGGGTATCGTGTAGGTAGTGCTGGTTATTGGGGTAGTGACACAAACAGCCTGGTTGTCTGTCCCGGTCGCCGAAGTCAGGGCAATGTAGGATAAGCGCATTTGCCCATTTCCCCCATACCCTCCGACTTGCAAGGTTCCGGATGCATTAGACCGATAGGAGCCACCACCTCCTCCGCCTGGAGCAGTTCCGTCGGTTCCACGACCTTGACCTTGATTTTCTCTAACCCCATTACCTCCTGATCCTCCACCAATTGGGGCTGTTGCGCCGTTATTTTGGCTGGAGGCATTATTTCCATTTGCCGCAATACCGGCAGAAGAACCTCCTCCGCCTCCCCAAAATGTAGGATTAGTTGTTATGTTTGCATTTGCGCCATTTCCCCCACTTCGCGTAAAAGTTCCATATCCAGCACTGGCCGCACCCCCAGCGGCGCCAGTTGTGGAATTTTCAGGGGCAGTATTGCCTCCTTTGGCCATTACCGTTGTATTACTCAAAAACCAAGAATCCTCGCCTGCTTGTTCTGATAGAGAACCAAATCCAACAAAATAGGTGATGACCTGCCCCGGTGTAACGGCTAAAACACTTCGTGAATAGGCACCTCCGCCTCCGCCTCCACCATAGCCATTACTACTTCGGGAGCCGCCTCTACCCCCACCTCCCCAAACTTCTACGGTGATGGAGGTTACTCCCGCTGGTACAGTAAAAGTTTGTGTTGTTCCAGTAGGAGATAAAGTTTGAACTTGCCCATACGCCTCCCAGCCGACCAAAATCAGAAAAAATGAAAACACCAAGAGTAAAATTCTCCTCATAAGATCAAATTCGGAGGTGGGTGATTTTTGTACTCACAAAAACGTATTTCAAATATATCGGTATTTTTCCAAGTTAAATGTATCTGATAATATTTTATTCTTTGCTAATCTGGAACTTATAACAGGTTATAATTGGATACGATGGCCAAAAAACGGGTAGGAGAGCTGTTTTTATCCGATTCGTCGACTCGTCGGGTGATTTTTTTATTATAGCTTCCTAATGGCTCTTCGATGGATCAATATTTCCCAAAAAACTTTATGACGCATTTAACCCAAGCGAAAAATCTCCGATGTGCCGGATGCCTCCAAGACAAAAGTAAAAAATCAGAAGAAGGCAAATTGGCAAAGCTATTTTCTGATCACCTTGAGCTGTTGGCTTTGTGAGCCCCACAGAATTTGAACAAGGTATATTCCCGGAGGATACAGAGCCATCCACTCCGAGAGTAGACTCGACGCCTCATTGGGTGAGGTTGCCTGTCCGCTTTTCACCTCTCCAACAGTAGTAATGAGGGAAAGGGTTATTTTTTCGTCGAGATACAATTCGGCCCCGAGCGGCTGTATTTGGATTGCGGCTCCACCGGCGCTTGGGTTTGGAAAGAGAATCCACGCTTCACGGGATCCTGCAGCAGGTGCCTGAATCGCCCGGGTGACGCTATAGGAGTAACTGCCGTCAAAATCCACCTGCTTGATGCGGTAGAATACATTGCCGCCTGAAGGTGGCAAAGCCATGTCCTCGTAGAAGTACTCCATTGGCTTCTCGGAGTATCCTTGTCCGGCTACTTCACCGATTTTTTCCCAAGTTTTGATGGAATTTACCGCACGCTCTATCTCAAAGTGGGAATTCCCCCATTCTTTGGTGGAGGCCCAAGAAAGCTTTGCGGATCTTTTGGAGTCTATAAATTCTGCTTGGAAGTAAGCAAACTCGATCGGAAGGATTCTACAGCCACCGTAGAAAGCAGGGCTGGGGGAAATGGACATTCCCGAGCCGCTGGCGTTTGGGTACTGTCCAGAAACTGTTCCGTCTGGTAGTCTGGCATTACAAAACACCAATTGGCTGTCTTTTAGAACAGTGACTGTTCCCCCAGACTTGGTCATATTGCCGGTTACCAAGACATCGGCGTTGTCGTCTGTCCAAATTTGTGCATTGCCAACATTGGGTAGGTTGATGTTTCCATCAAAGGTCACCGTCACATTGTCATTCATGCGAATCGGGCTTTCTACGGATGTGTTTCCTCCTACATAAAAAAAGCTGTTGTCGTTGATTACCAGTTCACTGGCAACATTGGGAAGAGTGAGATTCCCTGAGAGGTTAATCGTGGCGTCACCATTTACGTACATGGGCTTGTTGAGGGTAGTGTTGCCACCTACAGTAAGGTTGACGTTGTCAGAAACGGTCAGCGAATTGTCACCATTGTTTTCCAGGACAAGGTTACAGGAGATACTTACCTCGCCGTCATCCTCAGCGGTAATATGTTTGCTGACCGAAACACTCCCCGTGACATCCAAGACTCCCTCACCCCTAACTTGGACTCTTGTCGGGCTAGCTCCTCCATTGTTGGACACGACAAAGGTATTTTTGCAATCCGTGACATTGATACCCGTTTCAAAGCTGCCCTCAATCGTCAATTGTGAATTTCCGCTCTGAAGCGTGGCGACATCGAGGATTCTTACAGCGGTGTTTTCGCCAACATTGAATTGTCTGGGCGATGACCCTCCATCATTTGAAAAGTTCAGAGTATTCGCTGTAAGCGTGGGACCTGGACTGAGGTTGGCGGCATTGGTGAGATTAACTTGGCTGTTAGCTGCCACATCAAAGGTGTTTCCCACGACGAGACTTCCATTCCCCGAAAGCGTAAGATTCGTAAGGCCGCTATTTGTTCTGAGCGTAAGGTTTTGCAGGAAGTTGGCATTGCCCTGGATATTCAGGGCTCCGGATGCGGTCACAGAGCTGCTGACGGTAAGACTGGCGTTGGAAACATTGGTGAATGACATCCCGGAGGTATTGGTGTCAAAAGTGAATGCACTCAGATTCATAGTTCCCGAGTTGGACACAGCACCGGAACCGCTTAGGGCTAGACTTCCAGAAAGTGTTCCGGAATTTGAAAAGATTCCGTTTCCGGAGACGACGACAGGGCGACTGATCGTCCCCTGATTGCTCAAAGTTCCGTTTGTGATATTGATCTGCCCCCCTGTTTGGCTACCTGCTGACGTAATCGTATAGGAAGTATTGGGATTGTTCGTGGTCACATTTCCGGATTGCACACCGGAGTTGGAATAGGTCGCGGTGTTGTTGAGCGTAACACTATTCGAAGAAGTGCCAGAATTGCTGAAGCTGGAGGTGTTGCTCAGCGTGACTTGGCCGGATTGTGTACCGGCATTCGTGTAGATGGCAGAATTACTCAGGGTGACCTGCCCGGTTTGCGTTCCGGAATTGTAGTAGGTTGCGGAGTTGGAAACTTGTACCCCGTTGCTGATCGTCCCTTGATTGGTCACGGTGCCGGCCTGAGCCGATAAGGTACCGGAGCTGTTAAACCTGCCCCCAGAAAGCACATTGAAACTGCTTTGGCTGTTGTTTATAGTCAAATCCCCTGAGGTGGTACCGTATACGTTTACCGTGATTTTGCTGGAGGAGTTATATCCTGTGAACCACCCGGTAAAAGTGACTCCAGCGGCTACGCAGATCGTGAGGTCTGTTCTGTTTTGCAGGTCGATGGCGTAGGTTCGGTTGCCTCTGATACAGATCGTGCTGCCATCTTGAATGGTTCCGGTCACGGTGCCGCCGTTGACCACTACATCACATCCCGCTGGGCCACAGGAATTGTTTGCGGTCAGCAATCTGCATACCTCTGTTCCGTCACTTTCGTTAGTCCATGAGATATTCCCTGAACTTCCTCCAGAATTTGGAGTGGCGATCGGGCATACTCCGGATGTAGTGCCCGTCCAGCCTGTGATATCTACTCCCCCACTACCGAGGATAAAATCGGCTTCCCCAATTTCCAGTTGCGCGTTTGGACCTTGTAGGTTGATTTGAACTCCGTCTAAGGTATAATCATTGCGCGTAGCGTTTCTGGAGTCCATGATCAACTTGCCACCGTCTTCTACACAAATCGTAATATTCCTAAGCTCCGTAATATAGACGAGGTTCAGTACCGAGCCAGCACCGATGGTAATACATGCACCCTGAATGGCAAAGGATGGGTTGTTTCCTAGGTTGCCACGGTCAAGAGTTAGGTCAGCGCCATTTTGGAGGACTATACCTCCCAAATTAAATAGATTGTTTTCCGTCCAATTATAGGAAGCGTTCGCACCGTTGAATCTCACAATAGTGGCTCCGCTGGAAACAGCACCCGTTGGCGACCAATTGCCTGAGGAATTGGAAACGTTCCCTCCGCTACCCGTGTAAGTCTTCGTTGCGGTGCATGCCGAGCACTGCCCATTCGCCTTTTTCGTGGAGAAAAAGGCAAAGCATAGACATAGAAGAAGTAGATGAAATTTACTCCTCATTAAGCAGTGTTAAGAATTATCGGGCAAGGGCGGGCCCAAAGGTCTAGGTGTTAAGCAATTAAGCGCTGGCAAAGATAATTGGACATTTTATAAAGCAAAATAAGATTGCAAAATAATGTAGGTGGAAAGCAGTAAAATACATTTTGTTTTTAGTTGCATCTTTGCACCTTTAGTCATCTTGGACTTCCTGATAACAAAAAAAGCTCTCCCGTGTTTGAACGGGAGAGCTTTTTTTGTTTACGGACGAATTTATTTACCCATTCATACTGATTAGAAACTCCGCGTTGTCGCGGGTGCCTTTCATTCGGTTGAGCAGGAATTCCATGGATTCTTGAGAGTTCATATCGCTCATCAATTTTCTAAGGATCCATACGCGCTGCATCTCTTCTTTGTCCATGAGTAGATCTTCTCGTCTTGTGCCAGAACCCAACACATCGATAGAAGGATAGATTCTGCGATTGGCAAGCTTTCTGTCCAGTGCAAGTTCCATGTTGCCGGTTCCCTTGAATTCTTCGAAGATCACTTCGTCCATCTTGGAGCCTGTTTCCACCAGAGCCGTGGCGATGATGGTCAGGGAGCCGCCGTTTTCTACATTTCTGGCCGCGCCAAAGAATCGCTTCGGCTTGTGCAGCGCGTTGGCATCCACACCGCCGGATAGGATCTTTCCTGAACTGGGGACTACGGTATTGTGTGCCCTTGCAAGTCGGGTAATGGAATCCAAAAGGATGACCACATCATGACCCACTTCGACCATGCGCTTGGCTTTTTCCAAAACGATGTTGGCCACTTTGACGTGGCGCTCTGCTTGCTCGTCGAAAGTCGAGGAAATCACCTCTGCCTTTACCGAACGGGCCATGTCTGTCACTTCTTCTGGACGCTCGTCGATCAGAAGGATCATCAAATGGACTTCTGGGTGGTTTCTGGTAATGGCGTTGGCAATCTGCTGAAGCAATACCGTCTTACCAGTCTTTGGCTGTGCCACGATCATCCCGCGTTGTCCTTTTCCGATAGGAGCAAAAAGGTCGAGGATTCGGGTCGAATACCCGTCAGGCTTGGTAGAGAGATTTAATCTTTCCTCTGGGAAAAGAGGTGTGAGGTACTCAAAAGGTACCCTGTCACGGATTTCGTCGGTGGTCTTTCCGTTGACGGTGCCGATTTTGAGCAGGGCAAAATACTTTTCCCCTTCTTTTGGCGGACGGATGGAGCCTTTGATATGGTCGCCGGTCTTTAGTCCGAATAGTTTGATTTGACTTGGTGATACGTAGATATCATCGGGGGAAGCCAGGTAGTTGTAATCCAACGAGCGAAGGAAGCCGTAGCCTTCCTGCATGATCTCCAGCACGCCTTCGTTTTCGATTACCCCGTCAAATTCCCTAGGGCTGACAAAAGGCTTTTTACGGTTGGGATTGTGGAATGTCTCCGCCGTAGGAGCCATGAGCTCATCCGGGGATCTGAAGTTTTTACGTTTTGGAAGCTCCGTCTCTGAATCCTGTTTTGGGGCCGAAGCCTCTGAAGGAGCTGGTGGAGTCGTACTTGCGGGAGTCTCGGAAGAGATGCTTGCCGTCACGTCCACTTCTTCGAAGACTCTGCGTCGAGGTCTAAAAGTTTTGGGCTCCTCTCCGGATCCAGCTTCCTGCTTTTCGGGCTGGGTTTCTTTTTTCTCTTGGGGGGGTCTAGCTTCCTTCTTTTCCAGATTTGGTCTTTCTTCCCGCTTCTGCTTCCACTCGGGTTTTGCTGGCTTGGCTTCAGGAGCTGGCGCCGGTGCCGATGGAGCCAGCTCAGTTTTTTCGGCTTCTGGTGCGGCTGGAATTTCGGTTACGTTTTGTCTTTTGAATTTAGGCTTGAATTCAGCCTGCTCTTCTGTTGATGCTGCCTTCGGCGCGGGAGGGGGGGCGGGTTTTTCTGCTTCAGTCGGTTGGGTTTCCGCTGCAGCCGGCTTTTTCTTAGGGAGTGCCTGCTCAGGGGTGATGGCCTGCTGGTCGAGGATGGCATAGACCAATTCGTCTTTTTTGAGTCCTTTGAAGTTTTTCACTCCTAGCTCCTCAGCAATCTCCTTCAGCTCAGATAAAAGCCTGATTCTGAGTTCTTCTATGTTATACATAAAGAGGGTATGAAATAAATATGATGATGTGAAATCCGGTTTTTGGGATCGTGGATGATTTTCTGAGCAAAAAAGGTCTGCAGGAAAAGCTCAAGTCAAAGTGGGCTGACTTGTTCATACACGGTGATGACACAATATTAACCGATGCATTTGGATTTAACAAATTTTTTGTTTTGACAGCTTTTTGAACGCCTGCTTGTTTATTCCATCAGTTGGCGGATGACCGCCAGAGATTTGAAAAGGCTTGGATTGTCCAAATGCTCGGAATAGAAGTCCAGCAAATGATCCAGCAGCTTTCGGCGGAGGTGGGCGGGGAGTTTTATTTCACCATTGAAATTGTTCTCCAAGAGTTGGTTAAGAGCTCCGAGAACTATCGGCAGTTCTTCCGCCGCGAAAGGATGGTTTTTGGATTCTAGGATAAAGCCCTCGGCGTCTTCCGGGGAAAATCCCAGAAACTTGGCGTTTTCGATCAAAAAGGCCAAGGGGAAGATCGACAGCTTTGCATCCTGCTCGTCCAGAAGTGTGACGCTTTCGGCCAAAAAGTCAAAAAGACTTTCATTTTGGTAGTTTTCATAGATGCTGCGGCTGATCACTTCGGTCATGAAAAGCGCGATGCTCGTCCTTAGAAAGTCAAAGGGTATCCGTTGATTCGGTCGCTGTAGCCGCGCATCCGATATGCGGTTTAGTCCAGCACTTTCCTTGTCATAGACCACGAGATCCAGGAGGGTGAGAGGTTGATACAGTGCGATCTTGGATCTCTTACCCATGCTTCTGATTCCATTGATCAGGTAGGATTTCAGGCCAAGTTCTCTGGTGAAGATCTTCACGATGATGCTCGTATCTTTGTACTTGATCGAACTGAGGACTATTCCTGAGGTTTTGCGGATCACGGAAGCAAGGATATGGGGTTCAAGGTTTGAGATTCGAAATTGAGTCCCAAACGTTTAAGGTTTTTTGATATACAAACTAAGAGATGAAGAATCCTAGGCCGGAGATTGGCGATTTTAAAATCTTTCAATTTTCAAGCTTAGCTTATCGGGCCTCCAACTTCCAACCTCCCTACTTCTTGTCCTCCAAAAAGCACTTCCTGCATCTCGCCTCGTAACTCTCTTTTTCACCCAAAACGACCTTTTCCCTAGCGCCCGAAAGCCGTAGCGAAAATGCCGCAAGATCCCCGCATTTCATACAGATCGCGTGCACCTTGGTCACGTACTCCGCGATTGCCATCAGCCGGGGCATAGGTTCGAAGGGCTTTCCCTCAAAATCCATGTCCAAGCCAGCCAGAATCACGCGCTTGCCCTGGTTGGCCAATAACTGTACCACCCGGACAATCTCCTCGTCGAAAAATTGCGTCTCATCGACCCCGACTACGTCACAGTCTCCGGCTAGCAGAATAATGTCCCCCGCAAATTGGACAGGGGTGGAGCGGATGGCGTTTTCGTTGTGGGAGACGACGTTTGACTCGTGATATCGTTTGTCTATAGAGGGTTTGAAGATTTCGACCTTCAGTTTGGCCAGTTTCGCCCGGGTGAGCCTCCGGATCAATTCTTCAGTTTTCCCTGAAAACATCGATCCGCAGATGACCTCGATCTGACCTTTGCGTTCGGATTGCCTGCGGCTGCTCAGGGAAGGTTCTACAAACATGGCTACTCGGTATAGGCGATATGGGGGAATTTGTTGATTTCGGCAACCCGTACGACCAGCTCACCGCGCAAAAGACTGCTTTGGCAGGAGAGTCTTTCGTTGGGCTTCAGCCGGTTTTGGCTTCTGTACATGAGCTCCGGAGCAGTCTCGGGGCTCAGGTTTTGCATTCCTTCCACTACGATCATTTTACAGGTAGTACATCGCCCTTTTTTCCCACAAGCATGCATCCAGTCGGTGCCATTTTCATGAATTAATTCGATAACTTTACGATCGGCATGTTCCGAATCAATGGTAAGATTTCCCAGGTTTTGAATGACTATTCGGGGCATTTGTTCGTTTGCTTTTGAAAACAAGACCCACACATGACAGTTCAAATTAACAGCAATTATTTAGAAAACTATTCCAGTGAATATGCCCGCTTGGTTTGCGATCGTTTTTTCTCCAGCCGGCAATTTATCACAGGTCAGGATATCATCCAGCTTACCAGCAGTACCCAGGTCAATTTTTTTATCATCAAGAGACTGTTTGAACTATGGCAAGAGGAGCTGGGGAAGCTGAAAAGCAATCCGTATTTCGATTATAGGGATATAGCGGTGCATGAAGCCTTGACCCAGTTTATGAATGTGCTGTCCAGGCGGATCAAAGTCGAAAGATCCAACCTGGAGCCCTTGGTGAAAGTAGCGGTAAAGCATGCTGTCGAAGTTGCGACCGATCCGGTGGCTTTTTATCAGAGTGAGATCAACAAGGCTCCGCAAGGGAAGATCAACGAGTATCTGAAGGAAAACAAGAAGTACTATAAGTGGCATGACAAAGCGGTCGTCTTTCTGATAGACAAGACTGGTTTTGGGCATGACAAAGACTCGTATCTGCGTGCCGTGGCCGCCAACTATCAGGTGGTAAAAGATTCCTTTGAATCCGTAAACCTGCTTTTGGCCACCTTGGGGGATGTCAAAGCCTTTGACCTGGATCAATACTTGAATGAGGAAACTGATCGTCCGACCGTACCTACTCAGGAAGACAACACGGCAGCCACGGACTCGAGTTTTTTTGAGGAGGTGGAAGCCAGTCAGCCCCCTCAATCCACTCCGCCGCCTGCAATGGATGGACCTGCCCCTAAGGCCTCGGTAGAGTCGGTGGCCCCACCAAAAGCGTCCTTTGGCAACGGAGTGAAGCTGGATGCGTCCAAGCTAAAGTCCCATTTCGCGTCTGAATCCTACAGAGGCATGGTTGGAATTCTCGGGGAGCTGTCGGAAAGCCTTGCCCTGAACCAGAGATTTATGTTTACCAAAGAGCTTTTTGACGGCAACGCCGATTTGCTTCGCCATGCGCTCAAGTCGATTGACGAAGCTGGGTCCTTTGATTCCGCAGTGGAGTTGATCAACACCAGATACGTGTCTGAGTTATCCTGGGAGCCCAATTCGGATGTCGTACGGGAGTTTATGCAGCTAGTCTACAGAAAATACTCGGACTGAGAGTAGGTACGGAATTTCTTCGAGGCCCTGGAGCTCTAAAAAACAGCCCCTCACAAAGACTGCATTAGGACTGACTGCTGTACACTGCAAACTGTTCACTGGCCCACTGCCAACTGAACTCTGCTATCACCCCAGCCGTCCCAGTTGAGTAGCCCTAGAGGAGTCCATCTTGATAAAGATAAAGAGCAAGACGGTAAATGACCAAAGCGAGGATCCTCCGTAACTGAAGAAGGGGAGCGGTATCCCGACGACAGGAAAGAGCCCGATCGTCATCGCGATATTGATCATAAAGTGGAACAGCAAAATGGAAACGACGCAGTAGCCGTAGATTCTGGTGAATCGGGTTTTTTGGCGTTCGGCCATGAAGACCAGTCGGTAGAGCAGTCCGACGAAGAGTGCGATCACCACCAGGCTGCCCACCCAGCCAAACTCTTCCCCTAGGGTACAGAAAATAAAGTCGGTATGCTGCTCGGGCACAAAGTCAAACTTGGTCTGCGTTCCCTCCAAGTAGCCTTTTCCAAACAAGCCCCCGGAGCCAATGGCGATTTTGGATTGCGTCACGTTCCACCCCACACCCAGAGGGTCAAGATTGGGGTTGAACAATACCATGATCCGGTTTTGTTGGTGTTCGGGTAGCTTGGAGACGACGAAGTCGATGGAGTAAATAAATGCAATCAAGCCCAGTCCAATTGCGGAAAATGCAACGGTACGCTGCCAGGTTCTTTTTCCCAAAAAGATCAAAACCAAAGTGACCGCCACTATGGCGCCGGCGAGATAGAGGTTGTTTTCGATCCCCAATGCCAAGAGCACAATGGCGATGAGGCCAAAGCCGAGTATGTAATAAACTGCGGGCAAGCCCTCCCGATAAAACATCAAAAGCAGGGAAAAATACACCATTGCAGTACCTGTATCCGGCTGGAGAAGGATCAGAATGACTGGTAACAGCAGGACACCAAAAGCGATGGCCTGGTAGTTTTTCTTCGATAGGTCAAAGGTCGGACGCTCCATCACCTTGGCCAAGGCCAAGCCCGTGGCAAACTTGGCGAATTCTCCAGGCTGAATGCGAAAGTCTCCGAATCCGATAGAAAGGATTTGACCGTTGACTTCCTTTCCCACAAAGGGAGTGATCACCAGCAATCCGATAAAGACCAAATAGATGTAGAGGGAGAGATTTTCGAAAAACCTTGAATCGGCGACCATGATGACGGTGATCAACATGACAGCAGTGCCTATCCATACAAGTTGTTTTCCGGAGTTGATCGAAAAGTCAAAAATGCTCTTCTCCGCCTGACCGTCGTAGACGGCCGCATAGATGTTGAACCAGCCGATCATGACCAATGCGAAGTAGATCGCCACAGTGACCCAATCCACCCGGTTGATATGAATGTCAGACTCCCTCATCAGTAAATAAAGTTTCCGGCTAAAACGTATTCTTCCAGGGCTGGCCTTGTGATGCTGTCCCGGAGGTATTTTTCGATCATCAGCGAAGCCGTGCTAGCTGCTGCCCTACCGCCCCAGCCGGCGTTTTCCACGTAGACAGCAATGGCGATTTTGGGATCTTCTTTGGGTGCAAAGGCGAAAAATACCGAGTGGTCTTCCCCATGCGGGTTTTGGGCGGTTCCGGTTTTGCCGGCGATTGTGATGTCCTTGAGCACCGCTCGGGCTGCAGTGCCATAGATCGCTTCCGCCATGGCATCCTGAATCAGGTCAAAATGGTGCGCATCGATGCCCACCTCATGCTTGATCTGGTATTTGGCAGGAATCATCGTTTCATCCCCGTCGACCGCTTTGATCAAATGAGGCGTGTAATAGTAGCCCTTGTTGGCAAATACCGCTGAAAGATTGGCCATCTGCAGAGGAGTGACCAAAAGTTCACCCTGCCCGATGGAAAGCGAATAGATCGTGGAATATTTCCAATGCCCCTCACCATACACCCGGTCGTAGAGCTTGCTGGATGGGATAGAGCCACCCTTTTCATTGGTCATATCCACGCCGAGCGAGCTTCCCAGGCCAAATTTCAGCACCTTCTCCCTCCAGGCATTCAAGCCGATTTCGGTATCCTTGAAGGTGTTGGAGGAGACTTCCTGGTTGATGATCATCCGGAATGCCTGATGATAGTAGGGGTTACAAGAGTTTCGGATGGCGCCAAAAAGGTTGACCGGGCTCGGGTGGTTGTGGCAGGCCACCAGAGAGCGGTTGCAGGCAAAGGTCGTATTGGGAGTCAAGATTCCCTCTTGAAGCCCGATCAAGCTCTGCACGATTTTGAAAATCGACCCTGGAGGGTACATGGCCATGATCGGCCTGTTGAAGAGTGGCTTGCTCGGATCGTTGTTGAGTTTGCGGTAGTTCTTTGAAAAATCAGCTCCAGTCAGATCATTTGGATTGTAAAAGGGAGCCGAAATCATGGCTAGGATCTCTCCGGTTTTTGGCTCTATCGCCACCACGGAGCCCGTCTTGCCGGCCATCAGCATCTCCCCGTAGAGCTGGAGGTCCATGTCTATCGTGGAGGTGATGTTCTTGCCAGCTATCGATGCGGTGTCGTATTCACCGTCTTTGAAAGGACCCTTGTCCACGCCTCGGACGTTGACCATTTTATATTTGACGCCTTTTCTGCCGCGCAGGTCATTTTCATAGTAGCGCTCCATTCCGCTAAGTCCCACGTAGTCGCCTTGGGCGTAGTATTTCAGGGTATCGCGCTCAAGCTGGTTAGCACTGATCTCTCCGATATAGCCGAGTGCATGTGCGGCAGTTGCATTGGGGTAGGATCTTACCGAGCGGGTTGTGATGAAAAGTCCTGGGTAGTCTACCAGAAAGTCCTGGATGCGGGCAAAATCCCTCGTCGAAAATTGCTTGATCAGGGTGGAAGGCTTAACCGAGGAGTATTTTTTGGCGGCGGTGTAAGACTCGATCAACTGCTCCTTGGAGATCTTGAACAGTTCGCAGAATCTAGCCGTATCGCCTACTTTGAACTCCTTAGGCACTATCATCACGTCGAAAATCGGGTTGTTAAAAACCAGAAGTTTTCCGTTTCGATCATAAACAAGTCCACGGTAGGGGTGATCTACAATCCTTTGGATGGCGTTACTTTCAGCTCTCTTCATGAAGCTGTCATCCACCACCTGGATCATAAAAAGCTTGGTAAGCAAGATGACGCTCACCAAGAAAATAAAGATGAGAATGACTACGGGTCTCTGGTCTTTCATCTGTTTATAATTGGCTTTTTATAGTCATCTCCCCGATAGCTATTGTGGCTATCGGGAGGAATCTCGCATGGATTCCCATCATCCTAGTTTCTGACAGGGAGAACATGCTCAGTTTCATCAGATTCTCCTCCTGCGTTTGAAGAACAGTAGTTGCACAAGTATAACCAAAAGGCAGGTGAAAATGGAAGAAAAGAAGCTTTTGTTGAGAATCGTCCAAAGCCCGCCGGTACCCCATTGGTCCGCCGTAAAAAAGACCATGGAATACCCGAAAATCAATGGTAAAGAGTAGCTCAAAAACCAGCCAAATCCCATCTCGGAGAGGGAAGGCTCTTCAGTTTCGACATACCCGCCGGTTGGGCTGATAGCTCTCAGCCAAAGCGATCTTGCAAATGCCAAAAACGTAGCCGCCGCTGCGTGCATCCCTATGGTCTCATAGAATAGGTCCAGTACCAAACCCAGTAGAAACGCGATGAATATCAGTGTCACCGGTCGCATCGAAATAGGCAGAATCAGAATTCCGAGGAGATGGACAAAAGCGAAAGCGACGCCAAAAAGAGCCAGGTTTTTCAGAAAGAAAATCTGAACCAAACCCAAGAAGAGGATCAGCACTAAGTAGGAAATCAGATTTCTAATATTCATTGCTTATCTCAGATTGGCGATTGAGCGAATCCAGTTCGTCGAAGGCCGTGTTCTCAACCAGGTACACATAGCTGACCTTGCTGAAATCAGTACTTAGTTTGACGGTGAGGTCCAGGTAGTTTGGGTCTTTTTCGTTGGGGGCGACCTTGGAAATGATCCCGATCTGTATTCCCTCGGGAAAGACGGCATTAAATCCAGACGTGACGACGGTATCTCCCTCTTGGGTTTTCACATGCCTGGGTACAAAGAGGAGACGGGCTTCCGTGGAGTTTTTCCCATCCCACTGCACAGAACCAAAAACATCAGTTGACTTGATTTTTGATGAGACCATCAGGCCGGTGTTGAGCAAGGAAAATGCCACGGAGTAGTTTTCGGATACGGACTTCACCCTGCCCACGACCCCTTCCGGATTGAAGACTCCCATGCCGGGCTTGATGCCGTCCTTGGACCCCTTGTTGAGTGTGAGGTAGTTTTGGGAGAATCTCAGGGAATTGCCAATGACCCGCGCTCCGCGAAACTCATAGGTGGCGACGAAAGCTGAGTCAAGGGGCAATTGGATGCTGTCCGGTTTTACCTGCAGCGCGAGCAGGGTTTGGAGGATTTCGGCATTTTCAGCCGTCAGGGCTTCGTTGGCATCGGCCAAGGAAAAAAACTGGACCACATCCGCCTGCTGCTTTAGGATGGAGCCGACAAGCGCATTGGAACTGTTGAAGAAAGCTGCACCCTGTGGAGAATTGTTGGTGACAATCATCCAGACTGCCACCACTTCAAGAAAGACGAATAGGATAAACGCCCGTATTCGGTAAAGAAACTGGAGGATGCGTAGCATTCAGTACTTAAGTCATCAGGACGGTTCGGAAGTTTTGGATATTTTTCAGGGCGGTCCCTGTGCCTCTTACCACGGCTCTTAGCGGATCTTCGGCAATGTGGATCGGTAGCTTGGTCTTTTGGTGCAGCCTTTTATCCAGGCCCTTGAGCAAGGCTCCACCGCCTGTGAGGTGGATTCCATTGTCGTAGATGTCAGCGGAAAGCTCGGGTGGGGCAATTTCCAAGGCTTTGAGAACCGCCTCTTCTATTTTTGACACGGATTTGTCCAGAGCAAAGGCGATCTCGGAATAGGAGACCTTGATGACTTTCGGTATCCCTGTCATCAAATCCCTCCCACGGATTTCATAGTCATCCGGAGCTTCGTCCAGCTCGGTAAGGGCGGATCCGATCGCGATTTTCACTTTTTCCGCGGAGCGCTCTCCGATCAACAGGTTGTGCTGTCTGCGCATGTAGTCGAGGATGTCTTTGGTAAAGGTGTCACCCGCCACACGTATGGACTGGTCGGCCACGATCCCAGATAGCGCGATGAGCGCAATCTCCGTCGTGCCTCCTCCGATATCCACTATCATGGAACCCATGGGTTTTTCGATGTCGATGCCAATACCTATCGCCGCCGCGATGGGCTCGTAGATCATGTAGACTTCTTTTGCCCCGGCATGCTCGGCTGAGTCACGTACCGCCCGCTTTTCCACTTCGGTGATGCCGGAGGGAATGCAGATCACCATTCGGTGGGACTGGGGAAACATCCCCTTTTTCTGTCCCGGGATCATCTTGATCAGTCCACGGATCATCTGCTCGGCCGCATAGAAGTCGGCAATCACCCCATCTTTCAAAGGACGGATGGTCTTGATGTTCTCGTGGGTTTTTTCGTGCATGTTCATGGCCTCCCGGCCGACCGCGAGCACTCGGTTGCTTGTCTTATCGATGGCGATGATGGACGGCTCATCGACCACTATTTTATCTTTGTGAATGATCAGGGTGTTGGCGGTACCCAAATCAATGGCTATATCACTAGAGAAAAAATCAAATAATCCCATTTTATACTGATGAATTGGCTTTTTAACTGGAGTTTGAAGTTTAAGGTAGTACCTGGGTACCGATTTTAAACGTGGGTCGGCAAAATTATTATCTTATATCGACAAAACTGAGATAAAGAAGATTTTTTTGTTTTCTGAATCTAAAGGAATTAGCGGCGGGACAAAATGGAAGTTTTGCCGCCCGATTTTTAAGATTTATTTCTAATCAGCTTGGATTGGGAGCACCCGTTTTGCAATTCGGGATTCTTTATATTACTTTTGCACCGTATTCGAAAGTTTCTGGAGGGGACAAAAAGTCCCCTCTTTCATTATTCTAACTTATGACTGAACTGAGGCAAGCTATCGAAGAATTGGTGGAAAAGCATCTTCCGGATGATTCCCACTTTGTAGTAGAGGTGAAATTGGAAGAAAAGCTGGGTAAAACCCGGGTTTTGATCCTCATTGATTCGGATGAGGGAGTGACCATACAAGCCTGTGCGAAAGTTAGCCGAGCAGTATCGGAAGAGTTGGAAGCAAAAGAAATGGTCGGGGAAGCCTACGTGCTTGAAGTGTCTTCTCCCGGGCTTGACTTTCCTCTGGGTAGCAAGCGGCAATATCAAAAGAATATCGGCCGTGAGCTGAAGTTGACTCTGGCTTCCGGCGCCGATGTGTCGGGGAAATTGCTGGAGGTGGACTCGGAAAAGGTGAAGCTACTGGTGAAGAAGAAGGAAAAGGGCAAGAAGGCGACAGAAGAGGAGGTCTTATTCCCTTTTGCTGAAATCAAAAAATCTATCGTACAAGTATCTTTTAAATAACTCAAATGGATGCCAAAATCTTAATAGAATCTTTCGCAGAGTTTGCGAGGTCTAAAAATGTGGATCGCCCTACCATGATCCGTATTCTGGAAGATGTGTTCAGAGCGATGATCCGTAAAAAGTTTGAGACTGACGAAAATTTCGACGTCACGATCAATGCTGACAAAGGCGACTTGGAGATTTTCCGGATTAGGGAGATTGTCGACGACAATTCCGAGGACATTTGGGATTTTGACAAGATCAGCTTCACAGAGGCCAGAAAGATCGAGCCGGATTTTGAAATCGGCGAGGAGGTTTATGAGAAAATCGAATTGGAGGCGTTTGGGCGTCGAGCCGTACAAATGGCCCGTCAGACCTTGATCCAGCGAATCAAAGATCTAGAGAAGGATATCCTCTACAACAAATATGAAGAGCAGGTAGGAGAGATCATCTCCGCGGAAGTGTACCAAATACTCGGACGCGAGATTCTCCTCATCGACGGCGATGGCAACGAACTGATCCTGCCAAAGGCAGAACAGATCTCCAAAGACCGCTTCAGAAAGGGAGACTCCGTGAAGGCAATCGTACATCGTGTAGACATGATCAACGGCAACCCGAAGATCATCCTTTCCCGCACTTCCCCGGTTTTCTTGGAACGCTTGTTTGAAAACGAGGTTCCTGAGGTATACGACGGCTTGATTACAATCGTCAAGATCGTGCGTGAGCCAGGGGAGCGTGCCAAAGTGGCCGTGGAGTCCTATGACGACCGGATCGATCCGGTAGGCGCTTGCGTCGGGATGAAGGGATCCAGAATCCACGCCGTGGTGCGGGAATTGCAAAATGAAAACATCGACGTGATCAACTATACGGAGAACCTCGACCTGTACGTCACCCGTGCACTCAGCCCGGCAAAGGTATCTTCGATCAATGTTGACCAGGAGAGAAAACGGATTTCCGTTTTCTTAAAGCCCGACCAAGTTTCCCTGGCTATCGGAAAAGGAGGCTTCAACATCAAATTGGCAAGCCGATTGGTAGGATATGAAATCGATGTGTTCCGTGAATTGAACGAATACGATGACGAAGATGTAGATCTTAACGAATTCGTAGACGAAATCGAGGCTTGGATCATCGATGAATTGAAAAAGACGGGTTTGGACACGGCCAAGAGTGTTTTGGCACTGACCAAAGAGGACCTGACCCGTCGTACGGAATTGGAGGAGGAGACGGTCGACGAGATCTTTAGAATCCTCAGACAAGAATTTGAACAATAAAAAGGGACTTCCCTTTTAGAATACCTAATTTTACTTAAGATTTCGAAAGAGGTTTTTGCTTATGTCAGACGAGAAAATGATGCGTTTAGGCCAAATAGCCAGAAAACTCAACGTGGGTACGGCAACCATCGTTGAGTCCATGGCTAAGAAGGGCTTTGAGGTAGAGAACAATCCTAATTCCAAGATAACCATGGAACAAGTGGCTATGTTGGAAAAAGAGTTCAAATCCTCGGCTCTTGAAAAAGAGGAAGCTTCCCACCTTTCAATAGGGAAGCGTCACGAGCCTATTTCGCTCGAACCTGAAACACCCAAACAGGAGAAGGCTCCCGAGCCTGCACCTGCCCCGGTTCATAAGGAAGAACCAAAACCTGCCGCACCCACACCAAGCCCAGCGCCTGCGCCAACTCCCGCTCCCGAGCCGGAGCCGGAAAAGATCACTCCCGAAGCTCCCAAGCTGGAGGGCATTAAGATCTTGGGCAAAATCGATTTGACTCCAAAGCCAGCTCCTGCACCCACACCGAAGCCTACGCCGGTTCAACAGCCTGCTACGCCAAAAGCGGATAAGCCGCAGGAGCAGAGAAAGCCTGCGCCAAGCCAGCCTGAAAGGCCACCTTATCAGGCGCCTAGACCAGCTCAACCGCAAGCCCCAACGCCTCCGGCTACACCAGCTCCTGAGGTGCCGAAGGTAACCAAGGAGGAGCCTGCACCTGCACAGGATCAGGTGATTGCAGCAAAAGCGGACTCTCTGAAGGGGCTGACCGTTCTAGGAAAGATCGAACTGCCTGTGGATCGGGCTAAGAAGAAGTCCGGTCCGGTTGCTTCTTCCGATGAAAGAAACAGGGACAAAAAGCGTCCACGTAAGAGAATAGACAAGCCAGGAACCCCAAATCAAGGTGGACAGCCAGGTCAAGGCAACAGGCCTCCTCAGGATCAGAGAGGGCCAAACAGACCAGGGCAAAACCGACCTGGGGGCAATCAGCAAAGAGGTGGCAATCAAGCCCCTCAGCGTGTGCAGAAAGCCGAGCCTACCCAAAAGGAAATTCAAGATCAGATCAAACAGACTCTGGCGCGCCTTCAGGGCTCAAAGCCAGGAGGAGGAAAGACCAAATCCCGTAGAGACAAGCGAGCTGAAAGAGACCGCGATACCGAGATCGAGGGCGATGAGTCCAAAGTACTGAAAGTAACCGAGTTTATCTCGGCCAATGACCTCGCGGCATTGCTGGATGTATCTGTAAACCAGATTATCTCCACCTGTATGTCTCTCGGCATGTTCGTTTCCATCAACCAGAGATTGGATGCCGAAGCTATCACCATCATTGCCGACGAATTTGGCTATGATGTGGAATTCACCAAGTCAATTGAAGACGAAATGGTGGAGGAAGTAGTGGACGAGGATGAAGATCTGGTCGAGAGAGCGCCTATTGTCACTATCATGGGACACGTCGACCACGGTAAGACATCCTTGCTGGATTACATCCGAATGTCCAAAGTGACCGCTGACGAGGCAGGGGGAATCACCCAGCACATCGGAGCTTATGATGTGAAGACCAAAGACGGACACAAGATTGCTTTCCTGGATACTCCGGGTCACGAAGCCTTTACGGCGATGCGTGCAAGGGGTGCTAAGCTGACTGATATCGCGATCATTGTGATTGCAGCGGACGACAGCATCATGCCCCAGACCAAGGAGGCCATTAATCACGCGCAAGTAGCGGGCGTACCGATGATCTTTGCGATCAACAAGGTGGACAAGCCTAACGCTAGACCTGAGAAGATCAAGGAAGAATTAGCAAACATGAACCTACTCGTAGAAGAGTGGGGTGGTAAATACCAGTCTCAGGACATTTCGGCGAAAACTGGTCAGGGTATCGACGAGTTGCTGGAGAAAGTATTGCTCGAAGCAGAAATCCTCGAGCTGAAGGCCAATCCTGACAAAAATGCAGTTGGCTCTGTGATCGAGGCATCCCTTGACAAGGGACGCGGCTACGTAGCTACCATCATGGTGCAGGCGGGTACGCTAAGAGTAGGCGATATTATGCTGGGAGGTCAGCACTATGGCCGAGTGAAGGCCATGTTTGACCACAAAGGAAAGAAGCTGAAGGAGGCTGGCCCATCTACTCCTGTACAGGTACTTGGTCTCAGCGGCGCACCGCAAGCGGGTGACTCCATTAAAGTATATGATACCGAACGTGAGGCCAGGGAAATCGCCAACTCCAGAGAGCAGATCCAGCGGGAGCAGAGCTTGCGTACCAAGAAGCACATTACACTTGATGAAATCGGTCGCCGTTTGGCAATCGGAAGCTTCAAGGAACTCAATATCATTATCAAAGGTGACGTGGATGGTTCCGTGGAGGCACTTTCTGACTCCTTGCTCAAGCTGTCCAAGGACGAGGTCAAGGTATCCATCATCCACAAAGGTGTGGGTCAGATCTCCGAATCAGACGTCTTGCTGGCTTCGGCATCGGATGCGATCATCTTGGGATTCCAGGTAAGGCCATCTTCCAACGCCAAAAAGCTGGCTGAGCAAGAGGAGATCGAAATCCGTCACTACTCCATCATCTATGATGCGATTAACCAGATCAAGGATGCGATCGAAGGTATGCTTGAGCCAGAATTTGAAGAAGTCATCACCGGTAATATCATCGTACGGGAAGTATTCAAGATCACCAAAGTGGGTACCGTTGCAGGTTCTTACGTCACCGACGGATTTATCACCAGAAAGAACAAGATTCGAGTCATCCGTGGCGGTATCGTAATCCACGAAGGCGAGATCGATCAGTTGAAGCGATTCAAGGACGACGTATCCGAAGTGAAAGCTGGTTACGAGTGCGGTATCTCTATCAAAAACTTCAACAACATCGAAATTGACGACACGATTGAAGGATACGAAATGAGGGAAATCAAGAGAAAGAAATAATTCTCTAAATGATTCATTAAGAAAAAGGAACGGCGACAGTCGTTCCTTTTTTATTTTTAGCCAATGATAGCAGCACTGCAATTATCACTTCTTTTCCTTTCGGGCGTTTTTCTTTTAAGCATTGGGCTTGGTCTTTTTAGGCCGGTAGTTGTCTTGTGGTTCTTGGATAGATTCAATCGCCGGAAGGTAGTTCGTTATTATGGGACCGCGTTCTTGATTTCGCTTGCACTTCTGTTGATTCTTGCTTTTTTGGAAGGTTTCCAAGTATAATATTCTGTCAAGTGATTCTTTTTTAGGATAGTGTATTTTGTTTGAATGAAATTTCAGGTTTTTTGACAATCGGATTTTTTTTTCATTATTTTTCGAACTGAATCCCAGATAACCCCTTGAGAAAAGCCGTAGCCATAGCACTTTTACTTTGCTTTGCCATGTACCATTTTGGCTACTACGCATTCTATTATTCCTATCAGTATTCCATCGAGAGCAACTGGCAGGACAAAATTTACGGGGAGCAGTTGGGCACATTGGAGGAGCGTATGATGGAGATTCCGCTTTCGGCCCCCTACATGTCAAACCAAGAGGATTTTCAGCCTACCAATACCAAGTTTGAAAAAGATGGCAAGTTTTTTAGGGCTATCAAACAACGCTATCAAAATGACACCCTGCAGATCGTTTACGTTCCGGATACTGCGCGAAGGGCTTTGGTTTCTACAGTGAAAAGTTGGGTGGCGTCCTTGACCGACGACGCACTGCCCCAGGATCAGAATGGGAAAACCCAGCTCAAACTCTTTGTAAAGGACTACATCGAAGCTGAGGTCTATCAACTAGATCAAATCGGCCTAAGCGCCATTGAAAATAAGATTGGGTTTATTTTTTCACCTTACATGAGTCGTTTTTCCACGCCAGACTCTCCACCTCCTCAGCTTTCCTGAGTTTTTTTCATGCGACATTCCAGCTAGAATGGGATGAAGCCGCATGCGTTTAAAATTTGCCGAAAGGGGGATAACTATGTTTATCTACTTTTCCCTTTTGGCCTGTACATTCCAATTTATCTATCCTTATCTGAAATGAACTTCTACTCGAAGTTCCAAATGGGGCTGTTTACGCTCTTTTTGGGACTGACTTGCTATACTTGGGCCCAGTCGCCCACGGACGAATTGATGATGCCCCATCGGGAAATCTGTTTCCTAGGAAATTATGAATTCGGCCAATTTGATGAATATTGGGAGGGATCCACGCTTCGGACCAATGCCACAATCGCTACCGTGAAGCGGAGGACCGCTCTGCTAATGGCCGCCTATGGGATCACCGACAAGCTTGATTTCTATGTGGGGCTGCCCTATGTCTCCACCAATTCCACGCTTCCCAATGGGGGGAAATTTGCCGGCACTTCCGGATTTCAGGACTACTCCTTGGGTCTGAAATATCAGGCGGTGAAGAAAACCTCCGAAAAGGGGGAGTTTTCAGCCTACGCCTCTTTGAATTTCTCCAACCGTGCGTCCGATTACCTTTCAGACTACCAGCCCTACGCCTTGGGTTTGGGGACTCCACAATTGGCCTGGAGAGCAATCGCCCACTACAAGTGGAACAATGGATTGTATCTCAGAGGTGTGGGAGGGTATATCTGGAAAGGATATACCGAAGCCGAGCGTGAGTACTACTACAACGATGGCAGCTATTACACCGCTTGGATGGATGTCCCCAGCTCCTGGAACTATGAGGCAGTGGTGGGCAAATGGTTCTTTGCCAATAGCCTTCGCGTCGAATTGAACTACAGCGGGCAGCGCTCGACCTCGGGAGACGATATCCGCGCCTACAATGCACCCCAGCCCACCAACCAGGTCAACATGGACCGAGTCGGTGGTTTTGCGCACTACTATTTCCCAAAGATTAAAGGCCTGGGTGTGCTGGCCTACTACAACGAAGTCATCGATGGAAAAAATGCGCCGAAGATGTCCGTCTTCGGAGCGGGGGTAACCTACCAGTTTAGGCTTTTGAAATAACAGAGATTTTCCATGAAAAAACATTTACTATATATCTCCTCGGTCATACTCCTTTCTTTGGGCGCTTGCCACAAAGACTTGCCTACCGAGCTGGAATTTGAAAGCTACCAATATGCTTCTTTGGACGAAGATGGTGGAGAATGGTCACCGGTATTGATCTCTGCGGGATCGGAGCTTGAAATTCCGGTTCCTGCTGAGACTAGTTCGTCCGCCTATCAAAGCGAACTGGCGATGACCAAGTCCGCCATCCAAAATATGACTGCTGCGCAAAAAGAGAATCTGACCCGCTGGACCAATAACCCGGTGGTGAGGTGGAATGAGATCGCCTTGGAATTGATAGCCAAATACAATCTCATCCCCGGTCCAAATGCAGATGGTACCTATACGCTGCCTAACCCTGCGACCCCCGAAGGACCTCCAGGATTCCCTTTTGCCCATCCGCCTTATGCAAGTCGGGCACTCGCTTACCTATCGGTAGCCCAGTTTGACGGCTTGATTGCAGCATGGCACTACAAGTATCTCTACAATCGCCCCGCAGCCTACCAGGTGGATTCTTCCATTCCTTTTGCATACATGGAGCAGGAAATTCCCGCTTACCCTTCTGACGGGGCGGTGATTGCGTCTTCCTCGCGGAAGATTCTCACTGCGATGTTTCCCTTGGAAGCGGCCTACCTTGAACAAAAAGAAAAGGAGCATCTGGAAAGCCTGCTTTTATCAGGCGAGTTTGTCTCAAGCGATGTCGAAGCTGGATCCAAAATAGGAAACGACATTGCCGCGAAAGCCCTTGCCAGGGCTTCCACCGATGGCATGAAAAACGCCCAAACCTCCAAGGCCGTCTCTGACTCGATTGCCAATGCAGCTTTTGAGCGATTTGGATGGAAGTGGGTCAACTTGGAATCTCCCCAACGTCCGGTTGGTTTGACTCCGCTTTTTGGCAAAGTGAAAATGTGGAACGTCCCCAATGTCGAGGCAACGCGTCCGGGTATGCCTCCAGTGCCGGGCTCTGAGGAATATGAAGCGGATGTTAAAATGCTGAAAGACTACGCCGCCAAGAGGACTTTGGAGCATAGAAAAATCGCCAACTTCTGGCAGGATGGGCTTGGTACATACACTCCTCCAGGGCACTGGAATGATTTTGCGAACCGATTCATAGTAAAGTATAAAATGAGTACCCTCAGAGCAGCCCGAACTTTGGCTTACATGAACATGGCCATCATGGACGGGGGAATCAGCTGTTGGGACGCAAAATATTATTACCACTATCCCCGTCCGATCCAGCAAATCGAGGGATTTGAGACGATTGCGGGCACGCCAAATTTTCCCTCCTACACTTCTGGCCACTCGGTGTTTTCTGCAGCGGCCTCAGAAGTATTGGCCTACATCTTTCCAAATGAAGCGTCTATGGTAAGAGCCTGGGCCGAAGAGGCCGCGGTATCCCGAGTATATGGAGGCATACATTGGAGCTTCGATGCTACCGTGGGCACACAGCAAGGCAGGAACGTTGCACAATATTCAATAAACAGAGCCGCTTCGGATGGCGCTGATTAAGCTATGATTATTAAAAATTGAACGACATGAAAAACTATATACTCACCTCATTTCTAGTTCTGGCAACACTTGGGTTTTGCCAGCAATCAATGGCCCAAGGGTGCGTGGCCATCCGACAATTTTCCGGTTTGGGAAATGCGGTCGGGCAGGGGAATATCCTCAATCAGGGCGAATGGAATATCAGTATGAACTACCGTTATTTCAAATCATTCCGACATTTCAGGGGATCACACGAAGAGCCCGAGCGAATTGAAAACGGTACAGAAGTGATCAACTACCAGCACGGCTTGGATATCAACGTCAGCTATGCTTTCAGCGAGAGACTGTATGGGATTGTTTCTCTTCCTTTCCAGTACAATGAGCGAAGCTCACTCTACGAACACAACCGCACAGATAGACACACGACCTATTCCAGCGGATTCAGCGATATGAGAATTGGTGCGGGCTATTGGCTGCTTTCTGGGGAGAAGGCCAAAAAGGGGAATACGGCTATTGGCCTCGGACTCAAATTCCCTACTGGCGACTATGCGGCGACCAGTACCTTCTATAAAGGCGAAGAGGAGACTCCTACCGAGTTGACAGTGGACCAGTCCATCCAGTTGGGAGATGGAGGTACGGGTCTAATCGTTGATTTTCAGGGTTTATGGAATATCTCCGGCACCTATTTTTGGTACTATGACGGCTTCTATATGTTCAATCCCAAAGAAACCAATGGAACACCGACCAACAGAAGTAGGGAAAATGAAGCAATCATGAGTGTGCCCGATCAGTTTGCCGCCAGAACGGGTGTGTTTAAGTCATTTGAGAAGATTCACGGACTGGGTGCCTCGCTTGGGTTCAGGGTTGAAGGGATTCCCGTCCGTGATGTTTTTGGCGGAAGTGAGGGATTTAGAAGGCCTGGATACATCGTGTCCGTGGAGCCGGGAATCAGCTACATGCGGGGCAACGTCACCGGTACACTGAATGTGCCAATCGCTCTGTATAGAAACAGAACCCAAAGCGTGACCGATATTGAGAATTCCACACCAGATCGGGAGGTTCACGGTGATGCGGCTTTCGCCGACTACCTGATCAACTTTTCCCTGGCCTGGAGAATTCCCAAAAAGATCGAGAGTCCTTTCAATTGATCTTTTGACCTACCCCTTTCAGTTCATGGTGGCTGGCCGATGTTGAAGTCGGCTAGCCACCTATTGACTTTCCCATCCTACTTCTTACTTGATGAAGCGCTTGTTTTACTTTGGAATAGTCGGGTTGATCCTGTTCGAGTTCCTCAAAGTCTATTTTATCATGCCCATGCCGGGCAGCCAGGGGTTAAATTCCATCGACTTTGCTTATTTCCTGCATCAATATCGGTGGGAGTTTCGCGTTGCTTTTGCCATCTTGGTATTAGTTGGGACAAGGCCGGCTTTGTCCACTTCCCGCAGATGGCTTCCGATAGGCAGCTTCGTATTGGCTTTGACCCTGGGCCTGGTGTTTAATTTCAAAATGGCCGCCGACGCCATGTTTAAGGAGCCTAAGAATCTCGGTTTTATGGACAGGGAGTCATTTGAGCAAAGCGACAGCACGCTCGTGGTGGTGGTCGAACGACGAGGTGAGGCAAAAGCCTATCCGATCCGCTACATTGTATACCACCACCAGGTGCGCGATACACTCGCGGGAGAGCCGATCATGGTGACCTATTGCTCGGTATGCCGTACGGGAAGGGTTTTTTCCCCATTTATCGATGGCGAGCCGGAGAGATTTCGCCTGGTAGGCATGGACCACTTCAATGCCATGTTTGAGGATTCGGAGACCGGAAGCTGGTGGCAGCAGGCCACAGGTGAAGCGATCACTGGCGAACTGAAAGGCCAAAAACTGGATGAAATCGAATCCATTCAACTCACTGCCGGCGCTTTTTTCAGAGCTTATCCAGATGGGAAAATCATGGCGGCCGATCCAGAGTCCATGTCCAAATATGATTCGCTCGGAAAGTTTGAAAAAGGGAAAAGCGAAAGCGAGCTGACGGGAACTGACCCTTTTTCCTGGAATGAAAAATCCTGGGTAGTGGGTGTGGTGCTGGACGGAAAAGCTAAAGCCTACGACTGGAATGCGCTCAGACAAGATGGGGCCATTCGGGATAGGCTTGGAGAGAAGGAGTTGCTGGTACTTTTGCACCCGGATACCCAAAGCTTCGCCGCTTTTGAACTGCCGATAGGCACCTCGGAATTTCGCTGGACCGGGGATACCCTCTATGTAGATTCCGCAGGATATGCTTTCACCGGCAAATCACTCGACGCTGTCCATCCAGATCTCATGCGTGTCCAAGCTTACCAGGAGTTTTGGCACAGCTGGAGGACTTTCAGGCCCAACTCTGCAATTTATCCCGACGAACCGGAAAAATAGGCTGGGTTTTACGCTCCCACAGTAGACTTGGACTCGGTCTTTAGACTCTTGAATGCCAGATAAATCAGCGCAATCGCCAGCACAAATAGCAGCGCCGCGATCACTGCGAGCACATAGCCTTTTTCCTGGAAATTCTTCCAGGCAAACAGACCGAGCGAAGCCAAAGTAACTGTGAACATGAAAAACATTGGGATCATGACAAAGGTGGCGGGGATGTTTTTTCGGATGAGCCAAACGGCAATCGTCAGCAAGGCAAGTGCGGCCAGAAGTTGATTGGCTGACCCGAAAATCGGCCATAAGGTGCCGAATTCCCCTGAAAGTAGAAGCAAGACGGACAGAAGTACGACAATGCCTGTGGAGAGATAGCGGTTTTTCGCTACAACTTGGGCAGTCGGCTGGGGCATGTCCTCAAAGTACTCCTGAAGCGTGAACCTAGCCAACCTGGTACAAGTATCCAGAGTCGTCAAGGCAAAAGCCGAAACAGTCAGGGCAACAAATCCAACCGCGAAAGTTTCTGAAATGCCCAAAGTGGCAATCATCCCACCGATGCCGTTTGAGAATAGCGCTACGGGACCTTCCGCGCTGAGGCGGCTGGTATAGTCTTCCCGCGATAGAATCGCCACGGCGCCTACCGATATAATGGCCAGAAATGACTCAATGAGCATGCCACCAAAGCCCACGATTTTTGCATCGCTCTCTTTGTCCAGCTGCTTGGAAGTAGTACCGGAAGCCACCAGAGAATGGAAGCCGGATATTGCCCCGCAGGCGATAGTTACAAACAGCACGGGAAAAACAAAACCCAAGCTTTCGCTGGAGGCTTGGATTTGGGTGCTCATCTCGATTTGGGGATTGGCGATAAAAACACCTGCGACTGCCGCAATCATCATTCCGTAGAGCAGATAGCTGTTCAGATAGTCTCGGGGCTGCAGGAGCAAGCTGACCGGTGCCACAGAAGCCAAAAATGCGTAACCCAATAGGCCGGCAATCCAGAATTCATAACTGAGCGAAATGGGAATCTGGGTGCCCAGATACACGAAGTAATACATCAGGATCACACCGACTACTGTGATGATGGCAAAGGCAATCTTCCCATTTCCTACCATTCGGTTGAGAAATCCGAAGCCGACAGCTAGCAGGATAAATAGAATAGAAGCCGAACCTACGCCTGGGTTGGCGATGAAGGTCTTGGCGATGATATCCGCGAAGACCCCGATGACCAAAATGAGCGTCGAAAAACTGAACAGGACAAAAAGCTGTTTACCCTTAGGGCCGATTTGGTTTCGGATGATCACGCCAATAGACTTGCCTTCCGTACGAAGTGAGGCGGCCATACTGCCCAGGTCATGAACAGCCCCAAAGAAAATGCCCCCTACCAAGATCCAGATAACGGCGGGAATCCAGCCAAAGGTGACCGCGATGATCGGTCCCACGATGGGTCCCGCGCCTGCGATCGAAGCGAAATGGTGTCCCAAAACAACAATCGGCTTGCTGGGCTCATAGTCCACGCCGTCCCTCAAAAGATGGGCTGGTGATTTGCGGGAATTGTCGAGCCCGAATTTTTTGTAGACAAATGAACCGTAATACTTATATGCGGCAAAAAGAAGAACTGCGGAAATTAGGAGAAGGAGGGCTAAACTCATGGTTTATTCTGGAAAAAGGGGATTTGGCTTTTCTGGAAATTGGTAATCCTGTCGCAATTTAGAACAATGTGAAATTCATCCCGCGATTAAGTGAATTTTCTGGGGCGAAAAAGGAAAGGGTTTAGCCGCGATCCTGGCCCTTAATTTTATTTATATGGAGATTCGGTCTAAATTTGCGTCCTTTGACTTGTCAAATAACAACCTAACAACTCAATATGGCTTGGTTTAAAAGAACTGACAAAGGCATCAAAACCTCCACCGCCGAGAAAAAAGATGCTCCTGATGGGCTTTGGTTTAAGACTCCAAACGGCAACATTATCCACACCCGGGAGCTCAAAAACAATGCTTTCGTATGCCCTGACGATGATTTTCATGTGAAGATCGGCTCCAAGGAATACTTCGAAATCCTATTTGACAACAACAAATTCACCGAACTGGACGCGGATATGAAATCCGGCGATCCCCTGAAGTTCAGCGACACCAAACCCTACACTTCCCGCATCGAAGCCACGATCAAGAAGACCGAACTAAACGACGCCGTACGTACCGCGTACGGCAAGATGAACGGCCTCGATCTGGTGGTAGCCTGTATGGATTTCAACTTTATCGGAGGATCTATGGGCTCGGTAGTTGGGGAAAAGATCGCACGGGCCATCGACCATTCGCTCAAGCATAAGGTTCCTTTTCTGATGATCTCCAAATCCGGGGGAGCAAGGATGATGGAGGCAGGCTTTTCACTGATGCAGATGGCAAAGACCTCCGCAAAGCTTGCGCTGCTAGACCAAGCCGCTATCCCTTACATTTCACTCCTTACGGATCCCACTACGGGTGGTGTGACGGCTTCCTATGCCATGTTGGGAGATTTTAACATTGCCGAACCCGAAGCATTGATCGGATTTGCGGGCCCGCGGGTGATTCGCGAGACCATAGGCAAGGACCTACCCAAGGGTTTCCAGAGCGCCGAATTTGTCTTGGAACACGGATTTCTCGACTTCATCATCGACAGACGGCAGCTGAAGGCCAGGTTGACCACCTTGCTCAACCTCCTGAACAATTAATCACGAGTCTCATCAAAAAGCCTCAAGGAATCAGGTCAAAATTGTTTTTGTTTGGCCTGTTTTCTGGATTAATAAATATATTTGTGCTCCCAAATCGGGTTCAATCCAGACGAAAAAGTAAAATCAAAATTTCATGGGTTCAGTTATTCTTACCTCCATTGTAGCATTTACGGTGATCATCCTGCTACTGGTGTTTATCCTTCTCTTTGCCCAGTCCAAGCTGGTCAATTCAGGGGATGTGAAGATTGTAATCAATGGGGATAGTGGAAATGCGATCGTGGCTTCTGCCGGATCCAGCTTACTTTCCACACTCAGCAATCAGAAAATATTCCTGCCTTCTGCCTGCGGTGGCGGCGGTACCTGCGCCATGTGCAAGTGCGTGGTGGAAGACGGAGGCGGCGATGTACTTCCTACGGAAGTCGGGCACCTGAGTCGTGCCGAGCAGCAGGGCAATGTACGATTGGCTTGCCAGGTAAAGGTGAAGCAGGACATGAAGATCCGCGTACCGGAAGAAATTTTCGGTATCAAGAAGTGGGAATGTGAGGTGATCTCCAACTACAACGTCTCTACTTTCATCAAGGAATTCAAGGTGAAATTGCCTGAAGGAGAAACCCTTCATTTCGAAGCGGGTGGTTATATCCAGGTCGACGTGCCTGCGATTACCGTCAACTTCAAGGATATGGATATCACTCCACATCCTGAGTTGGGACACCCGGCAGATGTGTACAAGAGTGATTGGGACAAGTTTGGTCTTTGGAGCTTGGTCATGAAAAATGACGAGCCGCTCTTCAGAGCCTATTCCATGGCCAACCACCCAGCTGAAGGAAACATCGTCATGCTGACCATCCGTATCGCGACTCCACCTTGGGATCGCACCAACAACCGATGGATGGACGTGAATCCAGGTGTTTGCTCCTCCTACGTGTTCTCCAGAAAGCCGGGTGACAAAGTGACCATCTCCGGTCCTTATGGTGAATTCCACATCAACCCAACCGAGAGGGAAATGATTTATATCGGTGGTGGTGCAGGTATGGCTCCCTTGAGAGCTCAAATCTTCCACCTTTTCCACACTGAGAAGACCCACAGAAAAGTGTCCTACTGGTACGGTGGACGTTCGAAGAAAGAACTCTTCTATGTACCCCACTTCCGGGATATCGAAAAAGACTTCCCTAACTTCAGATTCTACATCGGACTTTCTGAGCCGCTTCCGGAAGATAACTGGAAGGTCAAAACGTCCTTGGATGGCGAAGGAGACGGATATGTCGGCTTTATCCACCAGGTGCTTTACGACAACTATCTCAAAAACCACCCTGAGCCAGACGAAATCGAATACTATCTGTGTGGGCCTCCATTGATGAACGCCGCTGTACTCAAGTTGCTAGACGATCTGGGTATTCCTAAAGAAAATATCCGCTTCGATGACTTCGGAGGATAAAATTTCACAAAAGATCCCGCTTCGGCGGGATCTTTTAGTTTAGTACCATTTTTGTTTACTTTTAAACACCCATCACCACGCTATGAACATTCAGTCTTTTTTTGACCCGGTTGCTGATTTTCTTTTTGAGAAAAAGTATTCGGAAAATTCCTTTTGCTATCAGATTCGCGCACATCGGACAGAGTTCCCCGACCTGAAAGGCATCCAAATTGCACTTGTTGGGATAAAAGAAAAACGAGGAGCAAAGAGGTCGGAAAGCATAGAGCGGGGAAGCAGCGAGATCCGGGAAAAGCTCTACGAATTAAAAAAAGGACTGGTCCCGTACCGGATCGCAGATTTGGGTGATCTGATTTCTGGAGAATCCCTCAACGATACCTATCAAAACATCAGACAGGTTGGGGAATTTTTGATGAAGAGCCAAATCCTTCCCATTTTCTTCGGTGGATCCCATGACCTGGACTATGGGCAGTACCTCTCCTATCAGAAGATGAAGAAGCTCGTAACCCTGGTGACGGTGGATTCCAAGGTGGACATGGAAGAATCTGGCCCGGAAGACGATCGCCACACTCAGGAGATCGTGCTCCATCAGCCCAATTTCCTTTTTTCTTATACGCACCTGGCATACCAAAGCTTTTTGGTAGATCCCACGCTGATCAATGTGATGGAGAAGCTATATTTTGACCATGTCAGACTGGGTCAGCTCCGTGACAAATTCAAAGAGACGGAGCCCTTGATCCGCGACGCGGATTTGTTGAGCTTTGATCTGAGCGCCATCCAGTCTTCGGACGCCCCAGGAGCGGTTGATGCGCAGCCCTTTGGCCTTAGCGGTGAAGAGGCCTGCCAGGTCTTTTGGTTTGCCGGCATGAATGAGAAACTGAGTTCGATTGGACTCTATGGATATGATCCCTATTTCGACGACGCAAACAACAAAACCGCAAAGGTCGCGGCGGTGATGATCTGGTACTTTGTCGAGGGATTTTATTCGAGAAAGGACAGCCTTTCATTCAAAAGTGCGGATTATATCAAATACACCGTGTCTTTGGATACCAAGCCCAATAACTTGGTGTTTTACAAAAGCAAAAGAAGCGGAAAGTGGTGGATGGAAATTCCGCACAATGAGACGGGAAGGTACGATCGGGTGAGCACTGTGCCATGCAGCTACTCGGACTACTTGGTGGCCCAAAAAGGGGAGATCCCAGAGCGCTGGATCAATGCGCAGATCAAGCTGTATTGATGAAGATCTACTCTGCACGACAACTGGCACTCCGAAATGGACAGGATAGGCCTGAGATATGGGTGGCCTACAGAGGAGTGATCTATGACGTAAGTGAGTCTAGGCTATGGAAAAAGGGCATGCATTACGAGCACTGGGCAGGCCAGGATCTGACGGAAGAGTTGGTGGATGCACCGCATACAGAGAAGGTATTCGAAAAATTTCGGGCCGTAGGCCAATTACAATAAGATGATATTAATTGCAGACAGCGGTACCAGCAAGACAGACTGGCGGGTCATCCACCGGGATGGCAGGATCAGCCAACATCGGGGAGTGGGCTTCAATCCCTACTACATGACCTCAGAGGAGATGGCTATTCAGATGCGCCATGATTTCTTGGTTAACCTGGAGAGCGAGATCGATCAGATCTACTACTATGGGGCCGGCTGCTCCGCTCCTGATCGGAAAATGGAGGTCGCAAATGCGCTGGGCGCCATCTTCCGCCATGCCGAGATTCACATAGATCACGACCTTGCTGCCGCAGCACATGCGACCTGTGGTCATCAGGCAGGAATAGCCTGTATTTTGGGGACCGGCTCCAATAGTTGCGACTATGATGGCAAAAACATCGTGGCGACACGTCCGGCAGCGGGATATATCCTGGGAGACGAGGGAGGAGGCTGCTATGTGGGACGGAAATTTCTCACGGATTTCATCCATGAGGAGATGCCTGTCACTATCCGCGAAGCTGCCATCGCGCGCTTCCACATCACCCAAGACATCATTCAAGACCATGTCTATCGACAGCCTTATCCGAGCAGGTATATGGCTAGTTTTTGCCGGTTTATCACAGAGAACAAAGCTGACCCATATTGCTATAGCTTGTACTATAATTCCTTCAAGGATTTCTTTGCAAAGCACATCTTCAAGTACCCAGATTTTCGGCAAAAGCCTGCAAACTTCGTAGGCTCTATCGCTTACTATAATTCTGATATCCTGAGAAAAGCTGCCGCAGACTCGGGAATCACCGTCAACATCATCATAGAAAGTCCGATCGCAGGACTCACGCTCTATCATCAGGAAAAACTATAAAGTCGTAGTCTGTAGGAATAACGACTTTTCCTGCAACATCCCTCTCGATAGCTCCGAATACTACATGGGCGAAGACCACGAAAACACAATACCAAACAGATGAAAGTCACAGAAAGCAGTTCGCTATATGAGAACTTGGAGAAGATGGATACCCTCGATCTCCTGAAAAATATCAATGCCGAGGATCATAAAGTCGCACCGGCGGTGAAGGAGAAGATATCCGAAATTTCAGCTTTGGTCGATCAGATTGTTCCTAGAATGCGGGAAGGAGGAAGGCTTTTTTACATTGGTGCGGGAACCAGTGGAAGACTTGGGGTCTTGGATGCCTCCGAGTGTCCGCCTACCTATGGGGTGCCCCACGATTGGGTGGTGGGCCTCATTGCGGGAGGGGATACAGCGATTCGCAAGGCGGTTGAAAATGCTGAAGACGATCCAGAGATGGCTTGGCGGGATATCCAGGCTTATGGCTTTTCCCAGCTCGACACAGTCATAGGTATAGCGGCCTCTGGCACTACGCCCTATGTAATTGGAGGAGTGAAAGTGGCTAGGGAGAAGGGGCTTCTCACGGGATGTGTTACCTGTAATGTGGATTCACCTTTGGCAAAGACCGTGGAATTCCCAGTCGAGGTAGTCGTTGGGCCGGAGTTTGTCACAGGAAGTACACGAATGAAATCCGGAACCGCGCAGAAGCTGGTCTTGAACATGATCTCGACGACTGTCATGATCAAATTGGGCCGAGTCAAAGGAAACAAGATGGTTGATATGCAACTCTCCAATGCGAAATTGGTAGACCGGGGTACCAAGATGATCATGGAAGCGACCGGTCTGAACTATTCGGAAGCGAATGGGTTATTGATTTCTCAAGGATCTGTCCGAAGTGCTACAGAATATTATTACAACAACAGGGCAGATTCTTAAGGAATATTTTGAATCGCATAGTAATAATTGCTGCCTTTAAGCGTATCTTTGCAGCCCTAATAAGCGTTTGAATTTCAATGGCTTATTATTCACCACAAACTACAGCAGTGATGCTGCATACTTATGAGAAAGAACAATCCTAGAAAGCCTTTTTTCAACGAGGGAGGTAAAGACTCCGATCCTCGAAAATCCTCCGGAAAGTCGGACTTTACTCCAAAAGGAGGCAGATCCGATAAAGGGGAAGGGAAATTTTTCCAGAAGGGAAAGTCCTTTGACAAGAAAGACGAATCCCACGGCAAGCCTTCATTTGGCAAAAAAACAAACTTCGATTCTGACAACAAGCGTTCATTTGGCGATAAGCCAAAGGAAAGATTTTTCAATTCCGATGAAAAAGGTTCTGACAAGCCTTCGTACGGTAAACGCTTTGACTCTAGGGACTCCGGCAAGAAACCCTTTGGGGACAAGCGATTTGACAAGGGAGAAGGCTTCAAGAAGAAATTCGACAAAAGAGAGGATTCCGGATTTCAGAAAAAGACATTCGGGGAGAAATCCGAACGGTTCAAAAAGGACGATTTTTCCGGAAAGAAATTCGAAAAGCGGGATGGAGGAGATTTTCCAAAGAAGTCCTTTGGTGATAAGCAGGAGCGGTTCAAGAATGAAGGATTTTCGCCGAAAAGGAAATTTGTAAAGGACGACTCATCCGAAAAGCCATTTTTCAAAAAGGAATTTTCAAAAGACTCCTCACCAAGAGACTCTGGCGAGAAATTGGTGTACAAGGGGCGGGGGAGAGATCAGAAGCCGGTCTTTGGCTTTGAGCAGCCCAAGTCTTCTGACGACAAGCCTACTGAGAAACGTGGTTTTGGCAAAAACAGACCAAACCGTCAAGAGCTGAATCCAGACAGACCCGATTACAATTTCGATGCACTTCCTGCCCGAAAGACCAAAGGAAAAGAGGAAAGCGAACTGCTTCGACTGAATAAATTCATTGCCAATTCGGGCATCTGCGGTCGACGAGAGGCTGATGACCTGATCGCCAGGGGACTGATCACCGTCAACGGCGAGGTGGTGACCGAGATGGGATTTAAGGTCAAGAAGACCGACCGTGTGGTCTATCAAGGAAAGAAGATCAATCCGGAGAAACCAGTTTACGTGTTGCTCAATAAGCCAAAGGACTTCATCACGACTACCGATGATCCTATGGAGCGCAAGACGGTGATGAAGCTGGTGGAAAATGCCTGTGAGGAGCGGATCTTCCCTGTCGGAAGATTGGATAGAAATACAACGGGCTTGTTGCTTTTCACCAATGACGGGGAGCTTACCGCCAAGCTTTCGCACCCTTCCAATGAGGTGAAAAAGATCTACCAAGTGACTTTGGACATGCCCTTGACACAAAACCACGAGAAGGAAATCTTGGAAGGGCTTACTCTGGAGGACGGTGACGTGAAAGTGGATGACATGCAGGTGCTCTCCAAGGATCGAACTATTCTTGGTCTAGAAATACACATTGGCAGAAACCGAATAGTCAGGCGTCTGTTTGCACATCTTGGATATGAGGTCATAGGCCTCGATCGTGTCATGTACGCCGGGCTGGACAAAAAAGATCTAAAGCGTGGTCACTATCGATTCCTCACCGAGCAGGAAGTGATCCGGCTGAAATTCTTCACTTAAGAAACAAGAAAGGCTCCCGAAACGGAGCCTTTTTAGTTTGTCCACTCTCCAAGGGTTCCAAATCCCTTGGAGAGTTTTTGTTTTCCGCTGTTTGATATTTGTAACGTCGAAGGGCCTTGTCGGGGATTAACGCTGCGGGCTGACTTCTGAATACTCCAACAGAAAGCTACTTTCCAAAAACTCAAATCCTTCGGCAGAACCTTCCTCCAAACTCAACTCCTGCCATTCCTTGTTCGGATAGAGTCTCAACTCTTTTTCAGTTGCAGCGTGGAAGGTTACCGGGATTTTCACCTCACCCAAATCTTTGTCAAGTCGATAGAAGAGCGAGGTTTTTCCACTCTGACTTTTCACATAATACTCCAGCTTGGGCAATTCTCTTTCATGTAGATAGTGATGGAAAAGCAAGCTCAAGTCCTGACCTGTCCTTTGGCTGAGCAAGCGCTCCAGGTCCTGTGAAGAGACGCTTTGGTGGCGGAAAGTGGATTGAAGTTCTTTCAGATACGCAAACCAGACGTCGTCGCTTGCCAGCTTTCTCAGCGCATCCAAAAACAAGGCTCCCTTGGTGTACATGTCCCCGATGTCGTAGTGGACGTGGTTCACCCCAAATTTTCCCACCAAAGGCGTCTTGTGGTTCATCTCTGTCCTCATCGAATTCAAGTAAACCTGCCCCGACTCATAGCCATAGATATCTTCCAGAAATAGCGACTCCGCGTAAGTGGCAAATCCCTCGTGGATCCACAGCTCGGCATTGTCGGTACAGCTGAGGCTGTTTCCCCACCATTCGTGCGCAAATTCATGAAGCAGGAGCTGGGCAGGAATCCAGCCTTTCGCGAAGTTTTCATCAGTAAATTCATTCCAGTCCCGTTCTTCTTCGGTAAAAAACTCTGTGCCCAATGCAACGGCACTTTGGTGTTCCATGGCATGTGGGGCGTCCACGAAACGGATGCCGTCACGGGGAAAAGGGTAGGGGCCGAAATACTTCTCGAAGGAATCGAGGACTGGCTGGACTAGTTCCATTTTCTTTTTTCCGATCGCTACATGATCTTCCAGCAAATCCATTTCAAAGGCAATTTGCCCTTCTACGCCCTTGAGCTTGTCGGCCAATGCTTCGTAATTTCCGAGATAAAGGATCAGGTTGTAGTTGTTGATCGGATAGCTGACAGCCCAGGACGTACGTGATTTTCCATTCCCCAGTTCCTTGTCCTCGACCTTCCGGCCATTTCCGATGGATACGAGATCAGACGGATGGGTAATGCTAATCCGGGCTGAGTCGGGCTCGTCGGAGAGATGGTCTTTGTTTGGCCACCAGCCGCTCGCCCCATATCCCTGGCAAATCGCCTGGATCCAAGGATGATCGTTTTCGTCTCTTGTCCAAAGAAAGGAAGCGTACATGGGAATATTTGGATCGTAATCCAATGGTCTCCCGCGGAAAAACACCTGAATCTCTTCGATGGAACCTTTTGAAAGATTGCCCGGAAACTGCACGGTTACCGCATCATAGTCCCGTGAAAAGTCCAAGGCTTTAGACCGATACAGGATGCTGTCGATCTGCATCTTTGAGTAGAGGTCGACCTGGATTTTGTCGGTATTTTCCATGACCTTGAATCGGATCAGACTACTCCCCGCAATGACTTCTTCCTCCGGAAAGACCTCCACATCCAAGTGATAAAAGCCGACATCATAAGAAGTCCTTAATGGCGTCAGCCCACCTTTCAGCGTGTCTAGCCTGCTGAACTCGTAGGGTTTCTGGTCGGGAGAGACATCTTTGAATCCATAGACGTCTTGGGTTTCGATTCCTTTGCTTCGATCAAAAGCGTTCCAAAACTCCGGCGAATAGTTTTCCTGAAAATAGGTATTGGCCCTGGCAATATCGTTGGAGAGAATTGGTTTGGAATAGCGCGCTGGAACGGGTGACTCGCTTTCAGCCTTGAAATGGAGGCTATGAACCAGGGGAGCATGGTCCAAACCGCGCGGCTTGCTTGAAATTTCGAAGATCTTACTCGAGTTGATCTCATCCAAGATCCATTTGTCTCCATCGAGTTTAAACTGAATCACTTCCCTCCATTCGCCGGTCTTGTAGTGAAACTTATAGAGGTTGGACACCATTATATAAGCGGCTTGGGACTTGAGTTTGTCAAATGCTTTTTCGGTGGAGATGAAGTCGATCTTCACATAGGCAAGCGTCTCTACATCCAGGTAGAGGTGTCCCGTCCAGATTGCGTATTTATGCTTTCTTTTTGGTTCCAGGGAGATCTTGTAGGCTGGTCTTCCCTCGAGTGACACCCGGTCTTCCAATTCAAAATGGTAGTTTGAGATGAACATCTCCCGCTGCACGCTGGAGGTAAAGTCTCTGGCTACATCCCGGTTGAAAAGCTGATAAGTATTGTTTTCGTAGGGAGTCATGATGTGTACTTTCCAGTCGTCATATTCCGTAGGCTTGGTACGCACATGCCTCACATGTATGGAGTCGCCCACTTGATCCCATTCTTCGTCGTGCAGCACATAGGGATACTGGATGATGTCGATAAAAGCCTCTGTAAACCGCAGGATTTTGTTGTCCAGCAGGGCGCTGTTTTTATAGTAGCCTTGGATGAAAGCACTGTCAGTGCCGTAATTTTTGGGGATGTTTGCGGCAGCTGCCCGCAGCAGTGCAACGGGATCTTCGGGTCGAATTTCTACCATTTCAAGATTCAGCAACTCTTCCTCCAGAGAGATTTCCAAAAATTCACTGCCGACTTTCCAGGTCACTTCTGCGTCTTTAAATCCCAGACAACTTACCCGCAGCTTGACCTCGCCGATTTGGGGTTTGGAGAAACTCACTTCGAAATCCCCCTTGAGCCCTGCTATTGCACCCGTTCCCATTTCGGAAAGGTAGATGTGGGCAAAGGGTACTTCCTCTTTGGTTTTGCCATTGACCACTTTTCCTTTCAGCCGCTGGACTTGGGCCTGGAGGTCTATGGCTGACAAGGAGAACATCATAAAAGCTAGCAGAACTGACTTTACAAAATTGGGGGAGGCAAGCATGGAGCGTTGGTTTTGTTACCGATTCAAAAAAACGGCTTTTAGAGCCATGATGGCTGGCTTACGCTGGGATTAGACTTCTCAAATCCTGATTTGAGAACTTTCCCTTCCTATTTTACTCCACTTTCTTCCTGGCTTGGAAGTAGGATTTGGGTGTGTCGCCTTTGAATTTTTTGAAAGTCCTCTGAAAAGTGGCTGAGGAATTAAATCCGCAATCGAAGGCGATTCCCTGTAGGGTCAGCTTGCTGTTTTCCGCTTTTTCCGCCTCCCTACAAAATGCCTCCACCCGATAAGAATTCACAAAATCGTTGAAATTTACCCCACGTGATTGGTTGAGTATTTTAGACAAGGTTTTAGAAGGAAGGCCTGTTTTCTCAGACAAAAGTGAAAGGTTGAGCTCCGGATTGCGGTAGAGTTCGTCTATTTCCATAGCACGTAGGATCAGGTCCATTTCGGGAGAATTTGGCTCATTTTGGGATGGTTTCTCTTTTTTCCGAATGGGTTCTACGGTAATCGAGCGCATCCTGAAATAGCCGGCAATGGCAATCCAATAGAGAAACAGAACAAGCAGCAGTTCGACAGGATAGTACTCAGACCAACTAAACGGCCAAAAATCGAAATAGGAGATGATTACGGTCGCTGGCCAAATGAGCGACATGAGAAACTGAAATACCAGCAGTTGCTTTGCCCAGTCGACTGCGATTTTTCTGGGTTGCAAGCATCTTTTGTCCAAGAGGGCCGCCCGGTGGTTTTTTCGAAAATCCCAGACAGATAGGCTGAAGAAAAACAAGAAGACCAGCACACTGACCGGTTCGCTATACCAAGCATAGAATTGGCCGGCGCTCCTAAGCCAGGGCTGAAAGTTTAAAAGCTCCGACTTGGTCAGGAGATAGCCGATCCAACAAAATGCGAGGTAGGTGAATTGAAAAATAAAAGGGCTGTAGCTTATCAGAATTCTTTTGCGGGAAGGGGCTGTGCCTGCACGCAAAAGCGAATATTGGTACAAATAGAAAGAAGGGCCGACCAAAAAAATGAGTACAAAAGGGAAATAGTCAAAGAGGCGGGTGTATTGCTCCAGGTTAGAGCTCCAGTTGAACGTCTCGAGACCATTGTAAACCAAAGCCAATACAGCCAGCGCGAGAAATTTTGCCCCGGGGTGCTTGCTGCTGGCAAATAAGGCAATCATGAAAGTCATGCCCTGCACCGCCCCAAAAAGAATCAAAATGTTGATAAGGCTTAAGTCAAGCTCCATACAAAAAGGATTAGCCAATCGGCAAGAATTGATCGTGTGATTGCTTACGAAATATCCTGTCTAATATAAAACAATCCGTGAAAGCTTGTAATTGCGGTCTCTGAGACCGTGAAAGAGTCACTTAGCCTACAAAGCCCTTCAACTGCTGCAGCAACTCTCTTTTTGTTATCACTCCGCCTTTTCTCCAGAGGATTTTCCCCCGCTTGAAAAGAATATAGTGGGGAATAGACCGAATGGCAAACTGCTGGCTGAGCTGGGGATGCTTGTCGACATTGAGCTTGAGCAGCTTGATTTTCCCTCCCAAGTCCCGCAATGCCTCCTCCAAAATCGGACTCATGGTCTGACATGGCCCGCACCAGTCAGCATAGAAATCTACCAGGATCGCGTCTTGGCTTTGGCTGATGAGGTCTTTGGGGTTCTTTTTTGACATGGATAAAAATAAAAAAACCGACTCGTTACGAGTCGGTTTTCAAGGAAGTTATTAGTGGTTATTGATTAGTTCCAGCTGGAGCTTCTGGCATCTTCAGGCCAAGCTTGGCCAATACCAACTCGGTGAATTTGTCGTCTTCTTTGGTGTAGAGCAAAATCGGAGACTGTCCGGCAGTCTCGGCGAAGATGTGCGTGTAGTTGTTTTCGGCAGCTACAGCGTTGATCGCATTGATTACCTTGGTCTGAACCGGCTGGAGCAATTCACCTAATTTTCTTTGATAGGACACCTGGGCATCTTGTTGGTACTTTTGTACGTCCTGCTCCAATTTTCCAAGTTCCTGTTCTTTGGTCGCGCGGGCCTCGTCTGTCATGGTGGTGGCAGCCTGCTGATAGGCTTGTACTTGCCTTTGAAAATCCGCCACCTTGGTCTGGATATTGGTTTGCAGTTGGGTTTCGTAATCTTTGATATCAGCCCCGATTTGTTCCATCTCAGGCATCAGGTCCATGATAAATTCCACGCTCGTATAGCCGATTTTCACCTCTTGCGCCTGAGCTGCAAATCCTACAAATAGCAGCGCTACTGCTGATAGGATAACTTTTACTTTGTTCATTTTGTGTTTGTATTTAATTGTTTTCTTCAATTCCCAATTCTTCCAGGACAAACTCAGAGTAGTCATGTCTTGGATCTGTATAGATTATCGCTGAGGGGCCTGCCGCCTTGTCAAACAAGACTGCCAAGTTGTTTCTTCTTGATACCCGCTCTATGGCATCGTAGATTTTGGATTGCAGGGGCTGAAGCAGTTCGGCCTGCTTCTGATAATACATTCCGTCAATCCCAAATATTCTGCTGTTAAACTCCTGCGAGGCCTTCTGCTTCGCTTTGATCTCTTCGAGCCGCTGCTGATACATTTCTTCAGTCAACAAAACCTCCTCTGCCTTGAGCTGAGTGGTCAGGTCCTTGACCTCCTGATCCAAACTCTGTGCCTCTTTCTTCCAATCGGTACTCAACTTGTCCAGCTCGCCCTGTACGACTTTGTAGTCAGGATGCTTGTTGAGAATATATTCTGAATCGATATATCCGAACTTTTGGGCTGTCAGAGGGCCTGCTTGGAGCAGAATGAGCAGCAAAAGTACAATTTTCAGTGATTTATCCATGTGTTCGTCTTGTTTTCAGTGGCATTTGAAGTCGGGGCATAGCCCCTCGTTTTTTGCATAAATTAACTAAACGAATCACTGCTTACAAGATTATCTGAATTGCTGGCCAATGGTAAAGTGGAACTGAGGGCCGCTTCGCTCCAATTCCGGGAAAACCCGATCAAATCCATATCCCCAGTCGACTCCAAGAAGTCCGAATGCCGGCATGAAGATCCTCGCGCCAAAGCCTGCGGACTTTTTCAGGTCATATGGATTGTAGTCTTTGTATGAACCCCAGTTGTTTCCAGCCTCGGCAAAACCCAACAGGAAGATGGTTGCGGATGGATTTGGAGAGACCAGAAATCGAACCTCTGTCACGAATTTGTTGTACACGACACCACCGTAGGGGTCTGGATTGGCTGTTCCCCGACTATCCTTTCCAGGGGTGATAGACTGGTTTTCGTAACCTCTCAGACCGATGATCTCCTGGCCGAGGGCAAAGTTGTTGAAGGTCATCCCGTCACCGCCCATTACAAAGCGCTCCAATGGAATAATTCCAATTTTGTTGCCGTAAGAGCCGAGGAAGCCCATGTGTGCACGCGCACTGGCCACAAACTTGGAGGATCCAAAGATTGGCGTGTAGAAAGAGGCGTCAAACATCCACTTGTGGTATTCCAGCCACTTGTATTTCTCCTGGTCAGGGGACTCATCGTTGATGTTTTTGTTCAAAGACGCATAGGGAGGAGTAAAAGCGGCGGACAACATGATGTTGGAGCCCATCCGTGGGAAGGTATTGTTGTCTATGTTGGTTCTGGCGATGGTGGTATTCCAGGTGATACTTTTTGAAGTACCGGTTGGATAGCTCAGACCAAATGATGTACCGAATTCGTCGAACTCATAGTTTTGGAACTGCAGTGAGTTGCTGATGCTGAAGTTGTCATCCGGCCACGTCACACGCTTCGCGAGTCCCACCGTGACTCCAGTGATCTTAAAGTATCCAAGCTCGTTTCCAAAATTGGCTTGGTTGTAGAAATCAACTTGTCGCTGTACCGAGTGGTTAAAGGAGAAGCTCAGCGCATTGGGTTTTCTACCCCCAAACCAAGGCTCGGTAAGTGAGATGGAGTAGTTCTGAAAAGTCTTGCCGTTGGCTTGAACGCGCAGCGAGAGCTTCTGTCCATCGCCCACTGGAAGTGGATCCCACTTGCTGAAGTCCCCGATATTTCTCACGGAGAAGTTGTTGAATACCAAACCGACAGTACCTACAAAGCCATAGAATCCGCCCCAACCGCCGGAAAGTTCAATCTGGTCATTAGGTCTTTCTTCCAGCTCGAAGGTGATGTCCACAGTTGCCGCTTCGAAATTTGGTCTAAGATCCGGATTGATTTTTTCAGGGTCAAAATAGCCCAAGGTGGAGAGCTCCCTGATCGTTCTGACCAGTAGCGCCCGATTAAACTTCTGTCCCGGTAGGATGCGTATCTCGCGCATGACCACGTGATCGGAAGTCCGCTCGTTTCCTTTGATACTTACACTGTTCACGGTCACTTGAGGGCCTTCAAAGATTCGCATCTCCAAGTCGATCGAATCGCCCAAGACATTCACCTCCACTGGATCGATGGAGAAGAAGAGATATCCATCGTCTTGGTAAAGAGAGCTGACATCATCGCCACGCTGTGGGTCATAATTCAGACGCTTGTCAAGCTTTTCCTTGTCATAGACATCGCCTTTTTGGATTCCCAGTTTGGCGAGCAAGACCCCATCGGGGTGGATGTAGTTACCTGAGAAAGTGATGTTGCGGTAGTAGTATTTTCGGCCTTCGACTACATCGATGTCAATGTTGATCTTATCCTCGGAGAAGTTATAGACCGAATCGTTGAGGATCTTTGCGTCACGGAAACCCCGGCTGTTGTAGAAATTGATGACGGCATCCTTGTCGTTTCGGTATTCTTTCGGGATGTATTTAGATCCGGCGAAAAAGTTGAGTTTGAAATTTTTGTTGATGTAAGTTTTGACCTCCTCGACAGAGGCCGTGTCGCTGTGCAAAATAGAGTTTTTGACACTGGCGGCATCGGCGTCTGCAATCCTGGAGTAGACATCCTTGAAGATGGCCACCCGGGCGTGTTCTTTGGTTTTCTTCATCTTACCCTTCAGGGCGCGGTCACCGATTTCCTCATTGCCGTAAAATTGGATTTCGTTGATTTTGACCTTGGAATTAATGTCAATGTCAAATCGGAGCTTGACGCTGTTTGGGAGCGTGGTATCCCGATCCTGGAAGACTTTGACCTCGGTATTCAGGTAGCCCTTGTCCAGGTAATACTTTTCGATGTTTCTTTTTGCGGTGTTCAGCACATCATCCCGCACCACTCTCCCGCGGATGTTTACCTTGTCACGCAGCTCACCTTCCTGGGTTTTGTTGATTCCCGTGAATTCGACTCTGGAGAATCTTGGCCGCTCGGCAAGATCCAAAAGGAGATAGATGTCCTCGCCTTCGATCTTGGTGACGAGGATCTTCACATCGCCGATGATGCCTTGGCCCCAGAGTTTTTTGAGGGCATTGGAGATGGCATCTCCCGGCACATCGATCCGGTCATCGACCTTGAGGCCAGAGAGGGATATGATGGCGATTTCGTCCAGGGTGGTCAATCCCACCGCCTTGATTTCGGCAATTCTGAATTTCTGGGGTTTGGAATAGTTCAACTCCAGAATGTTGATAGGTTTTGTTGACGCATAGCGGCTCTGTCCCAATCGTATTTGGGAGTATGCCGAAGCAGACCATATCAAACAAAACAGAATTAATAAACTTCTTTTCATAAGATTATAATTTGGCCTGAGAGGCCATATGGAATCTCGCATGGCTAGTCTTCATGAGTGTGTATCACGAGGCTAGCGTCTAGCTCGACTTCATGCATTACTTAAGATTTAACTTGCTCGCCGGTCTTGCCGAACCTTCTTTCTCGCTTTTGATAGTCCTCTATTGCGGCATGAAGGTGTTCCATTCTGAAATCTGGCCATAGCACCGGCGTAAAGTACAACTCGGTGTAGGCTAGCTGCCAGAGTAGAAAATTGCTGATCCGATGCTCCCCACTGGTGCGGATCATCAGCTCTGGGTCGGGTATGCCGGCCGTATCCAGATGATCAGCGATGGTCTGCTGGGTGATTTCCTCGGGTTTCAGTTTTCCCTCAGAGATTTTTTGAGCAATGCGTTTGGTAGCTTTGGTGAGTTCCCACTGTCCGCTGTAGCTGAGTGCCAGCACTACAGTCAGGCCGGTATTGTTTTCTGTCTGTTTTCTCGCTTCCTCCAGTTTCTCGTTTGCCGATCGGGGAAGGCTTTCCGTATCGCCTATGGAGATAAGGCGGATGTTGTTTTTCATCATCAGCGAAATCTCGTCGATGATGGTCTTAACCAAAAGCTCCATGAGCGCCTTTACCTCGTCCTGCGGGCGGGACCAGTTTTCCGTGGAAAATGAAAATAGGGTCAGGTATTTCACTCCCAGATCGTCCGCCCCTTCGATGGCATCTTTGACCGCTTGGATCGCATGTCTGTGTCCGAAGATTCTCATGGCTCCCTTTTTCTTGGCCCATCGGCCGTTGCCGTCCATGATTATCGCGATATGTCTAGGGATTTTGGTTAGGTCAAGTTTTTCCTTCATTCCAATGGATTGGGTACCTAATTTTTTGGAGGTACAAAAATGCTATTTCTTTTCCAATTTTCAGGCCTAGCATTCAATTTATTAATAGGCGAAACACTTCACATTGGCTATGGTATAGCTGATTGTAACCCCCATGAAGTAATACCAATCCTTGGTGTAGGGATTTCCAAAATTGATGCCGTAAGGGGGGATTTGTCCAGTGTTCGGATCGGGGGGAGGAGCTGTTCTGGGAATGGCCGGAAGGCTACTATCAATTTTGTCCAGATAGTCTGTCATCGTCGGACGGAAACCAAGCTCCGCTGCCAAAGTCCATCGTTCATTTAGTCGGTATTTTACTCCACCACCAAAGGGAATCACTAGGGAGTTGACGTCGTATCTTTCGGAGTTGAGGTATCCGTAGGTGTTACCTTTCATGATAAAATACGAATACCCAAGGCCAAAGAAGGCATACGGAGACCAGCGAAACTCGGAATTGCTTCTGAGGAAGTCCAGAAAGTTGAATTCCATCACTGCGCTGCCCTCTATCACGCCACCTCTAAATCTCCCGTCCCTGATACGGGCTGCGGGGTCTATGGGGCGTATGCTATCCTCAGCCTGTAGGATACTGGAACTGAGAGCCACTCTCAAGCTCCACACATTGTCAAAATTTCTCTTGCCAAACAACGTGCCTTGAAGTCCAATCTGACGGGGGTTAACTTTTCGGATAATGTCCCCGGTATATGTTCCAACACCGAGTCCACCACCTATCTCGTATTTCTGGGCCTTGGCCGGGATCAAATGCCCGGTCAAAACGAGGATAAAAACGAGTAAGTGTCTGATAATCTTAAAATTGACCTTTTTCAAGACGGTGCAAGTTATGAAGTACCCAACGTTTAAAAAACGCTGCTTGGTATTTAACGGGTTAATTAATGTTAACCCCTAATTGTGCTCTTTTTAGTTTCTCATGTCAAAGCCCCAATTGAGCTTCTGCCGCAGGGTATCAAAGAAATGAAAGTGAGGCAATTTGACCAATTTTGCCGAAAACAGCTCTTTTTTTACACTGAGTTTTACTTCCGAGGAGATGGAAGTGGAGCGAGAGTCCAGTGAGATCAGAAACTTTTCACTTCTTCCCTCAATTTCGAAACTGATCTCCGAATCGTCCGACACGATGATGGGGCGCACGTTCAGGTTGTGCGGGCTCACTGGAGTGATCACAAAACTCTTGGTCGTCGGAGTAATCAGAGGTCCTCCGCAGCTCAGGGAGTAGCCAGTGGAGCCTGTGGGCGTGGAGACGATCAGTCCATCGGCCCAGTAGGAGTTCAGGTATTTGCCGTCTATGTAGGTATGTACCGTGATCATCGAGGAGGTATCCCGCTTGTGTATCGTAAATTCGTTGAGGGCAAAATTGATCCCGTTGAAAAGCCTCCGACTGCAGTCTAGGGAGATGAGCGACCTAGATTCAATCTGGAAATTGCCACCGGCTAGGTTGCTGATCACCTCGCCTATCTGGTTGGTAGCGGCCGTGGCCAGAAATCCCAGCCTACCGGTATTTAGGCCGAGAACGGGGATTTCCAGACGTCCAATCAGGCACACGGCGTCCAGCAGGGTACCATCCCCACCGATGGTGATCATAAAGTCCGCGGAAGCCAAATCTTCCTCGCTTTCAATCAACCAATAGGTCAGGTGCTTGTTGCCCAGCATCTTTAGTGCCCGATCCATGGGTTCGGTTACGAGGATTTCTATCTGGTGGGCTTGGAGTTCCTGAAAGAGTCGTTCGATGTGAAAAGTATATTCGGCTTTGAATGAGATGCCGTGCAAGGCTATTTTCATGTGATTGATATTGTTTTTTAGCGGTCACATGGAATGCCGTACGTGATAGTTGATGGTGTGGTTAGCTGGTTTGATGGGCATTTCATGCCTTAAATATCTAAAAATCTCAGCAAGTTACCGATTCGGTCTTCTTCGCTGCTGATGCCGGTCTCTTCCTGATAGTGGTCAATCACCCGATAGCCAAAGCGCTCTAAGGTTGCTTTGACGTGCCGCAATTCCGGTTTGTCTAGCTTTAGCGTGAGCTTGATCTTGTCGCTGTCCAGAGGATCGTTTGTGATAAATGAGCTGAGGATTTTGGTGTTTTCGGACTCGACAAGTCTTGATATTTCGGACAGTAGGTAGTCCGTCATGTTCATGGAAAGAATCAGGACGCTCCCCTGGGATTTGATCGAAAGACTGTCTGCAAAAGCTGCGATTGCATCCTCCATGGAAATTACACCCAGGTAGCTGTTTTCCCTGTCCAGGACCGCCACGAGGTTGGACTGGTTTTCGGAGGCCACACGCAGCACATCATAGATATGCTTGTCGGAGTAGACCCAGCAAGCGCCCGCTTCGAGCTCTATCGTGCCGACCAATTGTTCGGGATCGTTGAGTTCAAAAATCACCTCATCCCCTATGAATCCCAGGAACCTTCCTTGGTCCGCCACGGGCAGGGAATCGGTTCGTATCTCCTCCATCCAAGCCAATGCCATCCCCGCTCTGTCGGAGAGTTTGAGGGGCGGAATCAGACTATTGATGAACTCGTAGGCTTGCATGGATGGAATTTAGGAAATGAATTTAGAACTCAAAACGCTTTTCATCCTATTCTTGTTCCTTTTCGTCCCTTTTTCCGATGGCTAGATCCCCAGATAATTGGCCACTATACCTAGAGCGATGCCTGCGAGGATGATCATCGGCGAGGAGATTTTGCTGAACTGCAAGACCGAGTAAGTGCCAAGGATGAAAAAGATATGAAGGGCATTGGCTTCCAGCGGTTCGAAAAGCAGGTAGGCTGCCGCGATCAACATTCCGCAGGAAACCGCATTGATGCCCTCGAGTGCAGCCCGCACAGGTCTGTACAGCTTGAGCTGATCCCAAAATCGGATCACAAAGAATATGAGGAAAATCCCCGGCAGAAATATTCCCGCTGCAGAAATCAAGCCTCCGAGCAAAAATCCGGTCAGCCCAAACTCCCGCATTGAAAGCGCACCGACGTAGGAAGAAATGGAAAATGTAGGGCCTGGAATGCCTTGGGAAATCGCGTAGCCGGTCAAAAATTCCTCCGAGCTCAGGAAATGCTTGAAGTCCACAAACTCCGTGTAAAGGTAGGGGACCAGTACCTGGCCGCCGCCGAAGATCAAGCTGCCGTTTCGGTAAAAGTTCTCAAAAAGCAGGATAGGCTGGTAGTTGGTGATGGCACCGGCGATTGCTGCCAAAAGCAACACGCCTCCCCATAGGTAGAAATTCGCCCACTTGATTTCAAGCGTTTTGTCCTCTTCCGCCTTGGGTTGGTTTTTGTACTTGATCGAGGTGCTCAATCCTCCCAGTACCAGCATCACCGGAAATATATAGGGAGAACTATAAAAGAAGGATACAAAAGCAGAGATCAACATGAGGATCATGGCTTCGGTACTTTTGACCATTTTGGAGATGGTTTTCTGGGCGGCAAAAATGATAAAGCCAATGGCCATGGGCTGTATAAATCTCGCAAAGCCCAATGCTCCGGGGGTGTTTTCCTGCAAAAACTGGATCAAGACCGCCGTTGCTGTCATGATCAGTGTGGCAGGAAGTATCCAGACAAAAAGCGCCAAGTACGCCAAGTTTGGCCCGCCAACCCGGAAACCAATTGCGGAAATCAATTGGGTAGAGGATGGACCTGGAAGGATGTTGCAGAGTGCATTGAGTTCCCAGAGCTCGTCCTCGGTGATATAGGCCCTGTTTTTTACCATCCGCTCCAGCAGCATCGCCAAAAAAGCCTGCGGCCCGCCAAAGGCAGTGACTGAAAGTGCCAGGACATCTTTTAGAAACACATAGTATCGGACTTTGCGGACCGACATCTTATTTCTTCAATCCTAATTCACGGAGTCTTTCATCCAGAAATTCCCCAGCTGTAGCATCAGCAAACTGTTTGGGATGCTCTTCGTCGACACAGCTTGCCAGACAGGTGAGGTCCATTTCGGACCTAGGGTGCATGAAAAACGGAATGGAATACCTGCTGGTATTCATCAACTCCCTGGGAGGATTTACCACCCGATGGATGGTTGACTTCAGTTTTTTGTTGGTGAGGCGCTCGAGCATGTCGCCGACGTTTACGACCAACTGATCTGGGAGCGCCGTAATCGGAATCCACTTACCGTCTTTTCTTAGCACCTGCAAACCATCCGCGCTGGCTCCCATGAGGAGCGTGATCAGGTTGATATCGCCATGCTCGGCAGCCCGAACTGCATCAGCCGGGACTTCGTCTGGATTTTCGATCGGGAAGTAGTGGATCTGCCGGAGGATGGAATTGCCGTAGGCTACCTTGTCCTCAAAATAATCCTCTGGGAGATCCAGATTGATCGCAATGGCGCGGAGCATGGCTTTGCCGGCATTTTCAAGGGTTTGATAGGCCTCGATGGCGTCATTTTGGAATTCCTTGATCTCCGTTGGCCATAGGTTTTCGGGATATTCTCCTTTGACGCTATCTGAGTCGGGGATCAGATCCAATTCTTGACCGACATGATAAAACTCTTTCAGGTCTCCCGTATTGCGGCCTTTTGCGTGTTCCTTGCCTTTGCCGGTGTAGCCACGCTGATAGCCGATTTCGGGTTTTTCGTATTTCTTTTTTATCTCGTCGGGTAGCGCAAAAAATGATTTGATAGAGTGGTATAGCCTGTCTTGGAGCTCTTTGGACAGTCCATGGTTTTTGATTGCCACAAATCCGATATTCTCATAGGCTTCCCCCAGCTTTTTGACAAAAGCCGCTTTTTGGGCGGGAGTGCCGGAGGTGAAGTCCGCCAAATCCAGGCTTGGGATTTCATCAAAGAGGATGTCCATTTCTATTGTTGTTAGTTGTGCTGTACCGATATATTTCTTCAAAAATAAATATCTTTAGACTCAATCTGGGTCGCCAAATGAAGAAATTCCTCCTTTTACCGATTTTGTTTTGTCTGCTGTTGATCGGCTGTTCGGAAGACAGACGAAAGATAAATGAGTCAGTAGTAGATGGATTGTCGGATTCGGTTACTTTGGATTTGGAGCTGCCCAAAGTTTCTTTTTATCAATATGGGGACTCGGCTGCCTATCCTGATGCGATTCTGGAACTGCATACGCCCTTGGGAAATCAGGTCTTTCGGCCGGGTAAGGTCCCCTTCGAATTCAACAGCAAAAATTTTCCATTTGGCGATATTACTGGAGATAAGCCAAGGCTTCACCTCATCCTGAACGGGGGAGATCCGGTCGGCTATTATTCTCCTATCTTCCAAAGGGAGCTCACCGAGGGTACTTACAGAGTGGTGGGCTTTCTCGTCGATGATGAAGGGCATGCGCTGAAAAGTTTCGGGAACTATGTGGACCGGGATTTTATCGTTGGAGACTCGCGGCCCTTTCCCTATTCTGCGGAGCCCTATTTGGCTCTCAACCTACCGAGAAACTCCCAGACGATAGCAGTCGGTGAGGAGCTGGTGGTGGATTTTTTGGTATTGGGCGGCGACATGAAGCTTGACGGCCTGAAAGTCCAGATCAAAGTAAACGACTACACCTACGAGATAGATCACATGGCTCCGGTGCGCGTCACCAACCTTCCAAAAGGCGACTACCAGGTAAATGTGAGGCTTCTGGCAACGAATGGAAAAGAGCTGGAAGGTCCATTCTCCGCCGTCACCAAATCCGTGTATGTCCGATAAGTCCTTATCTTTGGGCTCCCAAATCAAGATTTCTCCATGCTTTTAGTCAACCAAATCCGGGAAAACTACGCCGGTATGCTAGCTGGGCTGCAAAAAAGGAATATCCACAACGCAGCCAATCTCCTCCTTCAAGTAATCACCTTGGACGACAAGAGAAAGTCAACCCAAACTCAAAGAGACCAGTTGCAGGCTGAAGCAAATGCGATCTCGAAGCAGATTGGACAGCTGATGAAGGAAGGCAAAGCGGAAGAAGCGGTTGCAGTCCGAGAGCGAACTAGCGAGATCAAGGAACAGGTCAAAGCGCTAGAGGAGCAGTATTCCCAAACGGAAGATGAACTCAAGGCCTTGCTTTACACCATCCCCAATGTGCCCCACAGCTCTGTGCCTACTGGCAAGTCGGCGGAGGATAACGAGTTGGTGTTGGAACACGGCTCGATCCCAAGCCTTTTTGAAGGGAAGTTGCCGCATTGGGAGCTGATCAAAAAATACGACATCATCGACTTTGACCTCGGTGCCAAAATATCCGGGGCGGGCTTTCCAGTCTACAAGGGAAAGGGTGCGCGTCTGCAGCGGGCGATGATCAATTTCTTTTTGGACGAGGCCTTGGCTCAGGGCTTCACCGAAGTCCAGCCTCCAATCTTGGTCAATGAGGAGTCGGGCTACGGGACAGGCCAATTGCCGGATAAGGAAGGACAGATGTATCACGCTACCGCCGACAACCTCTACCTTATCCCCACTGCCGAGGTTCCCATCACTAACCTCTACCGGGATGTGATCGTGTCCGAGGCTGATCTTCCCATCAAAAACGTAGGCTATACGCCTTGCTTCCGTCGTGAGGCGGGTTCTTGGGGGGCGCACGTACGTGGGCTGAATCGACTGCATCAGTTTGACAAAGTGGAGATCGTACAGATCACGCATCCGGATAAGTCCTACGAGGCACTCGAAAGCATGAGTACTTACGTGCAGAGTTTGCTTCAAAAGTTGGAACTGCCTTATCGCGTACTTCGACTCTGTGGAGGTGATATGGGCTTCACTTCCGCGCTTACCTATGACATGGAAGTCTACTCTGCAGCGCAGGAGAGATGGCTTGAGGTGAGCTCTGTGTCCAACTTTGAGACTTACCAGACCAACCGTCTGAAGCTCAGATTCCGGGGAGAGGACAAGAAGACGCACTTGGCGCACTCGCTCAACGGTTCGGCTTTGGCCTTGCCGCGTATTGTGGCTTCCATACTGGAAAACAACCAGACTCCTGAAGGCATTCTGATGCCCAAAGTGCTACATCCCTATCTTGGATTTGACAAAATCTAGATGCTGAATGCCGTCCCGAAATGATCGGGACGGTTTTGGTTTATGCGAGATTTGGAGTCCATTGCTTTTCCACATTCCCGATAGAGTAAATCAATGCTAAATTTTTTATGTGGTTCGCAATCCGTTGCGGGCAGATTTAGTAGGCTGGATTTTTTGATTCGGAGCCTTTAGTTCTGATAAGTTTTCGAAATCGGAATAATATTCTGTTTGCTGCTATTTTAGAAATCCCTAAGAGATGGTTTGTTTTTTTACAAATACCGAATCCATGGCTAGCTTTGTACTATCAAATTTTCAACAAAACAAAGAATCATGGCATTAGTCGGAAAAAAAGCTCCAGCATTTTCGGTAGGAGCGGTAATCAACGGAGAAGAGATCGTAGAAAACTTTAGCTTGTCTCAGTACATCGGCCAGAAGAATGTGATCCTTTTCTTCTACCCCAAGGATTTTACCTTTGTTTGCCCTACAGAGCTTCACGCATTCCAAGCGCAATTGGCAGAATTTGAGAAAAGAGATACCGTAGTGATCGGTTGCTCTACTGATACTGAAGAGACTCACTTGGCTTGGTTGATGACTCCAAAGGCTGAGGGCGGTATCGAGGGCGTGACTTACCCAATTTTGGCTGACGCTGCCAAGACTATCTCCCTGAACTATGGAGTGCTTGCCGGCGAATATTCTTTCGACGCTGAAACCCGTCTTTGGTCATTCGCTGGTGCGCCGATTGCATACAGAGGTACCTTCCTCATCGACAAAGAAGGAATAGTACGTCACGAGTCCATCAATGACCTTCCACTGGGAAGAAATATAGACGAATACCTAAGAATCGTCGATGCGCAACTGCACGTCGAGAAGTTTGGTGAAGTATGTCCCGCCAACTGGGAGGAAGGAAAAGAAGCGATGCAGGCTACCAATGAAGGTGTTGCTAACTACTTGTCAAACAATTAATAGATCATGATCGAACTGACCGAAGATACCCTGCAGGAGCTGGTAGCGCAACATGACCAAGTCGTGGTGCAATACTCTGCCGGCTGGTGTGGCAATTGCCGCATTATGAAGCCCAAGTTTAAAAGACTGGCGGGAGAGAATGCCGGGGCAGTATTTGTCCTAGTTGACGCCGAGAAGTTCCCCAATTCCAGAAAGTTGGCCCAAGTGAACAACCTGCCGACTTTTGCTTCCTTCAAGGGCGGTCAGCTGCTCAAGCAGATCCAAACCAACAAAGAAGACCAGCTAAAAGCATTGATCCATGAAGTTGCCGGTAATTAAGACAATCCAGCGTAGCTGTACGCCCGAGCAGATCGAGACGGCCTTGGGGGTTTTGGAAGCTATCTCTGAGGCACCTTCACTGAAAGAGCCGGAAATCGACGTGATCGGCGAACTGATCTCCAATCTTTGTGGCGCACTTGAGGTACACGAAATGATAGCAGATGGAATGTCGGAAAAAGATGCCGGAAACGCCTTCATGAAAAAAGTGCTAGGCTCGATCGACAGATAATAAATTAGTGTTAGGGTTTATTGTATTGAAATGGGATCTCAGTTGAGGTCCCTTTTTTTCTTTTTGTCAAGACGATGCCCGGAGAGTAGATTCGATTGTTCTGGGGATGTTGAAGTCAACTCAGGATTTCACCGACATGCCGTTGGATATTTTCCGACATTTTTGCCATGGGGAGGTCGTTTTCGTCGTCTCCAAAGGGCTCCTCGATTTCCTCGGCAATCAGCTCCAAGCTGGCCAAGACATAAAAGACGAATGCGACGATCGGCGCGGCAAAATAACCCAACATGTAGGCATAGCCGACCGGAAGCGACAGCGTGTATAGCATGATAAACTTCTTGATGAAAGAGCTGTAGCTATAGGGGATGGGCGTGTTTTTGATGCGTTCACAGGCTCCGCAGATGTCAGTGAGCGCCGTGATTTCTCCGTTGAGGACGAATAGCTGGTCACCGCTGATTTTGCCCTTGGAGTAGAGTTGGTTGATTTTGGCAAATAGCCCCTTCGCAATCTGATTTGGAACGTGCATTTGCCCATCTACTTTGGTAGGCAAGCCTTCAATGTCCCCTTCATGGAGGCTATATTCTGTCAATTTGGATTGAAGGTGATCTTTGAGTGCGAAGGCGTACACGGGAATAGCCCTGCGAAAAAACTTTCTGGTTTCCTCATCCTCCGGAGCTATCATTCCCGCAATCTTGATGGCAAAGTTTCGACTGTTGTTGACCAATTGCCCCCAGAGCTTTCTCCCTTCCCACCAGCGGTCGTAAGCCGTGTTCGTTCGGAAAACCAGCAGCATCGAAATCACAAAACTCAGTAAACTGTGCATCTGAGGGAGGTTCCTTACCCAGCTGTCCGAAGTGACTTTGAAATAGTGGATTTCCAGATAGGTAATGCCAAGGGAATAGGCCAGGATAAACAAAATCAGAGGAGCCAATTTTAGTAGCGTATCCGATTTGGTGACCATAAAGAGAAACTGGGCCCAGTCCTTGGTGTTATAGACCTTCATATTATCCAATTAAGATTCTTAGTTGCCTATTTCCTTTGACCGCTTTATTCATAGCCGGCGCAGAGCTTCCGATGGATCTCCAACACCTGTGGAATCAGAAGTTTGTTGTCGGTATTTTTGATTACAAAATCAGCCTTTTCGTTTTTCTCATCGTCAGGCATCTGCTGGTCGATTATGTGGTTGATCTGGGCTTCGTCACGGTGGGGATCCCTCATCAAAACGCGAGCGATTCGGATTTTGAGGGGAGAGCTTACGTTGATGACCTTATCCAGTTCCTTAGCCGAACCAGTTTCAAATAGCAATGCGGCCTCCTTGAGCAGGTAAGGGCTTTTCTGTTTGTCCGCCCAGTTCCTGAAATCTTTTCCGACAGCCGGATGGACCAGGGCGTTGATTTGTTTTACTTTTTCTGGATCCGAAAAAACTTTTTCCGCTAAAAAGACTCGGTTGACGCTCCCATCCTCGCGGTAGCTTTCTTCGCCAAACGATGAGCTGATACTGAACCTCAGCTCAGGGTCATTGGCCATGAGCCATTTGGCGCGATCATCGGCGGAGTACACCGGAATTCCCAAGAGTTGGAAGATTCTGCATACGGTCGACTTGCCGGAGCCTATGCCTCCCGTGATCCCGATCCAGCGAGGCTTCGAACTATTCATATTTCAACTTGACAAAGGGAGGTTCGATCTTCATCTCCTTGATATAGCTGGGGTTGGGCCTGACCACGATGTTTATCGTGCTGTCTTCCCGGTTGCGCTTCCCATAGTCCAAAATAGCCTCGAACTCCATGTCTTTCAGTTCTGTGACCTTGCTTCCATCCACCAAATAGGAAATAACAGGCGTGAGCTCTTCATTTTCGAGCGTCACTGTCTTGGGGAAATTCAGTTTTTTCAGCTTGAGCCGTTTGTTGCCTTCGAGAAATTGGATCGTAGAGAAGCTTACCTCGACGGATTCATTTTGGAGCGAAAGTATGTCCTCAAGACCTTTCTGAATTCTCAGCGGTACGGGCTCATTGAAATCTTCGCTGATCCGCTCATTGTAAAGCGAAACCAAGAACTTGCCTTCAAAGGTGTCCAACAAAGAAGACGGACCAACTACCGTGATTTGTTCTGGATCGAAGTTGATCTCGCCGTCTATTTCGACATTCTTAGCCAGCGTGAAACTGGCTGTGTCCAGCACGGGGTTTAGTTTTCGCGATTCTATCTGGTCGATATGGTAAGTGAGTGAATCTTCCAGCAAGCCAATCAGAGTGGTGGGTGTGATAAAATCGCCTAAAGGGCGCTTCAGGTCAGAGGTGAGGATATAGGTCCGGGAAGCGGGCTCGGCCAGGTTGATGACAAAAGGCGGCTCGTTGAGCTTGAAATACTTACGGAGGAGATCCCAGCCATTTCCTGAAATCTGTATGGGGACGCTTTCGGGTAGAGGCTGGATGGCCATGTATTTTTCCCCATCAAAGTCCCACTCGATCGGATAGTCCACGATGGTGGTGTAGTTGTCTTTGTTAAGGGCATTTAAAATCCAAAAAGTGGTAGCCGCTACGATGCAGAGGACTACCACTTTCAGATTGGAGAGTTTTTTGGAAGAAATCCTTCCGGAGGATTTTTTATGTTCCGGCAAAGCTCAATTTATTTGGATGGGGTGGATTTCTTTGAGAAATCAAGAGAGATGGCGGATTTTTCGACGGTCACCTTCAGCCCACGGTCAAGCTCAAGCTGCACGGTAGTCCCGTCCACGCTGTAAACCTTGCCATGTAGGCCTCCGATGGTCACCACGTCGTCGCCTTTTTTGATCTCCTCAATGAATTTTTTGGTTTCCTTCTGTTTTTTCTGCTGGGGTCTGATCATGAAGAAATACATAATCAGAATGATGGAGCCGAATAGAAATACTTGTCCAAGAATTCCCCCGCCACCTGCTGCGGCCTGTGCTAATACTGTGTTGATCATGATTATCTAGCGCTTCAATGGACCTGCAGGAGCTTCAGCGCCAGCCAATTTTGGAGTAACCGAACCCTTCATCCTCAGCCGGGTTACTGTTGGGTTGGTGTTTGCCTGGATGGTGACAGTCGGAGCCTGGGCGCCTGATTTTGCTGTAGAGTTGAACACCACTTTCACAAATCCTTTTTCACCTGGGTTGATGGGAGACTTGGTCCAGTCAGGGCTGGTGCATCCGCAAGACGCGGTGATGTTGGAAATGACCAAAGGAGCTTGGCCGTTGTTGGTGAAGTTGAAGATATGCTCCACGACTTTGCCTTCGTTGATTGTTCCGAAATCATACTCCATTTCGGCAAACTCAAACTGGCCCAATGTGCTCGGGTCTGCGGTGGTGGTAGACTGGGCATTGACTGGGGTCACTGCGGTGTTACTGGTTTCCAACTGGGCGATTTTGTCCTCTAGGGCTTTAATTTTAGCCGCTTGGTCGTCCTTTTGAGCGCAGGAACTGGCCAATACCAAGGCCAGGGCGAATGCGCTAAGCAATTTGATTTTCATGTTAGTTATTACCTTGGTTAATTTGATCGATTAGTTTGTTCACGTCATTGAGCAGGTTTTCTGCTTTGTTTTTTGCTTCGGAGATCACCCGCTTGCCTTCTGTTTTTGCTTCGTTTAGGTGAAGTTCTTTTCCTTCTACAAGTTCGTTGATGAGTTCCTCCAGCTCTTTTTTGTATTTGGAGAGTTTGAAGGAAAGCTTGTCACGGGTATTTGCCCCAGTGTCGGGTGCAAACAAAATGCCCAATGCCGCGCCAACTCCGGCGCCGAGGGCAAATGCGAATAGGGTGTTGCTGCTCTTGCTCATATTTTTTCTTATTTATTGTCCAAAAGTCCTCGACCACTCTTACGGATTTGGCCGCTGTCGGTTAGTTCTTTCGCCAAAACATCCAACAGTCCGTTGACAAATTGCTTGCTCTTGGGCGTGCTATAGGTTTTGGAGATGTCAATGTACTCATTGATACTGACTTTCACCGGAATGCTCGGGAAATGTTTCATCTCGGCTATAGCCATGGAGATGATGATTTTGTCGGTGAATGCCAGTCGGTCAATATCCCAGTTCTTGGTCTTTTGGGCGATTAGGGACTTGCTCATTCCCTCGTTTTCGATAGTGAAGTTAAAGATATTTTGAAAAAACTCTTTGTCCTCGTCCCAATTGATGGCAATCTCCGGCAGCTGGTCTCCTTCTGATTCCTCACTTCCAGCCGCATTTTTCAACACTTTGGAAGCCAGGCTTCTCACGACCGACTTGTTCTCAGTCCAATTGAGATCTTTCTCCGAAAAATAGTTGAGGATGACTTCATTTTTGAAAATCACCTTTTTCAAAAGATCGTCTGCAGCCTCGAAATCCTGCTCTATCGTAGGCTCGGCAATTTTCAGATATTCCTGATAGGGTTCCGAGGTCTTAATGTAATCTCTGAACCATTCCCTGATTTCAAGCTCGAGGTCGTCAAGGTTGACGTTGTTCCTAGCTATCGCGGCTTGGTAGGCTTGGGACTCGCGGATGTTTTTTAAGATTTGGTTGTTTGCGAGGTTGAGCTCGTTTGTGAAAGCAACAGGACTGTCTCCGGCAAGTCTTTTCTTTTTCTCGATCTCTTTTTCGACATGCTTGGCGAAAGCCTGAAGCAGTTCAATGGCTAAGAGGTAGAGCTGCGGGATGCGCTCCGCAGAAGTGATCATGTTTCTCAGCATAAAATCGCGATCCTTCTCATTGGCAGTGTGGAACTGCTTTAGCGCCTGTAGCACTATCTGTTTGATTTTAGGTTTCGCGTCGGAGGATTTCAGCAGGCTCTCATTCTCGAGATTTTGGTCAAAAAGCTTGACGGCTTCTTCCGCATCTCTCGTGAGCGCAGGCTTGTCCTGGACTTCCATGCTGTTGAGATCCGGCAGGAAAGACTCCCGAATGAAGTCTTTGGCAATATTGAGATTAGATCCTTTGCATTGTTCGAAAGCATAGAGGTTTTGAAATGCCTTGACTCTGAGGATTCTTCTGTTAAGCATATAGGTAGTGAAAGAGCCGTAAATATAGGGATTTTTGGACGGGGTGTAGCCATCATATAGAGGACAAAAAACCACCGACAGTTTGGCTGCCGGTGGTTTTTATCGAAAAGGGAATTGTGATTAGAAAGAAAGTTTTACTCTTCCGATCGCCTCAATTCGGGCTTTGGCCACTTCTATGGCTGCCTGTTGGGCTGGGATGGTTTCTTTTTCGGATTTTTCCAGGATGGTGAGACAGGTGTCGTAGATCTTTTCAGTCTGTGAGAACACGGTTTCTTTGTGATAGTCCCCGTAATATTCCGCGCCTACGTTGATCACTCCGCCTGCATTGATCAAGAAGTCGGGGGCATAGACGATTCCTTTTTCCATAAGGATCTTTCCATGTTTTGCTTCATCCTTGAGTTGGTTGTTTGCGCCGCCAGCGACCACCGCACACTTCAGTCTGTCCACGGTCTGATCGTTGATGGTTGCACCCAAAGCACATGGCGCATAGATGTCCATCGGAAGGTCGTAGATCATGTTTGGATCCACGACAGTTGCTCCTGTCGTCTTTGCAATTTCTTTGAGTTTTTCTTCGAATATGTCTGTGATGAGAATCTCAGCGCCTTCTTTGACCAAGTAGTCTATGAGGTATTTGCCGACCTGACCCACGCCCTGAACGCCTATTTTTTTGCCATTCAGTGAGTCGGAGCCAAAGGCTTTCTTGGCAGCAGCCTTCATTCCCATATACACCCCAAATGCCGTCACGGGTGAAGGATCGCCTGCACCACCTTTGATTTGCGGCAAACCGGTCACATGGCGGGTTTCCATGGCGATGTATTCCATGTCGGAAGTTTTCATGTTGACGTCTTCCGCGGTCACATATCTTCCACCCAAGCTTTCCACAAATCTTCCGAATCTTCTCAGAAAAGCCTCGTTCTTTAGTTTTGGATCCCCGATGATCACCGCCTTTCCGCCACCTAGATTCAGCCCCGCGAGGGAATTTTTGAAGGACATTCCTCTGGAAAGTCGCAATACGTCGGTGATTGCCTCGGCTTCCGTCGCGTATGGCCACATTCGGGTACCGCCCAGAGCAGGTCCAAGTATGGTGTTGTGGATGCCGATGAGCGCTTTCAGGCCTGTGGCTTGGTCATGACATACCACCAGCTGCTCATGATCCATTGTGCTGATCTGTCCAAAGATGGACCCTTCCTGCACCGTTTCGGTTGCATTAATCTCTAACATGTGAACTTAGCTTTTTAGAATATGTTATATTTGGGTTGTAGCCTCCGGAAAGGGCTGATACAAAATTAAATACTTTTATCAGCCAACAAAGGAATTGCATCAGTAGTTTCTGTAACTCTATATTGGAATTAAAAATTTTTATTTGGTGAAGCCGCTTTGGAGAATCAATAAGTATTTATTTAAGTACAAGGGTCTGTTGCTGTTGGGGATAGTATTTACGGTAATCTCCAACATCTTCGTAATTATACCTGCCCAACTCGTCAGAATCGCGATAGATTATGTGGTTGAGAGTTTTTCACTGTATCGTCCTCTGATGCAGGGTGGTATGGGGGAGACAGCCCGTGAAATTTTCTTGGAGTATGTCTTCATTTTTGGGATTTTGATCTTGGTGATGGCCTTGCTGCGGGGTTTTTTCCTTTTTCTGATCCGGCAGACGATTATCATCATGTCCAGACGGGTGGAGTATGATATGAAGAACGAGATCTTCGAGCACTACCAGAATCTCCCACTGAGCTTTTATCGAAAAAACAGCACAGGCGACCTGATGGCCCGGATCACCGAAGACGTAAGCCGGGTGAGAATGTATCTGGGGCCGGCAATCATGTACGGGCTCAACCTATTGATACTTTTTCCGCTGGTAATTTTCTACATGATCTCGGTCAATCCCGAGCTCACACTCTACTCTCTGCTTCCCCTGCCTATCCTATCGGTCAGTATCTATTTTGTAAACAATCTGATCAATGAACGATCTGAGAAGATTCAGCGGAGCTTATCAGAATTGAGCACTTTTGTTCAAGAGGCTTTTTCCGGCATTAGGGTTTTGAAAGCCTTTGTGCGGGAGGAGGATTCTGCCAGAAACTTTGCCGAAGCAAGTGAAGCTTATAAGCATAAGTCCATCGCTTTGACGCGAGTGAATGCCTTATTCTTCCCACTTATCATGGCCTTGGTAGGAATATCCACAATTATCACCGTGTATGTCGGGGGTATCATGGTGATCGAGGGTGAGATAGGATATGGCGTGATTGCGGAGTTTATTCTTTATGTCAATATTCTGACTTGGCCGGTGACATCCTTGGGATGGGTGACCAGCATCGTCCAGCGGGCAGCTGCATCCCAAACGAGGATCAATGAGTTTCTGGATGTGCGAAACGACTTGGTAAGTACCGAAAATCTCGAGGCGGATTTCCAGGGAGAAATTCGTGTCAACAATTTGACGTTTGTTTATCCGGATTCGGGGATCAAGGCTTTGGATCAGGTGTCTTTTGAAATCAAAGCCGGACAGACCTTGGGTATCATCGGGACGACTGGTTCTGGAAAGTCGACGATTGCCAACCTGCTGATGAGAATGTATGATCCTACCTCTGGGGAAATACTGATAGACGGTGTAGATATCCGGAGGTACAACATCTCCGATCTAAGACGACAAATCGGTTTTGTCCCTCAAGACGTGTTTTTGTTTTCGGATACGATCTCCAACAATATTGCTTTTGGGCTAGACCATCCCGATCAAACCCTAGTCGAAAGGGCGGCGAAAGATGCCGACGTGTATCAGAATATCGTGGATTTTCCAAAAGGCTTCGAAACCATGCTCGGAGAGCGTGGGATCACACTTTCTGGCGGACAGAAGCAGCGCGTTTCCATAGCCCGGGCTATAGCTAAGGAACCCAGAATCCTGATTTTGGACGATTGTCTCTCCGCTGTAGATACCAAGACGGAAAACTCCATTTTGACCGCCTTAAAACGGATCATGGAGGACCGGACCTCGGTTATTATCTCCCATAGGGTCTCCTCTGCAAAACTCGCGGACCACATCATTGTGTTGGCAGACGGAAAGATCATCGAATGGGGCGACCACGATTCCCTGATGGATCAACGGGGAGTCTATGCCGAGCTTTACGAAAAGCAAACACAATCCGGTGAACAGATTGAAGGGTGAATTTTGCCAGAGAAAGCTGGTTTTCAAGTTTTTCCACTAACTTGAATATCCAACTGATCACTTTTGGCCATGACTAAGAAAAAATCTACAACTCAGGATATCGAGGAGGTTCTCCAGGAAATCGGAAACAAAATCGAGGAGCTTGTTCAAAAAGGGGCTGAGGCCGGCGCCGAAGTCAAGGAAGAGATAGAGCAAAAGATCAAGGATCTGAAGGAGAACAAGACCAGCCTCGAAGAGGAACTGCGGAAAGGCAAGGAACTGCTGGAGCGAGAGTTCAAGGAAAAGAAGAAGGAAATGGAGCCGAAGATCCAGGAATCAAAGGGTTTTTTCAAGGAGGGGGTGAGGCAGCTAGGTCTTGCGATCAAGTCCCTTTTCGGAAAGAAATAAAAATGTCCCGAATACAAGTCAAAGTACTCGGGACATTTGGTTTTAAATGGGTAAGCTTTTTTAATTCCCCTGTAAAACCTCGCATCGGTCATAGGTCGGATCGACGTCGATGAAGACATCCTCTTTGGCCGTGATAAACCACTTGCCGAGGATTTCGTCTTCTTTCCGGCGGAGCGCCGCAGCTTTCATTTTTTCATAGTCATCTTCGAGGTTGGCCCGGTGTGCGGGATATTTTGCGTGGTAGTACAAAATTCTGACTTTGGTACCTTCACGTGGATCTTCGAATCGGATGGGCTTAGTCATATTGCCCACCTGCATCGTGTCGATGGTGAAATAAAGAACCGGATCCTCAAGCGTTCTCAGCGAAAGTCGGTTTGAGTTGGTTGCCGGATCGGTGAAAAAGCCTCCATGATCAGATGTGGCGCGGTCTTCGGAATACTCTTTTGCAGCCTTGGCAAACTCGATTTTGCCCGCCTCGATTTCCTTTTTGAGACTGTCCAGATAGCGTTCCGCTTTCAGGAGATCCTCTTCGGTAGCCTTTGGAATACGCAAGATATGGCGGGTATTGAAGGTGCTGCCTTTTATTTCAAGGAGTTGGATCATGTGAAACCCAAACTGAGTCTCGACTGGATCACTGATTTCACCTTGTCTAAGACCCAAAGCGGTTGACTCATACTCCGGCGCCAATTCCCCTCTCCTGAAAAATCCCAAATCGCCCCCTTGAGCACCAGAGCCTGGATCTTCGGAGTACCTCTTGGCCAGATCTGCAAAATCAGCCTTCCCATCCAAGATATCCTGTTTAAACTGTTTCAGCTGCGCGATGATTTCTTCACGTACTTTGTCGCTGACTACCGGCTTTCTGACAATTTGTCCCACGGTGGCTTCGGAGGTGAAAAGCGGCAGAGAGTCTTTTGGAATACTGTTGAAAAAAGCGCGGACGTCTGCAGGAGACACCGTCAGTCCTTCAGTGATTTGGCCTCTCATTTTGGAGACAATCAGCTGCTCGCGGATCACGTCTTCCAGTTCGCCTTTGAGTTGCTCGGCGGTTTTTCCATAGACTTGGACGAGCATATTTTCGTCGCCGCCAAATTGTTGCAATACCGCATTGAACCGGTTTTCTGTCTGCAGCATGACCTCGGCATCCGTCACGATCACGGAGTCAATCTCTGCTTTGGCCACCATGAGCTTATTGATCATGAGGCTTTCGAAGATGTCGCAGCGTGTGGGAGCTTCCATTCCCTGCTGGGCCTGGGCCAAAGCCTCTATGTAGGTTTGTTGGACGTCAGATTCCAAGATGATATTATTGTCCACCTTGGCGACGATTTTATCCAAGACCTGGCCGGTAGGGGGGGCTTCCTGAGCAAAAGTCTGACTCAGAACCATCGCTCCCACAAGGCTGGGAATAAGTCGGTTTAGAAATTTCATGGGTTTTGGTAATCTGTTTTCCACTGAGGTGGAGTTTTGTTTATTGATTCAGTGCCAGAAAAGTCTCCTCTTTTACTTGGGGATTGATCTGGATGGGGTATTTGCTTTTTAGGGATTCGGTCAGGCTTTGGTCTAGGTATTCCTGATAGTCGCGGATCACGAGTCCCCTTGATTCTTCAAATTTTCTCGGGCCCGCCGGGATTTTCTGACCTGTGAGAACCAGGTAGAGGCTGCCGTCCGATTGGATCTCCTGATAGGAAAGTTGCGTGTCGATCTTGGATAGTACTGGATGGTCAGGGTACTCGAATACGCCCCACTCCGTCTGATAAGCAAGAGGCGAGTTGGCTTGATAGTCGGCTTCAAAACCCTCGATGAGTGTCTGGTTGTAGCCGTTTCCCTGGAGTTTTTTGCGGGCGTTTTCTGCTTGCGAAGGATCCAATACTTTCACCAAAAAGGCCTCGATGCGGTTTTTCCATTGGTATCGGTCTAGGTTTTTGCGGTAAAACTCGGCCTGACCGAGCGAGTCGGCTATTCCTTTTTCCCACACTTCCTGATTCATCAGCGAGAAGAGTAGGATGCCGTCGTGGTATTCTTTGAGGAGCATTTGGTACTCCTTGTTGTTGGATTCTATGTCCTGCTCCTCGGTCTGGGCTAGCGTTTTTGCCACAAAGCGATCAAACCAAAGGTCAAATGTGCCTCCGGTATTTTTGGAGCTGATCTCCTCACCGTCCATATAGGTAGTCAAGTCCGACACGAGGTAGGTTTTTCCCTGGAGTGTAAAAAGGGGCGCTTTGTCCAGTGATTGGCTGGTGACCTCAGATGCAAAGCTTGTTTTTTCCACTGGGTTCAGGATTTGGGCCAAGCGACTGACGGAAGACTCATCTTCCTGATAGCCATAGCGGGCTTTTTGTATGGCCACCACCTGAGACTGAATCATTCCTGAGCGACTATCCCTCAAGATTCGGGATCGGATATTTTCCTCCATTTCCTCGAATGGGGCAATCGGTTTTTTTTCCTCCAAGCGGAGTATGTGGTAGCCATATTGGGTCTTGAGCGGCGGAGACACTTCGCCGATCTCAGTGAGAGAGAAGGCCCCCATTTCAAATTCGGGGATCATGCTTCCCACTCCAAACCAGGGCAGAAGGCCCCCCCTCTGGTTGGTTGCGGGATCTTCCGAATAAGTTTTGACGATGTCTTCCCAGACGGTGCTTTCTTTTTGGATCTCGGCATAGATGTCGGAGATCTTCCTGCGGGCGTTTTCTTCTTGGGTGGGATTTTCGGGATCAAAGCGTACCAAAATATGGGACACCCTTACCTGTCCGGGATTGGGCTGGCGGTCTTGGACTTTGATGATATGGTAACCAAAATTAGTCAATACGGGGTCGGAAACCTGTCCAGCCTGAAGTGTGTAAGCCGCATCCTCAAAAGGCTGAACCATCTGAAGTCCGGTAAAATAACCCAAGTCACCCTTGTTTATTTTGGCAGATGGGTCGTCGGAATATTGTACGGCCAGCTCGTTGATGTCACCTCCATTTTCGATTTCGCCTTTTACTTTCAAGGCCATCTTCAGGACGATCAAGCTGTCTTCGGTGCTGGCATTTGGCGGAAATTGGAAAAGGATGTGGCTGGCCCTAACGACCTCCTGCATCCTTGAGTAAGCTTTTCTCAATTCCCCCTCTTCCAGGGAATTTTTGATCAGATAGGGGCGGATCAGGGTCTCTTTGAAGGAGCTGAATTCCCTTGAAAATTCCTCTGTCTTCTCCAGTCCCAAGGCTTCCGCTTCACGGACTTTCAGCTTGTAATTAATAAAAAGCTCCAGGTTTTCCTCAAACTCCTCCCGGCTGATGCCCGGGGATTGGGCTCCAGTGCTTTTACCTTTGGAGATGAGGTACACGAGTTCATCCTTGTCCACGGGTTTTCCTCCCACAGTAAGCAGCGCATCACCTGTACTTTGGGCGATGGTGGACAGGGGGAAATTAAGCAAGAATGCAATCTGAAGGGTGACTACAAATGCCGAAACGGTTCGGTGATTCATGTACTGGATAGCCGATTTACAATGCAATGTTACAAATTTATCAGTAATTCGAGGTGAAAGCCCTATCGCTCGGGCATTTAACCAAAATTAGGATCGAAACCACTTGATCAGCCGGCAGGTGTTCGTACCGTTTTTGGATTCAAATTCGATCTCGTCCATGATCTTCTTTACCAAAATGATGCCTAAGCCACCTTTTCGCTTTTCTACCATGACCTTTTTGAGGTCGGGAACTTCGTAGTCCAGGAGGTTAAAGGCTTCGCCTTGGTCAGAAATCTCAAAAATCAGTTTTTCATCTGCGTCTTTTATTTCGAGCTGGATGATGTCCTGGGGGTTGCAGCGGTGGGAATGGATGATGAGGTTGGCACAGACTTCTTCCACCGCCAGGGTGACCTGGTGCTTTTCGATTTCGTCGAGGGTCGCGCCACCCAGCGCTTGCTGGAGGAATGCTCTCAATTCCGAAAGTGCCGAAGTTTGGCAAGATATGTCCAATCTGTACTTCATTTCAATCTGCAAATGCTGCCGCTCGATCCGGATAGATGGGAATCAATTGGTCAAGGCCAAGAATCCTGAACACTTCAAAAACCCTTGGGGCTAGATCGCATATTTTCATGCGGATGCCCTGGTCCTGAAAGTCCTCCAGGTAGGACATGAATACCCCCAGCCCAGCGGATGAGATGTATTCGAGGTTTTTGCCGTCGATAAGGAGGGATTTGCTGCCGGAAGCGATGATCTCCTGAATGGCCTCGTCTAGGATTACGGAGTTGCTGGCATCCACTTCTCCGTATAGACTCAGGATTTCAAATTCGTTTTCTTTTGATTTTTCCAGACTAAGCATGGTTTGGGATTCTAGATTCTATGGGGTTTTTCAGTTGTTTGGCTGTTGAAACTTCACGACCATCATCGAATAGTCATCTTCGATCATGCCGTCGCCACCTACAAAGACGTGAAGGGCATCGATAAGTTGGTTTTGGATTTCCTTCGGACTTTTCAAGTGGTGGATTTCCACCAGACTTTTGATCCGTTCAAAGCCAAATTGCTGGCCCTTCTGGTTTTTGGCTTCCACGATTCCGTCCGTAATCAATACAAGGATGTCTCCCGGCTCATAGGTGAAGGTTTTTTCCTGAACGTGATTTTCGTACTGCTTGTTTCTCAAAATCCCCAAGCCCAGTCCGTCGAAGAACAAATATTCCGACTTTCCCTCGGTTGCCTTGTAAAGCAAGGTCGGAATATGGCCCGCACGAGCATGACAGATTTGGCGCTCTGAGATATTGATCTGGAAAATCGAAGCTGTGATAAAATGGTTCCTTTCAAGGCATTTTCCCAAGGCTGAATTGGCCTTGATCATAAATTGAGCAGGGCTCAGATTGAGTTGGATTAGACTTTGGAAGACGCCCTTCATCTGTGCCATGTGGAAGGCCGCGGAGGTACCCTTGCCCGAGACGTCCCCGATGATCATCACGTAGCGGTTTTCGTCCACCTTATAGGTGTCATAGTAGTCGCCTCCGACTTCGTCCGCCGCATTGGAAAACGCGCAAATTTCGTATTGATCCGGATGATCAAGTTGGGAAGGAAGCAATGCTTTTTGGACGCGTTGCGCGATTTTAAGCTCTTCCTGATAGCGTTCGTTTTGGATAGCTTGGTTCAGCAGTCGGTGGTTTTCCACCGCTATACAGGCTTGTCGGACAAAGGTGCTGATGATATTGACCATCTCTTTGTTGAAGCCGTCACGAACCTCCTTGCACAGCACCATCCGGCCAATGGCGATTTTGTTGATCACCAGCGGGACCAAAAGGGTGGATTCATATCGGGGATGCTCCAGTCTCACCAAGAGGGGCTGGAGCATTTCGGGACGGTCCGAGGTGGCCCAGCCTATGGCCGATTTCTGGTTTTTGATCATCTCGGAGATTTCTTCTTTGGTTGCTTCATCGAGAAACCGCAACTGGTTGATCCCCTCATTTTGCCCGTCAGGGCTGATTTCTATCCAGGCTCCGTCGGAATAAGACGCACTCATGCAGCTGTCCAGTAGGATGTCGAGTACTTGCTCTTCGTTGTCGTCTGGCTGTATGGATTGGCTCAGGCGCTGAAAATTGATCGCCTCGGTCAACTTCTGCTCAAATACCGAGGAGGTAGGAAGGTTGAAGAGCGTGACCAAAAAACTGAACAAGGCATAGGTAAAGATGAAGCCAAACAGAGCCATCAAAAACAGGTTGTCGGTCAGGTTGACCTGAAAGGGTTCGGCTGTATTGAATGCAAGCATCCTTCGGAAAAGGTAGCCTGTGCAAGCTAGGATCAGGAACAGGAAAAGGAGAGACTTCCACTTTTCCTTGAAGGTCAGGTAGGGTATCCATTTCAGGTTGCTGGACAGGACCACCGTGATCACGAAGAGGATGACCATCCCAAATAGGAAGCTGTAGTCGAAGTTGTTTTTGTTGAAAAACACAAAAAACATCGCCAAGAGCATCGCAAATTCAAAGGTCTGCCATTGCTTGACGACTTGTTTGTTTTTCTGGTACAGGATCAGATGCTTCCAAAGCAATGCCGAGGAAATCAGGAATATCGTCGTCAGGGCAAAGTTGACGTGGTAGAAGAAATTTTTGAGGAAGGGCTCGGTGGCAAGTTTGCTGTCGCCCATGGAGACGTAAAACAGCTCCGTGAGTAAGGCCATGCCGGTGGCGAATATGCCGGTCGATGCTGCCCTCCATAGCAGATTGAGAAAGTCGCTCTGGATATTCTTGCCTACTGAATAGTTGTAAAAACCATAGAGGGTAAAGAAAAAGAGGATTTCGAGTATCCAGGTGATTTCGGTGGAAATTCCCGACTCGATCTCGTTGATCATGCCAAAAAGCCGTACCAAGTCTACAAACAACAGGGCCAGCCACACCAGAATGGCGAGCAGGAGACTGAGTTTGCCGATATGGATGGAGGGGAGCTTGACCATCAGTATGATTTCGCAATAATACTCAAACTGAACTATTCCTTCTCAAAACGGGTGTTTTCAGTCGGCTTTGGCTAGTTAAAAATTGTAAAGAACCAATCAAAGGCAAATCAGCTCTTCCACTATCCCTTTGCCCACTTTTTCTTCGATCAGCACCAATACTTTGGAGCGGTTGAGCATGAGTTCTTTCTTGATCGGTCCTGAGCTGAGTTTTACAAAAAGCTTTTTGTCTTTGACAAAAACAGAAGAAGTTCGGTCGGCGATCGTCTTTCCCACGATCTCGCCCCAGCTGCTGACCAGTTGTTTTTCTTTGAACTTATCTTCCAGCCTGTAGGCTTTCAGCAGCTCATTGAAGGCTGCCTCAAGCGGTGCCACTTCTTTTTTTCTGCCTGGATTTGGATTGTGGTTCATGGATCTAGATGAATAGTTCGGCTGCGATACTGTCAGCCAGTAACATTCCCCTTTTGGTCAAAGATAGAGTTTTACCGTCCCAATTCAGCCAGCCCTGGCGAGCTAATTTTTCGATGGTGGAGGATTTGGTCTGCCAAAGGTCTATTCCATAGTCCTCTACCAAGTTGGAGAGAGAGATTCCCCACATCGTCCTAAGCCCGGTCATGATCCGGTCGTTAGCCCGGTCTTCGATAGTAGAATGCTCCTCTTGGTAGGGGATTTTTTCTGATTCCAAGATGCTGATGTAGGAAGCGTTGTGGGCGGGATTGGCACCGCGCTTGTCTCCGTCAAATGAGTGGGCACTCGGCCCAAGCCCCAGGTAGGGCACGCCCCGCCAGTAGTTGGTGTTGTGAAGGGCAAACTGCCCCAGCTTTCCAAAGTTGGAGATCTCATATTGCATGTAGCCCGCATTCTCGCTTTGCTCCTGAAGCCATTCGAATTGCTCGGCGGCGAAGTCCTCTTCGGCGGGGTGGAATTTGCCTTTCTCGGCCCACTTTCCCAGTGCAGTTTTGGGTTCAACGGTCAAGGCGTACGCTGAGATATGTCCAGGATCTTGGAGGAGCGCTTCTTTGAGGTCTTTTTTCCAGATCGAATGGTCGCTATGGGGGAAGCCATAGATTAGGTCTATGGAAAACTTGTCGAATCCGGCGTTTCTGCCGCGGGAAATGGCCTCCAAAGCTTCTTTGGCAGAATGTGCCCGATTGTAAAACTTTAGGACCTCTTCGTCAAAACTCTGGATGCCCAAGCTAAGACGGTCTATGCCCAGGGATATCCACGCCTTTAGATTTTCTTCGGATAGGTCGTCTGGGTTGGCTTCCAGTGTGACTTCTTTTAGCGCCAATTGGAAATTGCCACGAATCTTATTAAGCAGGAACTCCAAGTGTTTTTCCGAAAGAAGCGAAGGTGTGCCTCCGCCAAAGTAGATCGTTTCCAGCTTTTGGTCTTTCAGAAAATCCTTTCGCAAGTCGATTTCTGTCCCGATCGATGCGACCATTTGATCTACGCGGCCTAGATTGGTGCTGAAGTGGAAGTCGCAATAGTGGCACGCCTGCCTGCAAAACGGAATGTGGATATAGATGCCTGCCAATTGAATTCGATTAACTTGCGAATATAATCAATCCCGAATTGCGCCTTGATGACCCGGTTATTGGCAGTCTTCTTTTTGCTGGCTTGCGTCAAGTACGCTTGCTTGGGCCAGCAGGCAGTCAGGGTGGCTTGGGATGAGACATCAGGAATCGGTAAGCGAGAAATCCGACATTTTTCGGAGCGGGACTCTGCCCTGATGCTGACGGACTCACTCACACGGCTGTTCCATAGGGGGGGATTTCTTGAAGGAAGATTTAATGAGCGGATCCAAGGCGATACCTTGACCTTGCATTGGGACTCAGGCAGGCTTTTCCGCTGGGAAAAAATCGATCTGGGAAATGTGCCTCCAAATATCGTAGCACAGCTTGGAACCCCAAATCTAAGCTACCCAGCACCATATAGATGGATGGAAGAGGGCCTGAAGCTGTCAGAAAACAACGGATACCCTTTTGCGGAGTTGAAGATCGACAGCCTGGAAATCCGGGATAGTTTACTTTCGGGGAAAATCACCTATGTCGCGGGCCCCTACATCACCTGGGATAGCTTGGAGATAGCTGGCGAAAGCAAGACAAAAGCTACTTACCTCCAGTTGATCTCGGGTTTGGCTCCAGGATCGGCCTTTTCCCAAGAGGAACTGGAAAATGCCACCATGACGCTAAGAAAGTCCCCTTATTTTACCTTGGTGGGTTCCCCTTATTTATCCTTTCAAACCCAGCAAGCGAAGCCGGTTTTCACACTTCAGGATCGCCGGGTCAATGTCTTCGATGGCGTTGTTGGACTTTTGCCGAATGAGAACGAGCCGGGTAAAATGCTGGTCACGGGGGAAGTGGATCTTAGGCTGTATCATCTGGGAGGCAAAGGGCGGGATTTTTTGATCCAGTGGCAGCGGCTAAACATCCAGTCACAGTCCTTGGAGATACATGCAAGGGAGGCTTTTATATTCCGATCTCCCTTGGACTTCAACGTAGGATTTTCACTTTTGAAGCAGGATTCCACCTTTGTCAACCGGACCTTTGAATTGGCTTTTGGCTACAGGATCTCAGACGAAGGCTACCTTGATTTTTTTACCAGGCGGCAGGCTGGAGACTTGATTTCTCCAGAGGGGCTCGAACATTCAGAGACTTTGCCGACCGCAATCGACTATCGCTGGAACCAATACGGAATGGGTTTGGACTGGGACATGCTTGATTCGCCGATAACACCCAGACGGGGAATGCTGTTTCAGGGGCAGTTTTCACTAGGGAACAAAAAGATTCTGGAAAATACCGGCTTGCCGGAGGAGGCCTATGAGGACTTGGATGAATCGTCCCCGCAATATCAGGTTTGGTTTTCGGCGGAAAAACACCTCTACCTCAAACCGGGCTGGGGGATGTGGATCCGGGGAGTTGGAGGTTTTCTTGAAAATGAGAACCTGTTTCTGAATGAGTTTTTCCGACTGGGGGGACTAAAGAGTATCCGGGGATTCAACGAAAAGAGTTTTTTTGCGAAAAGCTATGGATACCTGAACTTGGAGCAGCGCCTGTTTTTTGACCAAAACTCCTATTTGGTGCTTTTTACGGATATGGGAGTCTTGGAAAATCCCTATTCAGATAAAAAAAACGACCGGCCTTTTTCTTTTGGCACTGGAATCAATTTGGACACTGACGGAGGATTGTTCAGTTTTGTGTTTGCGTTGGGAAAATCAAATACGCAGTCTATGTCTTTTGCCTATTCAAGAATTCACTTCGGATATCTGGCGAGGTTTTAGAGTATGAAATATTATATGCCCAGAGACCGTTTTCTGCTGTTTTTTCTTGTTTTCCTTAGTCTTGGCGCCAAGGCCCAGGTCTTGGAGAACTACGATGGCCTTTGGAAGTCCGCGCGCGAGGAATCGTGGCTAGGAAGCAACAACCAAATCGAGCTCAAAGTGGACCTAGTCGATTTTCCCGAGTCAGAGCTCCAGATCAAGTTGCCTTCAAAATCCACAGTTTTTATTGAGGGCAAATTGTGGAGATTGACAAGTGGAGACACCGTTTTCTTTCGCTCACTCAGAGAGATTCAAAGCGAGTTTGGTCAGGACACCGTCACTTTTACAGTGGTAAGCCCTAATTTGGGACCGGGTAGGACAAGCATAAAAAAGGTGCTAGGAAGGAGCAATCTGGACGAAACGGTGCTCCGTTCCGACCAGAGTTCCGTCAGCGGGCGCTTTGTCCCTCAGCCGGTGAAGGATTTTTACTTTACGGCTTTGTTCATCATTCTTTTTTTCCTGGCTATTTACAAGTTGGCGTATCCCTATCTCCTAGCGATGATGTTGCAGCCGCTTTCTGTGATCAATGCGGAGGATTTTTCGGACAGCGGCAACTTGCAGAAGTTTTTCTCATTCGATGTGATATTCTATATCCTGATCGTAGCGATGATGATCTCCCAGGGAGCGGTCAGCAGCTTGGTGGTATTCAGGAGGGAATGGCTGGATACTTGGATAGGCTTAGACTACTCCTCTCTGCTGGCGATATGGTTGGGAGGGGCTTTTTGCATTTTGGCCCTGACAATTGTCAAGTTTATCGCGATCAAGCTTATTTCATACCTTTTTGACTTGGGCAAAGCCGAGTTTTCCCATTTCTTTTACTTGCTGAGGCTGATTGTATTTGGAAGTGCGGTGGTACTTTTGGTTGGGGCATATTTCGTGTCCAACCATTTCTCGGGCCTCGAATCAGCCCTTTCTTTGGTGCTTTCAGGCTTTTTTTGGTTTTACATTTTCGGTGTTCTCGGATTGTTCCTGATTATGATGAGTAGGTTGAGTTTTAAGAAATACCATTTATTTACTTACCTTTGCATCGCGGAATTAGTACCTTTTCTAATCCTTGCGAAATGGATTATGGCTCTAGGACAGTGACGCAATCGAACTATAATTAAGGAATATAATTAGCATGAGTGCAGCTCCAAAAGATCGCTTTAAGCCAGTAAAGAGTATCCTAGTTTCCCAGCCCAAGCCTACTGATGCTAATTCTCCCTATCTGCTACTGGCGGAGAAATACAAGCTGAAGATTGATTTCAGGCAATTCATCAAAGTGGAGCCAGTTCCTCCAAAGGAATTCAGAAAGCAAAAGATCGATATCCTGAAGCATACCGCAATCATTTTTACCAGCCGGAATGCAATCGATCATTTCTTTGCGATCTGCAAGGAATTTAAGATAGAGATGCCTGCAGAGATGAAGTATTTCTGTATTTCGGACCAAACGGCGCACTATCTCCAAAAATATATCGTCATCCGTAAGCGTAAGCTGTTTGTAGGGCAAAAGACAGCAGAAGATCTTTTTGACTATTTCAAAAAGCACAAAAACGAAAAATACCTTTTCCCATGTTCGGATATCCGCAAGGATGACATCCCGGGATACATGGAAAAGCACGGAATAGCGTTTACTGAAGCAATAATCTACCACACGGTAGCGGCGGATCTTTCGGACTTGGCTGACGTGAAATATGATATTCTTGCTTTTTTTAGTCCTTCGGGCATTAAGTCCCTCAAAAGCAATTTTCCGGATTTTGTTCAGGGAAATACCAGAATCGCCGCTTTTGGTCCTACTACAGCAGCAGCGGTGAGGGATATGGGGCTGATTTTGGATATTGAAGCGCCGATGCCCAATGCCCCAAGTATGACGGGCGCCTTGGAGCTTTACATCAAAAAGGCCAACAATTTGTAAAACTTAGAATCATTTGCTGTGGTTTTTCAGTTTAAATTCATACACTAGTTTAAAATTGAGAGACCTCAGCCAAATGACTACCAAAAGCCGATTGGATTACTTTTTAAAGCTTGGATTTTCGTTGCTTCTGTTTTTGTATGCAGCATATGCCCAGGCACAGCAAGACGCGCAATTCACCCAATACATGTACAATGGCATGTTCTACAATCCTGCAGTTGCAGGTAAGGAGGGTGGTTATCGTTTTTCGGCACTGCATAGGTCCCAATGGGCGAATTATACTACCAGCGCGGGTCAGGGGGGCGCGCCGACGACCCAGTTGATCACAGCGGAAGGAAGTCTAGATGCAAAATCAATAGGATATGGTCTTTCCATTGTCAATGACCAAATCGGAGCGACAGGCAATTTGGAGGTCAATCTGAAAGGAGCCTACCACAAAAAAATAAAAAGAGGTACCCTAAGTGTCGGTGGCTATGTAGGAATGTATTCCAGCTCACTGGATTACGGAGAGCTGGTTGTTGTAAATCCGGAGCCTAATTTGCCGCAATCGGGAAAAGAAAGTCAGATTGCGCTGGATTTTGGAGCGGGAATATTCTATGACAGGAGCAATTATTATGTAGGCATAAGTTCCAAACATTTGAATCAGCCTACTTTTGACTTTGGGGATGCCACCTATGCCAATCAACTGAAGAACCATTCCTATTTCTTGTTTGGCTATAGGGTACGTCCAATCGGACAATTGAGAATTGAGCCCAGTCTCCTTATAAAAACGGTTTCTTTCAATAATTTTTCCTACGATGTAAGCGTTATGGCAACACATCAAAATAAGATTAACGGAGGGATAGCTTACCGTGGTGAAGAGTCGCTTTCGTTGATAATTGGTTACAGCCTTTTGAGGGATAACTCCTTGAAATTGGGCTATGCATTTGATATTGTGACGGGTGGGTTGGAGGCGAAGTCGCCTACCAGCCATGAATTGATGCTGAGATATGCGCTTCCCACCTCAAGTAGGGTGGTAGAGCGGGTGATCCAAAGGACTCCGCGATTCCGATATTAATCCTTTGAACCAGACTGTCTAGCAAGCCGCGAGGCGCTTCCTTTGGTTTACAATCTGGGTTAAAATTGGCAGGTTATTTGCATTATTGGGCCTAATTCCTCTAAATTTCGGCGAATCAAGTAGGTTTAGATTAGGCAAAAAATTGATGATTTCAAAAACGCCATTTATGTATAGAAAAATGAAACTCCGCTTAATGCCTGTTACATTGGGCTTGGCCATAGCGACTCTTTTACCTGGTTGCGGGCTTTTTAATAAGAAGGGTTCGGCGAGTGATAAGGCCAACAGACGTGGCGAAGTGACCGGAGTTCCTAAGCGTGCAAGCTGGCAACAAAACCTACCTATTGATATGGTTCCTGTCAAAGCGGGGACATTCTGGATGGGACAGTCCGACGAAGATATTGCCTATACACAATCGGCGATGAACAAGCAGATCACGATATCTGAATTTTTTATGGACAAATACGAAGTGTCCAATAACAAATACAGACAGTTTTTGGAGGCGGTGAAAAATGGCGAACTGGCGACAGGTACTCCGACTACGCTAAAAGATCCTCCTACTTTGAACTATGATGAGCTGAGACCAGATACAACAGTATGGTCAACCAGTTTTTCCTACCACTATGGAGATCCTCTGATGGAGTTTTATTTTGACCACCCTGCATTCGACAACTATCCAGTCGTTGGCATTTCTTGGGATCAGGCACAGAAATATTGTGAGTGGAGGACCTATCACCTCAGAGCAAACGACGAATCTGATTTTGATGCACCTTCATTCAGGTTGCCATCAGAGGCGGAGTGGGAATACGCTGCCAAAGGAGGAAAGGATGTTGCCAAGTATCCTTGGGGCGGTCCGTACTTGAAAAACAAAAGAGGCTGCCTGATGGCGAACTTTAAGCCTGGTAGAGGAAACTACATAGACGACGGATTTGCATACACGGCACCGGTTGATGTCTTTGCACCAAACGGTTTTGGGCTCTATAACATGTCCGGAAACGTAGCGGAATGGGTATTGGATGCATATAAAGCCACATCCAGAGTGGATACTTGGGATTTGGATCCCGTGTACGACGATCCAAATGAGCCAAGAAAGATCGTAAGAGGAGGAAGCTGGAAGGATATCGCACATTATCTAGAGACATCCACCAGAACTTATGAATATCAGGATGTCACCCAAGCCCACATTGGATTCCGTACGGCAATGACCTTTATGGGAAGATCAGGATCAATGGACGTGAAATCCAGCAAAAGGACAAAAAGATAACCCACCCAAAAACAACAAAACTCAACCTTAATACACAAATTCCAAATGGCTAGCAACAGCAATTCCTTTAAAGCTAAGTTTTACAGCAACATTATGCCAAAGATTTATGGTATTGGTGCTGCTGTCGTAATCCTCGGTGCAATGTTTAAAATCCTCGATTGGCAATTTGCCAACGTTATGATCGGGGTTGGTTTGACCACAGAGGCGATTATCTTTTTCCTTTCTTCATTTGAGCCGAGACAGGAAGAAATGGATTGGAGTAAAATTTACCCGGAGCTAGCCGACAATGCTCCTAAGAAATCCAAAGGTGATGATGTGTCCGCCAAATTGGATGAAATGCTTTCCAAGGCAAAGATTGGCCCTGAGTTGATCGACAGTTTGGGTAAAGGAATGCAAAATCTGGCCACTTCCGCCCAGAATATGGGCAACTTGTCTGATGCAGCCCTCGCAACTAACGAATACGCTACTAACGTAAAGTCTGCCGCAAAGACTCTAGTGGACATGAATGCATCTTATGGCAAAACTGCCGCCGCTCTGACTGAGATGTCAGCGGCTTCTCAAGATGCAAAAGCTTACCACACCCAAGTGGTGAATGTGACCAAGAACCTCACCGCTTTGAATGCTGTCTATGAGATGGAGCTTCAAGATGCCAACAGCCACGTGAAAACCCTCAACAAATTCTACAGCAACATGTCTGCAGCAATGCAGGGACTTTCCGAAGCAGGAAAGGAAACTGAAGCGTTTAAGAATGAATTGGCTAAGCTGAACCAAAACGTAAGCTCACTCAACAAAATCTATGGTGGAATGCTTTCCGCTATGAAAGGTTAATCTATCCTAATCATCTAAAGAACCGAAAGCTAGAAAGATGGCAGGAGCAAAAGAAACACCTAGACAGAGGATGATCGGGATGATGTATCTGGTATTGACGGCCCTTTTGGCCCTCCAGGTAAGTAATCAGATCCTCCAGAAGTTCGTCCTAATCAATGATGGGATGGAACGTACTTCAAGAAATTTTATCTCAAAGAACCAGTCCACCGTCAACTCGATAAAGGCAACCGTAGAGGAGCAGGGTAATAACCCTAGAGACGTGCCCAAAGTAGGTGCCTCGGAGCAGGTAAGAGCGGCAACGTCCGAAGTCTATACCTACCTCGAAGAGTTGAAGCAGGAATTGATTGAAACTTCAAATGCGAAGAACGATGAGGGGAATTTTGTCAACTCAGCGTTGAAGAACACGGAGATCACCGGTAACATGTTTGCCAATGCAGGCAAGGGCGAAGAATTGAAGGCGAAACTTAATGCCTATCCGGCGCAGATTTCCGAGATCCTGAACGGAGTTGGAATCACTGGCGTGACCTTCAAGCCTATCGCTTTGGACGCCAAAGACATTGAAATCTTTGCCAATGACCGAGATGTTAGAGGCAAGAGCTTTGTGAATTTGAACTTCGTAAAGTCTCCCGTAGGTGCGGTGATGACTTTGCTTACGCAGTTCCAAAACGAGGTATTGAACATCGAAAGTGAGTCACTCGCGCAGATTGCGAGCACTTTGGGATCATTCTACTTCAAGGCGGATATATTGGAAGGCAAGATTGCGGCAGTTTCAAATGTGGTGGCAGCGGGTACTAAATTCCAAGGCGATATGTTTATTGCGTCAGCGTCTTCGTCAGCTGCTCCTACCATGACTTTGGGTGGGCGATCAGTGCCAGTGGAGAATGGATTCGGTAAGGTTGAATTTACCGTTCCTCCTGCATCGAACTATGACGACAAAGGACTTTCACGACAGTTGCTTACTGGACAGATTGTGACCAATGTCGGAGGGGAAGACCAAGTGATCCCTGTGGAATATGAATACTTCGTTGCTCAGCCGGTGATTAAAGTTTCTTCTGAAGTGGTGCAGCAGCTTTACGCAGACTGTGCTAACGAGCTTTTGATCGAGGTTCCAGCGTTGGGAAACACTTATTCTCCTGAGTTTGCCATCAACAATGGTCAATCCATCAAAGGTAGCAAGCCAGGTCAAGTGACCATCATTCCTGGAGCTTCTGGCAAAGTGAATATCGGCGTAAGCAGCGGTGGAAATAAAATTGGCGATGTGGCGTTTGATATTAAGCCGGTTCCTGCTCCGACGATCAAAGTCGTAGGGGGTAATGGCAGCGAAATCGACATGAGCCAGGCGCAGGCACTTAATACCCTAAACAGTATGAAAGTGGTCGCCGTGCCAGAGCCGACTTTCGCACGTACCATGGCGAAAGATTCCAACTTTGAGGTAACTGGCGGTGAGCTAGTGTTGTTGAGAAGTGAGGTGCCTCGCCAGACTGTCCCAATCGGAGGAAGCATGCGTTCCCTCTTGGAAAGTGCCAGACCGGGGGATGATATCGTGGTGAGAGTGACCCAAGTGACCAGAACCAACTTCAGAGGTAATAAAATCAACTCTGAATTGAGAGAAATCAAACGTATTGCAGTTAAATAAGCGATACGAGTAAATCAAAAATATTATGAAAAGATTTGTGCAACACATCTTCTTGGCTCTTTTGCTAGCCGCCGGACTGGTTCCGCTTAGCGGCAATGCGCAGGTGGCCACAAGTGTCAATCCTTCTGGTTATGGAGATCGACAATTTTCGATGGATACGGTCTATTCTGCGAAGAGGATCCGGGATGATGACAAGATGTATCAAATCTCTGTATGGAGAAGGATTGACTTGAGAGAAAAATACAATCTTTCGCTCTATGGCTCTGGTGACAATAAGGCTAACGGGATAGTAAACCATATCTATAAGGCCGTGGTAGATGAAAATGCCCTCGAGGTATTTGCGGATGCGGAATTCACTGAGCCGCTTTCAATCGCTGAGTTCCAAGACAACTTCTGGATTTCCGCCAATGGGGATTCGATTTTCTCCAAGCAGCTTTACTATCTGGATTTCAAAGAGGATTTTGTCTTTGACAGACATCACTCTGATATGGTGTTTGACATAAAGTACATCGAGTTGGTGATGCCTTCACAGACAAATGCAAATGCAGGTCAAAAATCCATCGCATTTATTCGCTACAAGGATTTTGTGAACTACTTCAAAAATCATCCGACTGCCAGATGGATCAACTTTCAGAATATATCAAAAAGTCTGACTTACGACGAAGCATTTGAGTCAAGGTTATTCAGATCTGTGGTTCGGAGGTTTACCAATCCGGATGATGCTCTGATTGCCGACTTGGTCTCCACAGATCACCCAAGTCCGGAGATGCAGGCCTATCTCGATGCGCTTGCCTTTGAATACAAGCTATTGGAATTTGAAAACTCCCTTTGGGAGTGGTAATAGGAAAGGGGCTTAGGCCCCTTTTTCTTTTTCCATCCATTCTAGTAAGGACTTTGCCCGGCTGTTACCCACTACTTCCGCCAGTTCGGCTTCGCTTGCTGTTTTGATTTTTTTGACAGACTTGAAGTGCTTCAGCAGTTTGTCCGCGGTGTTCTCCCCAATACCCGGAATCCCGGTAAGCTGGGTCCCAAAGGCATTTTTGCTTCGGACCTTTCGATGAAAAGTAATTGCGAAGCGGTGCGCCTCGTCTCTGATGCGTTGAAGAAGCTTGAGGCTTTCTGATTTTTTGTCGATGTGAATGGGGTAGGAATCTCCCGGAAAATAGATTTCTTCAAGCCGTTTTGCGATCCCGATGATTGGCATTTTGCCGTAGATTCCCAATTCCTGCAAAGCCTCAACGGCGGAGGAAAGCTGCCCCTTACCTCCGTCGATCACGACGAGTTTTGGAAAAGGCTTCTCCTCTTCCATCAATCTCTTGTAACGACGGGTGACGATTTCTTTCATGCTTGCAAAATCGTTTGGCCCTTCTACAGTCTTGATGTGGAAATGTCGATATTCTTTCACGGCAGGTTTCCCTCCCAAGAAGCAAACCATACTGGCAACCGGGCTAGTGCCTTGGATGTTAGAATTGTCGAAACATTCTATGTGGTCTGGTATCTCAGGAAGGCTTAGATCTTGCTGAAGCTGTCGAATGACGCGATCCTTTTTGTCCTTGTTGAGGCCTTGCAGCAGGGCTTTTTCTTTTTTGTAGTAGAGGGCGTTTTTTAGCGAGAGTTCTATGAGCTTCTTTTTGTCTCCGATTTTCGGAACGGTCAGGTTGAGTCCCTCAATGGGGTTTTCGAGTTCTATGTTAATCAACACCTCCTCTGCGTCTGTTTGAAATTGGTCTTGGAGGCGGACTAATGCAGTCAGTAGCAACTCGTCGTCGCTTTCGTCAAGGCGCTTTTTTAACTCCACGTTTTTTGAGGTGATCATCGCCCCATTTTTGACCCGCATGTAGTTGACGTAGGCGTATTTTTCATCTGATACCAGAGTACACACGTCAAGGTTTTGGATACTCGGACTGGTGATTAGAGACTTGGACTGGTATTTTTCGAGAAGATCCAGTTTTTCCTTCATCTTTTGCGCCTTCTCAAACTCAAGATTTTCGGCAAGGGCCTGCATTTCTTGTTTAAAATAGGTTTTTGCAATGCCTAGGTTTCCTTTGAGAATGTGCTTGGCTTGTTCCAAGTCTTTAAGGTAAGCCGATTCATTTTGGAGCCCGACACAAGGACCTTGACAGTTGCCGATGTGGTATTCCAAACAGACTTTGTATTTGCCTTCAGCGATCTTGTAGGGAGAAAGGTCAAGCTTGCAGGTGCGGATGGTAAAGAGTTCTCGGATCAAATCCAGGACATTGTTCATTGCCTTTACACTGGCAAATGGGCCAAAATAGGTTCCCCGCTTCGGGATTAGTTTTCTAGTCTGGAAGATGCGGGGAAAATTCTCTTTTGTAATCAGTAGGTAGGGGTAAGTTTTGTCGTCCCGTAGCAGGATGTTGTAGCGGGGTTGGACTTTCTTGATCAGGTTGTTTTCCAAAAGAAGCGCATCCAGTTCACTGTCCACCAAGGTGATTTCGATCCGCCGGATTTCTTTCACCATCCTACGTGTCTTGAGATTTACTCCTGTGTTTTTGTTGAAGTAGCTACTTACCCTTTTTTTCAGGCTTTTTGCTTTGCCTACATAGATCAACTCATTTTCTTCATTGAAATATTTATAGACTCCAGGATGGTCTGGGAGAAGAAGATGGTTTTCGGGTGAAAATGAAGACGACTGCATGGCTTAAAATTAAAAAAACAGCCCGTGAAACAGGCTGTTTTATGTGGAGATAACTTATTCTGGTTTTAGAAATCGTTCTTTTTGGCATCATAATCAAAGTCGGCGAACCGCTGGCTGTCTTGCTCATAGCGATCGCAGTCGATCTCTATGCTGAGCGGACGCTCCGGTCTTGGAAAAGGACCTTTGTTGTAGCCGAGGCTTTCGTCCGCATAGACTTTGGTCATATATTTCACCCAAATAGGCCTAGCGGTGCGTCCGCCTTGACCTGCCGCCCAGTTTCTAAAGTGGATGGCACGGTCGTCACCACCAACCCAAGTTCCTGAAACCAGGTCTTTGCTTACGCCCATGTACCAGCCGTCTGATGCATTCTGGGTAGTGCCGGTTTTACCCCCTAATTCGTTTCCTTCACGCAGGGCCCAAGGTACGCCTTGGCTAGTGCCGTCCTCTTCTTCAAATCCGCCACGAAGCATGTACAGCATGAGGTAGGCATGCTCCTCACTCATTGCGGGTTTCTTCCTTGGAGTAAATTGCTGAATCACGTTGCCGTTTTTATCTTCAATCCGGTCGATGTAGTAGGGCGTCGTGTGTTCTCCTTTGTTTACAAAAGTTCCAAATGCACCGGTCATTTCATAGACTGATACGTCGTTGACTCCCAGTGCCAGAGAGGGGACTTCCTCCAGATCGCTGGTGACTCCCATCCTTCTGGCCGTCTCTATGACGATCTTAGGACTCAGTTTTTTCATCATGTAAGCGGTGACAGAATTGACCGATTGAGCCATGGCCTTTCTGATAGTCATCTTTTCGTAGCTGAATTTACTATTGGAATTGGATGGGCTCCAAGCCGGCTGGCCCGGGATATATACTTCTACAGGCTGGTCGATCACCGAGTAGCATGGGCTGTAGCCGTTTTCAATAGCCGCCGCATACACGAAAGGTTTAAAGGTCGACCCTGGCTGGCGCTTGCCCTGCTTAACGTGGTCAAACTTGAAGTATTTATGGTCGATGCCGCCTACCCAGGCCTTGATGTGACCGGTGTGGGGATCCATGCTCATGAAGCCTGTCTGGAGGAATTTTTTGTAATATCTCATCGAGTCCATGGTGCTCATCAGCGTGTCGATTTCTCCTTCCCAAGAGAAGATCCGCATCTTCTTCTTTTCGTTTAGCTTGAGATTGATCGAGTCGGTGTCATCTCCATAGCGGACCTTAAGCAGTCTGTAGGCTTCGGTTCTTTTCACCGCCGTCTCGATGAAATTGGGAATTACCTGGTAATTTTCATCTATCCAAGGCTCTCTGTTGCCCATCTCTTTGAAGAAGGCCTTTTGCAGGTCGGTCATATGTTCCTCTACAGCCTCCTCTGCATAGCGTTGCATGCGGCTGTCAATGGTCACGTAGATTTTAAGTCCGTCACCAAAAAGGTCATAGGCTGAACCATCAGACTTTAGGTTTTCCTTTGTCCATTTGATCAGATCCGCTTTTACAATCTCGCGGAAGTAGGTAGCCAGACCGTGGTTTTGGTTTCTCACTCGGTAGTCCAGCTCGATCGGAAGCTGGGCAATGGAATCGAATTCAGACTCGGTTAACACGCCGTTCTTTTTCATTTGGGAAAGGACGGTGTTTCTTCTTCTTAGGGAATTTTCCGGATTGAAAACAGGGCTGTAGTAGGTAGGAGCTTTAAACAGACCTACCAAAACGGCGGATTCCTGTACACTCAACTCAGAAGGCAGCTTGTTGAAAAACGTCCCGGCGGCGGTCTTGATTCCGTAGGCATTTGAGCCAAACTCGGAAGTGTTCAGGTATAGCGTCAGAATCTCGTTTTTGGTGTAGGCCTTCTCCAGCTGGGTAGCTACTATCCATTCCTTGGTCTTGATAATGAGCATCCGCAACCCCGGAATAGAACTTAGTACACCCTGAGAAGCGTCTGTACGGGTTTTGAAGAGGTTTTTTGCTGTTTGCTGGCTGAGCGTCGAGCCACCGCCTGCATCCTGTCCAAGTAGGATGGATTTTACGAACACCCGAAGCATAGCCGTCATATCTATACCGGAGTGGTCTTGAAATCTGACGTCCTCTGTTGCGATGAGCGCCTGCACCAAGTTTGGTGATAGGTCTTCGTAGTTGACTGGACTTCGGTTTTCTCGGGCATAGGTACCCAAAAGGAAGCCGTCTGCTGAATACAGCTCGGAGGCGAGCTCGCTCTCTGGATTTTCCAGTGCTTTGAAATCCGGAAGAGAGCCGAACAAGCCCAGGAAATTGATGCTGACCATCCAGACAAAAAGGATGAAGAAAATCACCCCTCCGACAAATGCGATCCAGAGGTATTTTATCGTTTTACCGGCCCAATTGGGAATTGTGGCTTTGGCAGGTTTAGACATAGGAAGTTACTGATATAGGGTTCGGAAGAAGGTTCTGTATTCCTCCAGATTTTTGGATTTATTTAACGTTTGAAAGTTTTCGATAGAAATAAAGAAAGCGTTCGATTTTACATTTTCTGGCAGGCCCTCTGATGCGAATTCTTCGGAAAATTTTCGGTAATACTCATTTGCTTTTTCAGCGTTGGCGAACGGACTGATAATATAGATCGCATTTTCCGGACTCATATTCATGTTTCCGGTTCGTAGCCGGGCATTTGGATAGTTGGCAGCGTGGAAATTTTCCAAATCTCCCAGAAGGTTTTTTGCCTCATCCGTCTCAGACCGGGACAAGGCAATCACAAATATATGAGTTTGGGACTCGTTTAGTTTATAGGGAGAGTCCTCGGGGACTTGTCTTCCGGCATTCACGGCAGTGGAGTCTGCTTGGAGCTGCGTGGAATCCACCTCTATAATTTCTTTTGGCGCCAAGGCTGCCAACTCCTCTTTGCTCAACATCGGTCGGAGCATATTTCTTGCCAAACTAACCAGGGCAGGATCTTTGGTGTTGTCGATGTAAGATTCCAGCCTTGATTTGAATCTGTCACGACTTTCGAGCTTGCCTGTCACCATGATGTCCAGCAATAGTAATTTCTCCGTGTTTCTCGTCAATGGATATTCCTCCAGGGTTGATTTTACGAGTTGCCTGGACCTTTGGAAATCGCCCGCATAATATGCGTTATAAGCAGCTTCATAACCTTTGGAAGATTCCAACGCGGCAAGGTTGCCTGATGCGGCATCTGGGTTGTTGACGGAATAAGTGTATTGGGACTCTGGGAATTCCCGGTTGAGTCGCCCGGCATACTGCTCGAAATTTCCCCCTGAATCCTTTTGTCCTAAGTACAACAAGTAATATGCCTCCGGCTTGCGAACCGTATTTGGGTAGTTTTGGATGAGTGTTTCCAGATTTTCAATGCTGGGCTCAATCTCTTTGAGGTCAAAATAGAGAAGTTTTCCAAGCTCGAAATACGACTCCTCCAATTCTGAGTTGAGCTGGGCGATTTGCTCGGGAGTATTTGGGATTTTTTCCAAGAGACTTTCGAGGGTGGGTAGTCCGGCGAGAATTTGGTTTTCAGCAGGAGCCAACGAATCGGGTTTGGAGCTCGGTATCTGCTGTGTGGAGGTCTGAAAGATGGCCGCTCTTCTCCGCCAGTCGTCTTGCAAAGGTCTGTTTCCCCAGACGCGATTAAACTCAATCGCTCCCTGCTGCATGGCTACCCCATTGTCAAAGTAGAAACTTGCTCCTGGGTCCTTACCGCTAAAGGCCAGGAGGTTGTTGAAGATATTGGGGTTTTTGGGTTGCTCTTTTGCCCTAGCTTCAGCCAGAAGCCTCTCTTCTTCCGCCGCTATGAAGTTTTCCGCAAGGGCGATTTGTTCGTCTGTGCTCAGCGAAGCAATGACCGTGAGACTGTCGTTGAGTTGTATGCGTTCCACATGAAATACATACTGGTCCAATGTGGCTTTTTGTTCCTGAATTTCCAGCGCTACCGGATCCTCTTCTTTAATGAAGGTCAATGCACTATCCAGATAGTATTTGGTCGCTCGGAAATCCTTGAATTCATCCAAGTTGATTTCCGCCAACTTTTGGTAGATATAACCCTTCAGCCGCGGATTGGTCCCGGGTTCGCGAACTGCCTGGTGGAGTAGCTGCAAGGTCAAGGGAATATCGCCTTGTTTTTCTTCAAACAAGGCCCGCTCATAGATCACTACATCTTTGAGATCCTTGTTTTTTGGATCTTTATACAGATCATCGTAGTAGTTTCTGACCTTTTTGAGATCTTTCGAAGCATTCAATTCCGCTACCTGCTGGGCATAGAGTGTAGCGAAAAAGCTTCGTTCATAGGGAGGGTTTCCGTCGAGAGATTTGCGGTAGTAGTCGTATGCCAAGGCATCCAGTCCCTCTTTTTGATAGCGCTGGGCGAGGATGAAATGGATTCTTGATTCTTCCTTTTTGTCGGGAACGTAAGCGACTGCACGATCCAAAGCGCCGATGACCCCATTTTGGTCAGCGCGGGTCTCATAGTAGTAAGCGAGGGTTTTGAAAAGGGCGAATCGGTTTTCATCGCTGATTTCAGACTCCTTGGAGAGATAATCTATCGTGAAGTTTGCGTTTTCGTATTCGAGCTTGTCCACATACAGCCTTAGTAGACTGATGAGCGCTCGGTGTCGCAGGTCCTTGTCTTTGCTCCTGCTGTTGACATATTTGAAGGCGTTGAGGGCATCGTCCTGCTGTCCCTGGAGGTAGTCGATCTTGCCGATCAGATAGTAGCTGTCGTCGACCCATTTGGAGATCCGGTGCCAGTCAATGGCCTTGGACGAGAGCTCCCGGGCAGAATCGAGTTTTGCTTTGTTGTCTTTGATGGTCGCGGAGTCTATCGGGATAAAGACCGGCAAAACCTGTGTGTAGTCCTCCTTGTAGTTTGCGACGACCTGAGCCTCTACGTCCTTGATTTTGGTGTCGGAGAGGTAAAAGGCGTTGAAATGGGACGTAAGATTGTGAAATGTCCTGTTGGTAAAGGTGTTGCGCTCAGAGGAGCAAGCTCCAATCACTATCAAAACAACTACCGCAAGCCCGGAAAATCTTCTCATCGCTGTATACACCCAATTTCAGTACCAAAATAGCCTTTTTAGCTCACTTACCGAACGCTAAAAAATGTCAAATCATGTGTATGGGGAGTTTTGGAATGCGGATTGATACATATTTTGGATACTTTCACTAAAATGAACGAGAAGCCTGAAAAGAAAAAGAATGAAGAGACCGGCCCACCGGTTTATGCGAAGTACGTTGGAATATCATTTCAGCTCTTCGGCATCATAGGTGCAGGAACTTATATGGGTTATTGGCTACAGCAGCGGTCCGAGATGAAATTCCCGCTATGGATTCTTTTATTTTGCTTTTTCTCGGTATTCGTGGCCTTTTATCAGCTATGGCTTTCGATGAAGAGGGATAAATAATGGTCGCAAATAGCTAGCCGAAACTGTTGGACGTGTAGTCGTGACAGCGTCAGGTGCACACTTGCCGTTGGTTTTTCTGCATTTCGGTCAAATGCGGTATTTTTGGGAAAAATTCAAGCATGAGTCTTCCCAAGAACGTCCACATCCGCTTTTTGATCCTTACAGCAGCTTTGATCTTACTGATCTTCGTCCTTCAATTCCTGATACCGGTGATCGTCCATCCAAAGATCTGGGAAATCGTAGGCTTTATGGTAATTCTGTCATTCCTGATCAGCCTGCTCAACTCCTTTTTGCTCAAAAGCTTTGGCGAGAATTTTTTTCAAATCATGGTTTTGGCGATGATTCTGAGATTTATAGCATCACTCGTGTTCATTGGAATCGAAGTTTGGCCAGGGATGGAGAATATTATTTTGTTTATCGGGAATTTCTTTGTGGTTTTTTTGTTCTACTTAGTTTTTGATATCTACGCCTTTCTGTCTAACTTGCGGCCGATTTCGAAGTAGCCCTCAAAAATTAGAGTTGATGACGCGTAAACTACTGGCCCTAAGTCTTTTATTATCAGCATTTTTGCTGGGATTCACCAGCTCCACTTTCGCAGCTGAATCAGAAGAAGATAAGACGAGTTTCATCATGCATCACGTGGTTGATTCCCATGAGTGGCACTTTGCGACTTTTGGACATACCCATGTGACGCTTCCCCTTCCCGTAATCGTATATTCAGGCGACCGTGGACTGGAGTTTTTCATGTCTTCAGACTTTCAAGACCACGAAACTCATGCCTTTGGGAAAGAATTTGCCTATGAAGGATACTTTATAGATGATCATGACCATCTGGGCCGAGTAGACGGCGGAAGTTTTACTGAGCTGTCCATCACCAAGAATGTGGTGATGATGTTTATCGTGATTTTCATCGTGGGGTACGTTTCTCTTTCTGCGGCAGCACACTACAAGAAAAACGGGGCGGTAGCTCCAAAGGGGGCTGCGGCGATCATCGAGCCGATCGTGATTTTCGTCAGAGATGAGATCGCTCACAAGTCTATCGGGCCTAAGTACAAGAAGTACGTTCCTTATCTGATTACCCTTTTCCTTTTCATTTGGTTTGGTAACCTTCTTGGCCTTTTGCCAGGAGCTGCCAACATGACCGGCAATATTGCGGTGACTTTGACCTTGGCGGTGCTGACCTTTATCATCACCAATGTCAGTGGCAACAAGGATTATTGGAAGCACGTGTTTGCGACACCGGGGGTTCCGATCCCGATGTTGCTGATCATCGTGCCAGTAGAGATCATCGGTTTGTTCACCAAGCCCTTCGCGTTGATGGTCCGTCTCTTTGTTGCGATCACTGCGGGTCACATTGTGATTTTGGGTTTCATCGCCTTGGCCTTCATCTTTGAATCTATGGCCATCGGTCTGGTGAGTACGGTGATGGTGACCTTTATCAATATCATCGAATTGCTCGTGGCCACGATTCAGGCTTATGTATTCACGCTCTTTACGGCGATGTACATAGGCGGTGCAGTGGCGGAACACGCGCATGACGATCACCATTAAGTAGAAATTTCTTTGTTCAATTTATAATTCTAAAACTATGTTAATGTCTATCTTATTGACTGCTGGTTACGCTCTTATGGGAGCTGGTATCGGTGCAGGTATTGTTGCGATTGGCGCAGGCCTTGGTATCGGTCGTATCGGTGGTCAGGCAATGGAATCTATTGCCCGTCAGCCAGAAGCTGCCGGAAAGATCCAGGGTGCAATGTTGATCATTGCTGCTTTGATCGAGGTAGTTTCCTTGTTCGCGGCAGTAATCTGTTTGTTGATCGCGCTTAACATCGCGGAGATCCAATAAGCAAAAACAGAAAGGGATTGGCGCTAGGCCTCTCCCTTTTCTTTGTTTTCTATTGAACAATCTGAAATAAATCACATCTATCCATGGATTTAATAACCCCAGGTTCCGGTCTTATTTTCTGGCAGCTATTTGGCTTCCTAGGTTTGCTTTTCATCCTGATCAAGTTCGCTTGGAAGCCCATGCTTGCGGCGTTGGAGGAAAGAGAGAGCAGTATCGAAAACGCGCTGAAATCGGCAGAGCAGGCCAGAAACGAAATGGCAAATCTGAAAGCAGACAATGAGAAGCTGCTTCAGGAAGCGCGCTTGGAGCGTGATACCATCTTGAAAAAAGCTCAGGAAGCTTCCGTAAAGATGATAGAAGATGCCAAAAACGAGGCTTCCAAAGTTGCGGCTCAGCAGATTGAGAATGCCAAGGCTGTGATCGAAACCGAGAAAAGAGCGGCGCTTACCGAAGTGAAAAACCAGGTAGCAATTCTTACGCTTGAAGTAACAGAGAAATTGCTGAGAAAGACTTTGTCGGACGAGAAAGCCCAAAAGGCGCTTGTTGATGAGTTTGTAAAAGATATCAAGCTTAACTAAGTCCTCATGTCAAACCAAAGAGTCGCATACGCTTATGCCAAATCTCTGATGGAACTTGCCATCGAACGAGGTGAATTGGAAAAAGTGTATCAGGATTTTCTTCACTTGGCCTCCATGGCCCGGTCAAACAGAGAGCTTGAGTTGGTGATGAAGAATCCCATCATCAGCTCAGAAAAGAAGTTGGCGATCTTGAAAGCACTTTATGAAAAGAGAGGTGCAACGGAGGCGACGCTTTCATTCTTTGAGATCATCTGCCGAAAGGGAAGAGAAGAAGTGTTGGCAGATATCGCCCGGGAATTTCAGGTGCTCTACCAAATCCACAATTCTATCCAGGTAGCGGAAGTGACTACCACTTTTCCGCTGGACGACACCCTTCGTGCCGAATTTTCCAAAATCATCCGAGAAATCTCCGGGATGAAGGAGGTAAAATTGACCGAGAAAGTCAATCCAGATCTAATTGGGGGATTTATCCTGCGGGTCAACGACCGACAGCTGGATGAGTCACTGAGCAGCAAATTGAGAGAGCTACGTGTTCAGTTTTCCCAAAACCATTACCAAAGTAAAATCTAATAAAAGCTATAATAGACGATAACATGGCAGAAGTAAGACCTGATGAAGTTTCGGCAATCCTGAGAGAACAGCTCGCGGGTGTCAGAACAGCAGCCGAACTTGAAGAAGTAGGCACAGTCCTCCAAGTAGGGGATGGTGTAGCTCGAATCTACGGACTTTCCAAAGCTCAGGCAGGTGAATTGCTGGAATTCGACAATGGGATGAAAGCAATGGTTCTAAACCTTGAAGAGGACAACGTAGGTGCCGTATTGTTTGGTGATTCGAAAGAAATCAAAGAAGGCGATACCGTAAAAAGAACTAAAAAAATCGCCGCGATCAATGTGGGTGAAGGCATGCTCGGCAGAGTGGTGGACACCCTGGGTAATCCGATTGACGGTAAGGGTCCTATCCCCGGAGACTTGTACGAGATGCCATTAGAGCGTAAAGCCCCTGGAGTAATTTACCGTCAGCCGGTAAATGAGCCACTTCAGACTGGTATCAAGTCTATCGATGCGATGATTCCGATTGGCCGTGGTCAGCGGGAATTGGTGATCGGTGATCGTCAGACAGGTAAGACTGCCGTGGTGATCGATACCATTATCAACCAAAAAGAGTTTTACGAAAAAGGCGAACCGGTATTCTGTATCTACGTTGCGATCGGCCAGAAAGCATCGACCGTTGCAGGGATCGTGGCAGCTTTGGATAAAGGTGGCGCACTCCCTTACACGGTCATCGTCGCAGCTCCTGCTTCTGATCCTGCTCCAATGCAGTTCTTCGCGCCATTTGCTGGTGCTGCAATCGGTGAATTTTTCCGTGACACCGGACGTCCTGCTTTGGTGGTTTATGATGACCTTTCCAAGCAAGCAGTAGCATATCGTGAGGTTTCTCTTTTGTTGAGAAGACCTCCGGGACGCGAAGCATACCCAGGTGACGTATTCTACCTACACTCCAGATTGTTGGAAAGAGCGGCTAAAATCAACAAGTCTGACGCCATTGCGCAGCAGATGAACGACTTGCCGGAGTCTATTCGTCCTTTGGTAAAAGGTGGAGGATCACTGACGGCTCTTCCGATCATCGAGACTCAAGCTGGTGACGTTTCTGCCTATATCCCGACTAACGTAATCTCCATTACCGACGGTCAGATCTTCTTGGAGACCAACCTGTTCAACTCCGGTATCCGCCCTGCGATCAACGTGGGTATCTCGGTATCCCGAGTAGGTGGTAACGCGCAGATCAAATCCATGAAAAAAGTAGCGGGTACATTGAAACTCGACCAGGCTCAGTTCCGTGAATTGGAGGCTTTTGCCAAATTCGGTTCCGACCTGGATGCCTCTACCAAGCGTACCATCGAGAGAGGTCGTCGCAACCAGGAAATCCTGAAGCAGCCTCAGTACGCGCCAGTTTCTGTAGCCCACCAAGTCGCTATCATCTATGCCTCTACAAGAGGTTTGATGGACAGCGTTCCTGTGGAGAAGGCAAGAGCATTCGAGAAAGAATTCTACACCTTGTTGGATTCTACCTACCCTGAAGCCTTGCAGCTGATCTTGAAAGGCGACATCGACGGAGCTGGAAAGATTCTGTCCACTGCAGCTGCCGAACTGGCCCCTAAATACGCTAAATAATTGAAAGACCCCGGTGAGGCTAGCCTCACCGGATTTCTATAAGTACAAATCACTGATGGCTAACCTTAAGGAAGTAAAGCAAAGGATCAACTCGGTAATCTCTACGCAGCAGATTACCAAGGCCATGAAAATGGTGTCCGCCGCCAAGCTGAGAAGAGCTCAGGACAAAATCATTCAGATGCGTCCTTTCTCTCAGAAGTTGACCGCTATTCTGAACAATGTCTCCGCATCCTCCGAGGCTAGCGCTGACTTGGTGTATGCTGAGAAGCGTGAGGTGAAAAAAGTCCTGTTGGTACCGATCACCTCAGACAAAGGTCTTTGTGGAGCTTTCAACACCAATGTGATGAAGGCCACCAACCTCGCTATCAGAGAACAATTTGCGGGAGCGGAAATCTCGGTGATGCCGATTGGCAAGAAAGCTTTCGAATATTACAGAAAAAGCAAATGCCCGCTGATTGACCAGTATGCCAACCTGTTTCATGATTTGTCCATCGAAAACATCCGCGTTGCGGCTAATCATGCAATGGACGCTTTTGCGGCAGGAGAATATGATCAGGTTGTATTGGTATTTAACGAATTCAAAAACGTAGCTACCCAAATCATCCGTACCGAGCAGTTTTTGCCCATGGCACCGGTAGAGAATGAAGTAGCTACCATTGAGACAGACTACATATTGGAGCCGTCTCGGGAATTCATCATCGAGGAACTGGTACCGAAGGCCCTGAGAGTGCAGTTTTACAAAGCGATATTGGAAAGCAATGCTTCCGAGCATGGTGCACGTATGACTGCAATGGACAAGGCAACCGAGAATGCCGGAGACCTGCTCAAGGAATTGAAACTGATGTATAACAGAACCCGTCAGGCAGCCATCACCAACGAAATCCTTGAGATTGTCGCTGGTGCCGAAGCCCTCGGAGGAAAGTAATCATACAATAGATCCCAAAGTAGGACCACAGCCCGCAAGGGTTGTGGTTTTTTTATGAATTCTATTTTTTCTTAAAAATCGCTGTGAGGCTTGAAACAAAAAATCCTGCCTCTCAAGAAGCAGGATGTTCAGCGTTTAGTCTGGATCGAATTACAATCTTATCCCCCTCGCAATCACCTCAGCCATGATGGTGAGGCCTTCGGTATTGGGATGGACACCATCGGGTAGCAGCTCGGGTTTGTCCATCAGTGGCGTATAGAGGTCGATGACTTCGGCCCCGGATTTTTGGACGATCTCGAAGAGCATCAGCCGCTGCTCGTTGTTCATCACTTCTGGGTTTATCCCAAAGTTGACTCTTGTCACTGGAACCGGGAAAATCACATAGATTTTGCCGTCTTTCGGCATATTCTCGCGGAATTCTGCAATCATTTCCAAGTAGTCTTTCACGAATTCCTCCTTATGGGCCCAGTTCTGCGGTTTGGAGTCGTTGGTACCCAGCTTGATGAGGAGGACATCGGGATGAAAATCCTTTGCTTCTTGAAACTGAGGCTCATTCCAGTAGGGGAAGTCGCCTTTTTTCAGCAGGGTGCGACCGCTGACTCCGAAGTTTTTCACCGTATAAGCGTCCCCAAGAATGGTACCCACCTGCAAGGGGTAGCTATCTGGATTGTCCCTACCTGGACCTTGGGTGATGCTGTTGCCGACAAAGGCTACTTTGATGGGGCTTTGAGCAAAAGTGTAAAGAGAGACAAAAAGTGCGGAAATGAGGAGGGATAGTTTTTTCATAAATGTTTTTGGTCAAAGTCTGCTGTCAATGGAAGATAGGTTTTTGGAAATGTGGGTTTATTTTGCCCCAAAATATAAAATATTGCCTATAAACCTGACTTGGTCCGTGCACCGTCGATTGCGGACTTCTATTTTTATCCAATGAAGCTGCTGAAGGTTTTCTCCCGATACATTTCATGGTTATCAATTGACGTATCTATTGGCGCTATGGCGGGGATGCTCTTTTTTGAGCGGCTGCTTCTATCCAGCCTCCAGTGGCCTGTCTATCTCCTGCTCGCGATGGCGGTGTGGAGTATCTATACGCTGGACCATCTCATGGATGTTCGCCAGCAGAATCCGCCTCTGTCTCCCCGACGCGCTTTTCACCATTCGAACAGAAAGCCTTTAGCTTTCTTCCTTGGGCTTACCATAATGCTGGGCCTGGTCGGTGCATACCGGTGGTTTGGATGGGGAAGGGAACTTCAGCTTACGTTTGCATTGGGCGTTTTGATCGTTGGGAGCAAGCTTTTGGTAGGGAAGGGTGGCCCGGGTTGGATGAAAGAGCTGTCCATTGCGTTGTTTTATGTGCTTGGGATCGTCTGGCTTCCAGTACTTCGTGCCGACCACGCAGATCTGGTGTGGCAGGCAATGCTCTTCCTACCGATATACATTGGAGTCGCATTTATGAATTTGTTGATGCTGTCTTTTTTGGACCAAGATGAGGACAGGATGGCGGGCTTTTTTTCTGCAGCTTCCACACTGTCCCCCACTTTGCTCATCCTTTGGATCCGAAGGCTGGCCTTTGCCCTGATCCTAGGCTGCCTTATGGCGTTCATTCTGCTTCCTTCTTTCTACCGTCCTTTTGCCTGTATTTTGCTGCTTATGGGGCTGTTCCATTACGTGGTCTTTTTCCATCCCAATCTTAGTCCAGAACAAAAAAGAGTTCAGATGGAAGCGAGCTTTACCCTTCCGCTGGTTCTGTTTTTACTATAATATCAATTTTTCGTCAGAATAGTCCCTGAATACTCCGATTCGGAAAGACAGCAGCTATACAAAGGCACTATGCCCGGTGATTGCTCTTCCCACGATCAGGGAATTGATCTCTTTGGTGCCCTCGTAAGAATAAACCGCCTCGGCATCTGCTACAAAACGTGCGATGTCGTGTTGTAGCAGAATCCCGTTTCCTCCAAAAAGCTCCCTAGCATGATCGACGATCGACCGCATCCGTAGGGTACAAAAGACCTTGGCCAAAGAGGCATGCTCATCCAGCAGTTCGTCACTGTCCTGCATCTGTGAAAGCCGAAAGACCATGGTCTGCATGGCTGTCAAATCACCGAGCATAGTGACCAAGAGATCCTGTACGAGCTGGAAAGACGCAATCGGCCGTCCAAACTGCTTGCGCTCGTTGGTATAGGCAAGCGCCAGTTCATAAGCCCCGCGCCCGCAGCCTACCGCCTGCCAAGCCACTCCTGCCCTAGTCATTCGGAGAACCTTTGCCGTGTCTTTGAAGGAATTGGCGTTTTGCAGTCGGTCATTTTCCGGAACTTCACAATTCGTCAGGGTGATCAGCGCATTTTGAACGGTTCGAAGCGCCATCTTGTCCTTGAGTTTTTCGGCGAGGAAGCCAGGATTGTCTTTGCGGACAATGAAGCCCTTGACTTGGTTGTCATCCAGATCCCTGGCCCAGATGACCGTCATGTCAGAGAAGGTGGCGTTTCCAATCCATTTCTTTTGGCCATTTAGCAGCCAAGAGTCGCCATTCCGCTTGCAAGTCGTGGTCAAGCCTCCTGCGACGCCCGAGCCGACTTCGGGTTCGGTGAGGCCAAAAGCGCCTATCTTTTCCAAGCGCTGCATGGACGGAAGCCACTCCCGCTTTTGATCTTCCGATCCGCAGAGGTAGACGGAACCCATCGCCAAGCCGCTTTGTACCCCAAAGAATGTGGAGATAGAGGTGTCCACTCTTGCCATCTCCATGGCTATAAACCCCTCTAGCAGAGCCGAATGTCCCGGACATCCATAGCCCTGATAGGTCAGGCCTGCGATGTCCAGCTCGGCCATCTTTGGAATAATATGCATGGGGAACTCTGCCCTGTTCCAATAGTCATTGGCTATGGGCTTGATCTCCGTTTCCATGAATTCTCGCACCCGAAGCTGAATCTCCCGTTCGTGGTGGGGCAGCATCTTTCCAAGTTCGTAGAAGTCCCCATTGACCGGCGGAATCTCCTTGGGTTTGCCGCCGCCTTTCAGCATGCCCATCATCTTGCTGAGATCTTCTTCACTCAACTTGGATACAAGACCGACCATCTTGGGGAGATCGACTTTTTGGGAAAGTTTTGCTACTTGGTCCAGATCGACACTACCGAGAAGTTGACGAATACCGGAGATTTTTTTGAGAAGATCTTTCATGTGTTTATTTTTTGTTTTTTTCGGTCACATGGAATCTCGCATTGCTGAAAATTACTCCTTCGTTAGGCATGGGAAAAATGCTCGATTTCATGAAAAATAGTTTTGGGTTGTTGTTATAGACAATTTTAACTGATGTCAGACGACTATGGTTTTCTAGCTCCCTTTTATCAGCCTCTTTCCAGATTGGTTTTTGGAAAAGATCTGATTGCGGCCAATTCCTGTTTTTCTTCCTTTGCCCAAGATAGACATTCGCTGATCATCGGAGGAGGCGACGGGAGTGCTTATAAGGTTTGGGATGGGCGATATACCGGGGAATATTGGGATACCTCCGCCAAGATGGCTGAGTTGGCGGGCAGAAATTTAAAAAAAAGTAGGATTCGCGTGCACTGTGGACATTGGCTGGGAGAGGGAACCTTTGATGTCGTCTTTTTGCCCTTCGTTTTGGATACTCTCTTGGATTCCGAAATTGATGAGCTGGTTCGTCAAGTCCATGCAGCGCTGAAGCCGGGAGGTCGGGTCATACTTTCGGATTTTTTCACGCCTGCTACTTTCTTCCAACGTGCGCTCCAGCGCTTGATGCTGATCAGCTTTCGGCTCTTTACCAATCATCGCAGAAAAGACCTTCCCGAATACGCTAATTACTTTGACTCCGATGCATGGGAAAAAGAAAGTTCAAAAGTCTGGAGAAAAGGCTGGATTCGCGCACAGCTTTATCTCAAGAAGCAGGGTTCAACGGGTTGATTTGCGAAACTGCTCAGGAGTGCTACCGCTTTTTTTTCGAAAAAGCCGGCTAAAATAGGAAGGGTCTTCAAATCCAAGCTGCGAGGCAATTTCCGAAATATTTTTGTCAGAATAAGTCAGCAGACGCTGGGCTTCTAAAATGATGCGATCGATCACAAGCTGTGAGACGGTCTTCCCGAGAAAAGTCTTGCTCTGGCGGTTGAGCTGCTTGAGACTCAGGTTCAATAGATCCGAATAAAAAGAGGCTTGATGTTGGCTCCGAAAGTGGGTTTCTATTGCTGATTCCAGTGCTTTTTGCCTGTTTTGGCTAGGCCGATTTTCAGTTTTTAGTCCATAGGCGGATTCGTAGATTCGGCTGAGTGTGATCAAGAGGATCTCCAGATAGCTTCGGAGCATTTCCTTTTTAGAAGATGCCGGATTCAGGATTTCTGCTTCCATCGCCTCAAACAGTCGCTCAACATCCACCTGCTGTTTGGCTGGCAGGAGCAGACGTGAAGGCATCTCTGAGGCGCTGAAAAAAGGGTAGTGAAGGAGGTTTTTTGAGGGAAATCCAAAGCTGTAAAACTCCGTGCTGAAAAATAGGATATGCCCCTCACAATCCTCCGAAAGCTGCCAAGAATGTACTTGGCCAGGAGCTAGAAAGAAGAACGCTCCAGCCTCCACAGAGTAGCTCTGTATGTCAATGGCGTGTGTTCCCGAACCGGCAGTAAACAGCAAAAGGATGTAAAAGTTGTGCTTGTGGGGCTTCTGGATAAAGTGATGGGTATGCAGATGCCTCCCCAGTCTGGAATGGTAAAATGCAGAGGCGTCCGGTCGATTCGTTTCAAAATCGGGTATTTGGTAGATCGGCAAGGACTCCTTCTTCATTCCCGAAAGTGGCCATTTCAGACAAAACTCGCAACTAGCGAGGCTCTGGGACGGCTGCTTCTTTTGCCTTTTTGCCCGCATCCGCTTGGAAGGGCACAAAGATGGCAATCCAGATAGACCTACTCAGACGAAAAATAAGCGGAAGCGAAAGCATCACCGTAAGTCCAAGCAGGAACAATAGGGTAGACAGGGAATAGTCTGGCGTGATGACAGAAAGGGCGACCCATGCCGTGATAAAAAGTGCGGTATTTAGGCCATAGCTGACAAACATCGCCCCAAAATAGAATCCGGGCTCAGGTTCAAAGCTTTGGCCGCATACTCCACAGGTTTTGTTCATCAGATAGAATTTCAAAGGGTGCATGAAATTTCCCTTTGGAAACATGCGGCCCCGTCGGCATTTGGGACATTTGCATGCCAAAATACTCGCGAGGATTGAGGGAGTACTTTCCATTGTTTTGCTGTTTCTGCAAAAATAGATCAGAACGCAGGAACAAATTAGGATTATACTGACCTTCACTGGGACAAATATCCCCTCTTCGATTTAATGTGCTTTTTCTATCGTTCGCTTGATGAGTTTGTCAAAATAGCTGCCGTTTCCCGGTCCGTACCAGTTCATCTCACGCACTTCGTGAAAGTGTTCGTCGTAGAGTTCATCGGGGGTAATGTAGCCGATGTAGCCGCCGTTGAATGTGGTGACGATGAGCTGGAGATCATTTTGCCTAGCTAGTTCTTCCCATTCTTTGTAAAAAACACCCGAAAGTTCTCCACTGGAGGCAATCATCAGCAGATTGCCGATCTGGGTAATATCCAAGTGGGGATTGGTCTCTCCCAAGAGATAGTTGAAAAGCCAAGGCCGAAGCCTGAGGTCACCAGATATCCTTAGATGGGGAGCGCGCAGGCCTAGGTCAAGGCGGGAGTAAGCGATGCGGGGATTTTCGAGAGTATCCGTTAGCGTAGCCTGCTGCAGGGTAGAGTCCAGTTGCAGTGCATAGTCCTCGACTTTTTCAGGCGTATTTCCAGGAGCAAGGGGTCTATGACTTCCGACCGTGCCTGCGGCGAAAAGAGCAAAGTCGTAACTACCGGCTTCCAAGGATTCATTCAGATACTTGGGATAGTCGCCAGAAAGCCCCATGAATTTGGAATTGAGGGAGGTTGCGTGGGCGGAATAGGTGTAAAAGCTTGCCTTTTTCCCGTCTTTTCTGGTAAAGATCAGCTGCCGGATAAAAGGGTCAATCGGTCCGTCCTTGACGAAGCGGTTGGCCACAAACTTCCCGGCATCTACTTTTCTGTAGCTGATTGCGACTGTATCCAGCGTAGAATTTGCCTCTTTAAGCGACGAGATGCTTTTCTCCACGAGCATATCGACTATGTTTTGGTCATAGCCTCCGAATGCCATCTCTCCCAAAGGCCCTGGCATATAGCCCCCAATTCCAGAGTGGGTGTGTGTGGCGGTGAAAATCAACTGGTCCGGGGCAATTCCTGCGTCTTTGATTCCTGTTTCCACGGCTTTTGCCAGCTCGGGATGGACAATCAGCAGCTCAAAGTTGAGCCAGGCGATTTCCGTCTTTCCATTGCTCAGTACGAGCGCTTTTACATAGCTGCTGTCCTGTACAAACTCATAGGGTCCTCTCGGCGCGTAGCCCACGAGGTCGACTGGAGCGCTGGGCGTCACATTGGCTTTGCTCCAGCCTGCGAGCCAAGCTTCGCCATCGGAACCGTGCCAGGGTGTATTTTCGAGACGTTCGAACGTCTCGCTGTAAAAGTCATGGCTCTCGATGGGGCTTCTATCCACCCTCGTAAGGAGGATCAATGCAAGAAGTACAAAAAACAGGAAAGCCCCCAAGACGATCTTGAGGGCTTTTATTAGGCTAGTGGACAAAAAATTTCGGCTGTCGACTTTCATGAAACCTGTTTGACTATAATAATTTCGAACTTCCAGCTTTCTTAATACTCAAAGGTTCCGTGTGGGCTCTGAATCGTGACTTTTTTCCCTTCATGTGGCTCTACCCGACCGATGATTTGAGCTTCGACTCCATAGGATTCCGCGATGTCGATGATCTCTTCGGCATAACGCTCGTCGAGATAAACTTCCATTCGGTGCCCCATGTTGAACACCTTGTACATTTCCTTCCAATCCGTGCCGCTCTCCTCTTGGATAATGCGGAATAAAGGAGGGGTGTCGAAGAGGTTGTCTTTGATCACGTGAACATTGTCCACGAAGTGGAGGACCTTCGTCTGTGCACCGCCGCTGCAATGAACCAAGCCGTGAACGTGAGGTCTCATGTAGTTGAGCACGTCGACCATAATCGGTGCGTAGGTTCTGGTGGGTGACAAGACAAGTTTGCCCACGTTGACCGGCGCGCCTGGCGCTGCATCAGTCAGATTGTATTTTCCACTGTAGATCAAATCCTCAGGAACTGCCGGATCGAAGCTTTCGGGATATTTCGTTTTGAGTACTTTGTTGAAAACATCGTGTCGGGCAGAGGTCAGGCCATTGCTGCCCATCCCGCCGTTGTATTCGCTCTCATACTTCGCTTGACCATAGGATGCCAGCCCGACGATCACATCACCCGCCTGGATCTTGTCATTGGAGATTACTTCATCCCTTCTCATCCTGCAAGTGACGGTGCTGTCCACGATCACAGTGCGGACCAAATCACCCACGTCGGCAGTCTCGCCTCCGGTCAGGACTACATTGACTCCATTGTCACGGAGCATCTGCAGCACTTCTTCCGTTCCTTGGATAATCGCTGAAATGACTTCGCCAGGAACCAGGTTTTTATTTCGCCCTATCGTGGACGAGACCAAAATGTTGTTGATGGCGCCGACACATAGCAGGTCGTCCGTATTCATGATGATGGCGTCCTGAGCAATTCCTTTCCATACACTCAGATCACCTGTCTCTTTCCAGTACAGGTAGGCTAGGGAGGACTTGGTGCCGGCTCCGTCTGCATGCATGATATTGCAAAAAGCCGGGTCGTTGCCCAAGGTGTCTTCTACGATTTTGCAAAAAGCTTGTGGAAAAAGACCCTTGTCGAGCTTGGAAATCGCATTGTGGACGTCTTCTTTCGATGCGGAAACTCCGCGCTGCATGTAGCGCTCGTTCATGGCGGGGGTAAGATTTGGTTAGCGCAAAGGTAAGGAATTGAAAAATCGAAAGATCGGAAAATTGCAAAATTGTCCTTTCCGAACGATCGACGCCAAAAGAGGTCGCCTGTCACTTTTTCCCTACCAAGATTAGCTCCTCTTGCGGTGCGATAAGGTAATTTGCCCCGGATTCGGTGACGACAGCCATCTCCTCCACGGAGATTGTCTTCTCGGTGCCGTCTGGTAGTTTCCAGCAGTGGAAGCCGTCAAAAGCGAAGACCATACCCGCCTTCAGGAGTTTTTGCGCCGCGGGTCTAGGCGTAGGAAGTCTCGCCCCACCCAAGTTGGGACCGACGTCATGGGCAACGTATCCTACCGGATGCCCGGTGCTCCACGGGACATAAAGAGAGCCGTTGGCATCCATCAAGTCTCTTTGGGCACGATCTATATCCTCACCTTTCACTCCTGGTTCCATGGCTGCAAAAGCGGCCCTGCTTCCAGCTTTTCCATTTTCCCAATAGCGCTGAATGTCTGCAGGCGCGGTAGTTTCGCCATCCTTGAGGACGTAGGCGAATCGTTGGATATCACTCACCCACACGCCGTAAAGCTTCACACCGAAATCGGTCTGGATGACGTCTCCCGGCATGATTATTTTATCCGTTGCATGCGAATGGCCGCGATCTGGACCTGAGTTGACATTGGGGTTTTGATCGGGATGCCAAGCATCAGTGACGCCGTATTCGGCCATTTTGGCTTTTAGAAATTTCGCCACATCTGCGTCCGTGGTTTTCCCCGGTTCGATCATCGCATAAGCTTCCACTTGGAAATCGGCCGCCAGCTGGGCGGCTTTGGTCAGAATTTCCACCTCTTCCGGGAGCTTGATCGATAGCCATTCGTAGACCAGTTCTTCCGAGGATACCAGCTTCGAAGCATCGCTGTCGAGAAGCCTTGCGAGTTCCAAATATTGGCTGTGGGTCATGCCGTCAGCCATTTCATTCGCCTCGGAGCTGTTGATTGCGATGGACTGAAACCCTTTGGACTTCACAAAATCCACGGCTTTGGCCAAAGATGACTCTCCTCTTGGCACCCTTTCCACCTTTTCATGAATGTCCAGTTCATCCAGCGCGGTGGCTTCTCCATCGGGGGAAAACACCAGGGAATGAAATCCGGAGTCGTCATTGTAAAACAGAAAAACCGCAGAGCCGCTGGCATTTTCCCCTCCCACGTGCGTAGCGATCGGGTCATTGTAGTTTTCCCGGCAGATGACCAGCCAGCAAGCTACGTCGGCGTTTCTCAGGGCATCCGGAAGAAGTTGGCTGATTCTTTTTTTGCGGATTTCCGGCCAGGGGTTTTCGCCCCAGCGATTTTTCGAATCGGGGCTTTTGAGGCTCGGGGTTGATTTCTCGGAAGGCTGGCAGGCAAATACTATCGCCAAGAATGCACAGATTAGGTATTTATTTCTCATAAGGTATTTGGAAGATAGCGTAAAATACTCCTGAAGATGGACACCAAAAAGTACTTTTCCAGCAATGTAAGCCATTGGAAATCACAAGTGGAAGGATAAATGCCTTATATTTTGAACAAAATCGAACCTAAAGCGTGTTTAAAAGCAAATCCAAAAAAGCCCTGATTGGCATTCAATGAAAATAGGAATCGTCTGTTATCCCACCTTTGGTGGTAGTGGCGTGGTAGCCACAGAGTTAGGTAAAGGTTTGGCGAAGGTGGGCCATGAGGTGCACTTCATTACCTACAAGCAGCCGATGAGGCTAGATTTTTTCAGCGAAAATCTCTTTTACCACGAGGTGGATATTAAGAGCTATCCCCTATTTGAATTTGCTCCTTACGAGCTGGCTTTGGCCAGCAAAATGGTCAGCGTGGTCAAGTATGAAAATCTGGATTTACTTCATGTACACTATGCAATTCCCCATGCCTCATCCGCATACATGGCCAAGCAAATCTTGAAAACACAGGGTATCCATATCCCTGTGGTCACAACGCTACATGGCACGGACATCACCTTGGTAGGGAAAGATCCGAGCTATGAGCCAGTGGTTACCTTTTCGATCAATCAGTCGGACGGGGTGACTGCGGTATCGGAAGACCTGAGGAAGGAGACCTACCAGCATTTTGACATTAAGCGGGACATTCAGGTCATTCCAAATTTCATAGACTTGGAGCGGTTTAAGAAGCAGCGAAAAGAACATTTCAAGATGGCAATCTGTCCGAACGGGGAGAAGCTGATGGTTCACACTTCCAATTTCCGTAAAGTAAAGCGGGTGGAGGATGTTATCCAGGTGTTTTACGAAGTGAGGAAGAGCATTCCCGCCAAACTTCTGCTGGTTGGCGACGGACCGGAAAGAGACCGAATGGAGCGGCTCTGCCGCACACTAGGTACCTGCGATGACGTCCGCTTTCTGGGAAAATTGGAGGCGGTGGAAGAGGTGCTTTCCGTGGCCGATTTGTTTTTGATGCCTTCGGAAAAGGAAAGTTTTGGGCTGGCGGCGCTCGAAGCAATGGCTTGTGAAGTGCCCGTTTTGTCTTCCAATGCGGGGGGAATACCTGAGCTCAATCTTGACGGTGTGACCGGCTTTGCCTGTCAGGTGGGGGATGTGGAGGATATGACTGAGAAGGCCAAGTTTATCCTTGCCGAAGAGAATTTGCCGGGCTTCAAAGAGCGGGCATTGGCTAGAGCAAAGGAATTTGACATTCACCAGATCATGCCAAGATACGAGGCCTACTATGAAAGAACCATAGCCGAGTCGCTCAGCGCAGTCTAAATTTATGAGCTAAATCATTTCGGGAGACAGTCTTCCAAAGCTCAAAAGCCTTACCTTTGTTGAGGCGAATACCAATAAAAAAGCTTACAGAATAGACTACCTATGAAAAAGATTGGAAGATTGGACAAACCAGACAATTTCGGTTCTGCCAAGATGTTTTCTAATCCAATTTTGGAGAAGATTTCCAGAACCAACATTCTAGTGCCGATCATTATGTTTTTTGCCATTTCAGCAGTGTCATTCTACTATGCGGTAACTACGACTGAGATAGGATTGAAAGTTGGGATCCCTGTGCTTTTTGTCGGACTATTTGTATTCACCTTCGTGGAATACATGATGCATAAGCACTTCTTCCACATGGAACCCGATACACCGATCAAAGACAAGCTGCAGTATACCGTTCATGGAGTGCACCATGATTATCCAAAAGATAAGGATCGACTAGCGATGCCTCCTTTTGTCAGTGCGGCCTATGCGGCGATATTTTACCTCGTTTTCAAGTTGCTGATGGGGGCTTATTCGCTTTACTTCCTACCGGGCTTTTTGATCGGATACGCAGGCTACCTCGGCGTTCACTATGTTGTACATGCCTACAATCCCCCAAAAAATTTCTTCAAGGTGCTATGGGTCAACCATGCCATCCATCACTACAAGGATCCGGACGTGTCCTTTGGGGTAAGTTCTCCTCTTTGGGATATCCTCCTGGGAACGATGCCTAAAAAAGATTAATCAAAAGCCTCCCTTCGGGGAGGTTTTTTGTTTCTTGTGGCAGCCGACCCCAATTTTAATTCTTATTCGGGTACTCTTTATTAATAGCCCATCCTCATAGTTTTATCCGCCTATTTGGCAAAACCAAAACCCAATGAACTCAGTCTCCATCATCGGCCTAGGCTGGATCGGTACGCCGACAGCTCACCTGCTGAGAAACGCCTATGAAGTCATCGGCTCTACCACCAATGCCGAGAAACAGACGAAACTTGCCTTGGAGGGCATCAAGGCCTATCGCTTTTCCCTCAATCCACATCCGGAAGGCATAGGCTTCAACACGCTTTTCCATTCCGAAATCCTGATTGTGAATATTCCGCCGCGAACCCGCACGGGAGATGGGACTTTTCATCTAGAGCAGATCAAGTATCTGAAAAGTCTTTTAGCCCAATCGACGGTCAAGAAGGTGCTTTTCGTCTCCAGCACCGGCGTTTATCCCGATCAAAATATCGCGGGAAAATATGCTGAAGACTTTCCAGTAACCCTCGATACTACCGGTCATGATACCATTTTTAGAGCGGAGCAAATGATGGCCAAAGACCGGAACTACGACTTGACTATCGTCAGATTTGGAGGATTGCTGGGAGATGATCGGATTCCGTTGAGATATTTTACGGGAAAGGAAAATGTGGCAGGCCATACGCGGGTGAACTTTATCCATCGCCAGGATGCCGCCCGGATGCTGGCTTGGATCGTGGAGAAAGGTCTTTGGAATGGCATCTATAATGGGGTCGCGCCTAAGCATCCCCTACGCCGCGATATCTATGAGAAACTGTCGCAAGAGACCGGCATGGCACCTCCTGCCAGCTACCAGAATGAACCGGAAGGCAACGATCGGCTGATTTCCTCCGAGAAAATCCGCGCGACAGGTTTTGAGTTTAAGTTTTCGGATCCTTTGGAGTTTTCCTATCAGCCGCAAGGACGATAAGACATAGAGAAGGTCTGGAAATTCTAGTGGCTTCTTTTAAGAGACGTTTGATTCATTAGCCTTCCAAAATCTGCTATTGAAATTTTTTCAGTTTTCTGACTTTACCCATCGGACTTTTCAACACTGCCAGCCGAGACTGCTTACTGCCAGCTAAAAAATGCCATCTTGTCACGTTTTCCTGAGTGGAACGGGCATTGTTAATCTCCTTTTGTAAAAAATCTGTAACCATTTAAACTGATTCATAACCATGCAGGAAAAAGGTACCATCTCGATCCATACCGAGAATATTTTCCCTATCATCAAGAAGTTTCTCTATTCTGATCACGAGATCTTCCTCCGCGAGCTTGTATCCAACGCCGTCGACGCCAGCCAGAAGATCAAGCGTCTGGCAACGTTGGGCCAGTACAAGGGCGAGTTGGGCGACTTGACCGTGGAAGTTTCTTTTGATGAGAAAAAGAAGACCATCACCATCTCCGACAAAGGGCTCGGCATGACCGCCGAGGAGATCAAAAAGTACATCAATCAGATTGCCTTCTCCGGCGCGACGGAGTTTGTCGAGAAATTCAAAGACGCTAAAGATGCCAATGAGATCATTGGGAAGTTTGGTTTGGGTTTTTACTCTGCTTTCATGGTGGCCAAAAACGTGGAAATTCACACGCTTTCCTACCAGGAGGGAGCCGAGCCAGCCATCTGGACCTGCGACGGTAGTACTGAGTTTGAGATCAAGAAAGGCAAGAAAAAGACCCGCGGAACAGATGTCATCCTCCATGTGAATGAGGAGTCCGAGGAGTTCCTCGACAAGTGGAAGCTGCAAGGCATTCTTGACAAATATGCCAAGTTCCTTCCGGTTCCGATCAAGTTTGGCACCAAGTCCGAGTCCGTGGAAGACGGGGTGGATGACAAAGGCGAGAAAAAATGGAAGTCCGTTGAGGTAGACAACATCATCAACACGACTGCGCCGATCTGGACCAAATCTCCAAGCGATTTGACCGATGAGGATTATCTGAAGTTCTACAAAGAACTCTATCCAATGTCAGAGGATCCATTGTTCTGGATTCACCTTAATGTGGACTATCCGTTCAATTTGACCGGTGTGCTCTATTTCCCTAAAGTGAAGAATGAGTTCGAGCTTCAGCGCAACAAGATCAAGCTATTCAGCCGCCAGGTATTCATCACCGACGAGGTGAAGGACATCGTGCCTGAGTTCCTGATGCTGCTGCACGGCGTAATCGACTCTCCAGACATTCCGCTGAACGTATCCCGAAGCTTCCTGCAGGCCGACGGCAACGTGAAGAAGATCAACAACTACATCACCAAAAAGGTGGCGGACAAACTTGCCGAACTGTTCAAAAAAGACCGAAAAGCCTATGAGGAGAAGTGGAGCGATTTCGGCCTCTTCGTGAAGTACGGCATGATCTCCGAGGAGAAATTCTACGAAAAAGGAAAGGATTTTACCCTGCTGAAAAACACCAAGGGAGAGTTCTTTACCCTGGATGAATATCGCGAAAAGGTGAAGGCGATCCAAACCGACAAAAACGACACGACGGTTTTCCTTTACTCTACTGACTTGAACAAGCAGGACAGCTTTATCGAGTCTGCGAACAAGAAGGATTACGATGTCTTGGTGCTGGATTCTCCGATCGATAGCCACTTTATCCAGCATATCGAAACCAAACTTGAGAAGACTCAACTCAAGCGTGTAGATGCGGATGTAGCCGAAAAACTGATCCAGAAAGATGATACCTATGCAAATCTCTTGACGGAAGAGCAAAGCAAGTCCGTGAAAGAGCTTTTTGAAAAAGCCATTAACAACAAATCCTACAGCGTGGAGGTAGAAGGCCTAAGCCCAGAGGAACTTCCTGTGACCATCACGATGGAAGAGTGGATGCGCAGAATGAAGGACATGGCCCAAACTGGCGGCGGTCCGATGAGCTTCTATGGCAACCTTCCTGACAGCTACAAGGTCGCCATCAACGGCAACCATCCTGTGGTAGACAAGATCCTCAAAGCAGATGGGGAAGAAGCCCAAACCAAACTGGCCAAGCAGGCCTTTGATTTGGCATTGCTTTCCCAAGGCTTGCTGACGGGTAAGGATCTCACAGCATTTGTAAGAAGAAGCGTGGAGATGTTGTAAGCATTTCCTGAACAAACTTATAAAATTAGCCCTCCAAGAATCCATTCTTGGAGGGTTTTTCATTTTTGGACTTTTATCTCAGATAAGCCAGCAACTCCGCATCGGCAAGTTCCTTCGATTTATAGTACATACTGATTTGGTGGTCGGCGTGCGCTTTTTCGAGCTGGCGAAGTTCCGCTACCGAAACCTTCATGGGCTTGTTTTCGCTTGGGCTGTTGGCGAAAGTCCACTGCTTGAGCTCATGACCTTGAGCGTCTTTGAGCACGATCACCCGCTCGCTGCCCGAGCCGGACTTGATGGTGCAGTGGTTGTACTTGACCCAAAGCAGATCTTCGGACGCTGCCTTGTCCAGCTGCAGCGTGCGCAGATTCAAGGGCTGGTTGATGTACTGCTTCAGGATCAGCTTGTCGTTGAGGTAGATTTCGTAGCTGTCTAGTCCGAGCTTGGGAGAAAAGGCCATGGTAACCAGGCCGATGATGAGTGCTGCCAGCAGGCTGGTGATAGTGGTTTTTGCATTTGGAGTTTTCATGGTGCGATTGGTTGAAGTGAGCATGTGTTTTTTTAACTTGTGTGTAGGCCTTCCATTCCCCAAGATCAGAGCCGGTTGACAAAGGAGTTCTGGAGAGCCTTCCAGTAACTTTACGCCGAAGTCTAAAAAAGGTAAAACACTAATAGTCTAAAGTAGACCAACGGCTCCGATACTAGACTTGTGAGTGGCGAGGTTTTGGGCTTCGTTGGTCGATAATATCGGCTCTTTGTCTACTCCCTTGAATCGACTACCGAATTTGTGCGTAATTGAAGCTTAGACCCCCACTATCAATGTCAGCAAAGCTTGGCTCCAAAGTCCTTTCCCGCACCAATCTCCTTCACCTGCTGTTTTGGTCGGTGATTACCTTGATTTTCATTTATGATCGGCGATATCTGATCATGAAGTTTCGCCTACCAGAGCACTTTATCGCCTGCGTAGTCGTGCGGATGGGCCTTCTGATTTCGCTGGTGTATTTTCACCTGAATGTCTTGGTGCCCCGTTTTTTCCAAATTCGGCGATACCTGAAGTACACGCTGTTTCTCTTGCTTTCGACCTGTATCTACGTCAGCCTGCAAAATGCCTACGATATCTACCTCTATGGTTTCGTGATCGGGGATGTTCGGAGCAGGGATTTTTGGAGCGCCTTTCCCTACAATTTTTTCACCACTCTTTGGTATCTAGCGCTCAGCGCAGGGCTAAAGTTGAGCTTGGATCGCTATGGTGATAAGCGAAAGACAAATCAGGATTTGGAGCTATCCGATACCGTCTCGGATGTTGCGGATAGGCAGGTGTTGCTGAAAAGCGGCACCAAGCAGGTGAGGATCGACCTCGACTCGGTCACCCATGTCAAAGGCCTCAAGGACTACTCCATTGTCTACACCGAGGATGAGCAGGTCATCGTGAAGGGCTCACTGAAAAGTGCTGAGCAACTTCTGGGTATGAAAAAACTGGTGCGGGTACACAAGTCATACCTCGTTGCTTTGGACAGGATCAAAACCATTGAAGGCAACCATATCATTTTAGGCCAGCATTTCATTCCCATAGGGAGATCGTTTAAAAAGGATCTTTTTCAGCAATTGGTACCTTCTTGACTCTTGTTTTTCCGCAAGTGATACCCCACTTCCGTACTAGGCTATTTGCCTTTTTCTCGTATTTTTGATCATGCTATCCAAAAAAACCAAGTACGCCCTGCATGCCCTGACCTATCTCGGCAAGCATCGGGAAAACAAAACTGTGTTGATTCAGGACATTGCCGAAGAGCACGGCATTTCCCACAAGTTTCTGGAAAACATTCTCCTCGAACTGCGAAAGGCGGGATACCTGGGCAGCAAAAAGGGCAAAGGAGGAGGCTACTATCTCATCAAAGAGCCCAAAGAAATTCCTCTCTCACGCATCATTCGATTGCTGGACGGGCCCATCGCCCTGCTTCCCTGCGTGAGCCTCAACTACTACGAACCCTGCGACGAATGTAAAAGCGAAGTCCAATGTGGCATCAACAAAGTGATGGCGCAAGTCCGGGATGAGACACTCAAAATACTGGAAAACAAGTCTTTGCAAGATATTCTGGACGGGGAGTAAAATTTTTTTGTCACAAACTCTATAAAATTTATAGGGATTATATACTTTTGTTTTTCCCATCCGTATAGAGAGCCATGTTTATAGACCAAATCGCAAAGAAGTTCTTTTCTCCCAAGGCGGGGAAAGACAGTAACGCCAAAAGCCTGCTTAAGTCTATCTCCTGGAGAATCGTAGGTACTTTGGACACGATCGTGATTTCCTATTTTATCACCGGGCAACTCGTCATGGCGGTATCGATAGGATCGGTGGAGGTTTTTTCCAAGATCATCCTCTATTATTTCCATGAACGGGTATGGGAAAATGCAACAAAAAATAAAATCGATGAGCCAAAGCCTGAATACATCCGATCTTGAGTTTAGACTCGACTCCCTGAGCGCTGGGGAGGGATTGGCCTTGATTGCCGAGCTGTTTCCCGGCAAGGTGGTTTTTTCCACCTCCTTGGGGCAGGAGGATCAAGTAATCACCCAGTTGATCACTTCGCAAAACCTTCCGATTCAGATTTTTTCCTTGGATACCGGACGCCTGTTTCCGGAGACGCTGGAGCTGCTCGCCCGCACCGAGAGCAAATACAAAACCCGTATCAAAGTCTACTACCCTGAGACTTCCTCGGTGGAAAAGCTAGTCTCTGAAATTGGAATTAACGGCTTCTACGAGTCAGTAGAAAACCGAAAATCCTGCTGCTACGTCCGCAAAGTCGAGCCGCTCAAGAAAGCCTTGGCCGGCAATCAGGTTTGGGTTACGGGACTTCGAGCTGAGCAGAGTGCAAACCGAGGTGGAATGAAACGTGTGGAATGGGACGAAGCCAACCAAATTCTCAAATATAACCCCTTGTTGGATTGGACTTTTGACCAGATGATTAGCTACATCAACGAACTCAATATTCCTTATAATCCACTTCACGACCAAGGCTTTATCAGCATAGGCTGCGCACCCTGCACCCGGGCAATCTTCCCGGGCGAAGATCCCCGAGCCGGACGCTGGTGGTGGGAGGACTCCAAAAAGGAGTGCGGACTGCATGCCAAATAAGAATTTATATCTAAGACGCAAGACATAAGAATTATCGGACTGAAGTTCTTTTTACCTCGTAAATGGCACTTCGTAACTCGTAACTAAAATGGAGAACCTATTTATACCTAATCCCAAAGAGGCAGAGTCGATCCACATCCTGAGGGAAGTGGCGGCGCAGTTTGAGCGCCCTGTCTTGCTTTTTTCTGGAGGGAAAGATTCGATTACCTTGGTCAGACTGGCCCAAAAGGCTTTTTTTCCAGCAAAGATCCCTTTTCCTCTACTCCATGTGGACACAGGACACAACTTCCCGGAAACCATCGAGTTTCGCGACAGCTTGGTGAAGGAGCTTGGTCTCGAGCTTATCGTACGAAATGTGCAGGACTCCATTGACCAAGGCAAAGTGCGGGAGGAACGAGGCCGCTACGCCAGCCGAAATACGCTGCAGACTACCACGCTTTTGGATGCGATCGAAGAGTTTAAGTTTGACGCCTGCATAGGTGGGGCGAGGAGGGACGAGGAAAAAGCCAGAGCAAAAGAGCGAGTTTTCTCGGTTCGTGATGACTTTGGGCAGTGGGACGAGAAAAACCAGCGTCCGGAGCTTTTTGACATGCTCAATGGCAAAATCCATGTTGGCCAAAACGTTCGCTGCTTCCCTATCTCCAACTGGACAGAACTTGACGTATGGGAATACATCCGCACCGAAAATATCGCAATCCCGAGTATCTATTTTGCCCACAAGCGGGAAGTCTTTTTCCGGGATGGTATGATTTGGACGGCCAACGAACACGTGTTCCGCGAGGCACACGAGGAAGTGGTGGAGAAAATGGTTCGCTTCCGTACCGTGGGTGACATGACCTGCACTGCTGCTGTTCTTTCAGAGGCAGTATCCCTGGATGACGTAGTCTCTGAAATCAGACTATCCACCATCTCCGAGCGCGGCGCCCGCATCGACGACAAGCGCTCCGAGGCTGCAATGGAAACGAGGAAGAAAGTCGGATACTTCTGATTTGCGATTTAAAAATACGATTTACAAAAGGCCGTGGACAGTGGTCCGTCGACCGTTGATAAAGAATTGAAAAAATGGACATACAAGGCAGAAAACTCATCAAAATCGCAACAGCAGGCTCCGTGGATGACGGCAAAAGCACCCTGATAGGCCGCTTGCTCTATGATACCAACTCGCTGACCACAGATAAAATCGAGGCCATCGAGCGTAACTCCAGGCAGCGGGGTTACGATTACCTGGACTTTTCCCTAGCCACTGATGGCTTGGTTGCTGAGCGAGAGCAGGGTATCACTATCGATGTGGCGCACATCTACTTCAATACGGACAAGACCAACTTTATCGTAGCTGATACCCCTGGCCACGTGGAGTATACCCGAAACATGGTCACTGGCGCCTCTACTTCCCAAGTGGCGGTCATCCTAATCGACGCCCGAAAAGGAGTGATCGAGCAAACCTACCGCCACTTTTTCATCAGCAACTTGTTGAGAATTTCGCATGTAGTCGTCGCCATCAACAAGATGGACTTGGTGGACTACAGCGAGGATGTTTTTCTGAAAATCAAGAGTGACTTCGATGCGCTCGTGGAGAAAAGCAATTTCAATGAAGAACAGATTACGTTCATTCCTGTTTCGGCTCTCAAAGGGGAAAATGTAACAAGAAAGTCCGAGCACATGCCTTGGTATCTAGGCAACACGCTGCTGGACCACTTGGAAATCCTCGAGCCCGAAGATCTGCAGGAAAGTTCGGTAGCAAGATTTCCGGTGCAGTACGTGATTCGCCCCAAGACGGAGGCCTTCCATGATTTTCGCGGATTTTCCGGTAAACTTTATGGGCACAGCTTAAAGGTAGGCGACGAAGTGACAGTATTGCCGTCTGGAAACAGGTCCAAGATCAAAGGCATTCAGTTTTTTGATCAGCAAATTGACTTGGTAGCTCCGGGATCCTCGGTGACTATTACCCTAGAGGACGAGGTAGATTGCAGCAGAGGCGATATGATCGTCAGAGCCGGTGAAGAACCGAGCAGCGAGAAAGCCATTTCCGCTACGCTATGCCAAGTCAACAGCAAAGCGCTGAAAGTGGGTGGGAAATATATCCTTCAGCACGGTGTCAACCGCGTCTTGGCCAAGGTAGACCAGATCGAATCCAGAATTCATACGGATTTTACGGGAACTGAAGAGGCCGATCAGCTCAGATTGAATGACATCGGGCGGGTACATTTCAGACTTAGCAAGCCTATCCATTTCGATTCCTATCAAAACAGCAAATCCAATGGAGCCTTTATTCTGATTGACGAGGGAAGTTATGACACCGTCAGTGTGGGTTTTATTGAATAGCATCTAGTATCAAGAAGCCAGACTAGGCCTATTCACGCCGAGTCTGGCAATCTACCTTCCTCGGGCTTCGGTCTTCCAGCTGGATCTGGGGATTTTTGACAAAAAGAAAAAATGTGCAAACCCTTCGGGGAAAAACCTATTACAGCCATGCAAAGCTTTCGAACTGAACTTGAAAATCCGATTGTAGAAAAAGATATTCTTGACTTGGAGCGTAAAATAGCCCTCTTTCGGGAAGGGAAGATAGACGAGGAAAAATTCCGCAGCCTTCGATTGGCACGCGGAGTCTATGGACAGCGCCAGCCTGGCGTTCAGATGGTACGCATCAAGCTGCCTTATGGCCGGGCCACCTCAGCTCAGCTGCGACGAATCTGTGCCGTGTCGGAGGAGTATTCCATTGGCCGTCTGCACATCACTACCCGCCAGGACATCCAGATCCACTTCGTGAGTTTGGACAGGACGCCTGAGCTATGGGCAGAGCTGGAAAAGGACGACGTGACCCTGCGAGAAGCCTGCGGCAATACTGTCAGGAATGTCACCGCGTCCGAAACTGCCGGTATCGATCCCAAGGAGCCTTTTGACGTGACTCCCTATGCGGACGCGACCTTCCGATATTTTCTTCGAAACCCGATCTGCCAAGAGATGGGGAGAAAATTCAAAATGTCTTTCTCCTCTTCAGACGAAGACAATGCGCTGAGCTATCTCCATGACTTGGGCTTTATCCCCAAGATTAAAGAAGTCGATGGACAGCAGGTCAGAGGTTTCAAGGTTTTGCTCGGAGGGGGCTTGGGGTCACAGCCGCGGCATGCCGATGTGATTTCGGACTTCGTGGCGACAGACCAGATCATCCCGTTCACTGAGGCGGTTCTTCGAATTTTTGACCGTCATGGAGAGAGAGCCAGACGAAACAAGGCGAGGATGAAGTTTCTGGTGAAAGACTTGGGTATCGAAGCCTTTTTGGAACTAGTGGAGAAGGAAAGAAAAGCACTGAAGTTCCAAAGCTATCCACTGGATTTTGAAGATTACGAAGCGGGAAAATCCCTTCCAAATCCAGAGAGCCCAGCGCTTGACGGAGAATTGGGGCTAGAGTTTGAGCTTTGGAAGCTGACTAATGTGCTGCCGCAAAAGCAGGCTGGCTACGTCTCCATAGGCGTGAAGGTTTCCTTGGGTGATTTCTACTTGGATCAGGCGAGGCCATTGGCCGATTTGGTAGAGACCTATGCAGCTGGTGAGGTTCGCTTTACTTTGAGACAGAATATCCTGATCCGAGACGTTCGGGAGGACTTGGTACCGTTCTTTTACCAAGAGCTGAAAAAAATCAGACTGGCAGACCGCGGTTACAACACCCTTGGAGATATCACAGCCTGTCCTGGCACCGATACCTGTAACTTGGGCATCGCCAGCTCCACCGGTATTGCCGCTGAGTTGGAAAAGGTGATCCTCGATGAATATCCTCAATATTTGCAAAACAAAGATCTGGTGATCAAGATCTCCGGATGCATGAACGCTTGCGGTCAGCACAATATGGCACACATCGGCTTTCAGGGCATGTCCATGAAAGCAGGTAAGACGGTCATTCCAGCTTTGCAGGTCCTTTTAGGTGGGGGAAATTTGGGAGATGGCAATGGAAGATTTGCCGACAAGGTGACCAAAGTCCCCAGCCGACGAGGTCCTCAAGCTTTGCGTATTTTGCTCGAGGACTTTGAGAAAAACGCCGGAGGGCAGGATTTCCTCAGCTACTACGATCAGCAGGGGCAGATTTACTTCTACGACTTGCTTAAAGAACTCAGCGACGCGTCCACGACTACCGTGGCGGATGCTATAGACTGGGGCAACCAAGAAGCCTACGAGGTGGCAGTCGGCGTGGGAGAATGCGCCGGCGTGGTGATCGATTTGGTGGCGACTCTTCTTTTGGAAGCCTTGGAAAAACTTGAGCTGGGACAGCAGGCATTGGAAGACGGACGTTGGGCCGACAGCATCTACCATCACTACGCAGGCTTGATCAATGCCGCCAAGGCGCTTCTGCTAAGCGACAATACCAGCACCAACAGCTACGCCAATATCATTTCCCTCTTTGACGAAAAGTATGTTCAAACGGGCAAGATTGATTTGGGTGGCACCTTTGCGGACAAAGTCTATCAGATCAACCAGTATGAGCCAAGCGAAGCCTTTGCGAGAGCCTATTCAGTCGAAGCCATGGAGATATACCGTTTGTTGAAGTCCTATCGTGAGGCGGAGGTGGAGGCATGAGCACTAATGTCTTTCCAAAAGTCACCCTAGTAGGAGCTGGGCCTGGAGATCCGGAGTTAATCACCCTAAAGGCGGTCTTGGCACTAAACAAGGCCGATGTGGTGCTCTATGACGCTTTGATCGATCCGGTTTTGCTGAAGCATGCTCCAGATACGGCCCTGAGAATTTTTGTGGGGAAGCGTGTAGGCAAGCACTCCACGGCCCAAGAAGATACCAATCAGCTTTGCGTCAGCCTCGCCAAAAAGTATGGACATGTGGTTCGGCTCAAAGGCGGTGATCCCTTTGTCTTTGGGCGGGGAGCGGAGGAGATCGAGTACATCGAGTCGTTTGGGATTTCCACAGAATTGGTTCCTGGGATTACTTCTGCGGTTGCTGTTCCGGCATCAGCTGGTATTCCGGTGACCAAAAGAGGCGTTTCCGAGAGTTTCTGGGTTGTGACCGGGACAACGTCTACCGGAGAGTTATCCAGGGATTTGGCATTGGCAGCGCAGTCTACTGCTACCGTGGTGGTCTTGATGGGTACGAGAAAGCTGAGTGAAATCGTGAAAGTCTATCAAGCCTGCGGCAAGTCCGAGCTGCCAATAGCAATCATACAAAGCGGTACGACTCGAGAGGAAAAGGTCGTGGCTGGATACATTTCTGACATCGAACAGCGGGTGAAAGAAGCCAAAGCTGAAGCTCCGGCGATCATCATCGTTGGAGAAGTGGTGAAGGAAAGCCAAAAGCTGGCTGAAGTCTATCGGATTGCAGTGGGCAGCTTGCAGTAGTACAGTCTTTCAATGTTGAGTATGCAGTGGCTGTAAATCATCCTTCGAAGTCTTTTCTTTAGCTTTACCGGGTCCAAATATCAAATTCCAAATACCGTCATTTCTTGCTACTATCGCCTTGATTCTCTTACCATGAACCATCTTTATCCCATTTTCCTAAAAGTCCACGAATTAAACGCCCTCTTGGTCGGTGGTGGAAATGTGGGCACGGAGAAGCTGGAGTTTCTGCTCAAGTCCAGCCCCCAGGCTCAGGTGACCGTGGTGGCAAAAGCATTTATTCCTGCCTTCTTGGAGGTGGCGGAAAGAAGTGAGACCGTGACGCTGATCGAGGATGAATATCACGAGAAATACCTAGGCGGAAAGCACATCGTGATCGCCGCCACAGACGACAAAGCCGTCAACCGGCAGATCCGAGACGAAGCCAAGGAGCGCTTCCTCCTAGTGAATGTGGCCGACACACCGGAACTCTGCGACTTTTACCTTGGCGGGATCGTGACCAAGGGAAATCTCAAGATCGCCATCTCCACCAATGGTAAATCGCCCACGACTGCCAAGCGCTTGAGACAGTTGCTGGAAGAAGTTCTCCCCGAACAAATTGATGACCTACTCGAAAATCTTCACGCCTACCGAGACACACTGAAGGGTGACTTTGAGTATAAGGTCAAGGCTATGAATGAATTGACCGAGGGATTGGTGAAGAAAAGGTAGGTCAAGGGACCTCAGCGGACAGGCCGCTGTTACTCTGCATTAAAGGCATTGTCAAGATTAGAAGCCCAGCTGCGCAAAATCATAGTTTAGGTTCTGATTGTGTCATTTTTTAACCGCATTATTCGCTTAGTCGGTGATTTGGGTATGAGCAGGCAGATTCAATGCTTCGCCACGATGTTTCGAATTCCACAGGTTTGACTTTGACGGCATTTGCTTCAATCCAAAAAAAGGTCTGAGAAATCCGACTCTTCGAACCAGCTCGAAAGTTCCAAAACATCCAGCAAGCGTGATCAGCAAGACCAGCAGAAACTGCAACTGAACAGGAATAGCGAGGGGAAATACCCAAACCGAACCCAGATACAAGAAGATCATGTGAAGGATATATACCGGATAGGCCGCCTCGCTGAGATAAGCAAGCGTTCTTCCGGGCTTGTTCAGGTATTTGCTGCCAAAGGCAAAAACCGTCAAAATCCACGCAATGGACTCTGTTGCCAGAAGATATCCTGGGATCAGGCTGCCAAATTGGATAATCCTTAAGACATAAAGAGCCGCGGCTAGTATGAAAAATAGCCAACGTCCTCGCTGGATCATCGTCCAGAATCCCTCTCCTGCCAGCACAAAGCAAAACCCAAAAAAGAATGCCAACAGTCCAAGGACGAAGCCATGCATGTTCATTGCATAAAGTTCAAAGGGAACAGGATTGATCACTAACACCTCGGCTACAAATGCGGCAAGGACCACCAATAGACCCCAAGGCTGGCTCATTGCCTTTTTGATCCAAGCGACCACTTTCCCCGAGTCGTTTTTCTTGAGGTAGAAAAAGAAAGGGGAGAGCACCAAGACATAGCAAAAGATATTTCCCAAAAACCAAAGGTGGCCGGGTGACCAGATGTACTGTTGGGTCATCCCATAGAAGTGCCTCCATAGCCACAGGTGAATGGGTACAATGACAAACATCCCAAATACAAAAGGCAATAGTATCCGTTGGGAGCGCTCTCCAATCAGCTGTGCCCAAGTCCTGGTTTGCATGGCGAAGTACATTCCCATGCCAGACACGAAGAAGAGAAGTGGTATCCTCCACACATTCAGCAATGACATCGGGATCCATAGGGCGCTCCACGGCTCATCGGAAGTGATGAAGCCAATCATGCGGCCCCAGGGTTGGACCCCGATGGCCACATGGTAGATGAGCAGTAGACCGATTGCAATTACACGCAACCAATCGATATCGTATCGACGCACATTTTTTATTTGATTTTCCATGTTTTTAAGGCAAAGTTTTTAGAGAAAGATCGGGTTGGACTTTCTTCCGTCTCCGGTAGTCCATCACTCGATTGAAGGGCCCTGTCTGACTCCGTGATTTCAGAACGTCTCGCTGCACTTACCTCAGCATCTCGGCGATCTCTGGACGGATTTTTTCCAAATAGGCATAGTCCAGCTTCAGTCCCATGGGAGCAAGCATATTGCCCATCATGTCATACACTTCCTTTACCTCGGCAAAAGGTGCGGATACATTGTCCAGTGCAGTTGTTCCGTATTTGTTCTTGATCGACTTGTCAGCACCCTTCGCCAGCAGCAACTGGACGATCTCAGGCCTTCCGAAAAAGGCGGCGGAAATCAATGCAGTGGAACCGTCGTTGTTTTGGAAATTGATGTCAGCACCGGCATCCAAGAGAAGCTTTGTCGCTTCTCGCTTATCAAAAAGCGCTGCCGTGATCAGGGGGCTTGAACCGCCAAAGGGATCTTTTTCATTCAGATCACTTCCCACGGCAATATGTTGCTTGATAGCGTCCAGATTGTCGGTAAGGATCGCAGTATGTAGATCAACATCGGGGGCACCTTCCCTTTTCTGGGCAGAAGAGTTGCATGATGCAAAGAATACCATACCCAAAACCAGAAGGCAGGCTAACAATTGGGGGTTTAGAATAGCTGTTTTCATGTCTTTATAGTTTGATTTTAATTTGTCACATGGAATCTCGCATTCCTATCAGCACTCCCTCGATTCGGTACGTTCTGGATGCTCGATTTCATGATGAATTTTGATTTGTTTTGATGCTGACAAAGTAAAAACAGCGGCTTGCGCCAGGCTAAACAGTCCTGCTCACAAATGCATAAGTCTTGCTTTGAGCGATATAAACTATGATGCAGGGATATAAAAAATCACGCAAAACGGCTAAGGAAAGGGTTTGCGAGGTGGTATTTGCAAGCGATAGAAATGAGCTGAGGCTTCGAGATCTGGCAAGCTCTACAGCCTTAGCGCCGTATAACTTTCCAAGCCGATTTCCAGCTTTTCAATATGGAACATCGAATGATCAACTCTTAATATCGAAGCATGGGACTTCCCTTATACCTCATCCCGCATTTCATATTTTTCTTCTAGTTTTACCTAATGACCACCGCTTCACCTCAGGATAAGGAATTTTTGGATCAGCTGATTGCGAAGATCGATTCGCATCTTGCTGAGGAAGCGTTTGGAGTGGCAGAGCTGGCAGAGGCCATGCATATGAGCCGGTCCAATCTGCTTCGGAAGGTCAAGAAGGTCAGCAATCTCTCCGTCAGTCAGCTCATCAATCAGATTCGTCTAGAGCGGGCCATGCATTTGCTTAGGACGGGTACCTTGAATGTTTCGGAGGTTTCGCATCATGTGGGATTCAACAGTCCTTCCTATTTTATCAAATGCTTTCGGGAGCACTTTGGCTATCCTCCTGGAGAAGTTGGGAAGCATATTGAAGTAGTTCCGCCGCCTTTGGAATTGTCCAAGCCTGAAGCTGCTGTATCCAGCCGCAGGGCTTGGATTATCGGAGCTTTGACGAGCCTTCTGTTCTTGGCATTGGGGTGGTTTCTTTTTGGTGGGCTTATTTTCGAAGAAAATCTTCAGCTCGAAAAGTCCATCGTTGTCCTGCCTTTCAAGAATGACAGCGCCGATTCCACGAATCTCTACCTCATCAATGGCCTGATGGAATCCACTTTGAACAACCTGCAAAAGATCAAAGACTTGAGAGTGCTCAGCCGTACCTCGGCCGAAAAGTACCGAAACAGTGATAAATCCATCCCGGAAATGGCAGAGGAACTCAAGGTCAGCTATCTGGTAGAAGGCAGCGGTCAGAAGATAGACGATCGCATCGTACTGAATATCCAGCTGATCGAAGGGGCTAGTGACCGACACCTTTGGGGTAAGCAGTACAGGCGCGAGGTCAGCGACATCTTTACCCTGCAGCAGGAGATTTCCCAGGATATAGCGAAGGAGATTCAGGCAGTGATCACGCCTGAGGAACAGTCGCGGATAGACAAAGTCCTTACCGAAAATCCCAAAGCCTACGATTCCTTCCTAAAAGGGCTGGATCTGCTAAATAAAGGAGGAGACGAAAATCTGCTACAATCCGTCACTTTCTTTGATCAGGCGATCCAGGAGGACAAAAACTTCGCCTTGGCCTATGCCTGTGCCGGATTCGCCTTTTACTATTACGATTTGTTCAGGGCTGAAAAAGGTCATCTCTACAAACTGGGGGAGTATTCAGACAAGGCTATGCTGTTTGATCCGACTTCAGCAGAAAGTCTCAGGGCAAAAGGCATGTATTACCTCTTGAAAAAAGAGTATGGTCAAGCCCTGCCTTTCTTGGAAAAAGGGCTGGAATACAACCCCAATTCCTCGGAGATCATCGGTTTGCTGGCGGACTTCTATGCCAACTACCTGCCCAATACCGGAAAGTATCTGGAATATGCGCTGAAAGGTATGCAGCTGGATGCCGGACCGGCCGATTCGGTGGCAACAAGCTACTTCTACCTTCGCTTGGGAAATGCGCTGGTCCAGGCTGGTTTTGTGGATGAGGCAATGGAATACATCGACAAGTCCCTGGTGTATTTCTCCGGCAACGTTTATTCCCGATATGTGCGAGCTTTTGTCAGTTATGCTCAGACCAAAGATCTGGAGAAGACCAGAGGGATGCTTATCGGGGAATTTGGCAGAGATTCGTCCAGATTTGATATACTCCAAGATATAGGGAAGGTGAGTTACTACCTGCGCGACTACGACTCTGCCTATTTTTACTATGAAAAATTCAACCAAATCCGAAACCAACAAAAGTTGAACGTGTATGTCCACGAGAATCAGATCATCGGACAAGTTTATCAAAGAGTAGGGAAGACCGCCGAAGCGGAAAGGTTTTTTCAGAGCTACAGGCAATACATTGAAAAAGACCAAACCATCTACAAAAACCTGGGTTTGGCGATGATGCACGCAAGCGATGGCCAATTAGACTTGGCGCTGGATTATCTACGGCTTTTCGCTGAGGAGGACAATATCCAACTGTGGGTTGTTTTGTTTTTGCCTCAAGATCCCATGGTGGATGAGCTCAAGAAGCGTAGGGAGTTTCGGGAAATTTGGGCCGGAGTGGAAAAAAAGTTCTGGGAAAACAACCGTAAAATCCAAGAACAACTCCAGGCAGAGGGGCTTTGGTAAATTTGGCTTGGTTAAAGGTTGTGGTTTTTTATTTCCCCCAGTTCCCTTATTTTTGGGGCTTCAAAAAAGGATTACTAATTAAGCATTTATGGCATATTTATTTACCTCAGAGTCAGTGTCTGAGGGTCATCCTGACAAAATTGCTGACCAGATTTCCGATGCGTTGATTGACAATTTTTTGGCCTTCGATCCCAATTCCAAAGTAGCTTGTGAAACTCTCGTGACCACCGGACAGGTGATCCTGGCGGGGGAAGTGAAATCAGACATCTATCTCGATGTGCAGAAGATCGCACGTGATGTGATCAACCGCATTGGGTATACCAAAAGCGAATACATGTTCGAAGGCAACTCCTGCGGAGTACTTTCAGCCATCCACGAGCAGTCCGCCGACATCAACCAAGGCGTGGAGCGCAAGAATCCTGAAGAACAGGGTGCCGGTGATCAGGGGATGATGTTTGGCTACGCGACCAACGAGACGGAGAACTATATGCCATTGGCGTTGGACCTTTCCCACATGATCCTGCGGGAACTTGCCGAGCTGCGAAGGGAAAACCAGGACATTACCTATCTCCGTCCTGACTCCAAGTCCCAGGTGACCATTGAGTACAGCGATGACAACGTTCCTCAGCGCATCGATGCGATCGTGGTTTCCACCCAGCATGACGACTTTGACGAGGAGGAGGCGATGCTGGCCAAGATCAAGGCGGATATCATAGACATCCTGATCCCGCGAGTGAAGGCCAAACTGAAGCCGGGGCTTCAGAAGCTTTTCACCGCCGATATCAACTACCACATCAACCCAACCGGCAAGTTCGTAATCGGTGGTCCCCACGGTGACACCGGTCTGACGGGACGCAAGATCATCGTCGATACCTACGGTGGCAAGGGTGCGCATGGAGGTGGGGCTTTCTCGGGAAAAGATCCCTCGAAGGTTGACCGCTCTGCCGCCTATGCAACACGGCATATCGCCAAAAACATGGTGGCTGCGGGCGTCGCCGACGAGATCCTCGTACAGGTATCCTATGCGATCGGCGTTGCGAAGCCTATGGGTATCTATGTGAATACTTACGGGACATCCAAGGTGGGATTGAGCGACGGTGAGATTGCCAAAAAGGTGGAAGCGATCTTCGACATGCGTCCCTACGCGATCGAGCAAAGACTGAAGCTACGGAATCCCATCTATGAGGAGACAGCGGCCTACGGGCACATGGGAAGAAAAAGCGAAGTCGTGACCAAGACCTTCTACTCCCCTTACCGTGACCAAATTTCCCTAGATGTGGAATTGTTTACATGGGAGAAACTCGATTACGTGAACAAGGTGAAAAGCGAATTTGGACTTTGATACGACATAGACACTCCAAGGCCCTGGTTACACGACCGGGGCTTTTTTGTTTCGGAATTTTTAGATCTTAGGCAGGGAAATTGCCATTTTTTCAATGTTCTTGGCCATAATTCATTAACTTGAATTTGACCGCCAAATACTCACCGGGATTTCATCCCATGTTTTTAAGCTAAACCAATGTCAAAAACAATTATTGTCTCCAACAGACTCCCTATTTCGCTTCGCCCAAAAAATGGCCATTATGAATACACTCCTTCAGCTGGAGGATTGGCTACTGGCCTGGGATCCATCTACAAAGAGGGTGAAAATATCTGGATAGGATGGCCAGGAAATGTGGTCGATGAGCCAGAGAAGAGGGCGGAGATCTTCTTGGATCTCCATAAGCACAAGATGGTGCCGGTATTCCTCTCCCAAAAGGACATAGAAGAATTTTACGAAGGCTTCAGCAATGAAACGCTCTGGCCGGCCTTCCACTATTTCACCCAATATATTGCTTATAATCCCGAGCATTGGGAGGCTTACCTCCGGGTCAACGAGTTGTTTTGCGAAACGATCCTGAAAAAAGCCCAGCCAGACGACACGATCTGGATCCATGACTATCAGCTGATGCTCTTGCCAAAAATGCTCAGGGATGCGTTACCTGATGCCACGATAGGGTTTTTTCAGCACATCCCATTTCCTTCCTATGAGATCATTCGAATGATCCCTTGGAGAAAGGAGATACTTGAGGGCGTGTGTGGAGCTGATTTGGTCGGCTTTCATACTTATGACGACATGCGCCACTTTTTGAGCGCAGTCAGCCGTATCATCGGCCTTTCCTCCGAAAGCGGTACGATCCAGGCGGAAAACCGCATTATCAATGTCGATTCTTTTCCCATGGGAATTGACTACGGCAAATTTGAAGACCAAGCCAAAAGCAGCAAAACACAAAGCCTGGTCAAAGAATACCGTCGGCAAGTGGGCGACCAGCAACTGATTATCACCATTGACCGCCTCGATTACTCCAAGGGAATACCACAACGTCTTCAGGCATTTCATGATCTGCTGACAGAGCATCCCGATCTGCATGGCAAAGTATCCATGATCATGATCGTCGTTCCCAGTCGTGACATGGTCCAGTCATATAAGGAACTCAAGGAAGAAATCGACCTACTGGTCGGCAGGATCAATTCCTCGTTTTCGACGCTCAATTGGGTGCCTGTTCACTATTTTTATCGAGGCTTTCCTTTTGAGGAGTTGAGTGCTTTTTACAGCATGTCAGACATTGCCTTGGTCACACCGCTGCGCGATGGGATGAATCTGGTATGCAAGGAATTTGTCGCAAGCAAGATCGACCAGAGGGGAGTTTTGATCCTTTCAGAAATGGCAGGAGCGGCAAAAGAGCTTCGCGAGGCGATTCTCGTGAATCCAAATGACAAGCGTGCCGTGGTTGATGCCATCTATCAAGCCCTGACCATGGAGCCTTCGGAGCAAAAAGTCCGAATCCGCTCGATGCAGGAAAGCCTCCAAAAGTACGATGTGTTCCAATGGGTTAAGGTTTTTATGGATCGCCTTCGTCATGTTAAGGCAAAGCAGGCCGAGTTTACCTCAAAAAATGTCGACCAAAAAGTGATTGAGGAAATAAGCGAGGCTTTTCGGTCAGCCCATGAACCCGTTCTTTTCCTAGACTATGACGGTACGCTTACGGGATTTACATCCAATCCTCAAAACGCCGTTCCAGATCAGGAGCTAAAGGATCTTGTCAGAGACTTAAGCCGGATGGCCCAGGTTGTTATCATTTCCGGAAGGGACAAGGATACGCTCGAAAAGTGGTTTCATGACTTTCCCATAGATCTGATCGCGGAGCACGGGGTGTGGATGAGAAGGAAAGAAAACCAAGATTCTTGGGAGTTGTATGCCGAAGTTGACGACCATTGGAAGCAGGATATCCGCAATGTGATGGAATACTACGTCTTGCGGACTCCAGGTGCATTTATTGAGGAAAAACACCATTCCTTGGTTTGGCACTATAGAAAAGTAGAAAGCGGTTTGGGCGACCTCAGGATGCGGGAATTGTTTAGTCACCTAAAATATATGGCAAGCGGATATAACCTCCAGGTATTGGAAGGGAATATGGTCTTGGAAATCAAACGACCGGATATCAACAAGGGAAGGGCGGCATTGACTCTGCTGAAAGGTCTTGAAAATGACTTCATCCTCGCCATAGGCGATGACTGGACCGACGAAGATACTTTTAAGGCACTTCCCAAGGAGGCTTACACGATCAGAGTGGGATACAGCTATACCCAAGCCACGTACAACATCAAGTCTTTCCGGCAGGTAAGGCAGCTACTAGCTGCCCTGACCAAATAGATGGAATTGCCGGGTTGGGGTCTAGAGAAAATTGGGTTTGTCCAGTTTTCTCCCAATTCGAAACGCTGCATTCATCAGGCCGACATGGGAATAGGCTTGCGGAAAGTTGCCCCATTGGCTCCCAGTGGCCTGATCCACGTCTTCTGAAAACAACTGCAGGTGGTTGCAGTACTTGGTCAGGGTTTCAAAGCCCTCAATGGCTTCGTCGAGTCGGTTGACACAGGCCAGGGCCTCGATGTACCAGAAGGCACAGATGAGGAAAGTCGTCTCCGGTACCCCAAAATCATCCTTGTGCTTGTAGCGGTAAAATAAGTAGTCTTTGGCCAACAGCTCACTTTCCAAGGCTTTAAGATGGTTGTTTGCCCGCTCGATGTCATTGCCAAAATAACCCATGGTGATCAGCTGTAGCGTGCTTGCATCCATGTGGGTGACGCCGATCGCCTGTGCATAGGCCTTACGCTCCGGAAGGTAGCAGGCTTCTATTTTTTTGATGGCGGCATTTTTTAACGCTGTGGCTTTTTGATGCATTTCCTCGTTGTTGAGACGGGCTGCGATCTTGATGGCGGCGGAGGCACCTGCCCAGTGGAACAAAAATGTGTAGCAATGTTCTTGCGCCAAGTTTCTGAATTCCCACAGCCCAGCATCCTTTTCCTCCATCGTCTGTTCTATCTTGTTCAGCAGATTCATGATCATGGGCTCTGAATAGCTCCGCTCTTTCGCCGTAAACCGGTGATCCGAGTACAGCGGCAGCAGGGAGACGAGCACCTGGCCATAGAGATCATTCTGTACGTGGGTGTATGCCAGATTACCAAACCGAACTGGTTTGTTTCCCAAGTAGCCTGCTAGGGTGCTTATTTCTTCGGACAAAAACCAATTGCCCGTGATGGAGTACAGGGGCTGATAGCGATTGTCCTGTACGGTAGGGAGATTTTGGATGTAGTCAAAATACTTTTCCAACTCCTCAAAGTGGCCTATGCTGTTGAAGCATGTCAGCGTATAGTAGCTGTCCCGGATCCAACAGAAGCGGTAGTCCCAGTTGCGGGTGGAGCCTGGAGACTCCGGCAGGGAAGTGGTGGATGCTGCGATGATCGCCCCGGTGTCTTCGTATTGGTGGATTTTTAGGATGAGTGCAGAGCGTAGGACTAGGCGCTGGTGAAAATTGTAGATACTGGTGGACTTGACCCATGAATACCAATAGTCTGCGGTGGCTTGGAGAAATCGCTCGGCTGTCGATTCGATAGGCGCTTCGAGTGGGCGACCATAGGTAAAAACCAAATAAATAGGGCGTTGTAGTACAAAGCTTTTTTCCTCTACGATAAAGCTAAGAGGTGCGTTGGTCGTGAGGCGTATCTCCTGCTCACCGCTCAGAAATTGGATATGGTTGCTACCCTGAGTTCCCTTAAGTTTTTTGCTTCCGCGCTCACTTACAGGCAGGCATTTGATTCGAATCTTGGGGGATCCTGATATAGGCTCGATCTTGCGGATCAACATTAGCGGTCGGTAGTAGCGATCATAATTCTTAAATCTGGGAGCAAAGTCAGTGACCTTGTATCGCTCTTTCCCGCTTTGGATGATCGTTTGGAGTATGTTGGTATTTTCCAGATAGGATTGGCTTGACTCAAACTCTGCGGATTCGGGAAGAATGGTGAATTCTCCGCCTTTTTCCTTGTCCAACATGCCCCCAAACAAAAAGTCGGAATCGAATCTGGGCATGCAAAGCCAGGAAATATTGGTGTTTTTTTGGATGTGGGCGATAAAGGAGCAATTCCCGATCAAGCCGGAATCATACAAGTGCTTTTCCATCTAACAAGGGATTTGGTGAAAAAAACTAAGCAACAGCGGTTGCTATCAATTAAGTAAATGCCTGAATACAATCAAAAGAACTGACCCCAGAACTTCCAAAATCAGACCAAATAATAAATACAGGCAATTACCTAGCCATCATGATCCAACCATTCGGATCCACCAACGGAGGAATTGTGCTATTTACTTGGGTTGGTTTCGGACCGAGGTTCATCTTCACCAGTCCATCTGAAGTCTCGATTTCCACAGGCATGGAGAAGTCAATTCCTTGAAGGGAAATGGCGTAACTCGACTTTCCCTTTTTCGCCACCTTCAGCTTCGGCAATTCGGTGGTGTATAGATATAACCCAAAAAAGCCTTCCAGGTTTTGTCCCGTGTAAGTTTGGACAAAGTCGGTGAAGTCCTTGGTGCTGACTTTGTTTTGGTAGGTGAATCGCTCGTCATTCGCGAAAGCCTTGATCATGGGGAAAAAGACCTCGTCACCCAAAATCCCGCGGAGAGAGTGGATGACCATGGCTCCTTTGGAGTAGATTTCCCCATGGTAGGATTCGCCTTCAGTAGAATTGGGGGCGCTCACCACGGGCTTGGCGTGGGGGATATACTTGTAGTCACCTTTCACTTTGGCAAAGTAGGCATCAGGCCCGCCATGCTCCCAATAAAACAGGAAATCCCCATAAGCGGTCAAGCCCTCGTGAATCCACATGTCGGCAAAGTCCGCGACTGAGATCTTGTTGCCAAACCACTCATGGCCGAGCTCATGGTGCAGCAGCCAGTCGTATTGGGTGTCTCCCATCGGGACAAACTGAAAATTGTTGCCATAGGCGTTGATCGTCTGGTGCTCCATGCCAAGGTATGGCGTCTCCACGACGGATATTTTGTCTTTCGGAAAAGGGAAGGCTCCAAAATACTTCTCATGCGTCTCCGTACTCACTTTCAGCAGCTCAAGTAGCTCGGCAGCTTTTGCGCGGTTTTCCTGCAGCACCCAGACGTGCATGGGCACTATCTCTCCGGACACGGATTGGAACTCCAGACTTTCCTCGGTAAATATCCCCATCGTGAAGTTGATGTTATACACGTTGATAGGGTAGTCTGTCGCCCAGTGATAGCTGATCTTATCTTCCGTTTCGGTGGTCTCTAGCAGGTGGCCATTGGAAGCGACGAAATAGGGCTTCGGGGCGGTGAGCAGCAGGTCGACCCCTTCGCTAGGTTCACTGGAAGGATGATCCAGCCCCGGCATGAAAATCTGTGATCCCTCACCCTGCGAAGACAGCCCCATCCAGTGATTGTCCAATTGGTCCTTTTCCCAAGTAAAGCCCCCTTCCCAAGGTGGGTTGGGCGCGATGGGGGTTTTTCCGCCATAGAAAACCTGTACCTGATCGCAGGTACAATCGATGGGGATAATGTCGAGCAGGTCATTTTGGTGCTGAAACTCCACATCTTTTCCCCCCATTGTGACCCTTTCTACCTGATAGCCATCGATCAGGTTTAATCGCAGTGTGTCTAGTTTTTCTTCGGAGGAAAAGGTGATGATGTTCGATCCGCGTATACTTTGGGTTTCTGGGAAAAATTCAATCTCTAGTTGGTAATGGCGAATATTGAGCTTCTTTTGAAGGGGATCCACTGGGCCGCCCCAATCCCAATCCTGTCCAAAGGAAACTTGGGTGAGAAGGACTAAAAAGAAAACGATGGCAGTATTTTTCATGGTAAAAGTAAACCTTGAGTCTAAGGTAATCGGTAGAGGATTTCTTTCAGAGGTACTCCGAATTCTTCCGAATGTTTTTCGGACACCTTTCTAAAGCCATAGCTTTCGTAGAGATGCACTGCCGGGTCAAGTCCACTCGTCGTGTAAAGATAGGCACCGGCATAGGATCTTTGCCTGAAATACGCCATCCATTCGTTCATCAGCCGTCTGCCCAAGCCAGTGCCGCGGTGTTCTTTTTCGAGAATAAAATAGCGCAACTGGGCTTGGTTTTCCGGACGATGCATAAGCAGCAGAAACCCGATCATTTTCGCCCCACTTTCCACCACCCACACTCGGTCTTTTTCCGGATCATATTGACGGTAAAACTCAAGCAAGCTTTCCATGACATAGGCTTCAAACCCTTGCCCAAATCCGTGCTCTGCAGCGTAGATCTTGCCGTGAAGAGATGCTACCTGCCCAAGGTCGCCGGGCAACAAGGTATTTCGGATAGAAAGCGTAGACATGTCAGAAGTTTACATTAGGTACAAAATCAAAACCGCCCGAAGATCTCCGGGCGGTGCTTGTTTAGTCTTCTGCAAAGTTGAAGGCATCGACCTGTTCTTTGACCCAATCCTGGTATTTCCCTTTTCGGTACTCTACCCATTCGCTTTTGTATTTGGACCCGTCGATCAAAAATTTGAACCCGGTAGCGGCCTTTGGCTTGCTGAGCGCATTGACCAAGTCCTCGGCGAGGTTTCGCTCCTTTACCTTTCGGTCGATGAAATCCTGCATCATCTGGTGCTCTTGGGCTGGTTCCATTCTCGTGAATTCCGCAAAATTGTCCGGATCTTCATCAATTTCGTCCAATATGTCTTCCTCTTCGGGAGTCAGATCGTAATTGAAATAGTCTTCGTCATCAGGCATTTGATGGATCTTCTTCTTGTCGATTTGGTAGAAGCAGATCATTCCTTTGAGTAACTGGGCAGCAATATTGTCTACCTCTTTTTCAGTAAGCGAAAGCATGTATTGGTGTCAAGATTTATCTAAAAAAACGAAAGGTAAAATTTCGGCAAATTGTTTCAAACATAGCAATCCCAAGGCCAAAAAATAGCCTTATATCTGTCGATTTATGATTTTTTGTAAAAGCGCCGTATCTAGCTCATGCCCACTGGGATAGTATAGCCTCCGAATCGGTTTTCCAAGGCTTGCGATCAGCTCCTCCTGCTTTACAATATTGTCTTGGCTGATGATGTCGTCTTTCTCCCCAAGTGCAAGGATTAACCTCGTCCCGGAAAAGGCATCCCGTGCGATCTCCAGGTTCAAGTCCAGCGCAAATCCACCCGCCCAAAGCACCAGCGTGCTTATTTTCCCTTCCCAACGGCTTGCCCAACGAGTGGCGGTAGCGGCGCCTTGGGAGAATCCCAAAACGTGGACATTCGGCTGTTTAGGATAATTTTTTAGGATAGTGTCCATCAGCCCATCCAGAAGTCGGTGGTTGTTGGCAATGGCCGTTTCACGTTCGTGTTTGGTCATCCAGTTTGCTCCGACCCTGCCTTGGAATCCCTCCAAATAGTTATAGTTGGTTCCTTCAGGAGCTATGAAAAGTCTCTCCGGTGTCGAAAATGGCTTGAACTTCCGGACAAAAAACTCTGCCAATTGACCGTATCCGTGCAAGACAAGCCAGATTTCATCCTCTTGGTAGCTAGGCTCTTGGGATAGGTGGTAGTGTGCTTCGTACTCAAATCGGATGGTTTGTTTCACGGGGAGTGAGACTTTTTTTTTGGAATAGCCGAAGATAGTTTGTTTGATCTTCGATAGTGGCAGCCTAGCCCATGCAGGTTACTTGTGCTTTTTCAGGTTTGAAGCAATGACGAGGTAGGGTACACCGATGAAAATGGCTGCGAAAAATAGTGTATGCTGCAGGGAACCATCCCCCGTGATTTTGGCTGCAAGGTAGCCGATTAGGATGAGGGCAGCCATTCCAAACATTCCATTTCGGAAGACTTTGGCAACCGCTTCCACGTTAAATTGTCCTTTTTCGGAAGAGGACATCGTGTTATATCCGGCTATCAGAAAGTACATCTTTCCATATTTTACAAGAGCTCCCAAAACGAGAAAGAAAATGGCGATTCCGATCATGGCTTTTTGGTTTAAGGCACCGAGATTGAAAATGTACTTGTCCTAAATGTAATGAAATACAGCTGGTTTCCTTTTGTGCAACTAGAAAATACGGAAAAAATAGACGGGACGCGGTTCATCTCTATGTATTAAGATCATTGAATTTCAGCGGTAGCAGTTCGGAGATTCCTTTAACCCGCAGTATATTTCCATTTTGTCTCAGAATCAGCATCGTCACCGGTTTTCCAAAGCGCTTTTCGGACTCATTGATCGTCTGTCGGCAGATGCCGCAGGGGGAGACTTCTGCCCAGACTTCCTCGCCGGCGCGCCTTGCAACGATGGCAAGCATTAGCGGTGCCGAGTCGGGATAGTTGGCACCAGCATAGCCTAGCAGCAGGCGTTCAGCACAGGATCCGGCCGGGAAACTGACATTTTCCTGGTTGGAAGACTGGAGGACTTCACCGTTTTCCAGCAAAACGGCGGCGCCCACTTGGAAGTTGGAATAAGGCGCATAGGCCATCTTGGATACTTCCTGCGCTCTCGACAGCAAGTTCTGCTCTCGATCATCCAGCTCTTCCGGGCTCAATTCCTCGATTTCCGAATTCAGATTTATCTTTTTCAAACAATGAGATTGCTTTGGGCAAATGCAACACTTCAAAGTAGGGAAATGTTCGAGAATTACCTTCAGCCAGTCTATATCCCCGGGAAAATATTCCCATTTTAGTTGTGTAAACTTTAGAGATGAGCACGATTTTAATTCTTGGAGCGGGGAAATCCACCTCTTTTTTGATCGATTATTTGGCAGATACCTGTGCCAAAAAGGACAGGCACTTGATAGTGGCTGATCTGGACTTGGAGGCGGCGAAGGCGAGACTGCAAAGTCGTCCGGGTACAATAGCGGAATTTCTGGATTCGATACATGACGCAAAGAGACGTGAGTTGATCTCTGTAGCTGACGTGGTGATCTCTATGTTGCCGGCGTCTATGCACCCCTTGGTTGCGTCGGATTGCTTGAGCTTGGGCAAGCATTTTTTTTCCGCATCCTACGAATCATCGGAAATGAAAGCCTTGGCCCCTGAAATAGAACAGAGAGGGCTTTTCTTTCTCAATGAATGTGGCTTGGACCCGGGAATAGACCATATGTCAGCCATGAGGATCATCCATTCCGCAAAGGCAAGGGGAGAGGAGATCGTCTCCTTCAAGTCCTATTGCGGTGGCCTCCTGGCTCCAGACTCGGAGGATAATCCGTGGAATTACAAGTTTACCTGGAATCCCAGAAATGTCGTCCTCGCTGGCGTCGGGACCTCCTGCTATATCGAAAAGGGTGATATGAAGTATGTGCCCTACCACCGGCTTTTTCACCGCTTGGAGCCGGTTAGTATCTCGGGTTTTGCAGCATTCGAGGGGTATCCTAATCGGGACTCACTGAGCTATCGTGCAAAATATGGGCTGGAGGATATCCCAACCATGCTTCGCGGCACGCTTCGAAGAATCGGTTATTGCCGAGCTTGGGACGTTTTCGTACAGCTGGGAATGACTGACGACTCGACTCAAATGGAGCTGCCACAGGGCGCGACATTAAAGCAATTTTTGAATGCTTTTCTGCCCTATCATGACCAGTTGAGTGTGGAGGAAAAGCTCGCGGAGGCGATTCCAGAGTTGGATTTTCCGACTTTTGAAAAGATCCAGTGGCTGGGATTTTTTGAAGACCGCAAGCTGCCCAAAACCCAAGGCACACCCGCCCAAATCCTGCAGGCTATCCTGGAGATTGATTGGGAGCTACAGCCGGAGGACAGGGATATGATCGTGATGAAGCACCTGTTTGAGATTTTGACAGCAGAAGGGACAAAAAATATTACCTCTACGCTGGTTTGCTTGGGGGATGATGCGGTGCGCACTGCGATGGCCAAGACCGTTGGCTTGCCTTTGGCAATCGCGGTTGATCTTTTTTTGGATGGCAAAATATCGATCACGGGGCTCCATATTCCGACTATCCCGGAGCTGTATGTTCCTATTTTGCTGGAATTGGAGAGGTGGGGAATCCGATTTGAAGAGCAAGTTTGGAGTTGAATTCCGTCAATACCCAAGCAAAAAGCCTGAAAGCAAGCTCGAATAGTACGTGGAGTAGGATCTATCCGCATTTTTCAGCGTGATGATTTCCTCCGTGCAATCCTCCTCATGCTGGGAAAAGGAACAAATTTCCCGATAGAAGAGCTTGTCAGGAGTATCTCTTACCTGTGTCCTTTGACCTAGTCGCAGTCCGGAATTTTCGGCGAGAATCTGTAAATCCCGCATTTGCCTTGGAGGCAAGATCGCCCAGAACTTTCCTTCTCGCGAAAGTAGGGAAGATACTTTTACTACCAACTCTTCAAAAGACAGCTCATCTGTATGAAGTGCCCGGTTTCGCTTGGAATCGGGAGATTTCAAGTGGTCTGCGAAATAAGGAGGATTGCTCACGATCAAATCAAACTTGTCCTCTGTCGCAAAATCCTGAACTCTTGCCTGAATGAGGGATAGTCTGCCAGCAAACGCGCTCCCGCTGAAATTCTCCGCGGCTTGCTCGGCAGCATCGGGGTCAATTTCTACTGCGGTGACCTGCGCGTCGGGAAAGCGCTGGGTCAGCATCAGGGCAATGACCCCAGTGCCGGTACCAATGTCTAGGATTTTTGTAGGGTTTTCAGCTTTCGCCAGCGAACCCAAAAGGATGGCATCGGTACTGAGCTTCATCGCGCAGCGATCCTGGTGGATGCGAAACTGCTGGAACTGAAACCAGGAATTGCCCATCAGTTTCTGGCTTTGCTGAAGAATTTGCTTCGAAAACCAGCTCTGTCCTCCATCGTGTTCAAATCGTCTTCAGAAACCCGCTTCACACTTTCTATGGTGTAAAAGGCTTTTTCGTCCACCTCTTTGACCTTGGAAATGAATTCTTTCAGGGAATCTCTCTTCATGACGGTGAACAGCAGATTGACCTTGCCATATCGCCCTTCACCGCCCACATTGGTGAATCGGTAGTTTTTTTCCTTCATAAACTCGAGCAGCTCAGGGTGTGGCGTGGGGGTGATCACCCGTACCAGTACCCGGCCGATGGCGAGCTTTTCCTCCAAGGCCATCCCTACAAAAGTTCCTGTCGCAAACCCGCCAGCATAGGCGATGTAGGAGATGGGATTGTCCACGTTTTGGAAGATTTGCCCGATTGCCAAGAGCCAGATCATGGCTTCAAAAAAACCCAAAACGGGTACGATTCCCTTTTTTCCGTTCATCATAAACATGATGCGGAGCGTGTTGATCGATACGTCGCCGATTCGCGCCACAAAGATCAGAAGCGGCATCAGGACGTAATTGAGCAGGTTGTCGGAGATTCCTAGGGAGTTAAACAAGTCTTGCATGAGTGTGTAAAAGCTTGCGCAAAAATACGGGTTTTATCGTGGATGCCGGCCCTGAAAATCCTAGAGTATCTTTTTATCCCGTCCTGCAGGAATGCCAAAGGCCAGGAATTGGACGGTCATCAGGAGCAAAAACCAAATCAAGAAATCCCAATTGCCAAACATGTCCATGGAAATTCCAAAAAGCAGGGGACCGAGGGCGGCGAGGATATAACCGGCCGACTGGACCATACCTGAGAGTTTTGCCGTAGTCATGTCTTCTGCCGAGCGAAGCGAAATGAGGGTGTAGGCGATGCTTAGACTTGCTCCGCTGCCTATTCCGATGATAGTAAGCGCAACGTAGGTGACGAGCTCGTTTTCGATAAATAGCGTCCCATAGCCGAGTACATAGCCGATGCCGACAGTCAGGATTACATTTGATTGCTCACGTAGCTTGATCAAAAGACCGGGAACAAAGAAGGTTCCGATAAGTGAGATTAATTGCATGTAGGAAAGGGAAATTCCAGCCTTCATCGGAGTCATGCCCCGGGCTATCAGCATGTCCGGCAGCCAGGTGATCAGCGTAAAATACATCACTGACTGAGCCCCCATGAAGAGCGTGACCTGCCAAGCGAGCCTCGAAGCCCATACGTTTTTGGCTGGGAGAAGCTTGGTTTGACTGGCGGATTGATGCGGCTTCAATTGGGGAATCCAAATTGCAAGCGCCAACACCATCAGGATGCTCCAAGATGCAAGAGATCCTCTCCATCCCCAGCCCAAATCGACGGCAAGAGGTACGCTCACTCCAGAGGCGATCGCGGCAAAGAGCGACATGCCCGTGGTAAGAATTGCCGTTAGAAGGCCGATCTTTTCGGGCAGGCGGGCTTTAAAAAAGGGAATCATCAGGACATTGGCGATCACGATGCCGATGCCCGTCAATGCGGTGCCTAAATATAGCAACTCGATGCCCCCGAGCACTCGGATCAGCACACCCACAGTCAAGAGAACAATTCCGAGAAATATGGCTTTTCCATGTCCCAGCCTCTTTCCAATCGAAGGCGCAAAAAGAGAGAAAATGGCAAATGTGAGCAGGGATAGCGTAGTCAGAAACCCCGCCAGCCCATTGGAAATCCCCAAGTCCTCCCGAATAAAAGGGATCAGCGGTCCGACAGATGCGATGGAAGTCCTCAGGTTGATGGACACCAGGATGATGCCGAGGATGAGGACCGCATGGCGGGAGGATTTGGACATTTAGGAATTTTGATTTACGATTTGCAGCGTCGGTCCTCTGGGGATTGAACTTTTAACTAGCTAGCCTTTACTCTAGATCGTTAGGCTCTTGACTCCACCAGGTCCTTCACACATTCTACCCAGATATTCTCAGAGTTTAAGCTAGGTACCAAGTCCCATTCTTCTCCTCCCGCTTCCAGGAATTTGTCCCGGTATTCACCTGCCACTTCTACGGTAGTTTCCAGACAGTCGGCGACAAATGCCGGAGAAAATGCCAGCACCTTTTTGACGCCTTGAGCCGCTAACTCAGTGATGACTTCGTCGGTGTAAGGCTTTACCCAAGGGTCTTTGCCAAGTCGGGATTGGAAACAATTCACGGTTTTTTCTTCAGGAATGCCCATCTCAGCTGCGATCAATCGGGTCGTCTCAAAACATTGCGCCCGATAGCAGTAGGTGTTCGAAGGGCCATATTTATTGCAGCAGGCACCGAGCTGGCAATATCCGCCAACTGACCCTTTGAGAATCTGCCGCTCGGGGAGCCCGTGGTAAGAAAACAGGATTTTGTCGTAATCTCTCTCTTTGATGAGAGCGTTGCCGCGCTCAGCCCATGCGGCAATGAATTGTGGATGATCCAGGAAATTGCTGATGAAAGAAAACTCAGGAATGATTTGCCAGCCTTGCGCAATCTCCATCACTTTGTCGATCACTGAGCCAGTAGAAGCTGAGGCATATTGTGGGAAAAGTGGCAAAACTATAATTTTGCCTACTTTTTCTTTCCGCAGCTCTTCCAGTCCTGATTCTATGGAGGGGCTTTGGTAGCGCATCCCGATGCTGACGACATACTTTTTGGGGTCCAGCTTTTCAGTCAGTTTTTCACGAAGGTCCACGGTGTGAAAAAGCAAGGGAGAACCTCTATCCGTCCAAAGTTTGCGGTATTCATGGGCAGACTTTGGAGCTCTAAAGGGCGCTATGATGAAGTTGATCAGCATCCATCTGGACAAAAAAGGAATGTCGATCACCCGGGGATCCATCAGGAACTCCCGGAGATATTTTCTTACATCGCTTGTCTCCGTGCTGTCTGGAGTCCCTAGATTCACCAGCAAAACGCCGGTTTTCGCTTTATTCATCGCCATGGATTGCTTTCAGATTTCCTTTGGAAAGCCCAAAAATAGCGGCTTTGTTTAAATTCTCCCGATTGATCTTTTCGAAGACCGATTGAAAGGAAAGGCGGGAAAAGATATCTTGGCGAAACGTACTGAAGAAAAACGCTATCCGGTACTCAGATCTTCAGCTTTCCGGCCCATCCCATCAAAGGCCCAGAGGCGATGCTAGAGATCAGTGCCAATATCACCAAGCCGATAAAGAGCGAGTCGGAAACCAAGCCGGCATCCAAGGCAATCAGCCCTAGCACGATGTCCATGCTTCCGCGAGTACTCAAGCCGAAACCCACCACGATGGATTCCTTTCGCTTGATTCCCGCCCACCGGCCCCCTATATACGCGCCAAAATACTTCGTGAGCAAGCCGACCACGACCACCACTCCCACTATTCCTAGGTCAAAAGACTCGATGAAGTTCACTTTCAATCCAATGCTAAGAAAGAAGATGGGAGCAAAGATGTTATTGATAAACTGGTGGAGGATTTCCTTGGCCTTTTCGGTAAGATATTCGGAATCTCCCAATGCGACGCCGATAATAAATGCTCCGAAAATCGCGTGAATGCCGATGAACTCGGTAAATGAGGCCGCCAAAAAGCAGATTGCCAAGGAGAGGGACAAGAGTCCGCCGGGCCAGGCGAGTTTCTTGTTGATCCATGGCAAAACCCGATTGATCAGACCCTTCCCGACAGTAAGCATGATCAGTGTAAAAGCGAGGGTGAGCCCTATGGTTTGCCATATTCCCAAGCCGCCTTTCCCCGATTCGGATAATGACAGGATTACCGAGAAGACTACCCAGCCCAAGACATCCACGATCATCGCGGCAGCTATGATCAAGAGACCCGTGGAGGTCTTGAACAAGCCCAGATCCATAAGGACTCTCGCTACGACTGCCAGAGCGGTGATCGAGATGGCTAGCCCAAAGAACGTCGATGCGACTATCCTGTCATTGATGTTGACGCCCAAAAATTCGGGGAAAGCATAGGCGACGACAAATCCCGCGATGATAGGCAGTATCATGGAGGCGACGGCGATTTTCAGTGCATTTTTCCCTTGGTTCCACACCACCTGTAGCTCCACTTCCAGCCCGGCAATAAACAGCAGCAGTACGACCGATATTTGTATAAAACCGTCCAAGGCGATGTTGGACATCTCGTGCGAACCAAACAGATACGTGTGGAAATCGGGCAGGAGCGTACCCAGTATGGTGGGACCGATAATGATACCAGCCAATATTTCGCCCACTACGGCGGGCTGCTTGAATTTCCTTGCGAGCTCGGCAAAAGCCCTCGCCATTATTAAAAGGGTCGCTAGTTGAAGGAGAAGGTTGATGACCTCCTGGTGATTGAGTGATTCCATGGAGGTTTACTTTTTTACGATCAATAGGTTGCAGGGAAGAGTGCTGAGGATATCTTCCAGGTCATGGGGAAAGATGCGATCAAAAAAGGTCAGCCTTCGGCCATCGCCTACCACGAGGAGATCAGCATCGATTTTTTCACAAAATCGAGCCAATTCTACTGCCCAGCGGCCACCAGTGACCTTGATGTTGATCCGCAGGCCCTTGTGGTCGAGGTCCTTCAGGATGTCTTGCACGTATTTTACTTCGTCTTGGACGAGCAGTCTGCGGGTTTGTGAGGCTTCTTCCTCGGAGTCCTCGCTGGCCGTCCCCATCATCAGGCCATACATCTTGATTTCGTTGAGGATGGAGATCTGGCTGGAGTCAACCGTTTTGGCAAACTCCAGTCCCTGACGAATAACCAGGGGAGTCACGGGAAGCTGGGTCCCGTTGATGACCACTTTCTTGAATTCTGATGTGGTGACTTTTGGATCGATAAGGGTCAGTACCGAGCAGTTTGCCTTGCGGATAATCTTGCGTCCTACCGAGCCGAGGTAGTACATCAGGAGTCCTTCCTCTTTTAGTGCTCCCGACACCAAGAGATCCACCTCTTCCTCCTCGCAAGCCTCCAGGATTTTTTTTACGGGCTTACCCTGCTCCTTCCACAGGATCTTGGTTGTCGTGGGATCCAAGTCCAACCGCAGAACCAAATCGTCAAGTCTTTTTGTCAGATCTTCTGTTTTTTCCCCTACGTGGATCAGGATTAGATTACTTTCAAAAAGCTCCGCCAACCTTTTGGCTTCAGAGACTAGGGCCTCCATCCGGGGAGAAAAGGCTATGGCAAGGGCTATTTTTTTGTACATGATCAAAGTCTAACTCTGTCAAATAAGCCAATTTTTATTAATTCACCAATGTCTATGCACATTCGAACCACTCATCCAGTGGGGTATCCGCTTGAGCGTGATTTCTTTTTTCAAAAAAAAGCGGTCGAAAAAACCTCCGGAATTTTTCCTAAACTACCCTAGAATTCTTTATTCAGAAAAAACCCGAATCCTTACCCTATGAGAAAATTCCTACTCACTGGATTGATGCTAGGGAGTCTGCTTGGTACTGCAGTTTTTGCCCAGTCGGACTATCCCACGCTCAGTCAGATCACCCAAAGGCTCCAAAAACTGGACGGCAACGCCTCTGTGGAGCTCACCTCCCTCACCAAGACGGAGGGTGGAAAGGACGTTTACGTGCTTAAGGTCGGCGCTGGAGCGGCAGACGAGAAGCCGGCAATCGCGGTGGTTGGTGGCGTGGAGGGCTACCATGTCCTCAGCGTCGAGCTGGCACTGCAGTTTGCCGAGAAGCTCGTGGCCGACCATGAAGAAGCCTTGGAGAAAACCACGTTTTACATTTTTCCCAACATGTCTCCTGACGCGTATGAGCAGTATCATGCCGCACTCAAGTACGAGCGCCGAGGTAATGCCGTGGCCGTGGACCATGATCGCGATGGCAAGCCTGGGGACAACGGCTACACCGACCTTAACGGGGACGGGATGATCACCTGGATGCGTGTGGAGGATTCCATGGGAGAATGGATTCCCTCCAAAGAAGACGAGCGGGTGCTTGTAAAAGCCGATCGCGCTAAGGGCGAAGCCGGGAAATACAGCCTCTATCGCGAGAGCAAGGACGATGACAAAGACGGCAAATTCGCCGAGGATCTAAAGGAGGGAATTGCCTTCAACAAGTCCCTGACCTACAAGTTTCCGGTTTTTGAGCCGCTGGCCGGAGATATTGCGGTATCGCAGAAGGAAAGCCGGGCGATGCTCGACTACCTGTTTGAGCAGTGGAATATCTTCGCATTCGTGACTTTTTCCCCGGCAAACAATCTCAGCACCCCACTAAAGTACAGCGCGGGAGATGCCAAGAAGCGGGTGATCACTTCCATTTTGGAAAAAGACCAAGCCGTCAATGCGATGGTGTCGGGGATCTACAATGAAACCGTCAGCCAAAAGGCTTTTCAGCAAAACAACCAGGGCACTGACGGAGACTTCTTCCAGTGGGCTTATTTTCATTTTGCGAGATTGAGCTTCTCAACCCCCGGCTACTGGACACCGGAGTTTAAAGCGAAAACCAATGCCGAAGCCAACTTGCTCGCATGGTCCGACTCCCTAGGACAGGAAGTGTTTGTTCCCTGGATGGAGGTAAAACACCCGGATTTTCCCAGTCAAAAGGTGGAAGTAGGCGGAATCAAGCCCTTCGCGGCTTCGAATCCTCCCTTTGACAAAGTGGGAGAAATCGCCGAGGAGCACACGGCGTTCATCCTGAGGCTGGCGGAAATGCAGCCGAAACTGGAGTTTCACAACCTCAAAACAGAGGACTTGGGCAATGGACTGACTAGAATCAGCGTGGACCTGTACAACAATTCACCCCTTCCCTCACACTCGGAGATGGGCGAGAAGTCCCGATGGCTAAGAAAGATACGGATAGACATGGATGCCTCTGCCGACAAGCTGGTCTCGGGCGACAAGATCAAATTGGTGGATTCTCTGGGAGCCTTTGAGAAGACCTCCCTCAGCTGGATCATCCGTGGTGGCGGCAGCGTCACCTTCAAGGCGGGCGCGCCGCATGCAGGATTTGCCACCCAAACCGTAAAACTCTAAGCCATGAAAACTATGAAAACCAAAAATCTGATCGTAGCCCTGGCTTTGGGAGCATTGAGTTTGGGCAGCTTTGAAGCAACTGCCCAACAAGAAAACTACTTCCGTGCCATTGGTACGCCCCATAAGCCCAAAGTGGAGATCGCCTGGAACCGCTACTACAGTGCGGAAGGTCTTTGGGACTGGATGAAAAAAATCGCAGCTGCGCATCCAGACTTGGCCAAAGTGGAGGCTATCGGAAAATCCGTCGAGGGTCGGGACATCCTGACGCTGACGATCACGGACTTTTCTACCGGAAAAGACACTGACAAACCAGCCATGTGGATAGATGGGAATATCCACTCCAACGAAGTGCAGGGGGGTGAGTTTTCCCTCTATGTGGCCTGGTACCTTACCGAGATGCACGCGGACAACGAATTTGTCAAACAACTGCTCAAGGACAAGACCTTCTACATTACCCCTACGATCAATCCAGACGCGAGAAACAATTTCTTCAAAGAGCCAAACAACGCCAATACCCCAAGGTCTGGGATGATGGTTTTGGACAATGACGGAGACGGGATGGCAGGAGAGGACCGAATGGACGATCTGGACGGGGACGGACACATCACGATGATGATTCGCAAGTCGCCGACGGGAAGATACATCAAGGACCCGCTGGACCCAAGAAGGCTGATGGCAGTAGGCCCCAGCCAGGTAGGGGAATATGAGATTCTCGGCCAGGAGGGAACTGACAACGACGGTGACGGCCAAGTCAATGACGATGGCGTGGGCTATTACGATCCGAACAGGGATTGGGGATGGAACTGGCAGCCGGACTATATCCAGCGGGGAGCGCTCAAGTATCCGTTTACGCTACCGGAAAACCGCTCCGTGATGGAATTTGTCATGAAGCATCCCAATATCGCGGGTGCGCAGAGCTTCCACAATTCAGGCGGGATGATCCTTCGTGGTCCTGGAGCAGAGGAGGACGTCAACACCTACAATCAGGACGATATACGCATCTATGACGCCATCGGCAAAAAGGGCGAGGAGATGATCCCCGGCTATCGCTACTTGACCGTGTACAAAGATCTTTACTCTGTTTTTGGCGGTGAGTTGGATTGGTTTTACGGGAATCGTGGGGTCTTCACTTATTCCAACGAGCTGATGGTTTCCTATCTGTATTTTCATCAGCAATCTGGTGGCCGTGGTAGCCAAGACGAGCAATTCAAAGTAGACGAGCTGCTGACCTTTGGGGATGCCTATGTGAATTATAAAGAATTCACGCATCCGCAGTTTGGTACGGTGGAGATCGGTGGATTCAAGAAGACCTTTGGCCGTGCTCATCCTGGATTTCTGCTAGAGCAGGATGCCCACCGAAATGCCGCTTTTACCATCTACCATGCCTATCACACCCCAAAGCTTTCGATACTGGACGTGAAGGAGGAGGATCTCGGAGGCGGACTGAAAGCGATCACGGCGACTGTCTTCAACGAGCGTCTGATGCCCACCCATGCTAGCCAAGATCTTAAATACAAGATTGAAAGACCTGACTACGTCACGATCTCCGGTGCCAAAGTGGTGGCGGGATTTGTTGTGGAAGATGAGGATATGAAAAAATTCAAAGAGCAGAAATTTTCTCCAGAAAAGATCGCGGTGGAAAATGTGCCTGGAATGGGAGCAGTAAAAGTGAAATGGATCGTATCATCCGGCTCCAGCTATAGTATCACGGTCGATTCCGCCAAAGGCGGCAAAGCCAGCTGGAAAAAATAAAAACAGTTGGCGAGAATTTGAAAATGCAAATGTCCCAACACGGACGGTGAAATTTGTTGGTCCCCGGTTCTGAAATTCAGGATCGGGGATTTTTTTTGATCGGGAAATGGTACCTTATAGAGAATTGAAAATCAAATCCTTAAAAAAAACCTGACTAACCCCAAATAATCCCAACATGGACAACACAGAAATCAACAAGGAGCTTTTGACCAAAAATTGGAGCGGCTCAAGCGTCAGCGAGCGGGAAGGCCAGGCTTGGGACAAAAAAAAGGAAATGGACTTTACCTACACGAACATTGACAAGTTTATAAGGTACAGTCTGGGGGAGAATCCGGTTTTCAGCAATGCCATGTACAACGGGGACTTTTCTCTTTCCCTAGAGGAAGCCCAACGAAGAAAGCATGAATTTGTCACCAAAGCATTGGGTATAGAAAAGGGAAGTCGGGTCCTTGATTTGGGATGTGGCTGGGGGGGATGGCTCAAATACCTGAAGGAGGTGGTCGGTGCCGATGGCATCGGGGTCAATCTTTCCGATGGCCAAGTGAATGCCTGTCGGCAAAATGGATTGACAGCCTATATCAAAGATGCCCGATTTATCAAACCAGAGGATTTTGGGACATTTGACGCGGTTACGGCTTTTGGAAGCTTCGAGCATGTGGCCTCCGTCAAAGACTATCTGGAAGGCAGACAGGACGAAGTCTATGAGGACTATTTTCGCCATGTCTCCAATCTGCTCGAGCCGGGAGGGAAGTTTTACATGCAGAGCATGGTCTTTGACAAAAACATGATTCCTTTTGAACAAATTGACATCAATTCCCCAAAGGATTCCGACAGTTATATTATCGCATTGTTGTTGAAGCATAATCCAGATTCATGGATTGCCTATGGACATGAGCACATCATCCGAACGGCAGCCCCATATTTCAAGAACACATTCTATAGTGATGGTAGGCTCGACTATGTCAAGACCAACCGGGAATGGACGAAGCGGTTCTACAAATTCAACCTGAAAAAATACCTGTGGTTTGCCTCTTTGGTTCCCAAGCTATTCACCGACAAAGAATTCCGGCACCAGCTGGCGATCCTGAGAGTCCGTCCCAATAGAGTGTGCTTCGAAAGGCAGATCATGGGACATGCTAGACTCGTTTTCGAAAAATCGGTATGATTCGCACCTCAGGTTTTTGGGGTGTCTAAAGCTCTGCGAGTTGAAAAAGTAAACTTAGACAGTCGGCCTAGATTCGTTGTATGGACGCAGATAGTCAATTCGATTTTATTTAGTGCGGGAGTAAGTCGTTTTTGCGATTTACAAATTCCACCAGTATGTAAACTTCAGTACGAGCGAGCGGTTTTTCACATTGAAAGGATCTGGGAGGTAGTTGTCGGTGTAGACGATATAGATATCAGAAGCCGGCTTGAATCTCCATTGAAACCGGGTATTGAGGTTGATGTTGTCGATTTGCTCGTTGTACTGGATGAATGCCGTGAAAAAGAGCGTGTTCGTCATCGTCACATCTATCCTCGGGCCCACCAACAAATAATCAGTGGTGCCCCAGGGCTCCGAAAGCACGATTTTATTGTAGGTGGTGCTCAGTGCCAAACTCACATACGGCTGGAAGCGGTAGCCCAGATCCGTCGTGAGCGTGTACAGTTCCCCATCTGCATAATACCCGCCCATTCTGGTCGAAAAACCATAAGTAAAAACACTTTGGGGCTTTGATACATACTCCGTTCTCCAGCTGAAAGCATAATGATCCGAGCCTACCGGCAATTTCTCATTTCCGGAGTTGGTCGGGTCAAAAGGCGCTTGGAGTTTCACAAAATCATAGATCAGGTAGGTGGCCAAATTGCTTTGGCTGCGGAAACGCACATTGTAGGAAATGAATGAATTGTTGTCGGTATGGACGCCCTTGGTGTTATAAAACAGCGTCGAACTTGCATCGGGACCGTGGCTCAGGATTTTTTGGCTTTTGGGAAACCAGCGATAGCCGACAAATGGGTTTACTTTGTAGTAGCCGCGTCTTGGCACATAGCCCACCTCCGCGGTGTAGTTTTCAGACACATATTCATGCTGCCAGCTCCAAGTCAGATTGCCTGCAGCATACTTCAGATTAGCAGCATGGACAAAGCCATTGCCGGTATTGTCCGGGCCAAAGCTTTGAAGGAGCATTGCCTTGCCTGTCCAGATGTTGTTCGCTGAGGCGAGATTGTACTCAAGTCCCACATTTCTGTTGAATTGGGAATAAACCGGGTTTTCGGAATTTGGATCAGGATTGTAGTTCAGACTCTGTTTGTTGACAAAGATGGCTCCGATGTTGGATCGAGCGCCGACTTGACGCTGAATCGCCATCACGGTGAAGTTTTGCGAGGGTAATTCGGTTTCCTTCTCGTCTCCGGTTTGCATGTTCATTGCACCGATCCGCCAGTCTTTGTTGAGTTTGCCGCTCAGTCTCGCACCAAATTGAATCGGGGCATTCAAGCCGATTCTTCTGGAGAAAAAAGGCCGGATCGTCGTATAGCCAAAGCCGGCAAACAAGTCCCCGTTCTCCAAAAAGAATTGTCTTCTCTCTGGGAAGAAAAGCTCAAAGCGATCTAAGTTGGTGACCTGTCGGTCAACTTCTACTTGGGAGAAATCTGGATTTACGGTCAGGTCCAGGTTGAGGGATGAAGTGAGAGCGATTTTCGCATCCACGCCTACTTCGCCTCTGGTTTCCGTAGAGCCTTCGTTTTGAAAGTCTTTGCTTATCCCGCCGAGAGCATAGGGGATAATGGAAATGTTTGCTCCGGGATCTGGCGGGGGATTATCCCATACGAGCGTTCCCGTATACGCCAAAGACGCGGATGGAAACTGCCGAGGTACCGGCGCCCATCCAGACTTTTCGGTAGTCTTAAGATCCAGCCTGCTAAAGTTGATTCCCCACTCAGAGATTCCTTTTTTGTAGCGGATGGACTTGAAGGGAATAGCTGCCTCGAAAATCCACTTGTCTTCATAGTTTTTGACTTTGGAAACCCATTTGTTGTCCCAGCTAAGATCCACGGAGCCGCCGTTGTACATCTGTCCGTCCCATTGCGCGCCAGCCGCATTCGCTCCAAATGAAAACCCGTTTGTCAGATCGTCAAAGGGATCCATGAAGAGTAGAAAATTGTCGTTTTTCCCAAAGCTGAAATCCCTACGCAGTGACTCGACCATGTAGGGGCCAGGTAAGGCGTGATGGTTTACTACAAGCAAATACAGATGATCCGTATCGTAGCTCATTCTTACGTCCGTTTTCACCTGCGCGAAACTGGTGTCCATGGGTGTGATCATGAAAAAATCAGTTGCGACTTCCGCATCTTCCCAGGCCTTTTCATCCATGACGCCGTCAATGATCACAGGCGAGGAGGCCATTTTTATCGGCAAGCGATACTTTGCATTGATTTTTTGCGCTGAAATGGGCGGAATAAGGCCAAGACCCAGCAGGAAAACAAGAATGAGTACTCGGACGGATTGGATCACGCTGTTGGGGCTAGGCTTCCTGGTAATATATCGGAAGTTGGGCACGTTCAATTATTGCTTGATTCGGTAGGCGAAGGTCAGGTTGGACTGTCTCCGTTGCATTTGCGACTCGCCTTCGGTGTAGAAATTGTACCCCTCGGAGATGAAGCGATTGATTCTGGTATTGAAGATGTCGGTCACATTCAAGACCAAAGTTCCTCGATCTTCGAGTATTCTTTTGCTTGCAGAGAGATCCATGAAAAATATGCCCTTTCGGTAGCCTTGGGCAGTTTTTTGTTTTGCCTCATAGTTAGCTCGGACCTGGATATCCCAGCCTTCTCCGAAGGTAAACCTGGACGTTTGGCGGAAAAGCCAGGAATAGGTTTTCCTCAATTCCGTCTGTCCTATGTTGCTGGCGTCGATTCGTGCATGGAAGAAGTTGGCGTTGAAGTCTAGTTTCCACCATTCCTTCACCCGGTAGTCCCCGCTGAATTCGACCCCGAAGGACTTTTCTCCGGTCAGATTGTATGGAGCGGTCACGGAGAAACCATCGTCATTGACCTGGCGGATGCGCTCGATCTTGTCCACGGCATTTCTAAAATAAACAGTTGAAAACAGTGTGGCCTTTTCAAAGTATTTGATGTGGCCAAGCTCGAAGGCGTCTGTGTATTCCGGGTTTAGGTCGGGATTTCCACTGAAGAAATTCCGCTGGTCGGAAAAGGTCACGTATGGACTCAAATCGTTGTATACAGGTCGTCTGATCCTTCGGCTATAGCTTAGTTGGAAGGCGTTCTCCTTAGTCAGGTTGTAGGTCAAATGGGCTGATGGGAAGAAGTTAGTATACTCCCTGGGATTGCTTTCATTGGTCTCCACGAGAATAGTTTCCACTACGGTATGCTCGGCACGTAGCCCGCCTTGGTAGCTCCATTTTCCTGTTTCGTTGCCGAATATACCATATGCGGCTAGGATGTTTTCATTGTATAGGAAGATATTGTCCAGCCCTGGAATCGTGACAAAATCTCCAGTTTCATCCTCTTCCTGTACGATATAGTCGTTTTCCATTTCCCTGAAGCTTGTCCGGAGCCCGGTTTCAAACTTTCCTTTTGTCGCAAACGGTTTCACATAGTCCATCTGGAGCAGGTACTGGTTTTCAAACTCGTCGTTTAGGGAGGTCTGTACCAAATCATCGGTGGGAACTGGAGTGTCGCTTGGAGTGAAAGAATACTGGGTGAAAAGCTGATCGGATCGCTCCCAGTAATTCAAATAAGTGAATGAAGCGGTGAATTCGTGGCCCTTTTGGGCAAAAGTCCGCTTATAGTTGACAATGGCTTCTTTGTTCGGCTCGTCTTCGGTTTCGTCTTGACGGCGGAGTGTATAGCCAAGGTAGTTGTCGAAGCCATTCAGGTAATCCTCGTATCGAATATCGGTGATACGGTGGGCATCGCTTCTTCTCCACAGATAAGAGGCCGTCAAGACGCTGTTTTCGTTGAAATAGTAATCCAAGCCGCCTCTTAAGTTATTGTTCAGCCCTGATACAGTCGACGCATTGTTCTGGCTCAATATCGAGGTGGTTCCGTCCTCATTATAGACCTCCTGATAAAGTTCGCTGATCCCAGGTTGCTCACGATAGGTGAGGCCGTAGTTGATGAACCAGTTGATGCGATTGTGCCTGTAATTCAGATTCGCGGTGAAGCCCGTGTTGAGTGGATATCCGGCAATAACCTCAAAAGAGCCATTGAATCCCTGCTTGCTATCTTTTTTGAGGACAATATTGATGACCCCAGCCATTCCTTCCGCTTCATATCTGGCAGAGGGGTTGGTGATTACCTCGACCCGTTCGACCATATTGGCCGGTAGCTGACGAAGTCCGGCGCTTCCTTTGAAACTGACCAATCCCGATGGCTTGCCGTCGATGAGGATGCGCACATTTGAAGAGCCTCTCAGTCGGACGTTGCCATCAGGGTCGACCGCCACCGAAGGAAGATTCATCAGGATGTCTGAAGCATTACCACCGGCGTTGGCGAGGTCTTTTCCGACGTTGAAAATTCGCTTATCAAGGGAAAGCTCCATGATGGTCTTTTCTCCCTGGACCACCACCTCAGTGAGATCAGATGCAGTCGTAGATAGTCCAATTTCACCCAGATCCTGATTTTGGCTGTCTCGGGAAAGCGTAAAAGCCTTCGTTTTCTGAGCCTCGTAGCCCATGAATTCGATCAAGGCATAGAATTTTCCGAAAGGAAGGTCAACTGAATACTTTCCATTTTCATCGGAGATTCCACCTCCCACAAGGCTGTCTTTTTCAGAGTAAACCGCGATACTGGCAAAAGGAAGCGGCTCTGAACTTCCAATGTCGAGGATAGTGCCACGGATCTTTCCCCGATTTTGTTGGGCATGGGACTGGACAAAGCTCAAGAGTAAGGCCAGTACCGAAAGAATGAGTAGGTTTTTTGGGTAAAAGGGTTTCATAGGTTTGGTAAATAGAGCCAAATCAAAATTAATATGAATCAGGCGGCTGAAATTTAGAATGAAAGCGATTCCTTTCCATGCTTATTTTTACAAATGGCGAAATCGATGGGACTATTCCAAGGCATTTGAAAGGAATCCGGCGGCTCAGACCAGTAACAGTCGTCTACGGACTCGGCAAAATATGTAACTAAAATGTCATAACTTTCCTGCTCTGCGACGAGATGACAAATTTTTCTTTGGCGTCTTGTTGTACTGGATCAAACTCTGGAACTGCTTTTTTTATTTTATCTCCAATATCCAAACCAACAACACAATGAGAAGGACTTTTGCGCTGACTGTTTTGTTTCTATCCACTTTATGCAGCCTTTCATTTGCTCAGGATGATGCTGCCGAGTTGGCAAAAAAACTCGCCAATCCAATCGCATCGCTGGTTTCTGTCCCCTTCCAAAACAACACCGACTATGGAATCGGAGAGATGCGGGGAACGAGAAACACGATGAATTTCCAGCCAGTGTTGCCGATATCGCTAAACAAGGACTGGAATGTGATCACTAGGATTGTCGCTCCCTACGTTACCCAGTACAATGTTACCGGCTTTGGAGAGAAGCAGTCCGGGCTGTCCGACGCGGTGATGTCGGCTTTTTTCTCGCCCAAAAATTCCGAGAAACTCACTTGGGGTGTAGGGCCGGCCTTCTTGCTTCCGATTGCTACCAATGACTATTTGGCTACCAAGAAATTTGGAGTCGGGCCTACGGCAGTGGCTTTGAAGCAGGCCAATGGATGGACCTTGGGTGCGCTGGTCAACCAACTCTGGTCTGTAGCCGGGAACGAAGATCGACCGGATGTGAGCCAGATGTTTGTTCAGCCATTTTTGGTGTATAACTGGAAGTCCGGTGCTGGCTTGGGGGCGAACATGGAATTCACCCAAAACTGGAAAGCTTCGACAACCACGCTTTGGCTCAATCCTACGATCAGTGCGGTGACTGCCTTGGGCAAGCAAAAGACTCAATTTGTTATAGGCCCACGATTCAATCTAGCCGCTCCAGATGGAGGAAAGGCTGATTGGGGCTGGAGAGCCGTCGTAATTTTCCTCTTCCCGAAGTAGGCAACCTGTGCCCTTAAAAATTCCGACAATTCAACGTTTCTAAACGAGGCTACTTCGTGAAAAGCCGGTTTATGCCTGCGCGTATCACTTCCAATCTACTTCTGGGCCCGGCGAGGTTGCTATGCAGGAAGTCATGGGAAAGCGCTGAACTTGCGTCAAGGGGGTTTGGATAGATCAGGATAAAACTGTGATCCTTGAGCCAAGTCCCCACCAGGTCTGGAACCAAGTCCATGTTTGGATGATACGAGGGATCCCCCCTTCTGCTGAGTACCATGATCAGGTTGTCGTCCTTTTTCAGCAAAATGTTAAGATTGCTGGGATCATCCCAGCTTGGAAATGGGCGAAACTCCACTCGGATGGGGTTGGCGACCAGGATTTTTTGGAGATATTCCCGGGTATCCTCATTGACATAGAAGATCATACGACGCCCCGTGTTTTTGGCGATATTCCAGATTTTGACCAGCCAAAGCGGAAACCCCAATTCATGCTCGGCTTGTGGCGGAATCATCACTAGGTGCCTTTTGTGGGACGCAAAGGGTTGGTGGGGCTTGTAGATAAATGTGGTTGTGTTGACTTTTTCAAGTAGTCGATTAGTGACTTGACCGAGAAAAGAGTCTTTTCCTTCCAGCTGGACATGGAGTCCCAAGATCAGATCGGTGATTTTATTTTCATAAACCACGCTTGCGATTCCCTGCACAACATCTGCATCGTATCTAAGTAGCTCGATCAGAAAATTATCAGTGGCGGCCGTAATGGAACTGGCTTGATTGAGGATTTTTTGGGCTTTTACTTCCGCTGAGTAATCCTGAGTTCCCGGCTTGAGGATACTCAGACCGTAGAGTGAATTTTTCTTCCCTATGGATTTGAGGTTTAGAGCGAGGTTAATCAGGTCTTGGGCGGTCTCCTCGCTTCTGATTGGGATCAAAAACCGCTCGGTGAAGTCCATTCGATCTTTTTCGGCGAACGTAGCCTCGGAGAGGATGATCTTCTGAGCGCCCCGCTGAGCCTCCAGCGTGGCGATGGTACAGGTGACCAAGATCATGATAATCGTACCGTTGAGGACAGATTCAGAAAGTAGGCGGATGGGTTCACCCAAGGCGTCTGTACCGACGATCGTGTTATAGCCCACAAGCACGGCGGCGAGGGTGGCTGCGGCCTGTGCGTTGCTCAAGCCAAACATGAGGCTGCGCTCAGCCTTGGAGTAACCGAAGGATTTTTGCGCAGCAAGAGCCGCCAGATATTTTGAAGCCGTAGCCACCACGGTCATCGCTATGGCAATAAATACCGTCTCCCCATCTCGGAAGAAAACCCGAAAATCGACTAGCATACCAACGCTGATCAAAAAAAAGGGAATGAAGATCGCATTGCCGACAAACTCGATCCTGTTGAAAAGCCCCGAGGTTCGTGGTATAATGGGGCTGATCGCCAGGCCGACCAAGAAGGATCCGATAATACCCTCCAGGCCGGCCAACTCTGCCAAGAGCGCGCCTGCAAATACTATCGCCAGCACAAAGATGTATTGGGTGACGTTATCTTCGTTTTTCTTCAAAAACCATTGCCCAAACCTAGGTAGCACGATCAGAATAAGTAGGGCAAAGACCAGCAAGGAGAAAAATAGCTTGACCCAAAACATCATGTTGATCTCCCCGTGGGCCATTCCCACGATGATGGCTAGCACCAAAAGGGCTAGGGTATCGGTGATGAGCGTGCCACCTACAGTGACATTAACTACCCGGTTTTTGGCAACTCCGAGCTTGGAAACGATAGGGTAGGCGATCAGGGTATGTGAGGCAAACATACTGGCTAGCAACAGGGAAGAAGCCATGGAAAAGTTAAATAGGAAAAGGCTTGCCAGCGTGCCCAGAATCATTGGGATCAAGAAAGTATACATCCCGAATACGAAGCTTTTTCGGCTGTTTTTTTTGAAGTCCTCTAGATCTATCTCCAATCCAGCCAAAAACATGATGTAGAGCAGACCGGCAGTACCGGAAAGCAAAATGCCGCTGTCCCGCTCCATCAGATGAAGTCCCTTTGGGCCGATGATGGCGCCGGCGATGATAAGCCCAAGAAGTGGCGGGATTCTGAGTCGATTGAGAACCAAGGGTGCCAAAAGGATGATCAGCAAGATCAGGAAGAACTTTAGCCCTTGATGGGTAATAGGCAATTCGAAGCCATTAATGATTTCCAACAATCCCATACTTGGTTATAAAGATTGGTTGGGGTGAAAAAAGATCCCAAGGAGTTGATACTTCGGGCATCGCTTGAGTAAAAGTGAAAAGCCAACTGCCATAAAATCTGTATTAGGGATTGATTTGTGGGATCTATAAGTTGCTAGCCTTTCAACGTCCTCTTCCAAAGATAGGTATAGATTTGCCTTTTTTGAGACCGTTGAGGTTTCAAAAAATAACTGGGCAAAACACGGGAGTTGCATTCCAAGTCCTCGGCTGTGATGAATAGCGCTGGGGCCAAGCTGGCCGTTTTCTCCTAAGACTCTAGCCCGATAAGATATCCGGTGTAGAGCAGATAGGATGTAAGAAGCAAAAGGGCCTCCCAACGATCCAGTTTGTGTCTTTTGCCGGTAAACATCGCCAAAAAAAGGAAAACCGTACCGGCGGCCAAGATATAGAGATCGGTATTGAATCCCGAGTTATAAGCCATTGGGCGGATCAAACCACTTACGCCGAGGATGAGGAAAATATTAAAAATGTTGGAGCCGATGATGTTGCCTATGGCGATGTCCGCGTTTTTCCGCATGGCAGCCACTACGGAAGTGGCAAGTTCTGGCAGTGATGTTCCGGCTGCGACAATAGTTAGGCCGATGATCTTTTCACTGACTCCCAGCGTTTGGGCCATTGCTACAGCGTTGTCGACCACGAGCTTTCCTCCGCCGACCAGACCGGCCAGGCCGAGAAAAATCAATCCCCAAATCTTCGCGGTGGAGTAGTCTTTGATTTCGATTTTTTCGTCACTGGGATCGGATTTGAGCTGGGTAGCCACGTAGTAGAGAAACCCGGCAAACAAAGCCAGGTGTATTCCGGCATCCAATCTGGAGAATCCCTCAGAGTTGCCGAAAATAAAATTGTTTGCCAACAGGAAAAGGAGGATTGCCGCTATCAAAGAGAAGGGGATCTCTTTCCAAACCGTCGTGGACTGCACGGAAAGCGGAACAATCAAGCCAGCGATTCCGAGAATGACGAAGAGGTTGAAGTTGTTTGACCCGATGATGTTCCCAAAGACGATGTCGGGGTAGTTGCCGGAGGCGGCGACGGCGTTCACTACAAGCTCGGGCGCAGAGGTGCCAAAGGCCACGATAGTGAGGCCAATAGCCAAGTCGGATACATTCTTTTTCTTGGCTAAAACCGAGGCGCCGTCTACGAGCCAATCCGCTCCCTTGACCAAAAGAACCAAACCAATCAATAAAAGTACAGTTTGAAGGATCATGAGGGGAATCAGTTAAAAGTTTGAGTTTTCCAAATGGATAAATTCCCCAAAACTAGAAAGGAAAATCGGCCTTTCAAGCGCCTTGCTTGACTCTATTTTAATTGTACTTCAGTGATCCATGAAGCTTAGGGAAATTGATGATCTGTGAAAAAAAATCCCCTGTGTATTGCAGGGGATTTGAGAGGAGGGGAATTTGAATTTCACTCGGAATCTTTGGCTGGATTTTCAGTTTTCGTCTCATCTCCTTTGAGGTAGCTTGGAAGGTTGAGACCCGCCATGTTGAAGAGATCATTCAGCGGCGGGACGGTTTTCATCATTCCTGATACAAAGTTTGCGGTTGAGTTGTTTCCGCTTTCATTTTGTCCGGAGTCCCAAACCGTGATCTTGTCTATTTTGATGTTTTTGACGGCTTCCACCTGGGTTTTGACCAGCTCGGGAAGTTTTTCGATTAACAGCAATTGGAAGGCTTTGGTCGGATCTCCTCCGGCAGCGCTGACGACGTCTCGATATCCCTCTGCTTGTTTGGTCAGAATCTCGTAAAGACCCTTTGCTTCGGCTTCCATTTTGGCGTAAATGGCATCCGCCTCACCTTTGGCCTGTTCCCGGATTCGCTCGGCCTCCGCTTGCGCTTCGATGATTGCACGTTGCTTGGCGATCTCAGCGGGCACGACAATGTTTGCGTTTTGGGTGGAGCGTTCCCGTTCGGCTCGGGCAGTTTCCGCTTTTTGCTCTGCCAGATAGGCTTCTTCCAGTGCTTTTGCCTGTTGGACTTTTTCGGAAGCCAAGGCGATCCTTAGTGCTTCTGCTTCTTTTTCCCTTCTCAGTGCATCTGATTGGGCGATGGAGATTTTGGCTTCGTTTTCTCCCCTAATGGCGATGGCATTGGCTTCGGAAGTTTTCACCCGGGTGTCCCGCTGCGCTTCTGCTTTTCCGATACTTTCTTCCTTTTGGGCTTCGGCGATGCTCACTTCCCGATCCTTGAGTGTCACGGCGATCTTTACGTCTCGATCCCGCTGGGTGTCGGCGATCTGGACGTCTTTTTCCCGGTCTGCCAGCGCCTTTCCGGTTTCCCCGATTTTCTCTTGCTCGGCTACCGAGATTTTGGCTTCATTGATTGCTTTTGCCGCAGCTTCCTTGCCTAGCGCTTCGATGTAGCCGGATTCGTCCTTGATGTCCGTTACGTTGACGTTGATCAGTTTGAGACCGATTTTCTTGAGTTCGGTATCGACGTTTTTGGAGATGTTTTCCAAAAACTTGTCCCGGTCGGAGTTGATCTCCTCAATGGTCATCGTAGCAATCACCAGACGCAGCTGTCCAAAGAGGATGTCTTTAGCCAATTCTTGAATCTGCTCGTGGGCAAGACCAAGCAGTCTCTCGGCGGCCGTATTCATGGTGTCTGCATCTGTGGATATTGCAATGGTGAAACGGCAGGGGACATCCACGCGGATATTTTGGCGGGAGAGGGCGTTGGTGAGATTCGCCTCGATGGAGATTGGTTTGAGGTCGAGATAGGCATAGTCCTGGATCACCGGCCAAATGAAAGCCCCGCCACCGTGGATACATTTGGCTGATGTTCCTCCGGTCTTGCCATAGACGACCAGGATTTTGTCTGAGGGGCAGCGTTTATAGCGCGAGATTAAGGCGATGATGGTCACAAAAATGACAAAAGCACCCGCTAGGATGAGTATTAGGGGATCCATAAAAGATTGGGGTTAGATTTTTTCTACAATAAGGAGGGTTCCGCCCTCGATGCCGACCACTTTGACGGCAGCGCCAGTATCGATTTTCTCTGAAAGCGAAATTGCGTTCAGCTCTTTTTGGGAGCCGTTGATACTAATGGAAATCTTTCCAGTTCCCTGTTTTAGAGCGGGAATGGTCAGGTACACGGTGCCTGACTTCTGCAGGGCGCGTTCCAACTTGAAGGTATTATCTTCGGCCAGCTTGGTGATTTGTTTGATAATAAAGAAAAACAGCCAGACAAAACCCAGCCCTACAGCCGTGGCCAAAAGGATCAGCAGGGTGTAATTTTCTATGGAGTGGTAAAAGGTGATCCCAGTCCAGCTGAAACCCAGCAGGAAATTGATCAGATTTCGAAGTGTGAAAAGTTGAAAGGGGGCGTCCATTCCTTCCAGGTTGCCATCAAAGTCTGCGTTGATGCCATCCCCGGAATCAGACCCGATGAAGGTTAGGATAGTCTGAAACAAAAAAATAAGTGAAGTGGGTAAGGCAATGTACCAAAGCGCCCGGAGCGATGGCTCCATTTCGGCTAAAAATTCCATAGTGCTTAGTGGTTAATGGGTGAAGGATTGTGTGTTTAATTATATCTTTAATTTTTAAGAATTGCAAAACTAAATTTCTAACCGCCATTGTTTCTTTGTTGAGTTTTGGAAAAGCTTCGCAAAATATGCCTTCTAGCATTGAAGGGATCGCCTTAAGCCGAAGGTTCAATAACCAGATTTCACCGCCGAAAAAAGTGATTAGGAGGTTTCGACCATCCACTTCCAGACGGGTATCATTTGGATAGCGACCCCATCCTCCTCCCAACTGCCGCTTTCGTCCAAAGTCAGGATCAGTCCAGCATTTGCTCCGGCATATTTGCAGGCCTTCAGCAAACCCTTGACTTCCCGGTCACGGGTTTGCAGCTGTTCCATCGACCAGCAAACCTGTATCGGAAGTGGCCCCTCGTCCCCCCTAGATACCACAAAGTCGCATTCATGGGATTGATCCGAATAGTAAAATACTTGTGACTGGTACATGGAACCATAGGTGCGATAGAGGTGGAGAAAGACGCTGTTTTCCAATATCGTTCCCTTGCCGACGGCCGAAGCGCCTACCATTGCCTGTAGCAGACCATGATCCAGCCAATAGAGTTTCTTATCCGATTTCTCCGATTTGCTGCTCGAATGGTCGTAGCGTCCTATTCGTTTGAAAAGATAGGCATCCTCGGCATGATCCATCACTTCGTATAGGCTGTTGAGGCCTACGCTGTACCCCATCGATTTCAGGTGGTTGAAAAAGCGGCGTACGGAAACCGGCTGCCCTATACTGGTCGCGGCCAAGTGAAACAGCGCCCTGATGTACTGGAAATTGGACAGGTGGTGAAACTCGACGATATCTCTCAAGAGCATGGTGTTGTAGTACTCCTGTAGATAGGCGATGCGCAGGGAGTCGTCTTCCAAGCCTATCAACTCTGGATATCCTCCATGCCTGAGGTATTCCCGAAACAAGGCGACTGTCGTACTTTTCTCCGGGCCATAGAGCACCGGCTGATGGGCATGAAACCGGCAGTACTCAGCAAAAGATAGCGGCAAAAGTTCTACCGCTATGCTTCTTCCTCGGAGCACCGTATTGACTTCTGTATGCAGCAACCGGCTGTTGCTTCCGGAAAAGCAGATTTTCTTCGTTAGGGTCTCATTGATTCGGTTGAGGAATTTTTCCCAACCCGGGACTGCCTGGACTTCATCGAAAAAGAAATAACAGTCTTCAAGCCTTACTTCCGGATGGAGCTCCCTCCACCCTTGGAGTATCAAATCCAGCTGCTCTGCCTGAAAGTGAACCCGTTCGTCCTCAAAGTTGAAATAGACGAGGTGACTCGATTCGACCTCTTTTTTGTCCATCAGCTCCTGCATGTAGAGCTGCATGGAGGTCGTCTTGCCTGCCCGTCTTGGGCCAAGCACGGCCTGTATTTTAGCCAAGTCAACATGCAGTCGCTTGTCTCTAGGAACCAATCCCGAGAAGCTTCTTCTAGTAGCTTGCTCCACCAATATGTCCTTGACCAACTCTTTCATACCAGAAATATACGATATCTCCCCTATGAAAGTGACAAATTGTATATAATTGTCTTTATAAAAAAGACAAATATTGAAAAATTGTCTTTCTAAACTCGACGTGTTCAAAAAAAAATCCCCCGATAAGCCACCGGGGGATTCTTGTCTAGAGTGATTTCACTTTCCGAAATCCGAAATCAAAATTCCAGGATCAGAAAGCTCTCTCATCCAAGTGCTCGCCGAGCTGAAGTCTAGGGACACCCTTGGTCATCCAGTCAGGAGCCGGTTGGCCTTTGAGATGGTGATCGAAGAATTCCATCATGCGGACGGCGTAATCCTTGCGATTTTCCGTCTTGCCCAGTCCGTGGTTTTCGCCCAGATACTGCACCATAATTACTGGCTTTTTCAAGCGACGGAGCGCATTGTAATATTCCACGCCTTGTGTGAAGTCCACTGCGCCGTCCTTGTCGTTGTGCAAAAGCAAGAGCGGAGTCTTAACGTTTTTCACATGATAAATCGGGCTGTTCCGCTCATAGGCTTCCCAGTTTTCCCAGGGTCCTCCCCGGAATCTACCCTGAGATGCTTCAAAGATGGACATGTTTCCTCCGCCCGAGTTCCAGTAGATCAGGTCGTACATGGAGATCATGTTGGTCAGTGGCGCCCCGGCGGCGGCGGCCTTGAAGCGGTCGGTTTGGGTGATCAGGAATGAAGTCTGGTAGCCTCCCCAACTGTGTCCGTGGATTCCCATTTTAGTCTCGTCTATGACTCCCGTCTTGATCGCGGCATCTACGGCCGGGAGTACCGCCCATACAGCAGACATGCCCGGATCGTCCATTTTGTAGACGATATCTGGGATCAATACCGCGTAGCCATTGCTGGTATAGAGCGACGGGTTCCAGCCTGTACCGCTATAGCCGGGATTGGACCAGTTGTGCAGGGTCTGGGAAAGCTTCTCGTAATAGTAGATGACGGTAGGGTATTTTTGTCCTTCCACGTAGTTGGCAGGGAGGAAAAGAGCCGCCTGGAGCGAGTCGCCTTTAACAGTGACGTAGTCAACTAATTTTACGCCAGAAGACCAAGCAAACTTGCCTGCGCCAGGAGCGTTTTCGGTGACTTTTTTGCCGTTCGTAAGAGAAGCGTCGGTTAGATAAACTTGAGTAGGCTCGTTGAATTTCTCCTTGGTGTAGGTAAACACTCCCGCTTTCTCCGCCTTGCCAAGTCCAGCGATCATGGCGTCCTCCCAGAGAAGAACTTCAGCGCCAGGAGTCAGGCCGCCTTTCTTGGCTGGCGACAAGGTGGCGATTCCGCTTTTCTTGGTGTTTTCGCCATAGATGCGGATGTAGTTGGTTTTGGATAGGTCAATTCCTTTTTCCTCCGGATCCAGGATGAAGCGGTATTGGTAGCGGATTTTTTCGCTTCGACCGTTTTGGGTGAGGTTGATGGCCTTTTCTTTTCCAACCACGGGCACTTGCCAAATATCCCAATCATCACGTAGTAGCACATACTTGCTGTCACTGCTCCATCCTAGGGGACTGACGAGGGGCTTGGTGACGTTGTGATCGTCTTCTACATCAACAAAGGTCACCGGAAGGCTTTCCGTGATGTTGGCGTGGGTTTTGGCAACGATGTCGTAGATGTAAAAATGCCCGTCTTTTCCATACACCAGCTTTGTCCCATCCGTCGAAGGTCTAGGATAGGAACCGAAGGAAGGCTGGTAAAACTTCTCGAAAAGTTGGGTTTTGGCACCCGTCTTCAGGTCGATGATATAAAGGTCTCTGTAGGACTGCCCATCCAGATTGCTTTGGAGCTCATAAGACTGGTTGTCCGAACCCAGCGCATAGAGCTGCTTCGGAAGGATGCTGAGGTCCTTCATGCTGCTGTCTTGGAGCGCGGTGTGCTTCTTGGAAGCGACATCGTACATCGCCCAGAAGCTGTAGTTTTTGTCCATGTTTTCCAGCACTTGCTGCCGGGACTGGAGGCGGCTGTCATTCCAATGCCAGATGGTCATTTCTGGCTTTTTGGTGTCCGCTTTCTTGGGAGAAGTCTTGCCTGAATCGAGTTTGGCGATGGCTTTTTGAAGGTCTGAGATGGACTTTATCGTGGTGTCGGCCATGATCTTAGAGAGCTTTTCGGAATCAGCGACTGCTAGGGAGTCTTTGTTCAGTTCCTTTTTGGGAGTCTCTTTTTCTGCCAAAACCAAAGGGTGGATACCGTAGAAGATCCGGGTCAAGTCTTCGCTCCATTCCGGCTTGCGGTTGGGGCTGATGGTGTACTTTTGGTCAAACCCGCTGCTGTCCTTGGCGGCTTCATATAGCGTCACCTGTGGACTGGAGAGGCTTTTCACGCCAAGGACTGCGCCACGATCCTGCTTGTACTTCTTGTCTTTTTTCATCTTGAGCGCGGTGAATGCGTCACCCTTTTCCGTCCAGTTGATGCTCTGGTAGCCGGCTTCGTCGGTGTCCAGCACTTGGGTGGAGTTGCTGGCCAAAGTCAGGAGGTAAAGCCCATTGCCCTGGGAATTGGCGGCATCGACGGTGTAGGCGAGGTGAGTGCCGGCCTTGTTGACCGAATGCTCGCGGACATTGCCAAGGTTTTGGGACTTGCCGGAAGTCAGGTGATGGATCAGCAGATCGGAGCCTTTGATGTCCGCGTTTCCCTCTTTGGGAAGATTGATGATCAGGTGGGAAGAAGCGTCGGCATTAAAGCTGAAGCCGCCCGCGTTTTCAAAGGTTTTTTTCTCGTCCGTCCCCAACTTGATCAGGTGAACCTTCTCTTTCAGCGGCTTGCCTTTGGACTTTTCGTTGGCCTGCTTTTCGGAGAATTTTGGAGACTCCTTGAATGCCAGCCAATGGCTGTTGTCGCTAAACTCAAAGTTGGGGAAGTTGGTATTGCCAATGGGAAAGGATTTTTTGCTGTCCGGGTCGAAGACTTTCTGCAGGATCAGTTCGCCGTCCGCTTCCAGTCCGATGATGCCGTAGGCGATCCATTGTCCATCAGGGGAAAGTTTAAAAGCACTGCCTGGCATGTATTTCCAGGTCGCGACGTCCTTCCAGGACATGGGCTTGGTCTGCTGGGCTTGCGCAAAAGTGGCCGTCAAGCAGAGTAGCCAAACTAATAGAAGGTATTTTCTCATGGGGTAGAGTTTTTTTGGAAATGGAAAATAGGCGTTTTTTCGGATGCTTCGAACATAGTTTTCACTACCGGTCGAATTTAGATGCAATCAAGTTGCTTTTGAAGGTGGAATTGATTTCATTGACTATGTTTTACTTATATCATGGATGATGAGAGTCAAAATTTGTTTTTTGTGCTTGTTTGGCTTGTTTTTTTTCGGCTGCCGGGAGAAATTCCCTTATCCTGTCGGAACCTTCCCGGAAGATCTGCCAATCAATATAGCGGAACTGAATTCGGAATTTGATGAGATGAATTCGGATTACATACCACCCTACTTGACTTTGGATCTGAATTTTATCTATTCTTCCAACGCAGAGAATTTGGGGGTCGACTTTGATCTGGAGCCGAGATCTTTGGTTTTTACATGGGACAAGGAGCTTGGAAAGTTTTCCTATGTGGCTAGCAAAAACTACCCGGAATCGCAGGTGACGATCAATCGACTTTTGGAAGTCAATTCAGAATGCAACGAACGCGGGCCATATTCCTTTGGAGGCCGTCTTTTCTTTTCCCAGGACTGCGCCGGGTTTGCGCACATCTTTGGAAGTAGCTTCCGAAACACCGATTCCTTCAACCAAGTAGAGGCAGATATTTACAGGCTACAGCTATTTGAGGAAAGTGTAAATGAAATGTATCCCAGTTTTTTTGGGCATAGCTATCGGGAAGTGGAAGGGAGTCGTCAAGTAATAGCCGAGAAATTTTTGTTTAGTGCTGACATAGACGGCCGCTTCGATATCTACGAGATCGCGCTTCGCTCTGATTTGGATCCGCTGGAATTCTTGACTAGTGGCATGACTAAATCCATCAATAAGCTAGCTATCAACACTCCTTCAAACGACCACATGCCCTTTGTCTATGGGGATCTGCTGGTCTTTTCCTCGGATCGGCCGGGAGGATTTGGAGGGTATGACCTGTACTATTCCTTGAAAACCGCCGATGGATGGGAGGAGCCGGTGAATTTCGGCCCGAAGATCAACTCGGAATTTGATGAATTCCGTCCGGTGGTTTCCGACGCGGTTGATTTCAGCAATCGCCTGATGATCTTTTCCTCTAACCGTCCTGGAGGAATGGGAGGATTTGATTTGTATTTTGTGGGGATTGAGAAGTTTTGAAGGAAAACCAAGTAAATAGGGTTGCCGATCTCGAAATGTTGAATATAAACCAATTGTAAATTGGCAAGGATACTAGGGTGGAATTGCAAATTCGCCCCAGACACTAATTGGACTTTTGGGTCAGAGTAGAATCTACTCCCAGCGGGGGGGGGGGGTTGATCTGTATTTTGTGGGGATTGGGAAGTTTTGAGGAAAAGACCTGTCAGTTTTCTAAAACCTGACAGGTCTTTTGTATCTCGGCTTTCTGATTTCCTCCTTCAGAACCTACGGCATGCTGTAGACGATCTTCCCGCCCAGCACCGTCATCGCCACCTTGGTTTTCAGGATCTCCTCCTCTGGGATTTCCATGATGTTTTGGTCGAAAACGGTGAAGTCCGCCACTTTCCCCACTTGGATCGAACCTTTAAAATCCTCTTCAAATTCGGCAAAAGCGCCATCCAAGGTGTAGGACTTTAGCGCCTGCTCGCGGGTCATCTTTTGGTCGCCCTCATAGCCGCCCTCAGGCAGGCCTTGCAGGGTTTTGCGAGTCACTGAGGCATAAAATGAAGGAATCGGGTCTACCGGCTCCACTGGGGCATCGGTTCCGTTGGTCACGACTGCACCACTTTGCATCAGCTTTTGCCAGACATAGGCTCCGTCGATGATGCGCTTTTCACCCAAGCGATCTATCGCCCAGGGCCGATCCGAGCTCAGGTGAATGGCCTGCATGGCTGCTATCACGCCCATCTGCCCAAATCTGGGAATGTCGTCCGGATGGATGTGCTGGGCGTGCTCGATGCGAAATCGGAGATTTTTGGCATCCGGATTTTTGGCGAAAGCCGCCCCATAGCGATCCAGGATCTCCTGATTGGCGCGGTCGCCTATGGCATGGGAGCAAACCTGAAAGCCTGCTGGAATAGCTTTTTCAGATACTTCAGACACGACTGACATCGGCAAAGTCTCATGGCCGCGATGGCCCGGACGGTCGGAGTAATCCTCCAAAAGCCAAGCGCCACGAGAACCCAAAGCGCCATCGCAGTTGAGTTTGATGGATCGGACGGTCAGCAGGTGATCTGCGGTGTCTATCATCGGTCCTTTTTTATACCAGGCCTCCAAAAGCTCCGGCTCTCTGCCGGTGAGCATTACGTATTGGCGCACCGTGAGCTTGCCTTCGTCTTTGAATTTCTGAATCAGGTCGATGGTGGCTTGATTGGCTCCGGCATCATGGAAGCTGGTGATTCCCTTTTCGTTGAGCTCTTTCAATGCCAATGTGAGTGCTTCTGCAGCGCGCTCGGGCGTTTCTTCCGGAATCAATCTGGAAACCAAGCCCGAGGCTCTTTCGGCAAGGATGCCGGTTGGGTTGCCGAGTGGGTCAAGGATGATCTCGCCGCCTTCGACTTCCTTGGGGCGCTCCCCTTTTAAGTTGCTGATACCGGCAAGCTCCAGGGCTTTTTCATTCACAAAGGAAGCATGACCGGAGGCGTGGGCCAGGTAGACGGGATTGTCCGGTGTCACCGCACTCAGGGCATCATGCGTCGGGAAGCCTTGGACGGTTTTCTCGGGCATCTCGATCCACTTGTCCTGATGCCAACCGCGACCGGTGATCCAGTCGCCCGGTTTGGCCTTGGCGGCTGCTTCCGCGACTTTTTCGACTAGCTCATCGTAGGTTTTGACGTACATCAGGTCGAGCTCGAGTTTGTTGTAGCCAATGCCCATGAGGTGGGCGTGGGACTCGATCAGGCCGGGAGTCATGGTTTTGCCTTGGAGGTCGATGACTTCGGTGGCGTCTCCGACGTAGGTTTGGACTTCTTCAGAGGTGCCAACGGCGAGGATCATCCCGTCCTTGACGGCGACGGCCTCGGCTTTGGGATTGGCTTCGTCGACGGTGTAGATGACGGCATTCAGGAATACCTGGTCGGCTGGGGTTTCGGGGCCTTTTTTACAGGCAAAAAGCAGGGTGAGGACAGCTAGGAAGTAAAGTTTTCTCATGGCGCTTGGTTTCTTCACCGAAGCTACCGGATTTTGCCCAGCCCTACAAAACCGATCCTGTAATCAGCGGATGAGGATCTTTTTGACCAAGACCTGTTTGTTTTCAGATTCCAGTTGAAGGAAATACAATCCGGGACTCAGGATTTGAGTTTGGAGAATTACTTCTCTATTCGCCGGAATGTCGAGTTGATCCATCAGAATTTGACCCAGTGAATTGACTAACCGGCCTGTGGAACCTTGATTGGTGATTACGGTAGTCGGTCCGGAACTCGGATTGGGGAAAAGCTTTGCCAAGAATTCGTTCTCGTTGGGGAACTCTGAAGTGGTGGCTTTTAGGTAGACTATTCCTCCTCCTCTAGTTCCTAGGATAAGATCAGGAACTTCCGAAAAATCAGGTTTGACCAGAGTAATCCAAGTGTTTCTCCCCAGTCGGAGCGGAAGATTTTGAGATCCTATTTTGACCAAGACTTCTTCCCGGACATCCGAGTTCATGAAGTCTTTGATCCAGAAAATCCTTCCGGTTTGGTCAACGGTGTATAGGTCTGGATTAGCCTTAGATTGAATGGTGAAAGTTAGGTTTCGGTTGGCGGGATTGTCCTGAAAGCCCAAAAAGTTGGTGGAAATCTGGGTGACATTGAGGTTTATCAAGTCGGCTTCATAAAGCGATAAACTGCCATTTTGCGAAGCAAGTAGGAGATAGTCTTTTCCGCCGTAAGGGAAAAATTCGAGATGATCACCGACTTTTAGATTCAAATCCGAAATAGAAAACTCAGATGTGACCGCACCAATGATCCGATACATTCTCTGAGAAGGAATCCCATTTACCACTTTGGTGCCGATCGCCAGCTGAAAATGATTTTCCCTGCTGACATCGGTATAGTCCAAAAACTGAAGATCCAGCAATTCCAAAGCGGAGAAGCCGTAGATGTCTTCATCATTCAATTCAAAACGGTCGTTCAAGAAACGAAAGTTGTCCAATTGGCTTTGGATCTTTCCGTTTATCTTCCGGTTACTGGTGAGAGCCAAAGTGCCGAAACTGGCTCTTCCCTGAAAATACGGCCGGGTGTTTTCTCCGAAATCGAATAGCTGATCATGCAAAAAAGGGCGGGGACCAGAACCATCCAAGGAGAGCTTAACCATGGAATGCGCAAAGTCAATTCCGAAGGTAGAAGATGCTTCACTGGTATTTAGGGATACGATGAGGTCTCCGGAAATCAACTCTCCGACATGGTAAATCGGAAAATCAGGAAGATCGCCGTAATCTGGCAAGGCGCGCGAAAACTGGTCAAATAGTGGCTCGGTATTACTTCCCTGGTTCACGAGATAGTACAAACTGGAGCACTCATCCCTTCCAATGACCAAGTCGAGCACTCCATCTCCAGAGAAATCCTGGTAGAGGATGCTATGTCCACCGGCGTGAAGAATCCGGTCATTTTCGTCGAAATCCATCCTAAAATCAATGGGTCTTCCGTCGCATCTGACACCAAATGAAATGTCCTCACAGCCGCAAAAGACTATATTGCCCCAGAAATCAACCGGAAAAGCAAACCCATCAATATCTGCAATGCCCTTCCTCTCAACAGAGGTATTGCGGAAAAATTCCAGAAAATCACCTTGGGCAAAGTTGAAAATCACCAAATCCAAATCCCCGTCCCCGTCCAAATCTTGGAGAAGGGGCGTGTCGAGATTGTTGACAGGAATATTGTTTGCCTCGTCCAGTTTCAAGAAGTTTTGCGCCAAAGACCAGGAAATTTGGCTTCCCTGCGAGGTGTTTCGGTATGCTTTGATTCCTAAGGGTGTAGAGGTAAAAAGGTCTTTTTTTCCATCTGAATCAAAATCCGCCAAGACCAGAAAACCGCTTATATCGCTTGGAAAAAAATAGGCCAACTCGGGCAAAAGGCTGAACTCTTCTCCATTTTTGGCAAAGACCTGCAGCTGTCGGGAATTGATGTCCCAGATGACCCACTCTTCGATGCCGTCTCCGGTGAGGTCCATGGTTTGGATTTGGGCGGAGTTGATTCCCTGCGAAAAAGGAATTGGAATCTCGTCCCCGTAGACTTGGATAGTTTTTTCCTGATCCAGCTCAAAGACAGTTTGGGAAAAGGCTTGGGAGAAAATCAGGGTAAAAAGTAAGGTAAGGGTTTTGGACATGGAAGGGTGGTATCAAACACCAAAATAAAACGAAACAAGCGTCCCAAAGATGTAGATCATTGCGTTATTTTGGGTACAAATTTTCGCCAAAAATGAATTTGGATATCCTTTACCAACTCTTTCTCAACAGTACCGGTGTCAGCACCGACACGCGCAAAATCAATCCCGGAAACCTCTTTTTTGCGCTGAAAGGCCCAAATTTCAATGCCAATGACTTTGCTTCCAAAGCTTTGGAAGCGGGCGCTTCCGCTGTGGTGATAGATGAGGCAAAGTATTTTGTCGAGGACGACGAGCGCTATTTTATCTGTGAGGATGCACTCACAGCTTTGCAAAAATTGGCGAATCACCATCGCCGAAAACTGGATATCCCTGTGATAGGACTGACTGGTTCGAATGGAAAGACCACTTCCAAAGAGCTACTCAACGCAGTGTTGAAACAGAAATTCAAAACCGTCGCCACTGTCGGAAACCTGAACAACCACATCGGCGTGCCTCTTACTTTGCTTTCGATAGGAAAAGGTGCCGAAATCGCCATCGTCGAAATGGGTGCCAACAAACCTGGAGACATCAAGGAACTTTGTGATATCGCAGAGCCAACACATGGATTTATCACCAATATAGGCAGGGCGCATCTGGAAGGAATGGGCGGCCCAGAAGGAGTGTTGAGGACAAAAACCGAATTGTTCCAATTCCTGCGCGAAACCGCTGGAACTGTCTTTATCAATTCCCAAGATCCGATTTTGGCCAATTTGGCGAAGCGCTTCGAAAAACCGATTCTCTATCCTGCCAAAGGCGATTTTTGCGAGGTGACATTTATTGAGGCTAATCCTTTCGTCAAATTCTCGACGGAAGGCGTGGAGGGCGAGCAACTCACGTCGCTGATCGGGGCCTACAATTTTGGAAACATTGCGAATGCGTTGACGATTGGCAAGTTTTTCGGAGTGCCGATGCAGGCGGCTGTGCATGCGGTGACGGAATACAAACCTGCCAACATGCGCTCCCAGCTAATGGAGAGGCGCAGTAACCTCATCATCCTCGACGCCTACAACGCGAATCCATCCAGCATGGAGGTGGCGATTCGCACTTTTGGGCAAATGACTGGAAGGAAGCATAAGATGATCATCCTGGGCGACATGTTTGAGCTGGGCGATCATGCCGAGGCCGAGCATCGCCGACTGGGCGAGATCGTCAGTGAGTATGGGATCGACAAAGTTTGTTTTACGGGAAAGCTGATTGTGTCCGCCTTGGAGAAAGCCCCAAAAGCCTTGTATTTCCCGGATCCATTTTCTCTTAGAAACTGGCTGGAAGACAGCAAGCTTGAGGACTATCTCATTCTGATCAAAGGCAGCCGCGGCATGAAGCTGGAGTCTTTGGTGGATTTCGTGTAATCTTTCGAGCTTAGACTAGTCCAAGTTGCTCGCATTCTGCACATACTCGGTAAAGTTGCTCACCGTAAAGACCCTTGAAGTTTCGCCGTCCTTCAGCTTGTATTCCACTTGCCGAATCCTTCCCGTTTCTTTTCCATCCAAGAAAATCGGAAATCTTCTTGCAAGGGTGGTTTCAACAATTGAAAATTCATCTTTTCCTTGGTATCCGGAGCTTATTTCGGGGTTATGACTGATTTCTGGAAAGGAAATCTGACTCATGGATTTGCCATTGTTTACCGAATACCCGATGACATCGCCCTTGCCATCCGGAGCTTGAGTGTAGATGAGGACTTCGGGGAATCCGTCAGAATTTAGATCCTCCACTTCTGCATTCACAACTGTTCCTTGGATCTGGTGAGTTACGGCCCTGTCGTCCACCGTCAAGCCAAAAGGCAATATGGTGAGCTTTTCGCCAGTGGCTTCTTGCAGACTTGAGATGTTGAATCCGATATTTTGGAGCATCAGCACGCTGGTGAAAAGTGTTTTGTCGAGTTGTGAGTTGTCAAATGAGTCGGTGACTTTCTTGTATTCGCCGGCAATGGAAGCCCCTCCCGAGCAGTAGAAATTTAGAATCCCGCTGTCCTCGTCTTTTTCCGTTTGGATCGACACAGAGCTTTCAGAGAAGATGAATAAAACGGGTTTTCCGTTTACGAAAGCCTTATATGAATTCGGCCCGTTTTCATCGGCCAACGTGTTAAATGTGCAGGTGGGGGATTTCTTGTCCGCTCGGGAGCGCACCGCAATGGCAAGTTTTCCGTTTTCCCGTGCCGTCACCAAGACTGCTACCCAATCATCGCCATCTATCCGGCGCTCATATCCGTCTGTAACATAGCTTCCTAAGACTACCGGTACTTCTGTGTCATTTACTGTGGCTGCAAGAGGTTCGACTTGCTCTGATGCTTGCTCTGGTTTGCATCCCAGCATAAAAAAGTTTAGCGTGCAGGCAAAAAGGAATAGGCGTGGCTTAGAAGACATGTCAGGGAGACTTTTATGCTAAAAAAGAGAAGGTTTCGTTGGTTAACTGGAATGCCAACTTTCTCATTAAGTTAATAACAAATGGCTTCATCGAGCAAAAAAATGGTGTAAAAGCCTCTGATCCCTTGGTAAATCAGGTTAATTTTCACACCCTGAACTTCATTTTTATAAAGCGATGCGACCCTATCTGGAATTTCTTTCTGCCCTAGCCGAAAACAACCACAAAGATTGGATGGATGCCAACAAGAAATGGTATCTCGAGACGAGAGAGACTTTGTTGGAAGATGTGGCCTTGATGCTGAAACAAATCACCGAACTTGAGCCAGCTCTTGCCGCTTTCAAACCAAAGGACTGTATCTTTCGCCAAAACCGGGACATCCGATTTTCCGCGAACAAAGATCCCTACAAGACCAATTTTGGGATCTATTTTGCTCCGGGAGGAAAAAAATCCCCTGGCCCCGGATACTACGTACAGATCCAGCCGGGCAACTCTTTTATTGCTGGCGGAATATGGATGCCTGAAGCCAATACGCTCAAAAAGATCCGCAAGGAAATCGACTACAGCGGTGCTGAGCTTGTACAAATCGAAAACGAACCTCAGTTCAAACAGCTTTTTACCAAGATCGATGGGGAAAAACTGAAAACCAGTCCCCGGGATTATGACTCGGATCATCCTTATATTGAATACCTCAAGCTCAAAAGCTTCACCGTATCGCATCCTATTTCGGACAAAGCGGTTGATTCGGGGGTTTTTATCCAGTTTGCCTTGGATGGGTTCCGCAGGATGAAACCGTTCAACGACTTTTTGGCTAGGGCTATCGAAGAAGTCGAGGACGGATCGGGGATTTTGTAGAATCCAAAGATCCTATCTCCAAGAATCAAACGCTCAGTGATAGGCTCGCCAGTCGCTCAAGGGTAGCTGCCACACCGTCTTCCTTGTGGTGCAGGGTCACTTCTTTGGCGACAGCTTTTACTTCGGGTCGGGCATTGCTCACAGCGACTCCCCAGCCTACGCTCTGGAGGAGGTCTATGTCGTTGTAGTTGTCTCCAAAGGCTACCACTGAGTCAATCCCAAAGTCAAATTCATGGGCTAGAATTTTTTTCAATCCCGTAGCTTTAGAGATCGAACGAGGCGCAATTTCCAGATAGGTGTCGCTGGATCGATAGAGGTGCAGGTCTTTGGCGTGTTCCCAATGCAACTCTCCAAAAAGCCAGGAAATATCTTGGGAGCTCCCCATGCACATGACTTTGTGTGCGCCGGAATTTCCCTTGGTCCAGAGTTCCACCACATCCATTCCCCTCATCCAAGTGCATTGGACTTTGGTATTTTTGATTTCGCGCTGGGACCAGTAGTCGTCTTTCTCTTCGTACCAATTCTCGCCCTGATAAAGACTGACATGGATTTCGGTTTTTTCGGTAAGGCGAAGGATTTTCTCCACCAGACCAACCGGGATCGAAACGTCCTCAAGGACTTCACCTTCCGAACTCAACACATAGCCCCCGTTGTATGCTATCAGCGATTGCGGATGCTTGCCAAGATCCAATATCAAATGCCGCATGGCATCCGGCATACGCGAGCTGGCGAGTATAAGCGGAAACTCTGGCGGTAGCTTTTTGATGACTGACTTGAGGCGGGGGGAAAGATCCCGCTCGGAATTAAGAAGGGTTCCGTCGATATCGGAACAGATGGCTTTGTAGTTCATTAGTCTAAGGAATCCCAGTCAACCTGGTCGGCGAAGTTCATGAAAAATCCGAAGCCCAGCAATCCAACAAACAAAAGTGCAATTACGATTGCGATCAGTTTGACAATCAGTTCTGCCTTCGCCCAGTTGGCTTTTTCCGGTTGAGTATTCTTGTCAACCGCCCAAACGATCAACATGATGAGTCCGATCAACGGGATTTTGGAAACTAGGACATTGATGATCCAATCACCGAGGGATTGGGGAGCTTTTTGGAATTCGGGAGGAAAGTTCATGGCGAGGTGGGTACGGGTTAGAAATCTTTTACATCGAAAGTATAGTCCTGCATTGCAATATTTTGAGGATTGGAAGGGTCTGATTGCAGAAACTGGACAGTGATTTTTTGATAGTCTATCGATTTTTCGAAATCCCTGAGGTAAATCTCCGCACATTTTCTGGCCAATACTTCAGGTTGGCCACCTAGGGCCAGAGGATCGCCGTTTTCCAATTTGAGGAAGATCGTGGATTCCGTCTCTCCGTCCGTGGTGGATTGGCTCATACTGACGCTCATACCCTGAAATTTTCCCAATGCTCGAATTTCTTCAGAAGGCATGAATCCTTCTCCCATCATCGCTTCCATTCCGGAAAAAGCGAATCGTGCGATGGTTTCTGGTTCGCAGGAGCAGGAAAATAAGGAAAATGTAAGGAGGAATAGACAAAGACGGCTACGCATGGCGAAAGATAGATCATGCTAAAAATAAACATTCTCAGGTAGATCTTTTCGAAACGATCAAAATCACCCGCTTGTCTGCGGCTTTGCCCAAATTGCTAAAATTCGGGTATGGGATTGCATCGATGAGCTTGATGGTGAATTCAGACGTAGAAAATTCCTCCTGAAAGCCTGACGCCTGTGGGTTATTGCTGAGCTGTAGATCATAGACAGTGCCGTCTACCCGGAGCTCTCCATCTACCATGATCATTCCCGCCCAAATGCAATTCCCATCACTGGGACAGCGGGAATCCTGAATTTCGGAAATGGTTATTGAGATGTTTTCGGGGCAGTTTTCGAGAGCTTCGTTTACAGCAATTTCAAACTCGCTGCCAATTTTAAATCCGCGGCAATCCTCATTGCAGGACGAAAGGATCGAGCAACATAGAAGAAGGAATACAATCAACAGTCGAGACATCGCGTTGGAAAATGAAACTGAGATATAGCTAAAAGACGTTTTTGTATCATCGCCTGCTACAAATAAGAGTGCGCTGAGACAAAATATATGGCAGGGAGTTAAAAAGTGAGTAAAAATACAAAAGGCAGTCCGAAAACTGCCTTTAAACGTGGAGGATAACGGATTCGAACCGATGACCTCCCCGCTGGCTAGCGGGACGCTCTAGCCCGTCGATCCCGATGAGGCAATGAGCCACTCGATGTATCTGCGGCTTTTTTTGCGTTTGATTTCCAGTTCCCTTTTGAGGGCCAAAGAACGGTTTTCCACCGTTTCGGAGTATCTGACAGACCATTTCGGCGCACCGGATTTGGTGTAGGGAGTAAGTCCTGAATTATGGTGTCTCAGGCGTGATTCAAGGTTTTCGGCTGATCCGACATAATATTTCCGGGTCTTTGTCGAGAAAAGGATATAGACAAAATACATCTGCGACGGTAAAAAAAAGTGTTCAAAAATACAAAAGGCAGTCCGAAAACTGCCTTTAAACGTGGAGGATAACGGATTCGAACCGATGACCTCCCCGCTGGCTAGCGGGACGCTCTAGCCCGTCGATCCCGATGAGGCAATGAGCCACTCGATGTATCTGCGGCTTTTTTTGCGTTTGATTTCCAGTTCCCTTTTGAGGGCCAAAGAACGGTTTTCCACCGTTTCGGAGTATCTGACAGACCATTTCGGCGCACCGGATTTGGTGTAGGGAGTAAGTCCTGAATTATGGTGTCTCAGGCGTGATTCAAGGTTTTCGGCTGATCCGACATAATATTTCCGGGTCTTTGTCGAGAAAAGGATATAGACAAAATACATCTGCGACCGTAAAAAAAAGTGTTCAAAAAGACAAAAGGCAGTCCGAAAACTGCCTTTAAACGTGGAGGATAACGGATTCGAACCGATGACCTCTACACTGCCAGTGTAGCGCTCTAGCCAACTGAGCTAATCCCCCAAACGGAGTGCAAATATAGAACGGGAATAGTTTCCCGCAAACAAAACTTTACTCTTGGGAATAATTTATTCTGGTCAGAATGCTTCTGCCTAGCGTGACCTCATCGGTGAACTCGAGTTCGCCCCCGACGGGAATACCCCGTGCAATCGAACTTACTTTCACGCCACTCTCCTTAAGTCTTTTGCTCAAATAGAATGCGGTGGTGTCTCCCTCCATCGTGGCCGAGAGTGCCAGAATGACTTCGGATACTCCACCGCCTGAGATTCGGTCCATGAGGGTTGCAAAATTAAGTTCCTCGGGACCTATGCCTTGGATAGGAGATATGACTCCACCCAGGACATGATACAGCCCCTGATATTGGTTGGTGTTCTCGATGGCGAGCACATCCCTGATATCCTCTACCACGCAGATAGTCGCCTTATCCCTTCGGTGGCTTTTACAGATGCTGCATTCGTCTTGGTCAGAGATGTTGTGACAGATTTTGCAATAGCGAATCTCCTCCCTCATTCGGGTGAGCGCGAGGGACAGGGCCTCCGTGACTGCTTCGTTTTGTTTTAGGAGATGCAGGGCAAGTCTTAGGGCAGTTTTCTTTCCGATACCCGGGAGTCGGGAAATTTCGGTGACTGCATCCTCGATTAGTTTGGATGGGAAATTCAAGGGAATCGGGATTAAAGTATTGCAGCCTGGATGCCGGCTTCAAGGATGGCCTCGCACATAGGCTTCAATTCCTCCTTTGAGCCTTTCTTTACCGCACATTTGCCTTTGTAGTGGATGATCAGCGTGCATTGCTCAGCTTGCTCGTGGCTATGCTTGCAGACTTTCATCAGTACGGCTGTGACATGCTCAAATGTGTTGAAGTCGTCGTTAAAGACCACCAGATCAAGTGCTTCCTGATCCAGCAAATCCTCCAGCAGGATTTCCGATTCCTCGATGTAGGGCAGGGATACGCTTAGTTGGTTCATTTTGCAAAATTAAGAATAATAGACAACTTAGCGACCCATTCAGCCCCTCTTTATGGATCCCCAAGTAGTTTTGTCGGTCATTTCGGCCTATTTTCTTTTGCTTTTTTTGATCTCTTGGTTTACCTCTCGGCAGGTGACCGCAGACACCTTTTTCACCGGAGACCGGCAATCGCCTTGGTTTTTGGTAGCTTTTGGGATGATCGGCGCGTCGCTTTCCGGCGTGACCTTCATTTCCGTGCCAGGGGAGGTGGGCAATTCGAATTTCTACTATTTTCAAGTCGTCCTCGGCTATACAGTAGGCTATTTCACGATTGCGAAAGTATTGTTGCCGCTGTACTATCGACTCAACCTGATCTCGATCTACTCATATTTAGAAGACCGTTTTGGCTTTTGGTCGTACAAGACAGGTTCATTTTTCTTTTTGCTTTCGAGGGCCTTGGGCTCATCTCTCCGGCTTTACCTCGTAGCTAGTGTGCTTCAGCTGATTCTTTTTGACGCATTAGGGATTCCTTTTTGGGTGTCGGTATTGATTACTGTCGGCTTGATTTGGCTCTATACGTTCAGGGGAGGGATCAAGACTGTCGTATGGACAGATACGTTGCAGACGGCATTCATGCTCTTGGCGGTGGTGATTACCATGGTTTCCATTGGCGGCGAACTTGGGTTACAAAGCCTGGGCGACTATGTTTCATCCGTAGCTGATGATAGCCGTTCCCAGATCTTCAACTGGGACTGGAAGGCAGGAACCAACTTCTTCAAGCAGTTTGTATCAGGCGCGTTTATCACTATCGTCATGACGGGATTGGACCAGGACATGATGCAGAAAAACCTTACGTGTAAAAGCCTCGGCGAAGCACAAAAAAATATGTTTTGGTTCACCACTATCCTCGTGATTGTGAACCTGCTTTTTCTTTCCCTCGGCGTCATGCTCTATCTCTATGCAGAAAGCAAGGGAATCTCCCTTCCGGCAAAGTCGGACCAGCTCTTCCCCATGCTGGCAACGGAGCATTTTTCCTCTTTCGCGGGCATCGTCTTTGTACTGGGAATTACCGCCGCAGCCTACTCCAGCGCCGATTCCACGCTGACCGCACTGACCACTTCTTTTTGCATCGATTTCCTCCAAATCGAAAAGAAATACCCGGCGGAAAAGCGCGTCGCCGTGCGTAAAAAAGTCCATATCGTCTTCACTGGCTTATTTTACCTTCTGATCTTGGCCTTTTATTGGCTCAATGACCAAAGCGTGATCAACTCCGTATTCATTATCGCCGGATATACCTATGGACCGTTATTGGGACTTTATTCCTTTGGCCTTTTTACAAAATGGAAGGTCAAAGACCGTTTAGTGCCGTATATGGCGGTACTGAGTCCCCTGTTGACATTTGCAATCGCATCCAATTCGGAAAAGCTGTTTTGGGGCTACAAATTCGGCTTCGAAGCGTTGATCTTGAATGGAGCCTTTATGTTCTTGGGCCTCTATTTAGCCCGTCGGAAAGACTAAATCCCCAGCTCTTTCTCCGGGTCCCAAAAGAGCTTGTCGAAATCCCGGATCTTGTCGTTCTCCACGACCACACCTTCCGATTCCAAGAGTGCCTGCATCCGCGTGGGGGGTACAAAGTGGGCCTTTCCCGTAAGCAGTCCCTGCCGATTGACTACTCGATGTGCGGGTACGTCCGATAGGGTATGGGCGGCGTTCATCGCGTAGCCGACCATCCGGGCACCGCTCTTCAGTCCCAAATAGTGTGCTATTGTACCGTAGCTGGTGACTCTTCCCTTTGGGATTTCGCGCACGACCTGGTAGACCAGGTCAAAGTAGTTAGGCTTTTCGCTGCTCATGGCTCCAGTCAATCAGGGCTTGGTTGATTTCTTTTTTGACGGTGATTTCTGTTGATTTCTCTCCCGTTTTGATCGGGAATTGATACCGTACCAGGATGGTGTCGGCTTTACGCTCGATGACATTGAGCTGAGCTCCCTCTGGGAAGACAGTGTCTTTATATTTCTCCAGTTTGGATTCTAGGCTTTCCTCCAGCTTGGCTAGATGAACTTCGCTGACCACGGATATCTCCACGTCGAAGATCACCTGGTGCGTATTGTTTTTGGAAAAGTTGACTACATCAGAGGTCAGGGCCATGGAGTTGGGGATCAGGATGAGTTCTCCCGAATCGTTTTTGAGGACCAAATTGATCAGGGTAATGTCACGAATAAAGCCGGTGTGCTTGCCTATCTGGATTTTGTCACCGATCTCAAGCTGGTCCGAAAACATCATGATCAGGCCATTGACGATGTTGGTGATGTACTCTTTCGTCAGCAAGGCAATCGCCGCGGCGACGATGGTGATACTCGTCAGAAACTCCAACGGTCGAATACCGAAGGCCAGCATCATGGATATCAGCACAGCGATGACGTTGAGCAATGTGGCGATCCTATCGATGCCGATCATAAAATTGGGCTGGACCTTGGAGTCCTCCCGCTGCTGGAGATAGATCCTCAGTGTGATGATTCTTCCGAGAGAGATGATAAGGTTGGCACTGAGCAAAAAGATCACCGCGCGGATCATGTGGCCCAGCATGCTGTATTTTTCGAGGATGGGTCTCAAGAACGTATCGCCAGCATACAAAACTTCCAATATGACCAGAATGATGAGTTTTATGGCAAAGTTTCTTCTTCTCGCGTTTTCCTTAGTGCGTATGCTGCTTTTTAGGTGATTCATGTTCAATCGAAAAATAAAGGCTAATTTTAGCAAATATAGGACTGAATAGACGGACAGATGAGCAGAAATATTATCGTGACAGGCGCAGCTGGGGCCCTTGGAAGGGCAGTTGTTGAGAAGTTTAAGCGGGAAGGATATCACGTGATCGCGCTGATCCGCCCTGACTCCGACGAGGCGGTGGAAGAAGCGGATGACAATTACGAAGTCGACGTCACTGACGAAGCTGCCGTGACAGATTTTGTCAAGGAATACCAAATCCAATATGGAGAGCTTGATGCTATTGCCATGTTGGTCGGCGGCTTTGCAGCGGGAAGCCTAGAAGAGACTACCCAAGCATTTCTTTCCAGGATGTTTCAATTGAATTTTTTCAGCGCTTTTCAGATAGCGAGTGGATTTCTTCCGTTGTTGAAAAAGCAGCAAAGGGGAACCTTCCTTTTTGTCGGTGCACGCCCAGCGCTCCAATTGGCGGATGCCAAAGGAGCTGTGGCCTATGCTTTGAGCAAAAGTCTGGTAATTTCCCTTTCGGAAATCCTTGCCGAAGAGTGCAAAGGCACCGATATTCGCACCCACGTTTTTGTGCCCAGTATCATCGATACGGAGGCCAACCGGAGGAATATGCCCGAGGCGGATTTTGCCAAGTGGGTCAATCCCGTAGAAATTGCCGATGCGATGCATTTTGCGGTAAATACCCCTTCGCTGAGAAACGTGACTTTTAAACTATATGGAGGCGCCTGACCTATGAAAAAAACAATCTTCTTATTACACCTGCTCGTTTTTTCGTTTTCGATTGCCGCATTTTCCCAAACTGACGAGGAGAAGGTTGAAGCGGTGATCGAAAGTCTTTTCGACGGAATGCGTGCCAAAAATGCTGAGCAAGTAGCCGCGGCCTTCTCCCCGGAGGCCATTATGCAGACCATTGCTGCAAAGCCGGAAGGCACGACCGTTGCCAGCAGTTCGGTTGGTGATTTTGCCAAACGAATAGGCTCAACGCCTGCCGAGACCCAGCTTGACGAACGTATCCTAGAATACCAAATCAAGGTAGACGGCGCATTGGCGTCGGTGTGGACTCCCTACCGCTTTTATCTCAACGGGAATTTTAGCCACTGCGGGGTAAATTCCTTTCAGTTGGTAAAAATGGCCGAGGGCTGGAAAATCGTCTACATCATCGATACGAGAAGAAAAGAACCTTGTGAAGAGTAAGTTTTATGAATGAATTCAAAGCGAAAGTCTATCAGACTGCGATCAGCCAACTGAAGGAAAAGGAGGCTCTCCTTTCTACCGAGCGTAAAAATATTATCGAAAGCATCCTTGAGGAGGAGAAGAACAGTGCCGGAGACAAGTATGAGACCGGCCGAGAGACGATGACCCAAGACCTCAATACGATCGAGGGTCAGATCAAACAGGGCAAGGCGGACTTGGATGAACTTTATCGCTTGAATACGATCAAGGACACTCCGGCCAGCGTGCAGGAAGGTGCTTTGGTCAAACTGGGAGCAGACTGGTTTTTGATTGCAGTGAGCATTGGCTTGGTCAAGGTGGACAATTCCAAGGTATTTCTCATGAGCAGAAATTCTCCGTTGGGCGAGCTGCTCATCGGCAAAAAGAAGAACGACCAGGTGAATTTCCGCGGTAAGATGCATCTGATCGAGGAGCTGGTTTGATTTGGGACTAATCTTTAGTCGGAACAAAGCTCATCAGTTCGGCAGAGCCGTCCAATAGAGTGAGCTTTTCTTTTTCGACTTTGAAGTTCTTGGCTTTTTCGAAGGCCGCAATAAATTCTTCTTCTCCTGAACCAGGACAGGCTTTTCTGGTCATGGCTCCAGGATCCAGTCTGATCGCTCCAGGCCCGCCTTCGAGCGCAAACTCTCCTGAAAAGTTGTTGCAGCCAGCAAATCCGGCTAGGCGGCCTTCCTCAAGGAAGTTTAGGGTCGGGATTCCTGCGGGGTATTTGGAAAGGTCGGGGGCCTGTCCTGACAAGGAGGAAAGTTCCCAGCCTTTTCCGGTCAAAGCGCCGAGAGGATTGAGATTGTTGGTGCCCGCGCAGGCATTGATCAGCAGGAGTAAGAGGCTCAGAGTGATGCATTGCAGAGTTTTCATATCTTCTGGATTTGGGTATTCTTAAGATAGCTATTTGCTGGAAAAGTGGGTATTGGAGAGTTTTGCCAAAATCACATCTCATCTACATTTTCATTGACAAAAGCTTAAATTTTGGCTTGGGACACTGAATTAATTTCATGAAAATCGACAAAGTCTATGGTTTTGTTTGGTCAAACCGTTTTTTCGATGTAACCTTGCCAAGTCAACTATCCGCCCATGGTACTTGCAGCCGATTCATTTTTATACGAAATCCGACTTTCCCCAGCGGGGAAGGCAGCTGCTTTTTTTTGTACCACGACCACCGGTATGACCACCATGATTACGGGGTGACCCGTTATGATCATGAGTACCCGCCCCTGAGGCCAGTAAATGGCCCGTTTCAAGTTCCAAATAATACATTCCCTGTTTTATGAAAATCATCAAGTTTGGAGGTTCATCCGTAGCGAACCCCGAAAACATCCGAAAGGTTTTTGCGATCCTTCAGGATAAGCTCAAGCAACACGAAATCGCCATCGTATTTTCCGCATTTGGGGGAGTCACCGAAAGCCTCCTGACCATCGCGCGATTGGCTAGAGAGGGAGACCAGGCCTATCGGGATTTGCTCCAGACTTTGGAAGAGAAGCATCTTGATATCGTGCGACAGCTGATTGCGGTGCAAAACCAATCCACCGTGATGACCTATGTCAAGGTGCGGTTTAAGGAGCTCGAAGACCTGTTTCACGGTATTTTTCTGATCAAGGAAAACTCAAGCCGAACGCTGGATTATGTTGCCAGCTTTGGTGAGCGGCTTTCCGCATTCATCTTGGCCGAGGCTATGGCAGGCAAGGGCATCAAGACGCAGTTTGTCGATGCAAGGGATGTGATCCGCACCAACGACCGCTTTGGTCAGGCCCGTGTCGACTATGAGGTGACCAATGCCCTGATCAAGGATTATTTTCTGAAAAATGACGGCGTAAAGGTCATCACCGGTTTCATTGCCTCCACTGCGAAAGGGGAAACCACCACGCTGGGAAGATCGGGCTCCGACTATACCGCTGCGATTTTCGCTGGCGCTTTGGAAGCACAGGATCTGGAGATCTGGACTGACGTATCGGGCGTGCTGACTTCCGATCCGAAGATGGTTTATACCGCTTTCACCATTCCTCAGCTGAGCTACAATGAAGCGATGGAACTGTCGCACTTCGGTGCCAAGGTGATTTTCCCGGCTACCATGCAGCCGGCAATGAAAAAGAACATTCCGATCTACATCAAGAATACTTTTGAACCCGAAAACCCAGGCACGCTGATCAACGGGGAAGTGAGCCATGGTGCCTTGATCAAAGGGATCAGCTCCATGTCCAATATCTCCATTGTGACCGTACAGGGAGCGGGCTTGATCGAGGGCGGAGCTACTGTGAGCCGTGTTTTCAGGGCGCTTGCCGAAGCTAAAGTCAATATCGTTTTGATTTCACAGGCTTCGTCGGAGCATAGTATCTGCCTTGCCATCAAGACCCATGAAGCATTCTTGGCCAAGGAATCGATCGAAAAGGAGTTTTTCTATGAGATCAAATCGGGCGAAATGGACGAAGTGTCCCTGCTTCATGGGCTCGCTACCATCGCGGTGGTAGGTGAAAATATGAAACAAAACCCTGGCGCCTCCGGCCGAATGTTCCGCGCCTTGGGCCGAAACAACGTCAACGTGGCGGCTATAGCGCAGGGAAGTTCTGAATTGAACATCTCTGCCGTAATCCCCCAGCCCGACTTGCAAAAAGCCCTCAACGCACTCCATGAGGCATTTTTCCTTTCGGAAAACAAAGTGCTACACGTATTCTTGGTAGGTACCGGCCTGATCGGGCAGGCGCTGATGAAGATGATCGCTTCCCAGCAAAATAAGCTGCTCAAGGACAACGAACTCGATGTCCAGATCCATGGCTTGGCAAACAGTCGCTTCATGGCTTTCCATGAAGACGGATTTGAGCTGAAGCCCGCTTACCAGCTGAGTGACAAAGACGAGCCCATGGATTTGGAAAAGTTCATCCAAAAAATGGAGGAAATGAACTTCTCCAACTCGGTATTTGTGGACTGTACTGCTAGCCAAGATGTCGCTGATGCGTACTCCCGCGTGCTGGAAGCCAAGGTAGCCATCGTGACTCCAAACAAGCGAGCCAATTCCGGTTCCATGGACCAATATCGTGCGCTTAAGCGTATTGCCAAACGCCGTGGCGTCAAGTTCCTATACGAAACCAACGTGGCCGCCGGCCTCCCGGTGATCAATACGCTCCAGGACTTAATGCTCTCAGGAGACAAAGTCATCCGAATAGAGGCAGTGCTGAGCGGTTCTATGAATTTTATCTTTTCCGAGCTGGAAAATGGTGCGCCTTTCTCCGAAGTGGTGAAAATCGCCAAAGATAAAGGCTATACCGAGCCTGACCCAAGGGATGATCTGTCCGGTATGGATGTGGCCAGAAAGATCCTCATCCTGGGCAGAGAGGCCGAGCAGGTGCTGGAGTTTGACGACATCACCATCCAAAGTATGGTGCCTGCAGATTGTCAGCACGCAGCTACCGTGCCGGAGTTTTTTGAAAAACTGAGCGGCCACGATGGAGACTTTGCCAAGCTTCTCCGTAAGGCAGGCGAAAATGGCGAAAGGCTCCGCTTTATGGCGACGTTGGAAGATGGCAAAGCAAAAGTAGGTTTGAAGTCACTTCCTGAATCACATCCCTTCTCCAGTTTGAAGGGATCCGACAACATGATCCTCCTGACTACAGACCGCTACCACGATCGTCCGATGATCATCCGGGGTCCCGGAGCGGGAGCGGACGTGACAGCAGCCGGAGTATTTGCTGATGTCATCCGAATCGGTAATTACACCAGAGAGTAATGAAGGCGGTCAGGGCATTTGCGCCAGCTACCGTCGCCAATGTGTCTTGCGGGTTCGATATTCTCGGCTTTGCAATAGACGCGATGGGAGACGAGGTGGAGGTTCGGCTAAAAGACGAGACTGGACTGGTAGTCGTTTCTATCGAAGGGGATCAGGGAAGGCTTCCCTACGAAGTGGAGAAAAACACCTGTGCGGTTGCCATCCAGGCTATGCTTGACGAGATGGATCGACAGGTGGGTATGGAAATATACCTGCGTAAAGGCCTTCCGCTAGGTTCAGGCATGGGTTCCAGTGCGGCAAGTGCGGTTGCTGCGCTCGTCGCCGCCAACCGACTGCTTGGCGAACCGTTCGAAAAGAAGGGCCTGCTACCATTTGCGATGGCTGCCGAAAAAGTCGCCTGCGGCGCAGGCCATGCGGACAATGTTGCTCCCAGTTTGCTGGGCGGCTTCGTCCTGATCCGAGACTACCATCCCTTGGATGTGATCAAATTGCACGTACCAGAAGGATTGCACTGCACGCTCTTGCACCCGCATTTTGAACTGAAGACCTCTGATTCCCGCTCGGTTTTGAGAGACAATGTCTCGCTGAAGCATTCGACGATTCAATCAGGAAATGTCGCGGGTCTTATTGCGGGGCTTTTCCAAGAAGACTTTGAGCTGATCGGCAGATCCCTGCGGGACGTGATCGCGGAGCCTTATCGCGCGACGCTGATTCCGGGTTTCTACGAAACCAAAGAAGCCGTAAAAGGTGCCGGTGCCTTAGGAATGGGGATTTCGGGATCCGGGCCAACGATGTTCGCTCTTTCCAAAGGATCCGAAACATCCCCTGCAATCATCCGCGCTGCAGAGCAAGTATATGAGTCCATCGGCTTGGGAGTGGATGCTTACCATTCCGCGGTCAACATCCGAGGAGCTTACGTGATAGAAGAAAAGTAAATCTGGTCAACGGTCGACTGTCTACTGGCGACGGCCAATGTCCTTAGCTTGAAAATGCCCTATGCTGTACTTCAGTACCAATAATCCCAGCCACAAAGTTTCTCTTTCCCAAGCCGTCATTAAGGGCCTTGCCCCTGACAATGGGCTCTATATGCCGGAGCGGATTCCGGTCTTGCCAAAGGAACTGATTAAAAGTCTTTCTAAAATGAGCTTCCGTGAAATTGGCTATGCCGTGATTGGTGCCCTTTTTTCGGAGGATATGAAAGAAAACCAGATCAAGGAGCTGGTGGATCATACGCTGAGATTCGATGCTCCGATCGTGAAGGTGGAGGATGATGTTTACAGCTTGGAACTCTTTCATGGGCCGACTTTGGCTTTCAAGGATTTTGGGGCAAGGTTCTGCTCCAAGCTGATGAGCATGCTTCACGGGGAAAATGATAAAACCGTCCGGGTCTTGGTAGCGACTTCCGGTGACACGGGAAGTGCCGTAGCCAATGGTTTTCTGGGAGTCGATGGGGTAGAAGTGATCATCCTTTTCCCAAAGGGAAAAGTCAGCCTGCTGCAGGAAAAACAATTCACAACCCTCGGCCAAAACATCACGACCCTGGAAGTGGATGGGGTTTTTGACGACTGTCAGGCGCTGGTGAAGCAGGCTTTTCTCGATGCCGAACTGAATGAAAAACTATTGCTGACTTCGGCCAATTCCATCAATATCGCGCGCTGGATTCCCCAGTGCCTGTATTACTTCTATGCGTATTCTAGACTTCCAGAAATGGGAAAGAAGATCGTTTTTGCCGTTCCAAGCGGGAATTTTGGCAACATCGGCGCCGGGATTTTAGCGCAAAGAATGGGGCTGCCGATCGACCACTTCGTAGCGGCTACCAATGTCAACAAGGTGGTGCCGGATTATTTGAGAGGTGATGCTTTTGCCGCGAAGCCTTCCATCCAGACGTTGTCCAACAGCATGGATGTGGGTAATCCCAGCAATTTTCCTAGACTTCTTTCGCTTTACCACAATGACGAGAGCCTGTTCCGGGAAAAAGTGGGAGGCTATTTTTATTCCGATGAGGAAACGATCCAAGCCATCCAAGCCGTAAAGCCGAAAGGCTACACCTTGGACCCGCATGGCGCAGTGGGCTATTTGGGATTAAAGGATTTCATGTCCGAGAATCCGGGCTATGTAGGCGTGTTTTTGGAGACAGCACATCCTGGCAAGTTTCGGGATGTGGTGGAGGAAGCTTTGAAGGAAGAATTGGTTTTGCCAGAGCGCCTGGCCGCTTTCCTCGAAGGCGAAAAGAAAGTGATCCCGATGGGGAAAAGCTTTGTGGAGTTTAAGGTTTTTTTGGAGGGGTTGGACTAGTCGAGTGATGGTGTCATTTGATGCTAATCAAAAGACTAAAAGTGTCATTAGGTAGTTGGACTTTTTAAACCAGCTCTTTAGGCTCAAAAACCGCGATCTGGCTAGCAGAGAAGTCCTTTGAGTTTCGGGTGATAATTCCGGTAATATTTGGAATTTTTAAAGCGCAGAAGTGCTGAACACCATCCTCCAAATCCTTAAAATCGGACCGCATTGCAGCTTGGATGTCATATTTTTCCATCGAAACCAGGGAAAGAAAGTTCAAGATTCCTCCGATTTTTTGCCTGCTTTGATTCTCTCCGATCTCCTTGGAAAGGATGCAGTAAGTGGTCAGAATAGAATTAACGGAGGTCCACAGTTGCCATTCCTTGGTTAATCCTTTTTCAAAAATTTTTAATGCGAAATGCCCATACGGGAATCGGTTGCCCAAAAAGTCCAACAAGATGTTGGTGTCCAAAAAATAGGGTTTCATGATTTCTGTTTTTCCGCCAAGATTTGTCTGATTGTCTCCTTTTCGTTTAAATCTACAGGCAAGTTTACTGTGCCAAAAAGGCCTTGGAATTCTTCAGGAATCTCCAACTGCTTATTTTCGGACTCTTTGACTTCTTTTTCAAGGTAATTTTCCACCAGATCAGAAAGGCTTCTTCCTGATTCATTTGCAAATTTCTTTGCCTTCTCGATCAGAGACTTTTCAATGGTTAGAGTCAACTTAGTTTTCATGACACGTGTGAGCTGTGATAAATATACGTATAGGGAAGGATTTTGATACCCTGCGATTAGATTTCTTTGGGTTCTGAAGGATTCTAGCGTTCATTCAATGTTGTCTGAGGACCGAATTGATTTCTTGGTTTATGCTGGATATTTGATTTTTCGCTTCCTCTATAGGCATCCCCTCAGCCAATCCAGGCCGTTGATGTCCCGTTTGAGTTAGCCAGGCATTTCTCAGGATTTCTTGCCGCTTTTGGATGAGTTGAAGGACATTCATCCCCTCTGGAAAATCCGTCAATAGTTCCTCGATAGAGTTTGCAACTGTCATCTCCGTTTCTCCCAATCCCATAAGAATCTCCTTCGCCATCAGAAAATGTCCAGCTTCGTTGGGATGGACTCCGTCTTTCGCAAAAACAAAATCAGGGTTTTTGAAGCGATTATCTTCAAGTGCTTTCCTCATCGGCCAATGCAGATCGATCACTTGCCATTGCTTTGTGTAGCGCAGGCTGATCAGCCAGTCAGAGTAGACATCCAAGACATTGGCATAAGCGGCGCCTTTGCGGGGATCATAGATTGGAGGTGTCACATGAATGATTTTCGCTCCCGAATTCTCGACTGTCTGATGCATCCATTCCATCCCATCCTTGAATTTTTCAAATCGATCATCATCCAGCGGGAGGTAGATACCATCATTCATACCGTAGTTGGCGATCACGAGATCGGGTTTTAGCTGTGTCAAAACCCGCTGCAATCGCTCTCTTAGATCCGGCCGGGGAAACTTGCCTTCGGCGTGATTGGGCTCGGAAAGACCGGAAACTGTCTCACTCGGTAGGCCAAGGTTGATGATTTCCAGATTCCGATCTGGATAGGCGAGGGTAAAATATGCGTCGAGGTAGGAAACAAATTTACCGTTGTAAGTGATGCTGTTTCCTAGAAAGACAATTCGCTTTGTTTCTTCAGTGATGGCGTAGTTCTGCGCGAAGCTCTGGAAATTTATCAGCGAGAAAAGAAGAAGAACGGGGATGTATTTAACCATAGTTTATTGGATTGGGTCATCTCTTCAAAATCAGGCGATAATTGTCAGTTTGGAATAGATCTGTCTATTTATTTCTTAATTTGATTCTTAAACCTAATCTAACTCTACCTATTATTCTATGAAAAACCCAATCAAATGGTGCTTGTCTTATGGACTGTTGATCACCGGAGCCTTAGCCTGCTCTGCTCCAAAGCAGGAGGAAATGGCTGAGAAACCCACAGAAGATAGCATTGCGGCCAAGTACAACCATCAGCCACTTGTGACCGATCTCTTTACTGCCGATCCCTCCGCGCACGTTTTCGAGGGCAAAATATACATCTATCCCTCCCACGATATCAAGACGGATGTCCCACAGGACGATATGGGCTCCCATTTTGACATGAGGGATTATCATGTCTACTCCATGGAGAAGCCCGGATCACCTGTGACAGATCACGGAGTCGTGTTGAAATTGGAAGATATTCCATGGGCCAGTCGACAGCTATGGGCACCAGATGCTGCTGAGAAAGATGGAAAATATTATCTGTATTTTCCTGCCAAGGACATGGAAGGCATCTTCAAAATTGGCGTCGCAACTTCGGACAAACCAAGTGGTCCATTTACTGCCGAGCCTGAGCCGATTCCGGGTACATTCAGCATGGATCCGGCAGTCTTTCAGGAAGGCTCCGACTATTTCCTGATTTGGGGTGGTATCTGGGGCGGACAGTTGCAGTGGTATGAAGATCAAAAACTGGTCTCAGGGCGAGACGGTCAGTTAACTGGGCTCCCAGAACCCGAAGAGCCGGCTTTGGCTCCCTACATGGCGAAGCTGGGTGGGGATATGAAATCTCTTTCTGAAAAGCCGAAAGAAATCCAAATTTTGGATGAAGCGGGCAATCCCATCAAAGCAGGTGACAATAACCGCCGCTTTTTTGAAGCCGCTTGGATGCACAAACTTGGAAGTACCTACTATTTGTCCTATTCAACGGGGGACACCCACTACATTGCCTATGCCACTGGCGACAATCCATACGGCCCTTTTACCTACCGAGGCAATGTATTGAACCCGGTAGAAGGTTGGACTAATCATCATTCTATTGTCCAGTTTGAGGGAAAATGGTATCTGTTTTACCACGACACTCAGTTATCGGGAGATACACCCTTGCGAAATATCAAAATGGCGGAATTAACGCACAACCCCGACGGGACCATTCAGACCGTGGATGCGATGAAAAAGTAGTTGTCGACGGTCGACCGAAGACCACGGAATGCTACTGTGGAACAATCACTAAGATCAGGTAGCGGAGAATATAAAGAGCCTGTCCAGAGTTTTGGGCAGGCTTATTTTTTTCTTTCTATGGTATAGCTGACCAGATCCTTGAGCGAGTTTCTGTAGATGGACTCTGGAAACTCCTCCAAAATACCCAGCGCTTCCAGGTAAAAGCCGTCCATTTTTTCCTTGGCATACTCCAGGCCTCCGCTCTTTTTTACAAAAGCAATCACTTCGTTGACGGCTCTTTTGTCCTCGGATCGGTTGCGGATAAGGTAGATGATTTTTTTCTTGGTCAGCCAGTCCGCATTGCGCAGGGCGTAGATCAGCGGGAGGGTCATTTTTTTCTCCTTGATGTCGATGCCGACCGGCTTGCCGATCTCCTCGTCGCCATAATCGAAGAGGTCATCCTTGATCTGGAAGGCCAAGCCGACTTTTTCTCCGAAAAGCCGCATTTTTTCAATCACCGCTTCGTCATTTTGAACGCTGGAGGCGCCGACGGCGCAGCAGCTGGCGATGAGGCTCGCAGTCTTTTGGCGGATGATTTCGTAGTAAACTTCCTCGTCCACATCCAGCTTGCGGGCCTTGTAGCTTTGGAGCAGCTCTCCCTCGGACATTTCCCTAACGGCATTTGACACGATGCGAAGCAGATGGTAATCTCCGTATTCTACGCTCAGTAGTAATCCGCGGGAAAGCAAATAGTCTCCCACCAATACCGCGATTTTGTTTTTCCAAAGGGCGTTTACCGAGAAAAAGCCCCTCCGGTAGTTGGCATCGTCGACGACATCGTCATGCACCAAACTGGCGGTGTGCAAGAGCTCGATCAGTGCAGCACCACGATGGGTGGACTCGTTGATTTCTCCAAAGATCCCGGCCGTCAAAAAAACGAACATCGGACGCATCTGTTTGCCTTTGCGCTTGACGATGTAGTTGGTGATGTGGTCGAGGAGCTTGACCTTGCTTTTCATAAAGTCCCTGAACTTATGTTCGAATTGAGCCATTTCGGCTTCAATGGGGACTTGTATTTGTTTGAGGTCTGGTTTCATCCGGCAATGCTGGCGTAAAAATAATACCCTTTAGCTCACGGGCAAGTGATTCTATGATAGACGCCCAATCAAACGCGTCAATTGGAGGATCGTTTTGGTGCTTTTTGTGTATTTTGTATGAATTGGAAATTCATCAAACCCATAAACGATCCAAACGCAATGAAAAACATCCGAATTGAAATAAAATGGGGCGTCCTGTTTATCCTGGCTGGGCTGATCTGGATGATCTTCGAAAAGGCGATGGGCTGGCATGATGTCCATATCGACCAGCATGCAACTTATACCCTGCTCTTTGCTCCAATTGCCATCGCCTTATACGTTTTTGCGCTTTTGGACAAGAAGAAGAACTTTTATGGAGGACGAATGAGCTTCAAGCAGGGTTTTGTCGCCGGCCTGATTGTCACCTTGGTCGTGGTGATCTTAACCCCATTGAGCCAGTATATAACGAGTACTTTCATCACCCCGGATTATTTCAATAACGTCATATCGTACGCTGTATCAAGCGGGCAGATGGACCAGCAGGCCGCAGAGGAATATTTTAACCTGAAAAGCTACATCGTCCAATCCACGGTTTTTGCTGCGGTGATGGGCCTGGTGACCTCGGCGGTGGTCGCGTTTTTTGTCCGCTCAAAGTCTTGACAGCGTCGCCTTTCCAATGTTTTCTATTGGAAATGGCATTTTTTCTATCTTTGAGGCCTTTCTAAAACCAGCATTCCACCTTGGAAGAGAAATACATCAAGCACCGCTACGATCCGATCATCCCCAGCAAAAACGAATGGCCGGTGGTGAAGTTGGCTAGGGAGCGCAAAGAGTTTGTGAAGAAGGTGGCCGAGCTGGCGGAGGCCAGGATTTTGGGATTGACGGGGAAGAATCCGGATATTTTAAAAGAGGAACTTGAAACCACACTCTACCGCGAAAAGCTCCGCGTCAAGCAAAATCCTTGGGCCGTTGATCCGGATGACGAAAATGAGTTTTGGAATGAGGTCAAAAATTCCCTGCTCCAGACCAATAACGACACGACGCTGGATAGAGAGCGACGCTTCCTTGCCTATCAGGGACTGCTTCACCGAATTACTTCGCGCTACGCAGAGGAGATCGCCTCCAATTTCAAGGCTTCCCACTACAAGTTTACCAGAAGTATCGTGACCTACGGTTTTGCCCGCCTGCTCAATGCGGCCAGGGTGAAAGGCATCAAGTCCATCTTCAGTACGCAATACACGCTACAGGACAAAATCCAGATCACGGGACAGACCGACCAGATCCGCGACTTGGCTACCAAGGGGACGATCGTCATGGTGCCTACCCACTTTTCCAATTTGGACAGCGTATTGATCGGCTGGATTATTTCGGTGTTGGGCATGCCGCCCTTTATCTACGGCGCAGGGCTAAACCTCTTCAATATCTCCATCTTCGCCTATTTCATGAATGCGCTGGGCGCTTACAAGGTGGATAGGAGAAAGAAGAATCTGATGTATCTGGAGACGCTGAAGACCTACTCCAAGGAGGCGATCCAGTTTGGCTGCCACAGTCTTTTTTTTCCAGGCGGTACACGCTCCAGGAGCGGGATGATCGAGTCCAGACTAAAACTCGGCCTGCTGAGTACAGCCATAGAAGCGCAGCGGGCAAATTTTCAAAATGGTCTCAACGACATCTCCGGCAAAGTGTTTATCGTTCCGGTGACGATTAACTACCACTTTGTGCTGGAGGCGCCGGGACTGATCCAAGAGCATTTGAGCACAACGGGCCAGGAGAGGTATTACAAGGAAAACGACGAATTTTCCACTTCGTACAAGATCTCCAAGTTTTTGTTCAAATTCTTCACGAAGGGATCGGACATTTCCGTGTCCATCGGGAGGGCCATGGATGTGTTGGGCAACTATGTGGATGAGGATGGAGATAGCCTTGACAAGCGTGGCCGTAGGATCGACACGCGGGACTATTTCATTTCGGAGGGGAAAGTCACCATCGACCAGCAGCGGGAGGAGGAATACACCAACATGCTGGGCAAACGCATTGTGGAGGAGTTTCACATCATCAATCGTGTGTTCAGCTCGCATCTGGTGGCCTTCGTCGCGTTTGAATTGATCAGGCAAAAAAACAACAAGCTGGATATCTTTGATCTGATCCGATTGCCGGAAGAGGAAATTTCCATTCCCTATGAGGAATTTAGGGATGCTTGCCAGATGGTTTTGGACAAGATTTTCGAGTTGAAAAGTCAAGGCAAGATCGACGCAGCACCTCACCTCAAGCGAGGTATCGACGAGATCATCAGCCATGGCATAGACAATGTCGGCATGTATCATGCGAAGCACCCGCTGGTGCGAGACAAGCAGGGGAATATCGCCACTGAAGACATGAGCTTACTTTATTTTTATCACAACAGACTGCACGGATATGGCCTTGAAAAACTCTTTTAAGTCCAAAAAAGTCGGCGTGGTCGGCGTAGGAAGTTTCGGGACGGCAATCGCAAATATGCTTGCCGAGAAGAATGAGGTGGTTGTTTTTGCAAGAAAGGAAGAAGTGGTGGAAGAGATCAACACGGTACACACCGTCTCTGGACGGGAGTTGAATCCTGCCATCCGGGCGACCGTTGACCCTAGCGAGCTTTGCCGTCACTGTGACATCCTGTTTTTCATGATTCCCTCGACGGGATTTTTGGAGGTGGTGAGGAACTTTGCGCCTTTTCTCTATCCCTATCACATTATCATTCATGGGACCAAGGGACTGGCGCTCAATCTAGGAGAGAGTGAAAGCCTTGAGACTGTCCAAAAACTGAAAAGAAGCCAGGTTTTGACCATGAGCGAGGTGATTATGCAAGAAACGGTTGCCATACGAGTGGGCTGTCTTGCAGGCCCGAATATCTCAAAAGAGCTGATCCTCGGCAATCCCGCCGCGACGGTAGTTGCCAGCAAATACAACGAGGTAATCCTCGAAGGCCAGCGCCTGCTCCGATCTGAGCGATTTCAGGTGTACGGCAACTCGGACATTATCGGAGTCGAGTTGAGTGGCGTTCTAAAAAACATCATTGCGATCGCTTCTGGTGCTTTGGCCGGTTTGGGACTGGGCGAAAATGCCAAAGGCTTGCTGATCTCAAGAGGAATGGTGGAAATGGTTCACCTGAGCAAGGCCCTAGGCGGAAGTGTCCAGTCTGTCATGGGACTGGCTGGCATAGGCGATTTGGTTACGACGTGCAATTCCGTGGATTCCCGAAATTTCACAGTCGGGTTTCGACTGGCGAAAGGGGAGACGCTGGACCAGATTCTTGCCACGATGGATGAAGTGGCTGAAGGGGTCAACACCGTAAGAATCGTAGACGCTTTCATCAAAACCGCAGGAATCCGCGCGCCGATTACGGAAAATCTCCACCGTGTACTTTTTGAAGATCTACCAATTTCTGACGCACTTCAGTTTCTTATGAAGTACCCCTTCAGCGTAGATGTAGACTTTGTCTGAAAAAATCTGGATTACTAGCTCAACTCAAAGCTATTGGATAAAAAGAAAGCTCTCCGGTTTGGAGAGCTTTCTGCTTTTAGTTTGCTGGTAGGATCTTAACCAAAAGACCGGTTCCCTCTGTGATCGCGTAGAGATACCCATCTGGGCTTTCCGCTACTTGGCGTACCCGTCCGATGCCGGGAAGAAGTTTTTCTTCTGCGACGAGCTTGTTGTCCTTCAACACTACCCGTGCGATATGCTGCTTGGCAAGAGCCCCGACGAGGATGTTGCCTTTCCAGTTTGGATACTTATCTGAAGTCACCACGGTGAGTCCGCAGGTGGCGATAGAAGGCACCCAATAGTGGATAGGCTGCTCCATTCCTGCTTTTTCAGTGAATTCAGCCAAGATGGTCCCGTTGTAATTGATGCCATACGTGATGACCGGCCAACCGTAGTTTTTGCCTTTCTCGATGATATTTAGCTCATCTCCCCCTTTTGGGCCGTGTTCGGTTTCCCAAAGGATGTTGTTTGCCTTGTCGAAATACAAGCCTTGCGGATTCCTGTTGCCATAGCTCCAGATGGATTTGACCGCATCGGTAGAGTCCACGAATGGATTGTCGGCTGGGATGCTTCCATCGTCGTTTATTCGGTGGACTTTGCCATGCGCATTGCTCAGCGTCTGCGCGTTCATCGGCGTATCGCCCTTGTCCCCGTTGGAGAAGTAGAGATGGCCTTCGTTGTCGAATACGATCCGGCTACCGAAATGGCGTCCGCCCTTCCAGGATGGTCCGGCGGTGATCAGGTCTTCCTGCTCCACGGCAGTATTGCCGTCCAGCTTAAAGCGCATGATGGTGGTAGCGCCGGTGCTGTCCTCGAAGTTCTTCGCATAAGCGATGTAGATCCAGCCATTTTCCGCATGCTTCGGATGGGCAGCGACATCGAGAAGGCCGGCTTGATTCACCACATGTACTGCCGGCAGGCCATGGACTTTTTCACCGGTAAACTTGTCGTCTTTGAAGATCAGGATTTCACCTTTTCTCTCCGTTACCAGCATTCGTCCGTCAGACAGCCAGGTCATGCCCCATGGGCTTTCAAAGTCGCTGTGGAGGGTATCCACGCTGATACTCATTCTTTCCGTTTCGAGGACTGTGGAATCACTCACCGCTTCGGTGGCCGTTTCTTTTGGCGCGCAGGAAGCCCACAGGGAAACCGCTCCTGCCAAAAGTGCAATAGGTAAATAATGTTTGTTTGAGGACATGGGTTATGAATTTTTCAGCAAGTAAGTTAAGCTGAAAGATTCAAATTCAGAATAAAATCTCGGTCAATGGCTGATTCCCGTGATCTGCGATTCTGGAATGTTGATAAACTGCTCAGCTTCCTCGACCATCGCCGATGATCCAATGAAAAGCGGTGTTCGCTGGTGAAGGCTCTCAGGCTGGATATCAAGGATTCTCCCACCGCCATCACTTGCTTTTCCCCCCGCTTGCTCAATGAGAAATGCCAAAGCATTTGCCTCGTAAAGGAGTCGGAGCTTTCCGTTGGGATTTTTCAAGGTTGAGGGATAAAGGTAGATGCCGCCTTTGAGGAGATTTCGGTGAAAGTCAGCCACCAGGCTTCCAATATAGCGAGACTGGAATTTCCGTTCCTTGCAGGCTCGTACATAGTTTTTGATGCCGGTTTGCCATTCGTATTCGAGACCCTCGTTGATCGAATAGATCAGCCCGTCTTTTGGAGCTTGGATGCTCGGGTGGGAGAGGAAAAACTCGCCCAAACTTGCCTCATAGGTAAAGCCGTTGGTGCCACATCCCGTGGTATAGACAAGCATGGTAGAAGAGCCATACAGGACATAACCTGCGGCTACCTGCTGGTTTCCGGGCTGCATGACATCCTCGGTGGTGACGGGACTGCCCACGGGAGTCTTTCTCCGATAGATCGAAAAGATGGTTCCGATGCTGATGTTCACGTCAATGTTGGAGCTGCCGTCCAAGGGGTCTATGGCGACCACATACTTGCCGGAGTTGTTTTGCAGGTCGATCACCTCGTCCTCCTCTTCGGAAACAATGGCACAGACTTCGCCTCCTTTGCTGAGCGCGCGCATGAAGCGGATGTTGGCTATGACGTCGAGTTTTTGTTGTTCCTCGCCTTGGACATTGGTCTGCCCAAAGGCGCCCCCGATATTGGATAGTCCAGCGCGGTTGGTTTCACGATTGACTATCTTCGCCGCAAGCGCAATGTCGCGGAGCAGCTGGGACAACTCTCCGGAAGCAAAGGGAAAGTCACTTTGCTTGAGCTTGATAAAGCGGTCTAGCGTCACCCCGACGGAGTAGGCGAGGTTGGTTTGGTCTGGTTGATACGGTGAAGTTTTCATTCTGAGAAAAGTGCAATATTTGGGTTTATACCCCAGAAAATTAAGAATAAATACCTATGGCAAAAACTTTGGTCTATAAATTTGGCGGTGCTTCTGTCAAAGATAGCATTGCGGTCAAAAACTTAACTGAAATTCTCCGTAATCGATTGCGTAAAGACATGGTGATCGTGGTGTCCGCAATGGGAAAGACGACAAATGCACTTGAGTCCATTCTATCAAGAAAACTGGCCAAAGAAGATTTTTCACAGAATAGTTCAACTTTAAAAGCCTTTCATGTGGAGATTTGCCAAGGGCTTTTTTCTGCCGGACATCCCATTTTTGCGCAGGTTCAGAATCTTTTTCTCCAGCTGGAAAACAAACTTGAGCTGGACTTGAGTAGAGAAAACTATGACGAATTTTACGATTCCATCGTGGGATTTGGAGAGCTTGTCTCTTCCCGGATCGTGGCCGAATACCTTTGCTCACAAGATCTGCTGGTTGTTTGGAAGGATGCGCGGGAGGTGGTAAAGACCAATTCCGACTTTCGCTTCGCAAAGATTGATTGGGAGGAGACTAAGAAATCCTGCTCTTCCCAGTGGAAGCCGCTTCTTGGGAATTTCCCCATTTTGACGCAGGGGTTTATAGGTTCGGATCCCAAAGGGAAGCCGACAACGCTAGGCCGCGAGGGATCTGACTTCACCGCCGCAATCCTCGCGACAAGCTTGGGTGCAAGCTCCGTGACAATTTGGAAGGACGTTCCCGGAGTGCTCAATGCAGATCCCAAGATCTTTTCTGACACTCGCAAATTTGACGAGCTGGGATACAGGGAAGCGGCAGAGATGACTTATTTCGGCGCTTCGGTTATCCACCCCAAGACCATCAAGCCCTTGGCAAACGTTGATATTCCCCTTTTTGTGAAGTCCTTTCTCGATCCAGAGGCGCCGGGCACAAAGATTCACGGTGCTGCCATCCCACACGAAGTACCAACCATCGTTCTGAAAAAAGAGCAAATTCTAGTCAGCTTCAAGGTGACGGATTTTACTTTTATCGAAGAGCTTCATATCCATCGGGTGTATGAGCGATTGCAAGCCTTGAAGCTGCGTGTCAACATGCTTCAGCTATCAGCTATCAGTATTTCCATCGTCATAGACGCACAGCTCTTCAAGCTAGACCAATTGCTGGAGAAGCTAAAGTCGGAATTTGAAATCCGATATAATGAGGGCTTGGAACTCCTGACCATTTTGCATCCCGCACAAGAAGGGATTTCCGCCTATTTGGAAGGCTATGAGGTACTGCTGGAGCAGGCTTCCAGAAATACCTTTCAGGCAGTGAGGAGAAAGATATGATTGTAGTTGTGTAGGCGAAGGTGTTTGGCTATTCAATTTTTGATTGGCTATATTCAGTGAATCAAACCCGTTAACCTTCAGCTCAATGGACAACAGAAGAGTTTTTCTCAAAAAAGCAGGGATTTCCACTTTGGCCCTGAGCCTGCCCTACGCAACTACCCTTTCAGCTATGCAAACACAAAATGAAGACAAAATCCTCCGTGTCGCCATAATGGGACTCGGCAGCTACGGTACACGTGTGGCAGAAGCCATGAAAGACTGCAAGCGCGCGAAGCTCGTCGGGGTGGTCAGTGGCACTCCGACCAAGATAGCCGATTGGCAGAACAAGTACGGTATCCCCGCCAAAAACTGCTACAACTACGAAAATTTTGATCAAGTAAAAGACAATCCGGATATCGATGTGGTGTACATGACCACACCCAATTCTCTTCACAAACCTCACTGCCTCCGCCTGGCCGCTGCCGGAAAACACGTCATCAGCGAAAAGCCAATGGCACTCAACGCCGTCGAGGGACGGGAGATGGTCGATGCTTGCACCAAGGCCGGCGTTCATCTCCTTGTCGGTTACCGCATGCATTTTGAGGCGAAAACCTTGGAAGTGGTGCGTATGCAGCGTGCTGGAGATTTTGGGAAAACCCTGTTTTTCCAAGGTCTGAGTGGTTTTATTATTGGAGATCCAACGCAGTGGCGACTCAACCGGGAGCTGGCGGGCGGAGGCTCCATGATGGATATCGGGATCTATTCTGTCAATGGCGCCCGATACATGCTGGGAGAAGAGCCAATTTGGGTGACGGCGCAGGAGTCCAAGACTGATCCGGTTAAATTCAAAGAGGGCGTGGACGAGACTATCACCTTTCAGATGGGATTTCCCACCGGTGCGATCGCTTCCTGCCTATCTACCTATGCGCTCAATTATCTGGACAAGTTTTTCCTAAACGGTACCAAGGGCTTTGCCGAGATGCAACCCTCGACAGGCTATGGCCCGATCAAAGCTTGGACCAATAAAGGGCCTATCGAGCGCGAGCATATCACTCACCAGACCACCCAGATGGACGAAATGGCGGCGATAATCCTGGATGGGAAAAAGCCGGTCATTCCCGTGGACGGAGAGGAAGGCCTCAAAGATCTGGTGATCATCGACGCGATCTACGAGGCTGTTCGAGCCGGAAAAAAGGTAGAAATCAAGTAGATGAGTTGCCAAAATAGAGAATCTAGTCGATCGATCTCAGATCCAAAACCAACTGATTTTTTAATGAAATATGTATTCTTGGCGCTTGTCCTGCTTGGAAGTATCCCCTCCTGGGCTCAGGAGGGCGTGATTTTTGGTAACGGAGCCAAACTGCACTACCGGATTTTTGGTACGGGTGACCCGCTACTCCTGATCAATGGTGGACCCGGCATGAGCTCTGAGGGGATGGCTGACTTAGCCCAAAGGCTTGCTCAAGACAACGCCGTGATCATCTACGACCAGCGAGGTACTGGGCTGTCCGAAGTTCCTGCTTTGGACGAGAATCATATCAATATTAAAAAGATGATCGAGGATATCGAAGTTTTGCGGGAGCACTTGGAGATTGAGAGTTGGATTGTGCTTGGCCAATCATTTGGGGGAATGCTCGCCTACTTCTATGCGGCAAAGCATCCCAAACGGGTAAAAGCCATGATCCAATCCCATTCGGCCGGAATGAGTGACATGGGACTTTTTCTCAGTTCAAATCCCGCCAAGAACCTAAGCAAGGAGGAATTGGATTCCCTGTTGTTTTTTGAAGCGAAAATAAAGGCAGGAGATAGCAGCGAGGTCAATTTGAGGAATTTTGCAGAGGCAAGGACTTCCGCTTATCTCTACAGAGATGATGATGAGATGGTTAACAAGATGGCACAGGCGATGTTGTCGGCTAGTTCCAGGATAAAACAATTGGTGATGGCCGATGTTCTTTCGAATGGGCTGTCTGCCGAAAACAAAATGAAACGGTTCAGAAAGCCCGTATTGCTGCTTCAGGGAGAGTATGACATTTTTATGGAGCAGCTGATCTTAGATGCGCACCAGACGCTCAAAAATTCAAAAATGCTCATTTTGCCGGACTGCGGCCATTGGGGCTGGATCGAACAGCCTAACCTCTATTTTGGCGAAATTGAGGCTTTTTTGGACCACGTCAACCAAAACCCAGAATATGCCTTCTAGCTGGGACGCCACTGAAGTCAATCCAGCTTCAGCTGCATGAACACCAAGTTCAGCCATCTTTCAAACTTGAAAGCCACCTCGGGGAATCGTGCGACTTCGCGGAAGCCCAGCCTTTCGTGAAAGCGGTAGCTGCCCAAGTTTTCCGAATCCATTCCGGCTATCATCACATGATAGCCTTCGTTTTTTGCGATTGCGATCAGCTGCTTCATCAAAGCCGATCCAATTCCCTGATTTTGGGATTTGGCCGTCAGGTAGATTGAATGCTCTATGGTGGTGTTGTAGCCGGGCTTTGCGCGGAACTTCCCAAAGGTCGCATAGCCCGCAAGCTCGCCCCCGATCTCACCGATCAGGACGGGAAACCCGGCCGCCAGTTTTTCCGAGAATTGCGTCTGCACTTCTTCCAAAGTCTTCGGATCGTAGTCGTAGTTGTGAAAGGTGTTTAGGATGGAGTCATTGATGATCTTCAGGATGGCCGGAGCATCGCTTTCCTGATAGGTTCGGATTTGGAAGTTCATTATTGAAAGCGTTTGACGATTTTTTCGATTCCAGGCAGATAGGCCGTGCCGAAGAGATTAAGGTGCACGAGCAGGGGATAGAGATTGTAGATCCCCATACGGCTTTCAAAATCCGGCTCCAAGGGTACGATGGAGTCGTAGGCCTCATAAAACCGTGAGTCAAACCCACCAAAAAGTCGGGAAAAGGCGATGTCCATCTCCCGGTGTCCGTAGTACACCGCGGGATCAATCAGGCAGGGTAGGCCTTCCCTGTCGCAGATCACGTTGCCCGACCAGATGTCACCGTGCAGCAAGGCGGGTTTTTCCTTTGGAAAAATCGAATCCAGTCTAGGGTAAATGGCTTGGAATTTTTTCAAAAAGTCCAAGGGGATCAGTCGGTCAAAATAAGCCTTTCCCAACATAGGCTCCAGTCTCTGCTCGATGAAGAAGCTAAGCCAGCTATCGAATTGGTGGTTTTTTTGGTGCAGGGAAGCGATGTAATTGTCCGACCCAAACCCGAAAAGTCTGGAGGTGTTGAGGTGTAGCTGGGCAAGTCCGAGCCCGAGATTTTCCCAATAGTCTAGCTGCTGTCTGGAGGATGGTATAAATTCGGAAAGGAGATAATTGTAGTCACCCACACGGCCAAGTCCAAAGGTCTCCGGTACTTTGAGAAAGGTGGATTTTCGAAGCTTTTGTAGCCCTTCCGCTTCTTTGGCCAAAATATCCTTTTCGTGGTCAAAGTTTAGCTTGAGAAAAAAAATGCCCTCGGAAGTGTCGAGTCGGACGCCTTGGTTGTGGTTTCCGGCGGCGATTAGGCTAGCGGATTTTACCTGGGCCATGGGCCCCAAAGTCACTGTGATTACCTGTGCGTAGATCTCGTGCTGATCATACATAGAGTTGGTGAACCTCTTTGATTTTCCTCAGAAAACTCTCGATCGATGCGTCCAGGATATGATATATTTCGTCAAATCCTTCTTCCCCTCCGTAGTAGGGATCCGGTACCGGCATACCTTCCCAACCCGTCACGAAATCCCGCATGAGGTACACTTCCTTTTCCGGGAAGTTAAACTTCTCTTTTAAGCTTTCGAGATTGGTAAGGTTGCTTTCATCCATCGCGATGATGTAGTCAAAATCCCTGAAATCCGTGCGGTTCACCTGTCTGCCCCGATGATTGATTTTCAGGCCTTTTCTTTGGGCACATTGAATGGTCCGTTCGTCGGGGAGCTCGCCGATATGATAGTCTGAGGTGCCAGCACTGTCTGATTTGAATTTGCGCGACAATCCCAAAGCCTGGATTTTGTGGTTGAAAATGGCTTCGGCAAGTGGTGAACGACAGATGTTGCCCAAACAAACAAATAGGACTTTAATCATATGGAGAGTTCTACTAAGGCTGTTTAACGGTGATGGAATAAACAGAACGGCTTTGAAAGTAATTATTTTTCAGGGTTTTTGCACGGGTAAAATCCCAATTTCCCCCACTTTTTTTGAGCCCATGGATTTTTTGATTTCCGGTTTTAAGAAAAAAAGAGGATTTGGTATTGAATGGCTACTTTTGGGGATGAAGTTGCTATACCGTCTGTTTTTTTCAGTGATTCCGGGTATTTTGATTTTGCTAAAGCCCTTTTCCAGCAAATTGAGTCATTTTTTGGAGGGCAGAAGACATGTCTTCGCAAAGTTGGGAAAATTTCGCGACTCATTCCCGGGTGCCCTTGCTTGGTTTCATGTTGCTTCCCTTGGAGAGTATGAGCAGGCTCGTCCCTTGATCGCGGCATTAAAGGCGAAAAGGCCTGAACTCGGCATCGTGGTCAGTTTTTTCAGTCCTTCAGGCTACGACCATGTCGCCAAAAAACCTCAGCCCAACCTGGATTACATTACTTATTTGCCTCTGGACAAAAAGAGCTGGGGGCAGAAGTTTGTGCAAATCCTCAAGCCGGAACTGGTATTTTTTGTCAAATACGACCTTTGGTACCACCATATCCAAGCTTTGAAAAAGCAGTCTATCCCCGTTTTTTTGGTAGCGGCGAGCCTGCGGGAGGATCAGAGTTTTTTTGGAGCTTTTGGCTCATTTTTTCGGCAAAACCTTTTTGCAATGGACTGGATTTTTACCCAGAACAAGAAGAGCTTGGATATGCTGAAGCAAATCGGATATACCCAAGCCTCTTTGGCGGGAGACACGCGCTTTGACCGTGTGGCATCCACCGCTGCCGAGCCAAAGAAAATGCAGGATATCAAAAACTGGACAAATGGACGGCCTGTAGTCGTGGTCGGCTCCGCTTGGGAAGAAGACATGGCTATCCTCATCCCGCTGATCAATTCCCGCCCGGACTATCGCTGGATCATCGCCCCACATGATCTCAGTCCTGAGCCCATGGATCGCTGGACCGAACGCATCCAACTTACGACCGCCAAATATTCGAAATGGGGTCAGGTAGATTCAAATTCTGTTTTGTTCATCGACAATATCGGCATGCTGTCGTCTCTATACCAATTTGCCAAAATCGCCTATGTCGGAGGTGCATTTGGGAAGGGCCTGCACAACATCCTCGAGCCGCTTGGCTTTGGCTGTCCCGTTATATTCGGAAAAGTGAAAAATACCTCCAAGTTTCCCGAGGCAGAACAGAGCCAGCTGGAAGGCTGTGGTTTTTCAGTAGCGGATGAAAGATCCCTCACCGAAGTTTTTGTTCAGTTGGAGAACCCTGAACTTTACAATCGATCAGTCTTTTCTGCACAAAATTGGGTAAAATCAAACCTTGGAGCAGCGGATCGGGTCATAGCAAAAGTTGCCGAACTAATCTCAAAACATGAAAGGTAGAGTCATCAAGTCAACTGGTAGCTGGTATATAGTTCAGGTGGAAGATAAGATAATCTCAGCCCGCCTCAAGGGGAAATTCAAACAGGACGAGCTGAAATTGACCAACCCCATCTCGGTAGGAGATTGGGTAGAGCTGGAGGAGGAAACAGGACAAGCTACGGCTGTGATTTCCCAGATTTTGCCAAGAGAAAACTACGTGATCCGAAAGTCGACCCGCAAGCAGCACTTCTCCCACATCATCGCAAGCAACTTGGATCAGGCGATTTTGGTCATTACGATGAAAAAACCACGTACCTCCTTCGGCTTCATCGACAGATTTTTGGTCAGCACGGAGAGCTTTAGGATACCGGCAATCTTGGTAGTGAATAAGATGGATCAACTGGAAGGTGAGGTCGAGGAGGAATGGCTGCAGGACATCCACGAGATCTATGAACCTTTGGGATATCCTGTAGTGGAGATCTCTGCCTTGACGGAAAAAGGGCTCAAGGAAAAATTCTTGCCCCTGATCCAAGGGAAGTCTTCCCTTATCGCGGGGCATTCTGGCGTGGGAAAATCCACGCTGCTGAATGCACTGATCCCCGAGGCTAAGCAGGATACCAAGGAGATTTCCGGATTTAGTTCAAAAGGTGTTCACACCACAACGTTTGCAGAGCTTTTCCCACTTCCTGAGGGCGGAGATTTGATCGATACACCAGGGATCAAGGAATTTGGCATTTTGGATATAGAGGACAATGAGCTCTCGCACTATTTTCCCGAAATGAGAAAATACCTCGGGCAATGTAAATACCATAATTGTACGCACATCAACGAGCCTGGATGTGTGGTGCTAAAAAAGCTGGAAGAGGGATATATACACCCCTATCGGTATCAGAGCTACGTAAATATCCTCGACGATGAGGACAGTCACCGGTAGGTGGTTTTGAATCCAAATCAAATTGGTCTAATTTTCCCTTTTTAAAACTATCCTATGAGCGAAGTACTCAATCATAAGCAGGTCGGGCAGAAACTCACCCGAATGGCTTTCGAAATCTACGAGCGCAATCTGAATTCATCAGGTGTCGTTTTTGCGGGGATCACCGGAATGGGCATGACCCTGGCCAAGCTTCTCGCCGAGGAGCTGAGGCGAATTTCCCCGATTCATGTAGAGGAGCTGGAAGTGGTGCTGGACAAATCGGACGTTGCCAAATCGGAGATAGAGCTTTCGGAAAACGTGGACTTGATCAACAAAAACATTATCCTGGTCGACGATGTGCTGAATACTGGCAAGACGCTGGTCTATGCCATGAAGCCATTTTTGGACCTCGAGATCCAAAAAATGGAGATCGCGGTGCTGGTCAACCGAAGTCATGGACTTTTTCCCCTAAGACCCGACTACACCGGTTTTGAGCTGTCTACCACTTTCAATGAGCATATCCGTGTGGATGTCTCAGGTCCACAACATTCCGTGCAATTACACTAAGCCCATGTCCGTACATTCCTCAGCGAATATCAAGCGCATCACGACCCACACCCTTCAAGAGATGAAGCACCGTGGGGAAAAAATATCCATGCTTACGGCATATGACTACTCGATGGCCAAGATCGTGGATGAGGCGGGCATCGACATCATTCTGGTGGGCGATTCTGCATCGAACGTGATGGCGGGTCACGAGACCACCCTCCCAATCACTTTGGATCAAATGATCTATCATGCCTCTGCGGTAGTTCGGGCAGTGAAGCGGGCCTTTGTGGTAGTGGACATTCCCTTTGGCAACTACCAAGGAAACAGCTCGGAAGCACTGCGATCCGCGATCCGAATCATGAAAGAATCCGGCGCCCACTCGGTCAAAGTAGAAGGAGGCTCCGAGATCAGGGAGTCCGTGGTGCGGATCCTAAGTGCCGGAGTGCCCGTAATGGGCCACTTGGGATTGACCCCTCAATCCATCTACAAGTTTGGCACCTACACTGTCAGGGCAAAGGAAGAAGCTGAGGCGCAGAAGCTACTGGAAGACGCCCAAGTTCTCGAGGAATGCGGCTGCTATGCCATTGTTTTGGAGAAGATTCCCGCGGCGCTGGCAAAGAAAGTCGCAGAGACGGTCTCCATTCCGGTGATAGGAATTGGCGCTGGTGGTGGCGTGGACGGGCAGGTACTGGTAGTGCACGACATGCTGGGCATCACCCAGGAGTTCAAACCGCGATTTTTACGCCAGTATGCCGACCTCCAGTCCGTGATGAAGGACGCGGTCAAAAATTACGTCGCTGACGTCAAAGCGAAGGATTTTCCCAACGAGTCGGAAAGTTATTGATGTCTTCCGGCGCAAAAACAAAATCGGCTGTCCCAGATTTTCTAGGACAGCCGATTTTGTTTTCAGCCTTCAAGATCCAAATTATTTGGAAGCCATGGCCTCGTAGACTATGTCGTGGATTTTGGTTCGGATTCCTTCTTGCAGCAGTTTGCCGTTTTCCGCCGCGGGGTAGACGCGATTGGAGAGGAAGACATAAACCAGTTGATTATCGGGATCAGCCCAGACGCAGGTTCCCGTGAAGCCAGTGTGCCCAAAGGTGCTTTTTGGCGCAAACTTGCTCGCAGACCCGCCTTTTCCAAATTCCGGTTCAGGCTTATCCCAGCCCCAGCCTCTTCGGCTCATGTTGGACTGTCTTTTGGTGAAGTCTTCAACCGTCTCAGGATCTATCAGCGTGACATCTCCGTAAGTTCCCTTGTTTAGCATCAGCTGCATCATCACCGCCAGATCGTTTGCGGTGCCGAAGAGACCCGCGTGACCGGCCACTCCACCGTACATGGCCGCACCAGGATCGTGCACGAAGCCATGAACCTGGCGTTTTCGAAATGCTACATCTTCCTCTGTCGGAGCGATGTTGGTCAGTGGCATTTTCTGCCAGGGATTAAAGGTCAGTGTTTTCAGACCCAGAGGCGCATAGAAATTTTGGTCTAGAAATTCGTCCAGCGGCTGGTTGACCACGCGCTCGATCACTGCCTGCATAAAGTACATCGTCAGATCAGAGTAGACGTATTTTCTTGGTTTGGGAAGCAGATCAGACTTCACCGTCCAGCTCCAGATTGAATCTCGAAGGCCATCCCTTCCAAACATGTCGTTTGACACCGGGCGGGTAAATCCCGGCTGGGATACTGGCTTATAGTAGTCGCCGCGCCACTGACCTGACTGGACGGTGTTGACATAGTGGGGAATGAAAGCCTTCAAGCCTGCCTCATGGGTCAGGACATCTTTGAGAACGAGGTTCGCTTTGTTGGTTCCTTTCAGCTCGGGCAGGTAGTCTCCCAATGTATTGTTCATGTCCAGTTCCCCACGGCTGTGAAGGAACATGGCTGCTTGTGTGGTGGCCAACACTTTGGTGATGGAGGCGAGATCATATACCGTCTCCGGCGTGACAGGAGTCGTTTTTTTGTAGTCGAGGTATCCATAGGATTTCTGGAAAACCACCTTGCCGTCCTTCATCACCAACACATTTGCTCCGGGAGCTGCTTGGATGAGCGTCATCCTTTTGGCCACCTCGTCGATTTTTTCGAGTACTTTCCCGTCCAACCCGATGCTTTCTGGGCTGCCGTAGGATAGTCGTTGGCTTGGGGCCAAGTAGCCGCCGACGCCGTGTGAATATTGTCCGCTAACTGACACGGGAAGAATCCCCATTCCCGGCCTTCCTCCAAATAGTACCTGAGGGGTTAGTTTTTGGGTTTCATCGGAATTTTCATAAGCTAATACCACATTTCCGAAGCCCTCCAAAGCTTTGGCTCCATAGGCATTTCCGAATAGTACGGTGACCACTTTTTGCCTTTTTTCTAAGTCTCTGATCAGTTGCACGTCCCCCGGAGCAATGCCAAAGGCCCGCTGGGGGCTATTCGTTACCCCCATCAGACCTACCACGACTACGTCGTAGTCTTCGAGCTGCTTCATGAGCTTATAATGGGCAGATTCGCCCGCTGCTTTTTGAATGGAAAAGTGATCTACGGCCGCATATTTTTTCAAGTATTGGCTGAAGATCTTTCCATCATCCCCGATGGTTAGGCTGGCAAAACGGGTAAGGTCTAGACTTTTAAAAGGAAGGAGGTCATTTTTGTTTGAGGCGACGGTAATAGCCTCAGCATAGAGTTTTTCGATTACGGCTTCTGTTTTTGGAGTGTTCAGGCGCTCGGTAATCTTGTAGGTATCGATAGGCCTATACTGATTGAGCCCCGCCCAATACTTGGCTTTCAATATTTTTTTGACCCGTCGGTTGATCTCGGATTCAGTGATGGTTCCCTGTGCTACAGCATCCTTGATCAAGGTTTTTGCTTTAGGTACATCTTGTGAATAGAGGAGGACATCATTTCCAGCCAAGAGTGCCTTCAGGTCGACGTCCCCGGGTTTGTTGGCGGTCGCGACGCCTTTCATATTGAGTGCGTCGGTAAATACCAAGCCCTGGAAGTTCATGCGTTTTTGGAGCAAGTCGGTGACTACAGGCTTCGAAAGGCTAGTAGGGATGTTGGAGCCGTGGTCGAGGCTCGGCACGTTGAGATGCGCCACCATCACGGACATGAGATCTTCTCTAAAAAGCTCTTGGTACGGATATAAGTCGACATCCCAAATCCTTTTCTCGGGATGGTTGATCACCGGAAGTGCATAGTGGCTGTCGGTTTCTGTATCACCGTGTCCCGGAAAATGTTTTGCATTTGCTATGACTCCGTGGTCCTGCAGCCCCTTCATATAGGCGACTGCCCGACGGGTCACGATTTCCTTGTCCTCTCCAAAAGCCCGGTATCCAATCACGGGATTGTTGGGATTGGAGTTTACATCCACTACGGGAGCGAAGTTGATGTGCATGCCGAGTTCTTTAAACTGACGGGCGATCTCGGTTCCCATTTCGTAGATCAAATCCAGATTTTGAATGGCCCCCAAGGTCATCGCTTTGGGGAAATTGGCTACGGAGTCCAAGCGCATTCCGATTCCCCATTCGGCATCCATCGCAATGAAGAGCGGAGTTTTGGTCTGAGCCTGATAATAGTTGGTGAGTCGGGCTTGGCGATCAGGGCCTCCCTGGAAAAAAATCAGACCACCGAGGTTTTCGGTTTTGATCAAGTTGCTGATCTCGTCGACGTGGCGCTGGTCTTTGTTGGAGTAGGCGGCGACCATAAAAAGCTGCCCCAAACGCTCGTCGAAATTCAGCGAATTGAAGACGCTGTCCACCCATAATTGCTGGTCTAACAAGTCATCGCTGACCAGGGGATCTTCATTTGCCACGAAGGGATCGACTTTGCCGGATGTGAATAAGCCCAACAAAACCAAGAGAGAAATCAAGCTCCAATGCCTCCTATTCATTACTGAGTTCAATTTTTAATCCTTAACTTTCAAAATATATTTGTGATTGCGACGGAAGTACGCACTTCCGGATGTCCCTGGCCGCTTCAGCGCATTGGAGAACGGGACGATTAAATGAATATAGTAAAGATTGGGCAACATTGAACAGGCTTTAAGGTTAAAAAACGGAGAAAAGTGATCTACGGTATTTCACTTCCCTGCAAATCGGCAATTTTCCCTTTCAGTTTTCAAAATCCCAAGCAGCCGCAAAATTACAGCTCATGAAATTCCCCTCCATATTCCGTACCGCCGCACCAATGCGATTTGATATCAAACCCCGCTACTACGATCCGATCAAGGAAGAGATCGAAGAGCGCACTGCCCGTATCAAAAAGGAGTTGGAGGAAGACGGGCTCTTGAATCCAGAGGAAGTAGAGGCACGCTCCAAATCCTACGGAGGGGGGATCCGGGGCGCTTTTTCCCAACATCGGGGTATTAAGCCCAAGAGCCAAAGCATGTTCAATTCCACCGCGATGATCCGTACGCTGCTGTTTTTTGGGATGATCATCGCTGCCTTTGGATACATCTATATTGGCCCGGAAATCCTCAACTACATGCTCTATGCGGCACTGGTTCTTGGGGGATTCTACTATTTTTCCAGATTCATAAAGCGGGGGAGGAAAGATGACTGACATCATCCAGCTGCTGCCGGATGCGATTGCCAACCAAATTGCTGCAGGTGAAGTAGTACAGCGTCCCGCCTCTGCACTCAAAGAATTGCTGGAAAACGCGGTGGATGCTGGTGCCACCCAAATCCAGGTTGTGGTAAAGGACGCAGGAAAGCAATTGATCCAAGTCATCGACAATGGCAAGGGCATGTCCGCCACGGACGCCAGGATGAGTTTTGAGCGGCACGCGACCTCCAAAATCAGAACTTCCCAGGATCTCTTTGCCATCCGTACCTTCGGTTTTAGGGGAGAGGCGCTCGCCTCCATAGCGGCGGTCGCCCAGGTGGAGCTTAAGACTCGGCCAAATGACGCTGAGCTGGGTACTTTGATCCAGATCGAGGGATCAGAGGTGAAAAAACAAGAACCAGTCGCCGTGCCGGTAGGCACCTCCGTGGCCATGAGAAATCTTTTTTTCAATGTCCCGGCCCGACGCAACTTTCTGAAATCCAATCCAGTCGAAATGCGCCATATCGTGGACGAATTTCAGCGGGTAGCGCTGTCCTATCCAGACGTGGCTTTTACGCTTTTCCAGCAGGACATGGAGGTTTTCAGTCTCACCTCCGGGAAATTAAGCCAGCGTATCGTGGGGCTTTTTGGGAAAAGCTATCAAGGCCAGCTGGTTCCATGTGAGGAAGAAACTCCGCATGTGAACGTGAAAGGATATATCGGCAAGCCGGAAAATGCGAAGAAAACCCGAGGGGAACAGTTTTTCTTCGTCAACAACCGCTTCATCAAAAGTACTTACCTGCACCATGCGGTGAATTCAGCATTTGAGGGGCTGATTGCGAGTGACCAGCATCCGTTTTATGTTCTTTTCTTGGAGATCGACCCAGCTCAGATCGATATCAATGTCCATCCCACAAAGACAGAGATCAAGTTTGAAGATGAGCGGACGGTGTACGCGGTCATCCGCTCCGCGGTAAAGCAGGCGCTGGGCGCACACCATGTCATGCCTTCTCTCGACTTTTCCCTAGACGTCAATTTCCAGCAGAATTGGACCAATAATCCGGAGACTAAAGCTCAGGTGGACAGGGAATACAGCTACAAGACTTATAACACGCCTGAGTTCAAAAAATCGTCTGTTTCGGGATGGGAGAAGCTGTTTGAAGCAAATTCCAACCCCGTGCCACTCGACCTGCCCAAGCCGGAAGAGGACCAGGAGATTCTGACCTTTCCCAGCAAGGCCTCTGCCGATGAACCAAGATTCATGATTCGACCTCAGGAAGAGGCAGCCACCGGGACTACATTTCAGGTAGAGTTGAGTTATATTGTGGCGCAGATGTCTACCGGACTGCTGATCATCGACCAGCAGGCTGCACACGAGCGGATTCTCTACGAGCGGTATTGCAGGCAAATCCAGTCGACGCAGGGGGCGTCACAGCAGTGCCTTTTTCCTCCTACCGTCCAGCTAGGGGCTTCGGATTTTGCCTTGGTCATGGACATGTTGCCCGAGCTCCAGAGCCTGGGTTTCGTCGTGGAGGAGTTTGGCAAGGATACCGTGCTGATCCAAGGCGTGCCAGCGGATGTGCAAGTGAGAAATGAGAAGGAGCTCTTCGAAGGTTTGATCGAGCAGTTTAAAAACTTCAGAAATCAGCTTTCTTTGGACAAAAGAGAAAATCTTGCGAGGTCGCTTTCCCGTAGATCATCTATCAAAAAAGAACAAAAGCTCAATCCGCAGGAGATGGAAACCCTCGTGGGCCAGCTTTTTGCCTGCCAAAACCCAAACTATTCCCCCGGTGGGAACAAAACTTTTGTGAAATTGGATTTAAGTAGCATTCACTCCTTCTTCGGAAAATAGCATGTTTAGAAATATTACCCCAGTCGTACAAAACCTCCTGCTGATCAACATCGTCGTGTTTGTAGTGGCAAGCTTTGTTTTTCCAGCACTCAACGAATGGTTTGCCCTCTATTACATCCAGAGCCCATATTTCAAGCCGTTCCAGTTTTTGACTTACATGTTTATGCACGCTGACTTTTGGCACTTGTTCAGCAACATGTTTGGACTATTGATATTCGGGCCATTGTTGGAGCAGTTTCTTGGGCCGAAAAAACTACTCATCCTATGGATGGCCTGTGGGATAGGCGCCGGAGTGCTGTACTCCGGATATACCATGTACGAGTATAAGAGCTTGGAGACAAAGGTGCTCACTTTTGAGGCTAGCCCGGATCCCGAGTATTTCAACAAACTCGTTCTGGAAAATCGAGGGTATTTTTCTCCGGAAGTATTTGATTTTGTGGATCAATACAGCAGAAATCCCCAAGATCCCGTTTATATTGAGCGTGCTGAGAAAACCTTGGACGCAATACTGAGACTTCATGCCAACCAGCCAATGGTCGGAGCTTCGGGAGCGCTTTTTGGGATATTGGTGGCATTTGCCATGCTTTTTCCCAACACCCAGCTTTTCCTGTTGTTTCCGCCCATGCCTGTGAAGGCGAAATATCTGGTAGGTGCCTATGCCCTTTACACGATTTACAACGTATTGCTAAATAACCCGACAGACAACGTGGCCCATTTTGCCCATCTCAGTGGTTTGATCATCGGGGCCATTTTGGTTTACAATTGGAAAAAAGACAGAAACTCCTTCTATTGATATGTACGGAAGCTTTTGGGACAACCTGAGAAATGCCTTCAGGCACAAGGACAACAGCCTTTACAAGTTGATTGCGATCAATGTATTGGTGTTTTTTGTGCTCTTGATCGTACGTGTGCTGCTGACGGTCAGCGGCCTGGAAGGGCTATACCGAGAGGGGCTGAGCTACTTGATGATGCCGGCGGCTCTTTCCAAGCTGGCGACTCAGCCTTGGTCTTTGTTTTCTTATATGTTTTTGCATGAGGGGGTATTTCATGTTCTTTTCAACATGCTCTTTCTGTATTGGTTTGGCCTTTTGATCCACCAATATCTTGGTAGCAGAAAATTGGCTAACCTCTATATTCTCGGGGGGCTTTTCGGAGCTTTATTTTATGCGGTGATCTACAACGTGGCCCCTTATTTCAGCGGGTCAGTGGGCAGTTCCATGATGTTGGGCGCCAGTGCGGGTGTGTTTGCAGTGGTCGTGGGAGCTGCCACCTTGACTCCCAACACGACTTTCTTTCTGATATTGATCGGTCCGGTCCGAATTGTTTACATCGCCGCCTTCTACGTGATTCTGTCTTTTGCCAACTCCATCGGAACCAACGCCGGCGGCGAAATTGCCCACTTGGGTGGGGCCTTGCTTGGCTATCTCTATATCGTGCAGCTGAGGAAAGGAAACGATTGGGGCGTGCCGGTGCAAAAAGTGGGCTTGTTTTTCGAAAATCTCTTTAGCCCCAACCGGAGCAAGGTAAAGGTCAGTTATCGAAAGGCGAAAACGACCAGCTCGGGAGGATTTGGAGGCTTTACTTCCAGGGCTAGCTCCAGTCCTGCCCCGAAGTCCCAGGAGACTTCCCAGGAAGAGATCGACCAGATTTTGGACAAGATTGCGGCTAAAGGCTATGACGCACTTTCCAAGGAGGAAAAGCGCAAGCTGTTTGAATTCAGCAAAAAGTAAGTTTCGGGGAGTTTCGTTCCTAACTCAAGTTCAGAGAGAGAAAGCAAAACCGATTCGGAATCCCGCTTCCTGAGGGTACTGCGTTTGTACTCTGAATTCCGTACTCAGTCCCACCCAGTCCGTCAAGCCGACAAAGGCGCCAATTCCTGCATTGGCTCCGACGAAATTCTCCCTTGTGCCAGCCTGGCCTGGTGCGGTATTCTGGAAGTTTTGGCTATAACCCGCCATAAAATATAATTGTGAAGGGCCCTCGGTCACGTAGTAGCGAAGATCAAAACTGAAGTTGCTCAGGTTGCCCACCTCAGGATAGACTTTGAAGAAGCTCGGCATCAGCGCAAATCTGTCAGTAAAGAAATATTCCACTCCTCCCCCTATTCCAAAATCATTGTACTCCAGGCCATAGCTTCCCAAGACATGAATGCGCGCGTCACCTTTTACCTGCGCTTGGGATTTTAGTGAAAAAATGGTCAGCAAAACGAAACAAAGCAGGGTTTTTCTCATCAGAATGTTTTTAATGAGAAAAAGGTAGGAGGCTTTGTCCTGTTTTGCAAGAGTCACTCTGCGGGTATCTATTCGGCTAGATGAGCCACCTCATTCTTGTTGGCGAGTTGTCCGCAAGCCGCATCGATATCCTGGCCTCTGGATTTGCGCACTTTTGCGATGATGCCTTGCCCCTCGAGGATACGAACATACATGTCCACGGCATCTTGTTTCGCTTGGCGAAATTCCCCCTCGTCTATGGGATTGTACTGGATGATGTTGACCTTGGATGGGATGTGTTTGCAAAATTTTGCAAGCGCCCGGGCATGTCGTTCGTCATCATTGATGCCATCCCAGATCACGTATTCGTAGGTGATTTTGCGCTTGGTCTTTTGGTACCAATATTTCAGTGCCTCAGCCAGATCTTCCAGCGGATTGGAGTCATTGATCGGCATGAGGAGGGAGCGGGTTTCATTGATCGCAGAGTGGAGGGAGATCGCCAGATTGAATTTCACTTCATCATCTGCCATTTTACGGATCATCTTGGGAATGCCGACGGTGGAAAGGGTGATTCGGCGTGGGGCCATGCCTAGGCCCTCGGGCGAGGTGATCTTGTCGATCGCCTCGATCACATTCGCGTAGTTGAGCAGGGGTTCGCCCATACCCATGAAAACAATGTTGGTTAGCGGACGCTGAAAATAGGTTTCAGCTTCGTCTTTGATCGCCACGACTTGGTCATAAATCTCGTCGGGATTCAGATTCCTCATTCGCTTGAGTCTTGCCGTGGCGCAGAAGTTACAGTCTAGACTACAGCCGACTTGGGAAGAAACGCAGGCGGTAATCCGCTTGGTGGTGGGGATCAAGACGGACTCTACGATTTTGCTGTCGAAAAGCTTCACGGCGTTTTTGATCGTCCCGTCGCTGCTGTGCTGCATCAGGTCAACATGGATGTGGTTGATCGTGAAGTGGTTTTTGAGAAGCTCCCTGGTAGAAAGAGAGATGTTGCTCATGTCGTCGAAGTTCTTCAGTGACTTGTTCCAAAGCCATTCATAGACCTGCTTGGCCCGGAATTTTTTTTCACCGTGCGCCAAAAAGAACTCCTCGAGTTCGGCCAGACTGAGTTTTCGGACGTCTTTCTTTTGATTTTCCACGGGACAAAGGTAAGGATTGGAAAATTCAAAAATTGTAAGATTGGAAAATTGGGGAGGAGCTGAAAGGCTGTAAAGTGGGAAGGTTGGAAAATCAAGCGAGGAAAAGAGGTGCTGTTCGTGGGAGGATTTGCATCGGATCGCATAGATTTTTTCAATCTGAGAGCCATCGCCTTTTATCATAAAAACAAGGGGATTTGGGATTTATACCTTACTTTTGTGCCGGAAAACCCAACTCTTCCTATGCGCCAATCCTGGTGGAAAATTCTGGCGATCGCCCTGCTGCTGTACACGCTCATCGCCGGTCTTCTGATGGACGCTCCCCGGCTTCCCATCTTAAATGAGACGATCCGCGCCTTGCATTTTCATGTCACCATGTGGTTCGGGATGATTTTGATGCTGGTGGTATCGGTATTCTACAGCATCAAGTTTCTGCGGACCAATAAGCTCGAGTATGACGATATGGCCTTGGAATTTACCAATGCGGCCATTCTGTTTGGTGTCTTGGGTATTGTGACGGGCATGCTTTGGGCCAAGTTTACCTGGGGAGATTATTGGAGCGGTGATCCCAAACAGAATGCCGCCGCGATCGGATTGCTGATGTATTTTGCCTACTTGATCCTCAGAGGAAGTCTAACTGATCCCCAGCAAAGGGGTCGAATCGGCGCGGTGTACAACATCTTTGCTTTCGCCGCATTTATCCCCCTGATTTTCGTCTTGCCTCGCCTGACCGATAGCCTTCATCCCGGCAATGGCGGGAATCCGGGTTTCAACGCTTATGACTTGGACTCCAAACTGAGGATGGTGTTTTATCCTGCGACCATAGGATGGACACTTTTGGGTGCCTGGATCGCAACCGTACGGGTGAGAATCCGTAGGGTAGAGCGGGTTTTGGAGGATAGAATGCTTAATTCCTGATTGATGAAAAAATTACTGACTATAGCCGTATTGCTTTTCTCTTTGAATGTATTGGCGCAGGAAAAAATTGAAGTGACTGAATCGGATTATTCCAATTCCTCCGTGGAGATGGCCGACCAGATGCGCGCTGACGGCAAGATCTACGTGCTGGTTGGAATTATCGCGATCATTTTCGTGGGAATTGCCGTGTATGTAGTGAGTACAGACCGCCGTATTTCCAAACTGGAAAAGAATCTTCCCTCCTAAAAATAGTGAAATGAAAAAAGGACATATCATCGGACTCGGGATTATCGCAGTGGCAATCATCATCATTATGACTTCCATTGGCGATGCCAGCTCCTACGAAAGCTTCAACACCGCTTGGGAAATGAAGCAGGATGGGGACGACAAGGCTATTCACGTGGTCGGACAGCTGAAAAAGGATGCTGCTGGACAGGTCACTGGCCTTGAAGTAGGTGAAGACAAGACTTCTTTTACATTCCTTCTCGTCGACAATGACGGCACCGAACAAAGAGTATTCTACAACGAGCCCGTCCCGGCAGACTTTCAGCGGTCTGAATCCGTCGTGGTGATAGGCTCTTATCGAGAAAAGGAAATCTTCGTGGCAGACAAAATCCTGATGAAGTGTCCATCCAAATATCAGGAGACAGATGTCCAGACAGCGGGCATGTGAGGTTGAGTAATCCCCCAAGTAAACAATCATGATCAATACCTTTATGGGTAATCTGGGTCATCTCATGACCATCTTGGCCTTCGTCAGTTCCTTGGTGACGGCCTACTCCTATTTCCAATATTTCAAAGCCAACGAACTGGAGAAGGCGAGCTGGAGGACATTCAGCCGGATCAGCTTTTACGTCCATACCATCTCCGTGGCGATGATTGCTTTTTCTCTATTTGAGATTATCTACAATCACCGCTACGAATACTTCTACGCCTACTCGCATAGCTCCAAGGCGCTTCCGGTGCACTATATGGTGTCGAGCTTCTGGGAAGGACAGGAGGGGGCTTTCATCCTTTGGGCATTTTGGAATGTGGTATTGGGCGTCACCCTTATCCACACCAACAAATTCTGGGAAGGGCCAGTGATGATTGTTTTCTCGTTGGTTCAGGCATTTTTGGTTTCCATGATTCTTGGCGTGGTGATTGGCGATCTGAAGATTGGAAGCTCGCCTTTTATCCTGCTTCGCGATGCCACGCAGGCGCCGATTTTCGAGATGAACCCTGACTTCGTTCCTGAGGACGGCACTGGGCTTAACCCACTCCTCCAAAATATCTGGATGGTGATCCACCCTCCAACGCTTTTCTTAGGATATGCCTCGACATTGGTTCCTTTCGCTTTTTTGATGGGTGGGTTGGTGACCAAAAAATACTCGGAGTGGATTCGTCCAGCTTTGCCTTGGGCGATTTTTTCCGCAATGATCCTCGGCATGGGAATTATTATGGGGGCCTATTGGGCCTACGTGACGTTGAACTTTGGCGGGTATTGGAACTGGGATCCAGTGGAAAATGCCGTATACGTTCCTTGGCTTATCCTCGTCGCGGCTATCCATACCATGATCACATTCAAGAAAAGCGCCACGGCTCTCAAGACCTCTATAGTGCTGGTGATCTTGAGTTTTATCCTGGTACTTTATGCCACGTTCTTAGTAAGATCTGGGGTGCTGGGAGATGCGTCAGTTCATTCTTTTACGGACTTGGGCTTGTCTGGGCAATTGCTGATTTACATGCTTTTCTTCCTCGTGATAGCGGTAGTGCTTGCAGCTAGAGCCTGGAAACATATCCCGACTTCGGAAAAAGAAGCCTCGGTCTATTCCCGGGAATTCTGGATTTTCATCGGTGCGACTACACTTGGTTTGATGTCTTTCCAGGTGATCTTGCCGACTTCGATTCCTGCTTGGAATTCGCTTGTGGAGAGTTTTGGAGGTATCTCCAACATGGCTCCCCCGGCTGACCAGATTGAGTTTTATACCAAATTCCAGCTTTGGTTTGCCGCGGTGATCGCCTTGTTGACGGCGGTTGGCCAGTTTTTCTGGTGGCAAAAGATGGATAAAAAAGCATTGAAGGATGCCTTGATTACTCCCTATATCATTTCGGTTCTTTTGTCTGCGGGGATCATCGTCTTAGCCAAAGTCTACGATTGGAAATACATCGTCATTGTCTTGGCAGGGACTTTCACCATCGTGGCCAATGCCGTGATTTTGTCCAAACTTGTCAAGAAGTCCACTTTCAAGCTTACCGGAGGCTCACTAGCGCACATCGGCATCGGGATGATCCTGATCGGAATCATGTTCAGTTCGGGATATTCCGACGTGATTTCCATCAACATGTCGGGCTTGACCTACAGCAACAGCTGGGAGGATGAGATGAACAAAGAGCACGTACTCCTCTGGATCAACAAGCCTACCCAAATGAAGGACTACACTGTGATCTATCGTGGGCGTCAGAAGAAGGTCGTGGGCGTGCCTGAGTATGTTCCTGCGAAGTTTCTGGAGCCGACTGGCAAAGTCAACGAAGCACTTGCGCTGGAGGATTACAAAGACTATTTCAAGAAAGGCGAGCTGGTCAATATCGTCTTGGAGGAAAATGACTATTTCAAGATCGACTACATGAAGAATGAGGCTTTGCAATTTTCGCTCAGCCCGATGTCCCAGTTTAACGAGGGGATGGGAGGTCTGATTTCCTCCCCGGATTCCAAGATTTTTCTGGACAAGGATCTATATACCTATGTGGCAGCGATGAATGACTACGCTGATCCAGAGTGGAAAGAAGATAAAATTTATGAGGTAGCACCGGGAGAACAATTCCATGTTTCCGATTTCGTGACCTATTTCGACGGGGCCGAAGTGCTCAAGGAATTGGAAGGCTATACCCTGCAGGAAGGCGACGTCGCGGTGAAGGCTAAACTTCGAGTTTTGGACTATGATGTGGAAAAGACATTGGAGCCCACCTTCATCATCCGCAACAGCCAGGTCGGCAAACTTCCGGTAGTTGACACGGAGCTCGGATTGAAAATTAGTCTTGAAAACATTCTGCCTGAGCAAAACAAGTTTGTCTTTAAGGTCAACCAATACCAAAAGGACTATGTGGTGATGAAGGCGATTGTGAAGCCGTATATCAACGTGCTTTGGATCGGGACACTGATTATGCTTTTGGGCTTTACGGTGGCGATCTATCGTCGCTTCGATGAGTTTGCCAAGATGCGGGACAAGGGGATGGAATGATTTGAGATTCGGGTTTGAGATTCATAATTGAGTCTGGCCGACATTTGAAATCGCTTATTTTTGCGCTATGCTCAACATCAAAGAAATTCTCTCCGTTTCCCTGATCCTTTTCTCTGTGATCGATATTCTCGGCTCCATTCCAATTATCATCAATCTCCGCAAGAAAGTAGGTCATATCCAGTCAGAAAAAGCCACTTTGGCTGCGGGACTGCTCATGATTGCCTTCTTGCTGGCAGGAAAATCTATCCTCAATCTGTTTGGAATCGGCGTGGAGGATTTTGCAATCGCGGGAGCCTTGATCATATTCGCTGTGGGTGCGGAGATGATCTTGGGCATCGAACTTTTCAAGCCAGACCCGGAAGCGGGTTCGGGGGCGTCAATTGTTCCGATTGCTTTTCCCTTGATTGCGGGTGCGGGGACTTTGACCACGATCTTGACCTTGAAAGCCGAGTTTCAACAGATCAATATCGGCATTGGAATCCTCCTGAATTTGATTTTTGTCTATGCCGTTTTGAAAAGCACGACCTGGCTGGAAAGCAAGCTGGGTAAGACTGGTTTGGATGTTTTGAGAAGGATATTTGGGATCATCTTGCTTTCCATCGCGGTGAAAATTTTCAAGTCCAACGCCTTCCCGATCAATATTGGCTAAAATATTTTTGGCTTTTCCGGACTGTGGGGGCATAGACAGGCGCATTTGGAAGCCGCGGTTGCGAGTCTTTTTTCATTTCTTTGTGACATGGTAATTATTTTCACCGATGGCGCTGCCAAAGGAAATCCCGGGCCCGGGGGCTATGGAGCAGTGTTGAAATTTGGTCAGCACCGAAAGGAACTCTCGGAAGGTTTTCGCCTCACGACCAACAACCGCATGGAGCTTTTGGCGGTGATCCGAGCCCTACAGGCGCTGACGACTGCGGAATATCCGGTCCAGATCTATTCCGACAGCAAATATGTTGTTGATGCGGTAGAAAAAGGTTGGATCTGGGCTTGGCAGAAAAAGGGATTCAAAGACAAGAAAAACCCCGACCTATGGATGCGCTACATTCCGCTTCACCTGAAATACAAGCCAAAGTTCATTTGGGTAAAAGGTCACGCTGGAAACGCGGAAAACGAGCGCTGCGACCAACTCGCAGTCGCCGCGGCCGAGGGCAGCAACCTACAGCCGGATACGGGATATGAGCAAAGTTTGTGACGTCTTGGGTTAATAATCTTAGATCGCGCAGTTTTCATAAAAGACAAAGGTTTACGATAGCAACGTAAACCTTTGTCTTCTGGGTAAATTCTCAGGAAAGGGAATCCATTGTCGCCAGCGGGATGTCCTGACGATCCATCTCTTTCAGCGGTTGGTACTCCGATGCGGGATACTGCCAGCCATCATCCCCAAGCTCATACAATAGAGGAGCAAGGTTCTGAACAGCAGCTTTGCAGCCTTGTACAATGGCCCCGAGCTTGCCTGTTTGCTTGGAAAGCACGGCTTCGTTTTCGATTTCAAATGGGCCAGTGAAGCCTTTTTCCTTCAATACATTGACGAAAGCTCTCCAATCCATTGAGTCGCCGAGCCCAAAACCGGGGAGTGTGGCTTCGTAATGATGCCGATCCCAAGGGTTTTTGCTGGAGGTAATGCCAAGTTTCTCGACCCATTCAGCACGAATCTCCTGCATGGGGTACATATTTCCCCAGAAAGGATCGGGATTGTTTCGGGTGGATTTGACGTGAATTCTTTTGAGTCTGCTAATATCTGTATGGCGGACGACTTCAACTGGATCGGTATGCTGCCAGACGTCGTGGGAAGGATCGTAGATTTCCCCGTGGTTTTTCTCAGGCACGAGTTCATACATCAGCTTGCGGGCGGCGAGTACTCCAGTTAGATTGTTGAAGGTGCCGAAGTGGCCCGAACTTCTCCATCCCTCCATGGGACAGTTTTCGTAGAGTACGGTCACGCCAAGGCTGTTAGCATAGCGGATGATAGGGCCGAATACCTTTTGGTATTCCAACAGGTTTTTTTCGAATCCGCCTTCCTGATTTCCCAACTCATGGTTGTAGCCAACGAAGGTTCCAACCTTCACATCGTTTTCGTCGCCTCCGAGGAGATAGGCTATTCGGATAAGACGGAGTAGATGGTTTTGGTTTTTTATGCGATGGACGGGGTCGCCTCCGATAAGATTTTCAAATGCCCCAATAGACAGGCGGAGTTTTGCGACGTTGAATTGAGCAATCAATTTTTTCGCCTCTTCTGGGCCGAAGTTTTCATAGTCCAAGTGGGTCGCCACAAAGTCATCGCGGGTGCCGTCTTTTCGAAACACACAAAGGTCGAGGCCCTGCACTCCGATTTCTTTTGCTTTTTCGACCGTTTGATCTAGACTAAGCTGGTCAAAAGCCGAAGTCATGATCCAAATAGGATTTGTCATGGGTTTTATTGGTTTTTGCTAAAAATAGGGATAGGCCCGCAAAAATCAGGGAGTCACGCTTCGGAAATTTATCCCTCTGAATACTTCCTACGAATCTCCACTTTGAGTTTTTGTCTTTCCCAAAGCGCTTTGGCCAAGTCGGGAGCGACCTGATCAGGTTCGGACTCGTGGAGAATTTGTTTGAGCTTGTATTCGGAGAGATCTACTCGATAGCAGATTTGAAGGAGACGCTCCAAGTTTCTGTCCATTAATTGACTGATCGCCCGTGTGAGCACCTGGAGGGCGGCCTCTTCCGAAAATCGCTCCTTTACTTCGGGCAATTGAAAATCTTTGGAGATCAGCGTGTAGGTTTCTTCTGAAAGACTTTGACTCATAGACAAAAAGAAAAACCCCGATAAGAATCGGGGCTGGAAAATTAAGCTTCTTTTTCCTCCTCGGCGCTTTCCTCTAAAACTTCAGGAGTTGATGCACGGATGATCTTGTACCAAGCAACCAGTTTCTTGATGTCTGAGGTATAAACACGGGCATCGTCGAAATCCGGGAGAACCGACTTTAGGAAAGCACGAAGTTCGGCGTCGGAAGAGGTGCTGTCCACTCCGGTGTCGCCTTTGTACTCGGCTTCGATTTTCTTCATTACCGACTCTAGGGGCTCTGCTCCCTCTTCAGTCAGGGTATAGATGGAAATGTCACTAAGGATGGAAACCCGCTGCGCCATACCGGCCACTAGTTTGGCTTTCTTTTCATCCATTGATTCCAGCACAACTCCAGAACGAGTTGGCTTCAATACTTTATAGAGACCCGGCTTGCCGGCTACAGTTGCGATGTCTTTGAAATTCATGCGGTGATTTGTTTTCAGGCTGCAAATATAGAATTATCAATCAATTTGTCCGCTCTGACTCGTATTCCGAGATAAGTTCATCGACGAACTGCAATACCTCGTCTTTACCTGAGCCCTTTTCCGCGGAAGTAACAAAATAGTCGGGAATGTCTCCGAAAATATCCTCCATCTTGTTGAGGAAAGCTTTGACGTTTTTATCGGTTTGAGTCTTGGACTGCTTGTCCGCTTTGGTGAAAACGACCACAAAAGGTACGCCTTCCTCACCGCACCAATTCAGGAACTCGAGGTCGATCTTCTGCGGCTCCAGTCTGCTGTCGATGAGGACAAAGACACCGCAGAGATTATCCCTTCCGGTCAGGTAGGAGCTGATCATTTTTTCCCATTTGTCCTTGGTATCCTTGCTGACTTTGGCGAAGCCATAGCCTGGCAAATCCACCAAATACCAGCGGTCGTCGATCATAAAATGGTTGATTAGCTGGGTCTTTCCGGGTTTTTGTGAGGTCTTGGCCAGCTCTTTTACTCCAGTCAGCATATTGATCAAAGAGCTTTTGCCCACGTTGGATCGGCCGATGAAGGCGATCTCCGCACGGTCAGGTTTGGGACATTTTTTTGGATCGGTATTGCTGACGACAAATTGGGCGTTTCGGATCATAGCTGTTCAGTTCGTTGCAAAAATACGCTTTTATTTTGGAAGGCTCGGACGGGCTTAAAAGCCAACAATTTTAGATTCCTCGGGTTTCTGTAGTAATATTGCGACAGCAAAGAAGATCCGTGATGGCCGTAGTACCCTACAAAGACAAGCAAGACTCCAAAAAGGAACAAGTAGCCGAGATGTTTAACAACATCAGTGGCAAATACGATCTGCTCAACCATGTGCTGAGCATGGGGATTGACATCATCTGGAGAAAGAAGGCCATCAAAATGCTGCAGAAGGATCATCCCAAGTTGATTTTGGACATTGCGACCGGCACGGGAGACTTTGCCATCGAGGCACTCGCCCTCAATCCGGACAAAATCATCGGCGTTGACATTTCGGAAGGGATGCTGTCAGAGGGTAAAAAGAAGATGCTCAAGCGGGGACTTCAGGACAAGATCGAGATGCAGTTGGGCGACTCCGAGGGATTACTCTTCGAGGATAATAAGTTTGATGCGGTGATCGTTTCCTTTGGAGTCAGAAACTTCGAAAATCTGGAAAAGGGTCTTGCCGATATGTATCGGGTGCTCAAGCCGGGAGGGAAGACGGTCATTTTGGAATTCAGCAAGCCCAAGGCGTTTCCCATGAAGCAAGCCTATGCGTTTTATTCCAATACGATTCTCCCCCAGGTGGGCAAGATTGTATCGAAGGACAATTCTGCTTATACTTATCTCCCTGAGTCAGTACAGGCCTTTCCAGATGGGGAGGATTTTCTGGCAGTTTTGAAAAAAGTCGGATTTCATAGCACGGTATGCAAACCTCTCACTTTCGGAATCAGCTCCATATACGTCGGACAAAAATAGGTTTTCTATTTTTGGTCGTTTTCGGGATCGGCATTCCGGGATTTTCCCAGGGACTTTTTGGCCTGACAAGTACTTCAGGGTCGGACGACAAAGTGCTTTCCTACGGTTTTTTTCTGGCAGGCCACAACGCCAGCTATCAGATCAGATATTCGGAAGAGTTTTTTGACCCTTCCAATAGCGAAATCCATTCAATCTACCCCAAGTTCAGCCCCGGCTTTTCATTGGGATTCACCGGGATCCTCAGATTGCATGATCAGGTAAATTTGCTTTTGACTCCCAAGATTGCATTCTATGAGTACCGTACCGATGTCAATATCTATACGCCCGTGGTCGATCAAACAGATGGGATTGACAATACCGTCGGCAACAGTCTAGGATATACCACCGAAGAAGCGGTGACGGAGGCTACCATGGTGGAGATTCCGCTCCTTTTCAAGTATAGATCACAGCGATTCAACAATACCCGGATGTATTTCATCGGAGGGGCCAGCTATCAGTTTCGTACCAAAAGTCAGGATGAAGCTAATCTTGACCCGATTGTCACCACGGGGCAGGATTTTGCCATCGAAGCGGGGATGGGCTTTGAGATCTATTTTAAATATTTCAAGTTTGCTCCCGAAATCAGGTTTTCCCACGGCCTGAACAATATCTACTACGCGGAGAAGAATTCGGCCGAGATCCGCGACGTCATCTCTTCTATCCGAAGAAAAGGGATCACGATCTATCTCAATTTCCAATAATTCGAGCCATTTCGGTTACGAAATTGTTTGCGTAAAAAGCAGCGGGATTCTAGGCTATTTACAGTACCGCGGGTTAGCAAAGCAGAAGTTTATTGCTATTTTGAGGCGGACGGGGATGGTTAATTCCCGTTGATTGATTTTTACCCATATAACCGCTAGCTCAACCCATGAAATCCAAAATCTGGACGATCATCGTCCTAGCCGTGTTGCTTGTCTCCTTCGGCTCATTTCTCTTCCTCTTTATCGAAAACAAAGTCGAACCCAGGCTCGGCGGGATCCCCTACGTCTTTTGGACTGGACTACTGGTTGCGATTCTACTGGTAGTGCTGACCTACCTTGGATCTTTGTTTTTTCCCCATGAAGAAACGAAGAAGGCATGACGGGCTGGCTGATATTCTTTTTCACGCTCTTCTTGGCCTCTCTGGGCTTTGCATCTTACAAGTCTTATAGCAAAAACCGCAGTTCCGATGAGTTTATGCTTGCGGGGTCAAACATCGGTTCGATCTTAGGTTTCCTGACCTTTTCCGCAGCATTATTCAGTGCGTTTACGTTCATGGGCATGCCGGATTTTTTCCGCACGCATGGGGTTGGAGCTTGGATATTCCTAGCGGTTTCGGATGCTCTGATGGTGTTTATGCTGATTTGGTTTGGCTATGCCTTACGCAAAAAGGCGTCTCAGGTCGGATACAAGGGAGTTGCCGGCTTTGTGCGGAGCTGCTTTCAAAATCGATGGGCAGGTTACCTAGTATTTGTGAGTTCCTTTCTTTTCCTGATACCCTACGTGGCGATTCAGATTCGAGGGATCTCGATCTTTCTCAATGCGGCTTTTCCAGACTTGATGCCCGATTGGGGTTGGTCGGCCTTGCTCGTGGTATTGATGCTCGTCTATTCTGAGATTGGGGGATTAAAAGCCATCATGTACAGCGACGCGATTCAAGGCGTGATTATGCTCGCGGTAATTTGGATTATCGGACTGACCTGTCTGTCTATGGCCGGAGGCTTAGAAGCTGGATTGGCCAAAGTAGAGGAGAGCAACGCTGCTTTGCTTTCACTTCCGGGGCCAAAAGGCTTGTTTTCCAGTCCTTTTTTGATTGCCTCGGCCATAGCCATTGTACTGATTCCAGTGTCCCAGCCCCAGTTTACCACGCGTTTGGTGGTATTGAAGAGTCTCAAGTCCGTTCACAAGATGGCCTATGCGGTTGGGGTTTTCGCCATCTTGGTCATTCTGCCGACGGCGTTTATCGGGTTGTATGGTGCGGTGAAATATCCCGAAAGTTCTACTGCCGATTTTCTTTCGTCCGCGCTGCTGTTTGACCAAGCGAGTCCGGTGGCGGCTTTGGCGGTAGTCGGTCTTTTCGCGGCGTGCCTCTCGACGACCAATGCGCAGATTTTTGCCCTTGGCACCGAGCTTCGTTCGCTGCTCTCCGGCTCGGACAAAGGCAACATGAGAGTCACGCAGCTGGCCATCCTGGTATTTTCCCTGATCGTTTTGGTGTTTTCGACCTATATGAGTGATGAGTTGGTACTATTGGCCAGGGTGAGTTTTGCTGGGACTTCCATGATTGCTCCGGTCGTGATGGGGGCGGTCATTTTCAAAAATCCACCCAAATCCCTCATTCTGGTTTCTGGGCTGGCCTTGGGTTACTTTGTCCTGTCACTGCTTGAGTTGGTTCCTGCGGGTTTTGCCGGATTGCCGACAGACGCCGCGATGTATGTTATTTTGATTCCTGTCTCCGTGCTTGTGATGCTCGCACACTATTTTACCCAAAAAACTACCCATGAAGCTTGATTCATCCTTTACAATTAATGAGTTAAAATCTCCCTTGGAGAAGTTCTGGACGCTTTCCGGTCAAAAAATCCGGATGATTGAGGAGTCTTTTGATACCCAAAAAGGAGCCCCCGTCTTTACCGAAAAAGGCAAGTATGTCACTCGCGGCTGGACTGAGTGGACCCAAGGTTTCCAGTTTGGTTCTTCCATTTTGCAGTTTGATGCGACTGGTGAAAAGGATTTTCTGGAGATCGGCCGTAGGAATACCGTGGAGAAAATGGCTCCGCACCTGACGCATATCGGAGTTCATGATCATGGGTTTAACAATGTCAGCACCTATGGCAACCTGCTTCGCCTAATCAACGAGGGCCGGATCGAGGGCTCGGACTGGGAAAAGGAATTTTACAAGATCGCTCTGAAAGTAACCGGAGCAGTACAGGCCACACGCTGGACCAAAATTCCAAGTGGTGGATTTATTTATTCGTTCAACGGGCCACATTCCCTATTTGTGGATACCATTCGCAGCTGCCGGGCTTTGGTGGTTTCTCACCAACTCGGACATGTGTTGCAGGCCGAAAACGACGTCAAAATCTCCCTGATCCAGCGAGCGATCCAACACATTTTGAGCACCGTACGCTACTCGATTTTTTATGGAAAAGGACGTGACAGCTATGACACTCCAGGACGAACCGCGCATGAGATTATCTTCAATACCAACGATGGCAACTATCGCTGCCCCAATTCCCAGCAGGGCTATACGGGATTCAGTACTTGGACCCGAGGTTTGGCTTGGGCGATATGCGGACTTGGGGAGACTTTGGAGATTCTTGATCAAATACCAGAGGCCGACTATTCCGAAGTGATTTCCAAAACCGATTTGATCAAGGAGATGTCTCAGGCCGCGATCGCGACTTCTGAGTTTTATCTCGCGCACACACCGACCGATGGAATTCCATATTGGGATACCGGAGCGCCTAATTTGCATAAAATGGGTGATTACCTCAACCGACCTGCAGATCCTTTCAATGAATTTGAACCAGTCGACAGTTCCGCTGCCTGCATCGCTGCCCAGGGCTTGATTCGCATCGGAAACTGGCTCCAAGAATCCGACCCGGAGCGTGGCAAAAAATATCAACAAGCAGGTATCCAGCTCGCTGGAGTTCTTTTTTCGGAACCCTACCTGTCTACCGATCCTAGTCATCAGGGCCTGATTTTGCACTCCATCTACCATCAACCCAATGGTTGGGACTACGTGCCAGAAGTTGGAAAGGTCGCCCACGGGGAGTCCAGTATGTGGGGCGACTACCATGCCCGCGAACTGGCTTTGCTGCTTCAGCGAATAAGGAATGAAGAGGCTTATTATTCTTTCCTAAACTGCGTACCGGCATGAGCGGAAAATACAAACCGGCATATCCGCGAGTAGCCCAGCTGAAGACTGCAGAGCTTTTTCGTCAGCACTTGGAAAAGGAGGGCATCGCCATGGATTTCGATCCGGATTTGATTTCCGGATCTGATTCGCCTTTCGCCAGACCACATACGCTTCGCTCCGGCCGAAAAATCGGCAATGCAATGTGCATCCTTCCCATGGAAGGCTGGGATGGGACTACTGATGGACGTCCGACTGAATTGACCAAAAGACGGTGGAAGCATTTTGGTCTTAGCGGGGCCAAACTTCTCTGGGGTTGTGAGGCTGTGGCCGTGCGACCGGAAGGGCGCGCCAATCCCAACCAATTGATGCTCAATGAGCAGACCTTTCCCGATTTTGTCAGCCTTTTTGAGCTTGTACAGACTAGCCATAGGGAGCAATATGGCGATACAAATGACTTGCTGATTGGCTTGCAGTTGACCCACTCCGGGCGATTCTGCAAGCCCAATGACAAGAAGCGGATGGAACCAAGGATTCTTTATTCGCATCCTGTCTTAAACAAAAAGTTTGGCTTGGGAGATGACTATCCAATAATGTCGGATGAAGAGATCGACTCCATTATCGAGGACTACGTGAAGGCAGCCGTCTTGGCAAAAAGGGCGGGCTTCCATTTTGTTGACATCAAGCATTGCCACGGATATCTGGGACACGAATTTCTCAGTTCCTATGATCGGGAAGGGAAATACGGAGGCAGCTTTGAGAATCGGACGCGTTTCCTAAGAGATATCGTAAGTGGAATTCGCGCGGCCACTCCCGCTCTCGAGATAGGGGTGCGGATGAGTATTTTCGACTGGGTTCCTTTTCAGAAAGGTCCTGAAGAAACCGGCGTACCAGCCCAGAACGCTCCTTATCGCTACGCTTTTGGAGGGGAAGAAAGTGGAACCCAGGCGGATATGTCGGAGTCTTTTCTATTTCTAGAGGAATTGGAGAAGCTGGGGATAGAGCTCTTCTGCACCACGGCCGGGAGCCCGTACTACAATCCCCATATTCAGCGACCTGCGCTCTTTCCACCCTCCGATGGGTATTTGCCGCCGGAAGATCCGCTTCACGGAGTGGCGCGCCAAATCCAAGCAAGTGCTGAAATCAAGAAAGCTTTTCCTAATCTCTATGTGGTCGGCTCTGCTTATTCTTACCTTCAGGAGTGGCTACCCAATGTAGGACAAAACGTACTGCGGACCGGAAAAGCGGATTCCATTGGCTTCGGTCGTATGGTACTCAGTTACCCGGATATGCCCGCAGATATTTTGGATGGAGCAGGACTGAAGAGGGCGAAGATTTGTCGAACCTTTTCCGACTGTACTACTGCTCCGAGAAACGGCATGATCTCAGGTTGCTATCCGCTCGACCCCTTGTACAAGGGCATGCCGGAATACGATCAACTTAAAGAGCTGAAAGGAGAATGAAAAAAGTAGCATTGATAACTGGAGGAACCCGGGGAATCGGACTGGGAATAGCAAAAAAGCTGGCTGAAGAGGGAATAGACTTGGCGCTGAATGGTATAAGGCCTGAATCCCAGGTCGTGGAGGTTTTGGAGGAGCTTCGCAAAAGCGGAGTTCATGTGGAATATTTTCCGGGGAATATTGCGGAAAAGGCCGATCGTGATTCCATTTTGTCGGGAGTGAAAGAGAAGTTCGGAACGCTGAATTATCTGATCAACAACGCGGGCGTGGCTCCGCGGGTGCGCGCGGACGTCTTGGATGTTTCAGAGGAAGACTACGATCACCTGATGGATATCAATTTGCGGGGAACGTTCTTTTTGACTCAGGCTATCGCGGGTTTTTTGGTCGACCAAAAGATGGGAATGCCCGATTACGTTTTTGCCATTGTGACCGTTACCTCTGTATCGGCGAAACTTGCGTCCACCAACCGTGCAGCATATTGCATGGCGAAGGCCGGACTATCGATGATGTCACAAGTTTTGGCCGTCAAACTGGCGGAGTTTGACATTCCTGTCTATGAAATCCAGCCCGGAGTGATCGAGACTGATATGACCGAAAAGGTAAAAGCTGTCTATCAAAAGCGGATTGAAAACGGCCTCACTTTGGAAGGCCGAATGGGGCAGCCCGAGGACATCGGCAAAGCGGTATCGGCCTTGCTCCGCGGTGATTTGCCCTATGCCACCGGCCAAATTCTGGCTTTGGATGGGGGAATGATGGTGGGGAGATTGTAAATTTTTTGCGATGGGATTGATTTGCCTATTTTGGACTTATGAAGGCATCCCTTAAAACAGAAATCCTTGCAGGAATCAGCACTTTTCTAGCCTGTTTTTATATCATCGTCGTCAACCCTGCCATTCTTTCCCAGGCAGGCATGCCCTTTCCGGCTGTCCTCACCGCGACCGTTTTGGTGTCGGCTTTCGGGAGCTTGATGATGGGGCTCTATGCCAAAAACCCCATTGTCGTTGCCCCCGGCATGGGCATCAACGCTTTTTTCACCTATACCGCGGTGATGGGTTTCGGTCTGAGCTTTGAGGAAGCTCTGGGAGCCGTGTTCTGGTCGGGCGTGATTTTCCTGCTGTTGTCCGTCTTTCAGACCCGGGAGAAAATCATCCAGGCGATTCCGCCCGCAATCCGTCATGCAGTTTCGGCAGGGATCGGGTTGTTCATCTGCTTTATCGGTTTTCAAAATGCCCATTTCATCGTCGACAATCCTGCGACGTTGGTAGGGATGTTTTCCTTCAGAGACCCGGTGACATTGACTTTCTTGGCTGGACTGCTTTTTACCGGAAGCTTGCTCGTCAGGAAGGTGCCTGGTGCGATCATCTTCGGAATCCTTTTCACCACGGCTTTGGCTTGGCCGATAGGACGATTTTGGGGTGACGCCTCAGCATACAATCTGGGAGTTTCTACCTTGGTCAACTACACCGGCTTTTTTGCCTGGCCAGACTTCAGTTTGGTGGGAAAGGCAGATATTCTGGGTTCTTTGCGCTTTGCGCATTTACCAGTCATCTTTGTTTTTACCTTCACGATTTTGTTTGATGGCATCTCCACATTCGTGGGGCTTTCCGAAGCTTCTGGCCTGAAGGATCCGGACGGGACCCCAAAAAACATGCGAAAGTCCCTGCTTACGGATTCGCTTGCCACGCTTTTTGCGGGATTGGTTGGGAGTAGCTCCGGGACGGCCTACATTGAGTCTGCGGTGGGAATTGAGGAGGGGGGAAGGACAGGCTTGACTGCTGTTACAGCCGGATTGCTGTTTTTGCCTTTTATGTTTTTTTCTCCCTTGCTTTCGGTCATTCCTTCTATTGCGAGCTCCATTGCGCTGGTGTTGGTGGGGTCATTTATGGTCATTCCGCTCACCAAGATCAACTGGCACGATCCTGCCGAGGCCTTGCCTTCTTTTCTCACAATTGTGCTGATCCCATTTACCTACAGCTTGTCGGTGGGTATTTCCTTCGGTTTTATCAGCTGGACCATACTCAAACTTTTTACGGGGAAAACATCTGAGCTGAACCCGATTTTGGCAGTTATCAGCGTACTTTCACTTTTCTTTTTGTGGATATGAAAAGACTAGCCGTACTGTTACTTTTTGTTTTTTTCTTGGGCAAAGCAGAGGCCCAGCGGATTGCCATTATGGGCGCCTTGGACCAAGAGATTGCCATTTTGATCGACTCCATGAGGTCTGTCAAAAAGGTAAACAAAGGGGGAATAGATTTCTACAAGGGAAAGCTAAAAGGGAAAAAGATCGTCCTGCTGAAAGCTGGGGTAGGTAAAGTCAACGCTGCATACAGCACGGCAATCCTGACTGAAAATTTCGAGCTCAGCATGTTGATTTTTACTGGGGTGGCTGGTGGATTGCATCCAGAAGCGATGCCAGGCGATCTTGTGATTGGGGAAAAGCTGGTTCAGTTTGATTTTGGGCAAGTGGATTCTGCAGGATTTACGGTTTCCCCTTTTCGCAAGCTGACTGGAGGGAGGCACGAGGATCTTTTTATCGCATCAGACCCAGCATTGCTTGAAAGGAGCGCCAGAGTAGCTGATAGAACAGTTCTTGAGCCGATTTCCGGCAGAGAACCTCGGGTATTTACCGGTGTCATTGCCACGGGTGATATTTTTGTGAGTAGCGACGAAAAAGCGGCATGGCTTTACGAAGAGTTTGATGCGCTGGCTACTGAAATGGAAGGGGCGGCGATTGCCCATATCTGTAGAACCCTAGGAATCCCTTTTGTAATCATCCGATCCTGCAGCGACAATGCCAACAACCACGCACGTATGAATTTCAACCAATTTGTCGGCCCTGCCTCGGTCAATTCAGCCCGAATTGTGATGGGGATTTTGGAGGATATGGAGTAATCAGGAGCCATTCACAGTTTGCTGTTGGCTGGCTCCTGCAACTGCATGCTATTTCAAAACCTCCCTTGCGATTACGATTTTTTGGATCTCCGAAGTGCCTTCTCCAATGGTACAAAGTTTCGCGTCTCTGTAGTATTTTTCCACTGGATAATCCTTCGTAAAGCCATAGCCCCCAAAGATTTGCACTGCCTCGTTTGCAGCCCAAACCGCAACTTCGGAAGTGTAATATTTCGCTTGGGCGCCCTCCAAAGTCACGCTTTTCCCCTTGTTTTTGAGTACGGCAGCTTTTGAAATCAAAAGCCGTGCGGCCTCGATGCGGGTAGCCATGTCGGCGAGTTTGAACGAGATTCCCTGATAACTTGAAATCGGCTTGCCAAACTGTTGTCGTTCCTTGGAATATTGCACCGAGGCTTCAAATGCTCCCTCGGCAATACCCAGACCCAGCGCTGCGATAGAAATCCGACCGCCATCGAGCACTTTCATGGCTTGGATAAATCCCTCGCCTTCCTTGCCCAAAACCTGGCTCTGATGAACCCTACACTCATCGAAAATCATTTCGGCTGTCTCTGACGAACGCATGCCCATCTTGTCTTCCTTTCTTCCTCCTTTAAATCCAGGCGTTCCTTTTTCGATAATAAAGGCCGTCATCCCATGGCTGTCACCCAGTTCGCCAGTTCTCGCAATTACCACAGCGACATCACCCGAAACTCCATGGGTGATGAAGTTCTTGGCGCCGTTGATGACATAGTGGTCTCCGTCTTTTTTTGCGACGGTGCGCATGTTCCCCGCATCGGAACCGGTGTTTGGTTCGGTGAGTCCCCAAGCGCCTAGCCATTCGCAGGAGGCGAGTTTGGGCAGGTATTTTTGCTTTTGCTCTTCGGTGCCAAATAGCAGGATATGGCCGGAGCAGAGTGAGTTATGCGCAGCCATGGAAAGGCCGACGGAAGGATCGAGCTTTGACAATTCAGCAATGGCTGTGACATATTCCTCGTAGCCAAAGCCAGAACCGCCGTATTCTGAGGGAATCAGCACGCCCATGAGGCCCAATTCGCCTAGTTTTTTGTAAAGTGCCCTCGGAAAAATCTGTTGATCGTCCCATTCCTTCCGGAAGGGAGCGATTTCCTTGGCTCCAAAATCCCGGATCATCTGCGCGATCATCCGCTGGTTTTCACTCTGAATAAAATCCATGCTAAAGTCAATTTGGGTTGTAATATGGTTCAACTCCAAAATGAGCATTTGGTTTGGTATCTGCAAATGCGGCAAAGAACCGGCTTTGGCAGCTTTATTCCCTCAATGGCTGATAGTCCATCCAGTCCACCTCAAGTTCAAAGCGTCTTCCGGGTCGCTCTACGGAATTTGGGTTGGTCTCGACCGCCCAGTTGTCTGTGTGCCAAAAATTCATGCGGTAGCGGGAGGGATGTTGGGGAATACCTCTCTTTCCTTCGTAGTCCCAGAGCACGACGGTGTCTGCGGTCACCGGATGGAGCAGCCACCAGCGAACGCGGTCTGCATGCCAATCAAAGCCATAGGTATGAAATTGTGTGGAGGCATTAAATCCCCCGATGGTCTCGATTTTCTCTGGTAGGGCCATATTTCCTTTCAGCGCTTCCCGTAGATCGCTACCGTCTTCCCGGTATTCGGTGGCGTAGATCTTTCCTGTTGCAAGATTGATCGTACGACCAACCCGCTTGAGCTTGCCGGAATGTCCCGTCCAGGTTCCGACATAGATTATCTCTGGGTCAGCAATCAGCCATTCCATATCCACTTCACTCAGCCCTAGCTTGGGGTCATTTTGGTAGGTGAAATAACCTACTACTGCTCCGACATTGGGCTGCTCGTCGCTTGCGGGGATTTTGAGTCGGGTCGAGTAGGTGCCAAAATGGGTAAGATGGTTGGATATAATCTCAGGGCCTTTTCCGGGGCCAGCCTTTTCACTGGGATGAAGCTTGAAAGACAGCACGCGAGCGCTCGACTCGAATTTAGACTTCTTCCCGGACTTCCACTTGAATGCAGCTTTTCTTCCTGTGGAACCATAGTGGAAATTCTCCAAATCGGCGGAGGAAAACTCTTCACGAAAGGCTGGATGGAATTCAGCTTTTTTTTGGTCGCTTTGGAATAAGAGGGAGAGGAAAAGAGCGGAAAAGAGGGTGGATTTCATGGAACTCGATTCTGTCGAATTTAATCAGGGAGTGCGAAAGCCACATATGCATCGCCACTTTTGGTGCCCTTGCCACCGCCGCAGGCAATGACTAGGTATTGTTTTCCATTTTTTTCATAGACCGCTGGCGTGGCATGGCCCGCTGCTGGAAGCTGGGCTTCCCAGAGCAACTCTCCGGTTTCTTTATCAAAGGCTCTGATTTTTTCGTCCTTGGTGGCCGCAATAAAAAGAACTCCACCAGCAGTCGTGACCGGTCCTCCGTAATTTTCTATACCTGTATTTTTAAAGCCCTGATGAGCCAGTGAATCGACGTTGCCCAATGGAATCTGCCATTTTTTTAACCCTGTATTCATATCGATAGCGGTTAGAAGTCCCCAAGGCGGATTGGAGCCATAGAGACCGTCTTTTGTGAGCAGGCGCTTATAGCCTTTCATGTAATAGCGGGGATAGAGCTTCGAGCTTTCTGATGCTAATTCTTTTTTGTCCCCTTCTTCAGCTTTTCCGAATAGAAAATCAATCAGTACACCTCTTTCCTCTGAAGAAATGTGACTGAAAGATGGCATGGCGCCGCGGCCTTGTCTGAGAAGTTTTTCAAGGGAATCCGTGGCATATTTTTCCTTCAAACCGACCAAGGAAGGAATCGAGGGGGGATTTCCTTTTCGGTCTAAGCCATGGCAGTTTCCGCAGTAGTTGGTATAGATGGATTGGCCCACGTTACCAAAACTCGCATTGGGAGTCATCTCGATCAGCCAGGGGATTTGATTCGCATTGACATACAGCGTCTGCGTTTCTGGATCAAAGGATGCCCCTCCCCACTCGCCTCCGCCGTCCATGCCGGGAAAGAGCACGATGGGTCTCTCCGGATGCGGTGGAGCCCAGGTGTCACCGAGAATGGCATTGTTGAGCTGGTTTCTGATGTCTGATTCCCAGTCCGGCTTGAGGTTGAGGATGTCTTTTTCCTCAAAAACCATCTTCATAAATGGCTCCGGCATGGAAGGGGTTGGCTGGGTTTTGGAACTCACCTCCCCGGGCATCACGCTTTGGGTGACGGGAGTTTCCGGAATAGGCCAGATGGGCTCGCCGCTTTCCCGGTCAAAGACATAGGTCATGCCCTGTTTGGAAATTTGGGCAACCGCGTCGATCCATTTTCCATCCTTTTGGATGCGGATAAGATTGGGGTTGGCGGGGAAATCCCGATCCCAAACGTCGTGGTGGACCGCCTGAAAGTGCCAGATTCGTTGTCCTGTACGGGCATTTAAGGCCAATAGAGAATTGGCGTACAGGTTGTCTCCCGAGCGATACCCTCCCCAAAAATCGTAGGTCGCCGAGCCGGTAGGCACGTAGACAATTCCCCGATCTTGATCCACAGTCATTCCTGCCCAGTTGTTTGCCCCGCCGATTTGTTGTATGTATTTGGGATCCCAAGTTTCATATCCTTCTTCTCCAGGTTGTGGAATGGTGTGGAAAATCCATTCTCTCTTCCCGGTCTTAACGTTATAGGCTCGGATATGTCCAGGAGCTGCATCCAGCCCTTCGGAAAGACGCATGCCCAAAATGATTTTGTCCTCGAAAATGACGCCTGGAGAATTGGACACAATTAGAAAATCCTCCAAATCCGTGTCCAATTCTTTTCGCAAGTCCACTTTTCCTTGTTCTCCAAAATCGAGGATGGGTTGTCCTGTCAACGCATTCAGCGCCATTAGCCAGTTGCCGGCGGTGAAGAGGATACGGGCTTCCTCCCCGCTCTGCCAATAGCTGAGACCGCGGTTGGTGCCTGCCCAGGAATTTTCCCCTCCGAGCAGAGCAAAAGGATCAAATCGCCAATGCTCCTCGCCAGTGCCTGCGTCCAATGCAAAGACGTTCAGCTGGGGGGTGGTGGCGTAGAGGATGCCATTTGCCACGATGGGCTGGCACTGGATCTGGCTGCGCTCAGTGGCGTCGCCCGTGTGGTAAGTCCAGGCAACTTGAAGGCGGGAGACGTTTTCTTTGTTGATTTGGGAGAGCGAAGAGTAACGCGAGCCATCCTCCGGGCCTCCGTAGTGAGACCAGTCGGTGTAGCTTATATCAGCGGGTTTTTCTGAGCAGGAGAAGATGAGCGCGAACAGTGTAGGGGCGAAAAGGGTTTTGCGGGTCATTTGGACTTATTTGGAGGTAGAAGATCGGGAAAAGTTGGTTCAACGCAAAACCGCGGAGATCGCAAAGATTAAGGTAGAAAGATCTTATGCATTTGAGGCTTATTTGAGTTTTTCATGAGCCTGATGGGTGAAGGCAAAGGAATAAGAAGAAAAGAACTGGTGGGTTTTAGATTCTCGGTCTAATTCTCTGCGCTCTTTGCGTCTTCGCGGTGAAAAAAGTATCTACCTTTGGGGTCATGTGGAAAGAAATCTCCATCTTGATCCGAAAGGAAATCACCCTCGAATGGCGCCAAAAGTATGCGCTGAACGGGATTTTGCTCTATGTGGTATCGGCGGTTTTCATCACCTACTTGAGTGTGGGGGCGAGATCCGGAACGCTTTCCATTCCGACTTGGAATGCCGTCTATTGGATCATCATCCTGTTTTCTTCGGTCAATGCAGTGGCCAAAAGTTTTGTGCAGGAGCATCAGGGGCGCCAACTCTACTACTACATGATAGCCTCTCCCGAGGCCATTATTCTTTCCAAAATCATTTATAATATTGGCCTCACCCTGATTTTGGCTTTGCTTGGCTATTTGGTTTTTTCAGTGATTTTGGGCAATCCCGTGCAGGATCAGCCGCTCTTTTTGCTCAATCTGGTCTTGGGAGCAGTCGGCTTTTCGGCCAGCCTCACCATGGTGAGCGGGATCGCTTCCAAGGCCGGCAACAATGCCACGCTGATGGCGATTTTGAGCTTTCCCGTGATCATCCCCATTCTCCTGATGGCGATCCGAATTTCCAAAAATGCCCTTGATGGCCTGGATTGGAGTGTCAGCGCGGATAAGCTGCTGAGCCTTTTGGCGATCAATGCCATCGTCGGGGTGACAGCATATATTCTGTTTCCCTATTTGTGGAGAAGCTAGAGGATTTACTATTTGGGATTTTTGATTTATGGGGTTCGGTCGCACTTTTTGGTGGAAATGCGATGACGACCACCGGCAACTTTTCAATTTTTTAACCTTACAACTTTCCAATCCGAATTTTTCAACCTTTCAACCCGTCGACTCCGCTCAGGGTGACAGATAAATTCCAATCTCCCTATCTTTAACTTATGGAAAACAAAATTGCCCTGATCACCGGTGCTACTTCCGGGATCGGAAAAGCCTGCGCTTTGACCCTTGCCAAGATGGGTTTTGACATCATCGCCACGGGCAGAAGACAGGATCGCTTGGAAGACTTGGGAAAAGAACTAGCGCCCAGAGTCCGTTTTTTGCCACTGGTGTTTGACGTGCGGGATCGGGATAAAGTCGGAGAGATTCTCGGAAATCTTCCCGATGAATGGTCAGCCATCGACGTGCTGATCAACAATGCCGGCAATGCCCATGGCATGGACCCAATCCAGACTGGCAGCCTGGACGATTGGGATGCGATGATGGACATCAATGTCAAAGGCTTGCTCTACGTGTCCAAATCCATCATCCCGGGAATGACCGAACGCAAGTCCGGTATGATCATCAACATCGGCTCGATTGCAGGGAAGGAAGTCTATCCCAACGGAAATGTTTACTGCGGTTCCAAGCATGCCGTCGATGCGATTACCAAAGGGATGCGGATCGACTTGAATCCTTTTGGGATTCGCGTGGTTGGCATCCATCCAGGTCTGGTGGAAACTGAGTTTTCGATAGTCCGGTTTAAAGGCGACGAGGCCCGGGCTGAATCGGTGTACAAAGGGCTGGAGCCCTTAGTCGCCCAAGATATCGCCGATATCGTAGAATTTGCCGTGAGCAGGCCACCCCACGTGGTTTTGGCGGATGTAGTAGTCCTTCCCACCGCACAGGGATCGGCGGCCTTGGTCAACAGAAACTCCACAAAATGATACGATCTGCGATAGTTTTTTTGAGCTTGGCAGCCGCCTGCTCTTCACCAGTCAAGAGTGATCAGGAAATCTTTTCCGAACAACAAAGAGAAGTCTTGGATCCGGTGAAGGAAACCGAGCTGGAGCCGGCTCTGCCTGAGCTGGAGCAAAAACTGATCTCCCAAGGCTTGGTGGATGTGCAGCAGGTCGTGCCAGGAGTCAAGATCGAGCTGAAGTATTCAACCACCGATAATTTCTTTGGAAAGGATGTGTACGGCGACCACGTACGGTGCTACCTGCAGCCCGAAGTGGCCGAGATGGTGGGAAAAGCCCAAGAAAGCCTCCAAAAGGAAAATCCAAATCTTACGCTCCTGATCTACGATGGCGTGAGGCCGCTCAGCGTGCAGCAGATTCTTTGGGATAGTCTGGATAAGCCGGACAGCATCAAGCCGCTGTATGTCGCCGATCCAAAAGTCGGAGGCCTGCACAATTTCGGAGTTGCCGTGGACCTGACGATTTTTGATTCGGAAGCGGATTCGGTTTTGGATATGGGAACTGCCTACGACTATTTTGGCTATGCGGCTTATCCTGATCGGGAAAAGCAAATGCTGGCTGAGGGTAAAATTACTGCAGCCCAGATCTCCAATCGCGAGATTCTGAGAAAGGTGATGACCACGGCCGGTTTTCAGGGAATAGGCAGCGAATGGTGGCACTTCAACGCTTTTTCCAGAAAGCAAGCCGGGGAAAAATTTGAGCTGATCCAATAAACCAAGTAGACTTTCTGCTACATTGGGTATCCTGCTCCGGTATTGAGCAGCAGGACGCGCTCACTGGGTTGGATTTTGTTTTCTGAGATTAGTTTTTTCAGCCCTTTCCAAACCGCGGCGCCTTCCGGGCAGATCGACAGGTTTTCCGAAAGTCCAATCTCATTTATTCCCTTTATGATTTCTCTGTCACTCACGGTGACTACCTCCCCATCGGATTCCCGAATGACTCTTACAATCAAGTCAGCCGCGAAAGCCTGGGGAACCGAAAGACCATAGGCAATGGACATCGTGTAGTCCTCGGGCGAGGATTGAACTCCACGTATCCGGTCCGCGATCGGCGCGCAGCCTTCTGCCTGAACGGCGACCATTCGTGGAAACTTCTCGGGGCTAAGCAATCCCATTTGTGCGAGCTCTTGGAAAGCTTTCCAAATACCGATCAAGCCAGTTCCCCCTCCGGTCGGGTAGAGTATCACATCGGGCAGTTGGTCTGTGAGTTGTTCAAAGATCTCATAGCCCATGGTTTTCTTTCCTTCGAGTCGGTAGGGTTCTTTCATCGTGGCGAGGTTAAATGCTCCCCTCTTTGCTTGGATTTCACTTGCGATTCGGCCGCAGGCATTAATCATCCCAGAGACTTGGATCAAATTGGCGCCATATTTTTCACATGTTTCTTTGAAATGGTCCGGGGTATCTTTTGACATGATGACCGTGGCGTGCAAGCCTGCTGCCCTGGCGTAGGCGCTGAGGGCTCCACCGGCATTTCCGGCCGTAGGAATGACCAGTTCCTCTATCCCCAACTCAAGCGCTTTGCTTACAGCCATGCTCAATCCTCTTGCTTTGAAGGAACCTGTTGGATTGCCGCTTTCGTCTTTGATCAAAAGATGGCGCAGTCCATATCGGTTGGCCAAAGTGGGCCATTCCACGATTGGTGTCAGCCCCTCACCGAGCGTAACGCGGTTTTTCACATCGAAAAGCGGAAGGTAATGGGCGTAACGCCACATGGACCCAGTGTCCTCCACGACCAATGGCTCAGAGGCGAGCGCATATTCGGCAACCAAGGGCTGGTTGCAGCAGGTAGCGAAGGTCTGTAGGAGGCGCGGAGAATAGTTTTTACCGCAGGAGGGACACTGGAGCTTGCGCAGCAGGGAGAGTTGGGAAAGTGGTAGTGTAGTCATACCCGAATTTAACGGGCCTTTCCGGAGGGATAAGATACTGCTTTGTTATGGGTTATAACTTCTCGTTATAGATGGTTCTGGCTTTTCGGATAAACTTTCGCATCAGGCCATGCCTTTCCTCACCCTTTCTGGTCACGAAGCTGAATTCCCGCATTACCTCGAAGCCAGGGACGTTGATCTCCTTCAAGACTCCAGACTTTAATTCTTTTTGTACAGCCAAGCGGGACAGAAAGCCAACAGCCTCGGCTTCGATCAGGTAATTTTTGAGTGCCTCAGTACCTCCCAGCCGGGCTATTACGTTCAGCTCGAAAAGCTTGATTCCTCTTTCTTCGAAAGCTTGCGAGAGCGTAGCCAAAGTTCCAGAACCTCTTTCCCGAAGTGCCATCCGACAGTGGACCAATTCCTCAAAGGGGAGTTTGTCTTTGGCATAGGGACTGGAGGAAGCACAAACCGGAATAATTCCATCGAGCATGAAGGGCTCGGATTGATAGGCATTGGTGTGGTGAAACGACTCGACGCAGGCCAGATCGATCTCTTGAGAATCCAAGGCTTTGAGTATGGTTTCGCTGTTGCCGTTAAGCAAAAGGATCTGAGCGCCGGGAATTTCGCGATGGAGAGCTGCTAGGATTTTGGGGATCACATAGAGTGAAAAGGTGGTGCTTGCCCCGATTTTGATTTCCCCTTTGATCTCCTCGTCCTTTTTCAGCGCATCGAAGTAAGTGCGGATTCCTTTCTGAATTCGCACCGCTGGCTGAAGTTCTTCGAGGAGCTGGTCACCGGCAGGGGTGAGCAAAATCATGTTCCCTTTCCTGACAAAAAGCGCCGCGCCCAGCTCCCCTTCCAATTGTTGGATATGCTTGCTCACTGCAGGCTGGGAGATAAAGAGGTGCTCGGCAGCCTTCGAAAAACTCAAATGGCGGGCAACAACGAGAAAAACTTCATAGCGGTAGTCAATCACTTTGCTCGAGTTTAAGTGGGAATGGACACGCCGCCCAAAGTTGGGACAAGCTGTCTGAATACCCAACTGTAACTGGATAAATGGACAGAGATCAGTCCATATCAAACGAAAAAGCTGCCCGGATAGTCACGGGGCAGCTTTTTTGGGAAAAGATAAATGGTTTATAGACTAAAACTTGTAGGAAACGCTCAAGCGGCTATTTCTTGGAGGATCGGTCTGCCAGTTGTAGGCGTTGAGCCAAGCGTAGTAGGAGCCACTGTAGAGGTACTCATCCAGCAGGTTGAACACATTCAGGTTGACTTTGAAGTTGCCTTTGCTCCAGAAGACTCCTGCGTCCAGCTTGGTGTAGGTTGGGAGTACTTCGTTTGGATCTGGGGAGGCATCCCAATAGGTCTCTCTACCGCCAAGGATAGTCAGGCCGGCAGAAAATCCAAGGCCGTGAAGTGTTCCGTTTTGGATGGTGTATCCCAACCAGGTGTTGAAGGTGTTTCTGGCATATCCGGGGATAATGTCTCCTTCTTGTACGACCGTCACGTTTTCGGTCACTTTTGTCACTCGAGAGTCGGTATAGGCATAGTTCATGACCAAGTTCAAGCCCGGTAGGATGGTGCCCTTCACGTCCACTTCGAAGCCTTCGGCGGTTTTTTCGCCCAACTCTATACTCAATCCAGAGTTGGGAGGGCTGTTTGGATCGGCCGTTAGTTCGTTTTGTTTGATGTTTCTGTAGACAGCCAGGGTACTGTTCCACTTGCCTCCGGCCCAATCTCGCTTGAGGCCCAGTTCCATGTTGTTACCAGTGATGGGCTTCACGTCGCCACCGCTCGAGAGCTGACCTGACTGGGGCATGAAGGCTTGGTCATAGAGCGCGTAAACGGAGGTATTTGGGGTCACGGATGCACTGACGCCCACTCTTGGAGTCACGCGTTTGGCTGTGATGGGAGACCCTCCATACGCGGCCTGGGAGATTTCCGTATAGCGTGCAGCCAAAGTCAGTCTCAGTTTGTCTTCCATGAATGCCAATTCATCTTGTGCATAAAAGGCGCTGTAGCGTTGGTTGATGTTGCCGCCTTGACCTCTCTGCTCGATTGGAGTGCTGTAGTCGAAGTTTGGATAGCCGTTGACCGGTACACCGTAGTAGGGGTTTTTGGGATCAAACTCAGCCCCAATGGAATCCAGCATGTGGTATTGTCCCCAGTCAGCCCAGTAGGCTTTGTTGGACATGTCCAAGCCAGAAAGGATTTTGTGACGGATCGCTCCAGTTCGGAACTCTCCATTGACGAAGATCTGAGCCATGGTCATCTTGCTCAAAGCATCCCAGCTGCTGACCGCTCGGATCATCGTGCCATCCGGATTGACAGAAGCAGGCCACATGGAGGTACCTTCTTGGTTATAGATCATGTGGGTAGCCTGGGCAGTCAGCTTCCAGTTGGGAGAAAATTCATGCTGGAGGTTGGCAGTCAGTGAGTGGTCGTTGATTTTGGTCTCGGGCATTCCGGGAGGCATGGAGGTGAATTCCAGGGGAAGAGTGGCAAAACCATCTGGGGAAAAAACATAGTAAGATCCCACATCACTCATGTTGGCACGCTGATAAGTGTACTCGAATGTCACCAGAGTGCTAGGCTGCACGCGATAGCTGATCACTGGCGCTATGGTGTAGCGGTTGTTGTGCTCGAATGGTCGATGCGATTGTTTTTGCTGACCTGCGACATTCAGCCGATATAGCAATCTGCCGTCTTTGTTCAACTTGCCGTCCAAATCCACGGCCGTTCTGTAGAGATCAAAACTACCGACGGTGAAGGAAACCTCACCTTGAGTTTGCCCTGTCGGCTTTTTGGTCACGACGTTGTATAGCCCGCTTCCGTCGCCGGAAGAAAGCATGAAGCCAGCGGGACCTTTCACAAACTCGATTCGCTCCACAAAGCTCATGTCCTCGGTGAGGGGTCCCCAATAAGAGGCCACTACATTGAAACCGTTTCTAAGCGCTTGGATCTGCGAACCTCGGGCGCTGATGTTGGTGTACAGGTCGCCCCAATGCTCAAGCCGGACGGCTCCGGAGACGTTTCGCACCAAGCCGTCGCTCATGCTGATCACTTGCTGGTCATCGAGGATGTCTCGGTTGACCACTTGGATATTTTGGGGTATTTCTATCAACGGGGCGTTGATACGGAGAGAGGAAGAAATGCGAGTCTCGGTATAGCTTTCTCGATTGGCCGAAACCAAAATCTCCTGAAGATCTCCTGAGTTTTCGGAAAGGAAAAAATCGACTACTTCAGTTTTTCCCGCACTTATGGAGACGGATTTTTCCTGTGTATCCAGTCCGACAAAGGAAGCTACCACCGTGTAGCTGCCCGGGTTCAGTCCTGTGATTTCAAATGATCCGCTGTTGTTGGTGACAGCTCCTCTGGAGGTTCCTTTGAGCTGGACGCTGACGTATTCGACGGGATTGCCGTCTGAAGATTTGACCTGTCCTTGAATTTTTCCTTTGGACTGGGCTAAGCTGCCTTGGAAAATCAAGATTAAAAAGGCCAGAGACAAGTAAAGTGCTCTCATGGATTAAAATATTTATTTAGACTGAATATCAATAATAGGATGCAAAGATGATTTGAAGAGCTTTTCGATGCAAGAAATTATTTGGAATTTTTCTAAATAAAAGAGAGAAAGAAAACAGCACTGTATTTTGCAATTACGGCTGTTGCCAGCCAAGAAGATGGGAGTGCCGGTCTGAGATTCGGGGGTATTTCGATTCCGCACTAATCCAAATGAGGTATCCTATCAAATTTCGGTTAAATACTCGCCAAGTTTGATTGGGAAACTGCGCCATAGATTTAAATTGCCGCAAATCGGAGATTTTCTTGAACCCTAAATAAACCGGAATGAATTTCAAGCCTACCTTAGTCACTCTCTTGCTGCTTTTCAGCATTTCGTTTTTATCCTTTTCCCAAGGTCAATATCGGGTCTTGGTGTTTTCCAAAACAGCAGGATTCCGCCATCAGTCCATTCCAGAGGGTGTCGCGGCAGTCAAAAAACTAGGCCAAGAGCAAGGCTTTGGAGTCTATGTGACAGAGGATGCGGGGCAGTTTACGGATGAAAACCTCGCCAAATACGACGTCGTCGTGCTCCTTAGTACCACGGGCACGATTTTCAACGATGCCCAGAAGGCCGCATTTCAAAAATTTGTGCAGAGCGGCAAAGGTGTAGTCGGGATTCACTCCGCCACCGACACCGAGTACGAATGGCCGTGGTACAACAAAATGATTGGTGCATACTTTCTCACCCACCCGCGTCAGCAGACCTTGAGACTTGAAGTAAAAGACAAAAACCATCCCGCCACTTGGCACTTGCCAAGCGATTGGCTTTGGTACGATGAGTTGTACGAATTCCGCGATATCAACCCGGACATCAAGGTCTTGATCAATGCTGACGAGTCGACCTATGAGCCAGCCAAAGGCAATGGCGCAAACCATCCCATGGCTTGGTACCATGAGTTTGACGGTGGAAGGGTTTTCTATACAGCTTTGGGCCATGTGGAATCCGCCTGGCAAAATGCCGCTTTCCTGCAGCACGTCCATGGCGGGATTTGGTATGCCGCCAAAGGCAAGCTTCCCAAGTAATCGTGGGACTATGGTGTAAAAATTTGAGGCTTCGGAACTTCCGAAGCCTTTTTTGGTTTTTCTTTACAACCAAATCCTGATTGCCATGCTCAAAGCTCAAGCTCGTCCCGTCCACCTCTACATGGAGGCCAATCCCAATCCCAACTCACTCAAGTTTGTCGCCAACTTCATGCTGGTCGAGGAGGGGATTAGTTTTGATTACCCCAGTGCGGCAAGCGCCGAAAACAGTCAGCTGGCCAAGGAACTTTTCAATTTTGAAGCCGTCGAGCGGGTTTTTATCGCGGCAAACTTTGTCACGGTGACCAAATCCGAAGATGCCGAATGGCCCGAGATCCAAAACATCATCCGCGACCATATCAAAAAATACCTCGAATCTGGCCAGTCTGCGGTGTCAGCGAGCTTCGACAAGGATCCACTCTTTGATGAAAATGACTCGGAGACGGTCAAAAAAATCAAGGGAATACTCGACGAGTACATCCGTCCCGCGGTAGAGCAGGACGGTGGGGCGATTGTTTTTCATTCTTTTCACGACGGCATAGTCAAAGTACACTTGCAAGGCTCCTGCTCCGGCTGTCCGAGCAGCACGGTGACTCTCAAGGCAGGCATCCAAAACCTGCTGACCCGCATGCTTCCCGAGGTAAAGGAAGTGCAAGCCGAAGGCGTCTAAATAAAAAGTGATTCATGGCAAAAAGGGACTGGTCCTGGGCTTTGTTGGGGATTTTGGCTCTTGTGGTCCGCTATTTTGCCGTCCAAAATCCAGAGGGCACAGATGAAATTTATTCCCGGAAATTTTTTCCAGGAATCAGGAATGTCATTGATCTGACACTGGGAAATCTCCCGTTTCCCAGTGTTTACCTTTTTGTTGCCACCGTTTTTTTGGTTCTGATTGTATTTATTATCCGCTTCAAAGGTCGCTCTGGATGGAAAGAAAGGATGTTTTATACATTCAAAGCAATGGCCAATGGGCTTGGCGCCTTGGTTTTTTTCTTTCTGGTGCTTTGGGGATTCAATTACCAGCGTACGCCGATATTCCAGCAGCTCTCCCTGAAGCCGAAATCACTCAACCTCGAGCAGCTAAAATCAGAGTTGGAAATCACGCGCCGCTTGGCCGTACAGTATAGAAGCCGGATTACGCAGGATAGCGTCGCCATAGATTCTATCATGCCCTATTCGGATCTTGAGCGCTTGGTGCGGGAGAATATGCACGATAACTTGGACATTCTCGGATTGAACTTCACCGGAAAGCCGAGAACCAAAATGTTTCCCCCGCAGGGATTTATGCGTAGGATGGGCATTCTCGGGATTTATTTCCCCTTCACAGGAGAGAGCTACATCGACCCGTCTTTGCACCCGCTGGAGCAACCTTTTACCGTAGCCCATGAGATGGCTCACAGCTACGGGGTGACCAACGAGGGGGAGGCCAATTTCATTGCCTGGGTGATCTGCACCAACTCTGAAGATCCACTTTTGCGATATTCCGGGCATTTGCGGCTGCTGCAGTACCAGATTCGGGACTATTACCGGATGGCGCCTAGCGAATACAAGGAGTGGGTGAAAAATCTCTCTGTGGGCATCAAAAACGACCTGAATTCCATCCGTGAGGCGAGTGAAGTCTTTCAGCCTTTTTCGATTGAGCTGAGCCGCAAATCCAACGACATTTTCCTAAAAAGCCAAGGCGTCAAAGCCGGGGTCAATTCCTATCAACAACTTCCGATGTTGGCTTTTGCCTGGAGGCAACGGATGAATTTCTTTGATTAAACCTTGGGGTTTAGTTTTGAGTCTCTATTTTGGGGAAGATTTTTACCATCCCCCATATGCTTAGACTTGTTTTCTCTTTTCTTTTAGTCGCTTCCTTAGTCTGCAATATCTACGCACAAATTACCCTGGAGCCTGAGCGGGATTCCCAACAGAACGTGGTGATCTATGCGGTGAACACCGCCAAAATTCCCTATTCGGTGATTATCAGCTTTTCAGATCTTCAGAACATAACCATACCCGGTGGGTCAAATGTAACGTCGGTAGCCTCTCCCGGACGGTCTAAAGTGGCGACTTTGAAGCCCACCATGGCCGGGCAGAGCACAAACTACAGGTATTCTTACAGCTATGCGAAAGGCAGTATTTTTGGGAAGTCAAAATTCGCTCCCGTTTACCTCATTCCCGTAGCGGAAGGCACCGCCGTTCGTGCAAGCGTAAATACCAACATTTCCAAAGTCGTGAAGAGTGAAGTGAATGCCGATGCTTATGTGGGAGTGTCCTTTCACTTCGACGCTCCCACCACCATCGTGGCTCCCCGAAAGGGAGTCATCGCGGATATGAAAATGGACTTTGAGTCCACTAGCGACAATCTCACCTTTACGGCCGAGGAAAATTTCATCGAGATTTACCATGAGGACGGGACGCTGACCAAGCTGATCGTATTGAAATCTGGCTCCCAAAAGGTGCAGATAGGCGATGAGGTTTTTCCGGGACAGGACTTGGCGGAGTCAGGCGGGAATCACTACCAGAATGGAATTCGCGTGATGATGGTCAACCAAAAAGTAGAAAAAAGTGACATGGATAAGTTTAGGTATCTCTACTTTCCTGTTTTGTTCGCTACTGAAGAAGGAAATCAAGAAATAAAGGCTCCTACGCAACTGACGGTTGCCCACCCAGTCGAGGTTGTTACCATGGAGCTAAGCAAAAAAGAGTTGAAGCAGTTTCAGGAGGGAAAATAAGGAGGCTAGCGCCGCTTGTTTCCTACCCACACCCCCAATATCACCCCGGCGATACCGATGTAGTGTCCGATCAGCAGCACCTCCCCGTCCAATACGCCCCACATGATCGCCACGATGGGAATTGTATAAGTGACCAAGCTGGCGAAAAATGGACTGGCACTTTTCACCATGATGTTGAATAGGATTAGGGCAATTGCGGTGCCCACCATGCCCAAGACGGTGATGTATCCCAGTGCCTCCCAAGCTTGGGGATGGGTGACGAGTTTATAGGAAAACTGCGTGCCGGCAAAAAGATAAATCAAGGCCAAGGGAAGAATCATCAGAAGAGAAATCGAGGAGATTTCTATTGATTTTAGTTTGGTGAAGCGGGTTTTGATAACGTGGAGGTTAAAGCTGTAGCAGATGCAGGCAGCAATGACGAATAGTGCGTAGGCGTTGATTCCGGAGAGCGAGTCCCAGCCTCCACCTTCCTTGTAAGTGACCAAAATGATCACACCGACGAAGGCGATAAGGAGCCCAAGCGCATTTCGCTTGGTGATCTGGGTATCAAAAAACAAGGCTCCAACCAATACCACAAATAGAGGAGTAAGCGCGTTCAGAACGCCGGTGAGCGAGCTGCTTATTTGAGTTTGGGCTAAGGGGAACAGGAATGCGGGAAAGAAACTGCCGAGCAATCCGGCTAAGATCAGGTTTTTGACTTGGGTTTTGCTCAGGTTTTTGATCTTGGGAAGGGAGAGTGGCAACAGAAGGGTAGCAGCTGCGACCATGCGATAGGCTCCTACTTCGCCTGGACTGAATACCTCCAGCCCGCGCTTGATCAGGATAAATGAGGTGCCCCAAATCAGGGTTAAGACGATCAGCAAAGCCCAGTTTTTTAGGCTGTTTTCTGAGTGGGTAGTACTCATTAAATCGAGAAAAAGAATGACGTCAGCAAAGGAACTAATTCGGCTGCAAAAAAGGTCAAAAAAAAGACCCCAGCGATGAAAATTCTGAGGTCTTTGTCAGTCAGTATTGAAACTCGTAATCCGCGTAGGCTTCGGCAACTTGTCCCAGGATTTCCGACACCTGCTCATACGTGTCGGCCGTGACCATCTCCGTACGGTAAGGTTTGAAGTTTGGCATGCCGCGGAAGTAGTTGGTGTAGTGACGGCGCATCTCCAGGATCCCTTGTTTTTCACCTTTCCACTCGACGGAAAAGTCGAGGTGTTTTTTTGTAACGGCTATGCGTTCGCTCAGATCAGGCGCGGGCAGCTTCTCTCCAGTTTCGAAGAAATGCTTGATTTCGTTGAAAATCCAGGGGTAGCCTATAGACGCGCGTCCGATCATCATGCCGTCCACATTGTATTTGGCTCGGTATTCTGCAGCTTTTTCGGGAGTATCGATGTCTCCGTTGCCGAAGACCGGGATGTGAAGTCTTGGGTTTTCCTTGACAAGATTAAGGTAGCTCCAGTCCGCTTCGCCCTTGTACATCTGCTGTCGGGTGCGGGCATGGATGGAGATGGCCTGTATGCCCACATCCTGGAGGCGCTCAGCTACTTCCACAATCCGGATCGTGTCATGACTCCAACCGAGCCTGGTTTTGACTGTTACGGGAATATTGACCCGCTTGACGATCTCCGCTGTCATCGCAACCATTTTGTCGATATCAAGAAGGATTCCCGCGCCTGCTCCTTTGCAGGCGACTTTGTGGACGGGACAGCCATAGTTTATATCCAAAATGTCCGGTCCGGCTGCCTCGGCAATCGCCGCGGCCTCACGCATGGACTCGATCTCGTTGCCGAAAATCTGGATACCCACGGGCCGCTCGTAGTCATAGACGTCCAGTTTCTGGACGCTTTTGGCGGCATCCCGGATGAGGCCTTCTGAGCTGATAAACTCGGTATACATGAGATCTGCCCCGTTTTGTTTGCAGACTGCGCGAAAGGGTGGATCGCTTACATCTTCCATCGGGGCGAGCAGTAGGGGAAACTCCCCCAGCTCTAACTTTCCAATCTTAACCACTTCTCAATTCTAAATTTGGCGTAAATTTACCCGAAATTATGGAGATATACGAAACCCGAACTGAAATTGGTAGCCGAAAGAATTGGCTCTTGTCCTTGATAGTCATTGTTTTAGTCACTTTTGGCGTACTGATTCTCCTTCAGGGTATCGCTTTGGCACTCATCCCGACACTCTATAATATCAGCATTGAAGATCTTTTGGGCTTGATGACAGGCAACTTTGATGTGCCCAATGGACGCATGGCTATGCTTTTTGTACAAGGGATCGGCTCTGGAATCGGCTTTTGGGTAGCTGCTTGGGTAATCACAAGGTTTATAGACAAAGCCGAGCTTCATTGGGACGTGCAGAGGTCCAGATTCAATTCGAAGAGTTTTGGTGTGGCACTAGCAATTACCTTGGGTGCAATGTTTTTCAATGGCTTGCTAGTCTATTGGAATGCGCAGCTGGATCTGCCCGAATCCATGGCAGGGCTGGAGAACTGGATGAAAGAAATGGAAACCCAGCTGATGGAGCTGACTAGGTTTTTGACGGATTTTCAGACGATTCCGGAGTTGCTGACGGGGATTTTGGTAATTGGGGTCTTTGCGGGGATTGGAGAGGAAATGTTTTTCCGCGGGGTACTCCAGCCCAAAATGAAGCTTTACACCAATTCGGCCCATTGGGGGATATGGCTTACCGCCATCATATTTTCTGCGATCCACGTGCAGTTTTACGGTTTCTTGCCGCGGGTCTTCCTCGGAGCGCTCTTCGGCTATCTCTACCATTACTCTGGCAGCTTGCTTTATCCTATCCTCGCACACGTGTTTAACAATGCCCTGACCGTGCTGGTGATTTATATGGCTAATCAGGGTCTGGTCGACTTTGACTTGGAATCGACGGACGCCGTCTCCTACCCTGCTGCGATCACTGGTCTGTTGGTTCTTATGGTTGGATTCTTTTACTTTAAAAAAATCAATCCAGCAAAAGATGGAGAATTGGATCAAAGTGTATGAGGATCAAAACCAGATTCGTGCAGAGATAGTCAAGGCAGTACTGGAAGAAAACAAGATTCCCGCGGTAGTGATGAGTAGTAAAGAAACCATCTATAACGTGTTTGGGACGTACGAGGTGCTGGTGGTCCAGGGAGACGCGCTGGCGGCAATGCAATTGATTCAAAATGAGATCACGTTTCAACATTAATAATTATAGTAACCTGGGCCAGCGTGCGATCACCGCGGCAATAGGGGCGGTGATTGTCGTTTCGGCCGCCATCTATTCCGATTGGACCTATTTTGTCGTTTTCGCCGCGATTTTGGGATTTTCCCAGATGGAGTTCTATAAACTTACCGGTCTGGATGGCATGCTTCCGCTGAGAAGTTTTGGGACTTTCTTGGGCATCATGATTTTCACCTTGACCTTCATGATCGAAAAAGAGCGGCTGCCCAATGAATACCTTTACCTGATTTTTCCGATCGTTTCCCTGACATTTTTCATCAAGCTTTACAAAAAGACGGACAAAAAACCCTTTACCGGTGTCGCGTATACGTACCTGGGTATTTTCTATGTGGCGCTGCCTTTTTCTTTGCTGAATCTGGCGGTCTTTTCGGAAGGTAAGGTGTACCACTATGAGATTCTGATCGGTTGCCTGCTGATCCTGTGGGCCAGTGATACGGGAGCCTATTTCGCGGGAACCAAATTTGGCAAGACCAAACTCTTTGAACGAGTGTCCCCAAAGAAGTCCTGGGAGGGATTCCTTGGCGGAGCTTTTGCGGCGATCGCCGTGGCCTTTGTCCTTTCGCAGTATTTCCAGGTGATCGAGGACTGGAAGTGGCTGGTCATCGCCGGTATCATCATCATTGCAGGTACTTATGGAGACTTGATCGAGTCGCTTTTTAAGCGATCAATAGAAATCAAAGACTCCGGAAATCACCTTCCCGGTCATGGCGGTTTTATGGATCGTTTTGACGGATTGTTACTTTCGGCACCCTTTATCACCGCTTTTTTGAAAATCTTTTAACGCAAGCACGGGCGCTCTGAAAATCTAAGTAAGTTTGTGCAGCATTTCACAAACCAATTTAAGAACCCAAATATGGCTTACATTGAACCGGCTCCGATAAAGGATAAGGAAAATCCCCTTGAGTCAATGATGGAAAGATTCAACATCGCTGCCGAGAAACTCGGACTCTCCGATGAAGTTTACAACGTGTTGAAGAATCCCGCCAAGCAAGTAATCGTATCTCTGCCGATCACCATGGACAATGGCAACATCCAGGTTTTCGAAGGGATTCGGGTCATCCATTCCAACATCCTCGGCCCTGCAAAGGGCGGAATCCGCTTTGCGCCCGATGTGCACCTAGACGAAGTCCGCGCTTTGGCTGCCTGGATGACTTGGAAATGCGCAGTGGTAGACATTCCCTACGGTGGAGGTAAAGGTGGGGTTCGATGCAATCCACGCGAGATGTCCAAAGGTGAAATCGAGCGCCTGGTCAGAGCCTATACCATGGCAATGATCGACGTCTTTGGCCCGGACAAAGATATCCCAGCTCCCGATATGGGGACAGGGCCAAGGGAGATGGCATGGTTGATGGACGAATACTCCAAAGCCCATGGCATGACGATTCCTGCCGTGGTCACCGGCAAGCCGCTGGTACTTGGAGGGTCTTTGGGTCGAACCGAAGCTACTGGCCGCGGGGTGATGGTATCAACCCTCGCAGCAATGCAGAAATTGAAAATCAATCCATTCTCAGCGACATGCGCGGTGCAAGGTTTTGGTAATGTGGGTGGATGGGCAGCCCAGCTCTTGGAAGAGCGCGGGCTCAAGATCGTCTCCATCTCGGATCATACTGGGGCATTCTACAACGCCGCGGGTATCAACATACAGGAAGCGATCAAGCACAAGGATGCGCACAATGGGACTTTGGAAGGATTCAGTGGCGGTGATAAAATGGACAATCCCGGCGATCTGATGACGTTGGATGTCGACGTATTGGTGCCTGCTGCCATGGAGGACGTGATCACGATAGCCAATGCGGACAAGATAAAGGCAAAATTGATCGTGGAGGGTGCCAATGGCCCGACCTCCGCAAAAGCAGATGCCATCATCAATGAGAAGGGCATAATGGCTGTTCCCGACATCCTCGCCAACGCTGGAGGAGTGACCGTCTCCTATTTCGAGTGGGTTCAAAACCGCCTGGGCTACAAGTGGACCGCCGACCGTGTCAATCGCCGCTCCGACAGGATCATGAAAGATGCCTTTGACAACGTCTATCAAGCATCTGTGAAATACAATGTGCCGATGAGAATCGCCGCCTACATCGTGGCGATCGACAAAGTTGCCAAGACCTACAGCTTCCGCGGAGGCTTCTAAGGCTGTTTTGAAGCAAAAGTTTTAACTTTGAGGCGTGGGGAACGATTCCCCGCGCTTTTTCGATTTAAGAAACATGATGACAATTCATAAAGAAGGAAGGGTTTTGCTGTTTTGGATGATGATCATCCTAGTGGCGCTCAACTACCTCCTATATTATTATCTCCCCGAGGAAAGGCTCCTGATCAACCTAGCCGTCATAGTCAGCGTGGTGCTGTATCTGATCGTATTGCAGTTCTTCAGGAACCCGATTTTCCCCCTCCCCAATGAAGAAGGGATAGTATATGCGCCAGCCGACGGCAAAATCGTAGTGATCGAGGAAGCCTTTGAAGACGAATACTTGAAGGAAAAGCGCAAGCAGGTTTCCATCTTCATGTCCCCGATCAATGTTCACGTAAACCGCTCACCGGTAAAGGGCGAGGTCGAGTATTTCCACTACCATCCAGGTAAATATCTGGTAGCCTGGCATCCCAAGTCAAGCACCGAAAATGAGCGTACCTCCATGGTGATCCGCGATACGAAGGGAACCAAAATCATGGTCAGACAGATCGCCGGCGCGTTGGCGAGAAGAATCAAATGGTACGTGAAGCCAGGATCTCGGCTCGAACAGGGCGGCGAGTTTGGCTTTATCAAATTTGGATCGCGTGTCGATGTGTTTTTGCCTTTGGATGCGGAGATCCTCTGTACAATGGATCAGGTAACCAAGGGGGCGAGGACGCCCATTGCGAGGATGAAGTCGTAATCGAAAAAACAACCTATCGCGTTTCCCCCGTTTTTTTGAGTTGACCTTTTCGGCAAACCGAAAGCGATTTGAACTTCAAGGGCTGTATCCACCTGGATCCAGGTAGGAAAAGCTTAGAATCTCCTTCAAAAAAATGCGTAAAGGTAAAACGATTTAAATCAGCCTAGAGACAATGATACGCTCACACCGAGGCTAGTCTCTAAGCAATATTGTACGCTTTTTTCCCGAAAAGGAAACCAGTTGCACGGAGTCGATCTCCTGCGGTATCCGGACTTTACGGGAAGACTGGCTAAGGTATCCAGATCCATAAAACAACTCCTGTTGCTTCACCGCTTTACCCGCCTGATACGAAATGACCAAACGTTCGTCCTGATTTGCAGCTATTGAAGTTCCCGGACTTGGAGAGTTTTGTACGAAAGCCAATAAAGGCTGATTGTATCGACTGACCAGGATCAGCTGACTACTGTCTGGACGGGTCAGCAGCGCCATCGCCCGAGCTTCTCCGTCAATGCTGAAGCCACTTGCTGAGGAAGGCTGGGCAATCATTTTTCCCTCAAGGTCAAATGCGATTAGTCCTCCCCTGCTGGCATCCGACCTTCCGGTGACGGTTTCGTTGCCAAAATAGTTTCCCAAATACAGCATGCCTTTATCAGTTTCAAGCATTCCGAACATCCTGGAGATTTGTGCCGTCCGTGGGAATGCTTCAAAGCCGAAATTTCCCGAATAAATCCCCGAATTGAATTCTGGAGCGAGTAGACTTTCTGCATTTGCGAGTTCTTCTTGGGAGAAAAAGCTTTTTCGCTCGATGTTTGCAAACTCCCGATAAACCAGAAATTTGGTCTTCCATTTTGGGATTTGGGATACGAGCTGATTTCGGCTCTGCACGGTAAATTGCTGCTCGCCAAAGTATTGGAAAAGGATGGGGTCGAGACTTCCATTTGCGTCAAAGTCCCCGAAAACCAATTCTATTGGTTTGTTCTGACCAGATCTCCAGCGGGTATTCAGCCCTACGTTTCCCAAAGTATAGCGCGGCCTTTGCCCGGGGACCAATGAAAGTGCCGCAAGACTGTTCCACCAACCCCGGGAATCCCAGCTCGAATCCGACAGGCTTTTCCGTGTAAGCTTGACTTTGCCGTCAGGCTCTTTATTGGTAAGGAAAACCGTCAGCGGCATCCAGTCGCCTACCAGTATCAGATCGACCAGACCGTCTTGGTCGTAGTCCGACCAAAGCGCGCTGGACACCATGCCTCCCTTGGCGAGTTCAGGAGCAAGTGACTCCGTCACATCTCCGAAAGTGCCGCTTTTATTTTCAAGCAAGTAGGATCGGGGAGTTTCAGGATAGCGGCCAGGTGTGACCCTTCCCCCTACGAAAAGATCTAAATCCCCATCCCCATCAAAGTCTCCCGCAACCACAGCGGATCCGGAGCTTTGAACTTTAGGGATCATTTCTTCGGTTTCGACGAAATTGCCCTTGCCGTCATTTAGATAAAACGAATCCAGATAGTGGCTGTCGCCAGCTGGAAAGCGGCTTCCGCCGCTGGCCACATAGAGATCCAGGTCACCGTCATCATCCGCATCAAAGAGGAGGACCCCCATTTCGTCTTTTTCACCGGATCCCATTAGTGGCTTTTGACTGAATGTCCCGTCGGGTTTTTGGAGAAAAAATTGGCCTGAGCTGCCAACGGAACCAGCGAGATAAAAGTCATCCAGACCGTCTCCGTCCACGTCTCCTACGGCTAAGCCTGGGCCTAAATCGCTGTTTTTGCGGGACAAGAGCACTTGATGGTTAAAGTCATTGAAGGGCACCGGAGTCGGCTGATGGTGAATTCCTAGCTCGTCGGAGACCTCCCGGAATACCTGCGATGGCTTTTTCTCAGTAAACTCTGCGGGCTGGCTATCTGAATAGTCGAGTTCTAGAGTCTTGTTTGATGTGGTTTTTCCGGTTCGCGAGATGTTGCCGTCAGGCCATCGGACCACCACAGAGTCAATGGATGGCAAGTCTCCCAGTCCAAAAAGCGAAGGTTCAAGCATCGAGGACTTGTAGCCACGGGTAGGCTGGACTTCCCTTCGTATCAGATGGCTTTTCCCCTCTAACGCTCCATAAACACTGATGCTGGCACCAAAGGCGAAGGGGTTTTTGGCTGGGCCTTTCAGTTGGACTTTGAGCCAGTTTTTGGCGGAAATCGATTCCGAGTTAATAAGCTCGTTTCGATAGATGCCGGCCTCTTGGTTTAGGTTGTTGGTGACCAAGTCCAAGTCCCCATCTCCGTCTAGGTCGGCATAGGCCATCCCATTGGCGATTCCCAGATCGTCGATTCCCCAGGTGGCAGAGACATCTTCAAAGCCCAAATCACCCTTGTTGCGGAAGGCGAAATTTTTCAACTTGACTTCTTTGAGGATGTTGAGGCCGTCGAGGCGAAGCTTTTTCTTTTCCTCCGGCGTCATAAAGGGCCCGAGATTGTTGGTATAGTTGATGTAGTCCAGATCGGTGATGTCCTTGCCGTATCCGTTGGATATGACCAGATCCTGCCAGCCATCCAGATCAAGGTCCGCGAGTAAGGGAGACCAGCTCCAGTCGGTCTGAGAAATGCCCGCCATCTCCCCGATTTCGGCAAAAGTGCCGTCTCCTCGGTTGAGCTGGAGCACGTTTCTGACATATTGGGGCTCGTAGCCTTTGTCCAGGTTGGCTTGGTAGAGGTTATAGTTTTCTGTGGGGGAAAACATGGTCTTTTGTCGGAAATTGTCCGGCGGGAACATGTCCACTACCACTAGGTCGGGCCATCCGTCAGCATTGATGTCCCCCGCATCCGCACCCATGGAGTTGAAGCTTTGGTGGTCGAGTCGGTTTTTGATCTCGTTTTTGAAAGTCCCGTTGCGCTGGTTTAGGTAGAGGACATCATTGGTGAGGAAGTCGTTGGCAATGTAGACGTCGGGCCATCCGTCCAGATTGATATCGGAGATCAGGAGGCCGAGCCCATATCCCTCGACTTGGATTCCAGCGTCGAAACTCACATCCTCAAACGTACCGCTTCCATTGTTTCTTAACAGGATATCGTTGCTCTTTCCGCTACCATCCGTGATTCGAGGACGGCTGACATTTCGCTGAAAGCTTTCCAGCGCATTGGCTAAGAGATAGCAATCTAGGTCCCCGTCCCGGTCAAAGTCAAAGAAGGCGGCTTGGGTGAAGTAGCCCACCTTGTCCAATCCGTAAGTAGCCGCTTGCTCTTGAAAATTCGGCATCCCCCGTTCATCGTTTCCCTGATTGACGAAGAGCAGGTTGGGATTATTGGACTCATTTCGGTTGGAAACGGAAAGATAGATATCCAGCAGGCCATCCGAATTGATATCTACGAAGGTCACACCCTCCACCCATGACGTGGTCTCTACTCCTGCCACTTCGGTGATGTCTTCAAATTCGAACTCTCCGAGATTTCTATAAAGCCGGGACGAGACTTGGTTTCCCCCAAAGAAGATGTCCGGTAGCCCGTCTCCGTTCAGGTCGGCTATACCCACACCGGAGCCATTATAGATATAGTCAAAGTCCACAATATTAAACGTGTCGGATTCGGTGAGCTGATTGTTGAAAAAGATTCCGGTTTGGGATGTCGGCAGGATTTCAAACAGGGTATCAGGCTTTTTTTGGCAGGAGTAAAAGCAGGCGAAGACCGAGAGCCAGAGCAAACAAAAAGCGTGGGGTTTCAATTTTTGGTGTTTTGAACTAAGATGTAGAGAAAAAGATTGGAATCCGAATGCAAAATTGCGGTAGTGTGATATTGTAGAAATTTTTTAAAAGTCAGAATTATTTGAAGGACTTTTTAAAGAAAACATGAGTTATTTAGTGAAGATCATTTAAAAAACATCTTTTTCATTTAGTGATTTGGGATAAATAGTATTAAATTTATCGTAGTCTGACGACGTATAAGTACTTTAAATCCATCTCAAACCTGGCTAGCCAAACGGGCTTGCCCAAAAATTCCAACGTTTATGTCAAAAACAATTTACCCAAAAACCAGGGTAGATGCCTTGTGGCAGAAAGTGCCATGGCTTCTCTTAACCCTATTGTTTGTTGTCTGCACATCCGAGCAGTCTATGGCTCAGACTCTCCGCGTGGAGGGTGTGATTACTTCTTCCACAGGAGAGACCATGCCAGGGGTCAATGTACTGATCAAAGGCACAACAACCGGTACTGCCTCCGATGTAGATGGCAATTACAGCCTTTCGGTTCCTTCTAGTGAATCTGTTTTGGTTTTTTCTTTTATTGGCTACGTGACCAAAGAGGTCACGGTCGGAAATGCAAGTACGCTGAATGTGGTGATGGAGGAAGACCTTGCTTCGCTTTCGGAAGTAATTGTAGTCGGCTATGGTACCCAAGAGCGTGCTAAGGTGACGGGCGCTATTTCTTCGGTAGGTGCTGAGGATATCAGTGCCCTGCCAGTGACCAACTTGGCTGCTTCTCTACAAGGACGAGCGGCTGGTGTAGCCGTCACGAATACCGGCTCCCCGGGTACAGATCCCATTGTGAGAATCCGAGGTATAGGTACCGTGGGAAACAACGACCCGCTTTACGTCATAGATGGGATGCCCGCTGGCGGACTCAACCAGATCAATCCTGCCGATATTGAATCCGTGGAAATCCTCAAAGATGCCTCTACAGCGGCGATTTATGGCTCGAGGGGTGCCAATGGCGTGATTCTGGTCACTACAAAAAAAGGTAAAGTAGGTAAGCCAATGGTCAGCTTGGATGCATACTACGGCTCACAGAAAGCCTGGAAGACTCTAGACCTCCTCAATAAAAACCAGTATCTGGCTTTTGGAACTGAGCTTTTGGAGAATGCAAACCAGCCCCTGCCTGCCAGATTTGGTGACCTTGGCGAGTTTGCCAACGTGGAGACGGATTGGCAAGAGGAAATGTTTAGAACTGCCCCGATACAGGATTACAACCTGAGCGTTGCCGGCGGCACCGAAAATGCGATCTACAATTTTTCGCTTGGCTATTTTGCCCAAGACGGAATCATGAGAGGGACCGACTTCGAGCGTGTTTCCCTTCGCTCCAATTCGGAATTCAAAGTCAACAAGAGAGTAAAGGTGGGGGAGACGCTGACTATCGCCTATTCCAACCGAAACAATGAGCCTTTCTCCGGAGGCAGAAGCCAGTTGGAGCATATAGTAAAGTCAGTGCCTTATATTCCGGTGTATGACGACACTCGCTTGGGAGGATTCCGCGCTACAGACCGTGTCGATGGTTCAGATCCTGAAAACCCCGTCTTGAATGCTACGCTTCGAGAAAACAACAACCAAGACTACAAGATACTTGGCTCTGCCTATGTCAATGTCAACATTCTGGATGGCTTGGACTATCGCTTTTTGGTCGGCTTAGACGTAGCCTTGGGCAATACCTTTCAGTATACGCCATCCTTCAATGCAGGGGATTTCAGCGTATCGACTTTTGCTGCTATTTCGCAGACTAGGTCCACCTTTGTTTCCCCGCTTTTCAGCAACCAGTTTACCTATACCAAAGACATAGGAAAACACCATTTCGATCTGTTGGGTGTGTTGGAACGTCAGACCTCCACATTCTCCAGTCTGACAGGCAGCGGACAAAATAGCCTGACTAACGACGTTAGGGAACTTCAGGGAGTGGAAAACCAAACCACGACCAGTAGCAAAACGGAATATGCACTGATATCCTACGTAGGAAGGGTGAACTATGACTATGCCCAGAAATATCTGCTCAGTGCCAGTATCAGACGGGACGGAGGATCCAGGTTTGGCCCGGATAACAAGTGGGGAACCTTTCCATCCGTTTCGTTAGGCTGGAGAGTAAGTCAAGAGGGTTTTATGCAAGGATTGACCGCCTTGAGTGACCTGAAACTTCGAGCAAGCTATGGCGAAACGGGTAACGACAGAATCGGTGACTATGTGTATCAGGCCACGCTTAACTCCAACCTGTTCTATAATTTTGACGGGTCACTCCTCTCAGGAAGTACCATCACTGCCCTTGCCAATGCTGACTTGAAATGGGAAACGACCAAGATGAAAAACATCGGTATTGACCTCGGATTCTGGTCGGACAAGTTTACCCTGAGCTTTGAATGGTTTGAAAACACCACTGAAGACATGATTTTGGGTGTTCCCATTCCCCACTCCTTGGGCTACGACGGAGCACCAGTCGCAAACGTAGGTACCGTGAAGAATGACGGAGTCGAGTTTACCTTGGGATACCAGCTCAATGTGGGGGACTTTTCGCTTGTATTGGATGGAAACATGGGGTTTGTCAACAATGAACTGATATCTCTGGGTACGGGCAACACCATCTTCGGCCCTTCCTTTCAAGGCGATGCGATGACACTGACAGAAGAAGGACAGCCTATCGCTTATTTCTATGGCTGGATAGCCGATGGCTTGTTTCAGTCGGGTGAGAATACCAGCATGCAGCCCAATGCCGCTGCGGGCGATATCAAATTCAGGGATATCAACGAGGACGGCGTCATCGACGCAAACGATCGGACTAATCTGGGACATTATCTTCCTGATTTTACCTACGGCTTAAATGCGAAGGCTAACTTCAAAGGTTTCGACTTTACGATGTTTTGGCAGGGGGTCTCTGGCAATGAGATATTCAACAACCTCCGCTACCACACCGAGGGCATGACCCGACTGTTCAATGCCAGTACAGTGGTACTAGACAGGTGGACACCCTCCAATACCGACACCGATGTGCCGAGAGCAATCAACTCTGATCCAAACCGAAATTCCAGGGCGAGCTCGAGATTTGTGGAAGATGGCTCTTACTTGCGCTTGAAGAATATTTCGTTGGGCTACAGCTTCGGAGCAGACAAGCTTTCCAACTGGAGTAAGGGACACGTTTCCGGCGTGAGAGTTTATGTATCTGCCCAAAATCTGGTGACGATCACAGACTACAGCGGATATGATCCAGAGATCGGTGTCCGGACCGGTATTAACTCTTCCTTGGGAATGGGGATAGACTATGGCCAGTTCCCCGCGGCCCGGACGTTCTTGGGAGGTATTCAAGTGTCATTTTAACTGCTAACGAGAAGAATCATGAAATCAAGATCCACATTTCTTGCTATAATGCTGTCTGCGGGTTTAGTGGCCTGTGACGAAGAAATATTGAACCCCGTCAACCCCAATCAGCTGGGCACGGAGACTTTCTATAAAACAGGCCCTCAGCTCGTAGCGGCGGTAAATGCTGTATACGCAGGCTTGCAAGCCAACAATTTGTACAACCGAGAGTATTTCTTCCTTCAAGATCTCCTCTCGGACGACAACCAAAGCGGTGGCGCGCAGCTTGAAGCTCCCAGAGCCCAAGTGCTCAATCACGTCTTTGACGCGTCCAATCCCCTCGTCGAGGCCAACTGGCGCGGCTGGTATCGGATCATCCATCGAGCCAATCTCGTGTTGGAAAATGCATCCCAGGCCACCGACGATATCACCGAAGACTTAAGAAACCGCGTGATCGGAGAAGCCTATTTTCTTCGTGGTTTGGCCTATTACGAACTTTCCACGCTTTGGGGTGGGGTGCCGCTGATGACGGTGAGCGCTGTCTCTCCCGAAGGTTCTCCCAGGTCTTCCCAGGAAGAGTCCTTTGACCAGGCAAAAAATGACCTCAACGAAGCCATTTCCCGTCTTCCTCTCAAAAGTGCCTATTCTGGCAGTGATGTAGGGCGTGCGACGAAAGGCGCGGCACAAGCGGTGGCGGCAAAGCTGGCACTTTTCAGGGGGGATTATGCTGGCGCAAAAGCTTTCCTTTCGGAAATCATCAATTCGGGACAATACGATCTCACCGCCCGCTATTCGGATAATTTCGAGGAGGAAAACGAAAACAACATCGAGTCCGTCTGGGAGATTCAGTTTTCCGAGGATTTCGGTGCCAATGGAGGCTGGAATGCTGACGGTACAGATATCGCAGAGGTGACTTTCCGGGGTCAAGAATACGGGCCAAATGCCTGGAGAAACGTCATTCCTGGACAAAACCTTGTGAATGCCTTCGAGACAACTCCGAAAGAAGACCCCCGAAAGGGCTTCAGTTTCTACCGATTGGGGGATACGTTCAATGCCGGAGCCAGCGTCTTGGACGAATCATCCGTGCAAGGGGACAATTCCAAACCGAGCTGGAAAAAGTACCAGACCATCTACAAGCGTGCCAACGAGAATACGCAATCCGGTATCAATTTCCGGGTCATCCGATATGCCGACGTCTTATTGATGATGGCCGAAGCGGAAAACGAAACCTCTGGGCCAGCGGCGGCACTGCCGTATCTGAACAGAACCAGAAATCGCGCCGATGTCATGATGCCGCCTTATCCGACCGCCCAATATCCAACCGGAACCAAGGAACAGACTCGCGTAGCCATACAGCACGAGCGACAAGTCGAATTGGGAGGAGAGCAAGTACGTAATCGGGATATTCGCCGGTGGAGAAGAGCGGGATTTCTGCAAAGCGAACCTATTGCAGTCTATGCCGAGCGCTACAATCTCTTGCCTCTTCCGACGGCTGAGCTGGATAACAACTCCGCACTCACCAACGCGGACCAAAACCCGGGCTATTAAAGTCCTGTCCCTACCAAAATCGAAAAAGCCAGATGGATCAAGGATCCATCTGGCTTTTCTGCTTTGAAGTAAAAGCTTATTCTTTTCCCCCTTTTTTAGCATCCCTCAGCGACTTGAGGTAGAGACCCTCGACGCGCTCCCTTGCCCATGGAGTTTTTCTCAGAAAAGTCAAACTGGACTTGATCGATGGATTGTGAGTAAAGCAGCGGATCGGGATGCGCTCTCCCAGCTCCGGCCAGCCGTAGGTATCCACGAGGTGGGAGAGAATGCTGTCCAGCCTCAGGCCGTGGAGTGGATTGTTGGGTTGGGATTCCAAGGATTTGTTGGGGTTGTCTGGGACAAAAATACACCAAAGGTAGTCAAGAATCCAGCGGTCAGATCCAAAGCGTCGCGATGACATGCTGCCGACTGGAAACTGAGACTGCCTACTGAATCGGTTGGATCAAATCCCAAAGGTTCCCATAGAGGTCTTTGAAGACCGACACAATTCCATAGGATTCCTCGGCGGGCTCACGTAGAAATTCCACCCCTTTGGAGCGGTAGGTATGAAAGTCCCGATAAAAGTCATCCGTATAGAGAAAGAGGAAAACCCTTCCGCCAGTCTGGTTTCCAACTTGCGTTTCCTGTGCTTCGCCAACTGCTTTTGCCAATAGTAAATGGCAGGCTGATCCGTGCGGTGACACTCTTACCCAGCGTTTGGTTTCGCTCATCGGAGTATCTTCCAAGAGTTCAAAGCCTAGAATCTGCGTGTAGTAGATGATCGCTTCATCGTAGTCTCTGACTAAAAGAGTGAGTTGACCAAGTTGTTGTTTCATAAATAAACTAAAAAGAGCTTTGCGATTTATTTTGGTAGGTTTAGTTTTAGGCCTTACGTTTTTACCATGTTCAAAATTAATTACCTGCTTTTCATTCTTGCGCTGGCACTTGCATTTTCCTGCAAACCGGATAAACCAACCGCTGATCTTTCTTGGAGCTTAGTGCCTTCCGGAGAGAAAAAAATCTTTTCTCTGGATGAGAAGACCTCCAATGTCAGCATTGGCTTGGAATATTTCGAGGAGAGCAAGCCCTTGTTGTTCAGTGCAGACCAAAATTCCAATTCTCTTCTGGTCTTTGATTTGGAGAAGCAGAAGCTCGAAAAGAAGATCACGTTTGAGCGTGGAGGAGATCAGGGTGTCAGAATAGGCTATTTCCATATTCACAGTTTGGACAGCATCTTCATTTTTCCCCAGATGAGTCCTTTTATCATCCTCACCGACACCTCCGGTCGGATCAAAAAACGTCTCCGCTACACCCTTTCAGAAGGCTATCCCATGATCTTTCCCCACAACAGCTACTATGTCTCAACTCCAAGCGTCGCTGGAAAGGAACTAGTGGTTAAGTTGAGGGCTGATGGTAGGATCACCGACTTTACACAAGAAAAGCTGGACACAGTCGCTTTGCTGGCAGCCATAGATTTGGAGACGGGAGTGAGTAGATTGTTGCCGTACAGATTTCCAAAAGACTACCTGTCTCGTGGCCTGAAACAGCTGGAATATAGTCTTGTAAGCCGGGAAGATCGCATAGTTGTTTCCTTTATGGGGGACCACCGAATTTTCACGACAACACTGGATTCGGGCGATTGGGAGTCAAGAGAGGCGGGTAGCGGGTTTTTGGAAGAAACCATGCCAACCTTGTCAAAAGACGTGGACGGAAGAGGCTTCAACGAATATTTCTTTGCAAAGTCCCGATATGAGTCGCTGATTTATGATTCTTATAGAAAGGTCTACTACCGCTTTGCATTTCCCACAGTTGGCGTGGAATCAGACGAACAGCTGAGCGCCTTGCGCAGCAGTCCGGGGGCCTTTGTTGTCATGGTTTTGGATGAGGATCTGAATGTGCTGACGGAACGGAAGTTTGAAGCAGGTAGTTACCTGCCCAGCAATTTCTTCGTCGGGAAAAAGGGGCTCTACCTTTCCGTCAACCACCCTGACAATCCAGAAAATAGGGAAGACCTGCTGGCTTTTGAATTGCTCGAGTTGAAGAAATAAACGAAGAGGCTGTCTCAAAAGGCCTAATTGTGTCAGCCTGAGCACTGGAGCTACAGGAGTAGCGTATATCGAAGGCCATTTATAGTGGATACAGCCGCATTTCGCCTTCGCTCAATGTGACAAACATCAGTTATGAGACAGCCTCTTCGTTGCTTACGCGTTTTGCAAAGTCCTGCGGATCATGTCCAAATTGACCCGGATCTCTTCGATACTTTCCCACTCCCGGCCTTCTGTTCCATGCTCTATTCCCACATAGCCGTGGAAGTTGTGCGCCATTACGATCTTCATCATACGCTCATAGTCCAGAGGATGCTCTTTCCCGTGATCGTCCCAAACCGTAGGCTTGAGGCTGACCCCTTTTGCACTAGGCATCAGCTCGTCTACACCTCGATAAGAATCGTAACTGCTGACGACACCATTTTCGGTATGGATTCTAAAATTTCCAAAATCGGGCAATGTGCCGGCTCTGCGGTGTGCGGTTTCTTTGATTAGCTCCGCCAGCCACTTGCCATTGGAGGAATACCCACCGTGATTTTCGATGATTACATTGATGTCAAAGTCTTCGGCAAACTCACATATTCGGCGAAAAGTGGAGCTGCAGACGTCGATGGCTTCCTTGGCTAGCTTGGGATCGGTACTGTAGGGAACTGCGGTATATGCGTTGACCCGAATCGCATGGCAGCCGAGAAATTTGGCGGCTTCCACCCATTTTTTGTGGTTCTCAACGGTTTGTTGGCGTTCGTCCGGCTTTGCGGCGCCGAGCTGGCCCTCGCCATCGATCATGATCAAGACTGAGGTGACGCCTTCGCCATCCGCTCGGGTTTTCATTTCCTGCAGGTAAGCTTTGTCTTGGGCCTTGTCCTTGAAAAACTGGTTGACGTACTCGACCGCATCGATCTTGTGTTTTTTTGCCTCGATGGCGAAGTCCAAGTGGTCGAGTTTTTTGCCAAAAAGCATCTTGTTGAGCGACCACTCGGCTAGGGAGATTTTAAAAAGCTCGTCTTTGGGCCTTGCAAAGGAAAGGTGGGGCATACCAAAGCCAATCGCCGCGGAGGCGAGGCCTGCTGTCTTAAGGAAATTTCGTCTGTTTGTCATGGGGAGGGAAAGAGGTTATTGGTTAAAAGTTATTGGCTACCAGAAAGCCATAAGTTAATGATTCGAAACTCTAATTCCATCCCGGTAGCTAGATCATGTGTAGTCGACAAGGAATTGATGATTTTGCCTTCAACTGGGAAAGGAAGCATATATTTCTCAGCATTAAGTCCGGGTAAGTAGTTGATTAGTGGTTTCGTTGTGGACAAACTTTCTGTACTTTGAGTCAAAACCACCTTGTTGCCTTTCCCTGAAGCCCTATAGACTGGAATAAAATCATCTATTCGGAAAGCAAGAAACCCAATAACCTCAACCCGAAGAGCCAAAAGCCCAGGGGATTTCAATCATGACTTGAATCTGGGTTGGTAACGTTTATCTCTTAAAAACTAATCCCTATACTGACCCCGATTCCAAAGGGTACAAAGCTATTTCCATCTTCTGAGTCTTCAATACTTGAAAAAGCCACAGAAGGAGTGTAACTGGCTCTGAAAAAGAGGCCTCCGGTTGGTTTCTGATATCGATATCCAAGCCTAGGAACAAGAGATTTATGCCAATAAGGTGTTTCACGTATGTTGTTCGGGAAGTCTTCATCAAAAGCGTAACTTTTTTGATAGGAAGTATTGAAGCCAAGTCCCAATTCCAGATTATGCTTTGACTTTCCGTAGAAAGATGAAAGCTCCGCGGTAAAGGCGGGAACTATATATCCAGAATGCAACGGCTCATCTTCACTTTCGAATAGCAAAGAAAATCCGGCACTTGTAGCGAGTTTCAACGCGTTTTTTTGGTAGAAGATGCGCCCGTAATTAAGCGAATAACCACCGGAATTTCCCCAGAATTCAGCAAAAGCAGAGTTTTTAGCCGTAAAAACTTCAGCCTTGCTCTCTGTTTCTTCTTGAGCAAACGCTTTATGTTGAACCATCGTTAAAAGCCCAAATAAAGCAAGTAGAATATATTTTTTCAGCAGTGACATTTTTGTTTGAGTTTTATGGTATGTATCAAGATGTTTTCAAGCTATTTGACTATGATCTGTTGTGAGAAGACTTCTTTTCCAGAGTAGATGTGGAGAAAATAAGTTCCTGGCTGTAAATCGTGAGTATCGAGGGTTACTTTACCTGATTCCGAATTGCCAGTTTTAACCAGTTTTTGATCCTTATCAAACAATTCTATCCTGAAATCTTCTTTTTTCAGGATATCAACTACTTCTTCTGATTTAGCGTTTTCATTTTGATTATCGTTTGAGCCTTCGGTTGACATATATTCAACATTCAATTCTCCTATGGATGGATTGGGGTAAACCATAAAGTCTCCAGACATCGTGTAATTGCAAGGGAAAGTGGTAATCCCCGAGTAACCAGTCGCAGCGCCACAACCAGTATTTACAGAAAATCTCACCGGGCCATAGGAGCTGTTGTAGGTAGGGACATATAGTGTTATGGTGTTTGCGATTGTTGATTGTATACTCCAACCAGATGGGAAGTACCAATCATACGAATATCCAGTTTTATGACCACCTGGTACTACTGCTGTATAAGTATACGTATTGCCATTACAAACTGAGGATGTTCCAGTTACATAAATTAGAGATGAGTCTATTGGGCCAACTCTCAGAGAATAGTTAACTGGAGTGCTCCGGAACCGATTGCCTGGAAAGGGGCCCGGTTGTCCATTGGGGATTGTCGATTCTACAGAAATAGTGTAGGTTCCATAGGGAGTGTTGGTAGGAGCAACAATCTCTGGGGAAGTGTCATGTCCAAAATAGGAATTTCCGCCTCCATTTATGCTCCAACCTGCGGGGGCGGTCCAATAATATTCATAGTGGTAGTAGCAGGCTGGGTCGCTAAGATCCAATGCTGGGTTTGTTTCATAAGTATATACTTGTCCAGGGGTGCACATCAATGGAGCGGTAACATGCCTTATGGGATTTGGCATTTTTACTCGCGATGTGACATACATATCCTTCTCAATTCTGATAGGGCCACATGATGTAAAAAACTGGATTCGGTAGTTGCCAATACCCGGGAATGCATAATTTGAAATAGTATTTCCCAAACCAGAAGCTACACCAATTCCATCTAAACTTATTATCCATTCCCAATCAGAACAAGATATCTGTTGTCCCCAAAGTTTTGCAGTTGCAATATAGTTGTGCCCGATTGTTCCGCCGGGATAAAAATTGTTTGGGCATACGGTAGCAGGGCCAGTAATCGTAACTTCGGGGGTTGCTTGCCCAAACACTTGTTCCGCAAAAATAAATGACAAAATGACAAATAGAATTCCCTTTAGTCTCAGTTTTGAACGAGTTTTGTGTGGGGGGGGTAATTTTCATAGGTAGTAGATTTTGGGTTTTTAGCCAATTAAATAAAAAAAACTAAAATTAGAGACCAAAAGCAGATTTAATTTTCAGGCCTCAAGGGTTGTCATTTTCTTGCAGTCAAATTTTTAAAAGATTTGAAGATAGCTATCAAAAAAATACTAATAGCCCAGAACACTGCCGCTCCAAAAGCAATTTCTTTCGGCAGTGCTGAGAATTGGAAAGTCACCATAGCATTAACAAGCTGCTTAAATCTCCCAGCCTTCTCGATAAGTCCGGGTCAGGAACTGGTTGGCGGATTCGTCGTTTGTAATCTTGAGTAGATTTGCGTCAAAGTCGACCCGTTTTCCAGCACGTAGCGCGACAGCTCCCAAGTTGATGGTGTCTGTGATGCATTGCGCCCTTACGAAGCTGCCCTGAGTTTGGCGGCCTTCCAGCATGGCATCTACCCACTGATCGGTGTTGCGGTCTGCCTGTCTGGAGTCAACGCGCTCGGCTTCTCTGTCCTGCATCATGGTACTTTCCGGCAAAAGCACCGGAAACTCTCCTCTGAATCCTCCAAGTATTTTTCCCTTTGTGCCTACAATCAGCAATCCCTCTTCCGGTGTGTCTTTTCCGTCCATCTCCAGCTCTTCAGGGGCGAAAGGCTTGATCCCTCCATCGTACCAATACAATTCAAATTCAGGAAGTCTTTCCTGTTTGGGAAACTTCCACTGGATCGTACAGCTTGCCGGGAAGGCTACATCATTTTTTACCCATTGGTATACCTGATTGATTTCCTCTCGCGATGTCGTGCTAAAAGCACGGGCGGAAATTGGACTTTGGGTTATTCCCAAGGTTTCAAAAAGTGGGAAAAGACTATAATGTCCCATGTCGGCAACAGATCCACCCCCAAAGTCATACCAGCCGCGAAAGACATTGTGCGTGTAGTTTTTGTGATAGGGCATGTCCGGGACCGGGCCTAGCCAGAGTTCCCAGTTAAAATCTTTGGGTATTGCCATGGCGGGTTCAGGCCGCTTGGTCCACTGTTGCCAGACGGGGCGATACGACCAATTGTGGATCTGTTGCAGCTCTCCGATCAAGCCAGCATCCATCCAAGCTTTGATCTGCTGATACTCCGGTCGGTTGGACCAGGCGAGTAGATGGGTGACTGCTCCTGTAGACTTTGCTTTTTCTATCACCTTTCTGCCCTCCAAAAGTCGGTTGGAGATGGGCTTGTGCGTGACCACATGCATTTTCTGGTCCATGGCTGCGATGGCGATGGCTGCGTGCGTGTGGTCAGGGGTCATGATCTTGACTGCATCGATTCCTTTTTCTTTAACCAATAGCTCCCGAAAATCCTCGTAGCTGCTGCACCCCTTGTAGCTGCCGGAGGGTTTGTTCTTCGCGTAATATTTTTCAACATATTCCTGACCAATATCTCGACCGCCAGGGATTCCGGGTTTACCTTCCCACCAAGTCGAGTCTCCGAGAGTTTCCCGAATGTCATCACGGATACCATTGGCAGACCAGTCGATGTAATCCGTAGAAGACTTGTTGACATCGCAGACTGCGACCACGCGGACTTTCGGGTTTTTCAATAAATCTCCCATTTCCCTCAAGCCTTGTGTGCCGCAACCTATATTGGTGACAGCCAGTTGGTCGGAAGGAGGAATATGTCCGGTGCCAGCAATGACATTTGAAGGAACGATTGATATTGAAGCGGCGATCGCTGCTGCAGAGCCTATAAACTCGCGTCGGTTGATTTTCTCTAAAGGGGGCATATCTATGATTTATGTCCAAAATGGAATTTAGGCAGGATGCCGGAGTAAACCAATCTTTGTTATTTTAAGGAACTACTTTTCAATTAACAACGAAAAGTGAAATTGTTGATCTTTCCTTTTGATCCAACCTAACCTAGAAATGAAACATTTTGCCCTGCTTTGTTTGATTCCCTTTATTTTTTCCTGCCAGAGAAAAGAGAAGCTTTCCGAAAGAGTTAGCTATCCTGAGCGGCCTAATATCGTTTGGATTGTTTGCGAAGACATGTCGCCCGAGCATCTGGAGAGCTATGGGGGCACCGGGGGAAAAACGCCGAATCTCAACGCCTTGGCAAAGGAGTCACTCCAGTATAACAATGCCTTTTCGACCGCCGGGGTCTGTGCGCCAAGCCGCTCGGCTTTGATCACCGGGGCCTATCAGACTTCCATCGGGGCCATGCATATGCGGACGTTGGCGCCTTCAGCGGCTGCGGGCGATGCCTATCCTCCGGGATTCAAGGGCTATTCCACGCTATTGCCGGAGGGAATGCTTCCCTATCCCATCTACCTCCGCCAAGCAGGCTACTATGTGACCAACAACTCCAAGGAAGATTATCAATTCAGGAGTCCTGTGGGCATGTGGGACGATAGCAGCAACAAGGCACACTGGAGAAACCGAACCGATCCAAAACAGCCCTTTTTCTCCATTTTCAACTTTACTACGACGCATGAGTCCCAAGTGTGGGCGCGGGAGGGCAAAGACAGTTTGCTGGTAGATCCAGATTCGGTGACCGTGCCGCCAGTCTATCCGGATGATTCGCTTACCAGAAGGACATTGGCGCGCTTCATCACCAACGTGATGCGGATGGATGAGCAGGTCGGCGAGGTGATCGCACAGCTCAAGGAAGATGGCCTGTATGACAACACCATCATTTTCTTCTATTCTGACCACGGGGATGGCATGCCCTATTTCAAGCGGGAATTGTACGATCGGGGCCTGAAAGTACCGCTTTTGGTAAAAGCGCCCTGGCTGGATGGAGGAACGAAAACAGGGGAATTGGTCAGCTTTGTGGATTTTGGCCCGACGCTGCTTTCGCTGGCGGGAGTGCCGATACCGGATACCATGCAGGGACAGGCTTTCCTAGGAAAACAGAAGGCCGAACCCAGAAAATACATCTATGCTGCGCGTGACCGTATGGACTCGGAGTACGACCGTGTCCGAGCTGTCTCAGATGGTCGCTATAAATACATCCGAAATTACATGCCTGAGAAGCCCAACTATCAGAACATCCGCTACCGTCTTCAAAATCCGCTTATGGGCCACCTTTTGGATTTGCACGAGAAAGGCCTTTTGGATCAAAATCAAGATCGCTGGTTTGCGCAAACTAAGCCAGTGGAAGAGCTTTACGATACCCAATCTGATCCTTGGGAATTTGTCAATCTGGCTGAAGATCCAAGTCACGCCGAAAAGCTTGCAGAGCTGCGAATGGCGCATGAAGATTGGCTGCTGGCCTATGGCGATCTAGGTGCGCTGAATGAAATGGAAATGGTGAGAAATTGGTGGAACGGGCAGGATACGCCCCCGGTCACCGAGGCTCCAAAAGTAGATTACCAAGGAGGGAAAGTTAGCTTGAGCTCGGCGACTCCCTCTGCTATTATTTCTTACAAGAAAGCCAAAAGTGAGGGATGGCAACTCTATTCCAAAGCTTTCGAGGCATCTGTGGGCGATTCAATTTATGTGAATGCGCATCGGATTGGCTTTGAGCCAAGCGAAATCGCAACGGTGGTTAAATAAACCAACCACAGAGAGAAAATGTGTGCTTAGCGACTTTTAATAGTCCCAGATGTACAACAGAGGAATGACGTGAACTTGGGTAGAAAATGTTGGAGAAAATGCCGTAGGCATGAATCATTTGCTAGCCAGCCATTTTAATGGCTGGAATTCAAAGATGACAGGTTTTGAAAAATGCCGGAGGAATGGCCGATTTTCCAAGGTTTCCGAAATAAGAAGATCTGTCATTAAGAGAAAAGCAGGAGCTGTCGGTCCTACCCTGATCCGTCCGCTGTTGACCAAATAGACACTAGTCCATTTACCCCATCTTGAAGTCTTTAACACATACCCTCTAACCATGAAAAAGCGAATCGGAATCATAGCCTTTGCGATAGCCGCAATCCTCCATACACCTATCGTCCAAGCCCAGGAAAATATGCTTTGTCAGGGCGCCTACTGGACCGAAGACGAGGCTAACGTTCACATGAAACAGTGGGCAAAGGATTGGACGACGAAAGCCGATTGGGAAAAGAGAAGCCAAGTCATCCGAGATGGTCTCGTACGGGGTATGAAGTTGGATCAGATGCCAAAACGGGACACTCCCTTCAATGCCATCATCCACAGTACGCGAGAGATGGACGGCTATATCGTCGAAAACATTGCCATCGAGAGCTTTCCAGGATTCTACATCACGGGCAATCTCTATCGTCCGATTAGCAAAGAACCTTTTGCGAAAAGCCCAGGCATCCTCAGCGTTCACGGACACGGGACCGATCCCCGCTTTGGCGAAAGCGTCCAGACCCGGAGCGCAGCCTTTGCCCGGATGGGAGCGGTGGTCTTTGCTTACGACATGATCGGCTATGGCGATTCCAAACAGGTGGAGCACAAGTTGCCGATTGCATTGACTATACAAACCTACAATTCCCAGCGGGTCATCGACTATCTGGTGTCTAGGCCCGATGTCGATCCTGAGCGAATTGGCGTGACAGGAGAGTCGGGCGGAGGCACCCAGACCATCATGATTACCGCATTGGATCCGCGCATCAAAGTCTCTGTGCCAGTCGTCATGGTTTCGGCTTACTTTTTTGGCGGCTGTACCTGCGAAAGTGGCATGCCAGTGCATAAGAGCGCCCATCACCAGACCAACAACGTGGAGATCGCCGCTTTGGCGGTGCCAAGACCAATGCTGCTGGTCTCAGACGGCGGTGACTGGACAAAAAATACTCCGAGAATCGAGATGCCCTACATCCAGAAAGTTTATGCGCAGTACGATGCCGAAAGCAAGGTAGATAACGTCCACCTTCCGGCTGAGCGCCATGACTATGGGCCGAGCAAGCGGGCGGTGGTTTATAATTTTCTGGCGCAATACCTGGGCTTGAATGCGGGAAAAATCCTGGTCAAAAATCAGTTTGACGAAGGTTTTGTCACGCTTTTGCCCAGAGAAGAACTGATGGTTTTCAACGAACAGCATCCGATTCCGGCAAATGCCCTCCATGGTGAAAAAGCCGTGATGGATTTTCTCCAGTTCAAACCCTAAACCTCAGTTTAATATCTCTTCCAAATCTTCTATGAAATTCCTTTCCACCCTTTTGCTATTCACCGGATTGGGGATCGGTACTTCTGGCTTTGCCCAAAAAGCGAATGTGGTCACTTTTGGCCTGTGTACCGATGTCCACATTCCGACCATGCACGATTCGGAGTACCGCATGACGACGTTTATCGATGCGATGAAAAAGGAAAAACCTGACTTCATCATCGAGTTGGGGGATTTTAGCATTCCTAAGCCTGAGTATCAAAAGGCCTACGATATTTGGAATTCTTTTCCCGGAGAAAAATACCACGTGATCGGTAATCACGAGATGGATGGGGGAACGACCCTGGAAAAGGCTTTGACCTATCGAGAGATGACCTCGAGCTATTATTCTTTTGACAAAAATGGGTTTCACTTTGTCGTGCTCGATGGCAATGACAAAGTCGATCCAAGCAAAAAGGGATATCAACAACTGATCGGCCCGGAGCAACTTGCTTGGCTAAGGCAGGATCTGGAAAAGTCTCAGTTTCCGGTGATCCTCTTTTCCCATCAGGGACTTTCTCTCTACAAAACCCACCAAGAAAGCTACGGAGTAGAAAACTTCGAGGAGGTTCAGGCTTTGCTCCAAGCCCACAACAGCTTGCACCCAGACCGTAAGGTGATCGCGTCTTTCAACGGTCACACCCATACGGACTATACCGAAAACATCGGCGGAATCTGGTACATCTCCACGACTTCGATGGCTTACCATTGGTTGGGGGAAGACTATGAACATATCCGCTACAGCGCCGAAGTGGACAAAAACTACCGATGGATCAAGTTTACGGCACCCTTCAAAGAACCACTTTTTACGACCGTCACCATCTCGTCCAAAGGTACGATCAAGATTGCCGGCAAGAAGACCGAATGGGTAGGGCCATCGCCTTTTGAACTGGGCTTTCCCGAAAATCTGAAGCCCTACGTCCATCCCGAGATCAGCAAGAAAAAGCTGAGGTTTTAGCCATTGGACAAGTTTTGCCCTAGGTTTTCGAGCACATTCTTCGGGATCTGTTTTTATTGAAATACTTTTGTAGGGAATAAACAGATAGCCGGTGAAAAAATACTTGTCTCTCATCCTGCTTTGCTTTTTCGTTTCCATTGACCCTGCTCAGGCACAGGAATCTCAAAAGGAGACTTTTTGGGGAATGGCAGTGGGTATTCGCTCCCAAAATTTCCAGGACGAACTCGTCACCCAAACCAAGTACAGCGGAGGCCTGCTTTATTTCATGATCAACATGGAAAAGAACAAGGCCAACACCTGGCGGAAATTCAACTTTGAAGCAGCCGTTGGAAGCATGAAGAGTAAAGCCTTTGAGATCGGGCAGGTGCCTTCGCGTTACCTTCAGCCGAGTATTAGCTCCTATTGGAACGAGCTCAGCTACAGCTATCTTTTTCAGCTTAAGAGCGATGATAGAAGCGCGATCTATGTTGGTCCTGGCCTCTCGAACGTGATTTCCGTCCGCTATTCCCCCCGCTGGGACAACAGCCAGATCAATTACGAATTTACCGGAAACCTCCAGGCAGAGGGACGCTATCTGCGGAACTTTGATCTTTGGGGAAAAGCGATGAAGGCGAGCTTTACCCTCAAACTACCCTTGATCGGTTATATTTCACGACCAGGATATTCGGCGGTGCCGGAGTTTCTGGATCACGAAAAGGACTTCGTATCCTCTCTCTTTGACAATACGTCAGTGAGCTGGCTAGGCAATTTCCCCCGAATCCAGTTTGACAACTACGTCGAATTCCCCATCGCCAGCGGCAACAAGATGCAGGTGGTCTACAACTGGGAATACTATTCCTATCAAAACCCCGTGCCGGTGCACGCCGCCGCGCATACCATTGGTGTCAACTTCCTGATGAGAACCAAATGAGAAAGTTCGGAACCATACTTCTGTTGGTGATTGGGCTGGGATTCACTGCCTGCGAAAATCTCTTTTACAGCTCAGAAAAAGAAAACAATAACGCCGACAATTTCGATGTCCTTTGGCAGGCGATGAAGGATCGCTATGCGCTTTTTGAGTACAAGAAAATCAATTGGGACAGCATCCAGATGGTCTATCGTCCCTTGGCGATCCAGGCGCAAAGCGATCAGGAGCTGTACGACGTGATGGCGGCTATGCTCAATACGCTCAAGGATGGTCATACCAATCTCCGGACTCCCTTTGACATCAGCCGCTACCTTCCGTATCTGGAGGCGCCAGCCAATTACAGTTTCGATGTGCTTGAGCGAAACTACCTTGGCGACTATCGCATCACCGGATACCTGCTCAATCAGGAGATTGATGGGGTAGGCTATCTCCACTACCGGAGTTTTGCCACTCCCATCCTGGAGGATGAACTGGACTTTGTGGTCGACCGCTTCAAGGGTTTGCCCGGTGTCATCATCGATATCCGAAACAACGAAGGAGGCAATCCCGAAAACGGTTTGAAGATCGCCGCCCGGCTGATCAATGAACGTACAAAGATCTATTCCTTTAAGACCAAAAACGGCCCCGGGCCCAGTGACTTTTCCGAAGAAAAAGACATCTTCCTGGACCCCAATCAGCAAAATCCCCACTTCGAAGGACGGATAGTCGTCCTGACTAATCGCAAGGTTTATAGCGCGGGCAGCTATTTTTCGGCCTACATCAAAGGCATCCCCGGAGCTATCCTGATGGGTGACGACACGGGTGGAGGCTGCGGTGTACCAGCAGGCTATGACCTTCCCAATGGCTGGTATTTCAACTACAGCTCGACGATCGGCTACACAGTGGATGGCCTGAACTTCGAAGGTGGTGTGCCAGTGGACATCCGGGTGGAGATGACTCAGGCGGATATCGCAGCTGGCCGGGATCCGATCTTGGAGAGAGCCATTCAGTACATTAAGACAGGAAGTTAAGATCCCCCCGCCCCCTTGAAAAGGGGGAGTTGCGTCAAAGTGTAATCGAAGGCATTGGAAGATTGAAGCGGTTTTTTCACGTCATTCTACATTATCATTTGACATTTCCCAAGACATATCAATCCGATTTTTTTTGTGACCGGAGTTCTATTGACCTAATTCCTTCTTCTTAAGGGGACTAGCGTGATTTGTCCCGAATCGCTTTTTTCTGCGGGAGACTAGTCCAATAGTCTGATTTTTGGGTTTTTCAGTTGGCATTTCTGCTTCCACCTAAACCTGTCAAAATGAACTTTCGGCTCTCTTCCACTGTCCGCCGTGGACTTTCTGGGTTTTCTCCTGCAGTAGCATTTTTGCTTTTTCTTTCCTGCAAAGGTGAATTACCTCAGGAGAATAGAGCGGCCCTTGAATCCCCTTTTTCTGACGAAAACTTTATTCAAGAAGTCCACGAGGCCTTTTTCGTAAGTGATCTTCCGGAGGAAAACGAGGTAAGGGATATCCTGGTCGAGCAGGACAATCAGGTTTGGATTGCGACGGCTGGCGGGATATTTCGAAAGCCAGAATCGGACAAAGCTTGGATTCCGATGATCAATGGGACTGATCGAGGTCCTGCCTATGCAGTGGAAGAAGATGAGGCTGGTTCAATTTGGTTGGGAACCTGGGATGGACTTTATGAGGCCAAGAGTGATGGCGTGAGCAAAATTGCTGACGTCCAAGGGCCGATCTCTGAGCTTGCTTCTGCTGGAGAGGAGATTTACGCCTTGGGGCCAAAAGGAATTTGGCAAAAGAAAGGAGGGGGCTGGGAAAAAACTTCCTACGCGATTGCCAGATCCGTGCGGGATGCCATCGCCGATGACAATGGGCAGCTATGGGTAGCCACTGATGCTGGACTTTACCTTTGCGCTGGAGGTTCGGCGATTCTATACCAAAACACAGACGAACTGATCAGCTGCTATGCACGTGCGCTTGCATTTGGGCCTGAAGACCAAGTTTGGGTTGGAGCGATGGGCGGCGTGTCGGTACGGGAAGGCCAAAAACTCAAACACAACCTGACCACCAAGGAAGGCTTGCCCTCTATCCACATTCGATCCATTTTCCAATCTCCCGAGGGAGTGATGTGGGTAGGGACGGAAGTTGGCGTAGTGCGGTATTTTCCGGACGGCAGCCACTCCTTACTTTTCAGCAGGCGCTGGCTTACCGATGATCACGTCAACCAAGTGGCTTTTGACAAAGAAGGAAATGCATGGGTCGCAACCCAAAACGGAGTAAGCCACATCCGGAAATTCCCCATGACTTTGGCCGAAAAGCAAAGCTATTTTTACTCTGAACTTATGGACAAGCACATACGCGAACCCTGGATCTGCGGCGTGCTTCGCCTAGAGGTTCCCGGCGACACCTCTACCTGGAAACACTCCGATGATGACAACGATGGGGAATATACAGGCGGCTATCTGGCGATGGAAAGTTTCCGCTATGCAGCGACCAAAGATACCGACGCACTGGACAAAGCCAGAAAGGCGTTTGGGTTTCTCAAGCTTCTATACGACGTGACCGGAACGGATGGGCTTTTCGCCCGAACCATCGTCCCTGCAGACTGGACCCAGCTCCACGATCCCAACCGCAATTACACTGAGCGGGAGTTGGCGGAGGCACTGGTGGCCGATCCACGCTACAAACCTGTCGAACAGCGCTGGAGACTTTCAGCGGATAAGAAATGGCTTTGGAAAGGCGATACCAGTAGTGATGAGATGACGGGACACTTCATGAGTTACTTCTACTTCTATGAGTTTGCGGCTACTGAGGAGGACAAAAAGGAAATTCGCGCGCACGTGGCCAAGTTGATGGACGCGTTAATCCGAAACGGCTATAACTTGGTCGACATAGATGGAAAGCATACGCGCTGGGCAGTTTGGTCGCCGGACCAGCTCAATCGTGATCCGGATTGGGCTTCGGAGAAGGCCATTAATTCCTTCGAAATGCTAGCCTATCTAAAATTTGCCGCTGCCATTACAGGCGATGAAAAGTACGAGAAGGAATACCGAAGACTGATCGAGGAAGAGGACTTTCTGAAAAACGCGTCCCAGCTGAATCGCAAGAATCCCGCTTGGAAAATTTATTTTGACTTGACCATGGAGGGCTATCTTTTCCCAATTCTGCTGAAATACGAACAGGATCCGGAGATCCTCAAAGTCTATCAAGAGCTCGCCGAGGAATGGATGGGCACGCAGACCGAAGGGGAGAACCTGATAAATAACCTAAGCTATTCCCTCGCCACCGGCAAAAAAGTCAACGTGTCTCAAACTGTCGCTTTCCTGAGGGAAACCCCTCTGGATTTGGTGGACTGGCCGATTGACCACTCGAAGCGCGAAGATGTGCAGCTGGTCCATTCACCAATTCTGGAGGAATCGCAGATCTCACAACTTCCCCCGCCCGCTATTCGCGCTACCGTTCGCTGGGACAAAAATCCCTGGGCAGCAGTGCAGGGCAATCCTTCCCAACTGCGGGAGCCGGTATTTTGGCTTTGGCCGTACTGGATGGCGAGGTATCTGGACATGATCGAGTAGAGATGGTGACCACTGAATGAATATCTAGGTTCAGAAATTCGGTGAACGGGGCATCGGTATTTTTAGCAGCTGAACCGCAAATTCCTTGGGCTCTTGACTGGGGATTTCGTGGGTGGATTTGTCAAACCAAACCAATTCTTTTGTCGGAGCTTTCAACTGCTCGTAGTAGATGCCAGTCACCTTGGCATTAGAGACTAGGTCTTTCCTTGCGACAAAAAAATAAACAGGACAATCCAGCTGAGGCGCATGTTTGAGATAGTCCACTTTCGAGGCCTCTAGGAAGAGCTGAAACCAGGTTTTGTCCCAATTTTCGAAGATGTGCATGGGATATGTTTTTGGAGTGACCTTCACTCCGCTGAAGTACGCTGTCCATTTCCTCTGGAAATACAAATCCTTCCAGTTGTGGAAGGGGATTTGGATATCGGCTAGTTCCTGGATCGCCAATGCATTGTTTTCTTCCTCAGCTCGCTCGCGTATCTCGTCAAGGGTCAGTTTTTCGCAAAGTTCAGGAGCAACCATCCCCGAGACGTGCACATAGGCAAGCAGCTTTTCCGGGTGGTTTTTGGCATATTCCAAACCCAGAAAACCGCCCCAGGAGAATCCGACGAGCAGGAGCTTCTTGCGCCCAAACCTTTCCAGCAAGTAATCCACGACTTGTTCCGTGTCGTGGTGGAAAAGCGTGGGCGCTAGCGGAACAGGGGAGGGATTCCAGGCCAGCGTGTTTCCGGTTTCCCGCTGGTCCCATTGGACGATAATAAAATCTTCTTGCAGGGATTTTTTGACCTTTTCCAGGTAGGGCCTCGAACTGAAGCCCGGTCCGCCATGGAGAAATAATAGAATGGGCTTCGAATCATCTTTGGTATCTACCTCAATATACTGCTGAATACCGCCGATTTCCATTCCATCTTTGGTATGGATAGCTTGTTGCGCAAAAGATGTAAAGCAAAGGAGAAAGAAAGACAGAAACGCGGCCGGCTTCATCCTGCTTGGTTATTGATTGTTGGAGGACTGGCAAGGGATTCCATCCTTTGCATCCGGACCGAAAGGAGGCTTGATCCGATAATCCTGGATTTGCTTGGCGACATCTGTGTCTTTCATCTGGTAATCCGGAGTGTAGCGCAACTCATCCCAATAGGTTGACTTTGGGTTTTCAAACCGCGGATCACCAGTCGCTTCCATCCAGTCAAGAAGCTGTTGCCGCAGTTCTTTTTTGATGTCGGCGAAGTTGGATTGGGCGGCCAAATTGTTCAGTTGATAGGGATCCGAAACTACATCATAAAGTTCCTCTTCTGGTCTGGCACCAAATGCCAAAGAAAAGTAGTCCGGCTGGTCCGCAGCCGTTTTTCCTTCCATCTCCATGATCAAAAATTTTGTGATCGAGTGATCTACGTCACCATACTGTCCGACCGACTGGTGGACACTGGGATCTCCGGCGGGATTTCGCTCCGGCATGGGATTCCAGATGTAGAGGAATTGCTGGGTCCGGACCGCCCTCATGGGAAAGCTGAGATCGCCTTTTCTGACATTGGCATGGCGCTCCCGCTCGAGAAATACTTGATCCCGATCTAGGCTTTCTCCATCCATAAAAGCCCAAAGTGATAGCCCACTCATATTTTCAGGACTTTTTTCGGCTGCATCCAAAAAGCTCGGGGCAAAGTCCACAAAACTCACAAAGTCATGGATGACAGTGCCTGGCTTGACCTTTTTGGGCCAGCGGATCGCCAATGGCATGCGGGTGCCGTAGTCGTAGAGATTTGCTTTTGCACGGGGAAATGGCATGCCGTTGTCGCTCGTCATCACAATAATGGTATTGTCGAGCTCGCCGATTTGCTCCAGCATGGCGATCAGCTGCCCGCATTCCCGATCAAAGCGTTCGATCTCAAAATAATAATCCAGGATGTCGTTTCTCACACAGTCGTTGTCGGGGAAAAAGCCGGGAACGACCACATCTTCCAGCTTCGTTCCCGTTTGGATACCGGTGTTGGGAATATACTCCCGATGCGGGTCAGAGCTTCCAAACCAAAAGGTAAAAGGGGCTCCATCCGGACGATTTTTCAAGAATTCGGCAAAATCCGAGTAGCTTTTGCCCGCGGGATTGTGCTCCAAACCCGAAATTTTGAAGTCTCCCGGTCCCCAGCCTTTGCGGGTCAAACCCGTGAAATAGCCCATTTCTTCCAACAAGCTCACATAGGTGGGATATTGGGCTGGCCACTCTGACCAAAGGTTTCCTCCGCTTTCGTTTTCATGCGGATAGCGCCCGGTGAGGATGGAAGCTCGGGATGGGGAGCAGGAAGGGGACGCCGTGTAGGCATTGGTGAAAAGCGCTCCTTCTGCTGCCAACCGGTCAAAGGTTGGAGTTCTAACGACTTGATCTCCATAGACGCCAGCATGCGGATAAGACCAATCGTCAGCGATGAGGAAGAGGATGTTGGGTGGACTTTCCAGTGGAGCTTGGGTGTGGGAGGAGGTGAAAAGGCTTAAAACAAGAAGCAAAAAAGGAGTCAGGATCATGGTGGGTTCGTTCTATCCTTCTCAAAATAAGGGCAATCGGAGGATTGTGCAAGGGGTATTTACCCCGGAATGGTCAGAGACGACAGATACTCGCTTCCATTCTGCAGAATGTTCAGATCAATGCGCTCCGGGATTCCCGGTAGGCGGCCTTTTTCAGAAAACTGCCAGATTTCCCAGTTTTCGGTTTCCGGCTCCACGATTCGATTGTAATTCGCGACCCAAATGGGATATTCTTCAAAGCCTTCATTGTGCAAGACTTCCCAGAAAAACCGGTCGCCGGTGTAGATAATGGGTTTCACTCCGTAGTGCTCCTCCACGATTCGCAGCCAATTTTTCAGCCCTTCCCGCAGTTTTTCCCTAGGCTGTATGGTACTGTGTCTTTCGATGTCGAGGACAGGGATGAGGTCGCCGGGTTTTAGCTTTGCAATTTTGATGAAGTTTTGGGCCTGCTTTGTGCTGTTTTCATTGGGCCGGTAGTAGTGGTAGGCGCCGCGTTTCACGGGCATGTTGCCAAATCCGTCCCAGTTTTGAAGATATCTTTTGTCAACGCCGTCGTCCCCCATAGTGGCGCGGATGAAGACAAACTCGATGCGGTGGCCTTCCAGCTGGAGCTGAAGTCCTGCAAAGTCGATTTGGTCTTGGTATTCCGAGACGTCAATGCCTAGACTACCGTCTGGATAATTACGAAACACATGTTGGAGTTTGAGCTCTTCGGTTAGAGGTGGAGAATTTCGGGTAAAATTGCCAAGCCGCTTTTCCAGCTTTTCTCTAAAAATATACACTAACACTACGGAACCCAATGCGACCAAAAAGACGCAAAGGAATACGGCAAACCAAGAAGGAGAGGTTCTCTTACGGGGCATAAACTGGGCAAAGTTCGAAAAAAATCAAACTCCTCGCCATTCCAAGGATGGATACCAAACTTGGTTTTCGTAATTGATTGGTTTTCTTTAGATTGATCTGAATTGAATTTTTCGATAGGCTATGACTTCAAAACTGTTTGCCGTATTGGCCGTAGTTTTATTTTCTTCCTGCAAAGACCCTACAGAAGAGACACTTTCGTATGTTCCGGAGCGCTCTGATAGGCCACTTTTGGTGAGTGAAATCGCTGATCGCTTGGATGTTTTGGAAGTGCAGACTCCCTATCCTATTTCCGGCGTTCCAGTGATTCTGAGGTCAGATCGGTATTTCTATCTTTTCGAGACCGAAATGGTCACGACATTGTACCAACTCGACCTCAAAGGGAAGGTGCTACGAAACCTGCAATTCGAAGAAGACGGTAGATTGCCCGCGGCATATATCACCCAAGTAATTCTGGAGGGGGATCGGATCGGGATCATTTTGTCCGGTGACCGAGTTACTTGGCTTGACGAGAAGCTGGACGAAATTGGTGAGGAAATATTGCCAGTCAAGGCTAAGGTTCATTTTCAGGATGATGTTGGGAACATTGCATTTACCAATCGAATTGAGGACGGTGATTGGGAGATTTTGACGTATGATTCTGTCGTGCGATCACGCGCTTTGCCGGTAGATCGGGAAGCCTATAGTTTTTACAACCATACCTATTCCCAATTTTCCCAATGGAGAGAAGGGGTGCTGTTTTCCCGAGCATTCAATGATACCATCTATTTCTGGGAGGGCGGTGAGTTCCGTCCATTGGTGCATATCGATTTTGGAGCACGGGCCTTCCCTAGGGAGAAACTATATGGGGTCACCTATCCGCCGGATTTCGCAAAAGAGATCAGCTCACCTGAATATAGCTATTTGTATGGCGAGGTCTTTGGATTGGACAGCCGGAGGATCATGATTCCCCTGCGAGACGAGTCTGGTCGAAAGTTGGCAGTGATGGATTTTTCCAGCCAAGAGTTAACCATTTATCCGGGCATTGTCGACAATTCCGTGTCTGCGATGGATCTTGGCATACCTCAATTCGCCAAAGACGGGATCCTGTATTTTGGGATTTCGGGCGAGGAAGTCCAAGAAAACTACGGTGCACTCCCGGCGTCTTTTAAGCATAGGTTGTCGGAGACCTACGACGAGTCTTATTTTATCTACCTGCTCAAGGTGAAAAAGTAGTTCTAGCGTTAATAAGTGCTAGAGTGCTAGCCAGAAAGTCCTACGTCGAAAACACCACCCGAGCCTATCTCAACCGGCTTGTAGTGCAGGAAAGCTGTAAAAAGCGAAAAATCAGTGGCGGCCACTGCTTCCTGAATCTGGAGCCGTATCGGATTTTGTAAACTTAGACAAGTCGAAATTTTTCGGCCAACATGTTGTACCGAATTGTTACTTCGCTATATTGGATTTTTAGTTTTTCTGCTTTTTTTCAAAAACCAACCTAATGACAACAACCAAGACACTGCGTAGCTTTGTGCTGATGGTTTTCTTTTGTACAAGCTGTGGCCCTAAATCCCCCGAATCAAGTAAGGCGGTTAGTCTGGCCCTAGAAGTGACCGACTCCATCCAGGTCGACTATCTGGGAGAGATGCGCCTACAGGACTACGACCCCGGATCGGATCAATACCTTCTGGTCAGCGATTTGTTCCAAAACTACCTGGAAGTGGGCGCAGATGGCAAGGTCATCCAAGACAAAACCTTGGCTGAAGATGGACTGGACAATATCTCGACAGCCATGGGTCTATCTTACTTGGATGGAAAGGTGATTGTTCTTACTCCGGATCAGGGCTATGTGAAGTTTGAAGATGGCAATCGCATGGACAACGTGAAAGTGCCATATCCCTATTCTACCTTTGTTTTCTATCCCAAGCTTGGTTTCCATGAAATCGATGGCAAGGCGATCTATCCCAATCTCTGGCCCGAAAGCATGCAGATGGGCTTCGATAATCCTGAATTCTATTTGCAGCTCTATCGCAGACCGATCATGCAGATCCAGGATTTGACCAGCAAAGACACCCTGGGGATCATGTCTCTGCCTCCGTCCTCACCGCTCAGCGATGGGAGAATCCATGGCATCCCTATACCAATTGTGACTCAGCGCGGAAAAGATTGGCTCCTTGGGATGTGGCTGGAACCCCGATTTTATGTCTATCGCGAAGAAGCGGGCAAATTTGAATACCTAAAAACAGCGGAATTTGATGTGCCCAATTGGGCGGGATATTCCCCGGTGGAGCCAGCCCAAGCCGGGACTTTCTTTGACCAGATGCAGACCTTCACTGCGGCTACGGTGGAAGATCTTTTGGTCATGGGGGATTATGTACTAGCTGTTTATAGAAAAGGCGTTTCCCCAGAACGGTACGCCGCGTTTGACCGAAAAAAAGAGGAGGATAGGATTGAGATCCATAAGATCAATCCCTACTACGTGGCGGTCTTTTCGAAGGATTATGAATTGATTCAGGCCGATCTAAAATTGCCCGCAGGTGTGCACGGCCCAACCGTAGTAAACAACAACGGCGAGCTGATGGCCTCCAAAAATCCCAGTCTCTCCGAGGTGGAAGATGAAGGGCTAATCCTCTACAAGATGAAACTGGTGGAAAAGGAGGAGTAGCTTGGTCTTTGCATTGTCTTTCGGACCTCCATGCCTCTTCTCATCCTAGCTGCCGAGTTCAAACACCGCCGACTCCAAGGGACCGAAGTCTAGCTCTAAAAAAGCCTCGTTTTCATTGACGTGGAGGAGCGTTTTCTTTTTTCCAAACATCACCTCGTGCACTTCTTTGGTTCCAGTCACCAGTTTCCATTTTCTGAGCAGCTCTTTGGGAAGCTTCAGGTGGGTCATAAAACCATGATGCTCGTCAAAATTGCAGACGACAATCAACTTCTGGTTTCCTTCCCATCGGGCGAAGGCAAATTGCTTTTGTCCGTAGCCGGAATGGGGTCGGCAGTTCAAGGTATGCAGCTCCTGATATTCTCCTCTCAATGCAGGAGCAGTCAGGGTAAAGTTCAATACTTCCGAGTAGTAGTTTCGCAGTGCTTTTTCATTGGCGGAAAGCTGCCCCCCGTCAAATTTCCCCGCGTTCATCCACTTCTGATGTTGGGGTACGCCGATGTAGTCAAAGATCGAGGTACGGTTAGGATGGCCAAAGCCTGCCCACTCCGCTGCAGGTTCGCCGACTTCCTGGCCAAAATAGATCATGGTAGGCGAAGTGCTGACCAAGGCGGACAGCACCATTGCTGGCATGGCTTTCCAGGGATTTTTAGCAAATTCCGGACTTGAAATCCTCACTTCGTCGTGGTTTTCCAGAAAGTGGAGCATGTGGTGTTCGATGTTCTTCAGCCCTTCCAGTATCGCCAATAGCCGGTCGGTGTGGCCGTGGCCTAGGACAATTTCTTTGAGCGTATCGTAGAGGCCGACTTTGTCATAGAGGTAGTCCACCTTCCCCTTGAAGATAAAATCGCGGTAGAGACTGGGGTTGTATACTTCGGCTATCTGTATAGCATCGCTTTTCTGGGACTTGATATGGGAATTCAGATAGGACCAAAACTCAACCGGTACCATCTCGGCCATGTCATATCGGAAACCGTCCATGTTTTTTTCCAGCCAAAAAAAGGTGATGTCCCTGAATTTCTTCCAGGTGTCCGGCACGTCTTTTTCCTTCCAAAACTCCAAGTGCTGGGTCCAATCCCATTTTGCGGATTCCGGCGGCAATTCCGGAAAATCCTTTCCGCCATCCGGTCGGATTCCATAGTTGATCTTGGCGGTCTCGTACCAGTCATAGAAATCCGGTTTTGCCTGTCTGGATCCGTTTCCTGTCCACTTGGCGGGAAATTCCCTATATTCCTTTTTCAGTAATTGATGCGGCTCACCGCCGAGAGGCTGGTAGCCGTTTTGGGGATCCGGCACCTCAAATGCTTCACCGGGGATATAATAGAAGTTGTTGTCCCGGCGATAGCTGAGGGAAGTATCATCGTCAGCTCCAAAGTCCCGGACTCCGGGAGGGTTGTTTCGGCCCTCATAGTGTCGCGAGACGTGATTGGGGACGATGTCGATGATTGCCTTCATACCGTGGCGGTGGGTGCGGGCGATTAAATCCTCGAATTCCTCCAAGCGACGGGACGGATTGACTGCCAAGTCTGGATTGACCTGATAGTAATCCCGGATGGCATAGGGTGAGCCAGCCCGGCCTTTGACTACCGCGGGATGGTCGGAGCCGACCCCGATCTCGGGGAAATCGCCCACCATCGCGTGGTGCAGTACCCCCGTGTACCAAATATGCGTAACGCCCAGTTTCCTGATCTCCTCCAGTGCTTTGTCTGTGAAATCATCGAATTTTCCGACGCCATTTTCTTCCTTGGTTCCCCAAGGTTTATTGTTCGTATTCTTGTTGCCGAAGAGCCTGGTAAAAACGTGGTAGACGACAAACTTTTGAGGCTTCATTGCTGATGGTTTTGGAAAAGCTGCCGCTGGATTTAGGTAGCGGCCAAAGACGGATTCATCAGGTTATCGGGTCAATCGGTACAGCAAAATAGTATTTCTTTTGATCAAATCGGGATATTGCTTCATGTTGATGGTTTCGCCTGGAGCATGGGCACCACTGCCGGAGGCCCCAAGTCCGTCTAGGCAATCCATGAATTCTGCCACAAAGGAAATGTCACCGGCACCCCGACTGCCGGGATCTCCGGGCTTCACCTCGCCAAAGCCCATATCCAAGCTGACTTGGTTTAGGATCTTGGCCAAGGCATAGTTTCCTTCACTGGGCACCATGGAGGGAAGGGCGTCTTTGAAGGTGATTTCCGCGTCGGTCTGGTTGAGGTGTTTTGATACGATTTCCTGCATTTTTACCCGGGCAGCTTCTTTTTGGGCTTCGCCCAAAAATCTCAAATCCCCAGTGACGAATGCCTCTCGCGCAACGATATTGGTTTTGCCGAGGGCTTCTCCCTTTCCACTGACTTCATCGTAGCTGATGTCCGAGCCGCCTATGATCTGACCGGGATTGAAGGTCAGGTATTGCTCGGAGGCAAGTGTTTCCTGAAACTCCGTGAGGATTCTTGCTGCTTCGTAGATGGCTCCATAGCCCACCGACTCGCGAAAAACTCCGCTGGAATGGCTTTGCCTTCCGCTTGTTTTTAATGTCCAGGTGCTCGCGCCCCTTCTTGCTACCGTCACGGTGCCAAAGCCTTGGGCGGTCTCGTAGGCCAAGGCAATGTCATGTTGTCTCGCCCGCTCGACAAAGTCCTTTCTCGAAACAGTGACATTGCCGGAGCTTTCTTCATCTCCTGTGAAATACACCGTGATCGTGCTGTCGTCCAAAAGGCCAAGTTCATTCAAGGCTTTCAGACTGGCAAGAATCAGGACATCGCCTCCTTTCATGTCATTGGCACCTTGGCCGGTGGCGGTGCTGTCATTGAGCCAAGTAAAAGGAGAGAAGGGCATATCTTTCTCAAACACCGTGTCGAGATGACCGATCAGGAAGAGTTTTGTTCCTTTGCCGCCTGTACGGGAGGCGATGAAATGTCCCGCACGATTGACCTCAATCGGGAGCTCGAGCCATTCGGTCTCGAAGCCAATTTTTTGAAACTCCCGCTCGAATACCTTTCCTACCTGCCGCACGCCCTCCGGATTTAGAGAGCCGGAATTGATGTTGATGACTTCTTCTAAAAGGGCAAGAGTCTCCTGGTAGTTCTTATCGATCAGTTCGAGGAGTTTTTGCTCGTCTCTGGATAGGTTTTGCTGCGCAAAAGAGAAAAGCGGCAATACCGCGAAAAGTGTGTATAGCGTGAATTTTTTCATGTGTGAAAAATAGGCGAAAAAGCGGGTGGGGACAATGTTGGGTTTTCAATCAGATGGAATTGGCGGGAAATTTATTATGGATCTTGCCGTCGGCACTCCTATTCTATTTTTATGCCTAAACCCAGAATTGAATTCTGGGCTGTTACAAGAAATGCCATAGGCATTTATCCAAAGTAATCATTCGAGGTAACATCAGCGCTGAAGGCGCATTTTGTACCAGCCTCAAATTTGATTTGGGGATATTTGGCAAATAATTACACCAGAGTCCTGAAGGGGCGATCTGTACCTTATTTTCGTAAATCCTCAGAAGTTGCCAAGGCGATCACTCTTCCCCGGTCCCCCACCGCATTGTAGAAGTGATAGACGATTCCTTTCCATTTGATCACCCAAGGCTTATGGGCATACTGCTTGTCGAAGGGCTCTGAGGACGCGACCAAATCCGCACCTTCCCAATCCGTCCAGTGGACCAAGTCGTAGGAGACAGCGAAACGCTCAAATGCCCCCGCCTTCCAAAACGCTCCGAAGTAGAACATCACATAGAGATTTCCCATTTTGACGATTTGTGCGTCCCCGCAAATACCTTGGTGTTTTGTAATGACCGGGTTTTTTCCATAGCGCTTCCAGGTTTTCAAGTCCTCGGACACGGCCATGCCTATGCTTTCGTACTCTGCCGTGTCGCCTTTCGCATTGTAGTACATCACAAAGGGATAGCCGGTATGTAGGTCTCGGTCGCGGATGACATAGCTTTTGTAGATGGTTTTGTTCTCAAACCACCGGGCATCTCCATCCTCCGGCGATAGAAGCGGCTCGTGTGCGGTAGTCCAGTGTCGGACCTCCGTCAGACTTGTTGAGCTGGCAAGTCCCACCTTCAGGGTGCCTGCTTCGTAGCCGCTGCTACTGCCGCCGAGATAGGTCATCCAGTAGCGATCTTGGAATTTTTCCACCTCATAGTTCCCTCCCCATTCCGTGTTGACCAGCGCGGGATATCCGGCTTTTTGGTTGGCGTCCCAGGTGCCTTCGGTGAATGAGAGGATTTTTCCCTTGGACTCCCATTGGAGCAGATCCTCGCTGTGTGCCAGCCAGGTCTCATAACCCTGCCCATCAAAGACGATATAAGTCATGTACCAAAGCCCGTTTTCCCGAAAGATGGTGGGAGAGTCTATCATCTTGGTAGTGTCGGGATGTTGGAAGACGATGCCGTATTTGAAGGGCGTTTTGACTTTTTCGTACACTTCCTCCATCACTTGCGAGGAAACTGGTTCACCAAGGGTTTGGGCTTCAGTCGAAAAAGAAAAAGTCAGGACTAAGAGCGTAAGAAAATGGGATTTCATAGGGAAACGGAAATGATGAAGATAATTCCTGCACGTTTGGTAAGCAATTGTATTTGGCCTCGGGCCTAGCCCAACTCATCCTTTATTCTGGAACACTTGTTTTTCGGTTTTTCCAAGAGAAGTCCAACGGAATTTGAATTCACCAGTCTTAAGAAGTCTTGGCTGCCCGCAACTTGTCCTGCTTCAATGAGAGGCAGTTTGTCGCAAACGACTTGGAAACGGTTTCGCTGATCTTTACCTTCTCGGGAAACAAACTAATCGTTTCCTGTCCCAAGGCGTAGAAGGGTCGATTTTTCTATTGAAACCATTGGCAGATCTTGTGCTTGAAACAAATGATCCCCCATTTGTATCGATTCGATACCCAAGCTTGTTTTCAGGATTTGGCTAACTTATGCCCCCAAGTAAACTCAAAATATGGCCAACTTTAACATAGACGCAGACAAGAATCTGACCTACGATGCGATCGTCATCGGCTCGGGAATCAGCGGGGGCTGGGCGGCAAAGGAACTTTGCGAAGCCGGTCTCAAAACCCTCGTCCTAGAGCGGGGAAGAATAGTGGAACACGTGGTAGACTATCCGACCATGAACTACGACCCATGGGAAGTGGAGCTCCGGGGCAGCCTTACCCCTGAGCAAAAAGCCAGGCATCCAAAAGGGGGAAGGTCCGGCTTCATCGGATCGATGAACGAGCACTTCCACGCCAATGATGTAGAAAACCCTTACACCGAAGTCAAACCCTTCCTTTGGGTACGCGCCCACCAGATGGGCGGACGCTCCCTGCTCTGGGGCAAGCAAACCTACCGCTGGTCGGATCTGGACTTTGAAGCGAATGTCAAGGATGGACATGGAGTAGACTGGCCGATCCGATACAAGGATTTGGAGCCTTGGTATACCCACGTTGAAAAATTCGCCGGAATCAGTGGGGAAGCTCTGGGTCTACCCCAACTGCCTGACTCACACTTTCTCCCTCCCATGGAGCTCAATTGTGTGGAAAAACACATCAAGGATCGTATCGAAAAGGAGTTCAAGGGGCGACATATGATCATCGGTCGTGTAGCCCACCTGACCCAGCCGCATAATGGCCGCGGCCAATGCCAGTCCCGCAACAGATGCGACCGGGGCTGCCCTTACGGCGCATATTTCAGCTCCAATGCGGTGACCCTGCCTGCGGCAAATGCAAGCGGCAACCTGACGATAAGGCCCTATTCTATCGTCCAGTCCGTCGTGTACGATGAGCAAAAAGGCAAAGCCAGCGGCGTGCGCATCATCGATGCGGAGACAGGGGAAGACCTGGTGTACAAGGCGAAAATTGTGTTCGTGAATGCGTCTACGCTGAGTACGACCCAGATTTTGCTCAATTCCACTTCCAGCCGTTTTCCAAATGGATTGGGCAACGACTCCGGTGAGTTGGGACACAACCTGATGGATCATACCTACCGCATCGGGGCGATGGGCACCGTGGATGGTTTCGAAGATCAATACTACAAAGGCAGACGGCCGAATGGTATCTACATTCCCCGCTATGTCAACCTGAAGGACGGGCCGCAAAGCGCCAAGTTTGTGCGGGGCTATGGCTTCCAAGGCAGTGGTGGTAGAGCAGGATGGGGAGCCGGCAGCAATCAGGAAGATTTTGGAGGCAACTTCAAGGACGGATTGATGAAGCCAGGTCCGTGGGAGTTTTTCATCACCGGCTTTGCCGAATGTTTGCCTTACCACGAAAACAAGGTGTTTCTGAATAAAGACGTTCAGGATAAATGGGGGCAACCTACGCTTAGTATCGATGCCCAATGGGGTGCCAACGAGCTTGAACTCAATAAGCAGATCCGTATCGATGCCCGCGAGATGCTCGAGCGTGCTGGATTGAAGGACATCATGGATTTTGACAAGGAGCACGAGATGGGTTACGGTATCCACGAGATGGGCACCGCCCGCATGGGCAAAGACCCCAAAACCTCTGTACTCAATGCGACCAATCAGGTCCACGGCTGCGCAAACGTGTTTGTGACGGATGGGGCTTGTATGACTTCTTCCTCATGCGTGAATCCCTCCTTAACCTATATGGCACTTACCGCCAGGGCAGCCAACCATGCGATTTCCGAACTCAAAAAGCAAAACCTCTAAGCCATGAACAGACGAGAAGCAATAAGAAAAACAGCTTTGGGGCTAGGCACTGCCGCGGGGGTACCTACCTTGCTGAGCCTACTTCAAGCTTGCGCCAAGGAGGATAGACTGACTTGGACGCCACAGTTTTTGAAAGAAGACCAAGCGTTATTTGTCTCCTCCTTTGTAGACTTTCTTTTACCCAGGACCGATACACCGGGAGGCTTGGACGTGAAGGCCGATATCTTCATGGACCTCATGTACGCTAAGGCTTATGATGAAGATGGTCAAAAAAATGTGGTGGCAGAGATAGAAAAGTTCAACCAGGACTGCAAAGCAAAGTACGGAGCGGTCTTTGCCGAGATGAGTGTCGAAGATAAAGGAGCCTGCTTTCGTGAGCAGGAGGCCAATTCTCCCAAATTTCCCAAAAACGTTTGGGGTACCTCCGTTGGGCCGAGTGAGCCGGTTGGGTTTTATCGTAGTTTGAAGTCGATGGCGCTTTGGGCCTATTTCAGCTCGGAGGAGATTGGAAAAAATGTCCTGAGCTACGATCCGATTCCAGGCCCGTATCAGGGGTGTATTCCGCTTTCTGATGTGGGAAACACCTGGAGCTTGTAAATTTACGTTAAGTTTAAACCAGAGTAGAAGTCTTTCGCCAAAACGGTGAGAGACCTCTAAGTTTTTTGACTGTAGAAAAAACTCCACATTTTTTTGTGGAAAATTTTCCGCAGCTATGCCGCATTGGCAGTCTCAGGGTCGGTTTTTTTGTGGCACGGATTTGTTCTACTCTTGCTCAAATTGGGATGAGTAACATGAATAGCGATACATGAAAAAGGCGTTGATAATTGATGATGAGGTGGATTTATGTATGCTTCTTTCTATGCAGTTAAGATCCCTGGGGATTCCAAATGAATATGTGAACACGATAAACGAGGCCAAAGAGAAGTTTAAAAACAATCAGTATGGTATCATTTTCCTCGACTTGAACCTGAAGGATGGAACTGGGTTTGATATGCTGAACTATATGAGCAATTTTCCAAAACTTCAGAAAGTGGTTGTCATTAGCGCATATGACAATGAACGAAGCAAAGTGTTGGAAAGTGGTGCAGATTTTTTTCTCCCGAAGCCTTTTACCAAAAAAAAGGTAGCGCAAATCATTGACTCGATCTAAATTTATAATCTATCCTACTCCCATGAGCAACCAAATCCTAGTAATAGACGACGACCAAGACCTCTGCAGGGTCTTATCCAACTTCTTAAAAAAGTCGAATTATGATGTCGACGTGGCATATAAGGCGGAAGATGCCTTGCAGCTTCTCCGGGGTAAATCGTACGATCTGATCCTCTGCGACTACAAGCTGCCGGACATGACTGGAGTGGAAGCACTGCAGAAAATAAAAGTTCTCAGCCCGGAGGTCGCAGTGGTTATCATCACCGGATACAGTGATGTCCGTACCGCGGTAGAGACCTTCAGGTATGGTGCAAATGACTATGTGACCAAGCCACTCTATCCAGATGAGCTACTGGTCACAGTGAAAGAAACCATTCAGAAAAATCAGGAAAGAAACGAAGCCCGAAGCGGCAAGCCCGTCCAAAAGGCGAAAGTTGAGGGGAAAGGCACAGAAAACGTCCCCAAATACCTATTTGGGAAAAGTGAAGCATCAAAGGCGATTCAGCAATATGTGGATTTGATTGGGCCCACGGACATGTCTGTGTTGATCATTGGGGAGACGGGAACAGGCAAAGAATTCGTCTCCAATTCCATTCACAATCAAAGCAATCGTGCAGGTCGGCCTTTTGTAGCCATTGATTGTGGGGCCCTGCCAAAGGAGCTTGCGGGAAGCGAGCTTTTTGGTCATATGAAAGGTTCATTTACCGGTGCAATAGCGGATAAGCCGGGAAGCTTCGAAATGGCCAATGGAGGGACCGTATTTTTGGACGAGATTGGAAATCTGAGCTACGAAAACCAGGTAAAACTCCTCCGGGTGATACAAGAGCGGAAAATCAGGAGAATCGGCGGGCAAAAAGATATCAGTATCGATGTGCGTATCATCGCCGCAACCAACGAAAATCTGACCCAGGCGATTCGAGATGGCCGTTTTCGTGAGGATTTGTACCATAGAATCAATGAATTCAAGATAGACCTCTTGCCGCTTCGTGAGCGAAAGGAAGATATTGTGACCTTTGCCGAGCTTTTTCTGAAGCACGCAAACCAGTCCCTTAACAAGGAGGTCAAGGGTTTTTCAGATGAAGTTTTGCAGCATTTCATGAATTATGAATGGTACGGAAATCTGCGTGAGCTAAACAATGTAGTCAAACGAGCCGTGTTGCTTTCCAAAGGCGAAATGGTCCAAGTTGATGCACTTCCAGATGAGATCTCCCGCCCTAGGTTTTTTTCCGCTCAAGAGACTCCGGATTCCGCGGAAGACAGCCATACGCTGCGCTCGGTCTCGGGTGAGGCAGAAAAACAAGCCATCATCAATGCACTCGAAGCGAGTAGATACAACAAATCCAAGGCTGCAGATCTACTTAGGATTGACAGGAAGACGCTTTACAACAAACTCAAGCTCTATAAAATCCAAGATTACTAAAGTGGAGGCTGCGATTTTTACAAACACCTCCTCCTCTCTGAAATATACTTCCCCATGAACCTCAAAAGATTAAGGATTTTATTCGCTCTTGTCATGGGGTTGCTTATCCTCCTGTGCGTATGGACCTATTGGAATATCAACAGCTACATTAGGACCGTTGGCAATATCAGACAGACGAATCTCACCACCCAGACGACAACACAAATTCTCTCCCTGATCAAGGATGCCGAGACCGGTCACAGAGGGTATCAACTCACAGAAAATGAGGAATACCTCCAGCCTTACTATCGGGCAAAAATTGATATCCCCGGTCAGCTTTCCAAATTGGATAGTCTCTCCGAATTCATTCCAGAGATCAAAGCACCCGCAGACCAGTTAAGGATTTTGGTCGGCAGGCAGCTTGACATTATCGAGCGAATATTACAGGCGACCAACTGGGAAAACTCCAGTATGCAGGCTGAAGAGATCCGGCTGATGGGTGAGGGAAAGGAGAACATGGACGAGATCCGAAATGTGGCGGATCTGATCACAAAAACAACGAGAAAGTTGGTCTCTGCCGCTTTGGAAGATGAAGGCGGCTTTAAGACAGTCACCCCTATCAACTTGCTGGTGATCGCTCTCATCGCATTTGGCGGCATTCTGCTTCTGTTTACAAGGGCTGTGATGCTGCTTGAGGATCGGGACAAGAAATCCAAAAATCTGGAAATTGCGATACAGGATCTGAAGGAGGAGACCCAGAAAAGGGTACACACGGGAAATCTCCTTCGAAATGTGTTGGATAATTCGCGTGACGTTGTGATGGCCTCCACCGCCGAGCGGGATGAATCGGGGCAGATCGTAGACTTTAAGTTCATTCTGATCAATGATGCAGCTGCGAGGTTAACTCGCCGGAGCCAAACGCAGATGCTCGCGATGAGATTTTCCGAAATCTTTACAAAAAACCATGAGCAGCTTTTGCCGGAGTACCGGAACGTCGTGGAGTCTGGCGACGATTTTCGTCGGGAGGTCGAGTTGGACTTGGACGGCCACCCGGTGTGGTTCAAGATTCTGGCGGTCAAATTCAACGACGGCGTGGTGTTTACCTTTTCCGACATTACAAAAGAGAAGGAGATTGAGCTGCAGCTTCGCAACTATACCCAGGAGCTGAAGCGGTCCAATGAGGACTTGGAGCAATTTGCCTATGTGGCTTCCCATGACCTCCAGGAACCTCTTCGAAAGATCAGGTCTTTTGGCGATCGGCTGATCACCAAATACCATGACAAGATGGACGAGACTGGAAAGGACTACATCGAACGAATGCAGCTCGCCTCGGGACGGATGCAAAATCTGATCGAGGATCTTTTGTCGTTTTCCCGCATCACCCGCAGCAGTGAGCTTCCCGGAAAAGTGGACATGAAAAAGCTGCTTGAGGAGATATCGGACGATATTTCCGATCAAATCTCAAGGGAGAATGCAGTCTTGGAGTTTGAAAAGATGCCCGCGATACTTGGGGTCAAGGGGCAAATCCTGAGGCTTTTCCAAAATCTGATCAGCAACGCGATCAAGTTTAGGAGGTCAGACGAGGATCCTCGGATAAAAATCAGCGGAGAAAAACTCTCAGCGCTTGACTTGACCAAGGAGTTTTCTTTTACCCCCCGGTATAGGAATTACGTGAAGATCACCGTTTCGGATAACGGCATCGGCTTTGATGACAAATATGCAGAGCAGATATTCAACGTGTTCCAACGACTGCATGGCAAAAACGAATTTGAGGGAACTGGCATAGGGCTTGCCATCTGTAAGAAGATTGTGACCCATCATGGAGGAATTATCACGGCCAAAAGTATTGAAGGAATTGGCTCTGAATTTCTTGTTATATTACCTGCCCTAAACTGATAAGATATGTCAAACGTCCCTATGAATAAATTGAACAATAAGGTCACGATCCTCATGGCGGACGATGATGCTGATGATCAGCTCCTACTACAGGAAGCGTTGAAAGAAAACAATATTCCGAACACCGTCTATTTTGTTGAAAACGGGGAGGAGTTGATTGATTTTTTGAACAAAAGAGGAAAGTTTGAAGGAGTGAACTGCACTCCAGGGCTGATTCTGCTGGATCTCAACATGCCCAAGATGGATGGAAGGCAGGCACTAAGGTTGCTCAAGGCCGATCCGGCACTGAAAAAAATACCCATTGTGGTCCTGACGACTTCAAGGGCGGATTCGGACATTCTGGAGTGCTATGATCTGGGAGTCAATTCCTTCATCAGCAAGCCGGTGAATTTCGCGGAGCTCGTGGAGACCACTAAGGAAATCTCCAACTATTGGCTGGGAACCGTCACATTGCCCGAATCAAAATAGAAATGCTAGTAGAGGAAATCAAAATCCTGCTGATTGAAGATGACGAGGATGATGCTTTCTTGGTAAAGGAGTATCTTTCCGACGTTAAAAATTTTGTATGCGTGCTGGATTGGGAAGCTAATCCAGAGCACGGCAAAGTCAAGATTCTCGAGGGAAAGTATGATCTCTTTCTGATTGATTTTTATCTGGGAAAGTCCACTGGGCTTTCGATCATAGATTTCATCCAAAAAAACCAAATCCTGACCCCCGCGATCCTCCTCACGGGTAGAAACGATGCCCAGATAGATGTGGATGCAAGTATGGCGGGAGCCTTTGACTATTTGGTCAAGGGTGATCTCAGGCCGGACATCCTGGAGCGGTCGATTCGATATTCGATCAAGCAAAGCCGAATCATCCGGGAACTGGACGAAAAGGAAAAAAAATACCGGTCCCTATTTGAGCGATCGCTTGACTGTATTTTCCTTGCCAACAGCGATTATTCGATGCTGGAGCTCAACGATTCCTTTCTTGATTTCTTTGGATACAAGCCTTCCCAAAATTCCCTCCTACACCTTCGGGATATCTTTGCCAATCAAGAGGATTTTGAATACTGCGTGGAGCAGCTCAAGGTCCACGAGGTGGTAAAGGACTTTGAGGTGGTACTGTTGACCAAAGACCGAGAGCCCAAGGATTGTCTGTTCAACTGCGTCTTCATCCCTGATCAGGCGGATGATTTTTGCTGTTACCAGGGAATTATCCGGGATCTTACTTTTCGGAAAAGGGCTGAGCGGGAGATGATGGTGGCCGAGAAGCTCTCCATGACGGGCAAACTTGCCCGCACTATCGCCCACGAAATCAGAAATCCCTTGACCAACCTAAACCTAGCCCTAGACAATCTAAAAGAGGAAATATCGGACAGGGAAGAGGACTCTATACTCTACACGGACATTATCCAGCGCAGTTCCAACCGGATCGAGACGCTAATCGGTGATCTCCTCAACTCGTCCAAGCCCAAGGAGCTGCAGCTTGAGTTGAGTTCACTGCATCGCATACTCGACGACGTGCTTGAGTTGGTCAGAGACCGTGCAAAACTCCGAGGAATAAGGATTGCCGAAGAGCTTGAAGAGGAACTGCCTAGGATTTTCGTGGATAGAGAGAAGCTCTCCATCGCACTGGTTAATATTCTCATCAATGGCATCGAAGCCATAGAGCATGCCGAGGGACTTCTTAGTGTGCAAACCGAGCTGCGCGGCAGTTCCATTTTTCTGGTCATTGCAGACAATGGGCAAGGCATTGCCAAGGAAGACCTCAAAAAAATCTTTGACCCATTTTACACCAGCAAGTCGGAAGGGACCGGACTCGGTCTCACTTCCACGTTGAATATCCTCTCCAGCCACAATGCCAGCATACAAGTCAGCAGCACGGTCGGAGTCGGTACCCGTTTCGAGATCGAGTTTCCCCTACCGATGCACTAAAAAAAAGGCAGCCCCTGGTGAGAGAGACTGCCCGTGCCTTTACTAATCGTCAAGTTTATTTGAATACCCTCGCTCCAAATATAAGCGTGAGTAAAAACAAGACGATAAAAATAAAGAACAAAACCTTTGCGATGGAGGCAGCTCCCGCTGCGATACCACCAAATCCGAAAATCGCCGCGATGATCGCAACGATAAAGAATCCTAAAGCCCAACGTAACATAGTATTTAAGTTTTGGTGAATACTTTTTTGGCAGTTTATAGAAAATAAAATGCCAAGACCCTAAAAAGCCCCTAGAGGTTGATTTTTGGCAAAGTGTCCCATTTGGATGTAGAAGGCTTTCCCCAAAATCGCTGCAAATTCCCCATAGCGATATTTCAAAACGGCCATTTTATGGCTTTTTGGGCATATTTACCGCTTGGCACCGCACTTGAATAAAGCAGTGTGCAATTATTTTACGACGCTAAACCACAATGAAAATGAAAACGGACACGAAATTCAAAATCCAAGGATCTTGGAGAGAAATCAAAGGAAAACTCAAGCAAAAGTATGCAGACTTGACCGACGATGATCTGCTATATGAAGAAGGCAAAGACGAGGAGTTGATAGGAAGACTGCAGCGAAAGCTTGGAATGACTATCGATGAAGTCAAGAGTGAAATCAACAGTCTTTAAATTAATGAGAGTCTGAAATAAAATTCTAAAACACAAACCAACAAAAATCATGAAAACGAACGCAATTGCAGCTTTGGCATTCGTCGCATTGGGCTTCACGGCGATTTCTTGCGGTGAAAACAGAGCGGAAAAACAAGCAGAAAGAGAACAGGAAGAGCTCGTCGAAGCTCAAAGAGACTTCGAGAAGGAGCGTACAGAGATGCGTGAAGAGCTTCGGGAAATTGAAACCGAGATCGACAAAAAGATGATGGAGCTCGAGGCTAAGAAGGAAAAAGCCGACGCTGAAATGAAAGCTGAAATCGAGAAAATGGAAATGGAGTTGAAAGAGGAGAAGACTGAAGTCGGCCAGGCTATTGACGATCTCGAAAGAGCAACCGAAAATACCTGGGAAGACGTAAAAACTTCCGTCAACAACACCACCAAAGACATCGAGAATAGCTGGAAAGAATTTAAATCCGATGTCAAAGAGACTGTGGATAATGACAATAAGTAAATGGGTGATGGAGTAGGAAAAGGGGCTGGTTTTTAATCAGCCCTTTTGTTTTTCCGCTAATCCCCTAGTCCCAATGGATCCAAAGAAGTAGTCATCCCATGAAGCTTCAAAAAGCTTGGCGAATACTCAAGAAATCCGTGACGTCCTTTCTACGGGAGGATGCATTCACCTATTCGGCGGCGATCTCATTTTATACGATGCTGTCCCTGCCGGCCGTTCTGCTCATCGTCGTGTCGATCGGCGCGACTTTGTATGAGGAAAACCGGATTCAGAGGGAACTGATAGATCAGATTTCAAGATTGATCGGCCCCTCCACTGCCGGTCAGATCGAGCAGATCCTTGCCGAGGCCTCCATCAGCGAGGGAAATACCCTGCTCGCTCGCGCAGTCGGCATTGGCACGCTGATTTTCAGTTCGACTACAGTGTTTTTTTCGCTTCAGTTGGCCATCAACAAAATCTGGAATATCGAGGCAAAGCCGGAAAAGGGATTTGTGAAATACCTACTCAACCGACTTCTATCCCTAGCGATGGTGATCGGGATAGGATTTGTGTTGATGGTCTCCTTGGTCGTAGAGGCTTTGCTGGTAATCTTCAAAGAATTCGTCCAGGGATTTCAGGAGACACTTTCCCTGATCATCATGAAAGTCGGATCAGAGGTTATCTCCTTCAGTATAGTAATGTTGATTTTTTCGATGATGTACAAGATTCTCCCAGATGCCAAGCTCAGATGGAAAGATGTCTGGGTGGGGGGCTTGATCACAGCAATCCTTTTTGTGGGAGGTAAGCTGCTGATTGGAGTTTATTTGGGAGCGAGCTCGTTGACGGATCTCTACGGAGCGAGTGGGTCATTGGTAGTACTGTTGGTCTGGACTTACTATGCATCGTTTATTTTTCTATTCGGCGCAAAAATCACCTATATATATACCAAGCGAAACGGCGGCGGGATAGAGACCTACGATACTGCTGTCGAAGTGAAAAAAGTAATGATCGAAAAAAGCTCCAAGCAGGAATCGGGAGATCAGCCTGAATCTTGATTTTTACCCAATTTGTGGACTTTGGTAGACTTCGAGTCCGAGCCCAGCGATCGGGAGAAAAAAGAAATTGCTGCAACAGTACGTACCAGCCGAATTTTATTTCCAAAAAGCGATCACTTGGAAAATTGTCTCACAAGAAGTCGAATTGGTCTTGATATTGAACCACTTGAGAAAACAAAAATAAATTAACTATGGCAACCGCAACTAATCAAAAAGCAACCTTGTCCAACCACTTGAACCTGGACGAAAAGGTGATGAAGAAGCTCAATGGGCAACTCAATGACCTATTGGCGGACTACCACGTGTTTTACCAAAACGTGAGAGGGTTTCACTGGAATGTCAGGGGAAATGACTTTTTTGTCCTTCATGAGAAATTTGAAGAATTGTACACGCAACTCTACAAGTTTATCGACGAGCTGGCGGAGCGCATCCTGATGATCGGCTACCGTCCTACTCATGTGTACTCTGACTATCTGAAGAATACCATTCATAAGGAAATCACGGATGTCAAGGATGGAGACGAATGTGTCAACCACGTCATCAATGGCCTAGGCGTATTGGTGTCCTCTCATCGCAAGACAGCCGAGACGGCTGAAGAGGCTGGAGATATCGCAACGGCTGATTTGCTTACGAAGTTTGTTGGGGATCTCGAAAAACGTATGTGGATGTTTACTATGTACAGAAAATAGTCCTCAGATACCAACAAAGCATGGCGACCCATTAATTTGGATCGCCATTTTTTTGTCTCTTTCATTTAGAGGCAGGACGGACACTGATTCGTCTCTCTGTATAATCAGAATATTTGCAGGGAATTGCCAGAAGGAATATGGTGTACGGGCAAGTCTGGCATGTGATCGACCAACCAGTTTTTTAAAAATTCGGAACCGCCTTCTTCACTGGCTGAGTGGCCGATTTCTATCATGGAAAGTTTCATCCCGATCTCGTTTGCAGCGCGCACATATTCGGGAGTTTCCCACTCGTTGGATTCACCACAGACTAACACATCCGGCCGATGTTCCATGATTCGGGTGATTTGCATTCGACCGCCGACCGCACCGGGCAGGAGTAGCACTTTGGAACAGACTTGGTCAAGGTCTCCGACAAAGCGCATGGCTGGTACATTCATGCGCGATTTGATATGGTGAATCATATCTCGAAGTCTCACCTTCGGAACGTTAAGAATCGGGCTTTTTTGTACGTAGTAGTCATTCCATCCAAGCTCTGCTACTACGCCGATCCTCACTCCGTCATCCTGCATTCGATGTACGTAGTCGTGGTTTCTCCAAAGCGTAATTCCGTTTCTTTCCATGAGATCATACTTAGCCCTGAATACAGGATCCTCCTGTAGGTAGTCCGTCTCATCCTGTCCAGAAAAGAACGTGGGCTCGTGGGGAATGATTAGGTTCGCTTTAAGCTCGATGGCTTTCTGGATGATCTCCAGGGTAGTAAACATCGTGGTGACCACGCCGGTCACGACCGTGTCTCGTGAGCCAACCTTGATCGTGTCTACAGTTCGTTCAAAGGGAGCATTGGGAACTTCTGAAACGAACGCATCGATGATTTCACCAACTGTCCAGGTTTTCTGTACTGATATGCCAAAAGAGGGAAACGGGTTGTTAACCAGTCCGGCTCCTGCTAGAGCAGCCGATTTGAGGAGGAATTCCCGGCGGCTAGTTTGGGTATTGGGTATCATAGGTATGAGTGCTGTGAAAAAATGACTTTTGCTATTCCACTTTGATATTAGATATCCAAAGCGTACGTTTCCCGTCGGCATTGAAATGCTCGGTGGCGAATTTCAACGGCCCATGGGATTCTACAGTTTCCCAAGTGACAGGTCTGCCCTCGGGGCCGTTGCCCCTTCTAAATACCCATTCGACGATCATCAGGTTTTCATCCAAGTAGAGATCATAGGCATCTCCTGGCGTATAGCCCATGCCCGCAGATTTTGGTTCACCGGATTGATAGATTATCGTCAGCTTGGTGGAGGGGATCCCTTTGATGGGTGAGCTTGCATTTTCAGTCGTTTCAAAGGTATAGCCAGTATCCCAAGCAAGTTGGAAAGGCATCATTGCCCAGTACTTGTCATTGATGAAGCCACCATCCTGCTTTGGCAAAGAGTCTGCGGTCAGGCTGTAGGTGAAAGTGGTATCAGGACCGGAATAATAGACTGTGCTGTCCTTGATATGCCATTTCCAGTCCCTTGAGAGTACATTGACTGAATCCCGCTGTACATTCCACGTGTAGGCGATCGAATTGACTTGGTCAAAATTCTCGATTCCATAGGCTTTGGCTACTTGAAAAGGAAGGGTGTCGGGCATTTCCTGTTTTTGCTCGCAAGCTGCCACTGTTCCGGCAATAGCGAGTATAAAAAGAAGATTTTTCATGGGCGGCTTTATTTTGAATGGCTATTAAAATGACGAGGTCTGGAATCAGCTGATTTTTAGCCTTAAATAAATATAGGAAATAGTAGCAAAGAATGAAGGCGCAAGAATAAAGTAGCCAAGCCAAATGTGGAGTAGCCATTCTCTGATTTTCTGGGCCAAGGTCGTATTCCAGACATCGATCAAAGGATGCTACACGTGCTCTTCGCGATAGGTAGGTGTCGGAAATCTGATAAAAAAGGGATTTACTTTGATCGCAAAAAGTGGGTGGATCCCACGGATATCCGGGAAAAAGTTCGGGTTAAGATCAAGCTGTTTGATTTTGGCAAGTTTTCCCCAACCTGATCCAGACAGTCTGGTGAAGTGCTTCAGCTTATTCCAAGTTTGGCAGAGTCTGAGAGGAAGAAATGCCGTCGATAAGGGGAATGATAGCCCTCCAGATTCAAAATCCGCTGAGAAGATGATGTCTCCATTTTTGGCCAGCATGATTCGATCTTGGTTGGGTGTTGCATCCCAGGCGATTTCGACATTTTCTGCCGGAATTCCCCAATTGCTTCGGAGGTTTTGGGTGCTGACTTCTTTTTCGGAAAAACACCTGGTTACCGCCTGTTTTCTCGATTTTCTGAATTTCCCCGGAATGAAAATAACCTGATGAAATGGACCTACCGGACTTTCGCTATAGTTTGCCAAAAGCAGCATGCCCAAACCGCCTTTGAATTTTCCTTTCAGGTGTTTGGGAAGGTTTCCGTAGGTTTCCACCCATTCCCGTTTGAACTTATATACCAACAAAATACCCACTCCTTTGAGCCTCCAAGGCGCTGGGCTTTTTAGCACGTATTTTTTGTCCAATATGAGAGAGTGGTTTTCAGGCATAGGGAGAAGGGCTGATGGAGGTCCAGCCCCCGTCCACGACGAGGGTTTGGCCGGTGATGTGACGCGCCCCATCCGAGAGCAAAAAAACCGCCGCCGCCGCGATATCCGTGGTGCTTGCAGGTCGGCCAAGGGGGGTTAGCTTTGACCAGGTGCCGATATAGTTTGGATCCGAAGTGGTCCTTTCGGTCATCGTCGCACCGGGTGCCACGGTGTTGATTCGGATTCCAAAAGGAGCTAGCTCGAGAACCAAGTTTTTGGCCAGCATTTCTACGGCTGCCTTACTCATGGCGTAGGCCGCAAGATTTTCGTGGCTTTGATGCGCAGTGACCGAGGAAGTCAGAAGGATCGAGCCCCCACCCGGCTGCCTTTTCATTATTCTGGCCGCCGCTTGGGTCAAAAAGAATGTGCCTGCCTGATTGATTCGGACAACTTCGAAAAAGTCTTCCCGGCTATAGTCTAAAAAATTGCCAAAAAGTGTAATCCCTGCGTTAGCCACCACCTGATCGATGTGCCCGAAGTGACGCATCGCCATCTCCACCATTTCCGAAATGACTTCTTCTGATGCCGAGTCCCCTGCGCAACCGAACACGGAACCTTTCCCTGCCCCGCTCAGCGAAGCCACTGCCTCCTCGGTGAGGCCTTGTTCGAGATCGTTTAGAATCACATGAGAACCCGTTTCCAGCAAGCTCCGGGCGATTTCAAGTCCGATTCCCTGTCCGGCGCCGGTGATGAGGGCCACTTTCTGATTTTTCATAGTGAGTAGGTGTATCCCCTCCCGGAAATTAGCCCTTGGAGGGGTGCTACGGCAAGCTTATATTTTTTTTCAATTAGTGTGAATCCCGCTTTACCTCCGATCCGGAGCTTCCTTGCAGAAAGTCGAAATCAACTCCCTCATGGGCTTGGTTTACCTTGTCAAGAAACAGATTGACATAACCTCTTTCGTAAGGCAATCGAGATGGCACAAATTTTTTTCTCCTTTTTTCAAACTCCTCTTCTGAGATCAGAAGATTGAGGCTGCGATTTGGGACATCGAGGGATATCATATCTCCGTTTTGGACAAAGGCAAGCGGACCACCGATGGCAGATTCCGGGGACACGTGCAGCACGACGGTTCCAAATCCCGTTCCGCTCATACGCCCATCCGAGATTCGGATCATGTCTTTGAAGCCTTTTTCCAGTACCTTTTTAGGAAGTCCCATATTGCCGACCTCCGGCATTCCTGGGTAGCCCTTTGGGCCGACGTTTTTCATAACCATGACGCACGTTTCGTCGATATCGAGATCCGGATCATCCACTTTTGCCTTGTAGTCGTCGATATTTTCGAAGACCACCGCTCGTCCGGTATGCACAAGTAGTTCTGGAGTAGCGGCAGAAGGTTTCAGCACTGCTCCATTTGGGCAAAGATTTCCCTTCAGCACGGCAATGCCGGAATCGGGTTTAATGGGTTTCTCCAGAGTTCCGATCAGGTTTCTGTCCCAGCATTCTGCCTTGGAAATGTTTTCGCCAATGGTTTTGCCATTAACAGTGAGGGCATCCGTGTGGAGGTGTTTTTCGATTTCGCGCATGACGGCAGGCAGCCCGCCAGCATAGAAGAGGTCTTCGACCCAATGTTCTCCCGAGGGCTGGACGTTGGCGATGAGAGGGATTTTTGATGAAAAATAATCGAAATCGGTCAGGTCCAATTCAACTCCGATTCGCTTGGCTATCGCTGTCAGATGGAGAATGAAATTAGTCGAGCCTCCAACAGCTGCATTGACCATGATGGAGTTTTCAAAGGCCTTTCGGGTCAGGATCTTGCTCATCTTTAGGTCTTCCTTCACCATTTCCACGATACGCATCCCGGTGAGATGGGCCAGGACCTTGCGCCGGGAATCCGCGGCGGGGATGGTGGCATTGTCCGGCAATGATAGGCCAAGCGCTTCTACCATCGCAGCCATGGTGGATGCTGTTCCCATCGGTGCGCAGTGACCCGCCGAACGTGACATTGCCGCTTCTGCTTCGATAAACTCTTCTTGGGAAAGCCTTCCCATCTTAAAGTCCTCAGCAAATCTCCAGATGTCTGAAGTGCCTATTCTTTTCCCTTTGAATCTACCCACGAGCATGGGGCCTCCAGACAGCACCAAAGCTGGTAAGTCTACTGAGGCAGCGCCCATCACAAGGGAGGGCGTGGTCTTGTCGCAGCCGCACATGAGTACTACGCCATCCATGGGATTGGCGCGGATGCTTTCTTCCACATCCATGGACGCCAAGTTTCGGAAAAGCATCGCCGTTGGCTTGATGGAACACTCGCCCAAGGACATCACAGGAAACTCCAAGGGAAAACCGCCTGCCTCCCAAATTCCTTTTTTCAGGCATTCAGCCAGTTCCCGAAAATGTGCATTGCAAGGGGTGAGTTCGGACCAGGTATTGCAGATGCCAATGACGGGTTTGTCGCCCTCAAAAAGGTGGTGGGGCAATCCTTGGTTTTTCATCCAGGATCTATAAATAAAACCGTCTTTTCCGGTTCGGCCGTACCATTCTTGGCTACGGAGCTTTTTCTTGGTCATGGGTATAATGGGTTGAGCTAACTGGCTAAAAAGATAGCAAAAAAAGGGGGACGCCTGAAAAATCGGGACTATGAAAGATGAAAAGGCCCCGCTTTGTTTATCTGCAAGCCTTTCAGTCTGGCGCAATTGGTGCCTTTGATTGCAAATGGATTGAGGTCAATGGCGACGCCCCCAAAACCGAGTCTAGGAATAGCGTAATAAAGCCATATTGTCCTCCGTTTGGTAGCTGGCCTAAAAAGAGTAGGAATGTTGGAAAGAAAAAAGAGGGAGTAGCTCCCTCTTTAATGTTTATGGCAATCGCTCGATCCTGGCGCCAAGCGCATTGAGACGCTCGTCGATGTTTTGATAGCCTCGATCAATCTGTTCAATATTATCTATCACAGAGGTGCCGCTCGCGGACATTGCCGCAATCAACAGCGCAACACCAGCCCTGATGTCTGGCGAGGTCATCTTGATACCGCGAAGTGGATATTTTCTATCCAAGCCAATGACAGTGGCCCTATGTGGATCGCAGAGAATAATCTGCGCACCCATGTCGATCAGCTTGTCCACGAAGAAGAGGCGCGATTCGAACATTTTTTGGTGAACGAGCACCGTGCCTTTAGCCTGTGTCGCTGTCACCAAGATGATGGAGAGCAGGTCAGGCGTAAATCCTGGCCAGATCTGATCAGCCACGGTGAGGATAGATCCGTCGATGAAGGTCTCGATCTCGTAGTGTTTTTGTGCGGGGATGTGTATATCATCTCCGCGAAACTCCAGCTGTATGCCCATCCTGCGGAAAGTTTCCGGGATGATGCCCAAGCGGTGAATCTGGCAGTCCTTGATGGTGATCTCCGATCCTGTCATGGCAGCCATGCCGATAAAAGATCCAATTTCGATCATGTCAGGCAACATCGTGTGCTCCGTACCCCCGAGTGCTTTGACGCCGTCGATTGTCAGCAGGTTGGAGCCGACTCCGGTGATCTTTGCCCCCATCCGGTTGAGCATATCGCAGAGTTGCTGGAGGTAGGGTTCGCAAGCAGCATTGTAGATGGTTGTTTTCCCTTCTGCCAGTACGGCCGCCATCACAATATTGGCGGTGCCGGTGACCGAAGCTTCGTCCAAAAGCATGTAAGTGCCTTTTAGATTTTTGCCATCGATGTGGAAAATCTCGTTTTCGGCATCATAGTGAAATTGGGCACCGAGTTTTTGGAAGCCGAAAAAATGCGTGTCCATCCTGCGGCGTCCGATTTTGTCGCCTCCGGGCTTGGAGAGCTTGCCCTTCCCAAATCTTGCCAAAAGCGGCCCCAGGATCATGACCGAGCCCCTGAGTGCGGAGGCTTTCTGAAGAAAGTCATCCGTTTCGAGGTAGTCGAGATTGACCTCGTCAGCCTGGAATGAATAAGACTCCGGTCCGAGCTTCTGGATTTTTACCCCCATATCGGACAGCAGCTCGATAAGCTTGTTGACGTCGCGGATATTTGGGATTTTGTGGATTGTGACTTTTTCAGGCGTGAGGAGTACGGCGCAGAGAATCTGAAGTGCTTCGTTTTTGGCTCCTTGGGGGACAATTTCGCCTTTGAGTTGGGTGCCCCCGGTGACACGAAAAGATGCCATTAATTTCTGCGTTTTTTATTGTGTCCGTTTCGGTGATTCTTTTTGTGTTGGTTTTGGCGCTTGTTTTTTTGGCCGTGCTCTTCCTCCACATGGGGGATTTTGAAGTCTCTTCTGGTGTTGGACTCAAAGAGGGCATTTTCCCTCACCTTCTCCAGGTCGATGTGGAGTTTGCCTTTGGAGAGCGTCTTGATATCGTCGAGGATGATGCCGTCGTCGAAGTTGTCCCGGTTCCAGGTGGAGTGAAAACTTCGCATCAGCTGCCCGATGTAGATGATGGCGGATTCCTGATCTTCGTCGTTTTCGATCTCAATGGCCTTTTCGATCAGTTTTTCGATGTTTCGGCCATAGTGTTTGAATTTCACTTCGCCTTTAGGGTACCCTACTGGCAGGGGTTTTTTTCCCAGGAGCTCTTTTTCCGGCATGGGAAAGGGGCCGTCCACATCGAGTTTGAAATCAGACATGATGTAGATGTCGTCCCATAGCTTTTGGTCGCTCTCCTGCTTTACGGAGGGGTTAAGTTGCTTGATGATCTCAATGACGGTGTAGGCACTTTGGGTGCGCTTCTCACGGTCTTCAAGGCCCGTGACATGATCGACCAGGCGTTGAATGTTTTTGCCGTATTCTTTCAAGATAAGTTGTTGTTTTTCAGGTTCGGTGTGCTCCATGTTGCTTCCCGTTTATTGCCTTCAAAAGGTAACAAAAAATCACCAAAGGACAGGGAAGCAGGTGATTAGTCTATGATTCTGAGCTTGGCAAAGCTAAGCAATAATGTTTTCTCGCCAAAATGCTCAAATTGAATGGTTGCTTTTTTGTTAAGTCCTTCTGTCTCAATTTTTTGTACTTTCCCATAGCCGAATTTTGGGTGCTCGACCAGCTGTTCGGCTTGGAGATTGTTGGTGTTGCTGGGCTTAAAATCCGGGGAAGGGGTGTGGATCTTCAGCTGGATCGGCTGTCGGGATTCTGGCTGCCGCTTTAGGCCTACAAACCCTGTACCACCTGGCAAACCTTCCTTACGAAGCGCCCCTGGCATCTCCCTGGATGCCATCCTTTTGTTTACTTTGATCCTACTCGGATCCACCTCTTCCAAAAACCTGCTCGGCTCACAGTTGAGCAAGCGCCCGAACCGATAACGAGACAAGGCGTAGGACAAGTATAATTTTTCCATCGCCCTTGTTGCGGCCACATAAAACAACCTCCGTTCTTCCTCCAGATCGTCACGACTCTGCATCATCATCTGGGAAGGGAAAAGATCCTCCTCCATGCCGACCACAAAGACCTGCTTAAACTCCAGCCCCTTCGAAGCGTGGATGGTCATGAGCGTGATGGCGTCAGTCTTGTCCTTGTCTTGGTCATTGTCGGTCAGCAGGGCGATTTCCTGGAGGAATGAGCCCAGACTTTTGTCTTCATTTTCTGGATTGTCCACATATTCCTTGATCGCGTTGAGCAATTCCTGGACGTTTTCGTAGCGGTTGAGCCCCTCGATGGTTTTGTCCTCATAGAGCTCACGGAGGAGTCCGCTTTGCTTGGCGATGAAGTTGGCGGCTTCGTAGGCATCTTTTCGCTCTGCCTCGATCTGGAAGGCTTTGATGGTAGTGGCAAAGTCATCCAATGCACTTCCGGCACGGCCGCCTAGAAAACTGTGGGCATTTTGGACGACTTCCCAAAGTGGAATGTCGTGCTCATAGGCGGACACGAGGATTTTTTCGACGGAAGTGTCCCCAATTCCCCGCTTAGGATAGTTGATGATGCGCTTGAAGGCCTCTTCGTCCACGGGGTTTACCGTGAAACGGAGGTAGGCCATGAGATCCTTGATTTCCTTTCTCTGGTAGAAGGAAAGTCCACCGACAATCTTGTAGGTGAGGTTCATCTTGCGCAAGGCCTCTTCCATCGCCCGAGACTGGGAGTTGGTCCGGTAGAGGATGGCGAAGTCGCTGTTGTTGAGTTTCTTATTGTTTTTTTCCTCGAAGATGATGTTGGCCACGATACGGCCTTCCTCGTTGTCCGATGCGGCCTTGACGAGTTCGATAAGCTCCCCATCCGGATTGGAAGTCCAAACCAACTTCTTCAGCTGGGCCTTGTTCTTGTCGATGATGGAGTTGGCTGCTTCCACGATGGTTTTGGTGGATCGGTAATTTTGCTCCAATTTGACGACAAAGAGGTCTGGATAATCCTTTTCGAAGTTGAGGATGTTTTGGATATCCGCTCCACGAAACGCGTAGATACTTTGGGCGTCGTCGCCTACCACGCAGATGTTTTGGTGGACGGAGGCGAGCTTTTTGGTGATGAGGTATTGGGAAATATTGGTGTCCTGAAACTCGTCCACCATCACGTATTTGAAGCGCTGCTGGTATTTGTTCAGTACGTCCAGATGATCACGAAAAAGCACGTTGGTATTGAACAGCAGGTCGTCAAAGTCCATCGCCCCGGCTTTGAATAGACGGTCTTGGTATTTTTGATAGAGCTCGCCCATCCGGGGTTTCATAGCGGACTCGTCGTCAGCTTTCACATAGGGATCTGCCTGATAGGCCTGCCAAGAAATCAGGCGGTTTTTGGCACCGGAGATTCGGGAGAGTACCACGCCAGGTTTGTAGACTTTGTCGTCGAGTCGCATCTCTTTGACGAGCGTGCGGATCAGGGACTTGGAGTCGTCGTTGTCGTAGATGGTAAAGTTGGAAGGATATCCGATTTTCTCGGATTCCACTCTCAGGATCTTTGCAAAGATGGAGTGAAAGGTCCCCATCCAAGTGTTTCTCGCCTCCAATCCTACCAATGTTTCGATGCGGTGCTTCATCTCGGCAGCCGCTTTGTTGGTAAAAGTCAGGGAGAGGATATTGAAGGGATCGATTCCCTTGGCGTAGATCAGGTGTGCGATCCTATAGGTCAGTACCCGGGTTTTGCCCGAACCGGCGCCCGCAATGATCATTACCGGTCCATCGGTATGCTGTACCGCCTGTAGCTGGGGGGGATTCAGTTCCTTGAGGTAATCCATTTTTTAGTATCAAGTAGTTAGACTCAGGTGTCAAGATTTTAGGGTCTGGCGGCAAGAGTCAAGAAGCAAGAACCAGCGAGTCGAGAATGCTGGTGTGATTGTATCAAGATTTTAGAATTATGATTTGCGAGCGCATCAACAGGGGTAAAGGCCAAACGTATTAAGGCCTTCGGCTAATTCATTTACCGGCTTCCCAAGCGCAAGTATTGAATCCTACAACTTCCATCGCTTATGGCTCCAGAGATAAAGATCAGGTTGGTTTTTTATGTTTTCCTCCAGCCTTCTGCAAAATTCATCCGTGATGCTATGCGGAAGATGGGAGTCATAGGGAGGTTCGGCGAATTTGGCAAATTCAAACCTGTAATGACCCCGTTTCACTTTTGTCATGGTGCCGAAGAAAACAGGAAGCTGCATTTTTTTTGCCATAAATTCTCCACCTTCGAAGAAATAGGCAGGTCGGTTTAGAAACTCCCGCTGGTAGCGGTTTTCCGAACCCGGAGGACGCTGGTCTGCAGCCAAATGTACTATTCTTGGCTGGCTTCGCATCGTGATCATACTCTTTCGAAAAGCTTTTTTCTCCGTCATCACCCCGCCAAAATGGGTCCGGATATGGAGCATCAACTGATTGAAAAAGGGATTGTTTACCTTCAGATATACTGTTTCTGCAGTGACCTTGGTGTTTAAGGCGACGCCTAGGATCGCCATTTCCCAGTTAAATACGTGGCCGGCCATCATTAGGGCGCTTTTTCCCTTTTGGACTTGCTCATCGATGATTTCCTGATTGACCACGTGAAACCTTCGACGGAGCTCTTCCTCTGAGATAGTCAGCATCTTGATTGTTTCTGCAAAAAAGGCGTCGGTAAAATTTCTGTAGAACCGGTTTCGGATCTTTTTTCGCTCCTCCGCGGTTTTGTCTGGAAAGGCAAATCTGACGTTTTCGTCGATGACCTTTTTACGGTAGCTGATCACATAGCGTGCGACCAGGTAGATCAAATCTGAAATCAGATATAAAACCGGCAGGGGCAAGTAGGACAACAGCCTAAAGAAAAACATAGCAATTACCTGTAATTGGGGGAGTTTTGCTCCGGGTATGGAGCCATATCAGCAACAAAATAAATTAATTAAGCCGACTTTCGGTTCAATTACTGGTTATAAATTGAGCCAATTACTACTTTTGAAGCTTATGTCTGAAGTACAGCGAAGGAAATATTCTCAGGAAGAGAAAACGGCCATCTTCGATGGGGAATTTATGCCGCACATAGATTCCATGTACAATTTTGCCTTTAGGCTCACCTTTGACGAGGATGATGCCAAGGATCTCGTGCAGGACACTTACATGAAGGCGTTTCGTTTCATCAACTCCTTTGAGCAGGGGACGAATGCGAAAGCCTGGCTTTTTCGGATCCTGAAAAACAGCTTTATCAACGAGTACCGCAAGAAAAGCAAACAGCCTGCGAAAGTAGATTACCAGGAAGTTGAAACTTTCTACAACTCTGATGATGTTGACTACCAAAGCACTACCGATCTGCGGGCGGAATCCGTCAAGGACATGCTCGGGGATGAGATCTCCAATGCCCTCAATGCGCTGGCGGTAGATTTCCGTACGGTGATCATTCTGGCAGATCTGGAAGGGTTCACCTACGAGGAAATGGCAAAGATTCTCGATATTCCAATCGGGACTGTGAGGTCCAGGCTGCATCGCGCCAGGAATCTGTTGAAAGATCAATTGAAAGAATATGCCCAGTCGATGGGATATAACACTGACGAAGAAGAGGAGGATTAAAATGATTACTCATGGAAATTAACAATCAAGCATCCGGAGAGCGAAAGCTTCAGTGCGATGATGTGAACAGGTGTTTTCAGCTGCTCGAGAGTATTCTCGACGGAGAGATGGGGGAAAATGGCAAGGAAGTCCTCAAGGAAAAACTGGCCAAGTGCCAGCCTTGTTTCGAACACTTCCATCTGGAACAGGCAATCCGCGACGTGCTGAAAAACAAGTGCACCAAGCAACCCGTCCCCAATGAACTGGCCGACTCTATCCGGCAGATGATCAAGGAAAGCAAATGAGCCAAACCCAAGGAAAGGCGATTATTTTCTCTGCTCCCTCCGGCTCAGGAAAAACTTCCCTAGTCAAACATCTCATCCAACACGTTCCCAATTTGGGATTTTCCATTTCGGCCTGCACCCGGGACAAAAGAGGAAGACACGAAGTGCACGGGAGAGATTATTATTTTTTGAGCATCGAAGAGTTCAAGAAAAAGATCGATGAAGATGCATTTGTAGAGTGGGAGGAAGTGTATGCGGGAAATTTTTACGGCACCCTCAAAGAAGAGGTACAAAGAATCTGGGATACTGGCAAGGCGGTCATTTTTGACGTGGACGTCAAGGGCGGACTGGCTTTGAAAAAGTACTTTGGCCCCCAGGCCTTGGCGATTTTCGTCAAAGTACCCTCCATGGAAGTGCTGGAATCCAGGCTCAACGACCGGGGGACGGAGACTGCGGAGTCACTCTCCAGGAGACTTTACAAAGCCAAGTTTGAGATGACCTTTGAGCCCCAGTTTGACAAGACCATCCTCAATGATGATTTTGAACGCTCTTCCAGGGAGGCTGTTAGTATGGTTTCTGAGTTTTTGGCCGGATAGCCATGAAGGTGGGGCTGTATTTCGGGAGCTTCAATCCCATCCACGTAGGACATCTGATCATAGCCAACACGCTCTACGACCGCACGGATTTGGATGAGGTGTGGTTTGTGGTCAGTCCCCAAAATCCCTTTAAGAAGCAGCAATCTCTAATCCATGAGTTTGATCGATTGCGGATGGTGGAGTTGGCGATAGCCGATCATTTCCACTTTCGGGCCAGCGATGTGGAATTCCGCATGCCCAAGCCCAGCTACACCATCGACACGCTCACCTACCTCAGTGAGCAATATCCCCAGCACCGGTTTTGTCTTTTTTTGGGTTCGGACAATCTGGCCCATTTCCACAAATGGAAAAACCACCAAGCCATATTGGATCATTACGAAATCTTTGTTTATCCCCGGCCTGGAGAGACGAAAGCCTTTGATCATCCCCAAGTCAAAACCATCGATGCCCCCCTGCTGGATATCTCTGCGACGTTTATCCGTAAGTCCATCCAAGAAGGATATTCTGTCAAATATCTCCTGCCAGACAAGGTGGAGGAGTATATTTTGGATAAGAAGCTGTATCAATAAACTTTCATGAAAATGGGTAATTCACCCACCGCTATGAAAATCGTTAGTCAACTGCCAGTTACTAATCGGCGGACAATTGAGACTTCGGAAAGAAAACCCCCGAGACTCCTCCTGGGGATTTTTTGTTAATGTTTTGGAATTTAAAAAGACTTTCCGATTGTCAGTTTGAAGCCCCGGTTATATGTGGCGTCGGGCAGTTCAGTGATGTTGGAGAAGCCATGCTCGTAGGTGGTCTGAATATGCATGCCTGCACTGAGCTCTACTCCAAAACCTATCACTCCGGCAAAGTCAAAACCTCTATATAGATCTCCCAAATCATCGCCGCTAACCGTTATCTTGTCTCCATTTGCCTCGACCACAAGGGTGGGTGAAACCAAAAATGAAGGCTGGGCTCCTGCAAGTGCATAGAATTTCTCTCCAAAACTGTAGTTAAGCAAAAGCGGCAGATCGAGATAACCGTTTCTGACAACTGTAGATGCTCCTGCTATGGATGCCTTCGCTCCCTTGTTTGCATACTGTAGTCCAGCCTCGAAGCCCACCGATTCGGAGACCGCAAAAGCGGCATAGCCGCCGACATGAAATCCAACCCGGAATTTGTCTTCGGTATTGCTGCCTTCACCTCCCAAGGTGGTGAAGCTGGGCCCGCCTCTCAGACCAAATGTGACATCTTGTGCAAACAGTGGCAAAGTCGAGAAAAATGCCAATAGGAAAAAGACTGATTTGTTCATAGTGGATAGATTGGGAATATTAAAGTTTTAGAATATTACGGAAAAAAACTAAAAATGCCAAACTATTCTTTTCATGCAATTGACGAGCTCTTCTTAAAAAGCAAAAGCCCCGAATTTTCAGATTCGAGGCTTTTCTAAATTCTAGTCTTTCAATGCAACCTGTTTCGGCTTGGTGGAGATCTTTTGCCAAATCAACTGACCAACCTGCTTACCCTGTACGATCCCTTCCGTGATCGCGGGCATGTAGTGGATGCCTCCATAAAATCTGCTGATTGCAGCTTCTTCATACATCTTCGTAAATCCATCAAACTCCCGGATCGGCAGCCCATAAGCTACCTCGGAGCTGTCCACGATGTGCATTTCGTCTCCGAACAGCTGTGTTAGCGTATAGGCCGCAGCCGTAGATGCAACGCTGTGTCCGCTGGTATGCTCTGGAAAAGGTGGAGTCTGCAGCAGCGGTACCCACTCTTCATCTATATATTGATTGATGTAAGTCTCCGGGCGGATAAGTTTGGAGCGGTATTTTTCGTCCCAGCAAGAGATAAATGCTTCATTCAGTGACACGGCTGTGAGCGCGTAGGCCTCTACGGTACCTTTCCAATCCCTACCCGCGGCCTTGCTGGCAATGGAGGCTATGCTCATCCAGTGGCCACCTGGGGTGATTTTTTTCTCGGCAAACATGACGTGGCCTTTCACATTCATCTTGTAGGGATTGCAGTCCCAAAACATGGCAATGTCCTTTTGGTCATCCGTCATGTTGATTTTTGCATCATAAACCTCTTTGGCCACTTTGTAAAACTCGGAAGATGGATCTGAGGAAAAGACCGGAGGCGCGCCTGCCTTGAACTGGGCTGCTGAGTCCAGCGCAAAGGTGCGAATCTTGTTCCAGTGAGGTTCTACCGCTTCCATGTAAGCTGGAGGGGTGGGCTGCCAGGTGTTGGGCTGGTTGACCACCGTATACTTGGGGAAGGAGCGACTTTGGTGGTAGTTGTCCTTTTTGGAGTAGTCCTTCACCTTTTCTGCGACTTCCTGTCCAAACATGACGGAAGCTTCGAACACATCCTCTGGTATTCCTTTTTCCATCAGCTCGGCAAAGTCCTTGTCCCGCTGTGTGTGCATCATATCCTCGGAAAAGATCAAGGCAGTCCCCATGTGGTAGTAGGCAGCCAATGCAGCCAATGGAGGGTAGACATTTTCAGGGATAGTCAAGTTCAAAGGCTCGGAGCCGTTGAGCTGACCTAGGAGGGGAGCATAGTGGGCAGGGTCACTGGCCGCTGCCACTTCGTACGCTGCCAAAGAAGCATAGGAATAGATCCTGGCTGCCACAGGTGGGGAGAAGATGTCGTGGATGATTACTTCGGTGATGCGGGTTTGGGCCCGATGAAAGTAGTGTCCATCGCTGATAAGTTGGGAATAATCCGTTTTTTTCTGGCATGCGGAAAACGCGCCGAGCAGCACCAGAATTAGGAAAGGTAATCGTAAAGAACTCATAGTGGGTTTTTCATTTTTAAGTTGACGATAGATTCCCCTGACGGGGTCGATTGGGTTTTATCAACTTACATGAGAATTCAAAGCTAAGTATAAGGCATTCAATCCCAAATGATTTTGCTCAAGTTTTTCACCTAATCCAGATCAATGGGCCATTGTTTTGGGAAGCGAGTAGGACTGGGCCCGAGGCGGTCTTGATGAATTGCAATTTGCGGAGTTGACCACTGGTAGGCTGCGAACTGGTGCTCAGCCAGGCGCCTTCCTTCCACTGGAAGGCGAGGACGCCAAGATTCATGGATTTGCCAAGATCCACCCGGAAGTCAGAGGAGTTGCCAGCTAAGTATACGGTCTGTGTTTCTGTATCGACAGCAATGCCAAAGATTGGGCTCCATTGTGCGTCTGCCGGAAAAGGTACAAAGTCGAAAGAGGCGTCCTCGTTCTGGAAATAGATACCCGATCGGAATTCATAAGCAGAAAGCCTTCGGGCTCGTTGAAGTTCTTCGGCGGAGAAAAGATCCTCCGGTTTGCTGATCTGGGCATAGTCTGCATAGGATTTGTGCTTTCGCTTGATTGCCGGGATCTGGCGGATCAGATCATCCCGTGTCGCAAAGGGGACCAATTTCTCTCCGAGATAGTGAAAGATCAGGGGATCAGCTTGGCCGTTTCCGTCAAAATCCCCGTGATAGAGCCAGGCAGGCTTTTCCTTCGAAGCCTTGAGCTTGCTGTTTGTCCCGAGATTTCCCACTAGGATGTCGAGCTTTCCGTTGCCGTCCAGATCCGCCACTTCGATGGAATTGATCCAGCCTGCGGAAAATTCCAAACCTTTTGGCTGGATTTCCACCAGTTGTTTCGCGGACCTGATTTCGAAGACCCGAATGCCCTGCCAATCTCCCGTCAATACCAATTCGGATTTTCCGTCTCCGTTTAGATCCGCCCATTTTGCGGCATTGATCATTCCCAGCTCGTTTGCTTGCTCAAACCATTCAGTAGTCGCATCCTCAAACTGGCCATGTCCCCGATTGATTAACAGACTGCTTTTCGGGCTCGCTCCATAGTCACCTGCCGTGACTGCTGTTCCGATAAAGAGATCAAGTTCGCCATCTCCGTCGACGTCGTGGACAGCCACACTGGAGGTGTTTTCACCGATCGGTGGCAAGGCTCTCATGGAAAATGCAAAATTCCCCTGGCCGTCCCCGAAGAAAATGCGGTCAAAGTTGTAGAGTTCTCCTGAAGGGTATTCATTTCCTCCGCTCCCGACAAATAGATCCTGATGCCCGTCTCCATTGAGGTCCGCAAACTCGGCCACCACATCTTCGGCTTTGGCCAATTGGTCAAACATCGGGTTGGGAATTTCTTGAAACTCCCCGGTTTCCGTCTGCAAGAAAAACGCTCCAGGCTGATCCATTGCGCCACCGAGGTAAAAGTCGTCAAGCCCATCCCCATTTACATCCGCAACAGCCATAGCAGGACCCATTCTGGAGAAGGTTTTGGGAGCCAAGTATTCCCGCTTGATAAAGTCCATAATGTCCTTTTCACGATGGCTCCAGTCTATCGGTGAATTTTTCCTTTCAGATATTTGACTGGGGGCGGAGAGAGAAATCGCTTTTCCTTTTCCCTGGGATAGTTTTAGACTTTGATTGGCTTGAGTCTGAGGAAAAGTTTCTAAAAACCCATCTGGCCAGTTGACTTGGATTGAGTCGACTGATGTGTTTTTCCCCAAGCCAAAAACCAGTGTTGTGGAGGGCCCGGACTGAAATCCCCGGCTCGTACTCAGTCGCTGCGTCCACTTGATATCCCCCGAGTAGAGAGTGACTTGAGCTCCTATACCGTGGCGATTTTTTTCACTGGCTTCCAGATCGATTCTGATGAAATGATTCCCTGTGTTTTCCGCATTATTTTGATAGATAAATGCCTCTTGGTTGAGGTTGTTGACGATCAGATCGAGGTCTCCGTCATTGTCCAAGTCGGCGTAAGTGGAGCCGTTGGAGTAGCTTTCCTGAGCCAAGCCGAGCGAGAGGGCTTCGTTTTTGAAGCTGAGTTGTCCAAGGTTTTTCCAGGCGAAGTTGGGAAGCTTCACACTGGGCAGCATGTCGATTTGTTTTTTGCGCAACTCCGACATAGACAGCCCCGGTTCTGGGGACTGGCTGTATTGGATGAAGTCTAGGTCATTGGGGCGCTTGATGATTCCATTGGTGACGTGGATATCAAGAAGTCCATCGTTATCCATGTCAAAGATCAAGGGAGACCAGCTCCAGTCCGAGGCGAAAACCCCTGCAGACAGCGCGATTTCCGCAAAGCCCTTTTCCCCCAGATTTAGCTGCAGGTGGTTTCGCACATATTGGTCCTGATAGCCAAACTGCTCTTTGATCTGATACACTTCCGCCTTGTCCTCGCCGACGGATTTCATCCAGATCTCCGGATCTTCTGGAAGCATGTCCGTAGTGAAGATGTCTGGACGTCCGTCGCCATTCAGGTCTGCGGCGTCATTTCCCATACTATAGCGACTTGTGCTGGGGATGATTTCCACCAAAACCTCCCGAAAAGTCCCATCCTGATTGTTGAGATAGAGGTAATCGTTTTCGGTAAAATCATTGGAAACGTAGAGGTCAAGCCAATCATCTCCATCGAAATCTTCAACACTGACCCCAAGCCCAAAACCGAGGACGCTGGAATAGATGCCAGAAGCTTCCGTGACGTCCAGAAAACGGTCCTGTCCCTCACTAGCCAGGTTTTTAAGCAGCCGATCACCAAGTGGACTAGCTTTGCTGCGGGCGTCGGATTTCACAAAGACTTCCGGTGATTTCACGTTGTGGTTGAGCAGGTACAAATCCAGGTCCCCGTCCCGGTCGTAGTCGAAGAAAACTGAGTGCGTACCAAATCCTCGAAAATCAAGTCCAAACTCTGCTGCCGCCTCGCGGAATTTTCCATCGCCGAGATTGAGATAGAGTCGGTTGTGACCGGTGTTACCGGGGAGTTCGGAGACTTGGGCTACGTAGATGTCCAGCAACCCATCGCCGTTGACATCAGCCATAGTGGCGCCAGTAGACCAGCCCCCATCTCCTCCGACTCCGGCGGACTCGGTAATATCCTCAAACTGGAGATTGCCTCTGTTGAGGTACAGCCTATTGGACACTTGATTGCCCGTGAAATAGAGATCCACCAAGCCATCGCCGTCAATGTCCCCAGCTGCGACTCCGCCACCGTTGTAGAAGTATAAGTATTCCAGGATGTTGAGTTGTGGGCCGTCGGTGAGCTGGTTTTTAAAGTCAACTCCGGTTTGCTCTGGCGTAAGTAGGGAAAACGACGGGGCTTGGATGTCTTGTTTTTTTTCCTTTTTGCAGGAAAAGACCATTAGTCCCGCGAAGATGAAACATGCGTATTTTGCTGTCGAAAATGCCATCAATACTTCCAGATTTCAGCTGTCGCGCTGTTTTTGACCACTAAGAGCTCCTTCTCTCCAACGAGGGAAAATGCCCGGATATCCCCTTCTAGCCGTAGGCCGCTGACGCGGTTGGGGAGGTAGGTGAATGTACCGTCGCCCTTGCCCAGCAGTACCTCACCATAGCTCGCGTCAAACTTGCCGATCTCGGGTTTTATCTGAGCCAAGTTTCCACCTAGGATCAAATCTTGTTTTCCATCTTCGTTGAGATCCAGGACTTGGATGGCGAAGATCCAGGAGCGTTGTGCCATCCTCGGAAAGGCTTTCCACTCAAAATTTCCTCCTCCTTTGTTCAGCAGTATTCCAGACTCCAGATGATTGACTTCTTGGACGATGGATTTGTCGATCACATCTTTTGCAAAAATGTCGCTGAGCGCTTTGTTGTTGTAGTCGGTGTAGCGGATGTACTTTTTCTTAATCCCGGGGACCTGACGCTCCAGTTCATGCTTGAGCGTGTAGGGTACCTGCACCTCTCCTAGTTTTTGGGTATAGATCTGCTCGATGGAGCCGTTTTGGTCAAAGTCATTCAAGAACATGCTTACCGGCGAAGTGGCTGAGGCCTTAAACCGCGTGTTGAGTCCATGATTTCCAAGGGCGAGATCAGGCAGACCGTTACCATCGAAATCGCCGACTTCCACGCCTCGGTACCAGCCCTTGAGTCCAGCCAAACCAGCCATTTCGATTTTTTCGAGTTTTCCCCCCGTATTTTTGAAAAACGTAGGGGACATCCACTCGCCTACGACCACCAGGTCAGAAGTTCCATCCCCGTCCCAGTCAAGCGACTGGGAAGCCGTCACCATCCCCAGGTTTTTGAGAGAGGTAGCAAGCGTGGACGATTGTTCGGTGAAATTGCCCCTTCCGTCGTTGACCCAAAGCTGACTACTTGCAGGGGCTCCATAGGTAAAGGGAATAAGCCTGCCACCTACGAAAAGGTCCATTGCCCCGTCCCCATTGATGTCGATGGGACTCACCGTACTGCTGCTTCCCAAAACTGCTGAAAATCCCGCCTGGGAATTTTTGGTGAAGTTGCCTTTTCCATCGTTGAGGTAAAGTCGATCGGCGAGGTCAGGCATCGAGAAACCTGATTCATTTCCTCCAGAAGTGACAAAAAGATCCAAGTCCCCATCTCCATCGGCATCAAAAAACAGTGCATCGGTGTCTTCGGAAGATGCATCTTCCACGAATGCCGCCTGTACCGATTCTTTGTATTTGCCGGAAGGGTCGGCAAGAAAAAGTTTAGCGTGGAAGGTTTTTGCCCCTCCTAAGAATAGGTCTTCCAAGCCGTCTCCGTTTACATCGCCTTTTGCAAAAGCCGGGCCTTCAGTAGAAAACATAAAATAGGTCAACCTATCCCGGTCGAAGTCCACGAAGGGATTTTCGGAATGGGTAAATTCCAAGCCTGGCTCCGGAACCTTGGAAAACTGGTGGGTTTTGGTTTCAGGGTAAAAGAACACGTCCGTGGGGATGTCAACTGCATCTTCCCATTTAAGCTGAAGGAGCTGGTCGGCGGCTTGTTTTTCCAGTACGCTGTATTTGCCATCAGGCCAGAAGACCTCAATCTTATCCAACCGGGTGATTGAGCCTAGGCCTAAGGTAATCTTGGGATCTACCGAAGACTGGAAGCCGCGATTGGGCATTTGCTCCGCGTAGAATATTTTGTCGCCGGCAGTCACCCGAATTTGCGTGCCAATGGCTTGGGTATTTTTACCTTTTCCCAAGAGCTGGACCTGTAAAGAATGGTTTTCAGGAAGTTGTGATTTTCCCTGGTTTTTAAAGATCTGCGCAGGCTTGTTCACATTGCTGACGACCAAGTCAAGCGTGCCATCGTTATCAAGATCTCCGTACGCGGCACCATTGGAATGTATAGGCTCACCCAAACCCCAAGCCTCTGCGACACTTTCAAACTTCAGGTCGCCGAGGTTCTTGAACGCATAGTTTGGAACTGGATTGATGGGAATCGGATCGATAAGCGCTTTGTAGTCCACCCCTTCTTGGGAGATGATTTTGATCTTGGTCTCCTCATCGTCGATGAAATTGAGGTAGTCCAAGTCGGTGATGTCCTGATAGATGCCATTTGCGACAAAGAGATCTCGCATGCCGTCGTTGTCCATATCGAAGATCAACGCGCCCCAGCTCCAGTCGGTCGCCTCCATATTGGCTAGTCGGCCCATTTCGCTGAAGGTGCCGTCGCCATTGTTGATGTGGAGCATATTACGCGAAAACTGGTAGTGATAGCTGTGCGTCTTGTTGAACTGGAATTTGTCCCAGTTTTCGAACGTTGTCACCTGCTTTAATCGCGGCAGTGGCTCAGGAAGCATATCGGTCACAAAGATGTCCAAAAGTCCGTCCCCGTTAATATCCGCAATGTCGGCTCCCATGGATGCGGCGCTGATGGAGCGCATGGAACTTTCCAGGGATTCGGTGAAGGTGCCGTCCTGATTGTTGATGTAGAGGTAGTCTTTCTCGAAAAAGTCATTGGAGATAAAGATATCCGGCCAGGTGTCCTGATTGACATCGCCGATGGTGATCCCCAGCCCAAAACCAATGATTGACCCATAGATTCCCGCAGCCTCGCTGACATCGATAAACTTTCCATCGTCGTTTCTGAAAAGCTTATCTCCTCCCACTGCGTCTCTTTTGATGCGCTCGTTCTGCATCTTGTTGAAGGAGCCGATGGCCTGATAGGAGTTGTTGAGCAGGTAGACATCGAGGTCTCCGTCCTTGTCATAGTCGAAGAATACCGCGTGGGTAGAAAATCCCTGGTCGGCGAGACCGAAAGCTTCGGCTTGCTCAATAAAGGTACCGTCGCCTTGGTTGATGAAGAGCTCGTTTTGTTTGTTGTCTCCAGAGATGTCCCCGGAGTTGCAGACATAGATATCCAGCCAGCCGTCTCCATTGACGTCCGCCATCGCCACTCCCGTACTCCAAGCACGGGTGCCGGCAGTTCCGGATTTTTCGGTCACGTCTTCAAACTTGAAGTCGCCTTTGTTCAGATAAAGTTTGTTTGGACCTAGATTGGCGGTGAAATACAAGTCGGCCAAACCATCATTGTTCACATCCCCAATGGCAACTCCACCCCCATTGTAGTAGTTTCTGTAGGTAAAGACGTTGAATTCCTCGTCGAAATTCAGGTCGTTGCTGAAGTTCATTCCGGATGATTCCGCCGGAATTTCCTGGAAAAGCGTAGGCTGCTTTTCCGGTTGTTTCTGGCAGGAAAAAAGTATTGACAGGAAGAGAATGCTTGGAAGGACGTTTCTCATGAATTGGTGTTTCCTTTTAGTTTCTTCTCTACGGGAAGATCGGAAATCTCCGCTCTCACCACCGAGAGGTGCTTTTTAAATATCCTGATCCTGCGGTTGCCATCCATTTTTACAAAGACGATTTGGGATTTGTCCTCGTTGTACACTTCGATGAATCCAGGTCCATACCAGGACTCAAAGAGCTTCACGACGTCTTCGCGCAGCTTCTCCGCTTTGAGATCTTCGTTCCACGGTGCCCAACCTTCGTAGGTGAATTCGATGGGCATGAGGTAGATTTTGTCTTGGTCGAACTGAGGATAAAAACGCATCTTCGCAGGATGTCCCGAAGGCATTTCGGCGTTGTATTCTACAGAGAGTGCAGTCGGGCCGTTGGTCAGTTTGCCCTCCTTGTTGAGTTGCCAGCAGGCCTCGAAGAAATCCCTTTTTTGCATCCCCAGCTCCAGGCCCAAAAATATATCATTGACCTTCTTGCCCGAAGCCAGCTCCTTTTCTTCCAGCTTTTCGTATTCCGATTTGCAGGAGAAGAAGAGCAAAGAAAGGCATAGAATTCTAGCGGATTTCAAAAACCAGGGGTGTATCATTGTTTCGCAGTACTAGTAAATTCGGTTTGTTTTCGATGTTGATGTGGAGCAAGTGACGGATTTCGCCAGAAACGTACAAGCCGCTTTGCTCAGGAAGTAAGGCTTGCCACTTGTTTTCCCCGAGAGGTTTCAATGCCCAGCCGTAGCTTCCCATCTGGGATCCCAGTTCAGGCTTGACCGCGCTATTGTTTCCGCCAAAGACCAAATAGGGAAGCTGTTGGTCAATATGCAATGCGGTGATCGAATAGACAGGTGCTGACTGGACTTCGCTGGGTAAGTCCACCGATTTAAACGCGCCTTCTCCGGCGTTGATCCAGAGCATAGTTTTTAGGATCTGTGCATGTAAAGTTAGGGATTTAGCCCAAACGGATTGGGGAAAAAGCTCTTCCAAGGACTTGTTTTGGTAGGATTCGTAGGTCAGCAATTGCTTGCGAAGGGAGGGGATTTGACGGAGGAGGGAAGTCTTTAATACCCAGGGAATAGTCTTTCGGTTTTCATGCTGAGCGAGGATCTGGTCGAGCGTCCCATTTTGGTCAAAGTCATTCACGACCATCTGGAGTTCGGAATTGGCAGAGGTTCTAAGGCGGGAATTCAGCCCGTGGTTTCCCGCTACGATGTCAGGTTTGCCATCGCCGTTGATATCCTGTACAAGCAGGCAGTTCCACAGCCCCGCGGTATTTCCAAATCCGAACTTCTCACTGGACTCTTCCAGTTTTCCATCCAGTAAACCATAAACCCTGATAGGCATCCATTCTCCCGCCAACACCAGTTCGGTGTTTCCATCGCCGTCCAAATCCGCCAAAGCCCCAGCGGTCAGCATGCCTATCTTGGAAAGAGCTGGATTGAGTCTTTCGGTGACGTCTGAAAATCCGCCTTCGCCGTCATTTTCCCAAATCCTAAGTCCAGCTGGAATTCCATAGGAAAATGGAATAGCCCGGCTTCCGACGATCAAGTCTTCATCGCCGTCCTGGTCCAGGTCGAGGGAAAGTACGAATGCGGTAGGACTTGAGGGGAAGGCTTGGGATGTTTTCCGAAAATTCCCAAATCCATCGTTCAGGTACAGCCTGTCTGAATAAGCCGGTGAAAAATCCCCAAACTCTATCCCCCCGCTGCCGACCAGCAGGTCTGGACTATTGTCTCCATTTGCATCGAAAAAGTGAGCCGTGACGTCTTCCGCCAAGGAGTCCTGGGCAAAGAGTTCGGCTTGGCTTTCTATAAATTCGCCCGATGGGGTCTGGAGCAGAAGTGAGGAAGCATGTCCTCTCGCTCCCGGAATAAAAAGGTCCTCCAAACCATCGTCGTTGACATCGGCTTTGGCTGCTTTTGGACCTTCCCTGCTGATCATCCAAAAACGCAACCTGTCCCGATCGAAGTCGACAAAATCGCTTTCCACATGACGGAAGGGAATTTTGGATTCTTTTGATCGGAGAATTTGCGAATGAACTGGCGCTGTTTTGACGGTTGACTTGATCTGACTATCAGGAGAAAGCTCCAGAAACTGGTTGCTAGCAACATCGCTCATCAGACTGATTTTGCCGTCGGGCCAGATGATTTGGACAGAGTCAAGTTTTTCGATTTGTCCCAAACCGAAATGCAGTCTTGGATCTACCGAGGACATATAGCCTTTTACCGGTTGATATTCTTGGTAGAATTGTCTGTCATTCGAAAATGCCGTGACCTTGGCTCCAAAAGCGTTTCCAAGATCCAAGGTCAGATAATTCCCCGTTTTACTGTCCGAACTGGTGTTTTGAAATACAAATGCTCTTTCATTCAGGTTGTTGACGACTAAGTCCAAGTCTCCGTCGTTGTCCAGGTCTCCATAGGCAGAACCGGTGCTGAAGGTAGCCTGAGCCATTCCCATGGACTCAGCGAGGTTTTCAAACTGCCAATTCCCGCGGTTTTTGAAAAGAAAATTCACTTGAGGGGTCGAGGGAAAAGCATCAATCATCTTAGTCAGGAGTACCGAATCCTCCCGATAGCCTTTGACTTTTTCCTGGTTGTTGACGTAAAAATCCACGAAATCAAAATCCGTCAAATCCTTGACAATCCCGTTTGCTACGAAAATATCCTTCAGTCCGTCGTTGTCTGCATCGAAGATCAAAGCTCCCCAGCTCCAGTCGGTCGCCTCGACTCCGGCCATTCTGCCCACTTCCGCAAAGACCGGCCTGGCGTTTTCAGGTTGGAAGCCTAAGTTTCGTTGGAGGGTGTTTCGGGTAAACTGGTGGTGGTAGCCCGCCTTCGCGCTAGCCTGATGCTTGTCCCAATCTTCAAAAGGAGTTTTGGTCTTTACCCTTGCAAGCTCTTTAGGAAGCATTTCGGTTACGAAGATATCCGGCCGGGAGTCATTGTCCAGGTCGGCGATATCGGCGCCCATGGAGCCCATGCTGATCTCGGGAAGAAGCGTTGGGAGATTTTCAGTAAACGTTCCGTCTTGGTTGTTGAGATAGAGGTAGTCCCTTTCAAAAAAATCGTTTGAAACATATAGATCTGGCCAATTGTCTCCATTGAGGTCAGAGACGGTGACCCCGAGCCCATAGCCTATGGAGCTTCCGTAGATCCCGGCGTCTTCTGAAATGTCGGTGAAGCTTTCTCCCTCGTTTCGGAAAAGCTTATTGCCTCCCTCGGGATCGCGGACTTCCCGCTGTCCATCGCGCAGATCAAAGATGCCTACGGACCTCCCGGAATTGCTAAGCAGATACATATCCAAATCCCCGTCCTTATCCATGTCGAAGAAGACTGCATGCTGGCTGAGGCCTTCTTCGGCGAGGCCGTAGTCCTTGGCTTTTTCGGAAAAAGTCAGATTGCCTTGGTTGATAAAGAGTTCGTTGTGGCGCCTGTCGCCGCCAGGAGGACCGGATTTGCAGACATAGATATCGAGCAAACCGTCGCCGTTAATGTCCGCCATGCTTACTCCAGTGGTCCAATAGCCGGTGGAATTGAGGCCGGCTTCCTCGGTAATGTCTTTGAATTTCAGGCTTCCCAGGTTGAGGTAGAGCCTGTTGCTGTTTTGGTTGCCGGCAAGGAAAATGTCGACCAATCTGTCATTGTTGATGTCGCCCAAGGCCACTCCGGCTCCGTTGTAAAAATTCCGAAAGGTGTAGGGGTTGACTTTTTCGGTATAGGCGAGGTCGTTTCTAAAGTCAATTCCGGATTCTGCCTCGGATAGGAGTCGGAAGAGAGTTTGGGTATTTTGGTTTTCCTTTTTACAGGAAATAAGGATAAGTAACAGGAGAACAAGAAGGTTCTTGAACTTCATGGCATTTTTGTAAAAAAAAGGAAGTGTACCGGAGTACACTTCCCCTCAAAATTGACTCGGTCTTGGTTAGTAGCCTGGGTTTTGAACCAGATTTGGATTGGCATTGATGGCCTGCTGCGGGATAGGGAACAAGGCTCTGAAAGGCTCAGACTGGGCCTTTTCCCACCAAGGCTGATTCCACTTGCCAAAGCGGATCATATCCGTACGGCGGCTTGCCTCGGCAAACATCTCAAATCCACGCTCCTCGAAAATCAGATCCAGGGTCAGCGCTGCATGTGGCGCTACTCCCGCTCTGTTTCTGATCATGTTGATTGCGTCCAAAGCTTCCGCGGTTTTTCCCTGACGGAAAGCAGCTTCGGCTTTGATAAGGATAATATCCCCCAATCGGATCAGGGGGTAGTCGTTGTTCAAGCTCGACGCAGATCCCAAAGCAAACTCAAACTTTCCTACCCTTACGCCAGCTTGTCTCAAAGCATTGGGAGCCAGCATATTGATGTTTGGCGTAAAAGTTAGAGGTTGACCGTCTGGATCATTGGCTTCTGCGGAGATATCATTGAGTCTGGTTCCGTCAGATGCGAATTGAGGGCCTTCGAGGAAGGAATTTTTCCGCACGTCATCGTCGTCGAAGTTGTTGTAAAACTCTTCCAAAGACGCGTAGCCGTTCCAAGGTTGCTCCTGCAGGTTGTAGGTGTTTTGGCTCAGATAGTGCAAAGTCATCTGAGGCAGGTTGAACCCCTGAGCATTGTTTTGGTCATAGGGCAGGGTCAGGATATTTTCGGTCGACCCACCGTTTCGCTCTGCGAAATTTGCGAAGAAATTAGCCGAAAGGGAATATACGTCACTTTCGATCACCTCATCGGCTGCGGCTTCGGCATCGGCCCATCTCGGAGTTCCGGTGTAGATCTCGGCGTTGAGATAGAGCTTGGCCAGCATGGCCTGTGCAGTGTAGTAATTGATCGTTGTCTTGGTGTTTGCTTTGACCAGAAGATCCATGTTGTCTTTGATGGAGCTTTCGATGAAGGCGAAGACCTCGGCTCTGGAATTGTTTGTCGGGTTACCGCCGGTGCTTGTTTCTTCGACGATCGGAACATTCCCAAAAGAGTCAATCAGCCAGAGGTAGGAGAGCGCTCTCAGTACTTTTAATTCCGCCACCAAAGCCTCGACATCTGGATATTGGATCAGCAAGTTGTTGATCTCACCGATGGCGGTGAAGCAATAGTTCCAAGAGTTGTTGAAAGCTTCGTCGGATGGCTGCCAGGTATGTCTGTGCATTCTCAGCCAAAGCCCTCCATCTTCCCAGTCAGCGCCTTTTTGGGGAATTGCCATCTCGTCGGAAGAGATTTCGTAGATAGACCAGATGCTATTATGGCCGCCCCAAGACCCCACGATTCTGGAGTAGGCGGAAGCTTTTAGGACATTAATCAAATTTGGGTTGGTGCTGTTGGCAATATCGTCTGCGGTCACACCATCCAACACTTCCTGCTCAAGTTCCTGACATGCGCCCAAGGCATACACCATGGGAAGCATTAAACAGATTTTACTTAGTGATTTTAACATATCTGTAGAATTTGATCGGTTATTTAAAGTTAACGGTTACCCCAAGTGTGAAGGACCGGGTCTGGAAGTAGGTGTTTCTTCGCTCAATGCCTGGAGAAAGAGCGGAGGTAAACGCGTCGTTATTCTCAGAGTCGTTGGTTCTTACCTCGGGATCCACACCGGTGTAATTGGTAATCGTGAATAGATTCTGGGCAGCGAAGTAGATTCTCAGTGAGCTCAGGTTGGCTGAATTGGTCTTCACGTTGTAGCCAAGTTCTGCGTTGTCCAAGCGAATGAAGGAAGCATCCTCCACATAGGAACTGTTGAAGGTCGGAGTTGAAACAACCAAGGGGTTGGTAGGGGTGTTCTCAGTCACGACCGAGTTCCAGGTATTGGAGGCTGGATCAGCATTTTCGTAGAACCCACGGTAAGAGTTGTAAAGGTCGTGACCCCAAGCTCCCCTTATGAAGAAATTCAAGCTCCACTGTCCCCAAGCAAAGGCGTTGGTAAAACCGAATTCACCTTTTGGAAGGCCGTTTCCCAATTTTTCAAATTCATCCGGTACTGTCGTTGACAGGATATACTCTCCAGCCTCGGTGTAGCCAAGCAGCCTTGGTCCATAGATGTCACCCAAGTTTTCGCCCACAATGTTGTAGATCATAGGGTTGTTATTTTGACCAGGAGAACCTGGAGTGGCAAACCTCAATTCTTCAAAACCGAGATCACCTGCCGACAAGCTTTCGATGGTGGTCTTGTCATAAATGGTGAAGTTCAACGTAGGGGTCCACTTAAGTGTACCTTTTCCGATTTCCGCTACTGAGGCGGCGAATTCGAAACCGGCTGCTCTTAGATCAGCAAGGTTGATCCACGTAGAAGAGGCTGTATTGAACCTTCCCGGGTCAAAGGGATTGGGAGCACCCGTAGCTACTGGAACGTTAAACAAGAGGTCTGAAATGTTTCTGGTATAGTAGTCCACACTACCGGTGACTTTATTGTTAAACATCCCGAAGTCCAAACCCACGTTGAATTCTTTTTTGGTTTCCCACTTCAGATCTCTGTTAGGGTTGGAGAATTGGTTGATTCCCACGAAGATGTCGTTTTGGGTCAAGGGATCTCCATCCAAATCGACCCGGTTTCCGTTGCCATACACACCAAGTGCCAAGGTGGGCGATGGAGGTAGGTTGCCGGTCACACCGTAAGAAACCCTCGGCTTGAACTGGGAAAACAAGCCCATGTCGAAGATTTGGGTAAAGTCAGAACCTACGGAGAAGGCAGGGAAAATACCAGTTTGGTTGTTCGCTCCAAATCCAGAGTAGGTCTCTGATCTCACAGATGCCGAAACGAAGAAGGTGTTGTCCCAATTGAAGTTGGCTCGACCAAAAAGCGAGTTGAGCTGATCTTCATTGGCATAAGAGGACATTTCGGTGTTGTTGCCTACTCGAATGGCACCAGCTCCCAAATTGTCCCAGCCAAGATCAAAAAGATACTGGCGGGCGCGGGCGTTGAATCCCTGATTTTTGGTAAACTGCATGCCGGCTCCGCCAAGCAGGGTCATATTCAACTTGTCAGTGAGGTCTTGCTCAAAGCGCAGGGTAGTCTCGAAGATTCTTTGCGCCCTGTCTCTGGTAATCCGTTGGGCTGAGCCAGCTGCTCCAAGGCCAACCTGATAGTCTTGGAGAGACCAGAAATTACCTTCCAGTTCATTTCGTCTGTCTTGGGAATATTGTGCTGTCAAAGTCAGGTTCGAGAGAATATCAAATTCTGCTCTATAGGATAACAATGCGGTCTTTACTTCTCCGACAAACTTCTGCTGATTTGCAAGAGCGACAGGGTTATAGAAATCAAAGAGATCTCTTTGGAAATAGCCTCCAAATCGTCGCTGGGCATCTTCTGTGTCTTCAAAGATTGGGGCGGTAGGGTTGTAGATCGTAGCGTATCTAAACGCAGCGTCGTTGATGGATTCTCTCGCCACATTGGTAAAGGAAAGGTTGACGTTGAAACGCAGTCTGTTGTTTAACGCGCCTTGGGAAAGATTCAATCGGGTGTTGAGTCTTTCGTTGCCGACGCCGTTGACTATCCCGTTGTTGTCACGATAGTTGACGGATGCCATATAATTGGAATTGCCAAAACTTCCGGAAATGCTGGCGTTGGTAGTAAAGGACATCGCATCGTCGATGAGTTCTTCCCTCCAATCGGTCTCGCTGCCGAAGTCAGTTCCGCCTCTGGCAACAAACTCATCGGCAGAAAGAATGGGAATCAGATTGGCGGCTTTGTCGAGTGTGGCAAAGCTGTTGACAGTCACATTGGTAGTGCCTTCGCGCCTGCCTTGCTTGGTAGTGGTGATCAGGATCACACCAGAGGAGCCTCTGGCACCGTAGATCGCCGCCGCGGATCCATCCTTCAATACGTCGATGGACTGGATATCATTGGGATCGACGTTTTCCAAGGATGCTCCGATCACTCCATCCAATACGATCAAGGGAGAGGAGTTGGCCCCAAACGTGGAAAGACCTCTCAGCCTTACATTGAAGGCATTGTTTGGATTGCCGCCTGGTCTTGTGATAGACAGACCGGCCACCTTGCCTTGCAGCAATTGTGCTGGGTTCGACACATTTCCTCGGTTGAAGTCTTCTGGTTTCACACCGACCACCGCCGACGTGATTTCCTTTTTGTCTTGTGAACCGTAGCCGATGACTACAGCTTCTTCCAGGCTCTGAATGTCCTCTTCCAGATTGATGGTGATAGTGCTTTGGTTGCCGATCTCCACCTCTTGGGTCAGATAGCCTACAAAGGAAATAACCAACACCTGGTCTTCGGGCTGTAGGGGAAGCGTGAACTTACCATCCACATCAGTGGCTGTGCCTCGGGTGGTGCCTTTGACCATCACCGTGGCTCCGGGTACAGGGTCTCCAAGGCCGGCGTCCATGACTGTCCCAGAGATGGAGCGGCTTTGGGCATTGACGGCCAAAATAGCACTTAGGGTAAGTGCAATTGTAAGCGCCAATGACTTGAGATTGGGTAAATAATTTGTCATAGGGTTTTTTGTTTGATAAAAATCGAAATAGGCATGAGTACTCGTATTCCAAATCTAAAGTGCTCGTAAGATTTCGATTTTGCAATTATTAACAATTGCGCGCTTTCCTCGGTGAAAAACCAATCGTCAACAGAAGATTGTATTGTTTGTTTAGAATTTAATAGAATCCTAAAAAATGTATGAATACCTTAATGGAAAACGTTTTCCGTTTATGGAATGTCAAAAAAGTCATTTTTTTTTAATTATTTCAGAATTCTGATTTTTGATAAAGTGTCTCAGAAAATGCAAAAGCGGCTTTTTCGAAAAAATTAAATAAGTGCCTTAGTTAGCATAAAATTATCATAAATAAGGAGTCGGTGAATGTGGTTGTTTTTGACTGTTCCAGTCTATCTCTTTACCTGGTCTTACCCTCTTTTTGTGAACATCCTAAATCATCTTAAATGAGGCCTTACAACCTTGGGGTCGTTTTTTACATCTATATCTTTATACAAAGCAAAACCGACTTTTATGACGCACGGGAGTAAGTTCTCTATAGTTTGGATGGGTATGTTTCTTTTTGGTATTCAGGTGATTTCTGTTGCGCAGGGTATACGTGGAAGAGTCGCTACGACGGATGGTGAGCCCCTGGCCTTCGCTTCAGTCTACATCCGCAACTTGGAGGACGGAGTGCCAACCAATGAAAATGGACTCTACGAGTTTAGGTTGAAGCCAGGATACTATGACGTGATTGTCCAATTTCTCGGCTACAAGTCACAGCTGGAAACCGTTGAAGTTAGGGATGCCTGGGTGGATCTGAACTTCACACTGGAGCCGCAGATCTATAATCTGAGCGAGGTGGAGGTAAGGGCAGGAGCGGAAGATCCCGCACTTACTATCATGCGAAAGGCCATATCCAAGGCCAAATACCATCGCATGCAGCTACAGACCTATTCTACTACGGTTTATTTAAAGGGAACCGGACAGTTGACCGACGCGCCATTTTTCATGAAAAAAACGTTGGAGGAGGAGGGGCTTAAGCTCAACGAAGCCTATACTTCCGAGTCGGTATCGAGGATTACTTTTACCCTTCCGGATAAGGTGGAGGAGAAGGTGATTTCCATCCGTACCAACGGGGACAATCAAGGTACCTCTCCCGCACCCTATATCCAAACCTCCTTTTATCAGGATCTAATCAACGGGATCGTCTCACCCCTTTCCCGGTACGCCTTTCAATATTACCAGTTTAAATACGAGGGAAGTTTTTTTGATCAGGATGTGATGGTGAGCAAAGTGAAGGTGACTCCCCGCTCGAGGGGTGAAAAAGTCTTCGAAGGCTATATCTATATCATCGAGGACCTTTGGGCGATCCACAGTCTGGATCTGAAGACTTCTCTCCTGGGATTTCAGATTACGGCTAAGCAGCAATATGCCCCGGTTGCAGAAAACGTGTGGATGCCGCTTACCCATACCTATACATTTGGCGGAAAGATTTTTGGCTTCGCCGGAGAGTTCAAGTACCTAGCTTCGACTCGCGACTATGAGGTGACGCTCAATCCTGATTTGGTGACCGTACCGGAGATCATCGATGAAAAGGTACAAGAGATCCCGCAGGACATACAGAAGTTGGACAAGTCCATCTCAGCCTTGGAGCAGCTCGCGAGCGAAGAGCCGATGACTAGAAAGGAATACAGAAAGCTGCTGAATGAATATGAGAAAGAAACTCTGAAGGAAGAGCGAGGAGAAGAAAAGGAAACAGTTACCTCGGAGCGCTACTATAGTGTGGATTCTTTGGCGAAAAAGCGGGGCTTGAGCTATTGGGATAGCATACGGCCCGTACCGCTGACGGTGAAGGAAGTTGAGGGGTATCGTCGGGACGACAGCTTAGCCACTGTGGAGGCTGCGAAGATGAGTGAGGTTGACTCAGTCGCCAAAAAGGCCAGAAAGGGATTCAAGCCAATGGAGGTGATCATGGGCGGTTCCTATTCTTTTGGTAAGGGAGTATCGGTAGGGTTTAGGCAGAATTTGACCAAGCTCTCTTTCAATACTGTAGAAGGCTGGAAAGTTGGAATGGGATTTTTCTACCGCAAATACTCCGAGGAAAAGCTCGCTGACAGCGTCAACAGGAACAGGCAAAGCTTCAACATCGAACCGGAGCTCCGCTACGGATTCTCCAGCGACAGATTTTATGGAAAAGTCAATTTCCGATGGTCCCATACGCAGCCCATCTCGGCACAGACTTGGGGCCTAGAAGGAGGAAGGTACATCTATCAATTTAATCCAGAAGACCCGATCCAAGAACAGATCAATGCGGCCTATTCCCTTTTGGTTCGCCGTAACTACATGAAACTCTATGAGCAGGACTTTGCGCGTGCCTACTGGTATCACAGGATCGACTACGGACTGATTTATCGATTTGATTTTACTTGGGCCGAGAGGCGGGAGTTGTTCAACAACTCGAACTACTCCTTTTATAACAAGCCGGAAAGAGAATACACCCCCAACCAACCCGAAAACGTCGAAGCAGACGGAGGTGCGTTTCAAAACCATCAGATTGCGAAACTCAAAGCCTCGGTAGAATGGCGTCCGGGACTGACCTATTCGATTCGGGATGGAAGAAAATATCCCAATTTTTCCCGCTCGCCATTGCTCACTTTTTCCTATCAAAAAGCTTTGCCTGGACTGGTCGTTTCGGAGAGTGCTGCAAAATTTGACCAATTGGAGCTGGGAGTGCAGCATGACGTGAACTTTGGAGTGAGTGGAAAACTTGACTTCAACGTCGTGGGCGGGACTTTTCTCAACAGCGATAGGGTCTATTTTCAGGATTTCAAGCACTTCGGCGGCAACCGGACTATCTTTTCCAATTTTGGACCCGCGTCCAACTTCCGCTTTATGGATTACTATAAGTACAGCACTAGCTCCAGTTATATTTCCGGTATTGCCCACTATCAATTCAGAAAGTTCTTGTTGACTCAATTGCCGATGTTGAGATATTCGGGAGTTAGAGAAAACATTTTTGTCAATTACCTGAAAACCGAGAACTCGCCTCATTACACTGAGATCGGGTATTCCTTAGACAATTTGTTCCGGATATTCAGACTGGAACTGGGTGTAGCCTTTGAAAACGGGAAGTACCTACGCAGCGGGCCGCTGTTTGGGATCGCTACGTTTATCAATGTGAATTTTGAGGACTAAAAGTGGGGAGCCACGGACTTGTGTGTGGGGATTTGGGTTTATGCTGGCAAAGCGAATACGGGAATGTGTCGAAATAAAAAGTCCGATGGAGTGTACGTTCCATCGGACTTTATTGTTTAGTTGAAAATCAAATTAGACTTTCATGATGTCTGCTTCTTTTTTGGCGAGCAGTTCATCCAACTTGCTTGAATACAGGTCGGTGAGTTTCTGAACCTGATCCTCTGCACGCTTTATAGCATCCTCGGGTGCGCCATCTTTCTGAAGTTTTCTCAGAGACTCGTTGGTGTCTTTTCTCACACTTCGAATGGAGATTTTTCCTCCTTCACATTCCTGCTTGGCTTGTTTTACAAGGTTGATCCTGCGCTCCTCGGTAAGTGCGGGGATGGTCAGAATAATAATCTCGCCGTTGTTTTGCGGAGCAAGTCCCAGGTCTGAGTTGATGATTGCTTTTTCGATCTCGGAGATCAGGTTTCTTTCAAAAGGTTTGATCGCAAGAGTTCTGGCATCAGGGGTATTGACAGAGGACACCTGATTGAGTGGGGTGGGTGCTCCGTAATACTGCACCATGACCCCGTCCAATAGATTGGGCATGGCCTTGCCTGCGCGGATTTTTACTAGTTCTGCAGCGGTGTGATCTACCGCTTTTTGCATAAGTTCTTTTGCTTCTTCTAAGAATAACTCGATTTCTTCCATGATTTAGTTCAGGATTAGGCAGTGATCAATGTTCCGATTTCTTCTCCAAGTACTAGTTTGCTAAGGTTGCCGGCTTTGTTCATGTCAAAGACGATGATGGGCAGATTGTTTTCCTGACAGAGTGTGAAGGCAGTCATATCCATGATGCTGAGGTTTTTTTCGTAGGCCTCTGTGAAGGTAAGCGTTTGGTATTTGGTGGCTGAGGGGTCTTTTTCTGGGTCGGCGGTGTAGACGCCATCCACGCGGGTTCCCTTTAGAACTACATCAGACTCGATCTCTATAGCCCGCAATGCGGCCGTAGAGTCGGTGGTGAAGTAAGGGTTACCGATACCTGCCCCAAAGATCACAATGCGGCCTTTTTCCAGATGACGAATTGCTCTTCTGCGGATGAAGGGTTCACAGACGCTCTCGATCTTGATGCCGGACATCAATCGGGTAAACATTCCGTTTTGCTCCAATGCACTCTGCAAGGCCATTGCGTTGATCAGCGTGGCCAGCATCCCCATGTAGTCACCTTGCACACGGTCAATGCCTGATTTTTCTGCCTGCACTCCTCTAAAAATATTTCCTCCGCCTATCACTATCGCAATCTCGACACCCTTGTCCTTCACTTTCTTGATTTCGTCGGCGTATTGCTGGAGGCGCGTGGGGTCGATGCCGTAGTTTTTTTCGCCCATCAAGGCTTCTCCACTGAGTTTGAGCAGAATTCGGTTGTATTTCATCTATTGGATTATTGATTTCTAAAGTTGTGGTCGGCAGCGCCTGATGGATATCCGGATTTATTTGTCAAAATCTGATCGAATCGACCCTGAAACGTCTAAACAATCCGACAAATATAATTTCTTCAACTCACAATGCTAGGCCAAAATCCAAAAATGGAAGTTAAGCTCTTATATTGTGTAGGCTAACCGATTGATACAATGGGATTTTGGGCTCGTAAAAGGGTGTGGATCGTGGGGGCTTCTTCTGGGATCGGAGAGGCCCTAGTGAGGATTTTGGTGGAGAATGGGGCAAGTCTGGTGATTTCCGCCCGAAATGAACCCAAACTCCGCAAGCTGAAATCTGCGTTTCCGTCCAGTTCAATAGAAGTTTTGCCTGTCGATGTGGAAGATCATTCTGTACTTTCCTTCGCAACCGACCGTGCCTCGGAAGTTTATGGTGGACTGGACTATGTCTTCCTAAATGCTGGCATGACTGTCCGGGACCTGGTCGCAGACACAGAGCTCGATGTGGAGCGCAAAATCATGGATATCAATTTTTGGGGTCCTGTGGCAATTACCAAGGCGATACTCAAAAATCGAAGTCCAGGTTCGCCGCTGCATTTGGTGCTCACCTCAAGTCTGAGCGGGAAATATGGAGTTCCGAAGCTCGCTGCCTATGCGGGGTCAAAGCATGCTCTTCAGGGTTATTTTGATTCCCTGCGGGCGGAGACCTATGGTTCGGGGCTTTTTGTCCACCTTGTTATCCCCGGCTTTATCCGAACCAACATTACGGTCGCTGGCTTGAGAGGAGATGGCAGCAGGAGTGGCAAAATGCAGGCTGCATTGGCAGATGGGATGGAGCCGGAAGTCTGCGCCCGTGGAATCCTTCGAGGGCTTGAGCGGGGCAGGGAAGAGTTTGTGGTCGGCGGATCCGAGCGATTTACCGTCTTGCTCAATCGGATTTTTCCCGGCATGATGAAAAGACTGATCCGCTCCAACCCGCTTCAAAGGATCAAGAAAGTCAAGAGAGGTTTTTTTGGAAACTGAGCACGTTGTTTGTCTTTACGCGGGACGACTAAAAGAGAATCATCACCTGGTTTTTTTCCACGCTCTGTTTGAGTGCGACCTTGATTTCCCTGACTATTCCGTCGCCCGGCGACTTGATGATGTTTTCCATTTTCATGGCCTCAAGGATCAATACAACGTCTCCTTTTTTAACCTCATCGCCGGGCTTTACCATCAGATCCAAAATCAGGCCCGGCATCGGGGCTTTGATGTCCTTTACGCTTCCGCTTCCATTCATGCTCATTCCCATCTGCTCGAGTAAGAGGTCAAACCTATCCTTCAGCTTTAGACTGGCGGTCTTATGACCTATTCGGATTTGGAGGGTCTTGGTGGCGTGATCTATGGACAGCAGCTCCGCTTCGATGGATTCGTTGTCGCGGATCAGGTGCACTTTCCGTTCTCCTATCCATCTCAAGTCCCATGCGATTGTCCTTTGGTTGACTGAGATTGAGTCTTCGTTTTTTTCAACCTTATGGACGGCGTTTTGAAGGATAACTGAAAACATTCCTGCTATTTTGGGTGTGAATATATATTGCCCGGCGGGCGAACTCGCCTAGATTTTCCAAAATATCAAACAAATGGCTTCGAATCCAAAGAAATTCCCGAATACCCTTCTTTCATTGGGGAGCACTGCTATTCTGCTGCTGGCAGTAGCCTGCAAGTCGGAAAAACCAATGACTGTCAACGATACGCAGGAGGTTTCGGAGGCTTCTTCCGATACGGTTCCGATTCTGGATAGCATGGAGATTTTGAAGACCTTGAGAAGCAGGGAGCGGCAAATCGAAGCCTATCAGCCGAGTGCCACACGGGATTTTGATTTGATACATACTGATTTGGATCTGTCTTTTGATTGGACAGGTCAGGCGGTTGTGGGAAAGGCGCGACTTATGCTTCGTCCATTTTTCTATCCCCAAAAAGAATTGGTGCTCGATGCGAAAGACTATGAAATGGGGGCAATCTATCTGGTGGAGGAGGATAGCCTATCTAAGCTTTCCTATCGCTACGACGAAAAACAGCTCGGGATCTACCTTCCAAAAATGATTTCTTCCGAGGACACCATTGAAGTCGAGATCAACTACACGGCCTTTCCAGAACGGAACGCCGGAAATGGGAGCGAGGCGATCACCGATACCAAAGGACTTTATTTCATAGATCCCATGGATACGATTCCCGGAAAGCCGACCATGATCTGGACCCAGGGAGAGACTGAGCACAACAGCAAATGGTTTCCGACCATTGACAAGCCTAATGAGCGGGCGACGCAGCTATTTAAACTCACCGTGCCGGACACCATGGTGAGCATAGGCAACGGGCAATTGATCAAACAGGAGCAATTGGGCAATGGACTGAGGAGAGACTACTGGGAGCTTAGGCTGCCGTCAGCGCCTTATCTAGCAGCCATAGCCATAGGGAATTTTGGTAAGGTGGAGGACAAATGGCAGGATGTCCCTCTAGGTTACTATGTCGAAAAGGGGTTTGAAGCGGGTGCCGCAAAGGTCTTCGGGAATACTCCTGAAATGCTTGCTTTCTTTGAGCAAAAACTGGGAGTGAAATTCCCCTGGCCAAAGTACGACCAGATCGTGGTTCGGGATTTTGTGTCCGGAGCTATGGAAAACACCACCGCATCGATCTTTATGGAAGAGCTTAGGCTCAATGAGCGGGAGGCTATAGACTCGGACTGGGACTACATCATTGCGCATGAGTTGTTTCACCAGTGGTTTGGGGATATGGTGACGACGGAGTCTTGGGCAAATCTGACGCTGAATGAAGCGTTTGCGAACTACAGCGAATACTTGTGGAATGAGCACAAATATGGGGCGGATGAGGCTGCGCTCAAGCTGCTCTCCGAAATGGAAGGGTATTTTGCCGAATCGGAGTCCAAGCAGGTGGATTTGATCCGCTTTGACTATGAGGATTCGGAGGATATGTTTGACGCCCATAGTTATAACAAGGGAGGCGTCATCCTGCATATGCTGCGCCGTCACTTGGGAGACAAAGCGTTTTTCGCGGCGCTCCATCTGTACTTGGAGCGGCATGCTTTCCAATCAGTGGAAGTGCATGACTTGAGATTGGCATTTGAGGAGGTGAGTGGACAGGATTTGAATTGGTTTTTCAACCAATGGTTTTTGGACAAAGGGCATCCCGACATTCGTGTCGAAGTGGATTATTCCCAGCCGGAAAATATCTTGATCACCGCCTATCAGATGCAGGATTTGAAGAAATCTCCACTATTCCAAGTCCCAATAGAAATAAGCTGGTACGAAGATGGAAAACGAAACTCGAGGGTATTTCAGATGACGAAAGCCTTCCAGCAGTTTGCTTTGGAAAACCGTGTTCCACTTAGCCAGGTGTACTTTGACGAAGGCAAGAATCTTTTGGCTAGGAGGGCTCAAGAGATCAGTTCCGATCGTTTTGCTACACAGTTTAAGGAGTCTTTACTTGGGGTGGCTAGGTATGAGGCTCTAGATAGTTTGGTGGCGAGGGAAGCGACAGCCCAGCTGGAGATGGTGCTGCCTGCCGCATTGGCCGATCCTTTTTGGTCAGTACGGGAAAATGTCCTGGGCTATCTGCAAAACGACCCAAGTTGGCCGACCCGTATCACGGGATTGGAAAATCAGGTTTTGAAGCTCGCCGAGATAGACTCGAGGAACTCGGTAAGGGCGGCTGCATTGGATTTGCTGGCGACCTGGGATCCGGAGAAGTACCAGTCCACTTTCCTCAAATTGGCAGATGAGCCATCCTATTTGGTGGCAGGGTCGGCGTTGATGGGTTTGGTGAGTGCAGAGGACCATCCAGCGGATACCGCCGTGATCAATAGATTTGCTGACGATGGCAATTTCAGGATCACGATCCCGGTTGCGGAATACTATATCCAACAAAACATCGATGGCAAAGGACAGTGGTTTTTGGAGCGTCTTGATGCGCTTTCTGGCGAAGGGCGTTACTACTTCTTGGGGTATTTTAGCGAATATTTCTCCAGACATCCAGAGGAAGGAAAAGACCAAGCCGTGGAAGTGTTGATGGATCAAATGAAAAGTGATTCGAAAAATTTCATTCGGCTCGGTGCCTTCCAAGCATTGATGGGTTTTGCGGATGACCAGCTTGTCGTCGCCGAAATTGCCCGAATCGCCGCTCTGGAACGTGATCCTGAACTCAAAAACTATTACGATTACTTCCTTGAAGCCTTGAAGGAAGAAAATTAATCGGTTGATTTCTAAAACATTGAATTAGCAGTGCTGAAAAAGTTTTCAAATTTGAATGGCATCCTTTGATACTTTGACAAAAGGCTATAATTTTGCCATCCGTTAACGTCACAAGGGCTCAAAACCCCTAGATTTTAGCGCAGTTGGGGGAATACCAAAGCGGCCAACTGGGACGGACTGTAAATCCGTTGACTTATGTCTTCACAGGTTCGAATCCTGTTTCCCCCACACCAGTTGTCCGAATGCGAAATTTTTTTTCTAATTTTGCAGGACTTTGAAAAATCCGGTACGCCGGTTTAAAAGCGGGAGTAGCTCAGTTGGTAGAGCGGCAGCCTTCCAAGCTGCAGGTCGCGGGTTCGAGCCTCGTCTCCCGCTCTGTGCTGACAGAGCACAATGGGTTAAGCCGACGTAGCTCAGGGGTAGAGTACTTCCTTGGTAAGGAAGGGGTCGCGGGTTCAATTCCCGCCGTTGGCTCAATTACAGAGAATTATTATCTAAACATATCTTTAAACTTAAACTGAGGATTTTCACGCATGGCAAAAGCAACCTTCGACCGTTCCAAGCCGCACGTTAATATCGGTACGATTGGACACGTAGACCATGGCAAAACAACCCTGACTGCCGCCATCACTACCGTATTGGCTAAAAAAGGTCTTTCTGAATTGAGAGATTTCTCTTCAATCGATAACGCTCCTGAAGAGAAAGAGAGAGGTATCACTATCAATACTTCTCACGTAGAATATCAGACTGAAAAAAGACACTACGCTCACGTAGACTGTCCAGGTCACGCTGACTACGTTAAAAACATGGTTACTGGTGCTGCCCAGATGGACGGTGCTATCCTTGTAGTCGCTGCAACTGACGGACCTATGCCACAGACCAGAGAGCACATCCTTTTGGCTCGTCAGGTAGGTGTTCCTCAGCTGGTTGTTTTCTTGAACAAAGTCGACATGGTTGACGACCCTGAATTGCTTGAGCTTGTTGAAATGGAAGTGAGAGAATTGCTTTCTTTCTACGAGTTTGACGGTGATAATATCCCAGTGATCGCAGGTTCTGCACTTGGTGCATTGAACGGTGAAGAGAAGTGGGTTGACACTGTAATGCAATTGATGGACGCAGTTGATTCTTACATTCCTCTTCCAGAGCGTTTGATCGACAAAGACTTCTTGATGCCTGTTGAGGACGTATTCTCCATCACTGGTCGTGGTACTGTAGCTACCGGTCGTATCGAGAGAGGCGTTATCAACTCTGGTGAGCCAGTTGAAATCATCGGTATGGGTGCTGAAGGTCTTAAGTCTACCGTTACTGGTGTTGAGATGTTCCGTAAAATCCTCGACAGAGGTGAAGCTGGTGACAACGTAGGTTTGCTTTTGAGAGGTATTGAAAAATCTCAAATCAAGCGTGGTATGATCATCTGTAAGCCAGGATCTGTGAAGCCTCACGCTCACTTCAAGGCTGAAGTTTACGTGCTTTCAAAAGAAGAAGGTGGACGTCACACTCCATTCTTCAACAAATACAGACCTCAGTTCTACCTTAGAACAACTGACGTAACTGGCGAGATCAAACTTCCAGCAAACGTGGAAATGGTTATGCCAGGTGATAACGTGACTATCGAAGTTACCTTGTTGTCAGCAGTTGCATTGGAGAAAGGTTTGAGATTCGCAATCCGTGAAGGTGGCCGTACAGTGGGCGCCGGACAGGTTACCGAAATCCTAGACTAAACTGACTTAGTATAAGAACACGATGCGATCCCAAATTATTTTGGGATCGCATTTGTTTCTAAAGACTTTATTCCTAATTTTGCGTTCCCATTCGCGGGGCGTTCATTCACACGGGCATAGTTCAATGGCAGAATAGCGGTCTCCAAAACCGTTGATGGGAGTTCGAATCTCTCTGCCCGTGCAGCAAGTAAGTAGACTATGAATCTTAAAAACTTTGTCCTCGAGTCTTATGACGAAATGAAAAACAAGGTCACTTGGCCGAAGTTTTCATTCCTTCAAAATAGTGCCGTATTGGTGTTGGTAGCATCTCTGATCTTCGCACTTTTCATTGGTGCTGTGGATTTGGGGTTTGAGAACATCATGACATGGTTTTATGATTTATTCTAATTGACATTACAGAATGGCTGAACATAAGTGGTACGTACTCAGGGTAGTAGCGGGGCAGGAGAAAAAGACCAAGGCTTACCTGGACAATGAAATCCAGCGGGAGAAAATTGGGGAGTTTATTCCTGAAGTCCTGATTCCCTCTGAGAAGGTATATGAGATGCGCAATGGTAAGAAGAGGGTCAGGGAAAGAAACTTTTTTCCCGGCTACGTTCTGGTCAACGCGGATCTTTCCAATGGGGAAGCCAATCACGTAATAACGAGTATCCCGGGTGTTATCGGGTTTCTTGGATCAAACCAGGGGGGAGCTTCCAAAACCCCTGAGCCATTACGACAGTCGGAGATCAACCGTATCTTAGGTAAGGTTGAGGAGATTGACGAGTTTGCCGAGAAGCAGGATACGCCATTTATAGTCGGAGAAGCCGTAAAAGTAATGGACGGCCCATTCAGTGGATTTACCGGGACAATTGAGGAGATATTTGAGGAGAAGAAGAAGCTTAATGTTATGGTTAAGATCTTCGGCCGAAATACTCCAGTAGAGTTAAACTTTATACAAGTAGAAAAACAAGACTAAGCAATGGCTAAGGAAATCACTGGTTATGTAAAACTACAGGTGAAAGGTGGCCAGGCTAACCCGTCGCCTCCAGTAGGTCCAGCTCTTGGTTCCAAGGGTTTGAACATCATGGAGTTCTGTAAGCAGTTCAATGCCCGTACCCAAGATAAAATGGGTACCGTGCTACCGGTTCTGATTACGGTTTTTTCTGACAAATCTTTCGAGTTCGTAGTAAAAACTCCTCCAGCTGCAAACATGCTGTTGGAAGCTGCGAAACTGAAGGGTGGTTCGGCTGAACCAAACAGAAAGAAAGTAGGATCTGTTACCTGGGATCAGGTAAGAGTGATTGCTGAGACGAAAATGCCTGACCTGAATGCTTTCAAAGTAGAATCTGCCATGAAAATGGTAGCTGGTACTGCACGAAGCATGGGTATCACTGTATCTGGTAAAGCCCCTTGGGAAGTATAAATAAAAAACAATGGCTAAGTTAACAAAAAAGCAAAAAGAAGCTCTTTCTAAGTACGACGCAAGCCAAATGTACTCCCTGGAGGCAGCTTCTTCACTGGTTAAGGAAATTACCATGACCAAGTTTGACGCTTCTGTAGACGTCGATGTCCGTTTGGGCGTTGATCCTCGTAAAGCAGATCAAATGGTTAGAGGTGTGGTAGCACTACCTCATGGTACTGGCAAAGACATCAAAGTATTGGTTCTTTGTACTCCTGACAAAGCAGCAGAAGCAACCGAAGCAGGTGCAGACTACGTAGGTTTGGACGATTACATTGCCAAAATCGAAGGCGGATGGACTGACGTAGACGTCATCATCACTATGCCTAACGTAATGGCAAAAGTAGGTAGGTTAGGTAGAGTATTGGGTCCTCGTGGCTTGATGCCAAATCCTAAATCAGGAACCGTTACTCTGGAAGTAGGCAAAGCAGTAAGAGAAGTAAAAGCCGGTAAGATCGACTTTAAGGTCGACAAATTTGGAATCATCCATGCCGGTGTAGGTAAAGTGTCTTTCTCTCCTGAGCAAATTCAGGAGAACGTAAAAGAGCTGATCTCTACCATCTCTAAGTTGAAGCCTTCTTCTTCAAAAGGTACATATTTCAAAAGCATTCATTTGTCAAGCACAATGTCTCCGGGTATTGCTGTAGACAAGGGTAGCATTCAAGGTATTTAATCATGACTAGAGACGAAAAGAAAGTTATAATCGACAGTCTGACTGAGAAGCTGAAGGAAAACCCTTTCTTCTACATCACTGACGCTTCAGGATTCTCCGTAGCTCAAGTGAACGCGTTCAGAAGAACTTGCTTCGAGAAAGGTGTGGAGTACAAAGTGTACAAAAACACCCTAATCGCCAAAGCTCTTGAAAATCTGGATGCTGACTACTCCAAATTGGTGGGGGGTGCATTGAAAGGGTTCTCTGGAATTATTTTCTCAAAAGAGACTAGTAACCTTCCAGCAAAAGTATTGCTGGATTTCAGAAAGAAACAAGGTAAAAAAGAGACTAGACCGGTATTTAAAGGTGCAGGGATCGACTCAGACGTGATTCTGGGCGAGAACAACCTCGAAATGCTGTCTAACCTCAAGTCTAAGCAAGAATTGCTGGGTGATCTTATCGGATTGCTTCAGTCTCCTGCTAAAAATCTCGTCGCTGCATTGCAGTCTGGACAGAACAACATCACTGGTGTTCTTAAGACTCTTGCTGATCGGGAAGCAAAATAATCTTATCAAATCATTCAAAAACAAATTAAATAATTAATACAATGGCAGATCTTACACAACTTGCAGAACAGTTGGTGAACTTGACTGTAAAAGAAGTAAAAGAATTGACAGATATCCTTAAGGACCAGTATGGCATCGAGCCTGCTGCAGCTGGTGCTGTAATGGTAGCTGGTGGTGCTGGCGCTGGCGCTGGTGAAGCTGCTGCTGAAGAGGAAAAAACTTCTTTCGATGTAATCCTTAAAGCTGCTGGAGCATCTAAGCTTGCAGTGGTGAAATTGGTTAAAGAATTGACCGGTCTTGGATTGAAAGAAGCGAAAGATCTTGTTGACGGCGCTCCTAAAGCCTTGAAGGAAGGTATCGCTAAGGACGAAGCTGAAGCGTTGAAAAAGTCTCTTGAAGAGGCTGGTGCTGAAGTAGAGATCAAGTAATTTGGCGATTTCGGCCCTCTAGGTTCGAAATCAGCCCAAAGACCTGACTAAACTAGTCAGGTCTTTTCCTGTTTATGCTCAGGTTAAAAATTGCATTATTTCAAGTGATAATTGTCACTTTCCGGTATTAAATTTCACCATAAACTATACACTACCTTGGCTATCAAGAATCAAACCGAAAGGAAAAGTTTCTCCTCCATTAAGGTGGTCAAAGACTATCCCGATTTTCTCGATATCCAGCTGCAGTCCTTCAAGGACTTTTTCCAGCTGGATACCCCAGCAGAGAAGCGACGGGCAGATGGCTTGTTCAAAGTTTTCGCCGAAAACTTCCCGATCAGTGATTCCAGAGAGAATTTTACACTGGAATTCATCGATTATGCAGTAGACCCGCCCAAGTACAGCGTGGAAGAGTGCATAGACAGGGGACTGACCTATTCTGTACCGCTCAAAGCAAAGTTGAGATTGCTTTGCCACGACGAAGACAACGAGGATTTCGAAACAATCGAGCAAGAGGTGTTCCTTGGCAATTTGCCCTACATGACCGAAAAGGGCTCCTTTGTAATCAATGGGGCAGAGCGTGTGATTGTATCCCAACTTCACCGTTCCCCGGGTGTGTTCTTTGCGCAAAGCAAACACACCAACGGTACCAAGCTCTACTCTGCCAGAATTATTCCTTTCAAAGGTTCTTGGATCGAGTTTGCGACAGACATCAACAATGTCATGTATGCTTACATCGACCGTAAGAAAAAGTTCCCGGTTACCACGCTCTTGAGAGCGATCGGCTACGGCTCTGATAAGGATATTCTCGATCTGTTTGGTCTTTCTGAGGAAGTGGCTGCTACAAAAGCTGCCCTGAAGAAGGCCGGAGGAAGAAAGCTTGCAGCTAGGGTTTTGAGAACCTGGGTAGAAGATTTCGTGGATGAAGATACTGGTGAGGTAGTCTCCATCGACAGAAATGAAGTGTTACTTGAGCGTGACACTGTTCTTACTGAAGAAGACATCGAAATGATCTTGGATTCTGGCTCCAAATCCATCATTCTCCACAGAGAAGATGTGAACGTGGCCGACTTCTCGATCATCTACAATACATTACAAAAAGACAATTCCAACTCTGAGAAAGAGGCGGTAGAGGTAATCTATCGTCAACTGAGAAACACCGAGGCTCCTGATGAGGCTACTGCCCGCGAGGTAATCCAAAGCTTGTTCTTCTCGGACAAGCGTTACGATCTTGGTGAAGTTGGACGTTATAGAATAAACAAAAAACTCGGACTGAACATCGAGCCTGAGAAGATTGTATTGACCAAGGAGGACATCATTTCCATCGTGAAATACCTCATCGGTTTGATCAACTCAAAGGCAGTAGTCGATGACATTGACCACTTGTCCAACAGACGAGTGAGAACTGTAGGTGAGCAGCTTTACAGCCAGTTCGGAGTAGGTTTGGCCAGAATGGCAAGAACGATCCGTGAACGAATGAACGTTCGTGACAATGAAGACTTCAAACCAGTCGACTTGATCAATGCCCGCACGCTTTCTTCCGTGATCAACTCCTTCTTTGGCACCAACCAGCTTTCTCAGTTCATGGACCAGACCAACCCGCTCGCGGAGTTGACTCACAAGAGAAGACTTTCGGCTTTGGGTCCAGGTGGTCTTTCCAGGGAAAGAGCAGGTTTCGAGGTTCGTGACGTTCACTACACGCACTATGGCCGTTTGTGTACGATCGAAACTCCTGAAGGTCCAAACATTGGTTTGATCTCTTCTCTCTGCGTTCACGCGAAAGTGAACTCCATGGGATTCCTGGAGACTCCTTATAGAAAGGTGAAGGATGGTAAAGTCGGTATGAAGCCTGAGGAAATTGTTTTCCTCACCGCGGAAGAAGAAGATAACCACAACATCGCGCAGGCAAATGCTCCTTTGGATGAGGCCGGTACTTTTGTCAACGAAAAAGTGAAGGCCAGATTCGAAGGTGACTTCCCGGTTTTGGAGCCTAGCGAAATCTCCTATATGGACGTTGCGCCAAACCAGATCGTATCGGTAGCTGCATCCTTGATTCCGTTCTTGGAGCACGATGATGCTAACCGTGCCTTGATGGGATCCAACATGCAACGACAAGCAGTACCCTTATTGAAAGCTGAAGCTCCAATCGTGGGTACAGGTTTGGAAGGCAAAGCAGCTATTGACTCTAGGGCCCTGATCATAGCAGAGGCAAATGGTGTGGTTGAGTTCGTGGACGCGAAGAAAATCACCATCAAGTACGATCTGACTTCAGACGAGCTTTTGGTGAACTTCACCAACGAATACAAAACTTACGATTTGATCAAGTTCCGAAGAACTAACCAAGACACCACGATCAACTTGACTCCTTTGGTACTCAAAGGACAGAAAGTAGAGAAAGGCCAAGTTTTGGTAGAAGGCTATTCCACCAACAAGGGTGAGCTTGCTTTGGGTAAAAACCTGAAAGTAGCCTACATGCCTTGGCAAGGATACAACTTCGAGGATGCGATCGTAATCTCCGAGCGTGTAGTTCGTGAGGACATCTTTACTTCCATCCACGTGGAAGAGTTCCAACTTGAAGTTCGTGATACCAAACGTGGTGAAGAAGAATTGACTTCTGAGATTCCGAACGTGTCTGAAGAGGCCGTGAAGCACTTGGACGAAAACGGTATCATCCGTATTGGAGCCGAAGTGAAGGAAGGCGACATCATCATCGGTAAGATCACTCCTAAGGGAGAAACTGATCCGACTCCTGAAGAGAAACTTTTGAGAGCGATCTTTGGTGACAAAGCTGGTGATGTGAAAGATGCATCTTTGAAAGCTTCTCCATCCTTGAATGGCGTGGTAATCGAGACCAAACTCTTCTCCAGACCTAAGAAGGACAAAGACAATAGAGCGAAGTCTAAAGCCGAAGTTGAGAAACTGAAGGCAAAATATTCCAAAGACCTTTTGGGTATCAGAGCCAAGATGATCAACAAGCTCGTGACCATACTGGATGGCAAAACCTCTCAGGGTGTAAGACACAAGTTTGGCGATGAGATCATCAGCAAAGGCGTGAAATTCAACCTGAAGAACATTGAAAACAACCTCTTCCCTGCTAAGAACCCTTACAGAGACGAGTCTAACTACAATGTTCCAGAGGAAGCAAACTTGGTTTCTGACATCATCTTGGATGACTGGACTGAAGACGCACACACCAACTCACTCATTGTGAAATTGGTGAAGAACTACACCAATTCCAGAAACGAAATCTCTGGCCTGTTCAAGCGTGACAGATTTACGCTGGAAGTTGGAGACGAATTGCCAGCTGGAATCGTGAAGCTTGCCAAAGTATACATCGCCAAGAAGCGCAAGCTGAAAGTGGGTGATAAAATGGCGGGTCGCCACGGTAACAAAGGTATCGTCGCCAGAATCGTAAGAGACGAGGACATGCCTTTCTTGGAAGACGGAACGCCAATGGACATCGTGTTGAACCCACTTGGGGTACCTTCCCGAATGAACATTGGACAGATTTTCGAGACCGTTTTGGCTTGGGCTGGACAGAAGACAGGCAAGAAATTCGCCACTCCAATCTTCGATGGGGCTTCATTGGATGAAGTTTCTGCCGAATTGGAAGCAGCGGGAGTGCCAGCTTATGGACGTACCTACCTCTACGACGGTCTTTCCGGAAACAAGTTTGATCAGCCGGTCACTGTAGGTGTAGCCTACATGCTGAAGCTGGGCCACTTGGTTGACGACAAGATGCACGCCCGTTCCATCGGTCCATACTCGCTCATTACCCAGCAACCATTGGGTGGTAAGGCGCAGTTTGGTGGACAGCGTTTCGGAGAGATGGAAGTGTGGGCTCTTGAGGCATTCGGAGCATCCCACGTACTTCAGGAGATCCTGACTGTCAAGTCTGATGACGTAATCGGTAGAGCAAAAGCTTACGAAGCGATTGTGAAGGGTGAAAACCTTCCTAAGCCAAACATCCCTGAATCATTCAATGTATTGGTTCATGAGTTGAGAGGCTTGGCTCTTGAAATTACCCTGGATTAATTTGGCTCAAGGGGCGGGCACCGCCCTGAACATATCTCAAAACATTATGTCGTTTAGAAAAAATAAAAAACTCAACAACGATTTCTCCCGAGTGACCATCAGCTTGGCCTCTCCAGAATCCATTCTGGACAGCTCCAATGGTGAGGTAACTCAGCCAGAGACCATCAACTACAGAACCTATAAGCCTGAAATGGGTGGTTTGTTCTGCGAGAGGATCTTTGGTCCGGTCAAAGACTGGGAATGTCATTGTGGTAAATACAAGCGCATCCGTTACAAAGGCATTATTTGCGACCGTTGCGGTGTGGAAGTGACTGAGAAAAAAGTTCGTCGTGAGCGAATGGGACACATCGAATTGGTGGTACCGGTAGCACACATCTGGTACTTCAAGTCCCTTCCAAACAAAATCGGCTACCTGCTGGGTCTTCCAACCAAGAAATTGGATCAGATCGTGTATTACGAGCGATATGTGGTAGTACAGGCTGGAGTGAAGGCAGAAGAAGGTGTTCAGTATCTCGACTTCTTGACTGAGGACGAATACTTGGACATTATGGACAAGCTTCCAAAGGAAAACCATACTTTGGATGACGAGGATCCTACCAAATTCATCGCTAAGATGGGCGCTGAGGCTTTGGAGATGTTGTTGGCAAGATTGGATCTCGATGACCTTTCCTACTCTCTTCGTCACCAAGCCGCAACTGACACTTCTCAGCAGAGAAAAGCAGAAGCTTTGAAGCGACTTAAAGTGGTAGAAGCATTCCGTGATGCCAGAACCCGTATCGAAAACCGTCCAGAGTGGATGGTAGTAAGAATGGTTCCTGTAATTCCACCGGAATTGCGTCCATTGGTTCCTTTGGATGGCGGTAGATTCGCTACTTCTGACTTGAACGACTTGTACAGAAGAGTAATCATCCGTAACAACCGTCTGAAGAGATTGATCGATATCAAAGCTCCAGAGGTGATCTTGAGAAACGAGAAGCGTATGCTACAGGAAGCTGTGGATTCACTGTTCGACAACTCCAGAAAAGTAAATGCGGTAAGATCCGATGGTAACCGTGCTTTGAAATCCCTTTCTGACATGTTGAAAGGTAAGCAAGGTCGATTCCGTCAAAACTTGCTCGGTAAGCGTGTGGATTACTCCGGTCGTTCTGTAATCGTAGTAGGTCCAGAGCTGAAACTGCACGAATGTGGTCTTCCTAAAAATATGGCAGCGGAGCTTTTCAAACCATTTATCATCAGAAAACTGATCGAAAGAGGGATTGTTAAGACCGTAAAATCTGCCAAGAAAATCGTTGATCGTAAAGATCCAGTGGTTTGGGATATTTTGGAAAACGTATTGAAAGGACACCCTGTGCTCCTAAACCGTGCCCCAACTCTTCACAGATTGGGTATCCAAGCGTTCCAACCAAAATTGATCGAAGGAAAAGCGATCCAACTTCACCCACTGGTATGTACTGCATTCAACGCCGACTTTGACGGTGACCAGATGGCGGTTCACGTACCACTTGGACACGAGGCGATCTTGGAAGCTTCTACTTTGATGCTTTCTGCTCACAACATCCTTAACCCTGCGAACGGTGCACCTATTACTGTACCATCTCAAGACATGGTTTTGGGTCTTTACTATGTGACCAAAGGCAAAAAATCAACTCCTGAAGAGGTAGTAGCTGGCGAAGGCATGACTTTCTACAGCACTGAAGAAGTGATCATTGCATTGAACGAAGGCAAAATCTCCAAGCACGCGAATATCAAGTGTAAGGTGAAAGTAAGAACTGCCGAAGGCGAGATCAAAGATCAAATCATCGAAACTGTTGCTGGTCGATTGATCTTCAACCAGTTCGTGCCTGAGGAAGTTGGTTATGTCAACGAACTATTGACTAAGAAAAAGCTTCAGCAGATTATCGCTGAGGTAGTAAAAGTTTGTGGTATCGCCCGTACTGCGCAGTTCTTGGATGACATCAAGCATCTAGGATTCCAGATGGCATACCAAGGGGGTCTCTCTATGGGTCTTAACGACGTTATCATCCCAGAGGAAAAAGAGCCAATGATCGCGAAAGCGAAAGAGGAAGTGGACCAAGTATGGAACAACTACCTCATGGGTCTGATCACCGACAACGAACGTTACAACCAAGTAATTGATATCTGGACTCGTACCAACTCTCATTTGACTAACAATCTGATGAAGAAGATGGAAGAGGATAAGCAAGGATTCAATGCTATCTACATGATGATGCACTCCGGTGCCCGTGGTTCCAGAGAGCAGATTCGTCAGTTGGGTGGGATGAGAGGTCTGATGGCTAAGCCGCAGAAAAACCTTCAAGGTTCTGTTGGTGAAATCATCGAAAACCCAATCCTTTCAAACTTCAAAGAGGGTCTGGACGTATTGGAGTACTTCATTTCTACTCACGGTGCTCGTAAGGGTCTTGCGGATACGGCTTTGAAAACTGCCGATGCGGGTTACTTGACTCGTCGTTTGGTAGACGTAGCACAAGATATGATCATCACCGAGGAGGATTGCGGTACGTTGAGAGGTTTGGTGGTTCAGCCGTTGAAAGACAACGATGAAATCGTCGAGCCACTTTCTGAGCGAATCCTTGGAAGAGTCTCTGTACACGATGTGTATGATCCAGTAACAGATCAATTGATCGTTCCTGCTGGAGTTGAAATCGGTGATGAGGTTGCCAAGATGGTGGATGAGTCCGCAATCGAAGAGGTAGAAATCAGATCGGTCTTGACTTGCGAAACTCGCAGAGGTGTCTGTGCGAAGTGCTACGGAAGAAACTTGGCTACTGGCAAGATGGTACAATCCGGTGAGTCTGTAGGTGTAATCGCCGCGCAATCTATCGGTGAGCCAGGTACCCAGCTTACCTTGAGAACCTTCCACGTGGGTGGTACTGCTTCCAACATGGCGGTAGATGCATCCATCCCGGCGAAGTTTGATGGGGTGATTGAATTCGAAGAAGAACTGAGATTCATCGAGACGACCAACAAAGACGGTGAGGCAATCACCATCGTAATGGGACGTTCGGGTGAGATCAAGATCAACGATGCGAAGACTGGTAAGACTTTGGTGTCCAACCACGTACCTTATGGTGCTTTGTTGAACGTGAAAGACGGTCAGAAAATCTCCAAGGGCCAATCTCTATGTACTTGGGATCCTTACAATGCGGTTATCCTTTCTGAATTTGACGGTTCAGTTGAATTCGAAGCAATCGTAGAAGGCATCACTTACAAAGAAGTAGCCGATGATCAGACCGGTTTCCGTGAGAAAGTAATCATCGAGACCAAAGACAGAACCAAAAACCCAGCGATCGTCATCAATTACGGTGAAGATTCCAAGGGATATAACATTCCAGTTGGGGCTCACCTGGCAGTGGAAGTTGGCGAGAAAGTAAAAGCTGGTCAGATCTTGGTGAAGATCCCAAGATCAGTAGGTAAGACTCGAGATATCACCGGTGGTCTTCCACGAGTTACCGAATTGTTCGAAGCACGTAACCCATCCAATCCGGCTGTGGTTTCTGAAATCGACGGTGTAGTAACTTATGGTGGTATCAAGCGTGGTAATAGAGAGATCATCATCGAATCTAAGGATGGCGTGATTAAGAAATACATGGTATCTCTTTCCAAGCACATCCTGGTTCAGGAAAATGACTTCATCCGTGCGGGTGAGCCACTTTCTGACGGTGCGATTACTCCAAACGACATCTTGTCTATCAAAGGTCCAACTGCAGTTCAAGAGTACTTGGTGAATGAAATCCAAGAAGTTTACAGACTTCAAGGGGTGAAAATCAACGACAAGCATATCGAGGTAATCGTATCCCAGATGATGCAGAAGGTTGAAATCCTTGATGCCGGTGACACAGGATTTCTTCAAAACCAAGTCGTGGACAAGTGGGCTTTCCGTGAGGAAAACGACAACATCCTCGATAAGAAAGTGGTGATGGATGCTGGAGACTCTTCTACGTTGAAGCCAGGTATGATCATTTCTGCAAGAAGACTGAGAGACGAAAACTCCAGCCTGAAGCGCAAGGATTTGAAACTGGTGCAGGTGAGAGATGCAGAGACTGCCGTTTCCGCTCCAACTTTGCAGGGTATCACTGCTGCTTCTTTGGGTACTGAGTCCTTCATCTCTGCGGCTTCCTTCCAGGAAACTACCAAGGTGCTTTCCGAAGCTGCCATCCGAGGCAAGCGCGACGAGCTCTTGGGTCTGAAGGAAAACGTAATCGTGGGTCACTTGATCCCAGCGGGTACCGGACAGAGAAGATTGCAAAATCTGATCGTCGGTTCTCAGGAAGAATACGAAAAGCTCTCCGAAAACATGGAGAAAACCTCCTCCAGAAGATCCAGTGAAGCGATCCTTTAATCAAAATTGATTTGAACATAAAAGGCCTGTATGTCGTGTACAGGCCTTTTTTAATCCAAAAAAGATGGAAGACAACAAAAGACAAGATCAGCAGATCAATGTGGAGCTTTCCGAAGAAGTAGCGGAAGGCATCTATTCCAACTTGGCGATGATAGCCCATTCCAATTCCGAGTTTGTGATCGATTTCATCCGATTGATGCCGGGCGTGCCAAAGGCAAAAGTGAAATCTAGGATCATCGTGACTCCTGACCATGCAAAAAGGCTCCTTTCCGCTTTGAAAGAAAACATCGAAAAGTATGAGGCTGCCTTCGGAAAGATCCAGCAGGGAGGAGGCGCTCCCTCATTCCCTATTTCCTTCGGTACGCCTGGGGAAGCGTAGCAAAAATATAACTGCTTAATTTTGTTACTCTTATTACTTTCTTTACCTTTGCAGTCCAAAATTTAACAGTTTACAGGAAAACTAAATTTTATCAGTTAATGCCTACTATTCAACAGCTAGTAAGAAAAGGTAGAAATACACTGGAAATCAAATCGAAATCTCGGGCCTTGGACGCGTGTCCACAGCGTAGAGGTGTTTGTACCAGGGTATATACTACGACCCCTAAGAAGCCAAACTCTGCGATGAGAAAGGTGGCTAGGGTAAGATTGACGAACGGAAAAGAGGTGAACGCTTACATTCCGGGTGAAGGTCACAATTTACAGGAGCACTCTATTGTATTGATCAGAGGTGGTCGTGTGAAGGATCTTCCAGGTGTAAGATACCACATCATCCGAGGTGCATTGGATACTGCCGGAGTAAAAGACCGTAAGCAAGGTCGCTCCAAGTACGGTGCTAAAAGACCTAAGGCTGGCAAGGGTGCCCCTGCTGCAGCTCCAGGCAAAAAGAAATAATAAAAACATTCAAAAGAAATGAGAAAAGCGAAACCAAAGAAGAGATATATTCTTCCTGACCCAAAGTTCAACGATACTTTGGTGACTAAGTTTGTAAACAGTCTGATGTTCGACGGGAAGAAGAGTATTGCTTATACCATTTTCTACGATGCGATAGCAAAGGTAGAGACTAAGGTAGGTGAGAATGGTCTTGAAGTTTGGAAAAAAGCGCTTAACAATATTGCTCCATCCGTAGAGGTGAAGAGTCGTAGAGTTGGTGGTGCTACATTCCAGGTTCCTATGGAAGTCAGACCTGAAAGAAAGATGTCCCTTGGAATCAAGTGGATGATCAACTACGCTCGCAAGAGAGGTGAGAAGACCATGATGGACCGTTTGGCAGGTGAGATCATCGCAGCAGCAAAAGGCGAAGGAGCCGCTGTGAAGAAGAAAGATGATACCCACAGAATGGCCGAAGCCAACAAAGCATTCTCCCACTTTAGATTTTAATTAGGATGGCAAGAGATTTAAGATATACCAGAAACATTGGTATTGCAGCCCACATTGATGCTGGTAAAACTACTACCACTGAGCGTATTCTTTACTACTCAGGTGTAAGTCACAAGATCGGCGAAGTGCACGACGGTGCTGCTACCATGGACTGGATGGCACAGGAGCAGGAGCGTGGTATTACCATTACTTCGGCTGCTACTACCGTTTTTTGGCCTTACCGAGACAATAAATATCAAGTCAATATCATCGATACTCCGGGACACGTTGACTTTACTGTTGAAGTTAACCGTTCCCTTCGTATTCTGGACGGTCTAGTTTTCCTGTTTAGCGCTGTGGATGGTGTAGAGCCACAGTCTGAGACCAACTGGAGATTGGCTGATAATTACAAGGTAGCCCGAATCGGATTCGTTAACAAAATGGACCGTTCTGGCGCCAACTTTTTGGAAGTATGTAAGCAAGTGAAGGAAATGCTCGGATCCTATGCAGTTCCGTTGCAGCTTCCAATCGGTGCTGAGGACAAGTTCCAAGGTGTAGTTGACTTGATCAACAACCGAGGAATGGTGTGGAACGAAGAGGACAAAGGGATGACCTACAAGATCGTTCCTATCCCCGAAGACATGGAAGAGGAAGTGGCTCAGTACAGAGAGCACCTGCTTGAGGCAGTAGCTGAGTACGATGAGTCATTGATGGAGAAATTCTTCGACGATCCCAACTCTATCACTGAAGCTGAGATCTTGACGGCCCTTAGAGCTGCGACCATTGACATGAAAATCGTCCCTATGGTTTGCGGATCTTCCTTCAAAAATAAAGGTGTGCAGACTATGCTTGACTTGGTGATGGAATTGCTTCCTTCTCCACTGGATAAGGACGCGATCTTCGCCACTAGCATCGATACAGAAGAAGAGGTAGCGATCAACCCTGACGAGAAGGAGCCATTCACCGGCTTGGCGTTCAAGATTGCAACCGACCCATTTGTTGGTCGTCTCTGCTTCGTAAGAGCATATTCCGGCGTGTTGGAATCAGGATCTTACGTTTTCAACAGCCGTTCAGGCAGCAAGGAGCGTATTTCCCGCGTATTCCAGATGCACGCAAACAAGCAAAACCAAATCGAAAGGTTGGTGGCTGGTGATATCGGCGCTGTAGTAGGCTTCAAAGACATCAAAACTGGAGATACACTTTGCGACGAGAAACGCAAGGTAGTTCTTGAGTCCATGGTATTCCCTGAGCCGGTGATTGGCTATGCGATCGAGCCTAAAACTCAGGCCGACGTGGATAAATTGGGTATGGCGATTGCAAAACTGATCGAAGAAGATCCAACCCTGCAGGTAAACACTGACCAGGAGACTGGCCAAACCATCCTTAGAGGTATGGGTGAGCTTCACCTGGAAATCATTATCGACCGTCTGAAGAGAGAATTCAAGGTTGAAATCAACCAAGGTGCTCCTCAGGTAGCTTACAAGGAAGCACTGTTTGGCTCAATTGAGCACAAAGAGGTTTACAAAAAGCAGACTGGTGGTAAAGGTAAATTTGCCGATATCGTATTCGAATTGGGTCCAAAAGATCCAGATCCAGAGACCGGAGAGATCAAGCCAGGACTTGACTTTGTCAACGGTATCGTGGGTGGTGTGATTCCAAAAGAATTCATCGCGCCAGTTCAGAAAGGTTTTCAAGAAGCAATGAAAAACGGTCCTTTGGCAGGTTATCCTATCGAAGCGATGAAAGTAAGATTGTTTCACGGATCCTACCACGACGTCGATTCAGATGCCCTTTCTTTCGAATTGGCAGCAAGAATCGGGTTCAAGGAAGCTGCTAAAAAGTGTAAGCCACAGTTGTTGGAGCCAATCATGGCTGTTGACGTGGTTACCCCTGACGAGTACACAGGTCCTATTACAGGTGACTTGAACAGAAGAAGAGGCTTGATGAAAGGGATGGATACCAAAGGTACCTCTACCGTAGTTAAGGCCAGCGTTCCTTTGTCTGAGTTGTTCGGGTATGTAACTGATTTGAGAACGATCACTTCTGGTAGAGCGACTGCGTCTTTGACCTTCTCTCACTACGAGCCAGTTCCTAACAACATAGCTGAAGCGGTAATTGCTAAAGTAAAAGGTGAAAAAGCCTAATCTTCAAGAAAATGAACCAGAAAATCAGAATAAAACTAAAATCATACGATCACAGCCTGGTGGATAAGTCATCAGAGAAGATCGTGAAGGCTGTAAAAGCCACGGGCGCGGTAGTAGTAGGTCCTATTCCATTGCCTACCAAAAAGGAAAAGTTTACTGTGTTGAAATCCCCACACGTAAACAAGAAAGCCAGAGATCAGTATCAGCTTTGTACTTACAAGAGACTGGTTGATATCTACTCCAACTCTTCCAAGACAGTGGATGCTTTGATGAAAATCGAGCTTCCAAGTGGGGTAGATGTAGAGATCAAAGTCTGACAGTACCTGGAATTCCAATATCGAAAGGCCTGCAACTCACGCAGGCCTTTTGTTTTTTGGGACGTTTCGGAATTTCAGTTGGATCGAGGATCAGAAATCTGCCTCCGGCCAAACGAAATTTCTTCTAATTGTTTGAAAATATTAGAGTTGGGATTTGTTGCCGAATTTTATTTCAGTAACTTTGCAGTCCTTAAAAAGGGCCCAAGTGCGTAAACGCTTGTGGATTATCAAATTATCTTATTAAAGATGTCTGGTATTATAGGTAAAAAAGTAGGAATGACTAGCATTTTCAGTGCCGATGGGCGTAACGTCGCATGCACGCTAATAGAAGCTGGTCCTTGCGTAGTGACGCAAGTAAAAAACGTTGAAACAGACGGGTACAACGCAGTGCAGTTGGCATTCGGTGAGCGTAAGGAGAAAAACACTCCTAAGCCACTAATCGGTCACTTTAAAAAGGCCGGTACGACGCCAAAGCAGAAAGTTGTTGAGTTCCGTGACTTCAGGGTCGAATTTGAAGGCCAGGTTGATCTCGGAAAATCGGTAAGTGCAGGAGAGGTATTCGTAGAAGGTGACTTCGTCGATGCTATCGGTACTTCAAAAGGTAAAGGCTTCCAGGGTGTTGTGAAGCGTCATGGTTTTGGTGGTGTGGGTGGTCAAACCCACGGTCAGCACAACAGACAGAGACACCCAGGTTCCATCGGTGCATGTTCTTGGCCATCAAGAGTTTTCAAAGGCATGAGAATGGCCGGAAGAACTGGTGGTGACAGAGTAAAAGTGATCAACCTGAGAGTGTTGAAAGTCTATCCTGAGCAAAACCTTCTGTTGGTTTCTGGTTCAGTGCCTGGTCCTAAAAACTCTTTCGTAATTCTTGAGAAATAAGCCATGGAATTAGCAGTAATCAATCAAAAAGGACAAGACACAGGTAGAAAGGTGACTCTTTCTGACGAAATCTTTGCAATCGAACCAAACGATAACGCAATCTACCTGGATGTGAAGCAGTACCTGGCCAACCAAAGACAGGGAACCCACAAATCAAAAGAAAGAAACGAAGTAGCTGGATCCACCAAGAAGATCAAGAAGCAGAAAGGTACCGGTGGTGCCCGTGCAGGATCCTTGAAGGCTCCAAACTTCCGTGGAGGTGGTAGAGTATTCGGCCCTAAGCCAAGAGACTACTCTTTCAAACTCAATAAAAAAGTGAAGCAGTTGGCTCGTAAGTCCGCACTTTCTTACAAAGTGATCGAAAACAGCCTGGTGGTATTGGAAGACCTCGCATTTGATGCTCCAAAGACCAAAAACTACATCGCGTTGTTGAATGGACTTTCTCTTTCCGACAAGAAGACTCTTTTGGTTCTTCCTGAAGACAACAAGAACGTGTTCTTGTCAAGCAGAAACCTTCCAAAGGCGAAAGTAGTGACTGTGAATGATATAAATACTTACCAACTCCTCAATGCTGACCACTTGGTGCTGTGCGAAGGATCTGTAAGTAAGTTGGAAACCATTTTAGCGAAATAAGACAATGGATATTCTAAAGCAGCCTTTGATTACAGAAAAGATTTCTGCTGGAAACGAGAAGGGGGTCTACGGATTCATCGTGGAAAAGACCGCCGACAAGATCCAGATCAGAAATGCGGTGGAAAAAACCTACGGCGTGAAGGTGGTATCAGTGCGTACCATCCGCTATGCTGCGAAGCATAAGACTCGCTACACCAAGAACAAAATCGTATCAGGCTTCACCAATTCTTTCAAGAAAGCAATCGTGCAGGTAGCTGATGGTGAGGTAATTGATTTTTACGGAGAAATTTAATTGAATCAATATCATGGCAATTAAAAAGTTGAAGCCTGTAACTCCAGGGACAAGATTCAGAGTGGCTCCCGCTTTTGACGAGATTACCAAGTCAAAGCCGGAAAAATCACTCCTTGCTCCTATCAAGAAGTCAGGCGGAAGAAATAATACAGGCAAGATGACCGCTCGCTACATCGGTGGTGGTCACAAGAGAAGACTCAGAATTGTAGACTTCAAAAGAAACAAGTTTGGTGTACCTGCGACAGTGAAAGCTATCGAGTACGATCCAAACAGAACGGCACGTCTAGCCCTACTATATTATGCTGACGGAGCTAAGGCCTATATTATCGCCCCGGAAGGTTTGTCAGTAGGGCAGACAGTGATTTCCGGCGAGCAGGTTGCTCCAGAAGTGGGCAACGCCATGCCAATGGCCAATATCCCGATGGGTACAATCGTGCACAACGTGGAGTTGAAGCCAGGTAAGGGTGGAGCCATGGCAAGAAGTGCCGGTGGATACGCTCAGATCGTAGCTCGTGACCCTAAGTATGTCACTGTGAAGCTTCCTTCTGGCGAAATGAGACTAGTGCTTGGTGCATGTATGGCTACCATTGGTACCGTGTCCAACGCTGACCACATGAACGTGGTGCTAGGTAAGGCAGGTCGTAAGAGATGGCTTGGAGTGAGACCTCGTACTAGAGGTGTGGCTATGAACCCAGTCGATCACCCTATGGGTGGTGGTGAAGGCCGTTCTTCAGGTGGACATCCTAGATCCCGCAAAGGTCTTCTTGCCAAAGGAAAGAAAACCAGAGCACCTAAGAAGTATTCAAACAAGTTCATCATCAGCAAAAGATCTAAATAATTATGGCACGTTCATTAAAAAAAGGTCCTTATATCGAGCACCATCTGGTGAAGAAAGTAGATGTCATGAACGAGTCCGGCAAAAAATCTGTCATCAAGACTTGGTCAAGAAAATCTATGATTTCTCCGGATTTCGTAGGCCATACCTTCGCAGTGCATAACGGCAACAAGTTTATCCCGGTGTTTGTCACTGACAACATGGTAGGTCACAAGCTGGGTGAATTTGCTCCTACCAGAAACTTCCGAGGCCACGTTGCTAAAAAAGATAAAGGAAAGAGATAATCATGGAAGCAATAGCAAGATTAAAAAACGTTCCTACATCCCCGCGCAAAATGCGCCTTGTGGCTGACCTCGTGAGAGGCAAGAGAGTAGGATTGGCACTTAGTATCCTGAAATTCACTCCTAACCATGGAGCTATGAAGTTGGAGAAACTTCTCCTTTCAGCGGTTGCCAACTGGCAGGCTAAAAACCCTGACGCGAAACTTGAGGAAGCTGATCTGTACGTCAAGACTATCATGGTAGACGAAGGCAGATCTCTCAAGAGATTGAGACCCGCTCCTCAGGGACGTGGTCACAGAATCCGTAAAAGATCCAATCATGTAACCCTCGTGGTCGACGCTTTTGTCGCAGGAGACGTTACCGCTGATGTAGTTACAAACGAAAAGGCAAATTAAGAGAGACTATGGGACAAAAGATTAACCCAATAGGATTTAGACTTGGTGTAGTCAAAGGCTGGGATTCCAACTGGTATGGTGGGAAAGACTTCGCCGAGAAACTTGCCGAAGATCAGCAAATCCGTAAATATGTCCTTGCCAGAATCCCTAAGGGAGGTATTGCCAAAGTGATCATCGAGCGTACGCTTAAGAGAATCACCTTGACGATCCACACTGCCCGTCCAGGAGTAGTGATTGGTAAAGGCGGAGCCGAAGTAGACAAGCTGAAAGAAGAGCTTAAGAAGATCACCAACAAGGATATTCAAATCAATATCTTCGAAATCAAGCGTCCTGAACTGGATGCCAAGTTGGTTGGTGAATCTATCGCACAGCAGCTTCAGGCTAGAATTTCCTTCAGAAGAGCAATGAAACAAGCCATTGCGGCATCCATGAGAGTGGGAGCGGAAGGAATCAAAGTTAAACTTTCTGGTCGATTGGGTGGTGCCGAGATGGCCCGCTCTGAAATGTACAAAGAAGGAAGAATTCCCCTTCACACCCTGAGAGCTGACATCGATTACGCACTTTCCGAAGCACTTACCGTGTACGGAATCATCGGAATCAAAGTCTGGATCTTCAAAGGTGAAGTGTACGGAAAAAGAGACCTTTCTCCTAACCAAGGTGCTGCAAACGAGCCAAAAGGCCAGCGCACTCCAAACCCTAAGGGTGGTCGTGGTGACAGAGAAAACGGTCCAAGACGCAGAAATAAGAAATAACTATTTTCACCGAATAAGTGAGAAATCATGTTACAGCCGAAAAGAACGAAATTTAGGAAAATGCACAAGGGCCGTGTCAAAGGCCTTGCTACTAGAGGGGCGGAACTCTCTTTTGGCAACTTTGGCATCAAATCCCTTGAGCCAGGATGGATTACTTCTCGCCAGATCGAGGCAGCACGTATTGCCATGACAAGAGCTATGAAGAGAGAAGGTCAGGTTTGGATCAGGATTTTCCCTGACAAGCCGATCACCAAAAAGCCCGCAGAGGTTCGTATGGGTAAGGGTAAAGGTGCTCCAGAATACTGGGTGGCTGTTATCAAACCAGGTACAATCCTTTTCGAAGCTACAGGCGTGAGCCTGGAGATTGCTCAGGATGCGTTGAGACTTGCGCAGCAGAAGCTACCCGTAAGTACAAGATTTGTGGTTCGTAGAGATTACGCAGAATAATCAGAAACTATGAAAAATACTGAAATCAGATCACTTTCCGTAAGTGAGATCGCAGAGCGAATTGTCGCAGAGCAGGAGAATCTAAGCAAGCTGAAATTTGCCCACTCGATTTCTCCAATTGAGAATCCTAACAGAATCAGAGAAGCCAAGCGTCTGGTCGCAAGATTGAAGACTGCATTAGCTTCCAAATAACTAGCTAACAGAAAAGAAAATGGCTACGATTGAGAGAAATCTTCGCAAAGAGAGAATTGGTAAAGTCGTTAGCAACAAAATGGACAAGTCTGTGACAGTCGCTGTGGAACGTAAAGTGAAGCACGGCATTTACGGAAAGTTTGTTGCCAAGACTACCAAATTTATGGTTCATGACGAGAAGAATGAGTGTCACCCAGGTGACATCGTAAAAATCAGTGAAACTCGTCCGCTGAGCAAGAACAAGCGTTGGAGATTGGTTGAAATTATTGAAAGGGCTAAGTAATCATGATACAGCAAGAATCCAGACTAGGCGTTGCAGATAACTCAGGTGCTAAAGAAGTACTTGTGATCCGCGTATTGGGAGGAACTGGGAAGCGTTATGCTTCGATCGGTGATAAGGTAGTCGTTACTGTAAAGTCGGCCCTATCTTCCAGCAACATGAAAAAAGGTACCGTTTCTAAAGCGGTAATCGTTCGGACTAAAAAAGAGATTCGTCGCAAAGATGGTTCTTACATCCGATTTGAAGACAATGCTGCCGTGTTGTTGAACAACAACGATGAGCCAAGAGGTACCCGTATCTTCGGCCCAGTGGCCAGAGAGCTCAGAGAGAAGCAGTTTATGAAAATCATTTCCTTGGCCCCTGAAGTATTGTAATCATGGAAAGAAAGACAAAAAAGCAGAAACTGCATATAAAGACCGGAGATACCGTTAAGGTGATCTCAGGTGATGACAAAGGAAAAACAGGGAAAGTCCTTTCTGTCGACACAGAAAAAAGCAGAGCTTACGTAGAAGGAATCAACATGATCACTAAGCACGTGAAGCCAACTGCTGCTAAACCACAAGGCGGCATCGAGAAGAAGGAAGCTGCATTGCACATCAGCAATCTGATGCTTGTCGATCCAAAAACTGGCGAAGCAACCCGTACAGGTCGTAAGGCTGGAGAAAACGGCAAACTAGTGAGGTATTCAAAGAAAACCGGGGAGGTGATCAATGGCTAATCCAAGAATGAAAGAAAAGTACCTGAACGATATCGTTCCGGCTTTGAAAGAAAAATTCCAGTATTCTTCTGTCATGCAGGTACCTGCTTTGACTAAGATCGTCCTTAACAAAGGGATCGGTGCCGCGGTAGCTGACAAAAAGTTGGTAGACCAAGGCGTGGAAGAGCTGTCTTTGATCACTGGCCAAAAAGCTGTGGCTACCAAGTCCAAGATTGCAGTTTCCAACTTTAAATTGAGAGAAGGCATGCCTATCGGTGCTAAAGTGACCTTGAGAGGCGAGAAGATGTACGAATTCCTTGATCGTTTGATGACCGTAGCGTTGCCACGTGTTCGTGACTTCAAAGGAATCTCTGACAAAGGCTTCGACGGAAGAGGTAACTATACCCTCGGCGTTACTGAGCAGATCATCTTCCCTGAGATCTCTATCGAAAAGGTAAACAGAATCTCCGGTATGGACATCACTTTTGTGACTTCTGCCAAGACAGACGAAGAAAGCTTCACCTTGTTGAAGGCTTTCGGAATGCCATTCGTTAACAAAAACAAAGAAGAATAATCATGGCAAAAGAATCCATCAAAGCTCGTGAGAGAAAAAGAGAGCGTCTGGTAGCCAAGTATGCCAAGAAGAGAGCCGAGCTGAAAGCTGCTGGTGACTATGAAGCACTTGACAAATTGCCAAAGAATGCTTCCCCCGTAAGACTTCACAACCGTTGCAAGCTGACCGGTAGACCTAAGGGCTACATGAGGAAGTTTGGTATCAACAGGGTTACCTTTAGAGAGATGGCCTCAGCAGGCAAGATCCCTGGAGTGACCAAGTCTAGCTGGTAAAAAAACGACAGTAGTTTTTATTCTAAAAATCAATTCGTAACTTTGCACGCCCAAAACGGGTGGAGCTAGACTATAAATATCATGACTGATCCAATAGCTGATTATCTGACCAGGTTGAGAAATGCCATCAAGGCTTCTCACCGAATCGTTGAGATACCTGCTTCTAACATCAAGAAGGAGATCACTAAAGTACTGCACGACAAAGGGTATATCCAGAACTATAAGTTTGAGCAAAATGGCCCGCAAGGGACTATCAAGATCGCTTTGAAGTTCAACCCTACTACCAAGCAGAACGCTATCGTGAGCCTTGAGAGAGTTAGTACTCCAGGTTTGAGAAAATATGCCAAGCATGATGAGCTCCCTAGAGTCATCAACGGTCTGGGCATTGCAATCGTATCCACCTCCAAAGGTGTGATGACTGACAAAGAAGCCCGTACCGAAGGTATCGGTGGCGAAGTACTTTGCTACGTATATTAATTTACTATCATGTCTAGAATAGGTAAAAAACCAATAAATCTACCCAGCGGTGTTACTGTAGACGTGTCAGCTCATGGAACTGTCACTGTTAAAGGTCCAAAGGGTACACTGACTCAGGATGTGAATCCCGATATTCAGGTGAAGGTAGAAGGCAACGACATCGTTGTCACTAGACCTACCGAGTCCAAGAGACACAAGTCTATGCATGGACTGTACAGAGCATTGATCAACAACATGGTGATCGGTGTATCTACAGGCTACAAGAAAGACTTGGAATTGGTCGGTGTAGGTTACAAGGCTTCCAATCAGGGCCAGGTGCTTGAGCTTAGCTTAGGCTATTCTCACAGCATTTTCATGGCATTGCCTAGCGAGATTTCCCTTAAGACGGAGACTCCAAAAGGTAAAAACCCGGTGATTACTTTGGAAGGAATCGACAAGGAGTTGATCGGCCAAATCGCTGCGAAAATCAAATCCCTGCGTAAGGTTGAACCTTACAAAGGAAAAGGTGTGCGCTTCGTTGGTGAGCAAGTTAGACGTAAGGCTGGTAAAACTGCCGGTAAAAAATAATAGGTTATGGCATTTAATAAGAATTCCAGAAGACTTAGAATCAAGCAGGGTATCCGCAGAAAGATCTCCGGTACCGATTCCAGACCTCGTTTGTCAGTATTCAAGAGCAATACCGGCATCTATGCGCAATTGGTGGACGACCTTAAAGGTCAGACCCTGGCTCAGGCCTCTTCCAAAGAGCTTGGCGCCAAAGCCAATACCAACGTGGGAGTTTCCAAAGAAGTAGGCAAGAAACTTGCCGAAAGAGCCATAGCAAATGGCGTATCTGAAGTAGTTTTCGACAGAAACGGCTACTTGTATCATGGTAATGTAAAAGCTTTGGCAGACGGCGCCAGAGAAGGAGGCCTTAAATTCTAATCGTTATGTCTCAAGTAAGAAGAAAACCCATTAGGGCTACAGATACAGAATTGAAAGAGAAAGTAGTAGCTATCAACCGAGTAGCCAAAGTGGTAAAAGGTGGTAGAAGATTCTCCTTCTCAGCAATAGTAGTAGTAGGTGATGGCCAGGGTGTTGTAGGTTACGGATTGGGTAAAGCCAACGAAGTGACTGATGCGATCACCAAAGGCATCGAAGACGCAAAGAAAAACCTGGTGAAAGTACCGGTTTTGAAAGGCACTATTCCACACGAACAAATTGGTAAATTTGGTGGAGGATTTGTGTTGATCAAGCCAGCAGCGGCAGGTACCGGTGTTATCGCCGGTGGTGCGATGCGTGCAGTATTGGAATCAGCCGGCGTTACCGACGTATTGGCGAAATCCAAAGGATCTTCCAACCCACACAATGTGGTGAAGGCAACCATCGATGCGCTAGTTCAGCTAAGAGATGCAATCGCTGTATCACAGCAGCGTGGTGTGAAAATGGCTAAAGTCTTTAACGGATAATCATCATGGCGAAGATCAAGATCACACAGGTAAAAAGTACGATTGACAGACCAAAGGATCAGAAAGCAACAATCACTGCTTTGGGCCTCGGTCGTATCAGCAAATCTGTCGTAGTGGAAAACACTCCGCAGATTGCAGGAATGGTAAATAAAGTGAATCACCTTGTAAAAGTGGAGGAAGCTTAATTATGAAACTATATACATTAACTCCAAACGAAGGATCTACCAAAAACCGAAAAAGAATCGGTCGCGGTACCGGATCTGGTAGAGGTGGAACTTCCACAAGAGGTCATAAGGGAGCCAAGTCACGCTCTGGATACAAGTCCAAGATCGGTTTTGAAGGTGGTCAGATGCCACTTCAAAGAAGAGTTCCTAAATTTGGATTCAAATCCATCAACAAGGTTGAGTTCAAACCGGTAAATTTGGATACATTGCAGGCCCTTTCCGAGCAATACTCTCTTACGGCGATCAATCTGGAAGCTTTGGTTTCCCATGGTATCGCTTCTAAGAATGACAAGATCAAAATCCTCGGAGGTGGTCAGTTGACAGCCAAATTAGACGTGACTGCCCATCAGTTTTCCGCTTCGGCTGTTGAAGCTATAGAGAAACTAGGCGGTACTGTAAACAAGATTTAAGTAAATGAAAAAGTTTATTTCGACAGTAAAGAACATCTTCTCAATCGAAGATCTGAGAATCAGGATCCTGAATACCATCGGATTTCTCATCATCTTCAGATTAGGGTCATTCATCGTTCTTCCCGGTGTGGATCCCTCCAAGCTGGGCGGGACTCCCGAAGGGATTTTCGGATTGATTGATACCTTCCTTGGAGGCGCTTTTAGCAATGCCTCCATCTTCGGTCTTGGGATCATGCCTTACATTTCTGCATCCATTGTGCTGCAGCTTCTCACTGTCGGAGTACCCTATTTTCAAAAAATGCAAAAAGAGGGTGAGTCCGGTAGAAAACGAATCAACCAGATCACTCGCGTATTAACCATTGCTATCACCGTGGCCCAAGGTATCGGGTACGTAAGTGCCACGATCCTTCCTACCGGTGCGGTGATGGTTAGTACCTCTCTTTTCATGTTCAGTTCCTTGGTTTTGCTTTCAGCCGGTACCATGTTCTGCATGTGGCTGGGTGAAAAGATCACTGAGAAGGGCATCGGGAATGGTATTTCCATGTTGATCATGATTGGTATCATCTCCAGATTCCCAGGAGCATTGATTGCCGAAGGCGTTGAAAAGGGCTCTTCAGGCATGCTCTTGTTGATCATTGAAGCTGTTGTCTTGTTCTTTGTGGTTGTTGGTGTGATTGCACTGACAGAAGCTACGAGAAGGATCCCGGTTCAATATGCTAAGCAAGTAGTAGGTGGTAAGGTGTACGGCGGTCAGCGCCAGTATATCCCAATTAAGGTGAATGCTTCTGGTGTAATGCCAATCATCTTTGCCCAGTCTTTGATGTTTGTGCCTGCTTTGATCGCTCAGATTTGGGCTGGGGAGAGTGACATTGCAAACTATATCGGTACCACTTTCAGTGATTTCACATCTTGGCAGTACAACCTCTTGTTTGCTTCTTTGATCATTATCTTTACCTTCTTCTACACAGCGATTACGGTAAATCCAGAACAGATAGCTGAAGACATGAAGCGGAACGGTGGTTTTGTACCAGGTATCAAGCCAGGCGCGCCTACTGCCGATTTCATCGATGGGATCATTTCTAAAATCACTCTTCCTGGTTCGGTTTTACTTGCTGCAGTGGCGATTTTGCCCGCTTTGGCAATCATCGCCGGGGTAGGTGGAGAGTTTGCCCAATTCTATGGTGGAACCTCCCTGTTGATCATGGTCGGTGTGATCATGGATACTTTGAGACAGATCGAGAGCTACCTGTTGATGAGACACTACGAGGGAATGATGAAAAGCGGTAATATGAAGAACAATCCTTCTAATTACCAAGTAGCTTAATATGATTCAATACAAGACTTCGGAAGAAGTTCAGTTGATTAAAGAAAGTGCTGACATACTCGGCCAAGCTCACGGAGAAGTTGCCAAGTATGTCAAAGAAGGGGTAAAGACCTCTTTTCTTGACAAGATTGCTGAAGAGTTTATAAGGGATCATAAAGCAGTGCCTTCCTTCAAAGGTTACAATGGCTTCCCTTCATCACTTTGTATCTCTGTGAACGAAGTTGTTGTCCACGGTTTTCCCAGTGATTATGAATTGAAAGATGGCGATATAATCTCAGTAGATTGTGGAGTCTTTCACCAAGGTTTTCATAGCGATTCCGCTTATACGTACCCTATCGGTGAGGTTTCCCCTTCTGTCATTGCATTATTAAAGGCCACCCGAGATTCGCTCTATCTAGGAATCGAGCAAGCCGTAGTTGGAAATCGAATCGGCGACATCGGACATACCATCCAAAAATTTGTCGAGGCTAAAGGCTACACGGTAGTCAGAGAGCTGGTCGGACATGGTTTGGGCAGGAAGTTGCATGAGGCACCCGAGGTTCCCAATTACGGAAAAAAAGGAAGTGGTCCCCTGCTCAAGGCAGGGATGGTGATTGCAATTGAGCCAATGATCAATCTGGGTACGCGAAACATCGTACAGGAGAGAGACGGGTGGACAATCCGAACTGCAGATCGGAAACCTTCAGCTCACTACGAGCATACGGTTGCAATATTGGAGAATAAAACAGAGGTCCTGACGACCCATAAATACATAGAAGAGAATTTTAAATTCTAAAATGGCCAAACAGACATCAATCGAGCAAGACGGAACCATTATCGAGGCGTTGTCAAACGCAATGTTTAAAGTGGAACTGGAAAACGGACATCAGTTGATTGCTCATATTTCCGGTAAGATGAGGATGAATTACATCAAGATCCTTCCTGGGGATAAGGTCAAATTGGAATTGTCTCCCTATGATTTGACAAAAGGCAGAATAGTATATCGATATAAATAGACTGACATGAAAGTAAAGGCATCTATTAAGAAGAGAAGTGCTGACTGTAAGGTGATCAGAAGAAAAGGAAAACTTTACGTCATCAACAAGAAAAATCCTAAGTATAAACAAAGACAAGGTTAATCATGGCTAGAATTGCAGGTGTAGACATACCAGACAATAAGCGCGGCGAAATCGGACTCACCTATATCTTCGGAATAGGAAGAAGCGCCGCCAAAGCGATCCTGAGCAAGGCCGGTATCTCTTTTGACAAAAAAGCTGGAGAGTGGAATGACGAGGAGTCTACCGCGATCCGTAACATCATCGCTGAAGAATATAGAACCGAGGGTGTATTGAAGTCGGAGATCCAATTGAACATCAAGCGTCTGATGGACATCGGGTGCTATAGAGGTTTGAGACACAGAAAAGGACTTCCTGTACGTGGTCAAGGCACTAAAAACAACGCCAGAACAAGGAAGGGTAAGAGAAAAACTGTTGCTAACAAGAAGAAGGCAACTAAATAAAACCTGATTTAGATTATGGCTCAGAAAAGAAACGATAAAGCAAAAGGTAAAAAAAGAGTAGTAAAGGTAGAAGCTGTAGGTCAGGCGCACATCAGAGCCTCCTTCAACAATATCATCATCTCTATTACCAATAATGCAGGTCAAGTGATCTCTTGGGCTTCTGCCGGTAAAATGGGCTTCAGAGGTTCTAAGAAAAATACTCCTTACGCTGCTCAGATGGCCGCCCAAAACTGTGGCCAGGTAGCATACGACTTGGGTTTGAGAAAAATCGAAGTGTTCGTAAAAGGTCCGGGTGCTGGTCGTGAATCTGCGATCAGAACATTGCAAAACGTAGGATTGGATGTGACCACGATCATCGACGTGACTCCAATGCCGCACAACGGTTGTCGTCCACCTAAGCGTAGAAGAGTTTAATTTTAAAAAGCTAACAGAATGGCAAGATATACAGGTCCTAAAGCTAAGATCTCCAGAAAATTCGGAGAAGCAATCGAAGGGCATAGCAAGGCGCTTCAAAAGAAAAACTACCCTCCAGGCCAGCACGGCCGAGGTAGAAGAAAGAAGCAGTCTGAATATGCAGTTCAGCTGGCAGAGAAGCAAAAAGCAAAATACATCTACGGTGTCTTGGAAAGACAATTCGCTAAGATGTTTGACATCGCTTCCAGAAAGTCCGGTATCACCGGTGAAAACCTCCTGCAGCTTCTTGAAGCACGTTTGGACAACACGGTGTACAGATTGGGAATCTCCCCGACCCGTCGTGGCGCAAGACAGCTTGTATCCCACAAGCACGTCCTGGTCAACGGAGAGGTGGTAAACATTCCTTCATATACATTGAAGCCAGGTGACGTAGTTTCAGTAAGAGAGCGTTCTAAGTCTTTGGAAGCAATCACCAGCAGCCTCGCAGGCAAAGCAGCAAACAGATATCCTTGGTTAGAGTGGGATAATGCTTCTTTGGCAGGCAAATTCGTCAGTGTTCCTGGTAGAGATGATATTCCTGAGAATATCAAGGAGCAGCTCATTGTCGAACTTTACTCTAAGTAATTTTACTATTTTCAGCTAAAAACCAGAACGAGATATATGTCCATACTAGCATTTCAAATGCCCGAGAAAGTGGTGATGGAAAAAGCCGATGACTTTCATGGCTTGTTCACTTTCAAACCACTCGAAAAAGGCTATGGAGTTACCATCGGTAACGCCCTGAGAAGAATATTGCTTTCTTCTCTGGAAGGATACGCCATCACTTCTATCAAAATCCCGGGAGTGGTTCACGAATTCTCAACCATCGAGGGCGTAGTGGAAGACGTGACTGATATCATTTTGAACCTGAAGCAAGTGAGATTCAAGAAAGTGCACGAAGCATTTGACGGAAAAATCACTGTGGAGATCAAAAACCAGTCTGTTTTCACCGCAGGGGACATTGCTAAGTTCACTTCTTCCTTCGAGATCCTTAACCCCGAGTTGGTGATTTGTCACATCGACGAAACCAAAAACTTCGAGATCGAGATCACTATCGAAAAAGGAAGAGGTTATCTACCAGCTGAAGAATCCAAACCCAAAGAGCAGGTATTCGGGCAAATCGCAATCGACGCGATCTTCACTCCTATCAAGAACGTGAAGTACAGCGTAGAAAATACCCGTGTAGAGCAGAAGACTGACTTCGAAAAACTGATCCTTGAAGTTTCTACGGATGGTTCTATCCACCCTGAGAAAGCTCTTCAGGAATCTGCCAAGATTTTGATCCAGCACTTCATGCTATTCTCCGACCAGACTATGGTCCTTGATTCTACCGGTGTAGCTGAGCCAGAGCCTATCGATGAGGAATTCCTTCACATGCGCAAGCTTCTCAAGACTTCTTTGAGCGACCTGGATCTTTCAGTCCGTGCGTTCAACTGTCTGAAGGCTGCCGACGTGAGAACTCTCGGAGATCTTGCAAGACTTGAGATTTCAGACATGATGAAATTCAGGAACTTCGGTAAGAAGTCCCTTGCTGAGCTCGAGCAACTGATCCAAGAGAAAGGTCTGACCTTTGGGATGGACATTTCTAAGTACAAACTTGACGAAGAATAATATACAATGAGACACGGTAAGAAAATTAACCACCTAGGAAGAACTGCCTCCCACCGGAAGGCAATGCTTTCTAACATGGCAACTTCCCTGATTCTTCACAAGCGTATCTCCACTACGCTTGCCAAGGCAAAAGAATTGAAGAAGTTTGTTGAGCCCCTGGTGACCAGAGCTAAAGAAGATACCACACACAATAGACGTATAGCTTTCTCCTATCTGAAAAGCAAAGATGCCATCAAGGCACTTTTCGGTGAGGTGATCGAGAAAGTATCTACTCGTCCGGGAGGTTATACCAGAATCATCAAAACTGGTTTCCGTCTGGGTGACAACGCTGAGATGTGTATCATCGAGCTGGTAGATTTCAATGAATTGATGCTGAAAGACGCTAAGCCTGCTAAGAAGACCACCAGAAGATCCCGTCGAGGAACTACTGCTGCCAAGGCCGACGCTCCTGCAGCTCCCGTTGCCGAAGCCAAGACTGAAGAGCCTAGTGCTCCTGAAGCTTCCGCTGAAAGCGAAAACGAAGAAAAATAAATTGAAGATCACTTTAAATATCAAAAGGATTGGACGCCCGTTCAATCCTTTTTTTATACCCAAACCCCTTATCCTCCTTCCCAAGAATTGGTTAACTTTGGGCAACTTTCAAGAAAATGATTAAACAGAAAGCAACACTTCTTCTGGCCGATGGAACAGTTTTCCACGGCTCCCTCATTGGCAAACCTGGTACTAACGGCGGTGAAATTTGCTTTAACACCGGGATGACCGGATATCAGGAAATCTACACCGACCCCTCTTACACGGGGCAGATCGTGGTGACCAGCACGCCACATATCGGCAACTACGGAGTACATGCCGAAGAGATTGAGTCGGACCATCCCTGTGTAGCGGGAATCGTCGTCAATTCATTCTCCGACGTGCACTCAAGACATGATGCCTCTGGCACCTTGCAGGATTACTTGGTGAATTACGGGATTACCGGTATTGCCGATATCGATACGCGCATGCTTGTAAGACACCTCAGGTCAAAGGGCGCTATGAACGCGATTATCAGCTCTGAGTTTGAAGATAACTTGGAAGGGCTAAAGGCAGAGTTGGACAAGGTGCCAGATATGAATGGGCTGGAGCTATCCTCGACAGTTTGTACTCAGGAGCCATATTTCGTAGGCGATGAAAAATCTGATATCAAGGTAGCCTGCTTGGACTTCGGGATCAAGAAAAATATTTTGCGCAACCTGGTTTCTCGTGGCGCTTATTGCAAAGTTTACCCCGCAAAGACCAAGCTGGCTGAGATCCAAGCTTGGGGGCCTGATGCCTATTTCCTTTCCAACGGACCCGGTGATCCCGCTGTAATGGAATATGCGGTAGATACAGTGAAGGATATCCTTGAGACCGGTAAGCCGGTGTTTGGGATCTGCCTAGGCCATCAGCTACTGGCTGAAGCGGTAGGGATCAAAACCTACAAGATGCACCATGGCCACAGAGGATTGAACCACCCGATCAAAAACCTCCTCACAGGCAAGAGTGAAATCACCTCCCAAAACCACGGCTTCAATGTAGTGAGAGAAGATACCGAGAACCACCCCAACGTGGAAATTACCCACGTGCATCTGAATGACAACACCGTAGCTGGAATCAGGCTCAAAGACAGACCGGCCTTTGCCGTGCAGTACCACCCGGAATCCTCCCCAGGTCCCCACGACTCCCGCTACCTTTTTGACGAGTTCATCGCGCTGATAGACAAAAACTAATTTTCATAAACCTTTTAAAACTATGACGTTGATTCAATCAATTCATGCAAGACAAATCCTTGATTCCCGAGGTAACCCAACCGTAGAAGTAGATGTAGTCACCGAAAACGGTGCCTTTGGCCGTGCAGCTGTTCCGAGTGGAGCTTCTACCGGTGTCAATGAAGCAGTCGAACTCCGTGATGGAGACAAAAGCAAATATTTGGGAAAAGGCGTTCTGAAAGCCGTTTCTAATGTGAATGACATCATCGCTCCAGAATTGGTGGGAATGGATGTTTTTGAGCAAAACACCATTGATCAGATCATGATCGACCTGGATGGTACGTCTACCAAAAGCAAGCTTGGAGCTAACGCAATCCTTGGGGTTTCTTTGGCTGTAGCCAAAGCTGCTGCCATGGAAGCAGGCCAGCCGCTTTACCGCTACATCGGTGGAGTGAATGCCAATACACTTCCAGTTCCCATGCTGAACATCATCAACGGTGGTTCCCACTCTGATGCGCCTATCGCTTTCCAAGAGTTTATGGTACGTCCAGTAGGGGCTCCTAGCTTCTCTGAGGCGATCAGAATGGGGGCTGAGATCTTCCACAACCTGAAGAAAATCCTTCATGACAAAAACCTGAGTACTGCAGTAGGTGACGAAGGCGGTTTCGCTCCTAACTTCTCTGGAGGAACTGAGGAAGCTTTGGCTTGTATCCTCGATGCAATATCCAAGGCTGGCTACAAAGCAGGTGACGACGTGACCATCGCTTTGGACTGTGCATCTTCTGAATTCTACAAAGACGGTAACTACGACTATTCCAAGTTCGAAGGTCCTACCGGCAAGGTAAGATCCCGCGAAGAGCAAGTGGCATACTTGGCCGAATTGACTGAAAAGTACCCTATCGATTCTATCGAAGACGGTTGTGCTGAGGAAGATTGGGCTGGTTGGGCGATGTTGACCGCCAAGATCGGTGATAAAGTTCAGCTGGTGGGAGACGATCTTTTCGTGACCAATGTGAAATTCCTGAAGCGTGGAATCGAAGAGAAATCCGCTAACTCCATTTTAGTCAAAGTAAACCAAATCGGAACCTTGACCGAAACCTTGAACGCGGTAAACTTGGCCCATAAGGCTGGATTCACTGCCGTAATGTCCCATAGATCCGGTGAAACTGAAGACTCCACCATCGCGGACCTTGCAGTTGCAACCAACTGTGGACAGATCAAGACCGGTTCTGCATCTAGATCTGATCGTATGGCGAAGTACAACCAGTTGCTCAGAATCGAAGAGCAGTTAGGCGAGTCTGCGGTGTTCAAGGGCAGATTGAAATAATTCGGAATCTTTCTTTTAAATGGACAGCCCGTCTCTGGCGGGCTGTCTTTTTTTTTGCACCATTTTTGTACCTTGAGCATGCAATACGATACGAGATGAAGAAGTTTCTGAAGTACAGCAGTAATTTTTACTTTCTGGCCATTCTGTTTTTTATGTTCTGGATGCTCTTTATCGACTCCAATAATGTGATCAACCATTTCCGCCTGAGCTTAAAGCTAAACCAGTTGGAAGACCAGAAAGAGTTTTATCTGGAGAAAAAGGAAAAAATCAAGACCGAACGGGAAGAATTGATGAGTAATCCACAACTACTGGAGAAATTCGCCCGTGAGAGATACTTGATGAAGAAGCCAACTGAAGATCTCTATGTCATTGTTGAGAAGTAGTCTACTCGCATTCGCGCTGTTTGGGGCTTTTTTGCTTTCTCACCAGGCATCCGCCCAACGAGAAATCTATTCCGATTCCATCCCCTTCAAGGACAGGCTTTATTTTGGAGGCAATCTAGGGCTTCAGTTTGGGACGGTGACCCTAGTCGATGTGTCGCCCTTGGTCGGCGTGATGATCACGCCCAAGCTATCTGGAGGAGTAGGGGCTACTTTTCAATACTACGATGACAATAGATTCTATGGGGCCGAAGGAACCTCCTACGGTGGCCGCGTATTTGGGAGGTACAATATTCTGCCAAACATTTTCGCCCAGATGGAATACGAGTCGATCAACTGGGAAGCCTACGACTATTTTGTGGAGGATTACCGTCGGACTTGGTCAAATGCGCTATTTCTCGGAGCTGGATACTTTGCCCCTTTTGGAAATCGGGGTGGAGCCAACTTCACCTTCTTGTACAATGTCCTGCATGACAATCATAATTCCTACTACGCCGAACCTTATGTGATCCGTGTCGGTTTTGTCATGTGACCACATCAAATTCTGCAGAATGGACTCTTTGATCAAAAAAATACATCAGGCTCACCAAAACTCGTCTGATTTCCCCACTCCTAAGACCATTCACCAGTTTTTTGAAGACTTGCTGGGCTTGATGTTTCCCGAGTTTTCAGCGCATAATATCCGGGAGGAAGATGCGGTCAGGTCAAATTTGGAAGAGCTCCAGGCTAGCCTCACCCATATCCTCTCCCGAAATCTACACTTGCATTCAGGAGACGGAGAACAACTCGCCCAGTCTTTTTTCAAAAGATTGGAAACCGTCTTCGATTGGATCAATCAAGATGTGGAGGCAATGTTTGCAGGCGATCCCGCGGCTAAGTCGAGAGCGGAGATCCTTAGAAGCTATCCGGGATTTTATGCCATCTCGGCCTATAGAATCGCGAATCTCCTGCATCGCTTGGGGGTTACGCTCGTTCCGAGGATGATCACTGAGTATGCCCATAGCAAGACTGGGGTAGACATCCATCCAGGAGCCACGATCGGCCAATACTTTTGCATAGACCACGGCACCGGCGTGGTAATCGGAGAGACTACCATCATCGGAGATCATGTGAAAATCTACCAAGGAGTGACCCTTGGCGCCTTGAGTGTGGACAAAGCGGACGCAGATGTCAAGCGCCATCCTACCATAGAAGACCATGTGGTGATCTACTCCGGCGCGACCATCCTCGGAGGGAGAACTGTCATCGGAAAAAACAGCGTGATCGGCGGGAATGTGTGGCTGACCAAATCCGTAGCTCCCGGCTCCAAAGTGTACTACCAAACGCAAATGCACCACGAGGCAGGAACAGCTACTGATCTCTATATTTTCAAAAATGACTTCGAAGAACTGGGCGAGTAGATTTTCGTCCTATTGATTGGGTTCGATTCCCTTTCGCTGCATTGTGCCATCGGAGCATCACTTTACCGACAGAATTATGAAACTCTTTGAACTGATAGGCAATACGCCGCTCGTAGAGCTTGAGCATATCCCGCAAAACCCCAAGGTGAAAATCCTTTGCAAGATGGAGGGACAAAACCCCGGTGGAAGTGTCAAGGATAGGGCAGCCTATAATATGATCCGCTCTGCTTTGGATAGAGGGGATATCAAGCCTGGGGATAAATTGGTAGAGGCGACCTCCGGCAACACTGGCATTGCCTTGGCCATGGTAGCCAAAGTCCTCGGCCTGGACATGACGCTGATCATGCCGGACAACTCTACCAAGGAGCGGGTACTTTCTATGGAGGCCTATGGTGCCAAAGTGATCCTTACGCCCGCAGCCCAGACAATAGAATATTCCAGGGTTGTGGCGGACCAAATGCGGGATGAGCAGGGCTATTATATGCTGAACCAGTTTGCCAATGCGGACAACTACTTGGCACACTACTATACCACCGGCCCGGAGATCTGGAAAGACACCGGGGGTAGTATTACTCACTTTGTCTCCGCGATGGGGACTACTGGTACGATCATGGGAGTATCCCGGTTTCTGAAGCAGGTCAATCCGGAGGTTCAGATCGTGGGTACCCAGCCCACGGACGGATCCAGCATTCCGGGTATCCGCCGCTGGTCGCCCGAATTTTTGCCTGAAATCTTTGATTCATCTAGGGTAGATCGAGTGATCGACGTGAGCCAAGATCAGGCGACCGAGATGACCCGTCGCATGGCTAAGGAAGAAGGGATTTTGGCAGGAATGAGCAGCGGGGGAGCGCTTCACGCTGCGATCGAGCTTTCCAAAGAATTGGAGGAAGGGGTGATCGTCTGCATCACCTGTGACCGGGGCGATCGATATTTGAGTTCGGATTTGTTTGGGTGAAATAGTTCGGGGCTTAAATGCCGAACTATTATATTCTATCTAAAAAGTCTCCCTATTTTCCCCAGCCCTCTTACGCCACGACTTCCTAATCTATAACACAATAAGTAAAATCGCTAAAGCCATTGCCCTGAGACAACGCACCTAAACATAGCCCACGATTTAAATCGTGGGCTATGTTGTTATCACCCGAAAAACCTCCTCATCTTCCCAATCCCCTCCTTTACCACCACTTCTGCATCCATCGCGTAGTAGGTCGGGTTGAAGAGTTCCAAGGAAAGGATAATCTGTCCTCCTTTGGACTTGAGTGTGTTGGCGATTTCCTGCATGGGAGCGGCTCCGTCGCCGGGCATCACCCGATCCTTGTCCTGCTGTTCGGTGCGGGGAATACTGGCAGGAAAGTCGTTCATGTGGAAGATATCGATCGCATGCCCATCCAGCATTTTCATGCCTTCGAAGCCCGATCCGCCACGGAATAGGTGGTAAATGTCCGCCAGAATCTTTGCGTCCTTGTCGTCGGCAGCGGCCGCTACAGCCATGGCCTGACCTAAGTGATAGAAGGATGGAAAAGCTCCCCAAAACTCCAGCTGGGGCATCACGCCAGTCTTTCGGCCCAAATCCAACAGCTGTTTGTATTTCTCGCCGGTCTTTAGAAGATCGAGGGGAGCCTCCGAGCCGATGGCAGGAGCAGCTACCCGGGGACAGCCCAGCTCAGCGAGAATTCCCATCTCTTTTTCCATTTGCGCAAAACCGACCTTGCTTTTCGCCTCGTCCTGAGCCATCCAAGTGGGAAATCCTATGCAATCGAAAAACTCCAAGCCGGCATCCGAAGCCAGCTTTTTCAGTGAAGCCAGGGTCTTGCCCCCTTCCACATAGGCTTGGATTTCCATCATCCAAGGCTCAAACCCATCGTAGCCTGCCTTGGCCGCAAGCTCAATAATCTGAAGAAGGGAGAGTTTTTGTCCGCGGATCGTACTCGTGTTCAGTGAAAACTTGAAGGTGCTTTCCTTTTTTTCTTCTGCCTGTGCCAATGCCGGCACAGCGGACAGCGCTATCGGAGTGAGAGCAAGGGTTTTCAGTAGGTTTCTTCGGGTAGTCATGGGTCTCAGGTTTGATTTTTCATTCCTCTTATACTGGAATTTTGCCGTTTATACATATTCCGTCCAAATCCATCGGGTTAGGATTTTCAATCGTAATTTAAGTCATGCGAAAAATAATGTTTTTCTTTTTCCTGCTTTCCTTTTTTGTTGGGAAAGGACTTTTTGCCCAGGTAATCGGGAGCAATCTGGCGTTTTTGCCCGAATACAAAGAGCAGCTGCCTTACTTTCAGGAGCTGATCACAGGCGGGCAATACCAGGAACCCTCCCGTCTGATCGAGGGAAATCCCTACTTTTTTTCCAGGCAATTTGAAGAGGGAAGTTTGACGATCAACGGGATCACCTACCCAGAGGTGCCGCTTTTGTACGATGAGTATAGGGATCAGGTCATCACTTTCCATCCCGTATTCAACCAGAAAATCCTCATCAAGCCAGAGAAGATCGATGCTTTTCAATTGGCCAACGGCAGCCGCTTCAAGTACTTTTCAGGAAATGAAAGCCATTTGCGCGCCGGAAATGGGATCTACGAGATCTTGGGCACCGGGGAGTTTGTTGCATTGGCAAAGCGGTATAAAACCACCAAAGCCCTACGTGAGTTTTCCAAGTTTGACGAGGTGTATGTCGAGAAGGCGGATTATTTTCTTTGGAAAGACGGGGAGTTTTTTCCGGTGGGAAAAGAGTCCAGTGTGTTGAAGGTAGTGGGGCTGGAGAAAAAAGAAGTCCGAAAGGAGCTGAAGGCCAATGGACTAAATTTCAAGCGTAACCCCGAGAGCTATCTGCGATACATCATTGCAGTAAACTCCAAGTAGTACATACAGTGAACCCAAAATAGGATGAGAAAACATTTACGGTTTTTTCCGACTCTCTTTTTTATGCTTTTTGCCCAGGTCGCGTTCTCCCAGCAGGCAGATCGCATCACGGGATTTTTCCCGGGAATCAGCTTTTTGAGATTTGTAGAGTTGGTGGAGGGCGAGACCTCCTATCGATTTTATCTCAAGGAGCTGGACGTGAAAAATCTGACGGTCAACCTCCAGGCCAAGGAGGATAAGTTGGAGGATGTGCTGACGGTGATCTTTGACAAGACCGATCTCAAATTCTCCATTTCCAATCAAAAGGAAGTGTTTATCAGCAAGGGCGAGAAGTTGGTCGTCAAGTTTGCGCCCGACTATTTCCTACAAAACACCGCCAGCAGTTCGTCTTTGGTTCAGGATGAGTTTGTCCGCAACAGGAGATATACCCTAGGAACCCCCGGCCCGGGTACCGAGGCCACGCTATCCGGCGTGATCACCAGCCTAGAAAACCAAAAGCCAATAGAAGGTGCCATTGTCTACGAAAGAGAAAGCCAAAGGCAGACGCTCACCAACCGGGAAGGACGCTATGAGATCACGCTTCCGAAAGGAGACCAAACCCTGCTCATCCAAAACATTGGGGGATATACCGAGCAACGGCTCCTCAATATACAGGGTGACGCTGCCCTGGATATCACGATAGGAGAGGGGATTTTTTCCTTGAGCGAAGTCATAGTCCGATCTGGAGCGCTGACCAACGTGAGCAGGCCGGAGATGGGAGTCCAGTCCCTATCGGTGCAGCAGCTCCGGAAGTTGCCAGCAGTCATGGGCGAGGTGGACATCATTCGGGGTATCCTCACGATGCCGGGTGTCAACACAGCGGGTGAAGCCAGCGTGGGCTTCAACGTACGCGGCGGCGCAGCAGACCAGAACCTCATTTTGCTGGACCAAAACACACTCTACAATCCTTCCCACCTATTCGGGTTTTTCTCGGCCGTGAATTCCGACATGGTTCAAGGCGTGGAACTTTACAAGGCGGGGATTCCGGTCAGCTATGGAGGCCGTCTGTCATCCGTCCTGCAGGTCACGCCCAAGGCCGGAAGACAAGACAAGATCGGCGGCTCAGGCGGGATCGGGCCCATGACGAGCAGGCTTAGTCTGGACGGGCCGATTGGGAAAAACACCACCTTTGTCGTGGGAACCCGATTGACCTATTCGGATTGGCTACTGGATTACCTGGAGGAAAGGGCAGATCTGGGAGCGTCGCGGGCACAGTTTGGTGACTTCAATGCCAGCATTCAGCACCAGCTGGGCGAAAAGGACAAAATCCGCGCTTCGGGCTACTTCAGCAAGGACAAGTTCCAGTTTGACCCGGACACGGTGTACAGCTACTCCAATCTTAATTATGCCCTTACTTGGACTCATTATTTCAATGATGACTTGGAGGCGGATTTTTCGGCAGGTCAGGACAAATATGATTTTGAGGTTCAAGGGGAAGACAATCCCCTAAATTCCTATCTCTATGGCTTTGATATCACACAGACATTTTTCAAGGCACTGTTTCGTCATGAAAAGGGAGACCGCCACATTTTTACCTATGGTTTCCATGGGATTCACTATGATTTGAACCCTGGGAAAATCGACCCTTTGGGGGCGGAAAGTATCGTCATTCCCGACGAGGTCCCAAGGGAAAAGGGGCTGGAAGCTTCCCTGTTTCTGGGCGATGAGTTTGAAGTCAACGAAAAGCTGACGCTTAGTGGGGGGATTAGACTGAACTGGTTTGGGTATTTTGGGCCGCAGACCCTTCCAGAATATGCGCCCGGAGAACCTTTCCTGCCGGAAAATATCATCGGGGAAACCAACTATGGAGATGGAGAACTGGTCAAATCCTATCTAGGGCCGGAATTGCGTCTATCGGGTCGCTATGCGCTGAACAACTGGTCTTCGATCAAAGCTGGAGTAAACACCATGCGTCAAAGCATCCATCTCCTGAGCAATTCCTCTGTCATCACGCCCACAGAAACCTGGAAGCTGAGCGATGCCTTCATCCAGCCGCAGACCGGGATCCAATACGCGTTGGGTTACTTTCGGAATTTGGAAAACAACGCCATTGAGTTTTCCGCGGAGCTCTATTATCGAACGATGAACAATCTGCTGGATTACCGCTCAGGGGCAACCCTTGTGCTGAACGACCGCATCGAACAGGACGTCTTGGTCACCAAGGGCAAGGCCTATGGCGTGGAGCTCTACTTGAAAAAAGTCACCGGGAAGCTCAACGGCTCGTTTGCCTACACCTACAGTAGATCCTTGATGTTGACTGACCCGACTGAGAGGAAAGAGCAGGTCAACCGATCAGAATGGTATCCGAGTAATTTTGACCAGCCCCATACCGCAAACCTTGTACTGAACTACGAGCTAAGCCGTCGGGTCAACACCACCCTCGCGGGAAAATATAGCACAGGAAGGCCCGTGACATTGCCGGTCGCCAAGTTTGAATACGGTGGTTCGGAGCGAGTATATTTTGCAGATAGGAATTCCTTCCGAATCCCGGATTATTTCAGGTTGGATCTTTCGGTGAATCTGGAGGGCAATCACAAGGTGAACAAGGTAGCCCACGGCTCATGGTCCTTTGGCGTCTATAATATCCTGGGGAGGGACAATGCCTATTCGGTGTACTACATCCCGGAGGAAGGCAAACTGAGCGGCTATCAGCTTTCCATTTTTGCCGAGCCTATTCCCTTTGTCAGCTATAATTTCAGATTCTGATGAGAAAAGCGATTTGGAGTTTTCTTTTGCTTTACACCACGCTTCAGGCTTGTAGGACCCCCTTTGATCCGGAAGTTTCTTCAGAGCAGACTAGTTTTCTGGTAGTGCAGGGATATCTGGATTCAGATGGCAAGAGGAGCGAAATCAAAATGAGTCGATCGGCTCCTCTGAATGTAGAGACGCCCTTTGTAGTGGAGTCCGGAGCCTCCCTTACGCTCACGTCGGCTTCAGGGGAGAGCTATGGACTCCAAGAAAGTGATCCTGGTACCTATGTGTTTGAGGCCGATATCCCGGAGGGTCAAACCTACAATCTTGAAATCCTCCTTCGCAGCGGTGAACGCTATCAGTCTGACGAGATGAAGCCTATTCTCACGCCAGACATCATCGACGCTGGATATCTCCAGGACGAAGAGGGGGTGGAGGTTTTCGTCACTACGCAAGGCGACGAAAATGCAGATGATTTTCTTTGGACCTATGATGAGACCTGGATCTATAGGCCCCGAATTCGCGTGCCCTACATCTATGATGCATCCATCGGCGACGTGAGAGATCGGACTGAAGCAGAGCAGATTGCCCTTTGTTTCAAAAGTGAGGTGAGCTCAGACATTCTGCTGGAGACCAGTTCGAGATTTGAGGAGCAGATTGTCTTCCGGCAGACCATCACGGAGATACCGAGAGGGGACGAGCGGATCATGGAGCGGTATAGCATCCTAGTCTCCCAGAAAGCAATCGAAGAGGAAGCGGTGAAGTTTTGGGAAATTTTGAAAAAGAATACCGAGGACATCGGCTCGATCTTCAGTCCCCTCCCCTCCCTCATCGGAGGGAATATCAAGTCGCTCGATGATGGCGGTGTACCTGTCGTTGGGCAGGTGAGCATGGGTGTAGTAAGGCAAAAAAGGTTGTATATCAACTTGGTCGATGTAGCTCCTTGGAATTACCTGGATCCTGAATTCAACGACTGCATCATCGAAGCTGACTCCGTTTTGGCGAGATTTTATGATCCTATTTTTGTAAGCGGTGCTGTGCTTCCGGCCAGACCCTACATTCCACCGGGAGGAACGGTGATTCTGGGATATTTTCCCACATCCCGTCGATGTGCGGATTGCACGCTCTATGCTTCGCCGATAACGCCTGATTTTTGGGAAGATGACTGAGATGAAGAGCGTGGTGGAGAAACTTTTGGGAGCCTTTCCCAATCGAGCCTTAATAAATATTTCTGGCGCCGCAATGGGCTATTTGGGTCGAATATGTGGCGTTGGAGGGATTTTGCTTTTTCTTTTTTCGTGTAGGACTCCGTTTGATCCAGAGCCTCAAGGCAAGTCCGTTGCCATTTTGGTGGTAGAGGGCTATCTCGATGCGGATGGAAAAAAAAGTGAGCTGAGGCTAAGCCGAATGACTGATCTGGATTCTTTGAACGCCTATTCCCCGGAACTTAACGCGACGGCATACCTCGAGTCTTCCGCTGGGACTAGATACTATCTGGAGGAAAAAGGAGACGGGATATATTTGTTTGAAGAGACACTGTCATTCGACCTGAGCTACAGACTGTCCATCCAGCTCCAAAATGGAGAACAATACCAATCGGATGAGATTATTCCCATTGAAACTCCGGAAATCTTGGATGCCGGATTTGTGAAAGACGAGGAGGGAGTAGAGATCTTCGTCAATACTCAAGGCAATGAGCAAGCAGATGATTTCCTTTGGACTTTCCAGGAAGACTGGATTTTCCGGCCCTATACGCTGGCTCCCTTTATATATGACCAAACACTGAGGGAGGTGAGGGATAGGACTCCCTCTGAGGATATTTATACCTGTTTCAGGACTGAACCTAATCCTGGCATTTTGCTCGAGACCAGTTCTAGGTTTCAGGAACAGGTGGTGTTTAGACAGACGATCACCGAAATTCCTACTGGAGATGAGAGGCTGCAAGCGCGTTACAGTATTTTGATCAATCAGATGGCCATCCCCTCCGACGCGGTCAAGTTTTGGGAGATATTGAAGAAAAATACGGAGGAGATTGGCTCGATCTTCAGTCCCTTGCCGGCTGTGATTTCCGGGAATATCCATGGACTCGAGACAAGTAACCTTGCCGTAGGGCAAGTGAATATTGGAAAGGTGCGACAGCGGAGAATCTACATCAATCGAGCCGATGTCTCTCCCTGGAATTACAGCAATGAAGTTTTTTCAGGTTGCTATGTCGATGACGTGCCTTTGCTCATCGGAAGTTTCGAATACCACTTTTTGTTTGGAAGTGGTAGCCATCTTCCAGCCCGACCCTTCCTTGGGGACGGTCCCATATTAGCCACCTACATTATCGGCTATAATCCTATAGAAACGCGCTGTGCCGATTGCACATTGTATGCAAGCAAAGTAAAGCCTGATTTTTGGGAAGATGAATAAGCCAACCAAAGGATTTAAAAAATTGAAAAGCATGAATGCAGTCAAGGTTTTCTTAGTGCTATGTCTTGGTCTGATTTCCGTTGACCATGTTTTTGGGAGACAGGAGCAGCGGGAAAAAGAATCGGTATCGTTCTCCATCCCCAAGACCCTTTATTTCACCGGGGAAAAAATCTGGATAGACGCGGCTGTAGTATTGGGAGACGCTCCGACGAGCTCCCAAGTATTGTATGCAGAATTGGTCAACAGAGACTCCAAGTCCATGGCCTATGTGAAATTGCCCTTGCTGCACGGAAAGGCGTTCAACTATTTCCAGATAAAATCCGATATTCCCTCTGATCACTATCTGCTAAGGGTTTATACTCGAATCAGCCCCTATCTTGACCAGGACCTCGGTATTGCCCAGCAGTTTGTGACAATTGTTAATCCCACGATTCCTCCGACAGGCAACGCAGATGGGGCAGTATCAAAAGTGGTTTCACCTACCTCCGAAAAAGCTTTTGCGAAGTCCCAGAGTATATCGCTGCCCCTTGCCGAGGACCTTGGCGAAGGCCAGGTGATGGGGATGTCCATTGCAAATCCCTTTTTGCCCTCCGAACAAGAGCCAATCGCTTCTGCACAAGCATATGAATTCCTTCTCGAAAAAGACCTGGTTCCTGAGCTTTTTGGGCACGTCGTCGAAGTGAATGTGCCTAATCCCAGACTTGATGCCACCTACTTTCTGTCTGTTCATGGAACGCGCAGTGCGCTTTTTACTGATATTCCCAATACCGATGGAAGGGTGCTGGTGGATATCGGAGGCCTGAAACACTGGGACCGTATGGTCATTCAGCTGGAAGATGGAGCAGAAATGCCGGGAATAGAAGTCGTCCCACCATTGATCCAAACTCGCTTTAGGCCGAGTTTTGATTTTCCTGACTTATTTCTTGGAGAAAAGGACTTGCCTAGGTTGGAGTTGCTGCTAAGGGCGTCGCGTGTGGAGAGCTACTATGTAGAGGAATACTTGCAGGACTCCATGGAGGTAGTCGTCGGTTTTGTGGCTGATCACACTTACAATCTGGATGATTACACGCGGTTTGACGACGTGGAGACTGTCCTTCGAGAATACGTTCCCAGCGTGATGGTGCGTACCCACGATAGAAGGAAGGAGTTTCGCCTGACCAATGAAGCGGTCAAGGGGATGTTTGATACCAACCCACTGATCTTGGTGGATGCTATGCCTGTGTTTGATTCCGACCTTTTGGCTTCCTTCAATCCCAAGTTCATGAAGCGGCTCGAGGTGCTCAATCGGGAATTTTACCTGAACCAGCGTATTTATTCTGGCGTGTTGAGCTGGAGCAGCTACGAAAACAACTTTGGACTTTTTCCTCTCGCGCCGAGTGCCCGGTTTTTTGACTACTACGGTTTGCAGCCCAAGATACTCATGGATAGGGGGCAGTTTTCCAAGCTGAACCAAAATGGAAAATACCCGGATTGGAGGACAGTGCTCTTTTGGGAAGGCAATGCGGGAAGACTTCCTGATATCGAGGCACCTGACTTGGAAGGATTGTTTGTCTTTTGGGTGAGGTCAAGCGATGACGATGGGAAGTCGCGCGTCAGCCGTAGCTATTTCACAGTTTTACCTTAATCTGGCTTTTTCTTCAGCTCCGTGTCGAGAAATTTTCTCAGGTTTTCCTGATAGGAAGCCTGCCCGGGATACTCGGGAACCAAGCCTTTTTTCTCCGGGAATGTCTCCATATGAAGTGTCTGGGTCGGAAATGCAAAGCGAACGCCGAGAGTATTGGCTAGCTTGACGATCTGGATGAGCAGCTCGTGTCGGGCGTTCAACTCCTCGGGCCAGCCGGGGACTTCGAAAAACACATAGAACATGACGTCTTGGCTGTAGGCCGAAAGGTTGTTGAAATAGATGTTGAAATAGTCTTTTCTGGTATCCGGATGTGCCAAGACAATTTCCCTCAGTCCTTTTACAAACTCTTCGATGAGCTCAGGGGGCGTGTCATAGGTGATTGTCAGCGTGGTATAAAATCTCCGGTATTTTCGCAGTCCATGGTTGTCGACAACGGAGTCGGCAATTTTCCCATTCGGGACATACATCACCGAGTTGCGGAAAGTGCGAATTCTGGTGGATCGAAAACCGACCTCCTCCACGGTGCCGTCAATATCTCCCGAGGTCACCCAATCGCCGACTTGAAAAGGCTTGTCTATGAAGATCATGATCGAGCCAAAGAAGTTTTTGATCGTGTCTTGTGCAGCCAATGCGATGGCTACCCCACCAATCGATAGGCCAGTCAAGAATGGAATAATGTCGAAGTTCAACCCGTCCCTGAGGATAAACAGCGTACCAATAAGAATGACCAAGGCCTTGAGGGTCTTTCTGATCAAAGGTACCAGCTGATCGTCCAGGCTTGATTCAGTTCTGGAGGCGAGTCGACTGAAATAGGCGGCGATGATATCGACGATTTTGTAGAAAATCACCGTGATCAGAAACGGCTTCAGCGTATTGAATACCATCACCACCCATGACCATATCTCCGCTGGCAGCTGCAAGACGCGCATCAGCAGGGAGAGCACCACCACGATCAGGTAGAAGCTTGTGATTTTTGCGATCGGAAGCAGGTAGTTTTCCCCGATATAGCCGTAGCCGAGTCGCTTGGTCAGGTAGATCAGGCCGCGATCTACCAAAAAGGTAAATACCAAATGTGCCAAAAAGGTCAAAAAGATCAGGATGCCCAGGCCGACCAATTGCCAGAGCTGTAGGCCGAGGTATTCGGATGTGCCGATTTTAGGTAGGATGTTCAGCAGCTTGTCCGTGCCAAAGGGGTAGGTCTCTCGATGGATTTCTTCAATCTGTGCCACCGTAAAGGGAGAGAACTTCCATTGATTTCCTCTTTTGACCAAAAAGATTCCCGGCATCGCATTTCGGTCAAAATAGAATTTGTGTTCGCCGCCTGCTGATGAATCGGCGTAGTCAGGGTCATTTGGGATTTCACTGGTACGGACGATGACCCCTTTTCCTTCAAAGATCTGCTGGAGTTTGATCGCCAGATCTTTTGGGTCTTGGTCTATATTTCTTGTCTCCAGGGTCTTTGCCGCTAGATCTGGGGAGAAATTGGTTCGCTCGAGATTGTAGAAAAAGGAGAGTGTCGTGTGGTATGGGGAGCTCAGATCGACTCCTTCCTCCAGTTGCAAGAGTTTTTGATCATCGGTGATGAGCTGTGAAAAAGCCGATTGGGAAAACGCAAAAAAGGAAAGGAAAAGAAGAAAAAGCGGTTTGTTCATCGGGATGGGGTTGGCACGAGGTCGGCAATTTACTCAATGAGGAGTGGCTGATCAACTTTGGAGCCTCAGTCAGGCATTCTGTATTCCAGGAGGTTCTTGCCGGTGATTGTTCGGATCAGGTACTGACTCTTGGTCGGTTGATGGGTGATTTGGATTGTACCTTCACTCTCGAGCGGAGTCGCAGTAAGCATATTTCCTTTGAGATCATAAAGGTAGCCAAAGCCCTGCTCGGGATCTGATACTGCCAGTATTTGTCTTTTCGATCCAAAATCAAAATATCCGAACCGCAGGTTTTTACCCGCTAAGGGCAGTGTAAACAATTCCCTTTCCCGTTCATCCAGCACCAGGGTCTTTGAATATTGGCGGGACAATATGACCTGGGAATTTCCTCCCTGATCGGCTAGGATCTGAAATTGTGTATCACGATCAGGCTTGACGAGTTGGTTTCGGTAGGTAATCTCACCGCCAAAACTAGCTTGAATCACTTCCCCGGTAGCGGAGATTGCGGATATTTTCAGAGAGTTGCCCCCAGTGCCTGGGGTAATTTGGATAGGCGTGACGAAGTCGCCCCCAAGTGCCAGTGGAGATCCAGATTGCTTTTCCCCACGGCGGTTGAAAAGATGGATCTTTCCATTTTCAGACTGCGCAACCATGTAATCGCCCCTTCCCGGTACCCGAACATGGCTTGGGGCTAGGATGGATTTTTCTCCCAGCTTCAATGGATTCCAGCCTTCCAGAGCTTCGCCGTTGCGGTCGAGGAGCCAAAGGTTGCCGGAGTGGGTAGCTAGGAAGTAGCGGTAGTCCCGCGTATTGTCATAGTCAGCCAGGCTAAGGTGGGTGATTTTCTCATTTCTTATTTCCACTGGAAAGCCCGGCAGAGGATTTCCCAGGCGATCGATTCCGTATAGACGGTCAGCGGTGGCGACGAGTAGCTGGAGTTTCCCGTTTTTGAGAAAGTCGATTTGAAAGGCATCGGAGACGATAGGGCCAGAGAGCTGCTGCGTGTACACTACTTCGCCTCCTGAACTGATCAGGTAGAGATTGTCCTGGGCATCCTGAACCACAATGTCCTCAGTATTGTCGTTGAAATTAAGTACTGACTTCGGGCCGTAGGTGATTCTTTCGGGCAGCGTGACTGTGGAGGAAGGGCTCAGGCTCAGCCCAGATTGGTCTACAACGGTCGGCTTTTCACCACCTTCGTAGGGTAGGGTCAAAGTAGCTACCGGTTTGCCGCCTATTTGGTTTACTTTGAGGCTGAGATAGGGAAAGGCTTTAAAAATCGAGCCGTATTTCTGCAAAAAGGGGCTCCAAGCTGAATTGCTTTTGTCTTCCCATTTTTCCCAGATCTTTCGCAGGTAATAGTTTTTTGAGTACCCGGAAGCCGGATTGATCGATTTTGGCTCGATGGCCGACTCGGGTGCCTTGAACCAAGTGTTGCCGATGGCAATGTCATCCAGCATCGTCTTCATTCCCTGCGCCGAGTTGGTTAGGATGAGGATTTGCCCACTTAGACTGATATGCGTCTGGGGAAAGCCGGTGAATTTTCCGCCAAAAAGGTGGGCAGGAAACTCATCCTCCGGGAAAAACAGAATTTCCGAATCGCGATAAAAGTCGGACTGGTCGGAGTCGGTTCCGCTTCGGAACTCCTTCAGAAAGGCAAAAGTCTGGGCGGGTTCGAGCGTTCTAGCCAGCAAAGCCTGGTTTTGGATTTGGTTCCCCAGGTTTTCCAATTCGAGAAAATACATCTCCCCGGAAAAATTGTCCAAGAAACCCCTGTCCGTGAGCCGGGTCTGCATTTCTCCGCTTACGGTTGACTTCGGGGTAAATGCCCTGTTCTGGAGCCGCTGCGCTTCGAATATCCCATTCATGTTGATTTGAGTGAGGGATTGTGTTCGGTTGGAGATCAGCTTTTGGAACTCGGGAAAGTTCGCACCAACTGAGGGGCTGAAGTTGATTTCCTCATTCTGGATCATCGGGCCTTCGAAACTGAGCTGTCCCTCCTCGAAGGATAGAGCCATCGAAAGATAGACCTCATTGATGGCCAGCTCGGCAGCCACCGGATTTTCGCGATTTGCGCTGACTCCTCCAATTAGTTTGGCAATGCCGTGGGATGAGAGAATCAGCCTTCCCAAACCGGAGTTTTCATCCAGTTGATCGCCGAGTTTGGACGCGATGGATAATTTTTCTTCACTGATATACAGGCGGATCGCTTCCTCTATAATAAAGGACGAGGAAGAAGCTAGCAGAACGTTGCCCAGAATCGTCGCCGACCAATTTCTGGAGTTTTCTATTCCCGAAAATTCCACAATTTCCAAATCACTGTATTTTCTGGATTGAACCCGAACGGACTTTGGAGTCCTGCTTTTGATTTCGCCGAGTAAGGTCTCAGGCGAGCTAGCCCCGAAATTGACTGTGAAGAGTAGCTCGAAGCTATCCACCCCGCTGGGGTGACAGCTGATCGTGACCTGCCTGCCGCTGAGGGTGCGAGAGATTTCCCCATTGCCCCCAACTAAGCTGTCGAGGTTGAGCAGCTTTTCGGCGGTCTCCGAGAATGCAGGAAGCTGGGAAAGAAGGCTCCAGGCGGGTTGATTGACCAGTTCGTTCCATGTCTGGTCGGCCTGCTTGGTCTCGAATACGAAGACTGCATCTGTACGGATCAGCTCCAGACTGTTGATGTTTTTGGAGGAAAAAAAATTTTGAAATACCCAGAATCCTCCCCATGCGCATAGGACAACTGCAAGAAGAACCAAAAGACTTTTCCAGATTTTCACTGAGCTACGAGGGGTGATTCGATCGGGTTAATATAAAAAATAGACCTAAGAAACTCCGCCTTTGGAGGGAGAATCTTAGGTCTAAACGTTTAAGGAGACGGATTATTTGGACAATTTGTCCAGTACATTCATTACCTCCTTCACATGTCCGCGGGAAGTTTCCAGCAGGGCTTTTTCTTCTTCGTTGAGGTCAAGCTCGATTACTTTTTCCACGCCATTTTTGCCGAGGATTACCGGCACTCCAAGGTAGCAATCCTCAATGCCATACTCGCCTTCCAGCTTGATGCAGACAGGGAATACTCTTCTCTGGTTTTTCAGGATGGCCTCTACCATTTGCGCTGCAGCAGATCCTGGAGCGTACCAAGCTGAAGTACCCATTAGCTTCACCAGTTCACCGCCACCGAATTTGGTTCTTTCGATGATTGCGTCCAGTTTATCTTTTTCTATGAGCTCAGTCACGGGAATGCCTGCCACGGTGGTGTAGCGGGGAAGTGGCACCATGGTGTCACCATGACCGCCCATGAGAATAGCTTGGATCTCTTTGCCTGAAATATTCAGTTCCTCGGCAAGGAAAGCTCTATAGCGGGCTGTGTCCAGGATTCCGGCCATACCAATCACTTTGTTTCTGTTCAAGCCAGAGGTCAAGTGCGCTTGATAGGTCATCACGTCCAGCGGGTTGGATACGACTATGATGATGGCGTTTGGAGAATATTTTACGACGTTTTCGGTCACAGACTTCACGATACCGGCATTGGTTTCAATGAGGTCGTCGCGGGTCATCCCTGGCTTGCGGGGCAGGCCGGAAGTGATCACCACCACGTCAGAATTCGCAGTTTTGCTATAGTCGTTGGTGCTGCCTACAGTGCGGCTGTCGTACTGGTTGATGGGGGCTTTTTGCCAGATATCGAGGGCCTTGCCTTCGGCAATCCCTTCCTTGATGTCGATTAGTACGATTTCTTCGGCTACTTCGCGATACGCCAACACATCGGCACAGGTAGCACCTACGTTGCCTGCACCGACTACGGTTACTTTGCTCATGATTTTATCGGTTTTTATTTTGATTACTTCGTTAAAAAGCGGCGCTAAGATATTAAACAACAACTAGGAATCGAAGCTCACCGGAGAATTGTTTGGCGGGTAAGCGGGATTTTTGATGGACGAAATAGGAGGTCGACCCAAGGGCTATTCAAACATCTGCCGCAGGCTGAAAAACCCGAAGGATTCGCGGTAGGATCTGAAAAGTCGCTGGTTGTTGGAGTTGAAAAACTCAGCGAGGGAAGTCATCATTTTGGCCTTGATCTTTGGGTTGCTTTCGAAGATCTCCTGTATGGCAAAGTGGGGGATGACGATCAGTTCGGCTTCATCCGACACGATGAGCGCCGTGTAGGTTCGTTTGGCATTTTCCAAGAGCGAATTCTCACCAAAAGCCTCGCCCTGCTTTACTTCCATGATGGTTTCAAAGTTGTCTTTGATGTCTATCGTCAGATTTACCTTCCCGCTTTTGATCAGGTAAAGCGCCTGCGCGGGATCTTTGCTAAAAAAGACGACTTCGTCCCGGACATACTTGCGGTGATGCATCGCGGGCAGGAATCGGGACAGCTCGTTTTGCCGGAGCCGCTCAAAAAAATTGATCCCCTGCATGAAGTCGAAGGTTCTAAGTTGATCCTCGTCGTAGGTTTTGGAAAATGGATTCAGCATGGATCAGCATTTTTTGAAGTAAAGGATTCGTTGGGTTGCCGGAGTACACTTCACCCAGTCTGCGATTCTCAGTCCAATTACCCAAGCGATTTCCCCTCCTGAAACTAAGACTTTTACGCTTTGTTTTTTCGCTAGCGGCATTTTTATATCAATGAGAAAGTCGGAGACTTTTTTTGCTGCATTCATTCCCAAGGGTACAAACCTATCCCCTTCTTGCCAAGTTCGGACTTCCAGTGGGAAATTGAGTCTACTCGCATCCAGCTGCGCATGAGACGGGTTCCGATCCAATTCAGTTGGATAGGGGAGGCAGCTTATCGTATACCCCGCTTCCGGTAGCTTGAATCCGGAATCTCCGATTTCCAGTGAGATAGGGACAAATGGATGGGGCTCTTCCGCCAAAATGAGCTCGCTGCGATCAAAGTACAACAGATGTCCGCGGCTTTTGAAGACGATACCGGATTTGGGTTGGTGCAGTGCGTCGGCGATTGCCTGTGCCTGGTCGGAGTTGAAGCCAAAAGGTCGCAGCCAAAAATAGAGCAGGGTGGATATACCAGCTTGCCCCCGGATGGCAGTGTAGGGTAATGCTTGAAAGCTGTCTTCTTGCCGGATCGCTTCTTCCTTCCAAAGTTCAAAAAGGCCCTGAAAAGCCCTGCCTGTTTCCTTGAGTCTGTTAAAGCTCGTCAAGAGGTTTTTTCTCGCGTCTGGTTCGAGGCCGTAGATCACAGGCAGTCCGTTGATTCTTAGGTTGTTTCGTTTGTATTCATCTTTGGAATTCGTGTGGTCCTCTCTCCATTCCAGCCTATTTTCTATCATGAAGGCCTCGATTTCTGCTCTAGAAAACCCAAGAAGGGGTCGGATCAGCCAACCTTTTCGCTCCGCCATTCCGTAGATACCCTCAATCCCGGTTCCCCGCAGCAGGTTGAGGAAGATGGTTTCCATCTGATCGTCTTGGTGGTGCGCCAATAGGATTCCTGCGAGGTTTCGATCTGATCTCACTTCCTCAAAAAATTGGTATCGAATCTCCCGGGCAGCCATCTGGATTGAAATGCCCTTGTCGTTGGCAAGAGCTTCGGTTCTTGCGAGGTTTAGGTGAAATGGAATTTGGTTGCTTTCTGACCAGTTTTGGACAAATTCCCGATCCCCTTCACTTTCGGCTCCCCTGAGCTGGAAATTGACATGGGCGATCTCAAATAAAACCCCGGACTTGAGCAAAAGATTGGCTAGGCACATGCTGTCCATCCCTCCACTGCAGGCCAGAAGGTAAGTCGAATTTGGATCGAAGAGATTTTGGGTATGGGATTGAAAAACGTCAAGCATTGATCAAAAATAGACTTTTCTCTGGGAATTGTTTTAGGTTTGGGAGGCTTGGCGAGACCCTTGTCTTACCGAATGCTATACCTTGATTGAGCATTCCTCGGCTTTCTGCTAATTTTGCGCACATTCTACAAAATATGAACATCCGTTTTCTCCGCATTTCCTGTCTCCTTTTGCTGTTGCTTTCGGGTATTGGTAGGGGCTTTGGCCAGGAAAGTTCAGTCTTGGAGATCCTGAATTCGACATCGCTGGAAGGTACTCGCGGGATGGAACGTCTGCTTGGAGAGGTGGAGATGAAACACCAGAGTTCTCTGATTTTTTGTGACTCGGCTCATTTTTATCGGGCAGAAAACCGGGCGAGACTTTTCGGAAACGTGAGAATCCAGGATATCGAGGATCCAATCACCACCACCAGTGCCTACGCGGAGTATGACGGCAACACCAAAGTCGCCAAGCTTAGGCGAAACGTCGTTTTTACCAATCAGGAAACCACGCTCTATACCGACTATCTGGATTACAATCGGGAGTCGAATATCGCTACCTATTTCAACAAGGGACGCGTCGTGGATTCGACCAATGTACTGACGAGTGAACGTGGGATTTACGAGGTCAATATTGAGCGGATCACTTTTCGCCAGGATGTGGTGCTGGTCAACCCGGACTACACCATGAAGACGAATGACTTGATTTATCTTACCATTCCCAAAACAGCCGAGACTAAAGGCCTGACCAATATTATTTCGAAGGAAGGGTACAAACTGGACGCGCAAAAAGGCAGCTTCTACGACACCCAGCAGAAGCAATTCAGGTTTTTTGAGGGAATCGTGGAGACTGAGGAGAGTCGGGTAAAAGCGGAAGAACTATTTTATGATGAGGAAAAGGCCTATTATGAAGGCAAGGAGGACGTCCGTGTCCTAAACAAGGAAAGGCAGGTGGAGGTGTTCGGGGACAGGGGCCAATACTGGGAAGACCGAAAGTACAGTTTGGTCCATGGCAATGCTTTGGTGCGAAAGTATTTCGAGTCTGACACGCTGTTTATGGCGGCGGATACATTGATTTCGCATGACAGCGAGGCGGACACCGCAAAATACCTTTTGGCTTTTCACTCCATCAAGCTGACCAAAACGGATTTGGCGGGGATCGCGGATTCTTTGGTGTACAACTACTCCGATTCGTCCATTCGCTTGTTCCAAGATCCGGTGATGTGGAATCAAAAAAGCCAGATTTCGGCCGATTCGATGGTTTTTTTCATCGCAAACGAGGAGTTGGATCGGGTCTACATGAAGGACAAAGCCTTCGCAATCATGACCGACACGCTGCTCAATCACAACCAAATGAAAGGGCGAACGATGACCGGATATTTCGAAGATGGACAAATCGAGACGCTGGACATAGACGGGAACGGAGAATCGCTCTATTTTGCCTTGGAGGCCGACACCCTGACACAGGGGATCAACCGGATCTTGAGTGCCAATATCAAATTGACTTTTCAAGAAGGAGCGATTCGGAAGGCCAATTTTGGGATCAGGCCTGATGGGCAATTTACCCCCGTGCAGAAGATCGATGAAAAAATCTCCAGGTTGGAAGGGTTTCAATGGAGGATTGAAGAAAAACCCGACCGGACTAGCATCGATGCTTGGAGAAAACCGATCGAAATCGACCCGGATCAAGAAAATTTATTCAATGAGCCGGATGTGAGATTGGAGATGCCGACTGAGGAACAAATACAGAAAAAACTTGGAAAACCGGTTTTGAATCCGGCAAAAAAGAAGTTAATCCCTGATTCAGGGAAAGTCGATTTTTGAGGGCGTTTGTTTTTTGAGGAGGTTAACAACAATTAACCCGCATTTTTATTGTATAGGGAATCAAAAAAGTAATTTTGTCCGTATATTATATCTCTTGGAAACCAATTTACAGCCCCTATTGATAAAAGTTTTACATGAAGTCCTTATTCCGATTTTTGACATGGCTGTTGTTGTTTGCGCCCATATTGGCTGGTGCGCAACAGGTGCGCGTGTTGAGTGAGGCGGTAGAATTCTCCGGTGACATTGGTTCCTCGCAGCGCAAAACGGTCATTCTCCAAAACGAGTCCAATCAGACCAAGACCTATTTTCTGAAAAATGTCAGGGGAAGCGTGGGGTCCTCGCAGAAGGTAAGGGTTTGCCTGAATGACCAATGCTTTGATCCCAAAAAAGACCTGGCGAAAATTTCCATCAAGCTAACTCCAGGTGAAATAGTCACTGACTTGTACTTGGAATTTGAAATGGGCATAGCGGAGACACGTGGAAGTTTTGACTTGTTTTTTGTGAACTCGGAAAATATCCGCGAAAACTTTGTCGTTGAAGCTAGGTATGAAGTGGCGTCCGGAGCAGGTGCTGACTTTCTCCATAAGGACATCAAATTAGGTGAAATATACCCGAATCCGAGCAATAGGGTAGCCCAGATAGACTACGAATTGGTAAACCCGGCCACCAAAGCTAAGATTTCGATTAACAGCTTTATTGGCAATCCGATAGCTGAATACGAATTGGACCCTGAGCGAAACTCATTGCTGATCAACGTGACGGATTTCCAGCCTGGTGTTTATTTCTACACACTATTCATTGACAACAAAAACGTAGTGACCAAAAAACTACAAGTCAAGAAGTAACTTCCCCGCCAATTCAGACATTTGAATACGAACAATTTACCCGTATATTTGCGGTCTTGAAAATGAGTATGCAGTCAAAATCCCTTCTTTTCCTCTCCCTTCTGTTTCTGATCATGTCCTGCGGGCCTTTTACCAAGCTGGAAAAAAGCACCAACTGGGAAGAACTCTACAACGGAGCCAACAAGTACTATCAGGAAGGGGAATACAGTAAGGCAATTATCCTCTACGAGAAAGTTCTTCCGGTCATCAAGGGATCCGAGAAGGCTGAATTGGCAGAATATAACTACGCCAATTGCCATTTCAAGACCAAGAGATATATCGAGGCGGCAGGCTATTTCAGTACCTTTTACCGGACTTACAACAGAAGCCCATTGGCTGAGGAAGCATTGTTTATGAATGCGTATTCCCTTTACCTTGATGCCCCAGATTACAATTTGGACCAGCAAAGCAGCCAGGAAGCGGTGGCCGCGATCCAGCAGTTTGTGACCAGATTCCCCGCATCAGCGAGTTATGAGCGGGCTATGGAAATGCTGACCGATCTCGAAGGCCGATTTGAACAAAAGGCTTACAGCGAGGCTCAGATGTACTATAAGTTGAAAGACGGGCTTTTCCCCGGAGATTTTTACCGCGCCTGTATAATTAATTTCCAAAACTTTGCAAAGGACTATCCTGAAAGCAAGTACAATGAAGAGCTGGCCTATAAGCTGGTTGAAGTGGGCTATGGCTATGCGGAAAACTCCGCTTTTGCCAAAAAGGAAGAGCGACTCAATGACGCGTTGGGCTTTGCTGCGACCTTCTATAGAAAGTATGGCAATAGCCAGTATCTAGGCGAAGTGAAGAAATTTGAGGAGGAAACCCGCAAGGAACTTGAAGCCCATATGAAGCTCAAATCGGAACAAGCTGAGCGCCTTGCCGCTGCCGAAGCCAAAGTCGCTGCGGAGTCTAAGTCCAATGAAGAAAATAAATAAGTAGGAATATACATAACCAAAAATAGTATGGCTATCAACCCGTCTATCGTTACACGTGATCTTGACAAAGTTGCGGACAAAACTGGCAACATCTACGAGTCTCTTCACATCGTGGGGCAGCGCGCAAAGCAGATTTCCACTAATCTGAAAGAAGAACTGAACAACAAACTTTCGGAGTTTGCATCCACCGTAGACAATCTTGAGGAGGTGTTTGAAAACAAGGAGCAAATCGAAATCTCCAAGTTTTATGAGCGTATGCCAAAGCCCTCTACCATTGCCATGGAAGAGTTTATGGAGGGAAAGGTCTATTTCAGATCCCCTGAGCAGGAGGGAGCGGAGTAATCCCCATGAACCTGCAGGGAAAGCGGATTCTACTTGGAGTGACCGGCAGCATTGCTGCATATAAGTCTGCCCTTTTGACCCGCTTACTCGTCAAATCCGGAGCTGAAGTGCAAATCATCATGAGCACTTCAGCTCTTGATTTTATTACCCCTCTCACTTTAGCGACTCTTTCCAAACGCCCGGTTCTCTCCGAATTCTCCAAAAAGGATACTGGGGAATGGAACAATCACGTGGAGTTGGGGCTTTGGGCGGATCTATTTGTCGTCGCCCCCCTCAGTGCCAATACCTTGGCGAAATTTGCCAACGGGCTATGTGATAATCTCCTCACGGCTACATATTTGTCTGCCCGCTGTCCAGTAATGCTCGCCCCGGCGATGGATCTGGATATGTACCAACATCCCGCTGTGAGAGCCAATCTCGCCAGAGTGACTTCTTTTGGCAATGTCCTGTTGGATGCGGAAAGCGGCGAACTCGCCAGCGGACTTAGAGGCCAGGGAAGGATGATGGAACCGGAGCATATTCTGGCTGAAGTGGAGACTTTTTTTTCGAGGGCAAAGGATTTTTTCGGCAAAAAGATCCTGATCACCATGGGGCCGACCCAAGAAGCCATCGATCCTGTTCGCTTTATCAGTAACCATTCCAGCGGCAAAATGGGATTGGCAATAGCAAGGAATTTTAAAAGCCGAGGGGCCGAAGTATTTCTGATTTCTGGCCCAGTTTCGCTTCCAATTAATTCGGAAGATTTTCATCTGTATCGGGTAAAATCAGCCTCGGAGATGTATGAGGTAGCAAATCGCCTACATCACCAGATGGATTTTTGTGTCTTTGCGGCAGCGGTTTCTGATTATGCGCCAGCGGAGGTAGCTGCGCAGAAAATAAAAAAAGACGAGTCGGAGATGACGATCTCACTTAGGAAAAACGTTGATATTGCCAAGGAGCTGGGGAAGGCAAAGCGTCCGGGTCAGATTCATGTTGGATTTGCTTTGGAAACCGAAAGGGAGGAATTCCATGCAAAGGGCAAGTTGGAAAGGAAAAACTTCGACCTGATCGTTTTGAATTCCACTAGAGATGAGGGAGCGGGATTCCAGCATGACACCAACCGGGTGAAGATTTTTCATCGGGATGGCAGAGTGGTCGAATCGGGCTTGGAGTCGAAGTCTAGAATTGCCGAATTGATTTTGGAGGAAATCAAAAAGGCTCCGGTTTGGATTTGAGCTTTGGAAATTTAGCTATTTTAGGCAAATGACAAGATTCGGATTACTGGCAGTGTTCTTTTTTTTGATCCTAAGGATACAGGCCCAGGAATTGAATTTCACGGTAACTATCAACTCCGACCGGTCTAGAATCCAGAATACCGATGTATTCAACCAGATGAAGACCAATTTTGAGCAATTTCTCAATGGTCGATCATGGACGAATGACGAGTTTCGGCCTGAGGAGCGGATCAAGGGAAACCTTCTCGTCACCATAAACGAAGTACCTCAGGTAGGAGTGTACAATGCAACGGTTCAGATCCAAGTCGTCCGGCCAGTATACGGCACCAATTATGAATCCCTGGTATTCAATTTTGCCGACAGAAACTGGACGTTTGAGTATATCGAATCACAGCCGCTGGAGTTTAATCGTTTTACCTTCTTAAACAACATCAGCTCGCTATTGGCATTTTATGCGCATATCGCCTTGGGGATAGATTATGATACCTTCGCCAGTCGGGGCGGAGACGAGTATTTTGCGGTAGCCAATGACATCGTCAACAACGCACAACAGTCAGGCCGTGCGGGATGGGTCCAGAGCCAGTCCGACAGGAGAAGCCGCTACTGGTTGATCAATGATATCTACGTGTCGACGATCTATTCGACGGTCAGAGATGCCTATTACCTATATCACCGGCAGGGGATGGACTTGGTATTAGGCGATCCTGAAACTGCCTACAAGAATATCCTGGAGGCGATTCGAATGGTGGCCGAGGCCAACAAACTGCAGCCTAACGGGATTTTTACGATTTCATTTATGGATGCGAAGTCAGAGGAAATCTCACAGATCCTGAAGGAGGCACCCTTCGAAATCCGCGATGAAGCCGTGAAACTTTTGCTTGAAGTTGACCCAAATAACGCCAGAAAGTACAATGAGCTGCTGAGAAGCTAAGCTCGATTTTTTTAGCTTTGCCCAAAGCCTTTTCCACCTATGCTCACATCGCTTAGCATTTCCAATTATGCCCTGATCGATCAATTGCACATGCAGCCCGCAAAGGGACTGAGTATGATTACCGGCGAAACCGGTGCCGGCAAGTCGATCATGCTAGGTGCGGTTGGGCTTCTGCTAGGCAATCGATCCGACACCAAAGTGCTGCTTCACGAAGACAAAAAGTGTGTGGTAGAGGGAGTTTTTGAGATTGGGGAGTATGGACTTCGAGATCTGTTCGACCAAGAAGAGCTGGATTACGAAGACGTTTGTATCATTCGGAGAGAGATCAGTCCAGGGGGGAAGTCCCGTTCTTTCGTCAATGATACCCCGGTATTGCTGGATTTTTTGAAAATCCTCGGGTCGAAATTGATGGATGTGCATTCCCAACACGACACGTTACAGTTGGGTGATGGGGCCTATCAGCTGGCTTTGGTCGACGCTTATGCGCAAAGTTCTGAGGAACTTGGCCAATATCAGCGGGCATACAAGGTTTTCAGAAAGTCGAAAAATACCTACGATGAGCTGAAGCGAAAAGCTGTGGAATTGCAAAAGGAAGCCGATTTCAACCAGTTTCAATTGGATGAGCTGAGCTCTCTGGCCCTTGTCTCAGACGAGCAAGCTGATCTCGAATCCACACAAGAAGTTCTCGAAAACGCAGAAGAGATCAAGCTAAAAATCAACGAAATGCTTTCCTTGTTTCAGGAAGAACAATTTGGGGTTTTACAGGGGATGGCTCAGATCCAACAGGGTATGCAAAGCCTTGAGCGACTGGCTCACAAGTTTTCGGAACTGAAAGACCGCTTTCAGAGTGTGCTGATTGAGGTGAAGGATTTAGTGGATTCGCTGGGTAGCGAAGATGGCAAGGTGGAGATAGACTTTGAAAAGCTGGATCAAATCCGCGAAAGACTGAGCAAGATCTACCAGCTTCAAAAAAAACATGGGGTAAATTCCGTCGAGGAATTAATGAAGATAGAAAGTGATCTGGCAGACCGGGTGTTTCAATTTCAAAATCTGGATGAAAGTCTTCTGCTGGCGGAGAAAACTCTGAAGGAGTCCGAGTCGGCGATGCATGCTTTGGGAGAAAAATTGACCAACAAGCGAAAGTCTTGTTTTCCATCCTTTGAACGTGAACTTCAGGGTTTGCTGTCCGGGCTGGGCATGGAAAATGCCAAGATTGTCATCGACCACAAATTAATACCGGCGGCTACTTCTGGCTTGGATGAGATTGAGCTGCTCTTTTCTGCCAACAAGGGAGGTAACCCTCAGCCGTTGAAAAAAGTCGCATCGGGAGGTGAATTTTCGCGCTTGCTTTTTGCGATCAAGTATCTCATGGCTGACAAGATGGCCCTGCCAACTTTGATTTTTGATGAGATTGATACCGGGATATCCGGCGAAGTGGCCCTGCAGATGGTCAGGATGATGAAGGAAATTTCTGGCCGGCATCAGGTGATTTGTATTACCCATCTGCCGCAAGTTGCGGCCAAGGGAGAGCAGCATTACTTTGTGTACAAGGACAATTCCTCGGAAAAAACATTGAGTAAGATCCGCCTTTTGTCTACAGAAGACCGTGTCGCAGAGCTGGCAAAGATGATCGCCGGAGCCAATCCATCGTCATCAGCCGTGGAAAGCGCCCGGGAGCTCCTGCTCAATTGAGGGGCGAAATCGCGAATTTTCTCTATTTTTACCCAGAATTTTTGAAATCAACCCAAAGCTATATGCCAGAAAATTTGCTCAAAGGAAAAGTGGGAATCATCACAGGTGCACTGGATGAAAACTCAATTGCCTGGAAAACTGCCCTAAAAGTAAAAGAACAGGGTGGACGGTTTGTACTCACCAACGCACCGATTGCGATGCGGATGGGCGCTATCAAGGAACTTGCCGAGGAATGCAATACCATTGTAATACCGGCAGACGCGACTGTGGTCGAGGATATCGAAAAACTGTATGTGGAGGCAAGGGAGTTTTTGGGCTCAAACTTTGACTTTCTGCTTCACTCCATCGGGATGTCTCCGAATATCCGAAAAGGGCGTAACTACGGCGATTTGAACTATGAGTGGGCGATGAAGTCCTATGATGTTTCCTCCATTTCTTTTCACAAGATGATGCATGTGGCGGAGAAGATGGATGCCATGAACGAATGGGGTTCTATCGTCGGACTCTCCTACATTGCTGCGCAGCGTGTATTTCCTTTCTACACGGACATGGCAGACGCCAAAGCTCTGCTCGAAAGTATCGCAAGAGGGTATGGCTATAGATACGGCAAGCTGAAGAAAGTCCGTGTCAATACCATTTCCCAGTCCCCAACCAAGACTACTGCGGGATCTGGAATCGGAGGATTTGATTCTTTCTACAACTTTGCTGAGGCGCTATCTCCATTGGGAAACGCTTCGGCTGAGGCATGTGCGGACTATATTGTCACGATGTTTTCCGATCTTACCCGCATGGTGACCATGCAGAACCTTTTCCACGATGGCGGCTATTCCTTCACCGGGATTTCCGAAGACATCATGGAGAAATTCAGCGATTTGTAAAGAACAAATACAACTGTCAAAACCCCGGATTTTCCGGGGTTTTTGTTTTTCTCCCTGTCCCAAAGACTTTTTTTGGTTTCCGATTTTAGGGTATCTTATCCTGCAAAAGAAACCACCAAACCATGTTCAGGAAATTTTGTCTTTTTCTGATTGCCACGGCATTTTTAGTCGTATCGGCAATTTCCCAAATCAAGCCCGCGCCGGATAGGGCAGAGGGCGAAGGCCCCTACGATCGGCTGATTATTCGCGGGGTTACCCTGGTCGACGGGACAGGAGCGCCGCCCATTGGTCCTGTAGATATTGTGGTTGAGAAAAACCGGATCGTGCAAATTCAGACGGTTGGCTATCCTGGGCTCCCCATCAATGAAAACCGCAGGCCCAAGGCAGATGATAACACCAAGGTTTTGGATTTGGAAGGACACTATCTTCTGCCCGGCTTTGTGGATAGCCATGGACATATCGGTGGGACGGGGCAAGGTACACCAGCAGAATATGTGTATAAGCTTTGGATGGCTCACGGCATCACAACGATTAAGGATCCATCGGCTGGAAATGGAATAGATTGGGTTTTGGACCAGAAAAAGAAATCTCTGGTCAATACTATCACAGCTCCTAGAATTTTTGCCTACACCTCTTTCGGGCAAGGTGCTACTGCGCCGATTACGAATGCGGAGCAGGCTAGGGCTTGGGTAAATTCCAACAAGGCAAAAGGTGCAGATGGGATTAAGTTTTTTGGGGCAAAGCCCGATGTGATGGAGGCTGCGATCTCCGAAAACAAAAAGATCGGACTAAGGTCGATCATGCATCACCAGCAGATGGACGTGGCGCGATGGAACGTGCTTCATTCCGCAAGAGCTGGCCTGACCTCCATGGAGCACTGGTATGGCTTACCGGAGGCCTTGTTTGAAAACCGTACAATACAGGATTTCAGGCTGGACTACAACTACCAAAATGAACAGCATCGCTTTGGCGAGGCAGGCAAGCTTTGGAAGCAGGCCGCTCCGCCCTACTCGGAGCACTGGAACAAGGTGATGGATGAGCTTTTGGCGCTGGATTTTACCCTTGACCCGACTTTCAACATCTATGAGGCCAACCGCGACTTGATGCGAGCAAGGACACAGGAATGGCATGAGGTCTACACTCTTCCGTCCCTGTGGCGATTCTATGCCCCGAGCCGCCAATCCCACGGCTCGTACTGGTTTGACTGGACAACCGAGGAGGAAGTACAGTGGAAAGAAAACTATCGCCTCTGGATGGCTTTTGTCAACGAATATAAAAATCGAGGAGGTCGTGTGACGGCGGGATCTGACTCCGGCTTTATCTATCAATTGTACGGTTTTGCTTATATCAGGGAATTGGAGTTGCTAAGAGAAGCGGGTTTTCATCCCTTGGAAGTGATCCGCAGTGCGACTTACTATGGAGCGCAGGCACTAGGTATGGAAAAGGAAATAGGATCGGTAGAGGTGGGTAAGCTGGCTGACTTTGTGATTTTGGAGGAAAATCCCCTTCAAAACCTCAAGGTGCTATATGGCACAGGCTCAATCCGAGTCGATGACACGAATACTCCGGTGAGGGTTGGCGGGGTAAAGTATACGGTAAAGGACGGAATCGTGTATGATGCCAAGAAGCTGTTGGAAGATGTAAAAGCGATCGTGGATGAGGCAAAAGCAAGCGAAAATGTCCAGCTAAAGCAGCCTGGCTTGGACTGGTAATAGTTTGGGTTTAGATAGAGGAGCTGAATAGGCTCCTTTTTTTGCTCTGGGAAGAAAACTGGCTTGGGTCAAGGTTTTGGCTTTGATAGCCTCTCGCGCAAGGTGGAAGAAAAAAATGAAAAAGTTTTGGGAGAAATGAAACCTTTCAATCCTTTTGCATGTATATACATTAAAATCAAATGTAGATAAAGATGGGAAAGATAGAAGACGCAATTCAGCAGAAGGAATTCAAGGATCCATTCAACAAGGCTGTGGTGAATCTACTTTATACCCATAGCTATCTGGTGACTTCACAAAACAGTTTGTTCAAGCCCTACGATATTTCACCGGAGCAGTATAATGTTTTAAGAATACTCAGGGGGCAAAATGGAAAACCGACGACAGTTTCGTCTATTCAGGATAGGATGCTGAACAAGATGTCGAATGCATCAAGGCTGGTGGAGAAGTTGAAGTTGAAGGGCTGGGTAAAGAGGACCGAGTGCCCGTCTGACCGAAGACAGGTGGATGTGCTGATCACGGATGAGGGTTTGGAATTGCTAAAAACATTGGAAAAGCTGGTGGAGGAAAGCAACATTCGGGTAGTCAACCTCGAAGTGGAAGAAGCGATTCAGCTAAATGAACTTCTGGATAAGCTTAGGGGTTAAAAAAATTTAGAATAATAAATGTATATACAAATAATGTAAAAACAATAGAATAAATATTCACTTAAAAACAACAGGATTATGAACACTACAAAATGGATTATCGACACCACTCACTCTGAGGTATCATTTAAAGTTAAGCACCTTGTGATCTCCACGGTTACCGGCTTTTTCAAAGAATTTGAAGGTGCCGCAGAATCTGCAAACGAAGAGTTTGAAGGCGCAAAGGTGAGTTTCGCTGCCAATGTCGACAGCATCGACACCAATCAAAAAGACAGAGACGCCCATTTGAAATCCGCGGATTTCTTCGATGCGGCAAATTATCCTAAATTGAATTTCGCGGGACAGTTGGTCAAAGTGGGAGGCGAGTATAAACTTGCCGGAGAGCTTGACATCCGCGGAAATAAGAAGGAAGTCGAACTCGACGTGGAGTTTGGCGGAGTAGTAGCGGATCCTTGGGGTCAAACTAAGGCAGGTTTTGAAATCGAAGGAAAAATCTCACGTAAGGAATTTGGTTTGACTTGGTCTGCAGTGACGGAAGCTGGCAGTGTCGTAGTCAGCGACCAAGTCAGATTGCATCTGAGCATACAGCTGGTCAAGCAGCAAGTCGAAGTAACTGAAGAAGCGACAGCTTAATTCTCAGAAAGCTGCCTTCGGGCAGCTTTTTTTATAACCTTCAAAAAGAAAGGAAGTACCATGAAACCATTGATCACCGGCATCCACCATATCACAGCGATCGCCGGAAATCCCCAACAAAACATCGATTTCTATACAGGAATCCTCGGACTTCGATTGGTCAAGAAGACCATTAATTTTGACGCGCCCGACGTGTATCATTTCTACTTTGGAGATGAGCTGGGACGGCCGGGGACCGTCTTTACCACTTTCCCTTTCGCAGGAGCGAGGAAAGGGACAAAGGGGACGGGCGAACTGACCTACACATCGTTTTCTGTGGGCAAAGATTCCCTGGGCTACTGGGTTGATAGGCTAAAGAAGTTTGGAATTCCGGTATCTGACGTTCAAAAACGATTTGGTTATGATTTGATCCGCTTTGAGGACCACGATAGCATGGGCATTGAGCTGGTGGCAAATGATGAGGACGAGCGGCCAGGATGGACTTATGGACATATACCAGCGGAGCATTCAATTAGGGGATTCTACGGGGCGACCTTAAATCTTCAATCCAAAGAAATGACTGAGCAGCTGTTGACGCGACATATGGACTATCGCTTGATCGGTCACGAAGGGGAAAGATACCGCTATGGTACAGCTGGAAAACCAGGGGACATTGTGGATATCATCGTCAACGAGACCGGACGTCGGGGTGTACAAAGTGCGGGAACCGTTCACCATATCGCGTTCCGTACTGCCAATCAAACTACGCAATTGGCCGTCCAAGAAATATTGATGCAGAATGGGTACATGGTGACCGAGGTCAAGGATAGAAATTATTTCAAATCTATCTACTTTCGCGAGCCGGGTGGGGTACTGTTTGAAGTTGCGACCGACGAGCCTGGCTTTGCCATAGACGAAGATGAACAGCACTTGGGAGAGTTGGTTAAGCTGCCTGAGTGGGCTGAGCCTAGTCGGGAGAGAATAGAAAAAGCACTGACACCGGTAAAGCTTGACATAGAATCCTATGCATGAGGTGAGGATAAGTGGATTGCCTTTGGAGCAGGCGAAAAAGGCAATCATAGTAATCCACGGTCGGGGAGCAACCGCTGAGAGTATCTTATCGCTTAGTTCCCACCTGAATTTGACCGACTATGCAATTTTGGCACCTCAAGCCAACGGAAACTCTTGGTATCCGTATGGCTTTATGGCTTCCGATGAAGGCAATAAAGATGCATTGCAACGTTCTTTAAAGGCAATTGCTACAGTGCGGGAAGAGGTGCTTGCTGCGGGGATTCCCGATGAGCGGGTTTACTTTCTGGGTTTTTCCCAAGGAGCCTGCCTCAGTCTGGAATTTGTCGCTAGGCACGCTACACGTTTTGGCGGAGTGGTAGCGTTTACGGGTGGTCTTGTTGGAGAAAAGCTCCAGCCGGAAAGGTATTCCGGAGATTTCAAGAATACCCCGATCTTTATCGGTAGCAGTAACAGGGATTTTCACGTCCCTGCCAGTAGAATAAAGGAATCAGGTGACCTGCTCCGAAAAATGGGAGCAGACGTAACAATAAAATTATTTGACGATCCGGATCACACGATCCGAGAAGAAGAAATAAACTGGGTAAACCAAAGAATTTTCTTGTAAGGTCTATTTAGTTTAAAAAGTCCCCGGCAGGTTGTCGGGGTATTTTTTTGTCACTTTTTTCCTGAAATGGTCACCATATCCCTTAAAGATATTTTGTGGATCGCTGATGATTACTGACGTGACTTTGGTGCTCTATGCTTCGAAAAACTTTGGTAAAGTAGGTATTTGCCTAAAAGGAGTAGCTGATCTGTGAGCCCAAATCGGGGTCTAATTCGACTTGTGCAAAGACACCGATCTCCTGCTGGAGCTCTTCCACGTGGCTGATGATACCCACGATGCGGTTTTCGTGGCGAAGTGCTTTCAGGGTTTCAAACACAACCCGCAGCGCATTCCGATCCAAGGCTCCAAATCCCTCGTCCAGAAAGAAAAAGCTCTGGTCGGCCTGATTAAGGGCTTTGACTTTTTCTGCCAAAGCCAAAGCGAGACAAAGTGCCGCCTGGAAAGTCTGTCCGCCGGAAAGGGTTTTGAGCAGGCGTTTTTTCCCTCCGTTCAGATAGTCTACAACCCAAAATGTGTTAGAATCGTCGATCTCCAGGCTGAGGCTGTTTTTCGTCAACTTCATGAAGCGCTGGTTGGCGGTATTGCAGAGCTCGCGGAGGTAGATGGAGCTAACAAACTTCACGAATCCCTTGCCCTGGAAGAGCCGTTCCAGTTCTTTCAGATTGCTTTCGCGATTTTCGACCAAGGAAAAGGTTTTTGACAATTCCCTCTTTTTATCCAGATTTTCAGTCAGGGTTTTGATTTCCTGCTTGAGCAGAATGAGTTCATTTTGGAGTTGTGTCGCTTGGGATTTTAGGAGAAGGGTTTGGGATTGCGCTTCCAGAAAAGCGGTCTCGGAAAAATTGCTCACCCCTTCTTCACTTTTCAGCTCGCTGATTCGGCTTTGGGTAGTTGCCAGTTTTTGGTCAAACTGCCGGATCTCCAAATCGACTTTCTCGGCGTCCAAGGAATGGTGAAATAGACGGATCAAAACCGGCTCGTCAGGAAAATGATGTTGTTGTTTCAGTTCTTCAAATTGGCTAGCGAATTCGGCTACTTTGATTTCTGATTCAGAGGCTAGTCGTCTGTATTGGTCAATATTCGCGAGGTTTTTCGACTGCTCTGCCCGTTTTTCCAGCAGGTGCTTTTGTTTCCCTCGGAGAGACTCGATGGCCGTTTCGATGTCGCGTTCGACACTTTGTATGGCCGCTTGGATCGTATCGTTGTTTTTTGGGAAAAACGCTTTGCAAAAAGTCGGATCCTTGATTTCGTCGCGCTTGCTTTGGGTTGAGGCCAAGAGTGATTGATGTGTGAGTTGTGCTTGCTGGAGAGACTTTTCGGATTTTTCCAATGATTCTCTTTCAGCCTGCCAAATCTTTCTTTTGGCTTGTATGGCATTGGTGAGCCCATCCCGCTGGCTTCCCGACTGAATGAGTCCTTTGATTTTGGTGGCTAGTTCGGATTTGTCCTTTATGCCGAGCTGGGTCAGCTTTTCGCCAAGTTCTATTCGTTGTTGTTGCAGTTTTTGGAGTTCGGAGGTCTTTTCCAGCTTGTTTTGGAGAAGGGTCTCCAGTCTGGACTCTTCGATTTTTTGGCTTTGAATTAGAGAAGAAATCCGGTCAAGTTTCGCCCTCGCTTCCTGGATTTGTTTTTCTTTTTCTTGCAACACGGTGCTTTCCGCTTCGGCAGTCAGGGGATTGGGGTGCTCGGCTGAACCGCAAAGCGGACAGGGTTCCCCTTCTGCAAGCAAATGTGTGTGGGCGGCAAGTCCTTGTTTGCGTAGCAGTTTTTCACGATTCAGCTCCAGATCTTCCAAGACCCTTTTTTCTGAATTTGCCCAAATGTCCAAAGATTCCTCTCGATTTGGGATTTGATCTTTTATCGCTTCCAAAGTCTGTCTTTGCGCAGCTTCAGCTTGGCCGGATTGGTCGAGCATCCCTTGGAGTTCTCGACTCCTTTCTTGAAGTGTTTGCAGCTGGGCGGCGCTGGTTTTTAGCTCGGAGAGAAGGTTGGCATCTATCGCAGGAAGAAAGTCCAGCTGGTCTTCGAGGGTTTGGATTTCTGCTTCTAGCTGCTTCTGGGCTGCTTTTTTGGAGTCGATCTCCGGCCGAAGAGTTTCCAGTGCCCGCTCGGACTCGTCGATTTTTTCCTCCAATGCCTTGACCTCGATCACTTTCTTGAGGTCCCGAATCTTGGCTTCACGCTCTGGTCTTTGCTCGTTTTTTGTGATTAAGTCTCGTTCCTCCTTTTCCAATTCACCAATCTCCTTTTCGTAGGTTTCCTTGAAGCGCTCACAGTCCCTGACACTCACGCGGTATTTTTCCAAATCTGATTTAGCGTCATTCAGACGATCCCAAACCGGTCGGAGGTGGGTTTTGGCGGTGATAAACTCCCGATGGAGCTGGCGCTGTTGGTCGATTTCCGGTTTGCGGGATTGGAGCTGGTCAAGGGTCTCGCTTAGGTCTTTGAGAAGCAAAAATGACTTTCTGCGGGTTTCCAGTGCTCGGAGTTCTATTTCGGCAGTTTTTAAGTTTCGATCGGCCGTTTCACTTTGGGTTTTGAGCTCGGCTTGGGTCTTGTTTTTTTCTTCCAAAACCTCCTCCGATACTTCATCCAAGCCGGCTAGCTGGGTTTCTAACCGGATTTTTTCCTCTCGAGCGGCTTTTAGCAAAATCCCGTTTTTCGAGGAAAGGTCAAAGCGCTCCAATCCAAAAAGCTGCTGCATCATCTCAGCACGTTCGAGGGGCTTTTGATCTATGAACTCGCGGAATTTACCTTGGGGAATAATCACGGTCTGCTTGAAGTGATCCTTGCCCATGCCCAAAATTTCCTCTGCCTTTTGCGCGGTCGCTTGCCAGTTTTCGTTTTCCCAAGCATAAAACACATGCTCCCCTGTGTCGATTTTTTCTGGATCTTTTTTGTTTCGCTTGGCCGAATAGCGGGCTAGATAGGTCTGGGAATTACTTTTCCCAGCACGGAAGGTGAAAATGATCAGCAACTGGTCGCTCTGGAGATTGACCATGCTGGAGCGCTCACCGGTGGCGGCCAGGCGCTCGGTGCTACCGTAAAGGGCAAGCAGGATGGCCTCCAGGATAGAAGACTTGCCGCTGCCGACTGCGCCAAATATACCAAACAAGCCCGCTGCCGTGAGCTGTTCAAATTCTACCGTTTGCTTTTGTCTGTAGGAGTAAAGACCTTCGATTTCGAGTCGGACGGGGATCATGCAGGGTCGTTTTGGCTGGTGATTTCTTTAAAGAGTGCGAGGATTTCCGCATTAGGTTCCTGTCCTTTTTCGCTTTGATAATACATCCGGAAAAGGCTTTCCATGTCCTTGGATAGGTCGTCGACGTGGAGGGCAAAGGCTTCCTGCCCGCTGGGATTTTTGAGGGAAGGGATCAGGCTGACTACGCCGTCGTGGGCTTTGAAGATAGCTTTGCGCGTAGCGGCTTCGATGGACTCCTCGGTTTCGTAGGTGATCTCCACGAAGCAGTAAGGGTTTTGTTCCAGCCATTCTAGGGTTTTGTCCAGCGCATCGAAACGCTTTCGATAGAGCGGTCTTCCCTGCTTCAAGCCAATGGCCCGATAGCTGATGCTATTGTTGGGTAGGGCCTCGACGAGCACGATTTTTTTCTCCTGATCAGCTTCAGAAAAAGAATAGGCCAGGGGCGAACTCGCATACACGACCGGAAAGGGACCGTCGCCCACGGCATGGTGACGGTGGAGGTGGCCCAGCGCCGCATATTGGATTTGGGACGGAACGTTTTTGGTGAAAAGTGCCTGAGTGCCGCCCACGTGGAGAATGGGACGTTCGGATTCGGGTTCCGACTCGGGTTTTTCTCCCTCTTTCATAAAAAAGAAATGCCCGAGAAAGAGGTTTACTCCCTCAGGGTCGCAATAGCGCCCGGCCAGATCCGTCCATCTTTGGGACAGGATGCTGCGAAATTCCTCTTCTCGATTTTCTTCGCCGAGATAAGTTCGAAGACTGACTTCGTTGGCATAGGGAGCCAAAATCACCCGAATCGGGAAGCTGAACTGCGGAAGTCGGATCTCCACAAAGCCCGGTTCGGACTGGATGATTTCTACTCCGGAGTCGAGCTTTCCGACCGGAATCACCGAGTCGTAGCGGCTGTAAAAAAAGATGCCCAGCTCCCTGGCCAGCGGATCCGGCGCCTCGACAAACTGCGTGCTGTCATGGTTGCCGGAGATGGCGAGAATGGGACGGGTGCCATTTTTGGATAGCTTTCGAAGGGTTTTGTACAGTAGCTCTACGGCCTCGTGGGCGGGATTGAAGCTGTCGAAGATATCGCCAGCCAGGAGCACGAGATCTGCGGCCTCTTGGTCGGCGATTTGGCAGATCTCGTCGAGCACGAGCTTTTGCTCTTCCAATCGTGAATATTCCTGCAGGCGCTTGCCCAGGTGCCAGTCGGCGGTGTGGAGGATTTTTAGCATTTCGTCAACGGTCGACGGCCGACAGTCCACCGAAGAGAGAAGAAGCCGTCGTGCCAGAGTATTTGGTTTTGCAAGAAATCAAAAGGTGTCTACTAAGGTACTCGTGATGGAGAAATCCTCCAAGTAAATAGCGGGAAGCTGACGGGAATTGGCACTTTTCTTGGGAAACGGGGAAAAGCTTAAATTCGGTGGTGAAGATTTCCTTCTTTTTGTTTTTTCTACTCGGACTGATGGCCTTTTCGGCCAGTGCCCAGGTGGACTCCCTGCTGATCCAGGAGGGGACGGCGAGTTTTTATGGGAAGCGCTTTCACGGGCGACGCACCGCCAGCGGAGAAGTGTTTTCGCTGGATAGCCTGACTGCGGCGCACAAGCGCCTGCCGCTGGGTACCTGGGTGCGGGTGATCAACAAGAAGAACAACCTCTCCGTAGTGGTCCGTGTCAACGACCGCCTGCCCATCTACTCCAAGCGCCAGATTGATATCTCCCGGACGGCGGCGGAGCAAATCGACATGGTGCATGATGGGCTGGCTAAGGTGAGAGTGGAGGCATTGGATCTGGACGAGCTGGATAGGCTGATCGCATACTACAAAGACCGGGATCATTCTCCCCTGCGGCTAAGGCCTTACTATCGGGCGATAGCGGTGCCGGAGAGGAGGTTGGATACGGGCTTACAAGGGTTTAGGTATTCTATGCGCCCCAATTCCCTGTGATCTTGAATTGCATCAATCCAATTGGAAAGAGTCCTGAACTTCCTCCCAATCCAAGAGTCGATCTGGATTCTCGGCAGATTTCAAAATCCGCTCTCTTATGATCGTTTTTTGTTCTTCGGAGATATCCGGAGCACTGCTGACTTCCAGTCCCAACCGTTCAAAAAGCTCCATAAAAAAGTCAAGCTTTTTTTCGGAGACTTTGAGGATCACTTCTTTCATGTCGGGGTGGGATTTGTGATCAAGAGTATAAGAACCAAGCCTACTATTCAAATATAACGAACAGTCAGCAAAGAGTCAGGTAAGTGAGTGGCAGCGGAAGCAGTCTGCCCAAGAGTGCCACATTTGCTCGTTCGTGTATCGTACAGAGTTTAGTGAGACTTTTGGAATCCCATTGGAATCCAAAAGTCGAGCTTTGTCTACAAGCCGCGCAATACTGCTACTCAGTCAGCTCTAAAAGATGCAATAGTGCGCAGGAGCTTGGTCTTGAGGCCGGATCTGGGTCTAGACACATTTTAATCAGTTCGCCATAAGGAGAAAAGATACTCTCGAAACTAGGTCCAATCAGATTGTATTCCCAGACGTTTTCAATCACCTGCTTGTACGAAAGATTTCTACGGTCTCCAAAAGGATAATGACCAGTAAAAATGAAGTATAGAAGAATGCCGAAGGACCATACATCGGATTTTCCAGAAACTTTTTCTGTGATGAAGCACTCGGGAGCAGTTATTTCAGGCGTATAGTATCCACCCCGGCTTCGAAATTCCTCAGCCTCTCTTTTGATGGTTACTAGATCGCCGATTTTGAAGACAATCGAATTAGTATCTTCATTTGCTAAAATATTCGAAAGCTTAAGGTCAGAATGAACGAGTTGTTTACTATGAATGAAAGACAAACCGCTCAATACATCTATTATTAGCTTGTTTACAAAATCTGGGGATAATTTTCCTTGAGTTAGGATCTCGTTGAGAGATCCTAAGTTGCATACTTCCATTGTAAGGGTGAATCTGCCGTTTTGGTTAGTTTCCGAAAAATCGAAAACCTTCACAACGTTGGGGTGCTCGAGCGTTTTAATTACGTCGATCAACTGATTGGTAATGAGAGTATTCTCCGAATTGTTTAAGTTTTTTAATATTTTTTTCATTAAATTATTTCCACTTTCGTTGGTTAACGGTTTTTTTTTTTTTCACAAAATTGTCACACATCAAAACTAATAACACTTATAAAAAAATCAATTTGCCAAAAGCTTTCGTCGTAGCAGCTGGAGCCTCCGCCATGATCTTGTCCACGGGATTTGTATCCGGGCAAACAGAAGCCACAAAATTAAAGACCGTAAAACTTGAGCAAACTAGTTCAACCTATGGAAGAGATCTCTATACTTGCGAGGGAACCTACGGAAATTGCCTTCCGACGGTCATCATTGTACCTGATGAAGATTAATAGATGAATTTGACTGAGTCGGTGTTGCGGTCTAACTTACATCGACTCAGTTCTTTGAAAAAAGTAAATTGAATATGTGGAAGTATAATTGTTGGATCGCTGTCATTGTGTGTATTTCTTGCGGGGAACCAAAGAATGGATCAGCAGGTGTTGAATTCAAGGAGTTAAAAGGTTATCAAATTCATTTGGACGAGTGGACTTCGCCCGTCGAAGATTATGTTCAGTATTTGGATAATTGGAAAGGACAAGAGGCGTATGCTTTCCATGTCAGGAAAAAGGAGGAAATCAAAATATACGGCTTGGAAAGTGGACAGCTTATGGAAACCTTAGCGTATAGTCAGGGAGGTGCCAACCCATACCAAGGAGTTTATGACTTCCATATCCTCAATGAAGACAGTATTTTTCTTAACAAACGATACAATTATAAAACCTATCTCGTCAATCAGGACTATAAAACCGTTAGCGAGTACAGTTTTTTAAGTGACGATACTGAGGTAGATCGATCTACAGGGATTCCATTGAGCGGTGATACATTTTTGCCCGTTTTTACACATAATCGAAAGTTTCGCAAGGTTGGAAAAAAGGTTTTCCTTACTGGATCTCCGGACAAAAATGCAAAAGATCCAGATTTTTATGATTCGAACTGTTTGATTGTATCAGTGGATATTCAAACGGGGGAATATAATCCCTTGCTAGGCTATCCGGATCGGATGAAAGGCAAAGGTTGGGGGCCACTTCATGCTAATGTATACTCAGATTATAGTGACGAGCAGCATTTTTTTGTCCTCAGCTATGAGGCTGATGGAGCATTGTATTTAGCAGATAGTAGTCTGAAGGTGTACCGCCACTTTGAAGCTAGCCCTGATCATTATGAACCAATTGAATCAGTACCGTTCTCAGCTGAATCAAACGAAGATGCCTATTTGGATCATTTCAACGAGCAGTTTAGATTCGGTTCCGTACTGATTGATCCTTATAGAAACCTGATTTATCGCATTGCCCTTGCTCCTGATCCCAACTATGGCGACGTGTTTCTAAGGGATCCACTATACAAACCTAGAAACTTAATCATCATGGCATTTGATACAGGAACTTTTGATAAAGTAGCCGAGACCCGTTTGGTTCAGAATGGTCGAGGTGTGTATCTCGATCGTTGTTTTGTCAATGAGCGGGGCTTAAATATTGCCTATGTTGATCTTGAAGATGAGGATAGATTGCATTTCAAAACTTTTCTGGCGGAATGAATTCAGGATTCAAATTCGTTCTAATCTCACTGATTGCCTTTCTTTCATTTTCATGTTCAAAGCCAAAAGAAGGCTTAACGCACTATTTAGCAACTTTGACGGGGCAAGAGCTTGAGACAGAAACAACCTACTTGGTAGTGTCTGACTTTGGGTGCTCTTCATGTAAAGAGGAAGTCTTTCATCGTGCTTCACTTGCGGGAGGAGATACGGTATACATCATCACAGACCCTAGAAATACCTCTATTTTGATTGAAAGATTTCATGAGCCACTAGCTACCGGACGAGTAGTGCTTGACTCTTTAAAGCTCAATCGTAAATTTGGTATCCTTGTCCCGAAACCGATTGTGATTCACTATCAAGGAAATGACTGGATTTCGGAAGAATATCCGGAATAGTGGGTTTACGAAATCGCATTGTTCGCATTTTCTTTTCTCCTTTTAAGAGAACTGATAGTTCTGCGAATCGCCATTTTTTTAATGTCGCTATTCATCGGCAAACCCAACTTTTTGTTTGGTAGTTTTTCTACTTTGAAATCATAAATCCCAGTGCATTATTCCCAAAAGGTCATATCTTGGAGTTCCTTTCCCGATTAATCAGAAACGTTACCCTGCATGAAAAACCTGCTGTTTGGTCTTTCCCTATTGCTTTTTGCCTGCTCCGAAGCCAAGGACGGCTCCCAAGAAATCCCCGCAGAGTCCTTCCGCAGCGAAGTCGCCGCCACCGAAGTTCGCACGGCGACTGCCGAGCGCAAGAGCTTCGACTACCTGGTCAATGCCATCGGCAAACTGGAGGCCCAGTCGGAGGTGAAGGCGCTGGTGGAGCGGGAAGGCTATCTGGAAGAGGTGCTGGTGTTGGAAGGGCACTCGGTACAGAAGGGCCAGGTGATTGCGAGACTGGATAGGCGGGAGGCGGAGTTTGCCGTGGAAAAGGCCCGCATCGCCGTCGTCAAGGCCCAGTCCGAGTTGGAAGTGCTGAAAAACCAATACCATCTGGCCTTGGAATCCCAGGACACGGTCGTCGCCAAGTTGGTACAAAACCGCATCCTGGTCAACAGCGGCCTTTCTCTCGCCCAAGTGGAGCTGAAGGAAGCCGAGCTTAACCTCGCCCGCTGCGAGGTACGCGCACCGGTCGCTGGCCAGATCGCCAACATCAAATTCAAACAGGGCAGCCTGGTGACCAAAAACGCCGAGTTTGCCGAAATCCTTTCCACCGATCGGCTTTTGCTTCGGGTGAAGGTTCTGGAGTCGGACATACCTTTGGTTTCCTCTGCGCAGAAGGCCGAAGTCTATCCCATCTCCGATCCCCAGAATGCCCTGGTCGGCACCGTCACCGCCATCAATCCCAAAGTGGACGAAAACGGCCTCGTCCAAGTCTCCCTCACGCTGAACTCCTCTAAAAATCTCCTGCCCGGCATGAATGCCCGTGCGGTGATCCGCGCCCCGCAGAGCAACAGTCTGGTCGTGCCCAAGGACGCGGTCGTCTACAGATCCGGCCGTGCGGTGGTCTTCACCGTGGAAGGCGGCAAGGAATCCAAGTGGAACTACGTGGAGGTGGGGAAGGACAACGGGCGTGAGATCGAGATCCTCGAGGGAATCCCCGAAAACAGCACCGTCATCACCAGCAACAACCTTCAGCTCGCCCACCAGGCTCCGATACAAATCGCCAACGACACCCTATGATCCGATTTTTGCTGGAGCGGCCCATTGCGGTCATGATGTCTTTTTTTGCGCTTTTGGTGTTTTCGGCCATTGTCTTTCGCCTGCTTCCGATTTCGCTTTTGCCGCCCATCGACGTGCCGCAGATCGTGGTGAAGGTCACCTATCCCAATGCCTCCCCCGAGTCCATCGAGCAAAACGTCCTTCAGGACATCCGCGAGGGACTCATCACACTCAATGGACTGGAGGAGATGGAGAGCAAGGCCGGTTCGGAGATCGGGACGGTGCGGCTGGCCTTTGACTACGGGACGAAAATGGAGCTGGCCTACATCGAGGTCAACGAAAAGATCGACCGCCTGACCAATTCCCTTCCCAAAGACTTGCCCCGACCGGAGGTCATCCGCATCAACACCTCTGATATCCCGGTGGCGCGTGTCCAGGTCATTCCCAAGGCTGATATAGACCCGGTTGAGGTCAGTCTCTTGGCGGAAAATGTATTAAAAAAGCGCATCGAGCAGCTGCCGGGTGTGTCGCTCGTTGACATCAACGGCAAGCGGGAGCGCATCATCTCCGTGGAGCCGGACGAGCATGCGCTCGCCGCACTGGGCATGACCCAAAAGGAACTGATCGATGCCGTGCAGGCCGGAAACGCCGAGCTTCCCGGTATCAGCGTGAAGGACGGACAGTTCCGCTATTTCCTCCGCTTGGCGACGCGGGTGGACACGCCCGAGGACATCGAGTCCCTGCCGGTTCGCTCCCCGAGCGGAGCCATCGTGCCGCTGGGCCGCGTGGCCAACGCCCGCTATGAAACCCAGGAAATGCTGGGCTTTCACCTCTTCGGAATGCAGGAGGGGCTGGTCATCACGGTTCACAAGCAAGCTGCGGCCAAGATGAACGAGCTGATCTCCGAGCTGAAAAAATCCCTGGAGCTCTTCAAAAACGACTATCCCCAGGTGGATTTTGCACTGACCCAAGACCAAAGCAGCCTGCTCAACGCCGCCATTTCCAACCTGCAAACCAGCTTACTCTTTGGGGGCGTTTTCGCCTTTGCCATCCTTTTCCTTTTTATCAAGGATTTTCGGATTCCACTGATCATGGGCATCAGTCTGCCCACCTCCCTGCTGATCAGTTTCTTGGTATTCTACTTTTTCGGCATCTCCATCAACATCATTTCTCTCTCCGGCTTGGCGCTGGGCATAGGCATGCTGATCGACAACGCGATCATCGTCCTGGACAACATCACCCGCAAGCGGGAGTCTGGCCTCGGCCTCTTCGAGTCCTGCGTGCAGGGTGCAAATGAGGTGATGGGAGCGCTGATCAGTTCGGTGCTGACGACCTTGGCAGTATTTGTACCCTTGGTGTTTCTGAGTGGGATTTCTGGCGCTTTGTTTTACGACCAGGCAGTGGCCGTAGCGGCGATCCTGTCGGTGTCGCTTTTGGTGGCTTTTGTGCTGCTGCCCTTGTTGTACTGGCTGATCTTTCGGGTTGGAAAAAGGGACGTACTACGTGGCGAGCCCAGTGCTTTTTTCAGGACATTGCGTGTTTATGAGCGGGCTTTTGACTGGGTTTTTGCACGAAGAAAAGTTGCTCTGATCGGTTTCTTTGTCCTGATTCCGCTGGGACTGGCCTTGGGACTTTTGCTGGATACGCAAGGCCTGCCCGAGATCGAGAAGCCCGATGCCAGTCTGGAGATCGACTGGAACGAGCCGATTTCGGCTGCGCAAAACCGCGACCGCATGCTGGGGCTCATCCGCGATGTCAAGGACTACAGCCAGGCCGAGGCCGATGTGGGCGTGCGGCAATTTCTGCTATTCGATGGGGACAACTCCATCCAGAAGTCCCTGCTGTATCTGCTTTTTCCCTCTGAAAAGGAAAAGGACCAACAACTCGCCCTTCTTAGGGAAAAGCTTGGCAAGGAGTACCCCTTGGCCACTTTTGTTTTGGGCGACGCGCCCAATGCCTTTGACCAGCTCTTCAGCTCCAATCAGCCTTATTACGAATTGCGCTGGAAAGACCTGAGCCAGAAAAAGCCCGTGCCAGCCGAGAAGATGGAGCCTTGGCTGGAGAGTTTCCCAGCCGAATCCTGGGAGCCGGGGCCGGGCTTGCAGGAGGAAAGCTCGGTGCTTTTCACTCTCCTTCCCGACCGTCTCGCGCTGTACCAGATCCCCGTTTCCGAGGTACAGGAGCAGCTTTCCCGACTGTTTGGGGTGTATACGATCACGGATATCCGTCGCTTTGGGGAGATCACGCCGATCCGCCTGCGGGAGAGCCAGGAGCGCTTTGAGGATTTGTTGCGGACCACGAGGATCTACGCCTCGGACAGTACCTCCTATGCTTTGGGGCAGTTTGTCGACTACCGCTATGCCGACCAGTACAAATATGTGACGGCTGATCGAGGCGGGATCTACCAGAGCGCGGAGATCGATTCCGAAGATCCCGAAAGCCTCCGTGCCGAGTATACCCGCTGGGCAGCCGACAAGAACCTGGCCGTGGAGGCCAAAGGGCAATATTTCGCAGACCGGGAAAATGTGCGCCAACTGATCGGAATCCTGGGCATATCGGTGCTGCTGCTGTATTTCATCCTAGCGGCGCAGTTTGAAAGCTTTGTGCAGCCGCTGATCGTGGTGTTTACGCTGCCGTTGGGGATTACCGGGGCATTTGTGGTGCTTTTGCTTTGCGGAGCCACGCTTAATGTGATGTCAGCCATCGGCTTGGTGGTGATGCTGGGAATCATGGTGAACGATGCGATCCTCAAGATCGACACGATCAATCGGCTGAAGGAAGAATATGCTGCCGAGCTGAGCCTGACCGCCAAGCAGATCCGGGAAAAGGCCATTCATCAGGCGGGAAAGATCCGATTGAAGCCCATACTGATGACCTCGATCACGACCATTTTGGCGCTGGTGCCGATCATTTTCAGTTCGGGCTTGGGAGCTGATTTGCAGCGGCCTCTGGTTTTTGCGGTGATCGGTGGCTTGACGATTGGTACGGTCACGGCGCTGTTTTTTGTGCCGCTGATGTACTGGTTTTTTGATACGACGGTGGGAAAAAGGGAAAAACTATGACACCATTCCGGGTTTTGGTCGCTTTCGTGGTGCTGGGAATCCTAGGATTTGCCACGGTGCCCCTGCTCTCCGTTGACCTCAATCCCCGGGAGCGTGAGCCGGTGCTCAGCGTGGGTTTTGGCATTCCCCAGTCCTCTCCCGAAATCATCGAAAAACTGGGCACTTCTCCGCTAGAAGGGGCTTTTTCGCAGTTGTCCGAACTTAAATCGATCACTTCCACATCCAATTATGATCAGGGGTCGATCACCCTGCGCTTTGACAAGAAAGCGGACATGGAACTCAAAAAGTTTGAGGTGTTGGCGCTGATCCGGCAGGTTTATCCCAAGCTGGACGAGCGCCTGAGCTATCCTGTGGTGACCCAAAGTGCCGAGTCCCGGACGGACTTCAAGACTCCGATCCTCACCTACAGCATCAATGGGCCTTTTGCTTCCTTTGAAATCAAAAAAATCGCCGAGGATGTGGTCAAGCCTGCATTGACGCAGTTTGCCGAGGTGGAAGAAGTTCAGGTACGCGGAGCAAACGACCTCCAGGTCTTTGTCACCTTTGATGCGCAAAAGATGCAGGCCTTTGGCATTTCCAGAAGCTTTTTGGGCCAGCAGATCGCCGAGGCGTTCGGGCAGAAATACCCAGGTACGGTGTATACCAGCGAAGGCAAGACGCTCTTTGTGACCTTGGACAGAAAGCTGCACAGGCTCGAGCAGCTCGAAAACCTCCTGATCCTGCAGACCGGCGGAATGGAAGTGCTGCTCCGCGACATTGCCCAAGTCACGCTGGAGGAGGCCGAGGCCACGCGCTTCTACCGCATCAACGGCAACAACTCCGTGACTTTGGCGGTGTACAACCGCGACGGAGTGAACAAAGTCCTTTTGGCCAAGCAGCTCCGCGCCTCCGTCGAGGCGGCCAAGGCCAACCTTCCGGCGGGTTTCGAAGTCCGGCTGGAAAACGACGACACGGAGTTTCTCGAAAAGGAACTCAACAAGATCTACCAGCGCTCCGGCCTGTCCATCCTGATCCTGATCGCCTTCGTCTTCCTGATCAACCGCAACCTGAAATACCTCTCCATCCTGTTTTTGGGAATCTTGGTCAACCTGAGTCTGACGGCCATGGTGCTGTATTTCCTCAAAGTCGACCTGCAGCTCTACTCCATCGCCGGGCTCACGATCAGCTTTGGCCTGATCGTGGACAATGCCATCGTGATGATCGACCACCTGCACAAGCACCGCAACCGCAAGGTCTTTTTGGCGCTGATGGCCGCTTCGCTGACCACGGTGGCCGCGCTGCTGATGGTGCTGCTTTTGCCGGAGGAAGACCGGAGAAACCTCACGGAGTTTTCCATCGTGGTCTCGGTCATGCTGGGCATCAGCCTGGTGATCGCGTTGTTTTTTACCCCGGCATTCTACGAGCTGCTCTTCAAAGAATCCGCCAAGGAGGGAAGGAAATTTACTTTGCCCCAGCTCCGAACCCGTGTCTCTTGGCTCAACCGCTACGAGCGGGGAATCGCTTTCACAGCCCGCTACCGCAAAACCTTTCTATTGGGCATGCTGCTGCTCTTTGGCACGCCGATCTTCTTCCTCCCTGCCAAGTGGGAGGGGCAGGATTGGTACAACAAGACTGTCGGGAATACTTTCTACCAAGAAGAAATCCGTCCCTATGTGGACAAAGCCCTGGGAGGCACGCTGCGGATGTTTGTGCGGGGGGTGTATGAGAAAAGTGTGTACCGCGAGCCCGAAAAGACCCGCCTGTATGTCTCCGCCCGGCTTCCCTTTGGCAACACGCTGGAGCAGATGGATCTGATCATGCGGGAGTTTGAGGAGTATCTGAAAGGGGTGAAGGGCATCGACCAGTTTGTGACCTATGTGATGTCCGGACAGCAGGCGCAGATCCAGATCACGTTTGACGAAGCCTATGAAAACGGCGCTTTGCCCTACCAGCTCAAGGGGCGGCTTTCGGTCAAGTCCACCGACTGGAGCGGGGCACAGTGGAACATCTATGGCGTGGGGCAAGGATTCTATACCGGCGGAGGCAGCGACCAGATTCCCTCCTTCCGGGTGGAGATGAAGGGATATAATTTTGACGAGCTGGAGCGGCAGGCGGATATTTTGGCTGAAAAGCTAAAGAAACACAAGCGCATCCCCGAGGTCAACACCAATGAGCGGGCCTCCTACTCGGAGCAGAAAACCCAGGAATACGTCCTTCGCCTCGACCAAAACCAGATCGCCCTCGGCGGCACCAACCAGTACGAGGTACTGAATGTACTTCAGGATCTCTCCAAGCCGCGGATGACTTCCGCCTACCTGACCCTGGCCGACCAAAACTACGGACTGATGATCCGCGAGAAGCAGGCGGAGGATTTCAGCAAGTTTGATTTGGAAAAGCGGGGACTGGTCAGTGGGGAGGACAAAATCCTCAAAGTCGCCGACTTTGGGACGCTGAATCTGGAGACAACGACAAATGCCCTGCATAAGGAGGACAGGCAGTATATCCGGGTGGTGTCCTTTGAATACATGGGCTCGGCAAAGTTTGGCAACGAGTATCTGCAGGAGGTGCTAGAGGAGATGAAGGCGGAGATGCCGATAGGGTATGAGGCCAAAAAACAGGAGTGGTCTTGGGGTACTGAGCAGGCCAAGCGCCAATACGGGCTCCTGGGACTGCTGATTCTGGGGATTTTCTTCATTTGCACCATCCTGTTTGAAAACTTCCGACAGCCGTTTTTCATCCTTTTCCTCATTCCCATCAGCTTTATCGGGCTGTTTTTGATCTTTGCAGTCGGCGGATTCAACTTTGACCGGGGCGGCTTCGCGGCCTTTGTGATGCTGGGGGGCTTGGCCGTGAATGCGGGCATCTTCATCCTCAACGACCTGAACAATCGTGCCTCGGGGGCTTTCAACCGAAACGTGCTCAAGTCCATCGCGAGCAAGGCGATCCCGATCCTGCTGACCGTTTTCTCGACCTGCTTCGGCCTACTGCCTTTTATCCTGGAGGGGCAAAACGAGATCTTTTGGTTTTCCCTCGCCATCGGTACCATTGGAGGATTGGTGTTCAGTCTGATCGGCGTGTTCTGGATTTTGCCGGTGATGATGTGGAAGAAGAGTTAAGCGAAGGAGGTCAGACGAAAGTTTTCTGAAAGGGTGTCATATTTTCAGGGGAGTCATGCGATTAACGTCCAAAATCTATTTATGAGAATAACAACGTTTTTGGCCTTGCTGGGCCTGGTGGTATGGAGCTGCGATAGCCATACGACTACAGAGCCCGAAGCAAAAGACGCAATGGAAGTGGATTTTGAGTTTTTGGATTCAGTCCTCGTTGAGTCCCTGGGAGAGCTTTCGCTCGGGGCAGTCAACCCTGCCACTGGTCAGATGATATTCAAAGACCGCTTTTTAAACCAGTTTCTTTTGACTGACAAAATCGGGAACATACTCGACACGCTCTCCATCAAGGGAGACGGGCCGGATCAGGTAGGCTTTCCCATGGAGATGGCCTTTGTGGGTGATGGTTTGGTGGTAAAAGACATGTCAGCGGAGATGCCTTTGAATTTTTTTGGACCTGATTTCAGAAAGGAAAAGATAGGAAAGCCGATTGCCAAGGGGATGAATTTGCTCGAAATCAACCGTACCCATGTGAGCTTTTCGCCTTTTCAGGTAGGAGGAAGAACCCTCATCGTCGGCACGGAGGCCAATGCCATCGAGCCCCAACTGATGGCCCCAGAAAGCCAAAATGCGGATTTTTATGGTCTGGCGGAATCTGGCTACGTCTATGACCCGGCCAAAGATTCGCTCTGGAGATTCAATGCCTATCCGGAGAATTGGCTTCCCAGAAAGTACCGACAGTGGAAAGGTCAGGCCCTGCCTTATGCATCCGCTTTGGGAGAAAGTGGGCTGATTGGAATTTTGCCAAGAGTTGGGAATCAGTTGTTCTTTTTTCGATGGGAAAATGAGCTACTCGTGCCAGCAGGCGAGGCCAGTTTGGTCCATGCGGAGCGAAATGAGACTCTGGAAATTGACCCCATGGATCAGCCTTTTCTCTATCCTTTATTTTCTGACTTGAAGGGTGGTGGCAAATTCTTTTTAGTCGAGTTTCACACGGAAATCCCAAAGAAAGTACGTGACGAGTTTCGTGTGAAAAGCGAAAACTACATAAATGATCCAGGGTTTAAGGAAGTGTTCCGCAAGTACCGAAAGGCGAAATACCTCTTGGTTGATTCCCAAGGAGGAAGTTTGGCCATCGCAGAGTTGCCCATTGCGGGTGCGGTCCATTATTTTGACAAAAAAGACATTCTCTATATCAAGCCGGAGCGTGAGGAGGAGCAGAATTACAATGTGTTTTATAGATATAAAGTCAAATAACTGTGAGATGGACTTTCATAAGCGGGAAGTAGTAACGCGTTGGAGCTAAGCTCGCTGCATATTTCTGCCAGTGGTGTAAAAACACCGATTTGATTCCGATCCGAGCATAATTGTGGGTATTTTTTCATCAATCAATTTCTAAGCCCATGAGCCTATTTGATTCCCGCCGTGATTTTGTGAAAAAAACGGCAATGGCGACTGCTGGAGCGAGTTTGCTCCCACTTTCTTCTTTTGCGGAAGCTAAACCCAAAAACAAACTTCCAGCCTGGAAAGGCTTCAATCTCTTAGATTTTTTCTCCCATGATCCGGACCAAGGCAGGCCTAGCAAGCCAGACTATTTGAAGTGGATAGCCGATTGGGGCTTTGATTTTGTTCGGGTGCCGATTTCTTATCCGAGTTATTTGAACATCGATCGAAGTAGGCCGATCCGAGCCGACGAGGTGCTGAATTTTGACGAGAGCAGATTGGAAAAAGTCGATCAGTTGGTGGAAAAAAGTCTAAATGAAGGATTGCATGTCAGTTTGAATCTGCATCGGGCGCCGGGATTTTGCATCAATGCGGGGTTTGAAGAGCCCTATAATCTTTGGAAAGATCAGGAAGCACTGGAGGCTTTTTGTGCCCATTGGCAAATGTGGGCGAAGCGATATCGGGGGATTTCTGCGAAGAAGCTCAGTTTTGACTTGGTCAATGAGCCATTTCAAAGAGAAAATCCCAATGATCAACACAGCCCCGGAGGTCCGGTGGATGTGGCCGATTACCACCGGGTAGCCAAGGCAGCCTTAAAAACTATCAAGTCAGTGAAAAAGTCCCGATTGGTAATCGCTGATGGCAATGGAGGCGGAGGAATGGCTGTGCCGGAACTGGCAGACTTGGATTTAGCTCAAAGCTGCCGTGGATACCATCCGTTTCCAATATCACATTACAAAGCAGGCTGGGTTTATAAAGATCCAGAGTCGGTTCCTCCGGTAGATTGGCCATTGAAGCAAGATGATCGGGTTTTGGGAATCGAGGCCATCCGGGAATATTACGCGCCTTGGAAAGCACTGATCGACCAAGGCGTTGGTGTGCATTGCGGTGAATGTGGCTGCTACAATCAGACGCCCCATCAGGTTTTTTTAGCATGGTTTGGAGATGTGCTGCAGGTTTTGAAAGAAATGGAAGTCGGTTTTGGAATCTGGGAGTTTTCGGGAGCTTTTGGAGTGCTCAATTCTCGAAGAAAAGATGTGGTGTATGAGGACTGGTATGGAGAAAAGCTCGATCGGAAGTTTTTGGAGTTGCTGCAGAAGCAGATTTGAGATTAGGAATCTCAAAGTGTTGAATCCGAAATTCAATGGCGCTTTCCAGAAATGCTGAAAAAAAATATATACTGGTGAATGACCAAAGAGATATCCGGGCGATCGAGGAATTGCCGATAGTCGATCGATTCATCTTGACAAGAATGACCGCGCCTACGTCAAATCAGAAAATAAAATTTGTTCTATTTTTATCGAATTTCAGAGTCGGGGAAGACTGATTTTTGGCAGAAAAATTCAATGGATCAATTCTAAAATTTATTTTTAGAATAGCAGGGATATACTTTTTGTAAGATTCTGTAAATCAATGAATAAAATCCCGAACAGCTTCTTGCCGTCCAGGGATTTCAAATTCTTGTGCTGAGCCTAGCCAAAGCATCAAACCTTATCCGGTTCAGGATGAGTATATCCTTTTCTGTAAGGTCTTCTCAATCGTTCGGTTGCCTCTTTATCCCCGATTACCGTCATGGTCTTGGGATCATATTTCAGTGTGCGGCCACCTAGATCCATGGAGATGTTGGCGAGGATGCAGGCTGCGGTAGAGATATGTCCTTCCTCGATATCCGCCACTGGCAGGGTGTCTTTGTCAATTGCCTCCAGCCAGTTTCGCATGTGATATCGGGTAGCAGGTGCGGCATTGAGCTCGATGTCCGGTTCGTTCAAATCTTCAGGATATTTTTCCCGCTCGAAAAGGCACTCAAAGTGAATGGGTTTTTCGTCTTTGTTTAAAGGGATAAAGTCCGCTTTCATGGTACTGCCGACCAGTGTCCCCTTTTCCCCGAAAATCTTGAATGCCCAGGGATATTCCGGATCGTCTGGCGTGCCCCAGGTGCGGTGCTGCCAGACGACATTCAGTTCTGGGTATTCGAAGATGGCTGACTGCGTATCTGAGATATTCGATTTGCCTTCTTTTTGGACGTAGATTCCTCCGGTGGAGGTGATTTGGGTTGGCCAGCCGAGCTTCAGCATCCAGCGAACCGTGTCGAGCATGTGTACGCACATGTCTCCGGTGATGCCATTTCCGTATTCGATAAAAGTTCTCCACCAGCGCTTGTGCGGCAAGCCATCATAAGGGCGAAGCGGTGCAGGGCCGGTCCAGAGTTCGTAATTGAAGAAATCTGGAACTGGCTCAACGGGCGGATTTCCGTTGGCCCTCATGTGGAAGTAGCAGCAAACCTCGGCATGGGATATTTTTCCCAAAAGACCGGCATCGATCACCTGCTTTTTGGCGTCGATCAAGTGAGGGGTACTTTTTCGCTGGGTGCCGACTTGCACCTTCTTCCCATACTTTCGCGCAGCGGCAACCATGGCTTCTCCTTCGATCACGTCGACGGAGATGGGCTTTTGCACGTAGACGTGGGCCCCGGCTTTCAGTGCATCGATGCATTGAAGCGCGTGCCAGTGATCAGGTGATCCGATCAGCACGAACTCTGGTTTTTCCTTGGCAAGAAGTTCTTTGTAATCTTCGTAGAGCGCCGGGATTTTACCGGATTTTTGGCGGGTGGCCACCATGTCTCCTGCAGCTTTGAGCATGTTTTTGTCTGGATCGGCCAGTCCTACCACTTCAACATCCGCTACTTGGATCAGGCGAAAAAGGTCGGATTTGCCATACCAGCCTGCACCGATCAGGGCGACTTGAAGTGGGCCTTCCCGGTCTTTGAAGTCCATACCTAAAAGTCCAAAACTGGCGAGGGTCGCCAAAGCAGAAGAGCCTTTAAGGAAATCCCGTCGATTCAAATGATTCATAGAGGTTTGGGTTTGAGGTTAATTGTTCTGATCAAGATACAAAAAGTCACTCCTTTCCAAAGAAAAATAGGATAGACGGAATTCTATAAAGTCAAGAATCCAAAGAATCAATTTTACACCTGATCCGGCTCAGGATGCACATATCCCTCCCGATAAGGTCTTCTCAGCAGTTTCGTTGCTTCAGGATCGCTGATAACAGTCATCGATTTGGGGTCGTAGCGAAGTGCTCTTCCTCCGAGATCCATGGACATATTTGCCAAGATACAGGCAGCTGTGGAAATATGTCCTTGCAACACATCCGCAACCGGTAGGGTATTTTGATCGATGGCCTGAAGCCAGTTTTTCAGCTGCTCCCGGGTCGCTGGAGCCGCGTGGATTTCGATGTCTTTTTCGGTGACATCTTCCGGATATTGTTCTTTTTCCAGGACGACAGGGTAGTGGATCGCTTCCCCATTGTTGTTACCAACCGGGATAAAATCAGCCCTCATGGGACTTCCGGCCAGCATTCCTTTTTCTCCATAGATCTTAAAAGCCCAAGGATAATCCTTGTCCACCGGGTTGCCCCAAGTGCGGTGCTGCCAAACCACATTCATTTCGTCAAACTCAAAAATGGCCGTCTGGGTATCGGAAATGTTGGAAATCGATTCCTTGTCCATATAGATTCCGCCAGAGGAAGTCACCTGTACCGGCCAGCCCAAGTCGCACATCCAGCGGACGGCATCCAGCATGTGCACGCACATATCGCCCACGATGCCATTACCGTATTCCATAAATGCCCGCCAGCCGCGATGCAAAATCCCACGATAGGGGAGTTTCGGGGCAGGCCCTGTCCAAAGCTCGTAATTCAGATTTTCCGGAACGGGCATGACCTCGGGATGACTTCGGTTTCGCATGTGGTAGTAGCAACAAACCTCCGCATGGGAGATTTTGCCCAGTTTGCCGGAGTCGATGATTTCCTTTTTCGCCTGCACCAAATGCGGCGTACTTCGGCGCTGGGTGCCGATCTGTACCTTTCGGTCATATTTTCTGGCCGCCGCCAAAATCGCTTCTCCTTCGATCACATCCACGGAAATCGGCTTTTGCAGATAGACATGCGCACCGCTTTTCACTGCATCGATGGCCATCAAGGCATGCCAGTGATCGGGAGATCCGATCAGGACATATTCGGGTTTTTCTTTGGCCAAAAGCTCCTTGTAGTTTTCGTAAAGTGCTGGCACTTTTCCGGATTTTTGCCGCGTGGACACGAGTCTCCCCGCTTCCTCCAATTGCTTGCTATCCACATCACAGAGGGCAACCACTTCCACATCTGCCACTTGGATCAGGCGAAAAAGATCGGATTTTCCGTACCAGCCTGTTCCGATCAAGGCGACTTTTAGCGGGCCTTCTCGGTCTTTGAAATCCATTCCGAGCAAGCCAAAACTTGCCAGGGTCATCAGTGCGCTACTTCCTTTTAAAAATTCTCTTCTATTTAGTGGATTCATCGGTCTTGGGTTTGAGGGGACTGGTGCCTTAAATTACAAAAAGCCATTTCTTTGGCAAGACGAATTTAAAGACGATCCTAACTTAATTGGAAGCAGTCAAAAAAGGCCGTTGATATTGAAATACTGAATTTTTAAAAAAGCAGTCTGAAATCACTGATTGTAAAGCGCCACCAATTCGGGGATTTTGTTGTCAAATTCTTTTTTTAGAATTCGATTCATCAATTCTGGATTATCAGCAAAAAGAAGTGAGATTTCTTCGCGTTGTTTCATGGCGTTCCAGATTCCCAAAAAATTATTGCCGTCCTTGGAAAGGATGTAACGATCCCTTTCATAAAAAATATACGTATCCACGATCAAACTTCGATGCGCATAAAGGTTCATCTTTCCTGTTTGGACAACCTTTGCAAAATCCTCGTCGAACACTCCGTTGATGTGATTTATCTTGAAGTTTTGGACCACTGCAAAACTATCCTGCTCTACCACGAATCCTTGCATATCGGCTAAGGTGACTTCCTGAGCCACATCTTCAATATCGCTTTTGAAGAGGATGCGGGTTTTCTTCTTTTTGAAGCTAGTATAGTTGGAGGGTTTGATCTTGATCAGTCCGCTCACGCGCTCTCCGCGCTTGCTATAATAGTAGCCATCGGAGTACGAAATGTCTAGCGATGGATGGGAGTTCAAAACGAAGAAAGTGAGGATAGCAAAGATATTCATGGTTTCGAGAGTTAGCCAGAAGTCCTGATACCTAAAATAGTTAATCCATTGGAATTCAAAAAATTGTATTACTTCGCAACCCAATTCAATTGACGCCCTTCATTAGCAGCTTGCTTGTCTTTGGCAGTACCAACTGCGATGCCAATAGCCATTCCTATCGGAAGACCGATCCCAGTCAACCCCATATTTCCTGGTGATGTACCAAGCACCATGCCTGGAGGAACCCCAAATGCAGTCATTCCTATTCCGATCCACTGGCTTTGAAAATGGTTTTTTCGGTACTAGCTGAAGATCTTTTTCCAGTAGTTTCAAAATGCCAGTTTGTGCCGAACGGAGTTGTGTGAGCAATTCCGGGTCTGGGCCGGGGAAGCCGTTTGCTCCGGCTATGATCTCGTTGATCTTTCGCTCGTGTCCGGGTGTGATTGTTTTTTGGCCGATCGCTACCAGCAATGAACGGAGGTTGTGGGAGGCTTTGGCGAGTTTTGGATTTTCTTCGAAAGAAGGCCGGAAGGCGAGGGGAGTGAGGGCCATGGAGTCGAATGTTATCTAATATTCTCCAAATCTTTCGGTCTACTGGCAGCGGTTTTTGCGGAGAGTAGGTCGTTTTTATGAATTGTCCTGACCAAAAGCCCCCCGTCATCATGGAGTTTTGAATGTTCAAAAGTCTGGTCGAAGTCCAGTCCTTTTACTTTTGTCATGATGTCAATCGCAGCTGGAGGTCTTCCAAAAGAAAACACATCCCAATCCGGGTGATTAAGGAAGTTTTCTTCAGTCATATCGAATGTAGGCATTCCAAATTCAGAGTAAGCATCCACCAGCTTTTGGCAGTTTTCTTGGGTCTTTCGCACCCAGAGACCCACGTCGCCCGTAGTCCTGGGATATCCATGGATGATGACCGAATACCCTCCAACCAGTATATAGTCAACTTTTTGGTTGTTGAGGACGGATAAAAAATCCCTGAAATCATCTTCAAAAATGTTCCCCATCAATTCTTTGACTTTGCTCGAAATGCAGTCCTGTCCATCCTCGGAGGATTGTCCATATCATATCCATAGGCGATGCTGTTGAGATACTTATGGATTTGCATCCTCTCTTGCCAAGTCAGATTTTGGTACTCTTTCCCATAGTTCACCTGTTGCGACGCATTTCTTGCATGGAAAGCGGTTCGGTCGAGTCTAAATTTCTTTGGGTTTTCGGACATGGGTAGGTCGGATTGCCATTCCAAGGGAAAAAAATCAAGTTGACTCTTTTTCTAGGAATTCCTATTGAAATATGAATTTTACTTCACCCGACATCGGTCATCCGACAGTACTAGAATTTCACCCCAAACCGTTCTCCCAATTCTGTCAGATCCTTCACCACTGGATCGAGCAAAGGAATTCCTTCCTTCATTCGGATGGCTTCTAGTTCGCGTTCGGGATCGCCTGGGATCAGGACTTTTTCGTTCCCCGGGGTAGTTTCGGCTGAACGGAATCTCTCGATCCAGTTGTCCATGTGGGATTTGAATTCATCTGCAGGGCGGAAGGCATCCACCCGCATAGCTCCGAAAAAGTGACCGATTCCCTCGCCGACCAGATTTGGAAGCGGATCGAGAAATGCGACAAAAGGCGGAACCCAAGGGCCGTAGTTGGCACCAGAGAGAACTGCTGAGAAAATATCCACGATCGCTCCCAGCGCATAGCCTTTGTGCGAACCATGCTCACGATCTCCGCCAAGAGGTAGCAAAGCCCCACCGTCTTTTACACCATTTGCCGAGGTGGTCGGGCTGCCGTCTTTGTCCTGCACCCAGCCTGTTGGAGTATCGAGTCCTTTTCGTTGTAGAATTTCCAGTTTTCCATTGGCAGCTGTGGTCGTTGCCATATCAGCCACGAAGGGAGGTTGGTTTTTGGCTGGGATTGCCACTGAGATGGGATTAGTGCCGAGCAATCGTTCTCTGGAAAAAGTCGGAGCGACCAAAGGACTTGCATTCGTCAAAGAAATTCCGATCATGTCATGCTCCAAGGCCATCATCGAGTGATAGCCAGCAATTCCGTAGTGGTTGGAGTTTTTTACGGATACCCAGCCGGTGCCCACGTTTTTGGCTTTTTCGATCGCCACTTTCATGGCGAAAGGAGCTACAACTAAACCCAATCCGCTGTCCCCATCTACTACCGCCGTAGATGGAGTTTCGTAGGAGACGTGGACATTTGGTTTGGCATTGATTCTACCTTTTTCCCACAATCTCACATAACCTGAAAGTCTCGCTACGCCATGACTGTCCACTCCCCGGAGATCCGCCGAAAGCAATACGTCCGTGCCGATCTTGGCGTCAACCTCTGGACACCCTATCTTGACAAGCATCCCGTAAGTGAATCTATGGAGTTGTTCGTAGGAGAAAGTTTGCATAAGAGGGAGGAAATGGTTTGAATTCCGGCAAAGATAAGATCCAGCCCCGAAGGATCAGTGTTTGGTTTTAGCAAAGTGGAGAAGCGAACGCAAAGCGCGAGTAGTAAGAGATTCTACTCAAACTACACTTTGCCGGCAAGCAATCGGGAGACTGCGCCTTCTTTCAAAGAGTAAAATGAGCAGACGATAGCTTCTACGGGCACGTAGCGCAGGATGAACTCTATGAGGCAGCTGGCTACCACGATCATGTCCACGCGCATGGCGATCATTCCAGGGATTTTTAGGCGCTCCTCCCGGTTCTTTGATTTTAACATTTCGAAAATGTGTTCGAAGTCCTCGGTGGGAAGCTCAAACACATGCTGGCCGGTGAGTTTGCACTGGAGCATGGACTCGTAATAGATGTCAGTGAGCGTGTCAAAAGTCCCTGAAGCTCCCACCAGTCCGGTTGGTTTGTATTTCTGAATAGCTTCGATCAATGGCTGAAGTTTTTCAAGGCAGTACATTTCCAGCTTGTCCACTTCCTCCGGCAAAATCGGGTCATGGTAGTGGAAAGCATCCAAAAGTCGCTGGCCTCCGATCTCAAAACTCCTTTTCCAGAATACCTCCTGTGAAGTTCCGATGATAAATTCCACCGAGCCCCCGCCGATGTCCATCATCAGATTGGTGTGTCCATTAAGTGAGCCGGAAAGATTGATTCCCTCATAGATCAGCTGGGCTTCTTCGTCTCCCGAGATCACATTGACGTGGATTCCCAAATCGTCCTTCACTTTGGATACGAACTCGTGGCCGTTTTCCGCATTGCGGACCGCAGAGGTAGCAAAAGCAAAAACCTGATCGATGTGTTCGCCATCAATCAGGTTTTTGAAATGTTTTAAGGTATGGAATGCTCTTTTTTGGGCGTCAGGGGCGATATGGTTTTGGTTGATTCCTCCCTGCCCGAGCTTAACCGGAATTTTCTCCTTATAGATAGTCCTAAAACCCACCCCATTCAGCTCCACCAATAACAAGTGAAATGTATTGGTTCCCATGTCTATCACAGCGGCTTTTCGGATACTCATAATCTGCCAAAATTTTGGATGGGCGAATATAGAAAGTTTTTGATAGGTACAATTTTAGTGCGAAAGTTTACCATCGAGATTTTTGTCCAACGGCAAGTAGGGCCTTGAATGGACGCAAGGCTGGGACTGAAACGGGTGAACTTGGATGGGATCAAGTGGATTTGACGTGATCCAAGCATCGAAAGTTCGATTAGGAGAACTTTTCCGGCTTTCAATTCCAGCTTCGGTTTATATTTGGTCAGGATAAAAAATCTACGATGGCTGAACTGAACAAACCCATTGCCTTGCCCGACAACGCGGAGAAATTTGACCTGCTTCGAAAAAAGAACGCTGAGGCTAAAAAAGGCGGGGGAGAGACCCGAATCGCCTCACAGCATAAGAAGGGGAAGCTTTCCGCCCGCGAACGCGTGGAATTGCTGATGGATCAGGGGACTTTTGAGGAGATCGACCGCTTCGTGACACACCGTTCCAAGGACTTCGGTCTGGACAAAGAGCATTACCTCGGAGACGGGGTGATCACGGGGTATGGAGAGATCAACGGCAGGTTGGTTTATGTTTTTTCACAGGATTTCACGGTTTTCGGAGGGTCACTTTCGGAGACCCATGCCGAGAAAATCTGCAAAATCATGGACATGGCCATGAAAAACGGCGCACCTGTCATAGGATTAAACGACTCTGGTGGCGCAAGAATCCAGGAAGGCGTAAGCTCGCTGGGTGGCTATGCTGATATTTTTTACAGGAATACGCTGGCCTCTGGGGTGATTCCACAGATATCGGCGATCATGGGACCCTGCGCCGGCGGAGCGGTATATTCTCCGGCGATTACGGATTTTATCTTGATGGTCGAAAACACCTCCTATATGTTTGTGACAGGTCCAAATGTGGTAAAGACAGTCACCCAGGAGTCCGTTTCAGCGGAAGAATTGGGCGGTGCGTCTACCCACAGTACCAAGTCGGGAGTAACTCATTTTGCCTGTGCCAATGAGCTGGAAGCAATCAAACATATCAAGCGCCTTCTCGGCTACCTGCCACAAAACTGTGAAGACCAAGCTCCCATTTATCCCTACGAGCTGAAAAAGGACGAAACTCGTCCGGTACTTGATTCCCTCATTCCCGAAAACCCCAACCATCCCTACGATATGAGGGATGTGGTTCGCGGAATAATCGACGAGGATTCGTTTCTTGAGGTTCATGAAAATTACGCGGACAATATTGTAGTGGGATTTGGAAGGATAGCAGGTCGTAGCATTGGGATAGTAGGCAACCAGCCCCAATCTATGGCCGGTGTGTTGGACAACAACGCCTCCGTCAAGGCAGCTCGATTTGTGAGATTTTGCGACAGTTTCAATGTGCCCTTGTTGGTCTTGGTAGATGTGCCGGGCTTCCTGCCGGGGACGGATCAGGAATGGAATGGAATCATCAGCAATGGGGCCAAACTTCTCTATGCATTTTCAGAGGCAACCGTTCCGAGGATTACAGTCATCACGCGAAAGGCTTACGGTGGAGCCTATGATGTGATGAATTCCAAGCATATCGGAGCTGACTTGAACTATGCTTGGCCGACGGCTGAAATAGCCGTAATGGGGGCCAAAGGCGCTGCGGAAATCATCTTCAAAAAGGAAATCGCAGAAGCTGAAGACCCAGAAGGGAAGCTACAGGAAAAAGTAGATGACTACACCGCGAAGTTTGCCCATCCCTATAGAGCTGCCGCGAGGGGTTTTATCGATGAAGTGATTTTCCCCTCTGAAACGCGAACCAAACTCATCAAAGCATTTAAAATGCTCGAAAACAAGGTGGATAAGCTGCCGAGGAAAAAACACGGGAACATTCCTCTTTAATTCTTTATTATTCGATTTAAAATTCTTCAATAAAACACGTGGACTCTATTTCTTTTCTCAACAAATATCTCAACAACGCCTCACCAACCGGTTTTGAGGCATCCGGTCAGCAGATTTGGCTGGATTATATCCGACCCTTTGTGGACACTTATTTTACAGACAACTACGGAACGGCTGTGGGTGTGATCAATCCAGAGGCAGAATACAAAGTAGTCATAGAAGCGCACGCGGATGAGATCAGCTGGTTTGTGAATTACATCAAGGACGACGGGTATATCTATGTCCGTCGAAATGGGGGTTCCGATCACATGATTGCGCCATCCATGAGGGTCAACATCCACACGGACAAGGGAATTATACCGGGAGTATTTGGCTGGCCGGCGATACACGTCAGAAAAGAAGGCAAGGAGGACGCGCCAACCTTGGACAACATATTCATCGATGTCGGAGCCCGTTCTAAAGCCGAAGTGGAGGAAATGGGCATCCATGTGGGATGCGTCATCACGTTCAAAGACGAATTGATCGAATTAAACGGGAAGTTTTGGTCTGGACGTGCCTTGGACAATCGAATCGGAGGCTATATGATCGCGGAGGTTGCCCACAAGTTGAAGGAGTCGGGAATCAAGCTTCCTTTCGGAATCTACATAGTCAACGCGGTCCAGGAGGAGATCGGCCTTCGCGGCGCCGAGATGATTGCCCATAGGATCAAGCCAAATATTGCCATTATCACGGACGTTTGTCATGATACGACCGCTCCTTTATATAATAAGGTGACCAGCGGTGACCAAACTGCAGGCAAGGGGCCGGTCTTGACCTACGGTGCGTCAGTCCACAAAAAGCTTTTGGATCTCATCATCGATACAGCTAGGAAGAAAGAAATTCCTTTCCAAAGGGCCGCTGCTTCCAGGAGCACCGGAACGGACACCGACGCTTTCGCCTATTCCAATGACGGAGTGCCGTCAGCTTTGATATCGCTACCGCTTAAGTACATGCATACTACTGTGGAGACAGCGAGCAAGGACGACATCGAGCAGGTGATCAGTTTGATGTATGAGTTTTTGATTGGGTTTGATCCGGCCTATGATTTCAGATATATAAAATAGGGTATTAGCCCATAGCCCATAGTCGATTGCTGTGCTCTATGGCTAATAGCAGGATACAACATGTTTTTTACTGATCATCTCCATCGATCCATTCTCATTCCTCGCCCTCCCCAAAGAATTATTTCTTTGGTGCCGTCTCAGACCGAATTGCTATTTGACTTGGGGCTGGAGGATAGGCTAGTCGGTGTGACCAAATTTTGTGTCCATCCAGATCATCTGAGGGCCGGCAAAACTGTCGTCGGAGGGACAAAAAACTATCGGTTTGATATAATCGAATCCTTGAAACCAGATTTGATAATCGGAAACAAAGAAGAAAACGATCGCGAGGGGATTGAACAACTCTCATCAAAATATCCGGTGTGGATGAGCGATATCTATGATTTGACGGATGCGCTGAGGATGATAAGGGACTTGGGTAGAATCATTGGAGTCGAGAACAGGGCCGAGGAAATCGTCGAAAGCATACGATCCTCCTTTGCCCAACCACTTGCTAAAAAGGGCCGCGCCGTGTATCTGATTTGGGAAAACCCAAAAATGGCGGCTGGGAAAAATACATTTATCGATTCTTTGCTTGCTTTGGCTGGATTTGAAAATGCCGTTCAATCCGAGCGCTACCCTATCGTGGATAGGGAGGGCTTGCGTTCCTTGTCGCCGGAATACGTCCTGCTAAGCTCCGAACCCTTTCCTTTTGCGGAAAAACACAGGCTTCAAATCCAAAAAATACTTCCAGATGCAAAGATTCTATTGGTAGATGGGGAGATGTTTTCTTGGTATGGCAGTCGTCTGCTCCTTTCTATGGAATATTTCAAAAGATTATAAGAAAAGCCAGCCAACGGATTTCGAATCCACTTATAAAAATTAAACTTTCCTTCAAGGACTTTTATAAAAAAATCAATTAACTTTTGCGGGCTGTTCAGGTAGGGTCTTGGCAAGGAGACGAATTGCCAATAATCTATTTTCAACTAAGCCCAAGCGTCAACTTTCCCAAAAACGGGTGGCCTTGAATTTTGTCAACCAGAAAAACACTATCTATTCATACTATGAAAAAAAGTTCGATTGCCTTGGCCGCGATGCTGTCCATGGCTTGGGCTTGTAGCCCAAAAACCACCGACGAAACAGCGGAAGTCACCGAAGAGGTGGTAGTCGTGGCCGACAATACACTGACTGAAGAGGAAAAAGCCTCCGGCTGGATGCTTCTTTTTGACGGAACGTCCATGGATGGCTGGAGAGCCTTCAATGGAGATTCGACTCCCGCCAACTGGATCATTGAAGATGGCGCTATGAAAGGATTGGGCGCTACCGGTGGGGAGGATTTTGGAGGCGATGTGGTATTCGGTCCCATGGAGTTTGAGGAATTTGAGATGGAGTTCACCTGGAAGATCTCGCCTGGAGGCAATAGCGGGGTGTTTTATCATGTTGTGGAGGATCCAAAATATAAGGCTCCCTACTATACTGGACCTGAATATCAGGTGATTGACCAGCTGGGTTTTGCGCAGCCATTGGAAGATTGGCAATCCATCGGTGCTGATTATGCGATGTATGTTCCTGACTACGAAGGTGTGGTAAAGCCAGCAGGTGAGTGGAATACGTCCAAGATCATCTTTTCCGAGCAGGGTTCGAGCTATTGGCTTAATGGGAAAAAGACCGTTGAGTTTGTTCCTTATTCCGAGGATTGGAATACCAGAAGGAATTCAGGCAAGTGGAATGATTTCCCAGATTACAAGATTGCGAAAAAAGGCCTGATTGCGCTTCAGGACCATGGAGATCCAGTTTGGTTCAAAAACATTAAAATAAGACCCCTATAAAATAATCCTTTATGAAAAAGTTAGTAATTGTCGGGCTTTTACTTTTGGTAGCCCAAGTAACCTTCGCCCAAAAGAAGAAAAAACTGTTTAACGGGAAAGATCTATCAGGTTGGGTAGTCTATGGAACGGAGAAATGGTATGTGGAAGATGGCCTGCTAATTTCGGAGAGTGGCCCGGACAAGGGATACGGATATTTGGGAACTGAGGAGAACTTTGAGGATTTTGAGATCAATTTGGAATTTAAGCAAGAGGCAAACGGAAATAGTGGCGTCTTTATCCGCTCGACAGTAGACGGAACCAAAGTCTCCGGCTGGCAAGTGGAGGTGGCTCCTCCAGGCCATGATACAGGAGGTATCTATGAGTCTTATGGAAGAGGTTGGCTGATCAAGCCAGATCCAGAAAAAGACAAAGCATTGAAATTCGGAGAGTGGAACAAAATGAAGATCGTGGTCAAAGGAGATAACGTGACCTCTTATCTCAATGGAGTAGAGATGGTGAACTTTTCCGATCCAAAAATTGGAGAAGGAAAAGGCGGCGTTTTGCTTCAGATCCATGACGGTGGAGGGATTAAAGTATATTGGCGAAACATTGTTTTGAAAGAGCTTTAAGCGTCAAAATATCCTACACTAAAGGCCCCGAGAATTGAGTTCTCGGGGCCTTTTTATTTGTTTCAATTTTTCCCGATCATTTCCAGGGACTTAGGGTTTTTGGTGTTTTTTTTCCGTCCTGGGTATTGTTGTGGAGGAAAAAAGGGGGATATTTGCACTCCCAATCGACGCGGACGGCGTCGGGGGGAGGT